>Ga0116143_10000005_pt1 | contig 381365 bp, 369 predicted proteins | sample AD_UKC034_MetaG_FD_89745 | JGI IMG/M metagenome (GOLD analysis project Ga0116143, IMG submission 89745) | Active sludge microbial communities of municipal wastewater-treating anaerobic digesters from USA - AD_UKC034_MetaG | ecosystem: Engineered > Bioreactor > Anaerobic > Digestate | place... | reverse complement strand
CGGTGAAATTGACTTGAAAACATTCCTTTTCACCTCTATCTTGTCGAAAAGGGGCAGCGCAGCAGGAAAAGTGTTACCCATGTCTTGACGCCAAAGTATTACCTATGTCCTGAGGCTGTACCAAGCGCATCCGATCGTCACGGGAAAAATAATATACGTTGGAATACGAGGTCGCCAGGTCGAAGGACGCCTGCGGCAGGGAATCGTGCAGGAGAATGTCCGCGTGCTCCACTCCGAACCGCCCGTCGATCCCGTCCGCCTTCACCTGCTCCCGGGCCACCCGCACCGCTTTCTCGTCACGCTCAACTCCCACGCCGCGGTTTGCGGGGTTCGCCTGCAGGTAATACTTCAGATACGCCCCAGCCCCGCAGCCGATTTCCAATATATTGTGCGGCCCGCTTCCGGCCAGCACATGATGGATGAAGGCGCGGATGAACGGTTCGCTCAGGCGCGACGAACCGGCGATAATGTCCCCGAGCCGGGACAGGTAATCGCCCTTCTCTCCTCCCTGCAGATACGTCCCGATACGCATCGCCACATCGGCGTGATACTGCGCCTGCTCGCGAATGTAATCGGCGATCGGATTGCCCTTTTCGAGCACTCCCGCCATCGGACCCCGCAGGCGGTAGCGCCCGCCGCGCCGCGCGAGGTCCCCGAGCGATACGCCCATATCGAGGAGCCCCGCGAGCAGCACCGTTTCCTCAAGTCCAAATGCACGGGACAACTCGCCGGGCGTCCGCCAGGTGCGTAGCGCGCTCCCCATGCCGGTTTCAATGAGCGCGTGATACACTATCATGCGCGCCTGCGACTTCGCCAGGTCCGCGATGCGAAACAAGGCCCGCTTGTGGGGCGTTCGCAAAACTCTCATCCAGGCTCCAAGCACCATACCATCCCCCCTCATGACTGATAAATTTGGGAACGCCGCGGTTTCGGGCGCTCCCTATCGGGCAACGCGCTCCGGCGCTTTTGTTCCCGCCGGGCGGGTGCCGCCCGCGTCGTCTCACGACACTGTAAAGGATAGTGCGCGATTGGGGGATTGTCTTCGCGGATTATAACCTGGGAGGTGTCATTTTGAAACGGTGGGATTTGATCGGGCCGGTTGCCGTCAACCGGTCGTCCCTCCCTCCCGGAATTCCGCCGGCGACATGCCGGTTTCGTCCCGGAAGGCCCGGTGGAAGGAGGAGTACGAGTTGAACCCCGCCGCATAGGCTATCGACAGGACCGAACGGCCCCGCTCCTCCCGCAGCAGCCGTTTCGCCTCGTCCACGCGGTATGCGTTCACGAAGCGGTTGAAATTCCTCCCGTACCGGTCATTGATGAACTCCGACAGCTGGTGCGGGGTGACCTCCAGCGCATCGGACAAACGCGCCAGGTTCAGGTCCTCGTCGCAGTAGATCTTCTCGTCGGTCATGAGCGCATCGATCTGCCGCTCCAGTTCCAGCCGATCGACCCCCTCGAGACGGGAGCGGGCGGCGCGAGCCCGTTTTACCGGCATGGTGCTGTAGAGGAAAACGTATGGATAGCGCTGTGCGAGCAGAAAAAGGGCCATGATCTCGACAGCCGCCAGGGGGAAAAAGAAATCCAGCCACTCCATCCGGAGGGATACGGCGATGAATAGGCCCAGCAGCATATTGGCCAGGAGCACGAGCAGAAGCCCCAGAAGGAGCGCCGTTTTCTTCTGCAGCTGATTCGCATGCCGCACCCGCGCCCAGAGGTGCCGGATGGCCAGTCCCAGGTACACGAAGGTCATCATCGCTCCCGCCAGGGCCAGGACGATGATGAACCAGTACCCCTCGTTGTGGAGCGTTATCCGCGCCACCTCGCGCTTGGCCTCCGCCGGCATGATGATCCAGGGCGTCAGCAAAAGGAAGGAAAGAAGCGCCGGGACATGATGCAGCAGATCGGCGCGTGCGAACCGACGCTCCCCGTCCCCCAGACAGACGACATACTGATACAGCAGGGGACCCAGGCTCGCATAGACCGGCACCTCAAGCGGAAAGAAATGCGGATACCGGTAGATGTCGCCCGTATGGAGCAAACGGCCGAAGAGCAGCATGAACCCCATCTCGACGAGAAACGCCGCCAGCACCACGTTTCGCATGCGCAGCGGGCGGAGCAGCAAACCCGCGGCCATCAGCAGCGCGAGACCGATCGCGATGGTCATCAGGGAATCCGTCAGCATACCGTTCTTCTCCTCGCCCTGCGCTTCGCCATCGAAGCCCGTGCGGCCGATGTCGCCTGATGCCGCCATGCCGTTCCGCCACGCCAAAACCGTTATACGGAATCAATCCCGGAGAAACCCGGATCATGCTGCGCCGGCATCACGCATTGTATCGCACCAATGGGACGATTTACTCGACGGCGCCCGCCGCCTACTCCTCGACCGCGCCCACCAGGTATTCGAATCGCGCGCCGTCCGACGAGATCTCGAGGACCGTGATCCGTTTCTCGGGTACGGTGATCCGCTGCGGCGCCGGCTGCTGCACGTTGTTGGCGCGCAGATATTTCTTCTTGCCCGCGTCGAGCACCCAGCGCTCGGCGACGACCACCAGCTCCTCGTTCGTCCGCACGGAGGTCTTGAACGATTTCACGGCGGCCGGAAGGGCCGTGTCGGTCCGGCCCGCCTCGATGCCGTTGATGAAGATCTTATAGAACTCCATCCCCGTCCGATCGGGGCGTCCCCCGCGCACGGCGGCGCGCACCACGAGATTGTATTCGCCGGGCGGCGCGTATCGCTTCGTCGACGAATAGAGATGCACGCTCCGCCAGGCGGCAAGATCGAAGACCTCGGCCTCGGCGCCGTTGCCCGCAACCACGAGCCGCTCGTCGATCACCTCGCGGATGCGCGCCGGGCCGGGGATCGCGACGGGAAGCTCGCGCCCCCGGAAGCGCAGCACGGCCGACGCGCCCGCCGGCGCGAGCACGCACACCTCGCCGCTCACGACGCACACGTCATGCGCCGCCCCGAGCGCCTCGACTCGCTTGTCCGCGAGGGAAAGCCGGTAGAGCGTTCCCGTCGGCTCGGAGGCGGTCGCGGCGACGCACCACACGATATCGCCGGCCCCGGCGATCGACCGGACCGCCGCGCCTGCGGGCACGGCGGGAAGGCGTGCCTCGACGCTTTCGCCCGTGGCGATCGTCCGCCGCCCCGCATACCACGATGCGGCGTCGGACGGGCCCGGGGTGCCGGCGTAATACAGCGCGCCGCCGCTTTCGGCGATGCACGACACGCGGAGATTTATCTTTACCGGTTCCGGCGCGCCCGCGGTGCGGACATATACCGCGCCCCCATCAAAAAAAAACCTGCCGGCGGAAACGTCTCCGGACAGGCAGGGTAAAAAAAACAGACTCAGGAGAAGAAAAAATGGCATGCCCCGTCGGTTAAATCTTCTCAAGGCGGCTCTCGAAGTCCCTCTTGTAGATACACACGCCGAGCTTGTGGTGCTCCTCGATAATTTCCTTGAGGATCTCCGGCGTGGTGAGGGGGTTGATGACGACCGCGCGCAGCACCACGACCCGCTGCGGGCGGTACCGCGTCGATTCCAGCATGGTGCGCGAGACGAAGCTGTTGTCCTCCTCGCGGATGGCTCGGTGCAATTCGATATTGAGCTCGTTGAGCAGGTTGTTGATCTCGATGACCTTTTTGCGCAGATACTTTTCCTTGCGCGATTCGCCGCTGTTGATCTTCGCCATGAGCTGGGCGAGGCGGCGCCGCACCTTCTTGGGGGCGAACCGGTAGTTCACGATAAAGAGCTCGGGATTGTTCATGAGCTCCATGTCGCAGTGCCGCTCGATGATGCCCCGCAGAAGCGAGGTGAGCGCGAAGGCGTTCTCGAAGAGGAGCTTGAATCCCACGGACCCCAGGATCTTGATGGTGGCCCAGGGCTTGAGACAGGCGAACGGGCGCGAGCCCTCCACCGTGAAGCGTCCCTGGTCCACGGAGTCGGCGCGGATGATATAGTCCGAGGTGTGCTTGATGTTCGCCAGCGCCTTCTCGTCCCGGAACAACACCATGCCCATCGACAGCGGCGAGTACAGGAGCTTGTGCGAATCGAAGGTGACCGAGTCCGCGAGCTCAATCCCCTTGAAGAGATGGCGGTACTCGTCCACCAGCATGACCCCGCCGCCCCACGCCGCGTCCACGTGGAACGACGTCTTGTTGATCTCTGCGACGCGGGCGAGCTCGTGCAGATCGTCGATATTGCCGGTCTCGGTGGTCCCCGCGATCCCCACCAGGGAGATGATGCGGACCTTCTCGTCGGTGCGGGCGTTCTCCTCGGCGATCTCCTTGCAGATCCGCTTGAGCTCGCCGATGTCGATGCGGTTGTCGGAATCGACCGGCACCTGGACCACGCTGTCGTGCCCCAGGCCGATGATGCGCGCGACCTTCGTGATCGAATAGTGCCCGCGCCGGGACACCAGGATCACCGCGCGCCGGCAGCCGTAAAAGCGGAAGGCCTCGTACACGCCGGCGGCCCGGATGCCCGGGAAGCGGCCCTTCGCGGGGAAGGCGCGATTGCGCGCCACCAGGAGCGCCGTGAGGTTCGCGACGGTCCCGTCCACCGTGACATTGCCCAGCGCAACCTTGGGATCCTGGATGAAGCGCCGGTAGAAGCGCGGGTCGCGATCGAACACCACGCGATGGATCCAGGCGAGCAGTTCGCGCTCCACGTACGAAGAGGCCTTGGCGGTCTCGATCTTCACCTGGTTCTGGTTGAGCGCGGCGATGATCATCTCCAGCAGGATCATGAAATACGGGATCGCGCTGGTCATGTGGCCGATGTAATAGGGGCTGCCCACCTTCACGGAGTGGGCGATCACATTGTCCTTGATCTCCAGGAGGACGTTCTTCAGCAAATGGGGCTCGCGCGGCACCTCGATGTCGGAGAAGATTCGCGCGAGGCGCGTGAGCGGGATCTCGCTGTGGATGCCGCCCTTCTCTTTAAAGAACTTGTGGATGAGACCGAGGAGCTCGTGGCCGAACTCGAGGAACTTGTCCGGCGAGTCGGGCATGATGAACAGGCGGCGCACCTGCTCCAGGTCGAAATTGTGGAGCGCGCCGTCGGGTCCGTCGTATTTCGGTACCAGTGTAACGCCCATAGAACGGGGACCCTCTGCGACAAGATTAGCGCGCACGCCGCCGTGGATGCGAACCGGACGTTCGCATAAAACAATGTGCCGGTGCGGCCGATTTTTTTCAAGTAAAAATGACATAAATCCTTGATATATTATTTACAGCAATGCGCATTGTGTCGATATTTTTCGCGAAAAAGACGCGCCGGATTGCGCGCGAACGCGCCATGCGACATAACCGCGCTCGCGTTATCCGAAACCATGCGCCGCCGCGACCGCGCGCCGGCGCTCACCCGAGGTGCGCATGACGCCGTCGCCCCGCACGCCGATCATCTATTGCGCCGCGATCGCGGCGCTGGCGCTCGCCGTCCGCCTGCTGGGCTACGACGAGCTCCTGTCGGTCGAGTCCCTGGTCCGACACCGGGCGGCGCTCATGGACCTCGTTTCGCGGGACTATGCGCTCTCGGTCGCGCTGTTCGCGGTCGTCTTCATCGCGACGGTGTCGGCCGGACTTCCGGGGGCCACGCCCCTGACCGTGTGCGGAGGGCTTCTCTTCGGGGCGATTGGCGCTCTGTACTCCGTCGCCGCCGCCACCTGCGGCGCCATCATCGCGTTTACCGTGTCGCGCCGCCTGGCGGGCCGGTGGCTCCAGGAACGCTTCGCCGAGCGGCTGGCGAACTTCAACCGCGATTTCGACGAGAACGGGGCGTGGTACGTGCTCGCCATCCGCATGACCCCGCTCTTTCCGTCGTTCCTGGTGAATCTGCTTGCCGGCCTGTCGACCCTTCCCGCGCGGAGCTTCCTGCTCATCACCGCGCTGGGAATCATCCCGAACTCGCTCGCCTACACCTATGCGGGGCGCCGGCTCGCGCTCGCGGAAACGCCGCGCGACCTCCTCTCGCCCGAAACGATGCTGGCGCTGGCGCTCATCGCGCTTGCGGCGCTTGTCCCGCCCGCGGTTCGGAAACTCGCCCACCGCCGCGGGACGCGGACATCATCCCAACCGGATTGAAAAAGTGTTGCTTTTTTCCCTTTGTGCCGCATCCTTTGCGGGAGAACGTTTGCGACGACACCGAGGAGGCTTATGGCACAGGCAACCGCGCTTATCAAGGCCTACATGGAGGGGACCATCCCGGACAACGGCGGTTTCGTCCTGAGCGCCGTGTTCGACCCGGGCTCGATCTACTCCATCTACGAATGCACCGCCTACCGCAACGTGAAGGACGTGACGCGCACGCCCGACGGCATCGTGTTCAAGTCCGACGGCAATCGCACTCATATGCTGGTCGAGCCGCCCATCTACCCGCTCAAGCACATCGAACCGGTAAACCGCGACGACGGGCACGCCATCCCATACCGTTTCAACGAGCTCACCATCCTCACCGGAAAGAAAAGCGAGAAGATCATGGTGCCCGAGGAGCCGCGCATGCTGTACACCTCCTTCACCATCGCCGACCGCCGCTCGGATTACTTCGCCTACGTGTTCTACCCGACGCCCGACGTGTATGTCGCCATCAAGAAATTCCTTGCGGACAGCCTGTACAACGACTGCAACATCTCCAAGCAGGACTCGATCGAGGCGGCGACGGCCATGCTCGCCACCATCAAAAAGTTCGTCATCTGGAAGGCCGATTAGGCGCGACGGCCGGACGCGCACACCGACACACACGGAGGACGCCATGAGCAACAAGAGAAAGCACGATCGCGCGAACGTCACCATCCGGTCGGAGGTGCGCTCGCCCGAGAGCATCACCCTGAGCAAGACCGTAAACGTGAGCCGCGGCGGATTGTTCATCTCCACCCCCGAGCCCCTGGGCGAGGGGTCCGAGCTGAATCTCACGATACAGGTCCCCGGCGGCGAGGTGCTCGAGATCCGCGGCAAGGTAAAATGGGTGCGCCAGAACGAGGTCGATGGCGAGCGCGCCGGGATGGGGATCGAGTTCGTTGACGCGAGCGACAAGGACGTCATCGAACTCAAGAAGATCATGGACTAACGCCGCTCGCTTCGCCGCAGTCCGCCCCCACCGTGGGACGAAAACCCATCGACGGATGGGTTTTTTCGCCGGCCGCTTCCAGATTATGTCGCATTATTGGCCCGCCCCGACAACAGCCACCGCGCCGTGCCGACAACCCTGGGTTTTGCCGGGACCATGCGGGCGCACCGCGACCCATCGCCATCCTCCAGCCGACGGCGCGCAGGGGGCGGGAAAAAACACGAAAAAAATGTGCTAAACCTTTATGAAAAAAAGCACGACAATAGTATCATAAGGGATTGAACGAAATCAGGTCAAGGATGACCGCCATGAAAAACCACATGAACGAATGGACCTTCCCCGAGCGGATTGACTATAACGAAGTTCCCGAGTACCTGCGCCGATTCGAGGCGGAGGCGATAACCGGCACGCTCGTCTTCGACCTTCGGGACACGGAGGTGGCGCACTCATCGTTCATCGGCTTCCTCATCGTCGCCAAGCACGCCATCGAGAAGAGCGGACATGACCTCGTGCTGCGGCTGTCACCCGCGCTGGAGCGGCTGCTTGCGATGCTGCATATTCTCGAGTACTTCAGCGTCCGCGCCCACCGCGCCGAACAGCGCCTGACCGCCTGATCCGCGCGGGCATGTTTCGAAAAAAAATTTGACAATTCATCTCGCGCGCGTATATGGTAGTATCGATACGCGCGAATCGCCATGAAACCGATGCCCATGCTCTTCAACGACGAACAAGTCGAATCCACGTGCGAGATCCTCAAGTCGATCGCGCACCCCATTCGACTCAAGATCCTCTGCTTCATCATGGAGGGCGAGAAGAACGTGACCGAGATCGAGGGCGAGTTCCACTCCACCATATCCAACATATCGCAGCACCTCACCATCCTTCGCAAGGCGAACATCCTCGCCCGTCGCAAGGAGGCGAATTACATGTTCTACTCCATCAAGGACCCCTGCATACAGGTGCTCATGAAAACGCTCAAGGACCTGTACTGCCAGGCGTGAGGGCGCCGTCGCCCCAAACGGAGGACCGGCCATGAATGCGAAATCACACAAAACCGTCGTCGCCGTCGTTGTCACGGCGCTCGTGGCGCTTGGTTCTATCTTCGCCTGCCAGCAGGAGAACCTGTGGGATTTGGCGACGCTGGAAAGCGCCCAGGGAGGACTATTTGTCGCTGCGGGAAGCCAGGGAGTAATCCTTTATTCGGAGAACGGCGCCGAGTGGTCACGGAGTTTCTTTTCTGATGTTAATTGTTATTTCGTCGGGATCGCATCCGACTATAAAGGGACATGGATTGCCGTAGGCCAGTATTCCGGCAACAATGGCGTAATCTACGCATCAAACGACGGCGGCGCCACCTGGCAACTTCGATACACGCTACCGCTTCCCTCGGCGCAATTTACATCCATCGCCACGGATCAGGCGGGGCACTGGGTCGCTGTTAGCAACAACACCGGACGGTGCGCGTATTCGACCGACAATGGCCACACATGGAACGAAAGCAATACACTTGGCGGGACCATGTATGGCATCTCCTATCATCAGGGACGGTTTGCTACCGCAGGCTCCGGAGGGATCGGATTTTACTATTCGGACTCATATGGCGCCAGCTGGAGTCCAACATCAGGGGTCCCGGCATTCACTTTTTATTCGATCACCTACTCCAATAGTAAGTTTCTCGCTGTTGGTCCGAACAACGAATTTCTGACATCTCCATCAGGAGACGTTTGGACCATCAACACCGTATTACCAGCTTCATTCTCGTCTACAAGAAACTTCATATCCTCAAGCCCGAAGGGGCGTATACTCGCGATCGGTTTATCACCAAGCGATGTCTACTATACTGACAACGGCGGAGGCAGCTGGTCCGTCGCGAGCAGCACCGGATCGAACCTATATGGGATCGCATATGGCAAAGGGAAATGGGTGGCTGTTGGTGAAATAGCTGCGATTACCGCCGCTATTCATTACTCTACGGATGACGGTGCGAGCTGGTCGGGTAATACAGCGCCAAGCGGAAGTGGAAATTTTTTACGTTGCGTTGCCTTCGGGTACCGTTAACCATTCATTTCCTCGGGTAAATTTTTACCGCCCCACTCCCTTCGTTTTTCTGACATCCTACAGCACACGTGATATTCTACAAGAAACAAGTTGTTCGCTCACAGTACTACAATTGACAATTATTCAATGAGGTTGCACCATGAAGATCCTCCATATTGCCATAGCATTAGCATCAATAACCCTCGCGGCATACTCCACCCCGGCCCTGGCGCAATACCACATCGACCTCGAGGGCGGTTATGTGGACACCGGCTACAATGATATCCGCATCCCGGCGAAGGGCGGGACGAGGTTCTCGCTCACGCAGGATCTCGAGGCGCAGCCCACGTACTTCTACCGCGGACGGGCCGGGTACACCTTTTCGGACCGCCACACGGTGTCGTTCCTCGCCGCGCCGCTCCGGGTGGTATCGCTCGGCACGCTGCGCAAGGACGTGCGGTTTGGCTACATCGTCTTCCGCGAGGGCGAGTACGTGGAAACGACCTTCCGGTTCGATTCCTACCGGGCCACCTACCGCTACGACTTCTTCACGAACGAATCCTGGCGTATCGGCGCGGGCTTCACCGCGAAGATACGCGACGCATCCATCAAGATGGAATCGGCCGACCTCATCGCGGAGGAGAAGAACACGGGGTTCGTGCCCATCCTCAATTTCAACATCGAATGGAAATTCGCGGGGCCGTTCAGCCTGCTTGTGAACGGCGACGCCCTCGCCTCGCCCTACGGGCGCGCTGAGGACGTCTTCGCGGGGTTCCTGTATCAGGCGAGCAAGAACGTGATCGTGAAGCTCGGCTACCGCATCCTCGAGGGCGGCGCGGACAATAAGACCGTGTACACGTTCTCACAGTTCAATTATGCGGCGGCGGGGGTGGTGATTCTGTTGTAGGGCGGCTGCCGGTCACACGAACATCGAGAGAAACTTTTCCGTGTCCATGAAGCGGATGTTTGATGAACGGACAACCCTGTCGATGTTCTGCTCGACGACCTGAAACGCCATGTGGAGCTATCGTTCAGCCATATCGACTTTTTATCGCGTGGCTGATAAAAAGTCGATGCCGCCAAGCGCTTCCGGATCACGCAAATCATAGCCAAGCCGCAAACAAAAGTGATTATACCCCTATCCCCCGACCGCCGAGCGCTTTTCGGCGCCGTCGCCTTTTTGCACATCCTGTGCGGCACTGCAACCTCCTGTTGGGAGCCTTTCCCATTCATCAGGGGAAAGGGGAGCGAGGTAAAGTCACACACCAGTTGCGCGCCTCCCCCTAACGAAGGGGGAGGCCGGGAGGGGGTCGTTGCAATCAGTGCTGAAAAAAACCTGACGGCTAGAACTCGCCCAGCATCCGCACCTCGGTCTCCAGGCGCACCTGGAACTTCGCCTGCACCGTTTCGCGGACGTGCTCGATGAGATCGCGGATGTCGCGCGCGGTCGCATTGTCGTAATTGATGATGAAGTTGGTGTGGAGCTCGGAGACCATCGCCCCGCCGATCCGAGTGCCCTTGAGGCCGGCGTCGTTGATGAGCTTCCACGACGAGTGACCCTCGGGGTTCTTGAAGACCGATCCCGCCGAGGGATAGTCGAGCGGGTGCTTCCCCGCACGCTCGCGGAGGAGCCCGGCGATCGTCTCCCTGACCGATGCGGGATCCTCGGCGCGCGGCAGTCGGAAGGCGCCCGCGATAATAATCGAATCATCGTCGATCCGCAGGCGGCGGTAGGTCGACATTTCTTTCGTGACGGGTAGATCGCGCAGCGCGCCGGCGCCGTCGACAATCCGTATCCCGACGAGAATGTCGGCAAACCAGCCGAGCGTGGTCCCGGCATTCATGATGATGCCGCCGCCGAGGCAGCCGGGGATGCCCGCCATGAATTCGACACCGCCGAAGCCGTTCGCGATCGCGAAGTCGATGAAGCGCTCCTTGCTCACGGAGGCCTCCGCCGCGATGTCGCCATTGTCGGAAACGGCGATTGCGCCGGCGGCTTCGTCCCGCTCGCGGATCGCGAGGACCACGCCGCGGACCCCGCGGTCGCCCACGAGGAGGTTCGATCCGCCCCCGATTACCGTGAGCGGGAGCGCGCGCTCGCGCACGACGCGGACGATGCCTGGAACATCGGCGGCGGTATTCGGAACCACGAGCGCGTCGGCCGGTCCGCCCGCGCGGAAGGTGGTGTACTCGCGCAGGGGCGCGTATTCGCGAACGCGCCCGAACGGCGCAAGCTCCTTCAAAATGTCCGGATCTATCATCACTCTTTTCTAGTATTTACAACCAACCGGCACGATAGGTATCGCTTTTCGGCGTGTCAATCCCATATCAACGCCCATGCCGGGCAATTTTTGCTTGCCGCGGGATATATCTGCATATTAATGATGATTGTGCCGATAATTAGCTACAGTGAGTATACTGCCATGTCATGCGTGCGTGTGACAGACGACACTATCCATTCACCGTGCGTTCAATCTTTATGATGGAAGCTGGTATCGGCACCAGATGAGCCTGATGATAAAGCGCCCCAAGAAACCGACCATCGTCCCCGACTTCACGGAGTTCACCGACACCGAGGGGACCAAGTGGGTGCAGACCTCGGCCGACGACCTGTTCTCCATCAAGGAAATCAACAAGATCCTCGAGAGCATCGAGAAGGACAAGGACGAGGGCGATATCGTCATCGCGCGCATCGACTTCCAGAAGGTGAACAAGGAGTACTACGAGCGCGTGCGCGAGCTGCAGACCAAGCTCAAGAAGAAAAACGAGCTCATCAAGCGGCTGCTCATGGGCTCGAAAGAGACCATCGACAAAAAGAACCGGAAGCTCAAGGAGCTCATCGAGTACATCAAGAAGCTGCACCTGCTGATCGCCGCCTATCGCCAGGACCCGGAGCGCATGCGGGACATCGATCTTCCCGCGCTGACCCCGGTTGAGCCGGAACCCGCGCCGGTCGTTGCGATCGAGCGCGTGGCGGAGATTCCCGCCGAGGAGTTCGTCGAGGTCGAGGAGGTCGTCCTCGGTGACAACGAGCCCGAAGTGTAGCGCCGCCCGCCTCGTGAGCATCGCGCGCCTCTGCTGCATCGCGCTCGCCTGCGCGGCAGCCTGCCGGGGCGAGCGCCCGACGGACCATTTCAACACCTACATCCAGTCCGATCCCGCCCGACTTGACCCCTTCTACAGCACTGACGTGGTGTCCGGGCGGGTGATGGCGCATATGTTCAACGGGCTTTTCAAGATTTCGTCCAACGGCTCCCTGGAGCGCGACCTCGCCGCGACGCACCGGTTCGACGGGACGCGGCTCGAGGCCACGCTGCACGACGGGGTGCGCTTCCACGACGGGACCGCCCTCACCGCGGCGGACGCGGCCTACTCGCTGGACCGCGTCCGCCTCTCGGAGAACCCGACCTCGCCGCGGCGCTGGCTGTTCGCGAACATCGCGCGCATCGCGACGCCCGACGAGCGGCGGATCGTGATCACCCTCCGCGAGCCGTCGGCCTCGTTCCCGCACCTCTTGGCCACCCCGACGGCCTATATCATCTCGGCCGCGGCGCACCGCCGGGACGGGTCCGTCGTGGGGACCGGGCCCTTCGCGCTGCGCGAGTGGCGGCAGGACGAGCGCCTCGTGCTTGCGCGCCATGAGCGCTACTTCGAGGGACCGGCGAGGGTCTCCGGCATCGTCTACCGCATCATCCCCGAGGACCTCACGGCGCGCTTCGAGTTCCTGAACGGGACGCTGGACTACTTCGAGGTTCCGTATCTCGCGCGCGTACGCCGCGACGCGCAGGCGCGGACGATCGACGTGCCGGAATACAGCGTCCACTACATCGCCATCAACAATGCCCGGCCGCCGCTGGACAACCCGGCCCTGCGCGCCGCGCTCAACCGCGCCGTGGACCGGCGGCGGATCATGCGGGCGCTGTTCGACAACCGCTTCACGCTCGCCGCGGGCCCGGTGCCGAATACGCTGGCCGGCCACCGGAGCGCGGCGCGGCCGTACGACTACGATCCCGTCGCCGCGCGCGCCGCGATCGCTTCGCTCGGACTTTCCGGACACCGGATCACGCTCTTCATTAAATCGGACCACCAGGTGTCGCTGATCGCGCAGATGGTCCAGCGCGATCTCGCCGCCGCGGGGCTCGCGGTCTCCATCCGAGAGATGGAATGGTCGGCGCTCAAGGCGGCGACGCTCAACGGCGCCTACGACCTGTGCTACTTCACCTGGCACGCCGACTACCCCGACGCGGAGAATTTCCTGTACCCGCTCTTTTATTCGAAGAACATCGGCCAGGGCGGGAACCGCGCCTTCTATCGGAACGTTTCCGTGGACCGCCTGCTGGACGAGGCGCGGCGCACGATGGACGCGGGAAAAAGAATTGACATCCACCGCCGCGCGGAACAGTTGATCGTGAGCGACGCGCCGTGGATCTTCCTCTGGTACGGCGACAAGCGGGTCATGCTGGGCCGCCGCGTCCGCTCCTTCGTCCCCTACCCGCTCTACAACGGCATGAAGGGACACGAAATCGAACTCGAACCCGACGGCCGGACGACCCGCTGACCATCTTTTCACCAGCGAGGTTACCCGTGCCCATCATCGTACACAACACCATATCCGGACTTCCCGACGAGATCGTGCCCGGCGGCGCGCGAAAGGACCGCGTCGAGGACTACCCGCCCGTATCCATCTACTCCTGCGGCCCCACCGTGTACGGTTACGCGCACATCGGAAATTTCCGCACCTTCATGTTCAACGATTTCCTGCGGCGTTATCTGCGCTTCCGGGGCTACGCGGTTAACCACGCCATGAACATCACCGACGTGGACGACAAGACGATCGCGGGCGCGCAGAAGGACGGGATCACCCTGCGCGAGTACACGGAGAAATACACGAACATCTTCCTCGAGGACCTGCGCGCGCTCAATATCGAGCCGGTGGAGCACATGCCGCGCGCGACCGAGTCGATCGACGCGATGGCCGACATCATGGAGCGGCTGCGCGAGCGGGGTTTCGTGTACGAGAAGGACGGGTCCGTGTATTTCAGCATCGCCAAGTACGAGCGCTACGGACGGCTCTCGCGACTCGACACGCGCGAGATAAAGTCGGGCCTGCGCTACGACACCGACGAGTACGAGAAGGACGACGTGCGCGACTTCGCGCTCTGGAAGGCGACCGCGCCGAATGAACCGTCGTGGGACACGCCCTTCGGCCCGGGACGACCGGGTTGGCACATCGAGTGCTCCGCGATGGTGCGCAAGATCTTCGGCGGCACCATCGACATCCACACCGGCGGCGTTGACCTCATCTTCCCCCACCACGAGAACGAGATCGCCCAGAGCGAGTGCGCCTACGGCGAGCCGTTCGTGCGGCACTGGATCCACGTGGAGCACCTTCTGGTCGAGGGGAAAAAGATGTCCAAGTCGCTGGGGAACTTCTACACGCTGCGCGACCTGCTGGAGAAGGGCCACTCGCCCCGCTCGATCCGCTACCTGCTCATCTCAGCGCACTACCGCAAGCAGCTCAACTTCACCTTCGACGGTCTCCGGCAGGCCGACGCCGCGCTGGACCGCATCGACAACCTCATCGTGCGCCTCGGGGACGCGAAGGGCGACGGGCCGGTCGCCGCCGAGGTCTCGGGCGCGATCGATTCGTTCCTCGCGAAGTTCGCCGCGACGGTGGACGACGACCTCAACATCTCCGGCGGCATGGGGCACTTCTTCGACTTCCTGCACGAGGTGAACGCGCTCATCGACCGCGGGACGATGACGGCGGCCGGACGCGATGCGGTCATCACGGCGCTCCGCGCGCTCGACGCCGTTCTCGGCTTCATCTTCTTCACCGCGCAGGCCGACGCCGGAGTCGACGCCGCACGGATCGAGTCGCGCATCGCCGAGCGCGCCGCAGCGAAGAAGGCGAAGGACTTCGCGCGCGCCGACCTGATCCGCGACGAGCTGCTGGCCGAAGGGATCATACTCGAGGACACCAAGGACGGGGTGCGCTGGAAGGTGAAGAAATAGGCCATGGAAATCCTCGGAAGAAAGCCCGTCCTCGAATACCTCCGATCGCTCGATACGGGCGCGGGGATCGAGCTCTTTGTCTCGAAGAGCGCCCACGGGAAGATCATCGACGAGATCGTCGCGGCGGCGAAACGCATCGGCGCGCGCGCGGAGCTCGTCGAGAAGGCGCATTTCGCGCGGCACCCGTCATCGACGCACCAGGGCGTGATGCTGGTCTCGCGGCGAAAGCGCGAGACCGTCACCGACGCGGAGTTCGTCGCCGAGGTGTCCGCGCGCGGCGGCGTGCTCGTGCTCCTGGACCACCTCACCGACCCGCATAACGTGGGCGCCATCATCCGCACCGTGGAGGCCCTCGGCGGCGACGGGGTCGCGCTTACCCGGCACGGAACGGCGGAGGTGAACGCGACGGTGGTCAAGGCCTCGGCCGGGGCGACGGCGCACCTGCGCGTCATCACCACGCCCAACGCGGCGCACTTCATCGAGCTTGCGCGCGAGCGCGGGTTCGCCATCGTCGGCACCGCCGCCGACGGAACGATCGGCCTCGACGAGCTCCCCGGGCTGCGGCCCCTCGTGATCGTGATCGGCAGCGAGGGCGAGGGGATGCGGCGCCTCACCGAGGAGCGCTGCGACCACATCGTGGCCATCCCCCTGCGCGGAATGGTCGCCTCGCTCAATGCGTCGGTGGCCGCCGCGATCGTGCTGCACGAGGCGCTCAAGGAGTAACCGCGCGGCATCACCCCTGCCCCGCATCGCCCGTTATGGGCTTGACTTTTTTTCAAAACGGCGGCGTGTATGATCCGCGCACGCGCCGAGCACACCACCCGAGCCGCCGGAACGCGGCGGCGCCACGAGGACACTATGACCGCATTTCAAATCACCATACCGGCCGAGAACAAGCCCGGGACGCTCCTCCGGGTGACCTCCGTCCTGTCGAAGGAGAAGATCAACATCCGCGCGATCACCATCACCTCGTTCGGCGGGAGCGGGTTTTTCCACCTCGTCGTCGACGACCCGAAACTGGCGCACGCCGCGCTCGAGAAGGCCGGCATCGCAAACCAGCTCAAGGAGGTGATCGCGGTCCTCATCGACGACGCGCCGGGCAGCCTCGATCGGCTGATCCAGCGCTTGTTCGAAAAGAACGTGAACGTGGAGAACGCGTACGGGTTCGTGCTCGAGAGCAGGCAGAAGGCCGTGTTCGTGATCGACGTGCAGAAGGTCGAGGAGGCGCTGGGGATGCTCGCCGCCGAGGGCTACAAGACGCTGGACGCCGACGCGCTCAATGCGGTGGAGCCCTTCCACTACATGAAGTACTAGGCGCGCGGCCCCGGGGCGCGGCTCCCGGGCGTCGATCGATTACTTCACGAACCCCGGCAAAAACAGCGCGATCTGCGGGAAGGGGATCAGGAGCAGGGTCGCGAGGATGAGCGCGACGAGCAGCGGCACCACGCCCTTGAAGATGACCTCGAGCGGGACGTCGCGCGCAACGCCGCTGACCACGTAGACGTTGATCCCCACCGGCGGCGTAATCACCCCGATCTGCGTGACCATGACGATGACCACCCCGAACCAGATGGGGTCATACCCCAGGTGCAGCACCACGGGATAGAAGATGGGGATGGTGAGCATGATGAGCGCGAGCGCGTCGATAAAGCACCCCCCGATCACATAGACCGCGATGATCATGAGCATGATGACGGCGCGGTGCATGTCGAAGCCCGATATCCACTGCGCGATGTCGAACGGAATGCGCGTAACGGCGAGGAAGTGGCCGAAGATCGTCGCGCCCGCGACGATGACCATGATCATGCAGGAGATGCGCGTGGTCTCGTTGAGCGCCGCCATGAACCCCTTCCAGTCCAGCTTCCGGCGCGCCAGGGAGATCGCCAGGGTGCCGAAGGCCCCCACGCCGCCGGCCTCGGTCGGGGTGAAGATGCCGGCGAAGAGCCCGCCCATGACCATCGAAAACAGCACCAGCGCCTCGCCGAGCCCCGCGAGCGACACCAGCTTCTCCTTGAGCGACGTGCGCGGGCCGGGCGGTCCCTGGTCGGGATAGAGCGTGGTCCAGATAAGCACGGCGGCGATAAAAAAGAGCGTAAGCAGAATTCCGGGGATGATCCCCGCGATGAACAGCTTGCCGATGGACTGCTCCGTGAGGATTCCGTAGACGATGAACACCACGCTGGGCGGGATGAGGATCCCCAGGCTCCCGCCGGCGGCCACGACCCCGGTCGCTAGTCCCGGCTTGTAGTTGTAGCGCTTCATTTCGGGCAGCGTGGCGGCCGCCATGGTGGCCGCGGTTGCGTTGGTCGATCCGCAGATGGCCGAGAAGCCCGCGCAGGCGCCGATGGTCGCGATCGCGAGGCCGCCGGGAAGGCGCCCGGTGCACTTGTAGGCCGCGTCGAAGAGCCGCGTGCTGATGCCCGAATGAAACGCGAGCTGCCCCATGAAGACGAACAGCGGGATCACCGTGAGGTTGTACGAGGAGAAGACCGAGTAGACGTCGTTCGCGACGAGCTTGAGCGCCGCGTCGAACGAAACGATGGCCGCGAACCCCACGAATCCCACGACGGCCATGATGAAGCCCACCGGCATCCGCGTGAACAGGAGCGCGACCAGCGCGAACAGGCCCACGAGGCCCACGGTCGTTGGCGTCATCATTTCACCATCCTCCGGATCGCCTTGGCGAGATTGAGCAGCAGGTAGAGCGACAACAGCGCGCAGCTCGCCCCGATGCCCGCGACAAACGGATAGACGGGGAGCTTCACCGTCAGCGACACCTCGCCCGCGGCCCTGAGCGCGGCCGCGTACGCGAAGCACTGCCAGGCGAGAACGGTGAAGAAGCCGGCGCCCACCGACTCGTTGAACACGTCGAAACCGGCCTGCCAGCGCTCGGGAAGTTTCTGATAGAGGAAGTCGACCGCGATGTGCCCCTTCTGGATCGAGGTATAGGTGAGCGAGAAGGCGATCGCCACGGCGCCCAGCAGGCTGATGAGATCGTAGGCGCCGGGGACCGACACCCGCACGATGCGCAGGACGACATCGACGATGATGACGAGCATCATCAGCACCACGGCCGCCGCCGCGACCACGTTAAAGGAGTCGGAGATCCGCGTCAGATAGTACTCGAGCTTGTTCATCGGCGCTCGCGCGATCGGCGTCCGAAAGCGGCGGGGGATTCCCGCCGCCGGCGGCCCTACTTGCCGGATTGCGCTATCAACCTCCGTAGCTCGGCGATCGCCTTGTCGCCGGGAAGGTTCTTCTTCTTCATTTCGGCGATATAGCCGTCGATGACCGGCTTGACCGCCGCGCTCCAGCGGGCGCCCTCCGCCGCGTCGAGCTCGATGATGCCGTTGCCGAGGTTCTTCGTGAAGGCGACCCCGTCGCCGTCGACGCGGTCCCAGGTCTCGCCGTGGACCTTCACCCAGCGATCGCTCACGTCGGTAAAGACCGCCTTGACCGCGTCGGGGAGCTTGTCCCACTTCGCCTTGTTCATGATCACGTACATGCCGGTGGTGTAGCCGATGGTCCGGCTGTTGGTGGTGTGCTTGATGACCTCGCCCTGCTTCCAGCCCTTCAGGGTCTCGATGGGCGCGAAGGTGCCGTCCACGACGCCCTTCTGGAGCGATTCATAGGTAGCGCCCTGCGGCATGGCGACGGGAACGCCGCCGAGCGCGGAAACGACCTTCGCGCTGAGGCCGGTGGAACGGATCTTCATCCCCTTGAGGTCTTCCAGCTTCTTCACGGGCTTTTTCGTATGGAGGAGTCCCGGACCGTGCGCGTGGAGATAGAGGACCTTGACGTCGTCGAGCTCCTTGGGTTTCATGGCCTTGAAGAACTCATTGGCGGCCGCGGTCGCGGTCTTCCCGTCGGGATAGCCGAGCGGAAGGTCGACGGCCTCCATGATCGGGAAGCGGCCGCGGGTGTAGGCGAAACACGACATCCCGATGTCGGCGATGCCGGCGCTCACGCCGTTATAGGTTTCGTCGGCCTTGGTGAGGGTGCCGCCGGGATAGACGTTGATTTTGACCTTCCCGTCGGTCTTTTTCTCGATTTCCTTGGCCCAGTTCATGCCGGCGATGCACTGCTCGTGCGTGGCGGGAAAGAAAATACTGTACGAGAGGGTGATCACCTCGCTGGGATCGGGCGACTTGGAGCACGCCGATACCGCCACCGCCAGTGAAAGGACTAGAACAGCAAATATGCGCATTCTCATTGATTTCTCCGTTTGTGCGTGGGATGGTTACAATTCCCGATCATCGCGCGGTTTTCCGCAATAAAAAAAGATAAAAAGGTGTGCCGATTGAAGGGCGCCGGGGAGGAGTCCTGCCGGCGGGACCGCGGCGGCTACTCCGCGCGCTGCACGCTGTCCCGCGGAACGGCGACGACGCCCCGCGCCGTTTGAATGCGAAACACCGCTCCGCGGGAGATGATCGCGCCCCGGATAACCCGGCCGTTTTTATTAACCCACAACCCGCAGCCCCTCCGCGAACCCGCGCGCGAGCTCCGCATAGACGCGCCGGGCGTGCACGATGTAGGCGCGATGGCGCTCCGTGAGTGCGCCGATCTCCCGCGCGGGCGATCCGCCGACAATGGCCCCGCCGGGGACCGCCTGGCCCTTCACGACCAGCGACTGCTCGGCGACGATCGTCCAGCCCCCGACGACAGACTCGTTGCAGAGCGTGGCCTGCATGCCGATGACCGTCGCATCGTCGATGCGCGCTCCATGCACCATCGCCAGATGGCCCAGGATCACGCCGCTGCCGATGACGCACGACGTCGAGGTGTGGATCACCACGCCCTCCTCCACCGCCGTCTCGTCGCCGATGACGACCGTCCCGAAGTCGCCGCGGATGACCGCTCCGAACCCGACATACGAGTTCGCGCCGATGCTTACGTCCCCCACGATGTGCGCGTTGGGCGCGATCCAGGTCCCCGCGCCGATCGTCGGGCGCTTTCCGTTATATTCGTATAATGGCATGATGGGCTCCGTTTAGTATTCCGATGCAATGTGCCGACACCCTTTGGAACGCCGGCCGCCTCCCCGTTCACAAGGGGGATTGTCGTTTATACGCCGCCAGGAAAATCGATTTGACATTCCGGGATCGATACCGCAGTATCTTATCATCATGAAACGCGCAACCCGGAAATACCCGCTCATCCTCCTCGCCTTCGCGCTTGCGGCCGCGACCCCGGGCGACATACTGAAGCGATACGACATGGACCCCAGGCAACTGCAAACGGTCTACCAGTGCATCAAGGCGGCGAACTTCCGGGAGGTGCGCGATTTCAGCGCGGTGACGACGGAGGGAGGGCGCTACCGATTCCAGTCGGAGAAGCGCGCGTCGATCGTGTATTTCAAATCGAAGCAGCTCGACGAGCTTCGGACCGCGATCGGAGGCGATGAGGTTTTCACCGCGCTTCTGAGAAATGCGGCCTGCTACGGCGTGTTCATTGAAACAAGACCGATGAAGGACGCGGATGGCAAGGAGAACGCGTATTCGATTTTCGATGCGCACGTCGTCGTCATCGAGCACGGGTCGGGGGCCGACGAAATAACCGTAGTGTGCATGGCGGACCGGACCTGACGTCCGGCGGAACGCACGCCTCGTTTAAAAAACGCCGCGATCGTTGAAGAACTTCCCGTACTGCCGGTCCGATTCGGCGATATGCCGGATGAGCCAGTCGCGGAGGAAGTTGAGCATCTCCATGCTCACCGCGCTCGATCCCGAGAGCGCCTTGCCGTACAGGTCCTTGATCCGCGCGATGAGCTCGATGTGCTCCTGGCGGTGTCGGAGGAGCTGCGGATACTCGTGCTTGAGCATGAGCTCCTCCTCGGCGGTGAAATGGACCTGCACGTAATCGACCAACCCCTTGAAGGTCTCCCCGAGCGCCTCGCGGCCCCGACCGGACTTGAAGGCCTCGTAGAGGGCATTGGCCATCTCCACCAGCTTGAAATGCTGGTCGTCGAAGAGCTTCACGCCAACGCTGTATTGCTTGTTCCAATTGATAAATGCCATATAACTCCTCCATGATACAGCATAGCGCGCATCATGCGGTGTTCAACTTTTCCATGCGCGATGACCATACTCATCGACACCGGACAATACAAGCAATTTTCCTTGCAAAAAACGCGCCGCCGGCATTTCGTCGAAACCGTGCGCGCCATCAACACGCTGCGGGAGGGTCGTCATGATACCGGACGTTCTATTCTGGCTGTATTTCGCAAACGCGATTCTCATCATCACCCACGAAATAGACTCGGGTTACTGGAGGGAATGGGAGCTCTTCGGAATGCGCGGGGGGATCGACCTGTTTCTGCTGTTGCACATCCCCATGCTGGGCGCGATCCTCTACGGCCTCATCGAGGCGCACAAGGGAACAATGACCGGCGCGGTGTTTTCGCTCATCCTGGGCGGCGCGGGAATCTTCGCCTTCTGCATCCACACATACTTCATTAAAAAAGGACGCCCCGAGTTCAGGGGGATGATGTCGCAAGCGATACTGTATGCAACATTGGTGATATCGCTCCTGCAGACCTGCCTGACGCTGTATCGGCTGCTCGCTTGATCGCCAGGCATCTTTCGGTTGCTCTCCATTGGCCTCACGAGAGCAACCCGACCGCTTACCTCGGATCCTGAATGCTCCCCCGGAAGAAGTGATAGGCGTCCTTCGCGGTCTTTTCGGGCAGCTCCTCCATGGGCATGTGCCCGGCCTCGGGATAGACGATCACGCGCGCGTCGGGGAGCTCGAGCTTGAATCGCCCGGCGTCCTCCACCGGGATCCACGGGTCCTTCGCGCCCCACATGATGAGCACCGGGATGTACAGCTTCGAAAGGCTGGTGGTTTCATTATGTCGTAAGGCGCGCGCCCAGTCGCCGTACCCGGCGCGGTTTCCCGCGCGCAGCGTGAGATCGAAATACCGCTGGACGAGCGCGTCGCTCACCTTGCTCCTGTCGCCGTAGTTGCCCACGACGGCGTTTGAGACGATGCTTCGCGGGGTGATTTTCGTCATGACCGAACTAAGCACGGGAACGCGCGCCAGGCGCACCGGGGCCGGCAGCGAACGCTTGTACCGCGCCGCGTCGATGAGGATCATCTTTCGCACGCGCTCGGGGTGGCGCACGGCGTACTCCCACGCAAGGCGACCACCGAACGAGTTCCCGGCCACGAAGCACTTGTCGATCTTGAGCGCGTCGAGGAAGGCGGTGAGAAACTTGTCGTACCAGTCGATCGAGTAGTCACCGGTTTTATTGGGGCCGGTGACGCCGAAGGGCGGTATATCGAGCCTGACAACGCGATACCACTCGTTCAGGTTCTTGATCCATCCGTCCCAGGTGTGCAGCGACGATGACATACCGTGAAGAAGGACCACGGGGAGCCCCACCCCCTCGTCCTTGTAGTGGACCTCGATCCCCTCGACGGTGATAAATTTCGATTCCGCGTCGGTGTACTTCTTTTTAATGACGTCCGCGGGAATATCGGCATGATAATTCGCGACGCCGTATATGCCGATCGCCAGAACGACGAGCGCGCAGACGGCCTTTATTGCAAACGGACGGGAGATGGTCATTGCGCACCCCTCTTCGATCCGTAGCGCATTCGCTCGTAGGCGAACACCCCCGCGCCGAGGGCGGAAAGCAGGAAGAAGAATATCATCGTATTGCGCCCGAGAAGCGAGCCCATCCGCCGGCGCTCGAAGAGGACCTCCAGGTACATGCGGTCCTCCTTCACGAAAGGCTCGTTCGCGGCGAGCTTTTTGTCGTAGTCGGCGATGATGTTCTTGATGGGCGCGCCGATGAGGTCGAAGTTCTCGTAGCGGCCGAAGATCTGCGGATCGAGCAGCATCGCGTAGGCCTTCCGGAGGTTCTCGTTCACGTTCTCCTCGGCGTCGAGGTGCCTCTCGATCGCGGGCTCGACGCGCCAGATCGAGTAGTACGACACCGCGCCCAGCGCGAGCGCGACCACGAGGGTTATGATCGTAAAATACAGATAGAGGGTGCCGTCGTATACGGCGCGAAGCTTTGCCATGATTGTGTCCTGCGAGGTAGTGTGGCGCGATCGGCGCCCGTCGTCGAGGACATGCCGGGAGTCGCGCAAATACCAGGGGAGAATGTCAGAGCGCGCGCATTCGTCAAGAAAATTATTTTGTTGCGCATCCGCCGCGTCGAGCGCACGCCTGACGTCATGGAACGGTTTCACATGGCGCCGATGGCCGAGATCACCACGCCCGCGCTGCGACGGGCGATCCGCCGCTACTCGCACGGCGCGGTCCTGTATTCCGAGATGCTCTCGGCGGGCGCGATCGCGGCCGGCAGCAGCATGAACCGCGAGATGAGCGCGCGGCACGACTTCGACGATCCCTTCGTGTTCCAGATCGTGGGGGCGAAGCCGGCGGTGATGGCGGCGGCCGCGGCGCGCCTCGCGGAACAGGGCTGCCGCGCGATCGACATCAACATGGGGTGCTCCGCCCCCGACATCATGAAAACCGGCGGCGGCGCCGCGCTGCTGGCCGACCCGCCGCTCGCGCGGGAGATCGTGCGCGCCTGCCGGAGTGCGGCGCCGTGCGGCCTCACCGTGAAGATGCGTTCCGGGTACGAGCGGACGGACCTGCCGGCGCTCCTCGACTTCGCGCGCATGCTCCAGGACGAGGGCGTGAACGCGATCACCCTGCACGGCCGGCACGCCAAGCTGGGCTTCCGGCGCACCGCCGACTGGTCCGCCGTGCGCGCCGTGAAGGAGCGTCTCTCCATCCCCGTCATCGGCAACGGCGATATCGACGCAGCGGAAACGGCCGTGCGCCGGTTGCGCGAATCGGGCTGCGACGGCGTGATGATCGGACGCGCGGCGGTGCAGGCCCCCTGGATATTCGCGCTCTGCGATGCGCTCGTCGGCGGCGGGCACGTTGTGCGCGATATCGACATCGAGGCCGTGTTCGTCGATGTCCTCGAGGGAATCCGCGACTTCCTCGAGGAGAAGTACCACCGGAGCCGGGGGCATCGCTTCTGCTTCTACTTCTGCCAGAACGTCCATTTCTCGCACGAGCTCTTCAGGACGATCCGGCGCGAGAGCGCGATCGACGCGATGATCGCGCTGGTGCGCGGCTACTTCGCGCGCAACCCGCACGAGCGCGTGAAGACCGTCCGCGCGGGGGCGTAGGTCTCGTTGGCGCCAACGGGACGCTGAAAACACGTTCGAGCGCAACCTCGCTATTTTTATTGACATATACCCATTCCCGTCAGTAACTTCGATCGATGCGGGAAGCCATGCCAACGAAACGTCAATCGCACACGACGGGACGCCATCGCCGGAACCATTCGTTCCTGCTCATCCTCCCGGTCGTGTTTCTCATTTCTACGATCACCGCCTTCGCCGCGGAGCCGATCACCCTTGATGCGGACGCCTTGCGCGGCACGCCGATCGGCCTGCATGTCGAATATCTCCGCGACCCGGGCGGCACACGCTCGCATGACGAAATCCTCCGAATGGACCGGCTGGGCGCCGCGCAATGGACCGCAGCAAAAAGCAAATCGCTCTCGTTCGGTTACATCACCGACGCGGTGTGGATCAAGTTCTCTGCGACAAATCCCGAACCGAAGGAAAAGGAATGGTACCTGGAGGTCGGCTACTCCCATCTCGATCACGTCGATCTTTACATCCCGACGGGAGACGGCGGCTACCGCGTGAAGCGGGAAGGCGACTCCAAGCCATTTTATGATCGGGAATACCGGTATCGGAATTTCATTTTTCCCGTACTCCAGCGGCCCGGAACACAAACATACTACCTGCGCGTCACCAGCACCGGGGCCATACGGATCCCGCTCACGATTTGGTCGCGGCAGGTCCTCGCGGAAAACAGCAACAATGAATCGCTCTTCTTTGGCCTGCTCTACGGCATCCTGCTGATCATGATCGCCTACAACTTTTTCGTATTTTTATCTATACGGGACCGGGATTTTCTCTGGTATCTCCTGTTCGTAACGGCGGGGCTGATCTTCTCCTCGACGCTCAACGGGACGGGGTTCCAATACCTCTGGCCGCAGCATCCCTGGATGAACAACAATTTCATCATCAGCGTCCACTGCTGTTCGATTTTCCTGTACCTGTTCTTCCGGTCCTTCCTGAACATCCGGGACCTGTCGCCGACGATAAACCGGTTCATCATTCTGATGACAGGCATCCATTGCGCCGCCATCCTGCTCTCGCTGCTTGTCCCGTATCGCTACAGCGTGCGCTTCACCGCCTTCAGCGGCATTCTCTGCGTGAGCATCGTGCTGCTCATCAGCCTGTACTGTCTGCTGCGACGGGTGCAATTCGCGCAATACTTCGCGATGGCCTTCCTTCCCCTGCTCGTCCTGCTGTTCCCGACCGGGCTCACCTATATCGGCGTGATCCCCGGCGCGTTTCTGCTGGAATGGGGGGCGGACATCGGCTTGATTTCGATGATGGTGTTCTTCTCGTTCACGCTCGGCAAAAAGCTCAATACGCTCCAGCTCGAACGAATTTCGGCGCAGGCCGAGACCATCCGCATCCAACAGGACGCCACCGCCACGCTGGAGCGGAAGGTGGAGGAGCGCACGGGGGAACTGGCCGCGGCGATGGAGGAGGTCACGCGCGTCAACGAGCGCCTCATGAAATCCAACGCCTCGCTCGAGATGCGCAACCGGACGATCGAGAACGAAATCGCCCTCGCCAGAAAAATCCAGAACAGCCTGATCCCGCTGCGGACCCCGGCGCCATACATCTCGGCCTACTACAAACCGATGGAGACGGTGGGCGGTGACTTCTACGATTTCATCGCCGTCCCGGGCTCCGAACGGGTCGGCGTCTTCCTCAGCGACGTGTCCGGCCATGGCGTGCCGGCCGCGTTCATCACGTCCATGATCAAGACGATCCTGCTCCAGGCGGGCGATCGGCTCGCCGATCCCGCGGGCCTGCTCGGCTACATGAACGACGTGTTGCGGGGCCAGACCGCGGGTAATTTCGTCACCGCCTTCTACGGCATCTACGATCCCCGCGCACGCTCGTTCATGTATTCGAACGCGGGGCACAATCGACCGTATCTCCTGTCTTCGGACCGCGTCATCCAGCTCCAGGGAAGTACGGGCATCGCGGTGGCGGTGTTTTCCAACGACAAGCTGAAGCGCGCCAACAAGCGCTTTGAAAACCGCACCGAGACGCTCGAACCGGGAAGCAAGCTTCTTCTCTACACCGACGGCCTCATAGAATCGCGGCCGGTCGGCGGAGGCGCGTTCTTCATGTACGCCTCGCTGGAGCGGATCTTGCGCGACAATGCGCATGTGCCGTGCGATGGCTTTCTCGCCGCCCTCATGACGGAACTGAGGGCATTCAGACAATCGGAGAGCTTCGAGGACGACATCTGCCTGATCTGCCTGGATGTCGTCTGATCGCCCACGGCCGATCCGCGGGCACCCACTGGCGTCCACGCATACAATTCCTGAGCAAAAGAATTGACATCGTGCGCCCGTATGGCATCGCTACACGCAGATGACGGCCGCCGTCGGATGCGCGCCGGCATCGCAATCAATCTCCATGGAGGGTCGGAAATGAAAAAAATGGCTATCGCTCTTTCGGTTGTCGTGATCGCCGGGGCCCTGACCGCCGTCGGCGCGCAAACCGTCGAGCAGAAGCAGGCGAAGATTCGCGAGCAGGGCATGCAGGAATGCTGGAAGATGGGCGCGCTCAAGAAGGGGTTTTATCAGCGCCCCTGCATAAAAATGACCAACGCCGCAGAAAAGAAGAAATGCGAAGCCGACGCCATTAAGAAGGCCGAGACCGAGCAGAAGGAATGCGAGAAGAAGTTCTCGAAATAATGCTTACGACTACCCCCACCCAGCCTCTCCCTTCGCTTGAGGAAAGGGGGTACCGTTGATCACTATTTGCACACCTCCCCCTACCGAAGGGGGAGGTGCCCGAAGGGCGGAGGGGGTAGCGGCCCCGGACAATTCCAAAAAATCTCACTACATGAAACCATGAAACCGATACGGCAATCCATCATCACCCTTTTCATCGCGGCGGCGATCGCCATCCCCTCGCATTCCGCGACACGCCGGATGAACATCCTCGTGTATCCCTTCGAAAACCTTGGCGCCAAGGAGCTCGCGTGGATATCGGCCGGGATGACCGACACGGTCGTCTCGGACCTCCAGCGCGTGAAGAGCGTCAACGTGATCACCGAGGAGGGGCGGAAGAAGGCGGTGGAGGAGCTGGAGCTCGCGCAGGCGGGGCTCTTCGGCGACGCGCGCATCGCGAAGGTGGGCTCGCTCGCAGGGGCGGACGTCATCTTCACCGGGACCTACCAGCGCTCCGGGAGGCTGATCCGCGTGAACGCGCGCCTCGTCACGGTCGCGACCGGCGTGATCGAGAAGTCCATCAAGATCGACGGGACCATCGACGGCATCTTCGATCTGCAGGACAAGATCGTGCTGGGCCTGCTCGCGGAGACGAAAAACGCGCCGGCCGGCGTCGAGCCGCCGCGGCTGGATGATGCGGCGCGCGCCGACATCACCGGCAAGAAGCGCCCGGCCCTCACGGCGTATGAATACTACGCGAAGGGCCTCGCGGTCCGCGACGCGAACCCGAACGAGGCGCTTGCGCTCTTCGAAAAGGCCGTCGCGGCCGATCCGGCGTACGCGGAGGCGCTCGTGCGCGCGGGCTACACCGCCGGCGTGATCCTCAATCGGTTCGACCGCGCCATCTCATACCTGACACGCGCCGAGAAGACGCTCGCCGGCCGGGGCGAGTCGAACGCGCCGGCCTTCGCGTCCCTGCTGAACACCATGGGGACCGTGGCGGACAGCCGGGGCGACCTCGCGCGCGCCCTGGAGTATTTCAACCGCTCGAAGGCCCTGCGGGACCGCCTCGGCCTCGCGCGCACGTCGGGCTACGCCGCGCTCGTCGCGAACATCGGCAATATCTTCTACCGCCAGGAGCGCCACGCCGACGCGCTCGCGCAGTATAATGCCGCGCTCGCCCTCATGGACGCGCTCGGCCTCTCCGGCACCGCGGACTATGCGATGCTGCTGATGAACATCGGCAACTGCCTCAAGGACACCGGCCGGCTCGGCGAGGCGATCGCGCGATACTCGAAAGCGCTCGCGCACTTCGAATCGCGCGGCATCAGGAACGTGTCGTACGCGAACGTCCTGGCCAACATGGGGCTCGCGCTGCAGCAAAGCGGAACGGCCGATCCGGCGCTCGACGCCTTCCGGAAGGCGCGCGACATCCGCGACCGCCTCTCGCTGCGAAACACCGTCGAGTACGCGTATCTCCTGAACAATATCGGCATTACGCATCACGGCCGCGGCGACCTGAAGCAGGCGGGCGACAACTACCGCGCTGCGCAGGCCCTCTACGAAACGCTGGGGCAGATGAAGACGAAGGACTACGCCGATCTGCTGGTCAACATGGGGCATCTCGCCGGCGACAACAAGCAGCTCGACGCCGCGCTCGAGAACTACCTGAAGGCGAAGGCGATTCGCGAATCGCTGAACCTCACGCGAAATCCGATCTACGCAAACCTGCTGCTCAATATCGGCAGCGCCTACTACCAGAAGCGCAACTTCGCGGCCGCCATCGAGGCGATGGAGCGCTCACGGGCGACGCTCGAGTCGATCGGACGCACGACGGGCGAATCCTACGGCGGGGTCTTGTTCAATCTGGCGGTGATCTACGAGGCGGCGGGCCAGAAGGCGAAGGCGGGAGCGTTCTACCGGCAGAGCTATGACATCATGGCGAAGGCCGGCGTGAAGGGCGAAATCCTCGAGCGGGCCCGCACGGGGGCGAGGCGTCTGGGAAAGTGAGGCGGGGTCATGCATTTTTCATGATTATTTCACCCCCCCTCGGCACTGCTTCGCCCCCGCTTCCACACTCTGCTTGACAAAATCCAACCGTCAGTCGCATTCTGATGACCGCCGCACCGGAACCTTCACGAGCGAACGAGGAGCCACCGCCCATGCCACAGACGCTGCGTCCCGACAACTACGCGCGCCAGACGCTCGAGCGCTATACCGGCTGCGAGATCGGCGAGTTTGGCCCGTGGATCGTCCTGGTCAACTTCCCGCGCTACCTTGAGGACTTCGCGCGGATGCACGATGTCCCCGTGAAGTCGGCCTACTGGTCGGCCGCGCACGACCCGAAAAGCGGGGTCTCGGTGATCAACTTCGGCGTGGGCTCGCCGTCGGCGGGCATCATCACCAACTGCCTGTCGTATCTGGACCACATCAAGGCGGTGCTGATGCTGGGGATGTGCGGCGGGATCGCCGACACCCTCGAGGTCGGCGACATCGTGCTCCCCACCGCGAGCGTGCGCGACGAGGGCACCAGCAAGCACTATCTGCCCATCGACGTGCCGGCCATGCCGCACACGCGCATTCTGCGCCTCTCCAACGAGGTGATCCGCGGCGAGCCCGGCGCGCGCGTGGCCGCGGGCCTCATGCTCACCACCGACTACCGCATGTGGGAGTTCGACGACGAATTCATCGAGTACATCAACAAGCACCGCATCATCGCCATCGACATGGAGATCGCGACGATATTCTCCGTGGCGTATGCGCTTGACATGCCGGCCGGCGCCATCATGCTGGTCAGCGACATGCCGCTGCGGAAGGGCGGCATCAAGGGCAAGGAGCATATGCACGCGGTGTTCGAAAAGCACACGGAGCACCACCTGCACATGGGCCTCAAAACCATCGAGGAGCTCAAGCGGGTGGGGTTGTAGACCTCACCCCCTCTCCCAAAGGAGAGGGGGTGTAAGGCAAAAGTTACGTATGTCAAAGCCCTCTCCTGCGGGAGGCAGCATCTCCTACATCCATGTACGATGCTGCATACGCGACATCCTGTCGCTAAGGGCGCGCCGGAGGCGGGGTGAGGTCACGATAGTACCTGCCCGTGTTTAATATTTTTCCACTTTACGGGTATCCATTAATGAAACTGCTCCGATTCAGACGAACCGAAACATCGCGCCCCGAATGGGGGATCGTCGACGACGGGGCCGTGCGTCCCATCGTCGCGCGGCACACGGTCGCGGAAATCTTCACGGCAGTCAAAAGCGGTAAGATCCCTACGGCGCGCCCGCTGCGGCTCGATGCCGTCATCATGCTGCCGCCCACGGACGAGAACGTCCATCTATATTGCGCTGGGCTCAACTACCGTGACCACGCGAAGGAGCTTCGCATGCCCGTCCCGAAGAGCCCGGTCTTTTTCACCAAGTCGGTCGGCGCGCTCTGCGGGGCGCGGGACGATATCGTCTATCCGTCGGGCACGCGACTCCTTGACTACGAGGTGGAGCTCGCCCTGGTCGTCGGGCGGCGGATCGGACAAAGCGACGTTCTCCGGCCCGACACCCTGAAGGACTTCGTGCTGGGCCTTGCCGTCATGAACGACGTCTCGGCGCGCGACGTGCAGCTTTCGGCCACCCAGTGGTTCCTGGGCAAGAGCTTTCGCTCCTTCGCGCCGCTGGGCCCCTGGGTGCAAACGCTGGACGAGGACGTCATGCAACGCCTCCGGGACCTGCGACTCGAGCTTCGCGTAACGGCGCCGGACGGGACGACGTATCCGAACAAATGCCAGTCGGGTTCCGCGGCGGACATGATCTTCCCGCCGCACGAGCTTCTCAACTGCCTGCGCGAGAAGTTCGACCTGCGCCCCGGCGATGTCATTGCCACGGGAACGCCGCGCGGCGTGGCGATGTCGCGGCCGGGACGTTTCAAGACTCGCATCGCGGAGATCCTCGGGATCGCGCCGGGGAAGCGCGTCGCAGCGTACATCGCCAGCGAGATCAAGAACAACCGCAACTACCTCGAACGCGGCGATGTCGTGAGCGCGCGCATCGCCACCGACAACGGCTTCGTGGACCTCGGCGAGCAGCGCACCCGCGTGGTGTGAGGCGCGCGATGATCCGGCCGGCGCGTCTGCGAGCCGCATCGTTCCTCATTGCGGCATGGGCGCTCTCCTGCTCCTCCTTTCCCGAAACGCTGCCCCCGGATCGCTTCTCGATCGACGGAGCGAACCGGGCCGGGCTCTACACCGAAATCGAACGGGTCGCCGTTGGGCCGGACGGCGGGATCGCCCTCCTGGCCCGCATCGACCTTCGCGACGATACAACATCGAGCCCGCGCACGCACCTTGCCCCGGCGCGCCTCACGGCGGACGGCGGCATCGATGCGTCGTTCGCCGTCGACCCGTTCTTTGCCCGGACCCGGGTGTATCAACCCCACTTCCTGTTCGCGGGCGGGGACGGCGGCATCGTCTTTTCCGCGATCGTGCGCGCCTGCGACACGACGGGGAAATTCACGGGCGATCGCCCCACCCTCATCACGCTCTCGCCCGACGGATCGATTCGCGACATGCGCGTCATCGCCCCGGCCCGCTTCCACGTCGAGCATATCCACGACATCGTCCCCGTCGGCGCCGGAGGAACGCTGGACGGATTATTTGTCGTCGCGCGGCTGATCCCGAAGGCGCGCGGGACGCAGCCCGAACGCGCGACAGCCTGGACCGGCGTCATCCGGCTTCTCGCGAACGGCGACGAGGACGCCGCCTTCGAGCCCTGTCTTCGCGACGAGCGGACCATTCTCCGGACGGCGCCGACCGCCGTTATGCGCGATGGCGGAATCGCGCTCTGGGCGTACCGGGACGAATACAATAAATCCTTCGAGATCATTCGGCTCACGGCGCGCGGGCGAGCGGATCCGTCCTTCCGGAGAGGCGCGTATCGCTCCACGCTCGGTGGGACGGTGACGGATATCGGCGCCCTGGCGGTCGATACGCGCGGACGGTTGCTTCTGGCGGTGACGACGGCATCCGACGGCGCGAGACGCGATCGGGCCAATCACATCCTGCGGCTGCGCCCGGACGGCGGGCCCGACACGTCATTCATGCATCGGATCGCCTCCGGCGCGGCCAACGTACTGCCGGACCTGGTGCCCCATGAAAACGGGTCGGTGTCATATCTGACGCGCGAGTACGCACCGCAGACCGCCTATCGCATCCGGCTCCATCGAATCGACGGCTCCGGCGTTGCGGACGCCACGTTTTCCGATGCAACCGCGCCGCGGCACTCCGAGCAGCGCTCGCCATGGCGCAGAACGCTCGTCGCGGGGCCGCGCGGATCGGTCGTCATTGCGGACCGGCACATCGAGATGGTCCAGCCGACGGGGAAAACGCGCTTTATCGCGAGGGTCTGCAGCGACTTTGATTTTACGCCCAACGCAACGGCGTATGAACGCGCGCGCGACGGCTGCTGGAACGCCATCGCGTACGCCGGGTTCCGCCTCCTGGAACTGTTCGGCTGGAAAATGAAGACGATGCCGTAACGACACAATCGACCTGCGCGGTGCCGTGCGGATCACCTGACGCGGAAGGGGATCTCCCGGATCTTTTTCCCGTCGAGAAACACCTCGACGATCCACTCGCCCGCGGCGCTGTGCGCCCCCGGGAGCTCGGCCGTGGCGTAGGTGTACCACCAGTCCTTGTGCGTGCGGAAATCGGAGACGATCGGCGGCGCGCCCGTCTTGCGCATAACGGTCTTAACGCGATACGCGCCCGGCACGCCGAGGGGAAGCGCCACGAGGACCTTCGATCCCGCCGCGAACTCGTTGCCGCACTCACGGAACTCATTGTTCACGACCCGCCGGCACAGTCGCACGTCCGAGGGCTCCACGGGAACGCGCACCTTGTGCGCCCCATCGCCAGAAAACGAGTACCAGAGCGCCTCGCGCGGCTTCTCGGCATTCGCGTAGTCGGTGCGGAATGCGAACGGCACCGTCGTCGAGCGCCGCTCGTCGAGCACGCGCGCGACATCAAAATGAAGATGGGGAGAGTCGCTGTACCCGCTGTTCCCCGACGTGGCGATACGATCGCCCGCCTTCACGTGCTGCCCCACCTTCACGGATATACCGTCCTTCACCATGTGCACATAGCGCCCGATGGTGCCGTCGGGATGGAGGATGAACACGTAATTGTTCCTCTCCTTGTAGGCGGGCTCGAGCCTCCCCTCGCCGTAGCGGCCCTCGACGGCGATCACCACGCCCTCGCGCGCCGCGTGGATGGGCGTCCCGATGGGCATGAGGAAATCCACGGAGTAGGCGAACTCACCGTGATGTGTGATCTTGCCATTGAAGGCCTGGCCAACGCGAAAGCGCTTCCCGCGCTCGAAGGGCAACTCGTAGGGCCGCGCCGCATCGTGCTTCGCCGCGATCGATCCGTACTGCCAGTAGTACGTCACGTTCGGGGCCCAGCGTTTCGTCGTGTCGATAATCGTGAACGTGAGCACCTTGACGGGCGCGGTTCCCGCAATCACGCGGGTGAACGGGAACGTCGCGTCGGTGCGCAGGTTCTCCATCGGCGCCGTTTGCCGAAACGACATCGTCGTTACGATCTCGTCGGAGGGAAAAACGTTCCGCAGATACATGTCCACGGTCGATCCGTTTTGCTCCAGAAGCATGCAGGTGGCGCCGCCGTGGCAGTACTCCTGCCGCCAATCGGCCGCGCGGGCGTCAGGGGCGCACGCGGCGAACAGCAGCGCAATCGACAATGCGGCGACGGGCAGGGACGGTTTCATGGCTTCCTCCACGATATTCGTACTTGACGCGCAGCGCCCGAAGCGGTACACGAGTCCACTGTCGTCCCGCTGCGATGCGCGACGGGACGCGGCGCCGGATCACCACACACTACCATGCACGCGATACCACGACAAGTATTTTTAGGGCCGATGGCGGCGCGCACGGCGCGCGCCGCTGTGGCGTCACTCGTAATTGTCGCATCGCTCTCATGCGCATCCAAGGAAAAGCGGGAGGGCTTCGCGGCGGGGGTCTATACCGGACGCGCGGAGGGCAGGAGCCTCATCTACCGCAACGACGTGAAGCGGGCGCGCGAAAACGCGATCGCCGCAGCGCTCGAGCGTCTCGTGAAAAAGGCGAAGGCCGCAACGCCGCCCCCCGCGGGGCCCGCGGCCGCCGACGCCTTCGTGCTCGGCCGCAACGCACGGATCGTCAAGAACATGAGGATCATCGACGAGGGCGTGAAGGGCGCGCATTTCGTCGCGACCGTTGAGGGCGAGGTCCATCCGGCGTCCGCCTACGGCGAGGTGCGTGCGCTCATACGGAACTACCGCATCCCGCGCGTGATGATCTTCGTCGGCGAAGAGATCGAGGGCGCCCGCAGCCGCCCCGGGCTCACGCTCACCGAGCTCGCGATCGGCGGAACGCTCGTCTCGCTCGGGTTCGACGTGCTCGACCTCGGCGCGGCGCAGGTCCGTGCGCCCGAACGCATCGGCGACGATCTCCAGGCCGCGCCCGGCGGATCGTCCGCAGCGAAGAAACTTCGCGCCTTGGGCGTGGGGCTCGTCATCGTGGGTATGGCGAAGACGGTCGATCAATCGAAGGCGATGTCCCAGTTCAAGGTCGCCATGCGCTCGAAGCAGGCGATCATCGGCCTCAAGGCCATCGATCTCGCGACCGGCGCCGTCATGGCGTCGGTGAGCGTCAACGCGCCGGGCAATGGGCTCGATGACGCCGTCGCCTCCCGCAACGCCGTGGAAAACTGCGTCGCCCGCGCGCTGGGACGGTTCAACCTCCGCGAGGAGCGGTTCCAGCCCGGCGCCTTCATGCGGCAACTCATTCTCAGCTACGCGCGCATGAGCGAACGGACGCTCACGCAGCGCTGATTCATCGCTTTCCGGCGCGCTCTTCTTGACAAAATCCATACCGGTAGCCTGATGGGGTGATTCTCATTTGAGTTGAAGCAAAACCGCTTTCCCTGTCATTGCGAGGAGCGCTAGCGACGAAGCGATCTGTGTGCTCTCGAAAATGTTATAGTGCATACCGCAGGACAGCGATACGCTGGCGCACGTGTGAACGGAGTGCTTCGCTTCGCCCGCAATGACAGCGTGTTTGACAATACGCCAATTGGATATTTCGCATAGGATACCGGCCATGACCCATCAATACGATTTCGACAAAGCGCACTTCCGCGCACTCCCCAACCGCGACAACCACAAATGCTTCGGCTGCAGTCCCGACAATCCGCACGGCCTGCGCATGTCGTTTCACACGGACGAGAAATCGGTGGTCTCGTGGGTCACGATCCCCGAGCACCTGTGCGGGTGGAACGACCTGGCGCACGGCGGCGTGATCTCGACCGTTCTGGACGAGATCATGAGCTGGGCGGCCATCTATCTCCTGCGCCACCTCATCCTCACCAAGAGCATGACGGTCGAATTCAGGAAGCCGGTATTCGTCGGGAAGGAGATCGTCGCGCAGGGGACGGTGGTGGAGCACCCGAACAGCCGCGAGGCGATCATGGCCGGCGCGCTGTATCAGGACGGACGCCTCTGCGCGAAATCGACGGGGTCCTTCGCGCTCTTCACGCCGGAGGCGATCCGGAAGCGCGGCCTCCTCGACGGCGACGTGATCGACGCGATGGAGGCGCTCTTCCGAAAAGACGCGGCGCGCTAGCCCGCCGCGTTCGCCAGCTCGGCCTTGAGCTCGCGCTTGAGGATCTTGCCCGAGGGGTTCTTGGGCAGCTTGTCGCGCACGACGATTTTCTTGGGGCACTTGAACCCCGCGAGCTTGTCCTTCGCGAAAGCGATGATCTCCTTCTCCGTTATGCTCGCTTCCTTCTTGGGCACCACCACCGCCGCGACGATCTCGATCCACTTCGGGTCGGGCAATCCGATCACCGCGACCTCCTCAACAGCGGGGTGTTGATAGAGCACCTCCTCCACCTCGCGCGAGGCCACGTTCTCGCCCCCGGTCTTGATCATGTCCTTCTTGCGGTCCACCACCGTGAGGTAGCCGTCGGGATCGAACACGCCCAGGTCGCCGCTGTGGAACCAGCCGAACTGGAAGCACTCGGCGGTCTTCTCGGGATCGTTGAGATAGCCCGTCATCACCTGCCCGGAGCGGTGCACGATCTCGCCCACCGTCCCCACCGGCACGAAGTTCCCGTCGTCGTCCATGAGGCGCGTCTCCACGTTCAGGACGGGCTTCCCGGCCGAGCCGGGCTTCACGAGCTGGTCCTGCGGCTTCAGGATCGTCGCCACCGGGCCCATCTCGGTCTGGCCGTAGTAGTTCCACAGGCGCAGGCCGTGGAAGGTGATGGAGAGCTGCTTGATGATCTCCACCGGCATGATGCTCGCGCCGTAGGCGGCCTTCTTGAGGCTCGCGTGGTTGTACTTCTTGAACTCCGGGTGGTTGATGATGCCGATCCAGACCGTGGGCGGCGCGAACATGTGCGTTATCTGAAACTTCTCGATCGACTTGATCATCTCCACCGGGTCGGCGCGGTGCAGGATCACGTTGGTGGCCCCCACGTAGATGAACGGCAGCAGGAAGCAGTGCAGCTGCGCGCAGTGGAACAACGGCAGCGCGTGCAGGCTCACGTCCTCGGTCTGGTACTCGCCGTCGAAGATGCAGCTGTAGTACTGCGACATGAGCGCGCGGTGCGAGAGCATCGCGCCCTTGGGCTTGGACTCCGTCCCGCTGGTGTAGGGGATCTGCACGATGTCCTCGGCCTCCACGTCAACCTGCGGCTCGTCGTACGGCATTGTCTCAAGCTCGGCCATGAGATTGAAGAACCCCTCCGGAACCACGGTGTCGGCCAGCGGGAGGAAGCCCCATTTCCCGACCGTCGTGAACTTTCCCTGCGTCTGCGCCTGGGCGATCACCGGGTAGAGCGCGTCCTCGACGATGAACACCTTCGCGCCGGAGTGGTTCACGATGTAGGCGATCTCCTCGGCGTTGAGCATGTAGTTGATGGGCACCTGCACGGCGCCGATCTTCCCGAGACCGATGAGGCTGATGGGGTAATAGTGCGAATTGTACGCCAGGATCGCGACCCGGTCGCCCTTCTTCACGCCGTAGCTCGCCATGAGGTGCGCGAAGCGGCGCGACTCCCGCTCGAGATCATAAAACGAGAGCGTCGTGTCGCGGAAGATGATCGCGGTCTTGTCGCCGTACTTGGTCGCGGCGCGGCGCGCCATGTCGCCGATGGTGTCGCGGTTGATGATGTTTGCCATTGGATTCACCTCGTTGGTCAATGATGATGTACGATGCAGTGATGCAACCAGTTCACCGAACGAGCGCTCGGTTGGCAATGAAATATTTTTCATGGACAAAAAAATATTATTTGTCCCCCGATTTATACAAAAAACCGATTTTATATTTAAATCCACACCTTCCCATTCATGACAACCTTTTTAGAGATTGACACTGTATGCGATTGTGGCACGAATCATAATTGTTACGTGCTGCACCTTTGCCTACACACGGATCCGTGACTTTCTTTTGAGAGGTCAAAAGAAAGTCACCAAAGAAAAACCTCTCGCTCCAAGGCCGCGAGGGGCCAAATAGACTTCGTATGATGATACCACATGCCTTTGTTAGAGAACGGCTTGCACTATCCCTCGGTCTCCGACTGCGCGAAAACCTGCGACCTCGGCCTTATCGTTTCAGACTGTTGAAAAACCCCATGCACTGGATTCACATATTCTGCAATGACTCAATCATGCGTAGACGTAAAATATTCATCAGCAATGAATTCTGAGCCAGCCTATCTCAAAAGCCACACAACTGGACGACTTAAGGATATCACCGATTCGCTGCGCGGGGTGATCCGCGCCTGCGCGCTCTGCCCGCATCGCTGCGGCGTGGACCGCACGATTGGAGAACGCGGAAAATGCCGCAGCGGCGCGCTGCCCATCGTCTCCTCGTTTCACGCGCACTTCGGAGAGGAGCGGCCGCTCGTCGGCCGGGGAGGATCGGGGACCATCTTCCTCACCAACTGCAATCTCGCCTGCATCTTCTGCCAGAACTACGACATCTCGCACTACGGCCGCGGCGACGAGGTTTCTTTCGACGAGCTCGCCGCCATGATGCTCGCCCTGCAGGCGAAGGGCTGCCATAACATCAATCTCGTGTCGCCCACGCACATGCTGTATTCGATCGTCGAGGCGCTTCTCATCGCCCTGCCCCGCGGCCTGCATATTCCGCTTGTCTACAATACCGGCGGCTATGACTCGGCGGAAATTCTTCGGATGGTCGATGGCGTCTTCGACATCTACATGCCGGACTTCAAATACATGGACGCGTCCGTCGCGAACGAACTCTCCGGCGCGCCAGACTACCCGGAGCGCGCGATGGAGGCTGTCGCCGAGATGCACCGCCAGGTGGGCGACCTCGCGCTCGACGATCGCGGCATCGCCCGCCGCGGCCTGCTCGTCCGCCATCTCGTGCTGCCCAACAACATCGCGCGGACCGACGCGGTCCTCGATTTTCTGGCGGGACTCTCGCGGGACACCTACGTGAATATCATGGACCAGTACCGCCCCGAGTACCGCGCGCGGGAGTGCTTCGATCTGCAGCGGCGCGTCACCCTGCAGGAGTTCGACGCGGCCGTGGATCATGCAAAACAGATCGGTTTGCAGCGGATCGACGAAACATAACACTTTTTCATCAGGCAGTCCACGTGTACCATAATGGCCCGAAAAACAAAATTTTCGAGCAATCGATCGAAAATCATTATTTGTTCTTTACAAATTGATAATTGTATTATCAATTTGTAAATACAAGCAATTGGAGGCGCGCATGGTCGAGCGAACCGTCTCGCGAAAGGTCCTGGATCTGGTCAGTCAGTATCCGGTCATCACCATAACCGGTCCGCGGCAATCGGGCAAATCGACCCTTTGCAGAATGCTTTTCCCCGACAGAGAGTATGTCTCGCTGGAGGACCCCGACGAACGGTCCATGGCGCATAGCGATCCGCGTCAATTCCTGAAGCGATTTCCCGACGGCGCCGTCATCGACGAGGTGCAGCGCGCCCCGGACCTTCTGTCCTACATCCAAACCATCGTGGACACGGCGGGAAGGGATGGCATGTTTATCCTTACCGGCAGCCAGCAGTTTGAGCTTCTTCACCATGTCTCTCAATCGCTTGCCGGCAGAACGGCCCTTGTGCGCCTCCTCCCCTTTTCCTTGGACGAGGCGTATGGTGCGCAAAAGATTCCCCACGTGGAGCGCGTCATCCACACCGGGTTCTATCCCCGCATATTCGACAAAAAACTCAACCCGACGGAGGCCATGTCCTTTTACGTAAGCATGTACATCGAACGCGACCTTCGCATGCTTGTCAATGTCAGGGACCTTTCCCGTTTCGGGACATTCCTGAAACTGTGCGCCGGGCGGATCGGACAGGTGCTCAACCTTTCGAGTCTGGGGAACGATTGCGGGATAAACCACTCGACCGCCCGATCCTGGATATCCATCCTGGAGGCAAGCTACATCATTACCCTGCTCCATCCATATTATAAAAACTTCAATAAACGACTCATTAAATCGCCCAAACTGTATTTTCACGACACGGGGCTCGCCTGTTACCTGCTCGGCATTCACGACCATCGACAGGTGGCCTCTCACCCCCTCAAGGGGATGCTGTTTGAGAGCCTCATCATCGCCGAACTCATGAAAGCGCGTAGCAATCAGGTGAAACCCGACAACCTCTACTATTTCCGGGACAATACCGGCAATGAAGTCGATGTGGTGATTGATCACGGGACATTTCTGGACCAGGTGGAAATCAAGTCCGGGCATACGACAAGCGACGACTTCTTCAAGGGGATCCGATATTTCTCGCGCATAAGCACCATGGTGCGGAAATCATACATCATCTATGGCGGTGACAAGCGGTATGAACATCGCGATGCCGAGATCGTCGGTTGGAAGCAGATGGGGGCGCTCGGGTAGCGCGGTCAATATTGCTTCCCATCACCATATAGCACATCACCCCCTGCGGTGCGGATATCGAAGGACGCCCACGTGAACACCATGGACAGTATCGGCACGAATACCAATCATAGGGAATTCATCGGCATCCGGCGGCGCGTTACGCTCGCGGAATTCGACGAGGCTGTGGCGTGGGCTCGCAAGACGGACCTGCGGCGGATCGATGTGGCGTGATGCATGACCATGCTTGACGCATTTCGCGAGAAAAACCCCATCAGACAGCCGCTTCGCCCATATTTTGCTTGCCTCTACACCGCATGGCCCCATGCGCTTATTCCCGTGTGTCGAAATCCAACGAATGATCGCTTATAAACATACCGACAGATGCCGGCAAAACTGAGAGACAGGTTCACCGAAACGCACAGCCAGTATTACCCGCTGGTGTTCAGCGCCGTGCACACGAAGGTGGACAATGTGGACGACGCCCACGATATCTGCCAGGAGGTGTTTATCAAGCTGTACGAGAAATTCGATTCGGTGGAGAACCCGCGCAAATGGCTCTATGGGGCGCTGCGGCTCGCCGTGTTCGAATACTATCGACGCCGGGACCCGGGCACGGACATCGACGACGTCTTCAACGACGTGAGCCTCACCTTCGTGAACGGCTTCCGCGACGCGCGTATCGTGATCGCCGAAGCGATGGAGGACATGGTCCACTTCGACGGGGAGGAGGACAAGACCCTCTTCGACCTCATCGCCGTCCACAACTTCAGCTACAGTCACACCGCAAAACAGCTCGGCCTCACCAAGCGGATGGTCGAATACCGGTATCGCCGGATCGTCGAGAGCATCCTTGATGCGCTCAAGAAAAAGGGCATCGGCCACATCGAGGACCTGCTATGAACGGCTCCATCAGGTCATTCGAGCGAATACTCGAGCGCTTCCGGTTCCGGGAGCCGGTGCCCGACTCCGTACAAGCACACATCCTAACAACAAAACGGCGCTCGCTCATCGGCATACTGAAATCGGTTGACGACTATTCCATCACTTATGGCCTGGTTCTCGCCGTGTATTTCACTACCCGACGCATGCGCATCAGGCCAACCGTTGCGCAAAGCAAGATCATACTTGCCGCGCTGGCGCTTACTGTGTTGCTTGTTATAACCTTTACCATATGGCTGGTCACACCACAACCAGCGTCACGGCCAGACACCTTGCCACAAGCCGCCGTCTCGGTAACGGCAACCGCAACGGCAACCATTCAACAAGTCCAAGCGGACGAAAAAATGCTTGATGAGAAAACTGCCCCTTCGGTACGATACCGACTAGGCGTTGAAACGTTTACAAGCGATTTTGTGGGCGTTAACGAAAGAAAAAGAATAGCGGATGCGATAACAAACGAACTTTTACGGCTGGCTGGCCCCGACCGGGTGGTACGGATCGGCGTTGTCGGCAGGAAAAATGTCAACCGGGTTCTTCTTGGCGCGGTGGAGAGGCTCGGGGACACGTACATCATTACCGCGAAAATAGTGGATGTTGAGAAATCGAGGGTGCTGTTTTCCACGTCCGAAAGCGCGGGAACAGAGCAGGAGATCGATACGGCATGTGAGCGCATAGCCCGCAAGGCGGCCGGTCACGTCGAATGATTTCACTTCATCATCCATTGGAGATCCCGATGAAGCGCATACAACAAAGCCGACTGTTAATCTTTCTTGAAATTTTCACAATTCTTCTTATTTCCGGCATCTTTGCTCCCATTGTTGCTGCGGACAAACAACAGCACAAAAAACGGGTTGCCATTCTCGATTTTACCGCCGAAAACACCACGAAAACCTACGCAAATGCAGTGCGGAACCTGTTCGAGGTCGAAATACACAAGACGGCCGTTTTCGATATTGTCGAACGAAACCAGATGGAAACGATTTTAAACGAACAGGGAATGCAGATGACCGGCTGCATCGACACCGCATGCGCCGTGCAGATAGGAAAAATGCTTTCGGCGGAACTGATCGTCACCGGCAGCGTAAGCAAAATGGACGGATACGCAATTACGGTCAAGTTTGTCAATGTCGGTAAGGGTAAAATCGAATTTGCCGATTCCACAGCAGCGAGAACAGACCGAGAACTCCAACAGGCCGTCGCCATTCTTGCCGAAAAAATTGCTAAAGCGGAGAAGACGAGCACAGCTTCTCACGGCGCAGGAAGGGGTTTTTCCATTTCCTTCATCGGCGGGCCGTCTCGACACATGGGTGAGAAAGCGGAGTACCTGAAACCAACTGTCGCATACGGCCTTCTTCTCGGTTATGATTTCCTCTGCTCAAGTCATCTCAATTTTTCTGGGGTTGTGCATGGGTTTTACCTTTACCACCGTGAATCAACGGAATTTCCGAAGAAAATGGAGCTTTCCCTTTCCGGTGGGCACGGTGGTTTGGGGTTCGGGCTTACTCTTGCTGACCTGCTTCGATTCCAGATCGATTTGCTCGCCGGATACGCATCATCTGAGCTAAAAAGCGGTGTTGATGGTAAAAAATACAGCTCCGGCGACATGAGCTTGATGGCGCTATTCGAAACGCGACTTTATCTGTTTAAAGGGGTATACGTTCTTGGTTTCGCATCCTATCAGGCTGTTCTATACTCGGGCTCGCCGCTCCAGGAGATGCAGTACGGGGTGGGGGTGGGGTATGTGTTTTAGTTTTATTGTCAAATTCATTCGAATTGTCTCGCATGAAGTAACAAAGAGGAAATCAGTAACGATGAAAACATTAACCCATAAACGTATGCAAATCCGTAATTCTCTACATAATTTGCTTGGATATAAAACCTCCTGCATCAGCGTGCTTCATTATGTATTATTGCTCTCTGCGACATCTCTATTATTCACCTGTGCCGGGGACGACATATTGGGGAAATATGAAAATACCGCATCAACTTCAAAGAGTAATACCAATCTGTCCTGGGTATTAATGTTTCAGGATGATTTCGATCGGGGTATCGATATCTCACAAAACATTGGAAACGATTGGACAAATGTTTACTCCAAGTACGAGTGTAATTTACGAGGGGCTGTTTCTGCTGGAGTATACAGCAATTTATACAAAGTGGGACAAGCTAACCAGGCTACAAATCCTGGTTTGGTCGCCACAGCGAGGGTCGTTGGAAGGGCTTTTCGAAATAAGGAATCATATACGGCCGAAATTTTTCCGTATCAGATAACTTTTTTATTTAAACCATACTATTCGACTGCCTTGAACAATTACGGGCAGGGTGGTTATTTAAAAGTGTTAGTATGCAATACCGACATGGAATCGACTGGAGCTGTCAATGGCATTGGGTTTGGTTTTTTATTTGCAGACTACGCATACGATGATCCTGGAACAGGAGAAGGCGCAAATGAAATTGAAATATACAATACTGGAGTCATCGAAAAAACCGGCTCATTCACTTACACTAGTGACACTTGGTACAATGTAAAAGCAGTAATCGATAAGAATTCTGTAAAAGTTAAGATATGGACGGGCATTGAACCCGAATCATGGAGCATCGAAAAGAATGACATTACCGGTTTTTCCGCAAGCGGGTCCAATTTGTACATAGGTTTTCACACGAGCGTTGGCTCAACGAATTCAGGGGCAACTGTTAAAGCGGAAATTAACAATTTAATGGTATATCAAGGAATCATGCAATAACATTACTCCCTCTTTGTCTTTCATCACAATTCTTCTTCAAAGGTAACCGGAAACAGCGGTGGCGTCGCTTTTAGCTTTAATCGACAACCTCAGTATAGCAACAGCCGAATAATACATCAACAATCGCCTCTTGGTTTTTTCAAACGTTAGACCATTCCCAGAATTATTTTTGTGACGACTAGCCCCTTCGCCCGCGCTTATGCGTGGAGCTCCCGTGCTCCACTCATACACCGGAAGAGGAACTATGGGAACGTTGCAAATATCTAAAATCCGCGAGGCCGCCGCTGAGGTTGACATACAGGACGAACGCATGGCTGCCGACATTGTGCGCCATATCGTCGAGTTAAAAGACAATGCCCGGATATTGAACCACCTGAGGATCGAGTATGGTATAGACGGGAAAGGGGTGACATTGAAACGCAAGTTTAACGGCCTCGTACAGCAATATATTATTCGAAACCATCTTGAGGAATTCGAGGAATTCTGCAAAAAGAACGGAATAGGGATATTCAACAACGACCTCGAGACCGCCAAGACACATTCGAGTTACGCGCGTATCGTCTTTATTGTTTTTCTTCGCGAAGAAGTCGGCTTGCGGACGCCGGTGCGGATCGTGGAATGAAATTGAAGCAAACCGGCACAACAACACTCGGTAGTGTCATTGTGCCGGAAAACCACCTGTTGCAACTATTCATTTTATGGCCTTACGTCAATCGAAAAACAAATACCAAATATTTCATATTCAATGCGAATCGCGGACAAATTGTGGTTTGGACTCGGCTTTCCGCTACCAAAAAAATACCAATTGGCTTCAGCATTTATCTGGGTAAGCGCCTGAACCTTGAAATTTGTAAGTACACGTGAATTATCCGAGTAATCAAATATATTCAGATTCGCCCTTCCTCCACCTGCAACGATTTTATCAAACTCCGAGAAATCAGAAACTTCATCGTATGTACTCGTATTAAAGTTATACATATACCACTTTATTTCAAACCTTTCCACAAGACCACTAGTGGCATCATACACAATCTTCAACGAAGGCATGTACGGCAAAGGATTGCCCCCACTAATGGGTTTAACAATGTCTAGATCAAACGCTGACAGCTCCGAAGCGTTTTTTCTAAGCAACCAATTCCCTACAACATTATTGGTAAAGTAATATCCGGCACCACTCGCCGACAACATTGAAAAATCACTTTGCGAGAAATACATAATCGCAAACTTTGGCGGTGTAGCATCAAGAGTGACTGCATATTCACCAGGTCGCGTTCTTGACCCGTCCCATGCCTTCGTATTGTCAAAAACAGTAAAGGGCCCCCCACCGCCATAAGGTGAAACGGCAGCAGGAGCTGTTATGCTAACCGTGTAATCTTTATCATAAATTCCGGAAAATGATATTTCGCTATATTTTTCTGTTCTAAAAGTTGGTTGATACCCCTTGTAGGTGTACAAAGATGGATTCGTGAAGCTATTCTCGGCCCCCGCAGAATTCACCATCCAATTATGATCAGTCCAAGAATAGTAATATTCACCACCACTTTCGAGCTTGCGGACATGATTTTGATACATGTTTTTTATCACTTTTGTCATGCAGCTCATCTGGGCAACTTCGCGAAGCTTTGAAATATTTGTACTAAATGATGCTGTATTACCTATTAGCGAACCGGATTCAACAGCGTCGCTCCCTGATTTTGAAAGATTTCCGAGTTCAATATTTGATGTTGCATTATCCAGCGGTAGCAATACAAGGTTATTAGTATCGCCAAGGGCGGCAAATGCCACTACTCTGTTTTTCCATGATGCGGTAGAATTCACTAAAAGAAGGACCCACCGCTTAGTTCGGTCTAGATTGATGGTAAAGCTTTTATCGGGATTAATATCGATAGTTATTGCGCTCTCAATCAGATTTTCATTACTCGAAAACGAGTGATCCACTGGAACAGCGACAATTTTATCCACACTATCGGGACCCGCATATAAATTACCAGAAAAAGATACTAGTGCGATTATTCGATCATACCATTTCATTGGCTTGTTCATCGCAAAAGCGGCACCAAGGCTGCCCTTTACAGCTAGTGTACTCACACCAGCGCTTCCAGCAGCTCCGCCCCCGCCACCTCCGCCGCCATCACCACCACCGCTGCCGCTACAGGAAGCAAATGCCATGACCATACAGGACAATAATCCAACAAGCGTCTCACCTACTCTACGACCATAAATAGTGTTCATAAAAACCCCCCTCCGATTGATTACTAATTACCCGAGAAACCGGGTCGGCACCCGTATCCACAGGCAGCCGCGCATAAGCGCGAAAACGGGCGCAATCGACACAAAATATTTTCAGATTTTATCCGCTTGGACGTATTTTACACAGCCTGTCAAACATGACCATGCGGGACCGGCAGAAGGGTCATATCCTGCCCCATCATCATTATGCAAAAAATGCCGACTTTTTTCATTAAAATGATCAAATGAACCAGCATCCCCATCGTATAAACAATAGGCATACGCGCTCACCCTCTCATATCGACCTCACCAGCGAGCTGGTGAGCGTTTAAAAATCGCTTGTATTCCCGGTATTTCCGGATTATACTTAACTTAATTATGTGGAGAACGTACCGTGATCGAGTTGGAGAAGAAGGTGGACACGCTGAGGGAAACATTGGACGATTTCATCCGTAATGTCGGAATTGAGTTCAATAAAGCTTACAATTTAATTACGCAAAATCAAATATCGTTTGAGGCATTCCAACAGGAAATGCGCGAATTCAAGGCCGAAATGAAGGACTTCAAGGACGAAAGCCAACGCCAAATCAAGGAGATGAATAAAAAGTGGGGCGAGCTCTCGAACAAGATGGGCACGCTGGTCGAGGACATCATCTTCCCCGGCCTCCCGCGCGTCATTAAGGATACCTACGGCCTCGAGACGGTCGATCTGAGCATCAGGAGGAAAAAAACGCTCCCGGGCGGCCGAAACCGCGAGTTTGACGCCATCGCGGTGGCCGGCGAGTACGTATTCGTTAATTCAACAAAGGGAACCATGCGGAAAAACTACATCGACGACTTCATCGTTGAGATGGGAGAATTCCGCGAGTTCTTTCCTGAATACAAAGAGCATAAACTGGTGGGCCTGCTCGCAAGCCTGTACGTCGATCCCGGCCTCACCGCATACGGCGAACGCTGCGGCTTTTACGTCCTCGGCCTCGGCGACAGCCCCATCGCCGTCCTCAACGCGCCGGGCTTCCGGGCAAAGGAGTGGTAGCGAAAAACCTCGCGTCGCGATCGACCAACGGCGATGGGGGAGATGGAGCGTGATGCATACCGCGCTTGGTGATTTCTGGCGGGCTGAGGCTGATCGCCCATTGGTCCTCGATCATCTCCATCGGAGTGGTCGCCTCACCGCATGTTTTCGGCGGAGAGACAATCAACAAATCGAAGTATCGAGGCGAGTGATGCGGTATTCCTGCGGAATTCAATTGCGCAATAAATTGTTTCATCCGGCATGCGAAGACATACAGCCGGAAAAGCCTCATTCGGTGCGCCGGTAAACCGGGACGGCAAAAAGGAAATTCTCGCTTGATTCAGCAGGCCGCTTCGATCATCCCATGCAAAACAGTCGCAAATCGCACGGCCTCACACCCCCCGGCCCGTTAAAAAATCGCGCGCGCCCACCATCCGCACGCCGTCGAGGCTGCGCGATTCCGGGAGGTCCTTCACGACCCGGGTTGCCGCAATACCCGGAAACCGCCGTGCGTCAAATACCGACCAAAACACGGTGAATTCTTTTTTCGTCATGACCAGAATCAAGAACACTTATTTTTGGTCACATTGATCATTCCGTCACAAATGGCTAATTCTGTTTAAAATAAAAAATTCACATCCCGCTTGACAGAAAGTCATGTATTTTAGAATATGCTTTAATTCTTAATAATCACACATCAGGAGATTTCAATGAGCGCGCAATACCACATCAAAACCTTCGACACCATCACCACGCTGCGCCGTTTCATCTGGCTCATCGTGCCCGTCGTATCGATCGCCGGTTTTTTCCAGCCGAAGCTGGGCCTGTTCATCTTTCCGCTCTTCGCCGCCATCATGGTCATGGGCTTTTTCACCGGGCGCTACTGGTGCGGCAATTTCTGCCCGCGCGGGGCGCTCTTCGACTTCCCCGTCCGCGCGATCGGCGCCTTCGACCGCATCCCGCGCCTGTTCACGAGCGCGTGGTTCCGCGGGCTGGTCCTGACGCTCCTCATGGGGTTCTTCATCCGCAATACCGTGAACGCCTTTTCGGCCTGGGGAACGGTCTCCTTCTGGGACCGCCTGGGCATGGTGGGGGTGATGATGTGCGCCGCGACCACGGGCATCGGCCTGGTGCTGTCGCTGGTCGTCAATCCACGCAGCTGGTGCAGCTTCTGCCCCATGGGGACCGTGCAGAAGCTCCTGCACGCGGCGCGAAACGCCCTCATCGGACCGGTGTTCGCGAATCCGCGCATCACCATGACGCAGCCGTCGGCCTGCCAGAAGTGCGGAAAATGCGAGCGGGTGTGCCCCATGCAGCTCGCCCCCTACCGCGAGCTCAACGACGTCGACCAGGTGGCCGCGCTCGACTGCATCAAGTGCGGCAGTTGCGTCGCGCACTGCGCCGGGAACGTCCTCGCCCTCGAGAGCGAAAGAAAAACCGATACCTATCGCCTCCCCGAAACGCTTCCCGGTTATGCGGATCGCGCGGCGGCCGACGCCGTCATCGAGTCCGTAGAAGAGATCGGCACTGACATCCGCGAATTCACCTTCCGGTTGCGCGATGGAAAAACCCTCACGCCCAAACCGGGGCAGTTCGTCGCCGTGCGCGTGGACGACGAGAACGAGGTGTTCCGCAGCTACAGCGTTTCGCGCCCAACGGACGATCCGTCCCGGGTGAAAATCGCCGTAAAGCTGGACCCGAACGGCTGGGGCACGCCGCGCCTCTTCGCCATGCGGGAAGGCGATACCGTGCGCCTGGAGGGCCCGATGGGCGATTTCACCGTGCGCGACACCGACACCGACAAGCTCTTCATCGCCGGCGGCATCGGCATCACCCCCTTCCTTTCTCTGGCGCGCGAGGCGGCCCGGAAGCATCCCGGGCGAACGGTGCGTCTGCTCTATGGCGCGAACGCGCGGCGGGACGTAATCTATGCGCAGTACCTCGAGGAGCTCAAGCGCGAGCACCCCAACTTCGATTACGCGATCGCCCTCGCCCGTCCCGACGACGGCTGGCAGGGACATCGCGGCATGGTCACCGATCTCATTGACGCCGTTACTACCGAAAACGCCGAGGCGTACCTCTGCGGCGCGAGGCCCATGATTGGCGCGGCGACCCGCTCGCTCGCCGGAAGGGGCATGCCGGCGGAGGCCATCCACGTCGATACGGCGTTTTCATGATGACGCGATCCGGCGCCGTCGGGCAGTTCCGGCGGCGGCGGATCGGATCGATTCCCTGGAGCTAGTACGCAGATTGGCTCTTGGACTGGGAGGAGAACTCGTGCATCGACGCCGTTTCAGTGGCATGCTCGATCGTCATCGCGACAAGCTCGCCATTGGCATCCAGATCAATAACGGTATTCCGGTCGAGATCCCGTGTCTCAATACTATCCCGGTTGCTAAACTGAACATAGAGAGTGCCTGTATCAGTGAAATGCTTGATTATCATTTCAAGCCGCCTTTAAACATCTGTCGAAAAATGCATTGTGAACCGTTTCACCGTCAGGAAGCACTATGACCCGCGGATACCGTCCGTTTGCTTCCGCTATAACGCCCCATCTTCTGATCCGCCCATCAGGCTGGACTACCTCATGGATGGGATGTTCAATAACCCCTTGTGTCCATGTATCACGCATGCATCGACGATCCGTACGCATACGAATGAATCGTAAGTATTCCGTAGTTTTCATATGAATAATACGATACTAACCAGAGAAAGGAAAGAAAATTTCCACCACCCAACGGATGAATAGATTCCGAAACGGGCCAATAAAAGAATTGACACGAATACTTTCGGCGGGTACATGTTCAGAAGTTGGAAATCACAAAAATATCCCTTTCCCCGTATCGTTCCGCTCCAACGCGGGGACGGATGAATAACAAAGATACACTGGCATGGGAAAACTACTAGACAACCTCTTCGGACAAAAGATCAACAAGGCGCGGGTCTTCCCGGTCACGCTCAAGATCATCATCGTGTTCACCCTGTTCATCCTGGTGTCCAATCTCTCGTCCAACTACATCAACCTCATCTACAACCGGACGGAGCTCATCGGCCTCATGCGGAACCTGCTCACCAAGGACCTCAAGGACGCCAACACCTTCTGCAACAACCAGTACGAGATCTTCCAGTACACGAAGGACCTCAACGAGGCGGTCGCGGGGATCGAGAACAAGGGCGTGCGGGACTTCACCAAGAAGAAGTCGGTGCTCTTGGGCGTAAAGCCCGACGGGACGCTCCTCTTCCAGGGGACCAAGATCAAAAAGGCCGAAAAGTTCGCGGACGCGCAGGCGCTCAAGCAAATGGCCGACAACCAGGTCCGCACCATTCAAGAGGGCTTCATCAACTTCCGCTACAACAACGAGGACTACTTCGGGGCCTACAAGCACAACGCGAACTGGAGCGTGTACATCGTACGCGCGGAGGAGCTCAACGAGTTCTACGAGGAGTCGCGCAACATCTTCATCCGCATCAGCGTCATCATCCTTCTCGTCACGCTCATAAGCGCCGTGGTGGGAATCTTCCTGCTGCGCTTCATATTGCGTTACATCCCCATCATCACCTCGGGGATCATGAAGATGGTGTCCAACCAGCAGCTCGAGCTCATCGACCTGTCGAAGGCCCCCAACGACGACATCACCTACCTCGGGGTTGCGTTCAACTCGCTCTCGAACACCATCAACAACCTGGTGAACATATTCCGCAAGTTCACCAGCCGCGACATCGCCATCAAGGCCTATAAGGAGCGCGACGTGCGGCTGGAGGGCAACCAGCGCGATCTGGCCATCCTGTTCACGGACATCAAGAGCTTCACCTTCATCACCGAGACCCTGGGGGCCGACATCATCAAGCTCCTCAACCTCCACTACGACCAGGCGATCCGCGAGATCATGCGGCTCGACGGCGTGATCGGATCGATCATCGGCGACGCGCTGCTCGCGGTCTTCGGCGTGTTCGAGGAATCCACCGAGAACAAGTCGCTCCAGGCGGTCACCTCCGCCTACAAGGTGCAGGAGGTCGCCGAGTCGCTCCGCGCGCGCATGCACGAGCGCAAGGAGCAGATCATGAAGGAGAAGGGGGCGCTCTCCCGGTCGGAGAGCCGCGTGTTCAAGGCGGTGCTCCTCGAGGTGGGCGTGGGAATCGACGGCGGGAACGTGTTCTACGGGACCATCGGGTCCTACGAGCGCATGACCAACACCGTGATCGGCGACAACGTGAACGCCGCCTCCCGGCTCGAGGGCCTCACGCGCATCTACAAGGTCCCGGTGATCTGCTCCGACTACGTGCGCAAGGACATCGTGGACAACGTGAGCGGCCACGGCATCCGCTTCGTCGAGCTCGATCAGGTGATGGTAAAGGGCAAGACCACCGCGAAAAAGGTCTACTGGCCGCTCATCGAGAGCACCATCACCCCCGCAATGGATAAGAACCTCGAGAACTACTCCGCGGGCCTCAAGGCCTACTATAACGGCGACTGGAAGAAGGCGTACCTCCTCTTCAAAAAATGCTCGCTGCCGCTGGCGGAGGAGTTCGTCGAACGGACCAAGACGTTCAAATCACCGAAGAACTGGAACGGCGTATGGGAAATGAAAACGAAATAAAAGACCTGGTACAGAGCAAATCGGCGTTCTTGCCCGAGGAGATCCAGGACCTCTCGGCGGCCCGGCACGTGTACTCGCTGGACGATGAGTTCAGCAAGACCAAAAAGAACCGCAGCCTTCTGTTTCCGTTCATCGTACTCGCCTTCATGTCCGTCCTTGTGCTCGCGGCGGTGGGGATCACCAAGTACACCGAATGGAAGCAGCAAAAGGCCGTCCTCTCCATCACCGAGTTCGACGACCTCAAGCTGGGAGAGCTCTTGAGCGGCGCGAAGAAGTTTCAGGGCCAGCTCAAGAACGCCCAGACCGAGCTGGAATCGCTCCGAAAGAAGATGGACGAGGAGATGAGCGCCGCGGGGAGCCCGTCCGAGCGCAACAAGATCAGGAGCAAATACCAGGGCCGCATCGGCTCCAAGGAGCGCGAGATCGCCTCGCTCGAAAAGGAAATGCAGTCGTACGACTTCAAGCTCGAGCAGACGGTGAAGAAGGCCGAAGAGATGGTGAACAACTACAAGCGCCTGCACGAGCTCAAGATGAACGAGCAGCGCGACCAGATCATCCTCAAGTACAACCCGAAGTACGACAATGCCCGGCTCAACGCCGTCATCCACGCGAGCACCTCGCCCGCGGTCAAGCGCGGCGACCCGTCCAAGCTCTACCAGCAGCTCGCGGCCAAGAAGCTCATCACCGCCGCCGGCGCCGAAAAGCTGAAGCGTGGCGTGGACAATCAGCTGCTCATCATGGACCGCCTGCTGCAGATCCCGTACGTGAACTCGGTGCGCCCGTCGCTCGCGCAGATGCACCACCTGATGAAATCCTCGGCGAACGACTACGAGACGCTCGTCGCCGCGCTCTTCTCGCTCACGCAACGGCAGGAGGCCGCGATCCGCGGCTACCAGTACGCGCTCGAGCAGTACGGGCGACAGAACCGGGAGAGCGGGTTCATCGTGGACGCGCGCGACAGCGACAGTATCCGCGTCTATGTGAGCAAGGTGCTCAAGGTCCGGTCCGGCGACCGGGCGATGGTCTTCCGCGAGGACGACCAGTATATCGGAACGATTGAATTCTACATGGCGGGCGGGGAGGTCCGGGCGAAGCGCGTGGAGCTCGCCGGCATCAACACCTTCCACCCGTTCGATAAAATCCTTATCAAGCAGCAAGGGGAGTAATGCGATGAAAAAACTGCTGTTCCTCGCCATCATACTCGCACTGAGCGCCGCCAACGCGCACGCGGCCTTCGAGTTCGAGAAGCAAAGCGGCATCACCGTGGTCCAGAAGAACGAGGGCGAGGAGGAAACCGAGCTTCTCCTCAAGGACGCGCGGGGAAACGCCTTCACCGTGGTCTTCTCCGACAAGATCAGCGACAACATGGGCAAGCTCATCCTCACGCTCAAGGACGATTTCTACAATTTCAAGACCGTCAAGATCAAGGACGTGAAGTTCGCCGTTGGGCGCGACTCGCTGGACGCGAACCTGACGCCCGCGCAGCTCGAATTCACGGGCCAAAACCTCCTGCCCTATATCACCTCGGGGCTTCTGTTCACCTACCGGAACGACCTGCGCTACAACTTCCGCATCGCCGCCCCCGACAAGAACAACCGGGAGAAGATGGTCGCGGTGCGCATCCGCGGAGAGTTCATGACCGAGGATCGCCTGTGCGCGAAGATCGCCGAGGCGGTCAAGGACCCGGTGTACTTCAATAAGAAGCGCGACCCGGAATACCTTATTGGAAAGATCGAGGAGCTCGAGAAGACGCAGGAGCGGGTCCGCTATGCGGTGATGACGCTGCACAATACGGGTTTCTTCAGCGGCCCCGCGCCGGTGCAGTTTTCCGTCATCAAGCGCGTGATCGAGCTCAAGGCGGGCAATCCGAAGTTAAGCAAGCAGCAACTCGTCGAGGCGCTGGAGAAGGAAAACATCAAGACCTCGGGGAAGGAGGTTTCCGTCGTTCTCGCCGTTTTCTTCAACGAGTTCGAATAGGCGTACGCGCATCGCGGCCTGTCGCGGGCCGCACCGCAGCACCAGGGAGGCCGGGCGTCATGTCCGGCCTCTGTTCGTTGATCCGGCCCATCACGAACCGAACGCCGCCGCCAGCGATTCACGCATCGCCGCGGCGGTATCCGCAAGGTCGTCGTCTGTGTGCGCGGTGGCGAGGAAGCCCACCTCGTATCCCGACGGCGCAAGGTAGATCCCCCGCCGCAGCATCTCGGCATGATAGCGCGCAAAGCGCTTCATGTCGCACGCGCGCACCTGGTCCACCGATTCGATCGACGTACGCTCGGTGAAATATGTGCATACGATAGATCCCAGCCGCAGGATCAACGCGCGACCGCGGTATTCGTCGGCGATTGGCGCGACGAGCGCATCGAAGCGGCGGCCTTTTTCCTCAAGGAGGTCGTAGGCATTGAGGGCGTCGATTTTTTTCATCGTGGCGATGCCGGCGGCCATCGCGAGCGGGTTCCCCGAAAGCGTGCCGGCCTGATAGACGGGACCGTCGGGTGCGACCTTCGCCATGATTTCCGTCGACGCCCCGTACGCGCCCACCGGAAGCCCCCCTCCGATGATCTTCCCAAGCGTGGTGATGTCCGGCCGAACATCGAAGCGCTCCTGCGCGCCGCCCGGCGCGAGGCGAAGTCCCGTGATCACCTCGTCGAAGATGAGAAGCGCCCCGGAGCGATCACAGAGCTCGCGCACCGCTCGAAGGTATCCGTCCCTCGGCGGAATGAGCCCGTAATTGCAGGGGACCGGCTCCATGATGACGGCGGCGATCGAGTGATGATCGCGCTGCATCACCGCCCGCAATGCATCGATGTCATTGAAGGGGACCACGATCGTGTCGTGCGCGGCGCCCTCAGTTACGCCTGCCGAATCGGGCGTGCCGAAGGTCGCCAGTCCGGATCCTGCCGCGACCAGCATGGAATCGGCATGCCCATGATAGCAGCCGTCGAATTTGACGACCTTGTCCCGGCCCGTGAAGCCGCGGGCGAGGCGGATCGCGCTCATCACCGCCTCGGTTCCCGAGTTCACGAAGCGAACCTTGTCGACGGCCGGGAAGCGCGCGATCACGAGCTCGGCGATCTCCACCTCGCGGCGGTTGGGCGTACCGAAGCTCGTCCCGTCGCGGGCCGCATCGGCAATCGCGCGCACCACATCGTCGTCCGCGTGCCCGAGCAGGAGCGGGCCCCACGACATGCAATAGTCGATATACGCGTTTCCGTCCTCATCGTACACGCGCGATCCCGTTCCCTTCGCGATAAACAGCGGAGTGCCGCCGACGGACTTGAAGGCGCGCACCGGCGAGTTCACGCCGCCCGGCATGAGCGCCGACGCCCGCGCATAGAGTTCGATCGAACGCGCTATGTTCATTTAATTTTCTCCACTGTATGCTAGAGCCAGCGTTCGCGGGCAATGTCGCGCGCGTGGTAGGTGATGACCATATCGGCCCCGGCGCGGACAATCGCGGTGAGGATTTCGATCACGATGCTCCGCTCGTCGACGCGTCCGGCCGCCGCGGCCGCCTTCACCATCGAGTATTCGCCGCTCACGTTATACGCACACACCGGCACCGACACCGCCTCGCGCACGCGGCGGACGATGTCCAGATACGCAAGCGCCGGCTTTACCATGACAATGTCGGCCCCCTCATCCACGTCGAGGCGCGCCTCCTTCTCCGCCTCGCGGGCATTGCGGAAATCCATCTGGTAGCTCCGGCGGTCGCCGAACTGCGGCGCGCTCCCGGCCGCCTCGCGAAACGGCCCGTAGAACGCGGAGGCGTACTTCACGGCGTAGGAGAGGATCGGCGTGTCGCACCGACCGCAGGCGTCAAGCGTCGTGCGGATCGCCGCGACGCGGCCGTCCATCATGTCCGAGGGGGCGACGATGTCGGCGCCGGCCTGCGCGTGCGAGAGCGCGGTCTTCGCGATGAGTTCACACGACGCGTCGTTCACGATCACGCCGTCCCGGACGACGCCGCAATGCCCGTGGCTCATGTACTCGCACAGGCACACGTCGGTGATGACGAGCACGCCCGGTGCGGCGCGCTTGATCTCGCGCACGGCCCGCTGGACAATGCCGTCGGCGGCATAGGCCTGGCTGGCCTTTTCGTCCTTTACGGCGGGAATGCCAAAGAGGATGATCGCGTCGACGCCGCACGCGTGATCGCGCTCAACGTCGCACGCGAGATTGTCGATCGACACGCGGTCAATCCCCGGCATCGCGCCGATGGGCTCGCGCACGCCGCTCCCCTCGCATACGAAGTGCGGCATGATGAGCCGTTTCGCACTCACGGTCGTCTCGGCGACCGCGTCGCGCATGAGCGCCGTGCCGCGCAACCGGCGGGGTCGTTGTATCAGCATGGGCGTTCACCCTCCACGCGGCAATCATCCGCACCCGCACGGGCCGCTGTCAAGGAAGATATGACGCGCAATGCCCGGTTTCCCGCGCGCCATGAGACACGAAGGCCGCATCGCTCCTGGTCCGGAGGCAATGCGGCCCGAGGAATCACATCGGTGGGACGGCGGCCGGGCCGCCGCATCGGCCTATTCCTTGACCTGCGTCGTCAGGAACACCTGTATCGTCATCTGCTCGATCTGTCCCTGCAGCGCCTCGATCTCGTCCATGTGCCGGTCCTCGTCGTTGAGGATCTGCTGCAGGAGATCGCGCGTCGCGAAATCCCTCACCTCGCCGGCGAGGGCGATCGCGTCATTGTAGGCCTTGATGGCGCCCTCCTCGGCCGCGTGGTCGTTGGCAAACTGCGCGGGGACGGCCGCGCCAATGCTGATCTTGTTGAGCGTGGTGACCGTCGGCGTTCCCTCGAGAAAGAGGATCCGGCCGATGAGCTTCTCCGCGTGCTTCATCTCGTCGATGGCGCGCTTCTCGAAATGCTTGTGCAGTTTCTCGTAGCCCCAATCGTCGCACATCTCCGAATGCACCATGTACTGGTTGATGGCCGTGAGCTCATCGGCGAGCAGCCCGTTGAGCGTGTCGATGAGTTTTGCGTTACCTTTCATGGTTTCCTCCCTGCGTGAATAGATGTAGTATTGGGGACTGCGCGTCCCGGCGTGTTCGATCGCCCGCATGATCGTTATTGAGAAATGATGACATCCTGCATCAAAAAGAAAAGCATATTTTCCGCACAGGCGAAGATAATCTTTTTGTGGAATCCCTCCCGAGCGCACGGGCCTTGTTCATGCGCGCCGGGGAGCGGTCGCCGTCCACCACCCGGCGGCGGTCGTCACTCGTCGAAGGCCATGCTCGTCTTCCAGACCTCCCAGACCTTGCCCACGAGATTTACAAGGATACCGTCAATATTAGAAAATTTCAAAAACGGTTGACAATCCGACCGCGGTTCATTATATTGATAATGAAAATTGTTTTCATATAAACGGAGGCGGAAACAAGTGAGCGGCAAGGGACGAGGCGCCTGGTGGCAGGACAGGTTTGCGGACCGGGGCGCGCGCATCACCGCGCCGCGCGAGGTGGTGCTCGAGATCCTGCAGGAGACCGACGATCACGTGACGGCCGCGGATGTGTACGTGAAGGCGCACGAGCGGAATCCCTCGATCGGCCTTACGACGGTGTATCGCACGCTGGATATGCTCACGCAGATGGGGATCGTGCAAAAGTTCGATTTTGGCGACGGCAAGGCCCGCTTTGAGCTGGTGAACAATCCCGGCGGGAAGAAACACCATCACCATCTCGTGTGCCTGCGCTGCAAGGCGATCGTCGATTACACCGAGTTCCTCGACGACGAGCTCGAGTTCATCGGCAAGACGCAGCAGCGCCTGTCGAAGAAATACGATTTCGACATCACCGACCACGCTATCAGCTTCTACGGGGTGTGCGCGCGGTGCCGGTGAGGGCTTTTTTTTTGAGCATTTAATGATAATGGTTTTCACTTTTAATTAAAAGGAGGCTGGTCATGCCAGGTGGAGACAGAACGGGACCGTTGGGCCAGGGGCCCATGACGGGACGGGGCGCGGGGTTTTGCGCCGGATATGGTGTCGCGGGATTTCTAAACTCCGGCGCCGGGTTCGGCTATGGCCGCGGCAGGGGCTTCGGAGGCGGCGGCCATGGCGGCGGGGGCCGCGGATGGCGGCATATGTTTTACGCCACCGGACTGCCCCGCTGGGTGCGGGGCGCCTATGGCAATCAGGGCTGGGGCGGCGCAGTCGGCCCGGCCGCGTACGGCGAGTTTACGCCGGAGCGCGAGATGGAGCTTTTGAAAACGCAATCGGAGCTGTTCGGCAAGCAGATTGACGTTCTCAATGCGCGCATCAAGGAGCTGGAGGAGCTCGCCGCGAAAAAGGGCGATGCGTGATCGCGTTACTGCGATACTGCCGGTTTTCGTTGCCGGCGGTATCGCTTTTCGCGAACGGCCACGAAGGCTGCAGATGATGGAATTTTATCGAGGAGAAATCAGATCATGACCATTTCGGTCGATGCGAACAGGTGCAGCGGATGCGGGGCCTGTGTCGGGGAGTGCCCCAATGCGGCGATCACCATCGAGGAAATCGCCGTCATTGACGCGGTCCGGTGCACCGAGTGCGGCGTCTGCATTGACGCATGTCCGGTGGGCGCGCTCTCGATGCGCGTTTCGAAAAATCGACTTGGACGGAAGGAGGCGCTTGTGGGCGGCGGACAGGGAAGATCCGGACGGGGGTCCGGCGGTGGCGACGGCATGGGACAGGGTCGCGGACAGAGCCGAGGACGAGGGCGATGCGGCGGCATGGGCGGCGCGAACACCGTCGATGCGGACCAATGCGCGTGTCCCGCCTGCGGCGCGACGATGCCGCACCGGCGCGGAACGCCCTGCACGCAGCTGCGTTGCCCGAAATGCGGAGCCGCCATGGTGCGGCAATAGTAATGCGCGCCGATGAATGCTTCACAATGTGACCAGCCATGATTGAAGATTATTACGGGGTTCTCGGTATCGATGCCACCGCCTCCGAGGGCGAGATCAAGACGGCCTTTCGCAGGCTTGCCGTACGGTTTCATCCCGACAAAAATCCCGACGATGCCGATGCCGAGCGGCGCTTCAAGGAGATCGCGGCGGCCTACGATGTGCTCTCCGATCCCTATGCGCGAAGCGCCTACAATCTGTCGCGCTCCGGCGGCGCGTATGCCGGTTCCGGTTTCGCCACTGCCGGCGATACGCACACGGACGCGGCTTGCGGTTGGGGACGCGGGTGCTGCGGGAAACGCGGCGCATTCGCCCGCCGCTTCTTCTCCTCCGCATGCGTGGTGAAGCTCACGCCGGAGGAGGCGCGTCGCGGCGCGGAGCGGACATTCGTTTTCCGCGACGGCAGCGGCTATCATCGGGTGTCGGTGGCCATACCGCCGAACGCGATCGACGGCGCCGTGTTCCACGTCAATCCGCCCGACGCTGATTCTCACAGCGAAGGATTTGACATTCACATCGCCGTGCAGTAGATGACGCCATGCCCCCCGCAGGGGGATCACCCGGCCGTGAGGAGGTGACGCCATGGACCAGTCCGATGCCGCACGCCGAGCAACGGCATTTCCCGACATCGAGGGAACGCAGGGCCGCATGAACGATCCGGACGGCGCCGCGATCATCAAGGGCATCTGCGGCGATACGATGGAAATGTATCTCGCCATTTCCGGCGGCCGCATCGAGGATGCGCGCTATGCCACCGACGGCTGCGGTTCGTCACACGCCTGCGGCGCCGTGGCGGCGGGCCTGGCGCGCGGGCGGAAGCTTCGCGAGGCGCTCAGGATCTCTCCCGCGGAGGTGCTGGACGCCCTTGGCGGCGATCCCGCCGTCGAAGTGCATTGCGCCATTCTCGCGGTGATGACGCTCCACAAGGCGCTGGCCGAGTATATCATCAGGTTCGAGGAGAGCTAGCGCGGCCCTGCGGCGGCGCGGAGAAGGCTGATGGAAGAATTGCACGAATCCTTTACCACCCGGGAGATCGCCGAGAATTTCGCGCGCGCCGAGGAGCGCTCGGCGCTGTTCCGGCGCCATGGCGTCGATCAGGACGCGCTGCGTTCGTCCATCGTGCGTCAACTCGAGGGCGCCCCTGCGCCGGTGCTCGAGGTGGGCACCGGGAAGGGACGTCTCACGGTGGCAATTGCGCGCACCGTCGGCGATGTGGTGAGCGTCGATACCGATCCCGACGGCATGCGCATGGCCGCACTCCTCGCCGCGTATTACGGGGTCCGCGAGCGCATTCATTTCCTTTTATCCGATGCCGCCCGATTGGCCTATCCCGACGGCCATTTCGACACGGCGGTCTCGGCGTTTACGCTGCATCATCTGGAGCGCCCTGAAGCGGTGTTCGACGAGATGGCCCGCGTAACCGGGCGGCTCGTCCTGATATGTGATTTCAGCGAGGCGGGTTTCGCGGCGCTGGACCGGATACACGAAAGCGAGGGGCGCGCTCACGACCGCGGGAGCGGGGCTTTCGGGATTCGCGATGCGGGCGACCAGCTCGTTCGGCTCGGCTTTCGCGTGCGAATGGTCGAGGAGGAGCTGCAGACCATGTGCGTGGCGACACGCGGCCAATGAGATCGAGCCTGGAGTGCCTTCCCTGCCTGGTGCGCCAGGCCGTCGAGTCGGCGCGCCGCGTGATCGCGGACGATACCGCCTGCGAGGAGGCGATGCGCGGAATCATGGCGCATGTTGCGTCGATGGACTACGCGCTGCCCCCGCCGGTCCTGGCCCAGTCAATGCATCGCGTAATCCGCGCGGCGACCGGGGGCGCCGACCCCTATCGCGCGGAGAAGGCGCGCTTTAACACGCTGGCGCGCTCGCTCCTGCCGTCTTTTCAGGCGCGCATCGCCCGGGCCGCGGACCCATTCGACGCCGCCGTCCGGGTTGCGATTGCGGGCAACGTGATCGACTTCGGGGCCAAGGGAGACCTCTCCGAGAACGAGGCGGTCGCGGCGATGGACCGCGCCTTCGAGGCCCCGGTCGACGGCGACATCCGCGCGCTGCGCGAGGCCGCCCAACGCGCGTCGCGCATCCTGTTCCTCGCCGACAATGCCGGCGAGATCGTCTTCGATACGCCGCTGGCGGGCATGCTCCCCGCCGGGAGTGTCACGGTGGTGGTGCGCGGGTTTCCGGTCATCAACGACGCCACCCACGAGGACGCAGAAGCGGCGGGCATGTCCGCACTCGCGCGCGTGATTGACAACGGATCGGACGCGCCGGGAACCATTCTGGCCGATTGCAGCGACGCCTTCCGCGCGGCGTTTGCGAGCGCCGACCTCGTGATCGCCAAAGGGCAGGGAAACTACGAGACGCTCTGCGACGAGCCGGGAAACATCTTCTTCCTATTTAAAGTCAAGTGCGCCGTGGTCGCGCGGCACAGCGGGTTCGGTGTTGGAACGCACGCGGTGGTTCGGGCCCGGTCACGGGCGTAACCGGCATTTGCGCACGTCGGGGCAGCGACATCGTACGCTACGAACACCCGTGCGACTTCCCGCACGGCTCGCCCCGCCCGCAGCAGGGAACATCACTCCCACAGGCGGTCGAGCGGCCCGTCCCGCCCTTGACGATGATCCCGGCGCCGCCGGAGATCAGCCGCTTCGCCGCGCCGCCGCATCGGGGACACGTTATGTTCGCTTCATCGTTCATGCCATGAAACCGTTCGAAGCGATGATCGCACGATTCGCACGCGTATTCATAGGTCGGCATGGTTCACCTCGTTTTCATGAAGCATCTCGTAGTACGTACACGTGCGGCACTCCCCGTTCGTCGCGCAGGAGCAGGCAGGTCGCTTCTTTTTCCCCCGACAGGTATTCATCTGACGAGCGCAATGCCGCGAAATCGGCCTGCTCGAGAAACTCAAGCAGGAGCGCAAGCCGGGCCTCGGCGTCAGGGTCCTCCCGCTCGGCATTCGCGATGAGTCGATCGACGAGCGTCCGGTACTCCCGCTTCGCGGCCCACTCGATGCAGTGACCGCCGCCCGTCCTGAGGAGTATCTCCGCTCCGTCCATCAATCAGTGATCGCAGGCATTGGCCCCGGTGACCAGCCGCCCCGACAGATACGCCGCGAGGATTTCCTCCGGATCGCCCGCCGGCGCGCCGGTGACGACCGCAACGCCCTGCTCCTTGAACAGCGACTGGGCGCGCGATCCCATGCCGCCGGCGATGACGCAGGTAACGCCCTTCCCCGCCAGCCAGCGGGGAAGAAGCCCCGGCTCGTGGGGCGGCGCGTCGAGCCGCTCGAGTACGCTCACCAGCTTGGTCGCGTCATCGACGTTGTACACGTCGAACTGCTCGCAGTGGCCGAAGTGCATGCACAGCTTTCCGTTTGATACCGGCATCGCGATTTTCATGATCGTTCTCCTTTCGTTGGATTGAGCGCGTCTATGATGCTCGAAAAGGCCCGCTGCGCGGGGGTCGCGTTTTGCACCGCGGCATTGTGAAACGGCGTTCCGGCGTCCCCGTTTTGCACGATACCCGGCTCGATCGGGATCGAACCCAAAAACGGCACGCCCATATCGTCCGCCATGGCCTTTCCCCCGCCGTTCTTGAAGATGGGCGACTCCTTCCCGCAGTGGGGACAGACGAACCCGCTCATGTTCTCCACGACGCCCAGCACCGGCATGTTGAGTTGGCGGCAGAAGGTGATGGACTTACGCACGTCGATGAGCGCCACCTCCTGCGGCGTGGTGACGATAACGGCCCCCTCCGCCCGGTCGATAAGCTGGCACACCGACAGGGGCTCGTCTCCCGTGCCGGGCGGCGAATCGACGATCAGATAGTCCAGGTCCCCCCACTCGACGTCCTTCAGGAACTGCTTTATGATCCCGTACTTGAGCGGGCCCCGCCAGATGACGGCATCGTTATGGTCGGACAGCAAAAACCCGACGGACATGACCCTGAGGTATTCATTGTATTCCACGGGATGAATTTTGTTTTCGCCGGTCACGGCGATCTTCGCGCCCTCCAGTCCCAAGAGCGTGGGCACGCTGGGGCCGTGTATGTCGATGTCGAGCAGGCCGGTCCGCAGCTTGCGCGCGGCGAGGGACACCGCGAGGTTTACCGCAACCGTGCTTTTCCCCACGCCCCCCTTTCCGGAAAGCACGACGATCGTGCGGGTTATGCGCGACAGGTTCTCCTTCAGCGCCTTCTCGTCATCCGCGTCCCGGTTCGCGTTCGCAGACGGCGAGGCGCCCGAGGCGCATGCGGTCGACTGTTTGTCCTTTTTTTGAAACATGTTCATTCTCCACAGTTAGATAGTATCCGCCGCCGGACAATGCCGGGCGAGCGGCGCTCCCGCAGCCAGTCCGCCTCGCTGCTCGTTCGCACGACATCCGGCTCTTTCCCGCCATTCACGTAGGGCGTCATCCAGCCCGTTCGCACGGATGCGGCGTTCTCGACGGCGTCGAACCGGGGAACATAGGGCTTGATGTCCAGGAGCGGCGTGCCGTCGACCATGTCGACGCCCCGCACGCGCACGGTCGTCCCGTCGACGCCGAGCACCTCCACCAGCGTGACGCCGATACGGTTCGGCCGATGGGGGAAGCGGGTCGAAAAGACGCCGCGCGGGACGGTATCCATGTACGGGACCACCGTCAGCCGCTCGTCCGTCCCCAGGTGGAACCGGTACAGGAGGAATACGTGGGAAAATCCCTCGAGGTCGCACGCGCCCGCCGCGTACTCGGGGAACAGCTCCACCGCACCCTCGCTCAGCGGGGCCATCCGCCCCTGAATGGGAACGTTATCCGAAACCGTCTCGTGCGGAGTCCTGATGCGGCCGATCGGCCGCAGGGCATACTCATTCGATGGCACGGGACACCTCCTCCCAGAGCCGGCGGAGAGCGGTCGCGGCGGGGCCCGCCGAGCATTCGACCACGCTGAGACCGGCAATCTGCGCCTTCGTGACGTCGGGATCGTAAGGGATCGGCGTCAGCATCGGGATACCGGCGGCGGCGCAATACTCACGGATCTCCCGCGTCGCCTCTTCATTGATGTCGGCCTTGTTGACGCAGACGGCCGACGGCACCCGGAAGTGCCGGGCGAGCTCGTTGACGCGCGTGAGGTCGTGCATTCCCGAAACGGTCGGCTCGGTCACGATGAGCACATAGCTGGCCCCGGTGATGGTGGCAATGACCGGACATCCCGTTCCGGGCGAACCGTCAGCAATGATAAGGTTCGCCCCGGCGCCTTCGGCGTATTCGCGCGCCTTTTTCCGGAGCAGGGTCACCAGCTTTCCAGAGTTACCCTCGGCGATGCCGAGCTTCGCGTGCGCCAGCGCGCCGTGCGGAGTCTCCGTTCGCATCCGCTCGCCCGATACGTGCTCCCGCATCTCGATCGCGCCGCGCGGGCAGAAATGGGCGCATACGTTACAACCCTCGCAGGCGAGCGGGTCAATCGCGCACGATGCGCTGATGGCGTCGAAACGGCACAGGGGGGCGCAGGTTCCGCACCGGTCGCAGCGCGCGGGATCGATGAACGCCTTCTTCCCGCCCACAAACCGTTCGCGCTCGACCGTCGTCCCGCCGAGAACGAGCTTGAGGTCGGCTGCGTCGACGTCGCAGTCGGCGATGACCGCGTTTTCCGCGAGCGCGGCGAACGACGCAGTGACACTCGTTTTACCGGTTCCGCCCTTGCCGCTGATGATGACGAGCTCCTTAATCATGCGCGTTCCGTTTCCGCAAAATATAAAATACCGACCGCAGATTCTCCGGCCGCTTCATCCGCTCTTCGATTGCGGCCAATTCGTCCTCCGCGGCACGCACGAGCGAATCGTCGCCACGAGCGCGGCCGGATTCCCCGAGCGCACTCAGGGATGTCTTCATGCATTCGAAATAATCGGGCCATGCGTTCTCGGGGAGAACGAACGAATCAACAATCCCATAGCCGTGCTTCTCCCACAGCCGCTTTTTCTCCTCGCCGCGCTATATCTCGTCATGGATAACGAGATATCCTCCCGGCTTGAGCAGTTCGCCAGCGCGGGCGAGTCCCGCCTCGAAACCGATGATATTGAAAAGGCCCTCCGCCCACACGACATCAAATGGGTTTTTCTGGATTTCGGGCGAGGCGAAATCCACGTTCATCACCGTCATGCGGTTGGCAAAGCCGTCACGCGCGACCTTCCGGCCCATCGCGGCGCACGATGCGGCATCGGGATCGATCGCACAGATTCGCGCGGCGCTCATCCGCGCAAGCGCCAGGGCGGGCTCCCCGCTCCCGCACCCGGCATCGAGGATGCGCATGCCGTCGATAGGCGGCAGCAGCGAAAACGCACGCACGGTGTATTCGTTGAGCGCCGCGCGACAGGCGTCGCCGATCGAACGCAGCTCATCCCGCATGGGTCCCCCTATCGTGATTCGCGGCGGGCGCAATCGCAGCCGCCACGAGCGCGATCTGTTCTCCATAACACTCGATGATCCGCGACGCGCAATCGCCCCGGGAATACTCCTCGGCGATCCTGCGGTCGAACGGCACGCGCGCGACTATCCGGACGTCGTTCTCTCCGCACCAGCGCTCGAGATCGGCGTTCCCCATCCCGTCGCGGTTGATCACCACCCCGAAGGGGAGGCCCATGGCGCGCGCCATGTCCACAGCGAGCATCAGGTCGTTGAGGCCAAACGGCGTCGGCTCGGTCACCAACACGAGATAATCGGCCCCCCGCGCAGCCTCGATGACCGGACACGAGGTGCCGGGCGGGCAGTCGAGGATTCGAACATCGTATGACCCATATGCCCGCTTCACCTGGTTGATAAGCGGCGGCGAGAGGTGCCCGCCGATGGCGAGCCTGCCGCCCGCATAGTCGATGCCGTTGCGCGATCCGTATTCGATATCGCCGATCTCTTTGGGAACCTCCGTGATCGCCGCGGTCGGGCAGACGAGGGCGCACCCGCCGCAGGAGTGGCACATGTCGGGCAGCACGAGCGGCCGCTCGTTGATGAGGACGATCGCGCTGAAGGCGCAAATGCGCTCGCACGCGCCGCAGCCGGTGCACGCCGCCGGATCAACCGAGGGGACGGGGACGCCCGCGCGCTCCGTGCGTTCGATCGCGGCCCCGAGGAAGAGGTTCACGTTCGGCTCCTCGACATCGCAGTCGAGCACGGCGACGCGCGAACCGTTATGCGCTATATATCTCGCCAGGGACAGGGCGATGGTGGTTTTCCCCGTCCCTCCCTTGCCGCTGGCAACCGCGATATTCATGCCCGCCCGCCGCCCTCAGAACTCAAACACCGCACCCACCGAGGCGGGCGTGAACGCCTCGGGAAACGCGGATGCGATCATCAGGGCAGCCCGTGAGCCCGTGCAGTGCGAAACGCCGACCCGCCGGACCCGATACCGCTGCAGCGCATCGATGGTCCGGTACACGTACTCCACCGGCGCGCTCCCCAGGTGCGTGCCGCCGATGACGGCGTGGAAGCTCGCAAAGCCCGTCTCCCGCGAAATCGCATCGAGAATCTCGACGATCCCCGCGTGGGCGCAACCGAGCAACACCACCGGCCCGGAATCGGTCTCGACGCACAGCGACAGATCGTCGGTGAAGGGATCGTCGACATATGCGTCGCCTTCTTTTCTCTTCAGCATCGCATCGAATCCCCTCCACCCCTCGGGGCGCGGGATTGCGGACAATGCGTGCATGCCGTCCTCGATCGCCTCATGTCCGGTCGTATGATGGAAATCGCAGCCGGCGCGTTCATACTCGCCGCGCTCGCGGGGAAAGCCGATCGGCAGGGCCGACTGTGCGTTCGCGGCGCCATAGACGGCGAATTTCGGGATGAACGCGTCCGGGTTGACGAAGACCGGCAGCGCGGCATCGCGCCCCTGTGCGAACGCGAGCAGCCCTCCGGTATGATCATAATGGCCATGGCTGAGAATGACCCGGTCGACTGCTGCCGGATTTTTCCCAAGAACGGAAACGTTATGCATCAGCCCAAGACCCTGACCGGTATCAAAGAGGCTCACGCCATCTCGTTCGATCAGCATCGAAAGCCCATGCTCCCCGATCAGCGGGAAAGGGACATTAACGCTGTTTTCGCACACAATCGTTATCCGTGTTTTCATATCACCAATGCCCCTCGACGGTCGCCTGCGACGCCTGCGTAAGTTTACCGTCCTGGAAGTCCTGTATCGCCTGGTCAACGGTCCCGGACGCACCCGTAAACATATCCACGTGCGCCGCGATGAGCGCCGCATGGGCCTTCGGCCCCACATGGCCGGTGATGAGCGCGGAGACGCCGGCATTGATCACGGTCTTTGCCGCCTGGATACCCGCGCCCTGCGGCGAGTCCATGTTCTGCGCATTGTCGATATATTCGGACGCGCCCGATTCCATGTCATGGACGATGAAACCCTTGGCGCGGCCAAACCGCTCATCGACGAGCGACTGCGTGTCCGTTCCGGTGCTGGTAATTGCTATTTTCATTGTTCTCCTCCGCTCGTGTCCGCTCGTGTCGTTCATGCAGTGCATGCGCGATTTTCCGGTTGACATTTTATGAGCATATGCCCATATGGATTCACCGGGGTAAAATGTCAAGGCCAAAATGCTGCAGAAAGGTCGGTATTGTACCGACGACCACGATCTACCGACCCGAGGGCGACATGCCCTTCGCCGGCGGGGAGATCGTTTTGTCGCTGGACGAGTTCGAGGCGATACGGCTGGCCGACCTCTCGGGCCTGTACCAGGAGGATGCCGCGAAGAAGATGGACATATCGCGGCAGACCTTCGGCCGGATCGTGGAATCGGCGCACCGGAAAATCGCCGACGCCCTCGTGAACGGCAAGTCCCTGCGCATCGAGGGCGGCGCGGTGTCGGTCGAAACGCCGCCGCGCTGCAGGTGCGACAAGTGCAAACGATCGCTTGACTGCCCGCATCGTTTCCGCGAGGACGGCTGTCCGAGGATCGGGCACGGAAAGGAATCGATCAACCCCGGTCAGTAATCAAACGGAGGCACATATGAAAATAGCGGTACCGTCGAATCAAAACCAGGTGGACGCCCACTTCGGACACTGCGAATACTTTACCGTGTTCACAGCGAACGATAAAAACGAGATCGTGAGCGAGGAGAAGGTGATGTCGCCGGCCGGCTGCGGCTGCAAGACGAACATCGTCGGCACGCTCTCGCAGATGGGCGTGAAGGTCATGCTGGCGGGCAACATGGGCGACGGCGCGGTGAACGTGCTTAACAGCCACGGGATCAAGGTGGTGCGGGGATGCGCCGGCACCGTGAAGTCCGTGGCCGAGCGGTTCCTCGCCGGCGCGGTTTCCGATTCGGGCATCGGCTGTCACGAGCACGAGCACGGCTGCCACGAATCGTGAACCGGATGAAAACCGTCACGCAGCTCCCCATTATAGATTTCGCGAACTGCGTAAAGTGCATGAACTGCGTGACGGCCTGTCCGCGCTCGGCGATCGTCGAGCCGATCAACACCTCCTGCGCCAAGTGCGTCAAGTACTGCATATCGATGGAGGTCCCGTGCAGCCCGGAGAACATCATCTTCGACTACGCGCTCTGCGATTCGTGCGGGGAATGCCTGTCGGCGTGCCCGGAAGGCGCGATCTACTGGTTCACGCCGTCTGCATAGGGCCCCAACGGTATGCGCAATGATCGGGCGCCGACAAGAGAAAACACATCGGCCCCCGATCATCGGATCGTCACTCGTCCGCTCCCTTCGGGTGAAGAGATCGGAACCCTATCCCCGTTTCGCACGCCGCGGGATGATTGTCACGAGAAGCGCCAGGAGCGCATTGCAGAAGACGATGGTGTAGCCGGTCGGGAAATCGAACCGGTGCGCTAGCGCGATGGCCACGAGATTGACCAGGGTGCCGACGATCCACGCCACGACGAGCGGCCTGCCGCCGCCCACGCGGATGGCGATGAGCGCCGGCGCCACCAGGAGCGCGAAGACGATAAGCACGCCCGCGAGCTTCACGGAGCTCGTCACGGTGACCGCGAAGGACACAAAGAACAGCGCATCCTTCCAGAAGCCGTCGATCCGTCGGTACAGCGCGAACAGGACCACGCCCAGCACCGCGTAGATGATCGCGGTTTTGACCACCTCCTCCTGTGGCGTAAACAGGATGTCCGAGGCCATGAGACGCTGAAACTCCTCCATGCCGTGCGCGGATTTCGAGAGGATAATGTACACCGCCGAAATCCCGAAGGCGTACATGAGCCCGATGAACGCCTCGAGGTTGTCGGTGTGCCGCGAGGCCCACGCAATGAGAAGCCCCCCGGCCAGCGCAAAGCCCAGCGATATCGGATACACGAACTGCCCGTCGATGAAAAACAGCGACGCGGCCGCACCCAGCGCCGCCATCTGGCCGATGGCGAGGTCCGTGAAGATGATGCCCCGCCGGATGATCTCGGTGCCGAAAAAGGCGTGGATCCCCACCAGCACCACCGAAAGCGCGAACGCCGTTATCAGGATATCGCTCATTGCGTCAACCTCCGCACCATTTCATCGAACAACGAGAAGATGCCCTCTGCCTCCCGGACCGCGCCGACATCGTGCGGCACCTTGACCATCTTCACGCCGAACTTCTTCGAAAGGTGCCGACTGGAATCGTCCGCGTTGTAGACATCCTGAAGAATGAACCTGATTGTGTTCGACTCGAAGATCTTCTCGAGCTCCGCAATGTGCTTTGACGTGGGCGGTATGCCGGGCAGCGGCTCCACGGTTCCCATCCGCACCAGCCCGTACCGAATGAGCAGATAATCCATGTTCTTGTGGTACTGGATCACCTTCGCGGCCTTCAGCCTCCGCAGCTTCGCGTCCCAGGACGCGCGCTTCGCCTTCCATCGCGCGGCGAACTCATCATAGTTTTTCTTGTACATGGCGGCGTTTCGCGAATCGACCTCCGAAAGTTTCGTGCAGATCGCCCGCGCGAGCCGCGGGATCACATGCGGATCGATGTAATAATGCGGATTCCCGTCCGGGTGGACATCGCCCTGCGCCCGTGATACGCTCTTGGGAACGTCGATGAGCGTGACATGCCCGGAGAGATCGAGAAACCCCCGCGTTCCGGGATTCACCGACGCGTTGTTCGCCTGCTTCAACAGCGGCGGCAGCCAGCCGATCTCGAGCTGGGCGCCGTTGATGATCAGGAGGTGCGCCTTTCTCAGTTTCGCGATGAAGGACGGCTTGGGGACGATGGTATGCGGATCGTAGTCTCCGCGCGCGAGAGCGTCCACCCTCACCGTGTCCTTGGCGATCTGCTCCACGATGCTCGCGATGTAGGGATAGGTGGTCACCACCTTGAGGCGCTCCGCGCGCAGCGGCGCAGCGACGGATGCGATCATCGCGACGGCCAACGGGATTAGTACTGTTCGTTTCATAGTGCGTCTCCTCACGTTAGAATGCATGGGCGCCGTGGGCGCCGATGGTAATGTTCACTTGCAGGACCACCTCATGGTTGGGCCTGCTCGCGAACGAGCCGTCCCGGGGGACATACATGCTGTGATCGTAGTTATACTGGAGCCTGAAGCGCGAGAATTCGGTCGCGTTGAAATCGACCATCGCGCTGTAGCGCGGCAGCGATTCGGGCAGGCTCTCCTTGATGCCGTCGAGTTTGATGTCGTTCACCGCGAGAAGGTCATAGCGGATGCCCGCGCGCCAGCGCATGGCGAACTTCCCCACGAGCTGCGCGTACAGCCCCGACTGGCGCTTCACGAGCGCGTACTCCTCGACGATATCCGTCTCGTTCTTCGCGTAATACGCGCCGTCCATGAACCGGTAGAGGTACTCGGTCTGCAGCGCGAGATAGCGCTTGGAATCGAACTGGTACTTCAGGGTAAGGTCGGCGCCCAGTACATGGCTGTGCGCGGCGATCGCGGTGCCCGCAACGCCAGCCTGGTCCACGCCATGATTGATGCGCGACCGCCCATAGGCGCCCGACGCCCCCATGTACACCGTGAGGTCGCCGTTATCGAACGAGGTCTTGATATATCCGACGCCGAGGTTGGGATCGTCGCTGTCGCGCACGCGCATGGTTTCATTGTGATCCGCGAATCCGGTCGCGCCGAAGCTCGCCGCGTTCGCCCCCTGGAGCGCCTCGGCGCCGATCATGAGGTAGAAGTCCAGCGGGGCGACCCAGGTGGCCCGAACGCCCACCTCGTTGAGATCGCCTCCGAAGAAGGCCTCATACACCAGGGGCGCATCGTAGAAGTCCCAGTTGTGCGCGTGCTGCTCGTTGATGCGCCCGAAACTGCTCAAGAATTTCCCCGTCTTGAGCTGGAAGCCAAACGGGAGCGACGTCGTACAGAAATACGCCTCCTCGATGAGGACCTTCGCCGTCGTGAGCTCGATCGCCGCGAAGAGGTCGAAGTACGGGTCCACGACCGAATAGAGCGTGAGCTCGGCGTAATTAAAGTTGAATCCGCGCATTACCGCGTTGGGCGCGACGTGCTCGTGCTCGGCCTCGCCCGACATCGACTGGATGAAACCGGGACGCAGTTGCGTTTTGTATATTTCGTTATCACGGTCCCGGTGATTGTAGCTCGCGTCGAGCACGAATGAGATGTCCGGGACGAACTGGGACTGCGAAAAGGGCGAAGAGGTCGTCCCCTCCTTCATGGATTGGGCATCGCGTTTCGGAGCTGTTCGCGCCGCGCCCCGTTCCTCGTCATCATAGTTTTCCGGCTCGTCGGGTGACCCGTTCCCCGGATCCTTCGATTCATTGCGCGGCTCAAGCGTTGCATCGTCGTCGTCATAGTTCGGCAGGTCGGCCGGAGAGTCATCCCGCAGCTCCTTCTGGGCCGGCTCCTTCGGAGCATCCGGCCCGTCCTGGCCGCGCAGAGACGGGATGGCAACGGAAAAAATAAATACAAGCAATATGACAGTAAATCGTTTCATCAAACCTCCTTCAGGGTATAATCACATCAGCGCGCATCAAGGGAGATGCGCGTCGTCACGCGCCGGGACGAACGAAGTCCCGCGCATGCGACAGGCGGCGACGCATACGCGTTACCGTGCCTGACAGGTGTTGTTATGCCGTGAAGGGTGGCGCGTTAGGGCGCGAGGCGAGGAGTGCGTGATTGTGAAGCGAAACCGATTCATATACGATGAAAACATCTACGTGGACAAAATCGGGCGTACTCAGCACGCATGCGGACCCCTGCACCTTTGCGGTGAAACCCGAATCCTGGAACCGGCACAGGGGGCAGTCGTCAATGATGACGCCGTTCTCATGATGATGGAACGCAACCATCGCGATGTCAATCGCGAGGACCGCAGCCAACAATAGTGCAATGTACGCTAGCTTCTTCATAGATACGTTCGATGTATGCCCGTAACTCCGATCATGATCATCTGTCAAGCGGAAATTACCACTGGTCACCTTGCGAGCAATTCCCAGCACGCGTCGAAGCCCACTATAGCAATACTGTCGGGAGTATCAATATTTTTCATAATGCCCGGAAATCGCATCAACCAGACCGTCGATGGTGTACACCGGCGCGACGACCGCGGGATCATGCCCGAGCTCCTTCAGCGCATCGGCGGTGATGGGACCGATGCAGGCAAACTGTGCGCGCGACTCCTTTACGATGGCGAAGAAGTTCCGCACCGTGGACGAGCTCGCGAAGGTGACCATGTCAGCGTCGCGAACATCGGCGAGCGCGTCCGGATCGATCGTGTCCGGAACGACCGTGTCGTAGAGATGAATGCGCTCGACGGTCGCGCCGAGCGACCGGAGACCGTCCGCAAGCGCGGCCCTCGCCTCCGTGGCGCATGGCAGCAGAACGCGCGATCCCGCGACGCCGACCGTTTTCATCGCATCGATCACCGCCTCCGCGACATACTCCGCGGGAACGAGGTCGGGATTGATCGAGCGCACCCTGAGCTCGTTCGCCGTCGCGGGCCCGATCGCGGCGATGCGAGCGCCGGCGAGAGCGCGCGCGTCCATCCCGGCGGCCGCGAGCTCGTCGAAGAATATCGACACGGCGTTCTGCGAGGTGAAGACGATCCAGCGGTAGGATCCGATATCGGCCAACGCCGCTCGAAGATCCGAGAGATCGCCCCTCCTGGCGATTCGGATGGTTGGAAACTCCACCACATCCGCGCCCAGCGCGGCGAGCTTCTCGGAGAGGACCGAGGCCTGTTCGCGGGTGCGCGTGACGACGATCCGCTTCCCGAAGAGCGGCAGGGAATCGAACCAGCGCAGTTTTTCGCGTAATGCCACCACCCGGCCGATCACGATGATGGCCGGCGCCGCGAGCCCCTGCCGCGCGGCCTCTGATGCGATATCGGCCAACGCCGCCGCCGCGACGCGCTGGCGGGCGGTCGCGCCCCACATGATCACCGCGGCGGGCAGGTCGGCCGGGAATCGTTTCTCGGCGATAAGCGTTTCCGCGATGTATCCCAGGTTCTTCATGCCCATGAGAAAGACAAAGGTCTTCTTGTCGTCGAAATCGGGGAAGTTGATGTCCTCGCCCGCGGCGGCGTCGGCGCGGCGGTGTCCGGTGACCACCTCGAAGGCGTCGGCAAAGTCGCGGTGCGTGAGCGGGATCCCCGCGTAGGCCGGCGCCGAGTAAAACGACGAGATGCCGGGGATAATGCGGAATGGCACTCCCGCGGCGATGAGCTCCTCCGCCTCTTCGCCGCCGCGCCCAAAGACGAACGGATCGCCCCCCTTCAAGCGTACCACCGTTTTGCCCGCGCGCGCCTTCTCCACAATGAGCCGGTTGATATCCTCCTGCTTCATCGTGTGCGCGCTCCCCTCCTTGCCCACGTAGATGAGCTCGCAGGAGAGACCGTCGACGAATCCGGCATTGGCGAGAAAGTCGTACACCACGCAATCGGCGTTCTTAAGCGCGCGGCGCGCGTGTTCGGAGATGAGGCCGGGATCGCCGGGACCCGCGCCCACGAGATAAACCATGCCGGGTTTCATAGCAGCGAATCGGCCCCCTGTTTTTTCAATTGATGGGCGCAGTCCGCTCCCACCCGCTCGGGGTCGGAGCCCGATACGTTCCCGCGCACAATGGTTATACCGTCGCGCGATGCGACGACGCCATCAAGTATGATTGCGCCATTCTCGAGGCGGGCATACGCTCCGAGCGGGATCTGGCAACCGCCGCCAAAATGCATCAGGAACGAGCGCTCTGCCGTGACCGATCGGCGCGTGTCGGCATGATCGAGCGCGCGGATCACACCGATCAGTTCCGCGTCGTCCGCGCGCACCTGCAGCGCGAGCGCGCCCTGCGCCGGGGCGGGAAGGAACCGGTCGAGCGGAATGGGCTCCATCGTCATGCCGTCGATGGCGGGCGCGAGTCGCACGAGTCCCGCGCGCGCCAGCATGATCGCGTCGAAGCGCTTCTCGGCGAGGCGCCGGATGCGCGTTCCCACGTTCCCCCGCAGCGGCCGCACGTCGATGTCCGGCGCTATCGCCCTGATCTGCGCGGCGCGCCTGAGCGAGCTCGTGCCCACCACAGCGCCCGCAGGAAGGCCGAAGGGACGCGCGGCATCTCGCCGGTCATCGCGAACCAGGAGCACGTCGGACGGATCCTCGCGCTCGAGCACCGCCGCGACGACGAGGCCCGGGGTTTCCTCGACCGGGAGGTCCTTCATTGAATGCACCGCGAGGTCCACCGTACGCGCGAGGAGGGCCTCCTCGATCTCCTTGGTGAAGAAGCCCTTGCCCTCCATTTTATCGAAGGAGACGTTCTGGATGCGGTCGCCCTGCGTCTTGATGATCACGATCTCGACGCGGTCACGCCCGATGCGCTCGGCCACATGATTGGCCTGCCACAGCGCGAGCTCGCTCCCCCGCGTCCCGATTTTTATCGCTCCCGGCATGGCATGCATTCTTCGACCGGGAAAAATCGCTGTCAAGGGTTTCTGCCATAGGCAGAATAAATTATTTACAACTAGCGACCGGCATGTCATCCTCTGCGCCATTGATGTGCGTGGAAATAATCAGGCCGTGGTCATTGCAGACGGAATGTCGGTTCGCCTGTGGCCCAATACCGAGAAGATATGAAACAAGAGGACATCCTATTCTCCATCTGCACCTGGAGCCTGGTGCTCAGCCTGCTCCTGGGTGGCTTCGTCATCGCGCCATCAATCATCATGCCCCATCGCGTCCCGGGAATCTATTCGAGCCTGTTCTGGATCGGCATCGCCTCCATTATCGTGTTCGTCGTCTCCGTGATGCTGATTTTGAAACAGTCACGGCGGGCCAATCGCGCTTCCGCCATCACCGAACTCCGTGCGGCCGTTCGCGAGTGGAAGAACGGGCAATTCGGCGAAGGCGAGGTCCTTTCCCTTTCACACCGTCTCGAGAAACAGGGGCCCGCCGAGCGTGAAATCCTCATCAAGGAGATCCCAACACCGATGCTGCACGAGGTGCTTCGTCGGGACATCCTGCCGGATCCGGAGATCCTGGCGCTGGCAATTGCCGAGACGGCCGCCCGGCACGACCGCGCGGCGCTGCCGCTGCTCAGGGATATATACCGCGACAACAGTCCCGAGATGATCCCCCATCCCGTGCGGCGCGCCATCATGCGCGCCTTCGAGACGACAGGAAACAGCCGTTATGCGTCATTCCTCGTCGGCCAGCTGAACGAGCCCGACGGCGACGTCCTCGTCGGCGTCATCAGGGCGCTCGCGACCTGCGGCACGGTGAAGACGGTCGAACCGCTGTTCCGGCTTGGCCGCGACAGCATGAATCCCTTCGTGCATACGGCGGCGAAGGACGCCATCGACGCGATACAGGCGCGGCTCGGCACGGTCGACGCCGGCTGGCTCTCGCTTCCCGTAGAGCCCGGACTCGACGGCGCGCTCAGCGCGCCTGCAACTGACCGTACGGGAAGTCTCAGTCACATCGCCACAAAAATGAAAAAGAAGAAGAAATGACGCCATGAGCGACGACAAAACCATCAATAAAACCATCGGGCGCATCGTCACGGCCGCAATCGGCGTGGTTTTCATGGGCTTCTTCATCACGCTGCTGTCGCGGGGCGAATCGGCCGGCTTTGTCCTGAAAAGCCTGTTCCGCATACCATTCTTCCATGTTATCAGCGCGGAGGAGTTCCCGAACTGCGAAGCGCTCATGAACGGCGCCTGGCGACGCAGCTGGAAGGTCCTCGTCCATCGGGGAATGGCGATATCCGGCGTCCCGACAGTACATCCTGCCTGCCGATTCCGCAACAGTTAGCGAGCAACCGGAGAGAATCGCAATGAACAGAACCGTTCTTTTATTCGCGACCCTGTGCATCGGTATCATCTTCGGGGCATTTGCCATTACGCTAAACTCGCGGGGCATGCCGGTCGGTCTCGTCGCGAAAAGCCTTGCCCGACTTCCCGTTTTTCTCATTTACCCCGCCAGCGAGTTCGAGAACTGTGCTGCACTGGCAAAGGCCGATGCGCGTGCGCTCTGGAAGGTGCGCATCGGACGGGCAACCCGAGTGACGGATCCGTTCGACTTCACCTGCTATGTCGTTGACGCCGACAGCGAGCGTCCCATGCTTCCCGACCGCATCACCCGTGAGATCGCACGCGACGGGGGCGGATCGCCCATCCACCGCTTCAATCTCGCTGGATCCCACGGCAGGATACTCCTGACCGAATGCGGGAAACATCCCTTTGCGATCAATACTACGATCAGCGGCATCGCGAAACCAAATACCGGCGACGATACCGGCGTGGCGATGATCATCGACAACTCCCACGAGACGCCGTTTCTGTATCCCACCGTTATCTTCTTCTGGACCTTCGTCCTGCTGGGCAGCATAACGCTCGCCCGTCATCAGCGCACGCACAATCGTCCGAAGGTTTTACACCTCGAACTGATGGCGCAACAGATTGTTGCGGAATGGGAGCACCGAACGCCGGTAAAAAACGAGCTCGACGCCATGGTCGCGCTCCTGGGGGCGCTCGATACGATGGGACAGCGACGCATCATGATACAGCTGCCCGCCGCAGCGTTTCCCGCCATCATTGCCGCGGACACCGCAACGCATGACGTGCTCATGGAAGCGGTTTCTCTCCTCGTTTCGCGCCTACGGAAAAAATCCCTGCCCCACCTTCGAGATCTCTTCCGTCGGCTGGACAGGCAGGACGCGATGAAGGACGTGCGCCTCAAGGCGCTTGAGATGCTGCAGCAGCTCGCCGACCGCCGGCAGGCCCCGTTTCTCGCCGGATTGCTCGATCACGCCGACGACGACATCCTCATCGGCGCGATCCGCGCGCTCGCGGCCTGCGGGACCGTCAAGGAGGTCGAGCGGCTGTATCGTCTTGGCCAGGTGCGCGGCGATTCCACCATCCGCACGGCAGTCCGGGAGGCGATCGACGCGATCCAGGAGCGCCTGGGGAAGGTCGATGCCGGCTGGCTCTCGCTTCCCGATGACAGCACACTCGACGGCGCACTGAGCAGACCGGAGATCGACCGCGCCGGGGGATTGAGCGACCCGGAGAAGGACCGGGAGAAGAAAAAATAAAAGAATTTACAGGGAATGCCTCGAATGCATATATTCGGCACCGCTCACTGACGATAGCGACACGGGATATAGGAGGCGAACCATGGAATTCATCCGAATCTGGACCGAGAAGGACATCAAGGAAATCCAGGATCACATGCTCATCGTGGACGACAAGTTCGGCTTCTGCCCCGGCTGCAAGCAGATGGGTATCGCGCTGGCCGACCTGAAACAATGCCCGCAGTGCGGCCGCGAGTTCAAATACATGACCTCGCGCGAGAAGGGGAACCGGGGGTTCAACATCGTCAAGTGGGCGCTCAAGAAGCTCCCGCACCTCACCTTCGTGGACGCCGAGGACTACGACAACCTGACGGGCAAGAAGAAGGCCGCCGACCTCTTTAACGTCTGATCCAGCCATGGAGATCCTCGTCACCGGCGCTTCGGGCAACCTGGGATCGCTTCTCGCGCGGCACCTCCTCGCGCGCGGACACACCGTCCGCCTGATGCGGCATCGCACGCCTTTTCCCGACGATATCGCGACGCACCCGAACGCGCGCGTGCACGAGGCCGATCTTGCGCGCCCCGAAACGCTCGCCGGGCCCTGTCGCGGCGTCGACGCGATCGTCCACTTCGCCGGGGTGCTCTTCATGCCGCGCCCGGAGCGCTTCCTCCCGACCACCAACACCGAATGGTTCCGGAACCTCATGACCGCCGCAATTTCGGGCAACGCGAAAAGGGTGGTCCTCGCGAGCTTTCCGCACGTTGAGGGCGAGACCACGCCGCAGCGTCCCGCGACCGGCCGTCTCGACGGCTCGCCGGAATCTTGGCACGCCCGGACGCGGCTCGAGGAGGAAAAGCTGCTCTTCTCCATGACGAAGGGCACGGGCACCGCCCCGGTGTCGTGCCGGGTGGGCATGGTGTACGGCCGCGGCATTCTGATGATCGACGCCGCGCGCTGGCTCGCCCGGCATCGCCTACTCGCGGTGTGGCGAAAACCCACGTGGATACACCTCATCGCGACGCCCGACTTCCTGCGCGCGCTCGAGGCGGCCGCGACGAAAAAAGGCGCGAGCGGCATCTATCACATCGGCGACCGCGGCGTCATCACCCTGCAGGAATTCCTGGACCGGGCGAGCGCGCGCTGGGGCGGCCGGAGACCATGGCGGCTTCCGGCATGGATGATCTTCACGGCCGCGGCGATGGTGGAGCTCTTCGCAATGGCGTTCGGCACGCAATCGCCGCTCACGCGCGACTTCGTCCGCATCGGCATGGCGTCCTACTACGGCGACACGACGCGCATGTTCGATGAGCTCATCGACACGCTTGAATATCCGACCTTTGATACAGGGATCGAAACGCTGTGACGGCGGTGAATACGCACGGAAACCGGGCGGGCCGCGCGGCCTAGATCTTCTTCACGCACACGATGGTGATATCGTCGTGCTGCCGGGAATAGTTGGTAAAGCGGTACACGTCGTCGATGATCGCCAGGACGATGTCTCGGCTTGCGGCATGTACGTGATCGGCGAATACCCGCATGAGGCGCTCGTCGCCGTACATCCCGCACCCGCCCTCGTCGAAGGCCTCGATGAGCCCGTCGGTGTACAGGAGCAGGCAATCGCCCGTCGCCATTTCGATGGGGCGCTCGGCATAGGACGCTTGATTCGTAAACCCCACCAGCGGTCCGCCGCCCTTGACCCACTGGCACTCGCCGCTGGCGGCGCAGTAGAAGATACCCGGTGGGTGCCCGGCGGACGCGATCACGACGCTCGAGCCCCCCGACCCGATATCGCAGAGTATCGCCGTGTTCATGTAGTGGGAGCTCCGTCCCCGCTCGGTGATGGTCCGGTTGACGTCCCGCAGCACCTCCGCCGGCGACGCCGTCGATTCTGCCGTTGAGCGAAACAGGCTCTTGAGCTCGGCCCCGACGTACGACGAGGCGATCCCGTGCCCGGTCACGTCGCAGAGCATCACGAGCGTCCGGTCGTCGCGCAGACGGATCCCGTCGTAGAAGTCGCCCGAGAGGTCCTCCGCCGGGAGCATGGAATGGGCGATGTCGAACCCGTCGGGCGTCCGCGAGCGCGACATCGACGCCGCCTGGATCTCGCGCACCCGGGTAAGCTCGCTGCGGAAGCGCTGCAGCTGGTCACGCTCGAGGTCCTTCAGGCGCCGATACTCGAGGGCCTTCCGGAGCGTTGCCTGAAACAGCTCGATGTCGATGGGCTTGATGATGTAATCGAACACCCCGAGCTTCATGATGTCGATGATGGTGCCCGCGGAGTCGAGCGCGGTCTGCACCAGGATCACCGCGTCCGGGTGCCGCTCCTTGAGATGGCCGATGAAGGCCCTTCCGTCCATCACCGGCATCATGAGATCGACGATGTAGACGGCGAAGAACCCGTCCGAGAGCATGTCCAACGCGACGCGCCCGTTGTCGGCGACCGCGGTCGCGAGCCCCTGGCGCGCGCAGAGCCCCTTCAGGATCTTCTGGTTCTGCGGATTGTCCTCGACGATCAGGACCGGTCCGACATGTTCCGTTCTCGGCTGCATATGGCGTATCACTCCCCCCTCGGCGGCGCATACCGTTTCACGGTCGCGACGAACGCGTGGATGTCGATGGGCTTGGTCATGTACTCGTCGCATCCCGCCGCGCGGGCGCGCGCCTCCTCGTCCTTCATCGCGAACGAGGTGATCACGATGATCGGAATCCCCCGCGTGGCCTCGTTCGCCCGCAAGCGCCTCGTCGCCTCGTAGCCGTCCATGCGCGGGAGCTGGATGTCCATGAGAATGAGGTCCGGCCGCTCGGCGATGGCCTTCTCCACGCCCGCCTGCCCGTCCTCCGCCTCGATGAAGCGATAGCCGTTGTGGCGCAGCAGGTCCGCCATGATCTTCCGGTTTTTTGGATTGTCCTCCATGATCAGGACCGTTGGAGCGCTCATGCGCCATCACCTCCCCGAACCGCCGTTTCCGCCAAAACCGCGGGGAGGAACACGTAAAAGCGGCTGCCCTTCCCCGGTTCGCTCTCCACGCGCACATGGCCGCCGTGCTGTTCGGCGAAGCGCTTCACCAGCGACAGTCCCAGTCCCGTCCCCTCGTATCGCTTCGTGAGGGTCTCCTCGACCTGATAGAACTCGCCGAAAACCCGGTCGATGTTCTCCGGGGCGATGCCGATCCCGGTGTCCCACACGCACAGCTCCACGCCGCCGTCGCGCGCCGCGGCGCGGACGCCCACCGATCCCCCGTCCCCGGTGAACTTCACGGCGTTTGACAACAGGTTAAAGACGATCTGCTTCACCTTCCGTTCGTCCGCGACAATTTCGGGCAACGTCCCCGCCACGTCTATCGAGAGCGCGATCCCGTGCTTCAGGGCCCGCTCGCGCACCACCACCAGGCTGTTGGCCACAAGCTGCGCCAGGTCCACCGGGCCGGGCTCGAGCGGGCTGTACCCGGCCTCCACCTTCGAAAGGTCCAGGATATCGTTGATCAGGTTCAGCAGGTGCCGTCCGCTCTCCCGGATGTCGCGCACATAGTCCGCCTGCTCGGGATTCAGCTCGCCCAGGTAGCTCTCGACGAGCATGTCGGACATCGCGATCACGGAGTTCAGCGGGGTGCGCAGCTCGTGGCTCATGTTCGCCAGGAAGGTCGATTTCGCGCGGTTCGCGATCTCCGCGGCATCCTTCGCCGCCTGCAGGGCCGCCTCGTGGCGCTTCTGTTCGGTCACATCGATGGTGGTGATGAGGATGTTCCGGAAGGCGCTCTCCGGCGCGGGGACGCTCACGCGCAGGATAACGGTGATGATCGCGCCCTGCATCGTGCGGCGGCGCGTTTCCACCTGATAGAAGCGGCTCCCGCTGGCGACCGCGGCGATGACGTCCTTGAAGGCCTCGATGGACTCGGCGAGAAAAATCTTCTCGATGCCCGCGATCAACTCCTCCTTCGACGAGGCGCCGTAGAGCTTCACCGACGCCTCGTTCACGTCGACGATGCGAACGCCCCGCTTGATCCGGTCGAAATCGTCCGGATGCTCGTCGAGGTAGGCCCTGATATCGGTCACGCCGCTGGCCAGAATTTCCTCGACCGCCCCCCGGATCGCCTCGTAATCGATCTCCCAGATCGAGACGTCGGCCAGATCGAAGATGCTCCGGAAGCGCTCCTCCGAAACTCGCAGGGCGTCCTCGTACCGGTGGCGCTCGGTGATGTCGCGGCCGATGCCCACGTACCCGATCACCGCGCTGTTCTCGTCCTTGAGCGCCGAGGTGACGAACTCGTAGAGAATCAGCTCCCCGCTCCGGTTGCGCACATACACCTCCAGCGAGTTCCCCCGCCCGAGGCGGCGGTGCTCCTCAACCAGACAGGTGGCCTCCGATCCGCACATCGGCGTGAAGAGGTGCGCGATGTTCCGGCTCACCAGCTCCGCGGAATCGTACCCGGTCGCCTCCTCGAATTTCCGGTTCCACTTGATGAGCCGCCCCGCCGTGTCCAGCACGTAAAACATGTCGGGGATCGTCGTCACGAAGCTTTCCAATTCATTGAGCGCGCGGCGCATCGATATCTCCGCGAGCTTCTGGCGGGTGATGTCGCGCGAGATGCACACCATGCCCATCACGCCGCCGGCTTCGTCGCGCAGCGGCACCGCGGTGTCGAGGAACCACCGTTCGTTGCCGTCCGGACCGGAAAAGCGCCCTTCCTCGGACAACGCGAGGTTCGGGTCAAGCTCGATGAGGGATACCGCCTGGCGGCATTTGAGAACGACATCCTCCGGCATAAACTCCACGATGTCCCGGCCGGCGATCGGCTCCCGGTCCGTTGGCGCGAGGTAGCGACGACCCGCGTCGTTAAGCACCAGGGCCTTTCCCTCGCCATCGACTGCAAACACGATATCGGGAATATTGTTGATGATGGTCCGCAGGAGATTGCGCTCGTCGGCCAGGGCGTCCTCGGCGCGCTGGCGCTCCTGGATCTCCGTTTCCAGCCGCCGGTTCTGCACGCGAACCTCGTCCAGCACCTCCTCGATGCGCCGCGTCCGGTGCCGCACCTTGACGCGCAGCACGACGATGAACACGAGCAGCAGGACGAACACCGCGCCGGCCCCGGCCAGCCACAGGTAACGCTTGAGCCATTCCGGAATCGCCGGCATGATCGACCACTGCCGGAAGACCTCCCGCACCTCGCGGAAGGTGATGCGGTGCATCCCGGCATTGATGCGCTTTAACAGCTCCGCGTTCCCACGACGCACCCCCACGCGCAGCTTTTCCAGATACAGCGTTTCGATCCGTGTGAAGCGGTCGTGCGCGCCGTGACGCGCAAGGTAGTACCCGGCCACCGGATACTCGAGCACGAAGGCCGCGACACCGCCGGCAAGCGCGCTGCGAACGAGGTCCTCATTGCCCGCGAACCGGCGCAGCGCGACCTGCGGGTACTGCGCCTGCAGCCACTTCTCCGGAAAACCGCCGGCGACGACGCCCACGGGATGGGGCCCCACGCCGTCGATCGATTTGATCGGCACCGCCTTGTCCGCGAACAGGTCCACCTCGATCTCGAGAAACTCGCGGGCGAAATCGATCTCGTCATGAAACTCGCCGTAATAGTGCATGCCGCCGACGATATCGGCCTTCCCCGCCTTTAACAGCTCCACGCCCTTCGCGGCCTCTGCGGGAACGAAGCGCAACCCGCACTCGACCTTCCGCCCCCAGATCCGCATGAGGTCGATGGCGACGCCCTTCGACTCGCCGCGCTCGTCCACGAAGGCGTATGGGCGCAGGTCGGGCGGGTGGGTGATGACGACTTCGCACGGCGTCGTATCGGCCGCCGCGGCACTCATCATCGCCATTAAAAAGAAAGGGATGAGCGCGATGGCGAGACTGTTTCGGATGCGTTTCTGGCCCATGGCATGTTTCCAAAGCATTCTGGATGCCGTATTTCACGCTACCATGCGGAAGCCATGCTGTCCATCCATTTTCGCACCGTGATCACCCCGGCGGTTAAATTGCCTCAATTCCCGCCCGAAACCGGCCGATCATAGTAATCAGGAGCCGCCACGGGGCGCACGCCGCATCCGGACCGGCGCCGACCACGAACGCGCCCATACGCAAACGATGAAACGAACGATCGCACGAACAGCTTGCCTCCTCGCCGCCGCGGCCATCGTCGCGACCGCCCGTCCGGCGCGCGCCGCGGAGACCTTCGCCGCCGGCGTGCACGGCGGCTTCCAGCACGACGTGGGAAACTTCGCCGCCTACAATCCCGCCGTCGAGGTCGATCCCGAGAACACCTTTCTGCTGGGCGCCTCCTTCTTCCTGAATTACGGGCGGGGTTTCTTCCGCTTCGGCTTCGACACGACCATCCTGTTCAACCGCGGGCGTATTATCGAGGACCCGGGCCAGGTCGAGCGCATCAACCGCTACGCCATCAACTACACCGCGCTCCCGGCCTTCATCGGGATCCGGTTCGACATCTTCGACCGCGGCGCGGTGTATCTCGGCGCCGGGGCCACCTACTTTCTCGCCTCCGGCAGGATCAATTTCAAATCGACCGACGCCGAGGAGGAGATCACGGCGAACATCGTGGGCTACGGCTTCATCCTGGGCGGACAGATCAACCTCACGCGAAACGCCTGCTTGTACCTGGAGTGGCAGTATGTGAGCGGGCGGTCGCAGGCCCTGCTGAACACGAGCGCGGAGTACACCTGGTATAATCTCGCGCTGGACATGACCGGAAACCGGTATTTTCTTGGATGCAGGTACTATCTCTTTTAGCGGCAATGAATACGGTGCGCACATACATCATCCTGCTCGTCGTGCTGATCGCGTTCGCCGCGGCCCCCCGGCCGCTTGCGGCGGCGATCACCACCAACGGCATCGGCATCTATACCGGCATCGCGCCGAACATGGGCGGATCGATGCACTCCTACGTGCAGCAACAGCACTTCAACACGCGAAACGGCATCCACGACATCAACCGCGTGCAGGACGGCATCGACACGGCGAAGATCGAACGCCCGATGGGCGTCACGGTGGGCATCGATTGGAAGATCATCATCGAGGAGTATTTTTTCTTCCGGGCCGCCGCGAATTATTCCAAGAGCGTCGTGGGCGGGAGCGGTACGACCGCCTGGACCGATAACGGCGGGATCTCCTACTATGCGCTCGATTGCCGCTATTCCGTGGCCACCTTCGACGTGCCGCTCCTCGCGGGCTTCACCATCAAGTTCTGGGACGACGTGCGCTTCTACGTGGGCGGCGGCGCGGCCTTCGCCTCCGGCATGTACGACAACGAGTTCTCGTCGGAGGACCACCCCGATCCCTTCACGCGCAAGGGACAGTTCCGGGGAACCGGATTTCCGCTGGTCGCCTATGCGCACGGCGAGTATTACTTCACCACACGGTACGCGATCTCGGCGACGGTGCTCTACTATGGCGGGTCCACGCCGCTGTTGCGCGACGGCATCCACGCCGACACCGAGGGCTTAAACGGCAAGGGCGCCTACGACTACGCCCGCATCGACTTCACCGGGTACCGGTTCGCCTTCGGCATCACGTTCTACTTCGGGTCCGATCAATGATACCACGCACCGGACAACGGACGCATCGGGCGCGGGCCGCGCTCCTCGCGGCGGGTGCGGCGTTTTCCCTGCTCATCGCATCGGCGCCCGGAGCGGCGGGCGAGCTCTCGTTCGGCGTGAATGCCGGCGCGACCTACGACGTGAATCGCCTGGGCGAGGACATCAACCGCTACAACGTGGTCATGGAGGCCTACAGCGACGAAAACCCCGGCTCCATGACGCAGTCGATGGGAACGCCCGTCGCGCCCGCCTTCGGGCTCTCGGCGCGCTACCAGTTCAACCAGCTCCTCTTCCGGGTTGGCCTGTACTTCGCCACGCCCGTCGGCTCCATCGAGGGGTACATCACCCCCGCGGACGGCCAGGAGAACCGGCTCAAGATCTCCACCTTCCAGATCTCGATGCCCGCGACCGTCGCCCTCGTGCTGCCCATCAAGGAAAAGACCTATGTATACCTGGGTCTCGGGCTCACCTATCATCAAATCTACGTCAAGATGTCCCAATCGAACCCGCAGCAGACGGCGGCCCTATTCGAGGCCAACGGGCTCTCGTCGCACCGCACGGACCAGTACGGCGGGCAGTTCGGCGGCTACCACATCCTGATCGGGGCCGAATTCCCCCTCCTCGAGCGGCTCACGCTCACCGTGGACTGGATACACCAGGAGGCGCGCTCGCAGGCGCTCGAGAACAAGGGGACGGACGCGAACGGCGCGGCAACCACGTCGCCGAAGCGAACCTTCAGCGCCACGGGCGATTTCGCCTTCATCGGCGTGAACTACTACCTGCAGATATAGCCCATGGCGCACGGTGCGATTCTCTGGGCCGTCGTCTTTTTCCTCGGGGCCGCATGGGGGAGCTTCTTCTACACCCTCGCCCTGCGCTGGGCGGACGGCTCGTTTCGCGAGAGCCCCTGGCGCGCGCTTGCGACGCCGTCGCGCTGCCCCGCGTGCGCATCGCGCATACCGCTTCTCCGCCTCATTCCGGCGCTCGGCTTCCTCATCGCGCGCGGGCGCTGCAACTCCTGCGGCGTGCGGATCCCCGCGGCCTATCCGCTCGCGGAGCTCGGGTATGGCGCGCTCGCCGTCGTCGTCGCCCTGCGGCTCGGCGTGAACGCGCCCGGCGCGGTCCTCTTCCTGGTCATGGGGCTGGCGATCGCCATCGCCATCATCGACGCGAAAACGATGGAGATACCGCTCCCGCTCACCCTCGCGTTCGTCGCGCTGTCGATCTACCCCATCATCCTCACGGGATCGGTCCGGGACACGCTCCTGGGATTCGGCATCGCTGCGGCCTTCTTCGTGGTGATGCTGCTCGTGTTCCCCGGGAGCTTCGGCGGCGGCGACATCAAACTCGCGGCGGCGATGGGCCTTCTCCTCGGGTTCGAGCTCACCATCGTCATGATCGAAACGGCGCTGGTCACCGGCTCCGTCGCGGGCGTCATCTACGCGTACCGGACGAAGAAGGGCCTGCGCGTGCGCTTCCCCTTCGCGCCGTTCCTCGCGGCGGGCCTGGTCGTCGCGCTCCTCTTCGGGCGGGACATCGTGCTCCTCTACTACCGGATCATGTTCTGATGGTACTATCGGCCGCCGAAGGCCTTGACGATCATGCCTTTGATCACGTGCGCCGGCTTGAGATCGGGCTTGAGCTGCAGCGCCCTGTTGATATTCTCCATGGCCTCCGGGTATTTCTTTTGCAGAAACAGACAATAGGCGAGATTCGCGTATTCGAGCGCCCATTTCGGATTAAGCCGTATGGACGTGCGATGCATCTCGATGGCCTTATCGATCATGTTCATTTTTTGATAAACCAGACCAAGCCAGTTGTACGCGAGGATGTACTGGGGGTCCTTCTCGATGGTCTTCTTGAGATACTCAAGATCGCCCCCGCGCGCCTTTGATATGGCGAAATACGCCTCGGCGTTGTTTTCGTTGATGGCCAGCGCCTTGCGCGCCCACTCCTCGGCCTCCTTCCGTTTCGGCCGGGGAAGCCAGTAGGCATGCACGAGCGCCATGGCGCAATTGGTCTCCGAAAGGTTCGGCGCGAATCGTATCGCCTGCCGGGCCGCCGCAAGCGCCTTGAAATATTCCTCATCGTATGATTGCCCGTTCCAGCTTCGCTCATACCCCTTGTACAGGTTTGCGGTCGCCAGTCCCGCCCAGGCGAGCGCGAATTTCCCGTTGATCCCCAGCGCCTTGGCGTAGAGAATAATGGCGCGCTGGTAGGAGTCGGGGGTCGCGAGATAGAATTCCTTCCGCGCCTGCAGATAGAGCTTGAATTCCTCTTTCGTCAACGAGAGTTCGCGGTTGACCGTTTCCACGCGCCTGCGCTCGTCCGTGCCGGGGCTGATCCCGAAGGAGGCGGTGATCCGCTTCACGAGCTCATCCTGCACCGTGAAAATGCCATCAAGGCTCCCGGTCACCTGAAAGGAATGGTCCCGTGAGACCGCGCCCGTCTCGACATTCACCAGCCGGCAGAACACGCGCACATTCCCGCCCGCAATCTGATATTTCCCCATCACCAGGTAGTTGGCGCCCATAAGCCGGCCCGTCTTCACGGCGCTTTTTTCGTCAATCGCGCCCGCTTGCGCAAGTTCGTGCTCCCGCATGATGCGGTCGAGGCCCTGCCGCTCGACGACGAGTATGTTCTTAATCTGAAAGAGCCCCTGGGTCAGGGCCTCGCTGAAGCCCGCGGAGAGGTGCGCATACTTCTTGTCATTGTTAAGGTTGTCGAAGCTGTTCACCGCAACGCGAAGCCGCTCCTGCCCGGAACGGGCGGGAACCGATGAAATCAACACAACCGCCAGCAGCAGAAGGGAATAAATCGTTTTTTTCATGGTCTAACCTCATTCGATCGGATGGCGCGTCACACATCGACCACGCCATGCCATATGCAGATCACGCCGTCAATTCCGTTTTGAGCCCCGGAGCCAGGAAACGACACGGCCCGGGCGGAACGCCCGGGCCGATCGCCCGATAAGGCCACATGGATCGTTCTGCGACTATTTTTTCTTCTTGGCGGTGCTCGACTTCTTCGGCTCGAGCGACTTGATGACGCGGTCGATGTCGCCCTGCGCGCTGATGAGCTTCGAGATCGCCTCGCCGGTGATCTTCTTCGCCTCGTCTTCGGCGGCGACCTTCGCATTGGCGAGCAGGTCCTTCACCTCGCCCAGGGCCTTCCGCGCGGCGGCGACGGCCTTCTTTCGGGTCGCGTCCTCGCTCACCGTGAGCTTCTTCGCGTTGAGCGTGTCGATGGCGTCCTGAACGCCCTTGGACTTGTGCTTGATCTGCGTGAACTGGTTGAGAAGCTCGTTCAGCTTCTCGTTGGCGGCCTTCATCTGCTTCGCCTGCTCCTCGCCGGTCGCCTTCTGCGCATCGTCCCACAGTTTCTGCGCCTCGGTCATCTTCGCGGCAAGCACGTCCTTGAAGGCCGGGTACGAGGAAACGGCCTCGGCGAAATCCTTCTTCGCGTTTTCCCAGTACTGGATCTCGTTTTTCGCGCTCGGCTTGCAGCCGGTCGCCACGAACGCGGCGAGGCACACCAGTGCGATCACTACGCTGCTACGCTTCATTGCATCCTCCGAATCGTTGTTGTATGATTGATGTCCGTCCCGCCGCGGCGCTGCGCGGCCCGCGCACGGCGACGCCCGTGCGTATCACGCACCCGCCGCGCCGTCAAGGGAAATTCCCGGGGCGCCTATGCGCCCACAAGCCCCCGGATGCCCTTTCCCTTGGGGCTTTCGACGTTTCCCTTCTCGGTGATGATGGCCGTGATGTTCTCCGCGGGCGTGACGTCAAAGGCCGGGTTGCGGATGAAGATCCCCTCCGGCGCGATCTGGACGCCCTGGATATAGGCGACCTCGTCGATGCCCCGCTCCTCGATGACGATCGCATCGCCCGTTTCGGTGGCCGGGTCGAGCGTCGAGGTGGGCGCGGCCACGTAGAACGGGATGCCGTGCGCCTTGGCGACCACCGAGTGCGTGTAGGTGCCGATCTTGTTCGCCGCGTCTCCGTTGGCCGCAATCCGGTCGGCCCCCACGACGATCTTCTTGATGACGCCGGCGCGCATGAAATGCCCGGCCATGTTGTCGGTGATGAGCGTCACCTTGATGTTGTCCTGCTGCAGCTCCCACGCGGTGAGGCGCGCGCCCTGCAGGTACGGCCGCGTCTCGCAGGCGAACACCTCGATCTTCTTGCCCGCCTCCACCGCGGCGCGGATCACCCCCAGCGCCGTGCCGTAGCCCCCGGTCGCGAGCGCCCCGGCGTTGCAGTGCGTCATCACCACGTCGCCGTCGGCGATGTACTTCGCGCCGTTCGCGCCGATTTTCTTGTTCATCGCGACGTCGTCCTCGAGGATGCGCACCGCCTCCTTCTCCAGCGCCGCGCGGATGCCGTCGACGGAGTCGTTCGCGGCGATGAGCGCCTTCATCCGGTCGATCGCCCAGAAGAGGTTCACGGCCGTGGGGCGCGTCTTCGCGAAGAGCTCGCAGACCGCCGCGAGCTGCGTCTTCAGGTCCGCCGCGTCCGTGGCCTCGAGGGTCTTCGCGGCCAGCGCGATCCCCATCGCCGCGGTGATCCCGATGGCGGGCGCGCCGCGCGTGACCATGTCGGTGATCGAGGCCGCGACATCGTGATAGTTCGTGTAGGTGCGGTACACGACCCGCCCCGGCAGCTCCCGCTGGTCGATCATCGAGACGGCGTCGCCGTTCCATTTCACGGTATAGTACATGCCATTGCTCCTTTTTCCGCCCTAGTGCTGGGCCGATTTCGCGTCGATGCGGTACTTGCGCATCCGGATGGCGTTCCCCCGCTCGCTCCAGGAGATCTCGTCCATGTGGATGCGGATGATGAGAATGCCGCGCCCGCTGTCCTTGAAGAAATTCTGCTGATCCCGCGGATCGGGCAGCGCATTGTAATTGAAGCCGGGGCCGTCGTCCTCGATCACGTACTCGACGTACTCGGGGTTGAGGTCGTACTGGATGCGGACGGTCCGGTCGCGATAGCGTTCGTCGGTGCGGCGCGCCTCGATCTCCTCGTTGAATCCCTTGATGCCGCGCTCCGCGCGCACCGCGGAATCGATCTCGAGGTTCCCGTGGAACATCGCGTTCGAGATCGCCTCCTGCAGGGCCAACGCGACGTTTTCGGAGGCGGTGTAGTTGCACAGGCCGAAGGGCATGAGGTTGCGCGTGAGCTCGTAGGACATCACGTCGATCACAGTGGGGTCCACCGGGATCACGTAGGAGCGGCGTTCGCTGCGGATGTACTTCCCGAAGGCGCTGGCGAGCTGCTTCTCCTGCTCGCTGCGAAGGATGCGCCGCACGATGGAGGCCACCTCGTTGATATCGAAGGGCTTGCGGATGAAGTCGCGCGCCCCGTAGCGCAGCGCCCGGATCGCGTCCTCGATGTTTCCCTGGCCGGTGATGATGAGCACCGGGACCGGCCGCTCCAGGATGTTGATGTGCCGCAGGAGCTCGATCCCGTCCATCTTGCGCAGCTTGATGTCGGTCACCACGAGGTCCACCGCGCTCTCGGGGTTCTTCAGCAGGAAGAGCGCGTCCTCCGCCTTGTCGAGCGAGACGATCTTGAGGCCGAAGCGCGTGAGCTTTTTCTGCAGCGCATACCGAATGGCCTCGTCGTCGTCGACGACGACGACGGTGGGCGTCTCCGGCGCGTTCACCGCGGGCCCCCCGTGCCCTTCTCGTCGAGGATAAGGTGGCCCATCTTTTCCTTTTTCGTCTTCAGGTAGCGCAGGTTCTCGTCCACCGGCGCGATCTCGATGGGAACGCGCTCCACGATCTCCAGGCCGTACCCCTCGAGGCCAATCACCTTTTTCGGGTTATTGGTGATGAGCCTTATGGTGTGGAGCCCCAGGTCCACCAGGATCTGCGCGCCGATGCCGTAATCGCGCAGGTCGGGCGGAAAGCCCAGCATGATGTTCGCCTCGACGGTATCGACGCCCTGGTCCTGGAGATGATAGGCCTTGAGCTTGTTTCCCAGCCCGATGCCGCGCCCCTCCTGCCGCATGTAGAGCACCACGCCCGCCCCCTCGTTGTCGATCATCTCCATCGCGCGGTGGAGCTGGGAGCCGCAGTCGCAGCGGCGGGAGGCGAACACGTCGCCGGTGAGGCACTCGGAGTGCACGCGCACCAGCACGTTCTCGCGTCCGTCCACGTCGCCCTTCACCAGGGCCACGTGCATCGCATCGTCCACCTCGGTCTCGTAGGCCATGATGTGGAACTTGCCGTAGTCGGTCGGGAGGGTCGCGGAGGAGACGCGGCGAATGAGGCGCTCCTTGTGCTGGCGATACTTGATGAGGTCCGATATGGTGGCGATCTTGAGGCCGTGCCGTTCGGCGAAGACGTCGAGGTCGGGCCGGCGCGCCATGGTGCCGTCTTCCTTTAATATTTCGCAAATGACCGCGGCGGGCCTGAGTCCCGCAAGGCGCGCAAGGTCCACGGAGCTTTCGGTGTGGCCCGCGCGGACGAGCACCCCGCCCCGCTTGGCCGCCAGGGGAAACACGTGGCCGGGGCGCGTGAGGTCGTCCGGCGCCGTACGCTCGTCGATGAGCGCGCGCACCGTGAGCGAGCGGTCGCTGGCGGAGATGCCGGTGGTGGTGCCGTGGCGCGCGTCCACGGAGACCGTGAAGGCGGTGCAGAACTTGTCGGAGTTCTCCGGCACCATGAGCCGCAGGCCCAGCGCATTCAGCCGCTCCTGCTCCATCGCCACGCAGAGGAGGCCGCGTCCGTGGGTCACCATGAAGTTCACGATGTCCGGCGTGCAGTACTCGGCGGCGACCACCAGGTCCCCCTCGTTCTCGCGGTCCTCGTTGTCCACGAGGATGATCATCCGGCCATTGCGGAGATCCTCGATGGCTTCAGATATGGTGCAAGTTTTCATAGCGGCCACCCAATCGGCGCGGCGAAGCGTCGCACCTCGTTTTTTCGCATTAAAAATGCGGAGATTCCAGCGTCAAGATATTAATGCGGCATCGCCATCCTCTCAAATACACGGGGCCGGCCCATCAATACATCGCGCAGGATCGCCATGTGATCCTTGATGTGCTCTATACGCAGGCGGCATATCGGAGCGCCGCGCGTCTCAATTCTTCCCCGGCCCCTTCTTCGCGTTGAGCGTCGCCAGATACGCCACGACCTCCGCCTTGCCCGCCTTCTCGGCGTAGTCGAGCGCGGTCTTGTCGAACTTCGACAGGGCGTTCACATCGGCGCCCTTTTTGACGAGAAACTTCACCATGTCGAGCCGTCCCTCTTCCGCGGCGACCTGGACCGGCGTCTTCCCGAACCACTGCGCATTCACGTCGGCCCCCTGGCCCAGGAATTTCTCGGTGTCGGCCATGTCGCCCTTTCGAACGGCGTCGGCGAGCGCGCCCTCGTAGGCGCCCTTGCAGCCCGCACACAGCATCACACAGCACACGACGCAAACCGATACAATCGCTCCCGCATTCTTCATACCGCTCCTCCTCGATGATTGCGCGCGATACCGCGCTCCCGGCGTTCACGCCAATTTCGGCGGGCGACTCGCGCTGCTCGCCCGTTGCGATCCATCCGAAACGGATTGATCGCATAAATGAAACATCGACATGCACAGCACCGTCAAGCCGTTTTCCCGCGCGCGTTCGTCGAGAAAAAATGTGGCGCGACCGAGCCGGCGTCGCGGGCGGTCCGCGCGAGGCTTTTTCTTGACAGCATATCGTTCATGCGATGACATGTGCCCCATTCATGCGCACCGCCGATCGGGTCGGCGCGCATCGCACGGAGGGACCGCCATCACCACACTCTTCCATTCCGCACGATCCGCCGCGGCGGCCGCGATCCGGCTGTCGCTGCCCATTGTCGCGCTCGCCGTCGTCTCCTGCAGCACGGGCATCTATCGCGGCGATCATCCGTTCCGCTTCGGCCTCATGGGCAACACCAATCCCGATTCGCCCTTCCAGCAGCCCGACAAGCGCGTCCGCCAGATCGTCGACGCCCTCAACCGCGACAATCCCGTCTTCGTGGTGCACCTGGGCAACCTCGTCTTCGGCGGCAAGGACTGGATGGGCTTTAGCGCGAAGGACGTGCGCGACCAGTACCGCCATCACCGCAACCAGATCAAGTTCCTGCGCCCGGTGCTGTTCACGGTCAAGGGCGAGCTCGACACCTTCAACGACTCCTCCGAGATCTACACGGCCTTCACGCGGCGGCCGCGCTACTACTCCTTCAACAACGGCGGCATCCACGGCATCGTGCTGGACACTGGCGACGGCAAGGCCGGCGCGATCGACCCCAACCAGATGAAATGGCTCGAAGCGGAGCTTGCGCGCTATCGCGACGGCACCGGCATCATCGTCTTTACGCACCACCCGTTGGTTGTGCCGGGGAAAAATTCGGCGCCCTCGGGCGTCACCCTCTCCGGCGACGGCGAGCGCCTGCACGAGCTGTTTCGCACCTATCCGGTCAAGGCGGTCTTCTCGACCAGCCGCGCGACGGCCCTCCAGGGGCACCGGGACGGCATCCTATACTGCATCGCCGCCTGCGGCGTGACCGTATCGACCCCGTGGCAGAAGGGCGCCATCACGTATTATCTTGTTGATTATTTCAACGGCTCCTGTAGCGTATACCAGAAGCGGATCCAATGACGGCCGGGGAACCGATGGACGCCCAGCGCGAGATCACCTACGACGGGCTCGACGGCTTCATCGATGCGATGAAGCGGGAGGGCGTCGTCCGCCTCGCCTGCGCGGAGATCCGCGAAAAGCGCGCGACCCAGGTGGAGCCGAACGTGCTCTCAGTCGTGGACCTGTCGCGGCTGGAGATCCTGGCCTATCGACGGCCCACCATTCACAAGTGCGCCATCGACACTGCCGATTTCGCCGCCGTTTATGAACGGCTCCGCGCGCAGGGCTTCGAGATCACGCGGCGCAGCAGAAACATCACCTGATGACCATGGACCACATACTCCAGATAGAAAACCTCGACGTATCCTTCTCGCTTCCCGGCGCGCGAAACCTGGCGGTGCGCGGCGTGAGCGTCGCGCTGGAACGCGGGACCACGCTGGGCCTGGTGGGCGAATCGGGGTGCGGCAAGTCGGTCACGGCCTTCTCGGTCCTGCGCCTCATCCAGCCGCCGGGGCGCATCGACGGCGGCAGCATCCGCTACAACGGAACGGACATCCTCGCCATGGGCGACGAGGAGGTGCGGCGCATTCGCGGCAAAGAGATCGCGATGATTTTCCAGGAGCCCATGACCTCGCTCAATCCCGTCTTTCGCGTGGGGATGCAGATCGCCGAAACCATCCGGCTCCATCTGGGCGTCTCGAAGGCCGAGGCGCACGAGCGGACCGTCGAGCTCCTCCGCCAGGTGGGCATCCCGAGCCCGGAGAGCCGCTTCGCGAGCTACCCGCACGAGCTCTCCGGGGGCATGCGCCAGCGCATCATGATCGCGATGGCCCTCTCGGCCGAGCCGCAGGTGCTCATCGCCGACGAGCCGACCACCGCGCTCGACGTGACCATCCAGGCGCAAATCCTGGACCTCCTGCTCACCATCCAGCGCGCGCGCCGCATGTCGCTGGTCCTCATCACCCACAACCTGGGGATCGTGGCGAACCTCGCGGACCGGATCGCCATCATGTACGCCGGCGAGATCGTCGAGTACGGCACCGTCGCCGACATCTTCGCGTCGCCGCTGCATCCGTACACCATCGGCCTCTTCGAGGCCATCCCGAAAATCGGCGCCGAAACCGACCGGCTCAAGACCATCCCCGGCACCGTCCCCGCCATCGCCGAGGCCCCGCGCGCGTGCGTGTTCCATCCGCGCTGTTTCAAGCGCGGCGACGAATGCCTTGCGGGGCCGGTTCCGCTGATCGACAAGGGCGGGGAGCGTCGGGTGCGGTGCGTGCGGGCGTAGCGTAAGCTTTCGAAGGGCCGCCGTGCGGCGCGATCCCCTAAACGGCCGCACATGCCGCATGGACGCGCCAATAAACAGACGAGCGGCGCGAGTGTTTGACCCGCGCCGCTCGTGTGGCGATACAATCGTAATGCGTTCGCTGCTACAGCACCTTGTAGTTCGCAGCGGTGGGGCAGGAAGCGGTTCCGGTGATCTTGCATCCCTTCTTCATGCAGGCATTCCGGTCCGCGCTGTTGTCCTTCCCAGAGGCCGCTCTGCAATACTGGCCGGGGCTTCCCGAACCGCACATGTAGCAGAATCCTGATCCGGCTTCAGTATGGGTAATCACCATGACAAACGAAAGGACGAACAGACATACGGCGAGAACGGCGACGATCTTCTTCATAGAGCCTCCCTGTTAAATAGTTACCCAAAGCATACTCCCCGGGCGGTCCGTCGTCAACACAAATTTCGGACCCTGCGGGGACCGGGGACGCATCAACCCCAAATGGCGATACCAAGCATCCCGGCCACCATTAACAATCCCCCTACCAGCTTCTCCCGCAGGCCCGTCTCGCCACAAAACAGCGATCCGAACACGATGCCAAAGAGCAGGCTGGCGCGCTTGATCGCGATCATGTAGCTCACCGGGGCGATCCGGATCGCGGCCATGTGGAAGCTGATCATCGCCGCCGCGAGCAGCCCCGCGGCAACGAGTTCGCGCGAGAACACGGACCGCAGCGTCCCGCGCGCGGTCGCGAGCGCGAACAGCGGCAGCGCCAGGAGCGTGAAGTAGGTGGCGGCGAAGAACGACGGGCTCGAGCACAGCACCCCGCGCTTCCCCAGGAGCGAGGTGATGCTGTAGATGAAGGCGACTCCCAGCATGAGGAGCGACCCGCGTTCGCGGACGATCATCATCACCGGCGCGAGCGCGCCGCGCCGGACGGACGGCAGGTGGAGCGCATAGGCCCCGGCGACGATCCCGGCGATCCCGAGCACGCCCGCCGGGGAGGCGTGTTCGCCCAGCATCACGGGCGCACTGACCGCAAGGAATGCCGGCGTGAACGACAGGAAGGGCACCGTGAGCGAGAGCGGCGATATCGTGATGGCGCGCATGTACATCACCAGCGCGCCGAGCTCAAGCGGCAGCGCGATCAGATAGACCGGCACGATGCCCGGATCGACCGCGGGGATGCCGTCGATGAGCGCGAAGGCCCAGAGCGCCGGCAGGGCGAAGAGCACCCGCCCGAAGGCGATCTCGAAGGGCCCATGCGCCGAACAGTATTTCTTCGTGACCAGATCGGCAAGCGCCAGAAAGAGCGCGCACGCGACGGACAGGACGATCCAGATGGCAGCACCTCCGCGGGTACATCGATTGCGCCACAGGGTGCGCCGGCGCGCCCCCGTCTGGCAAGATATTTTCATTCGAGCTTGTGCCGGTAGTTCCGCTCCAGGTTTTTGTACGAGATCGCCTCGACGAGATGGCCGCGCTCGATCCGCGCCGACCCCGCGAGGTCGGCGATCGTCCGCGCCACCCGGAGCACGCGGAAGTACGATCGCGCGGAAAGGCTCATGCCCGTGACCGCGCGCTCGAAGAGGCGCTCGCACTCCTCGTCGATCCCGCAATGACGCCGGATGTCCCGGTTGCCCATGCGCGCATTGCAGCGCCCCGGGGACCCCGCCAGCCGCGCCTCCTGGACCGCGCGCGCCCGCAGCACGCGCTCCCGGATCGCGCCCGAGGGCTCCGCGCACGCCTGCCCGGCGAGGTCCCGGTACGGCACCCGGCCCACCAGCACCTCGATGTCCACCCGGTCGATGAGCGGTCCCGCGATCTTCGCATAATACGACGCGCGGCGCCCGGGCGGGCAGCTGCAGGGGATTTCGGGATCGAAGAGATAGCCGCACTGGCACGGATTACAGGCCGAGACAAGGAGGAAGCTGCAGGGAAAGCGGACCGAGGTGCTGGCGCGCGCGATGACGATCTCGCGGTCCTCCAGCGGCTGGCGGAGCGCCTGCAGCACGTTGTTGCGGAACTCCACGAACTCGTCCAGGAACAGGATGCCGTTATGCGCAAGCGAAACCTCCCCCACTGAGGGGACGCGCCCGCCGCCCACCAGCGCCGCGTCGGACGAGGTGTGGTGCGGCGCGCGAAAGGGCGGGTGCGCGACCAGCCCCGCATCAACGCGCAACGCCCCGCCCACCGAGTGGATCATCGTCGTCTCGATCGATTCCTCGCGCGATAGCGGCGGCATGATCCCAACGAGGCGCTTCGCGAGCATGGTTTTGCCCGATCCCGGCGGCCCGTAGAGGAGCACGTTGTGCCCGCCGGCCGCGGCGATCTCCAGCGCGCGCTTCGCCGTCTCCTGCCCGCGCACATCGGCGAAATCGTGCGCGGCGCCGTCGTCGTGCGGCGCGGGATCGCCCGCGACAAACGGCTCGGCCTCGCCGGCCAGCACGCGGATCACCTCGCCGATGCTTCGCACCGGGAACACCGCGATCTCGCCCACCGCCGCGGCCTCGAATCGGTTTTCGAACGGGACGATCATCCTCCGGTAGCCGGACCGGTAAAACGCGATGGCCATGGCGATCACCCCGTGCACGGGCTTGATGCCGCCGTCCAGCGAGATCTCCCCGACCATCGGCGTGTCGTGCGCCGGGGCCGCCACCTGCCCGCTCGCCCGCAGGAGCGCGATCGCGATGGGGAGATCGAAGGCCACGCCCTGCTTGCGCACCCACGCCGGCGCGAGGTTCACCGCGTAATTGCTCGGCGGGAACTCGAACCCGGAATTCTCGATGGCGGAACGGATCCGCGTCTTCGATTCCTTGATGGTGGAATCGGGCAGGCCCACGATGGTGAAATTGGGCAGGCCCGCCACGATGTCCACCTCCACCTCCACGATGTGCGCGTCGATCCCGCAGATGCCCGAAGAAATTGTCTTTGACAACATGTCGCCGTCCCCGTTCGTATGATGATGATCAACATCATTAATACGAACCCGGGACGGAAAAATTTAAACCGCGGAGAACGACGATGCAAAACACAAAGGGATTCTGGTGCGTGCAGATGGGCCTGGTGGCGCTCCTCTACGGCGTGGTGCTCTTCCACGCGGGCGCGCTATTTCCCTGCTGGCCCTGGGCCGGCCCCGTCGGGGTCGTGCTCATGATGCTCTTCCACGCCTCCGAGATCCCGATTGCACGGAAGGCGCTTGCCGGTTCGGGCATCCCTCGCGCACGACAGATACTGCTCATCGTCCTGTTCGGCTACACCTGGTGGGGCGGGGCGAAGCGGGGCGTGCTGGGGTAGCCCGAGGGAATATAACTTTGCCGTACTGTTTCACTCGCCGTTGCAGTGAGCGAAGAGATCTGTATCGAGAAATCCGCACTCTATGACGAGCGGACCCCTGCCAGGGCAGGGGTCCGGATGCGTGCACGATGTCGGCGGTCTCGGGCCTACTTGATCTTGTACTTCTTCTTGAACTTCTCGACGCGGCCGGTGCTGTCCACGATGCGCTGCTTCTTGGTGTAGAACGGATGGCAGGCCGAGCACACTTCCACGCGCAGGTCCTTAGCGGTCGAGCGGGTTTTGATCTCGTTGCCGCAGGCGCACTTGATCACGGTGTCCACGTATTCGGGATGAATATCGGGTTTCATGGCAAATCTCCACACTGCTGATGTCGCATGGCGCAGGGTTATATACCCGCCAAATTATTCAACATTTTTTTCCCGTCCCCGGCATTTTCCGGGAAACGCCGGACGGCGATCAGGCATTCATGGCCTTAAAGAAGGCCCGGTTGCTCTTGGTCGCGCGCATCTTTTCCACTAAAAGCTCCATGGCCTCGGTGGGGCTCATGCCCGAGATGACCTTGCGGAGCACCCATATCTTGTTGAGCTCCTCCGGCTCCACGAGGAGTTCCTCCTTGCGCGTGCCCGACTTGTTCATGTCGATCGCGGGGAAGATTCGGCGGTCCACCAGCTTGCGGTCGAGGTGGAGCTCCGAGTTGCCGGTGCCCTTGAACTCCTCGAAGATGACCTCGTCCATGCGGCTCCCGGTGTCGATGAGCGCGGTGGCGATGATGGTGAGACTGCCGCCCTCCTCGATGTTGCGCGCCGCGCCGAAGAACCGCTTGGGCTTGTGCAGCGCGTTCGAGTCCACGCCGCCGGAGAGGATCTTGCCGCTGGTGGGGACCACCTGGTTGTAGGCCCGGGCCAGGCGGGTGATCGAATCGAGCAGGATCACCACGTCCTTGTGGTGCTCGACGAGGCGCTTGGCCTTTTCGATCACCATCTCGGCCACCTGCACGTGCCGCGACGCCGGCTCGTCGAACGTGGACGATATGACCTCGCCCCGCACGGAGCGCGACATGTCGGTCACCTCCTCCGGCCGCTCGTCGATTAGGAGCACCAGCAGGATCACCTCGGGGTGATTGTTGGTGATGGAGTTCGCGATCTTCTGGAGCAGGATCGTCTTCCCCGTCCGCGGCGGCGCCACGATCAGCGCGCGCTGCCCCTTGCCCAGCGGCGTCACGATGTTCATGATGCGCATGTCGATGTTCTCGGTCACGGTCTCAAGCTCGATGCGCTTGTCCGGATAGAGCGGCGTGAGGTTGTCGAACAACACGCGGCGCTGCAGGTTCTCCGGGTCCTCGAAGTTCACCGCCTCCACGCGCAGCAGGGCGTAGAAGCGCTCGTTGTCCTTGGGCGGGCGGATTTGCCCGGTCACGGTGTCGCCGGTGCGCAGGCCGAAGAGCCGGATCTGCGAGGGCGATACGTAGATGTCGTCGGGACCCGGGAGGTAGTTGTAATTGGGCGAACGCAGGAAACCGTAGCCGTCGTTCAGGATTTCGATCACGCCGCTGGAGAAGATAAGGCCGTTTCGCTCGGTCTGCGTCTTCAGGATCTCGAAGATGAGCTCCTGTTTCTTGAGGCCCGTGACCCCCTCGACGCCCATCGCCTTCGCGACGCTCACCAGGTCGTTGATGGTTTTCGACTTCAGCTCGGCAAGGTCAAGGCGCTCGGCAGAGGCCTGGGGTTTTTTCCCATTGCCGCTCGTGCCGTTCGCGCCGTTCGCGTCGCCCGACTTGTTTTCGGCGGGGCCCCGCCTCCGGGTCTCATCGCCGTTCCCGTTCTTCACGTTGGCTGCTGCGTTTGAAGTCTGTCGTGTCATACCATCCCTTCACGTTCGTAGTATTGCATTGGGCCGCCGGCGCACCGACTGCGGGCGATCCGCGAATTGCGGTTACCGCCCATTCGTCCCGTATATCCCACCGGTGTCGTTCCTATATGAGACGCGCTCTGCGCCATGCATGCGGCGGAAAAACGCGCGGCGTCCGGAGGGAGGCTGCGGACAGCGGCATGAGCGGCGTATGATTTAGCGTTTCCCCCGATGCCCAGCGGGGCCGGAGGCATTGTTTGTATGGCGCTTCACTCAGGAATTACCCGTATTGAAATCCAGTACCCTTAACCACGGAAACAGATAGAGTAGATGTGCGCTATGTATTCAAAGAGGTGTGGAGGACATACATCAACTGCGATTTTCCGCTATTATATTCCGCGGCCCGTTTCAGTCAAGAAAAAATGGGATTTTTTCATTACATTTTACGAATGGCCGCCCTGCATGCTGATACGGTATTTCTGTATCTTCTTCAACAGCGCCGGGCGCGATATCCCCAGCTCCTTGGCGATCGTCTCGAGATTGTAGCCGTGCGTCTTCACGGCGTCCACCAGCACCTTGCGCACGAAGGCGTCGAGCATCTGATTGAGCGACATCCCCGCGGTCTCCACGTGCGGCGTCACGGGTCGCGCGTGATCGGTCTTCGAGCGGCTGCAGTAGATCAAGAACCCGACGGTCCGCTCGCCGCTTGTCATCGGCACCTTTTCGTAGTGGATGTCGAGCTCCTTGTTGTAGAAGAATATCTCGTCGCCCTCCGGCCGATAAAAGAACTCGTTGGCGTCGGTATCGGCGAAGGCCTTTTCAACCGCATCGACATCGATCTCCGCTCCGGTGTTCGCCACAACCAGGTCCTCAAAGTGGCTGTTGAAGAAAATGGTCTTCCCGCGGTCGTTCACGGCGTACAGGGCGCGGGGAAGGTGCTCCAGGATGAGATAGATCATCCATTCGAGCGCCTGCTCCTCGCGCTGTTTCTCCGCCTCGCGCCGGATCGCCGTCGCGCTTCCCCCGCCCTTTTCGCTGGCGGCCAGCAGATCCAGCCGCGTCCATTCGCCCGTCACCTCCCCGAAGAGGTTGATGGTCGCGAAGCTCCGGTTGTTCGCGACCGCGGGCAGGAGCTCGTCGAAGGTCATTTTGCGCGAAAGCTTCGAGACGAACTCGTCGATCTTCTGGTGCTTCACGCGCTCGATGTCGGACAGCTCGGCGACCACGTCCTCCTTGAGGAGGACGCCCAGGAGCATGTTGCGGTTGGATACGACCGGCACCAGCGGCGTGTCCCGCTCGTAGAAGATGCGGACCACGTCCTCGGGCTTCACCCGGTCCGGCTGATAGGGGTTCTCGTCGAACTTCTTCAGGTCCTCGGCGGGCGCGTCGCCGTCCGGCCGCTGTTCCGCTTTGTCCCGGTCCATCAGAGCCCCAGGACGTCGTACATGCCGTACCGGCCGGGTTTTTTGCCGATGAGAAACTCCATGGCGACCACGGCCCCGCGGGCCAGGACGTCGCGGCTCACCGCGCGATGGGTGAGCTCGATGCGCTCCTCCATGCCGATGAAATGCACCGTGTGGTCGCCCACGATGCTCCCGCCGCGCATCGCCAGCACGCCGATCTCGGCATCGGAGCGCTCGCCCGTGATGCCCTCGCGCCCGGAGATCTCCGGGGCGTTCGCGAGCGCGGGCGATGCGTTCTTGATCACCTCGACGAGCCGCTTCGCCGTGCCGGAGGGCGCGTCCTTCTTCATGCGGTGATGCGCCTCGACGATCTCGACGTCGAAGCCCGGACCGAGGACGCGCGCAGCGGTCTCGGCGAGCTTGAACAGGAGGTTCACGCCCATGGCCATGTTCGGCGAGAAAAGCACGGGGATGTCGCGCGCCGCATCGTCGATCAGGCGCATGCCCGAGTCCGACAGCCCGGTGGTCCCGACCACGATGGGCACCGAGTGCGCACGGGCCGCCGCGAGCGCGAGCTCCGAGGCCGCGGGCGACGAAAAATCGATGATCCCGTCGGCCCCCGCAAGCGCGCTCCCGTCGATGGCCGACACGGTCACTCCCATCGGCCCGCGGTTGACCAGCGCCCCCGCGTCGGTCCCGATGACGGGCGTCGATGGGGCGTCGAAGGCGAAGGCGATCGAATGGCCGCGCGCGAGCAGCATGCCCATGACCGCCCGGCCCATTCTCCCCGCCGCGCCGTTTATCCCGATCCGGCTCATCGCGACGCCCCGAAATCGTCGATCGCGCGCTTGAGCGCGCGGCGGTTCTCGTCGGAGAGGGGCATGAGCGGCAACCGGACATCGGACGAGCAATGGCCCAAAAGCTCCATGGCCGCCTTGACCGGGATGGGATTGGTCTCGAGGAACATGGCGCGGCACAGCGGCAGCAGGCGGTAGAAGTTCGCGCGCGCCTCGGCGATGCGGCCCGCCTCGTAGTCGACGATCACCCGCTTCACCTCGGCCGGAAACGCGTTGGAGAGAACCGAGATCACCCCCCGCCCCCCGATCGAGAGGACCGGCAGGAGGAGGTTGTCGTCGCCGGAGAGCAGCGTTATGCGATCTCCGAGAAGCTCGATGGTGCGCATCATCTGCGCGATGTCCCCGGTGGCCTCCTTCACGGCGACCACGTTCGCGCACCGGTCCGCGAGCTCCGTGAGGCTCTCGGGCAAAAAGTTGATCCCGGTGCGGCCCGGAATATTGTAGATGATGACCGGGAGCGGCACCGCCTGCGCGATGGCGGCGAAGTGCGCGACCATCCCGCGCTGGGGCGGCTTATTGTAGTAGGGATTGACGAGCATGATCCCGTCGACGCCGTCGTCGGCCGCGGCCTTCGAGAGGCAGATGGCCTCGTCGGTCGCGTTGGAGCCCGTGCCGGCGATCACCTTGACCCGCCCCCGCGCGAGTTTCACGACGCGCCTGATGAATTCCTTGTGCTCCTCGTACGATACCGTCGGGGACTCGCCGGTCGTCCCCATGGGGAGGATCCCGTCGACCCCGCCGGCGATCTGGAGCTCGACGATCCGTTCGAGCGCGTCGTAGTCGATGCCCCCGTCCTTAAACGGGGTCACGAGCGCGGTGTGCAGTCCTTCAAACATGGTCAACCCTTTCGTTATTGGTTCTTCTTCCGCGGATCCAGGGGCTCCCGCTCGATGGCGTCCGATCGCACGTCCTTTTTCGCGGCCTGCGGTGCGCCCTTCTTCGCGTCCTTCTTCTTGTCAACCGGCTGATCGGCCAGAAGGACGACCTCGTCGGCCAGGCGCCAAATGAAAAAATCGTGATCGTATTTCGATCCCTTGAAATCGTCGGGAAAGAGATACAAGAGCAGCACCCGGTCGGCCTCGAGGATGTTCTGATCGTGCGGGTAGCCGTACACCTTGATCCACTTGTCCTCGGCGCGGATGAAGAGCCGGATGGGCTGTCCCGCGCGCAGCCGCCGCTGGTCATTGGACACGTCCTTCCGGGCGACAAAAACGTACTGCTCGAGCCGTGCGATCCGCTTGCCGTCCTCCGCGCGGATAAACCCGCCGCAGGACAGAGCAAGCGCCGCGCATCCGGCGATAAGGCCCCTGATCGCTTTCATATTGCGGGAATTGGGTTCGGGCGATGGAGAAATGTCAAGGATTAATTCCCCCGCGACGGCGCATGCCGTCAATGGACCTCGTCGTCACCGGCGAGGTCCCAGTACGCGCGGTCCGACGTGCGCCGAAACAGGAGCTGCCGCGCGACATGCTCCAGCATGCCAATATCGAGCGAACTCGCGACGATCTCGTCGCCGTCCGCCAGCTCGATCTTCAGCAGCTCGTCCGCGCGGTCGAAGTAGATCCGCTTCGCGGGCACGATCGCGTAGTCGTCGCCGGAGAACACCCGCACGGGGATGTCGACGCCCGCGTCGTCGCCGAAGGAGGCCACGAGATTGGCTACGAATTGCAGAAGCGAGATTTGCAAGTCGAAGATGGCGCTCTCGATCGACACCATCCGCTCGTCGAACTCGTCGCGCTCCGGGAGATGGCGTGGTTTACCGTCGATCATTCGACACGCTCCGTGGTCCGATGCTATCGCGATGTCCGCACGCAGTTTTGAACGCACTTGTAGCGCATGGGGCCCTCGATGACGCCGCAACGCCCCTCGCACTCGCGGTGGCGGACCGACTTCGCATCGTCCCGATCGCCGCCCTGCTCCCGGCGATGGCTCGCGCAGGTCCGCATGCAGCCGTATCGCGCCTGACCGGAGAGGGTGCCGCAGCGCTCGGCGCACTCCTTGAAGACGGCCTCGTTTGATGATGATGGACGCCGCGAGGCGTCGGTTTCGCGGCAGCGCCGCAGGCATTCGGTCTTGGCGCCGCCCGACAATCCCCCGCAGCCCTTCACGCAGGCGACCATCGCCGAACGCGTTCCCTCCGGCGCCGCCGCATCGCGCCGTGCGCCCGACTTCTCGCAGCGCGCCACACAGCGATTGTACGCCGATCCCGAGAGCGGCCGGCAGGCGGCGTCGCAGGACTCGGGCGCTTTTTTACTTCGCGCGGAGGTGCTCGCGGGGCGTTCGCGCTTCGGGGCGTCCGTCGAGGGGCGATCCGCGGATTTCTCCTGCGCGCCCGAGAGCGTGATCGTCGCCAAGATGGCGCATAGCGCACACAGCGCGCGCCGGCATATCGCTATCCGTGACATGGGCAACCGGTATCCGCCCGCGCGCCATCTGACAAGCAGAATTCTTTTCGAGGGTGTTTGATTACGCGGCGGTGCCGCTGCTATCGGCCAAAAAGCACGACTATAACGGTCCGCACCCGCCTACAGGCGCGTATCGCAGACGCCATCCGGCCCCGAAAAACCCTTGACGCTCCTCGTCCCATATCCTAGTCTCTTGATCCGACAGGAACTCGTGCCGACAAAACGCAACGAACCCATTACCGGGGCATAGTGCAGTGAAAAAAAGAACAACTGCAACCATACTTGTGGCAACCATGTTGATCTGCCTTTCGGCACCGGCTAATGGCCACTCGACGACTTGGAACAAGGGCGTTGCCATCGTCCATGGCGAGCCGAAATATTTCGATCCATCGAAATTCGACATCCCCCAGATGCAGATGACCCGGGCATATATCCGGAACCACCCGAAAAACATCGTACCGGCCGCGGTGATCACCTGGCTCAGGGAACACGACGGTTCGGTCTATGCGATCACCCATGACCACGACAAAACGAAAGGGTCCGAAATTTCCGAAGGGAGCAAGCGGTATTATTATACGATCCGCGACGCGGCGCTGTACGTCAGCGCCGATGCAAAAACGTGGGACAGGCTGCGCGTCAGGTTCCTGAACAGAAAGCCTTATGTAAGCGGCGGCGTGATGGTCTGGTGGAGGGTGCGCCTCACGTGCCGATGGTTCGAGGGCGAATACGAGATTTTCAGCACCGCCATCGGGACATAACGGCGGGCGCCGAGGCATGGCGCACAACGTCGATAGCGGGCGAGACGCGCCGGGTGCGGACGACCGCGCCGATCATCGCCCGCCGGAGCTCGATCGAAGGAGGGATCGCATATGGACGACAAGCTCACCATCGTGGGACCGGAACCCTCCGAGCGGGGCGTGGTAACGCGGTTCAACAAGGTAAACATCGAGGCGCTGCTCCTCATGGCGAAATACGATCCCGGGTTCCGGCGATTGTTGCGGGAAGACCGGGAGCGGGCCCTCGATGATTCGGGAATCGCGTTCAGCGACTCGGAGCGGGCGATCATCACCAGCATCAGCGACACCCAGCTCGATACGATCATAGGCGAGTTTTCCATCCCGGGCGTCACCCGCACAAGCCTCGCCAGCTGGCGGATCGCGGCATCGGTCGTCCTGCTGGTCACCTCGGCGATGTTCGCGAATGTCGGGTGTGGGAGGACGTTTATCGACATCAGCGACCAGTCCGAACACGACCGGGAGGGATGGATCAACAACGACACCTTCAGGGTGATCTCCCTGGGGGCGCCCCAAAAAAAGCTCGAGAAAATGAACGATGAAAAAGCCCGAACGAAGGCCCAGAAGGATTCGGCCCGGGCTGCGGGAATACTGTCCGCCCAGCATCGCATGCTCGAGAAGTTCAAGGGCGCGATGCTCTCGGGCGCCGCGGGGGGCGCGCTCGCCGATGACGGAAATTCCGTTGATGCGAAACACTGGAAAAAGGTGATCGCGCTGGTCAAGGAAAAGGGGACGGTCGTCGGCGAAACCTATGACAAGGACAACAACTGCGAAATACGCTTCGAGCTGAACGTTCCGGGCCTCAAGAAGATGATTCTGGAATAGGATCGCGTGTATCGCGCAGAACGATGATTCGATGAGCGACGCATGGACCTGACCCTCGTCAACCTCAACATGCTCTACGTCAAGTACCTTGACGGCAGCCTGCGGCGCCAGAACCACCTGCCCCTGGGACCGCTGTACCTCGTCTCGGTCCTCAGGGAAAAGGGGTTCGCCGTCGATTTCCGCGATTATCAACTCCTCGAGGGCGACGCCATCTTCACGCCTGAGGCGTTATGCGACTTCCTGGCCGACCCGGCGCCCGTCGTGGGCATCAGCTGCATGGCGAACCTCATGCCCTTCGTGGCCTACGCCATGCCCTTCCTCAGGGAGCGCTATCCGGACAGAGTTTTCGTCATCGGCGGCGTGGGCGCCATCGACATCGAGCGCGAACTCATGGAGCGCGTCCCCTCGATCGACGTGATCCATCGCGGCGAGGGCGAGCGGAGCGTTCCCCTGCTCATGGCGTCCCTCCGCGGCGGCGGCCCCCTGGCCGATGTGCCAAACATCTTCTACAGGGAAAGCGGCGCGATCCGCGGCAATCCGCCGGCCGAGCGGATCGCCGAGCTCGATTCCCTGCCGCTGCCGTCATACGACGGGCTCGACTTCAATCGCTACGCCGGCCACAACATGCTCGGCAGCAGGGGGTGCCCCTATCAATGCACCTTCTGCTCCATCGCGCCCATATGGGGCTGGAGGCCCCATCTGCGGTCCGTCGAGAACATCGTGGGCGAGATGGTCCACATGCACCGCGAGTACGGCGTGCGGCAGTTTCTCTTCCAGGACGAGTTCTTCATCTCGAGCCCCGAGCGGACGATGCGCTTCGCCCGGCTCCTCGCGAAGGAGAAGCTCGACATCACCTACAAGGCCTTCGCGCGGGTCGACCTGGTGGACGGGGACTCCCTGCAGGCGATGGCGGACACGGGCTGCGTGGAGATACGCTTCGGCATCGAGTCCGGATCGGACAGGATTCTCGACATGATCCGCAAAGACATCACGTCGCAGACGGCCATGGAGACGGTGGCCCTGGCGAAACGGATCATGCGTTCCGTGGACGCCTTTTTCGTCTGGGGCTTTCCCTTCGAGACGATGAAGGACTTCAGCGAGAGCGTCTTTCAAATGATCGCGATGCGGGGCATGGGCGTGCACATCCTGCCGTCGCTCTTGACCTACCTGCCGCAGACGCGCTTGTACCGGGATCTGGCCGACCGCTCGCTGCTCGAGTTCTGCCCCTTCCTTCTCCCCGAGTTCATGATCTGCGGCATGGAGCGCCGCGTGTCCGTTCGCGTCGATATCGACGGCCGGTACGGCGGCCTGTTCGACTTCATCGTCGCCAACAAAGACATCTTCCCGGGGTTTTTTCAGGTGGACGTGGAGAACAATGTATTGCCCAAACTGGCGATGCTCGAGGAGTTCGAATTTTACCGCACCGACGAGGACCAGTGCTGCGGCGCCCATTCGCCGGAGCCGTAACCGCCGCATCGCTACACGCGTTGAGCGCATTGCGCGCGGAGCCGTATTCGCACCGACACGCATGAGGCAGGTGCGGCACTACGACCGGTGTGTTGAGGAACACATGGAACAAAACAAACCCGGAGGTATCGCCTTCCGACCATGGAACATCCTGGTCGTCATCGTCCTTCTCGGCATCGCCATCGGCATCACGAAATACGGCGGCGCCGTTCCCGAACTGCCCGCCCGCTATTTTCACGCCGGAGGGATCATCGCCGCCGTATTGGGAACGATGTATTTTTTGCGAAATCTGATACGCTACCTGCGATCGTATCGATGGAGCGCCACGCGGGCGACGATCACCGCTTCACACATACACAAAATCGACGATTCCGACGGCGTTCAATATCAGCCGCACATTTCCTACACGTATACGGTGGGCGCGACGGAGTACGCCTCCAATCGCATACAACCATCCGGAGACTGGAGCTCCTCTTTTCCGTCAATCGCCCACAAACAGGTCAACAGGTACCCGGAGGGAACGACCGTTCACGCCTATTACAATCCGGCCCGGCCGGAAGAATCATTTCTGGAGCGAACGGGCCTGCTTCCCATCCTTGCGGGGCTGATCACGTTCGTCATATCCGTCATCGCATTCTCGCTTGCACTGGCCGGAATCATCCGGCTCTAGGGGGCCGGCGCTCGAAGACTTAACAGCAGACGCCGAGAACAGGACTTGCGTCGATCCGAACGGAGGGAGGAAAAACACTCATGAACACCGTAATCGATCGGCTGCTTCGTCGCTACGATAACGCCCCCTACCTGCTCCGCAGCAAGGCGCGCTTTCTCCTGTATGTCTGTTTTTCCGTCATGATCATCATGCCCATTGGGATCTGGTACACCGGTTTTCTCCAGCTCATCAATCCCCTCTCCCGCAACGCCATCATCCTGCCGGTGCTCGCTCCGTCATTCGCCATCATGGCAATTACCGGTGCGGTCATTGTTTTTCTGGTGCGCGGGTGGTTCCGTGTCGCCGCGCACCTGTTCCTAATCAGCGCCCTGACGTGCATCTGGGCCGTCATGCTGGTCGACGCGGCCGAATCCGTATCGCGCCTCGATACGATCTCGCTGGTCTTCGCGGCGCTCACGATCCTCCCGATCGTTGTGCTGCGGAAAAAGCGCGTAATCATCATCTATGTCGCCGCCAATATCATCATTCTCTACGCGTTCATGTTCCATGTCCGGAGCGAGCTCCACCTGTCGGTTAATTCCTTCTGGGATTTCCTGGCCGACAACACGCTCGCGCTGGTCATCGCCTCCATCACACTGTACAATGTGTACGCGATCAACCAGCGAGCCATCGAACGGGCCGAGAATGAGATCGCCGAACGGCGCCGCGCCGAGGAGGAGCGCTCAGCGCTGCAACAGCAGCTGTTTCGCTCCCAAAAGCTGGAATCGCTCGGAATGCTGGCCGGAGGGATCGCCCACGACTTCAACAACATGCTCTCGGTGATCATCGGCTACGCCGACATGCTGAAAATCGATCTCGCCGCACAGCCGCAGGCGCGCGAGCAACTCGAGCGAATCAGCGAGGCGGCCATGCGATCCCGGGAGATGACCCAGCGGTTGCTGGCCTTCGCCCGCCGGCAGCCCCTGGAAACGAAACCGATCGACCTGAATTCCCTGATCGCCGATTTCGGCAGCATGATCGCGCGCCTCGTGCGAACGAACGTCATGGTCGATGCCCGCATCGGCGATCGGGCCTTGATGGTGTGCGCCGACGAGAATCAGCTCGTCCAGGTGCTGCTAAACCTGGTCCTCAACGCGCAGGACGCCATGCCCGACGCGGGCGACATCATCATCGAGGCCCGCACGGCGCTCGTCGATGCGCGCATGGCCCAGCGTCGCACTGGATGCGCCCCCGGGCGATATCACGTGCTGCAGGTGTCCGACACCGGGCCGGGGATCGCCCCGGAGATCAAGGAGAAGATCTTCGATCCGTTTTTCACCACGAAGACGCCGGGATCTGGCACCGGGCTCGGGCTTTCCATCGTATACGGGATCGTCGCGCAGCACGGCGGTTTCGTCGATGTGTCGAGCAAACCGGGAGCGGGTAGCGTTTTTGCGATCTATCTTCCGGCCGACGGGATGGATGAGAATGAACGAAGGGTTATTGACGGTGCGCCATCATCGCATGACTAACGGGGAACCAACCCGGACAGGGTGATCGCCAGCCCAGCGTCGCGCACTGTGGGGCCAACGAAGCGCCCCTGTCCCGCGCGCGAAATCGCGTCGGCGCGGACGGCCGCTCGGTCATTTATGATACGCGATCCCCTCGCAGGAGGCGACGAGCGCGCCGCCGGCGACCCGCACGTCGATCCGCCACACGCTCACCTTGCGGCCGATATTGACGGGCGTCGCCTCGGCCACGATGCGCTCGCCGTCGCGCGCGGCGGACACGTAGGTGATCTTCATGCTCACGGCGATGGCGAGCGTCCCCAGCGAATTGCACGCAACGGCGAAGGCCTGGTCGGCCACGGCGTGCACGGTGGCCCCGTGCGCGCGCTCCACTGCGTTCAGGTGCTCGGGGCGCACGGTGAGCGCCGTGCGGGCGTACCCCTCGCGCGCCTCCTCGACCGCGATGCCCAGGTGCGTGGCCATGGGATCGCGCCCCACCACATCGCGCGCGTAATTCACGGGATCATCGATATGCGGCTCCGCCGGCTTCTTGTTCATTGGCATCCTTTTACCGTATCAACACGGAGGGGGTTACAACGAAAACATTTCCCGGATATCCTCGCGCGGGTAGGTGAGATTCCCGGTCTCGTCGAAGACCTGGTTGCGGTACTTGTGCACCGCAATCACCTCCTGCGTCTCGAGGTGGTTGACGCCGCCCGCGCCCTTGAGCGACTTGAGCAGCGACTTGTAGGCGTCGTAGCGCTCGGTGATGATCTCCGCGACGAAGGAATGCTCGCCCTGGACATGCAGGACGGTGTGCACGATGTCGGACCCCTGCAGCAGGGCAACGGTCTCCTCGTCGTGGTGCGGCACGTCGATGTTCAGGAAAAAATGGAACATCCGCCCCAGATTGCGGTAGCTGGCCAGGTCGAACCCGCGCTTCTGCTTGTGCGCCTCGATCACCTTCTGCGTCCGAATGGCGATGATCGCGGGCACGCCCGAGGCGAGCCGTATGGCCTTCACCTGGTTGATCCAGACCTCGAGCTCGGCCTTGCTGTCGAAGTTCACGTCCACCAGGTAGCTCGCGCGCCCCATCACGTGGAACACCGAGATTACGTTCTTGCTGCGCACGAGCGCCTCCATGACCCCGGAGCTCTCCCCCCAGTTCTGGATATGGACGATCGCGTGTATAACGTTCGTATTCATTGGCTCCCTCCCTTCGCGAGCAGCGTCATCATGGTTCGCAACAGCTTCCGATTGTAGCGCGCGCCCTCGTGCAGTCCCCGGTACATGAACTGCGACCGGAGCGCCGCGCGCTCGTCGTCCCCGGCCACACCCTCCGCCTCGTCGATCTCGTACCCCTCGGTAATGGTGTGGATCACCCGCTGAATGGTGAACCCGATCATGTCCTTCAGGTCGCGCGTGGACTCCACCGCCCGGTCGGCCTCGGCCAGCCGGCCCATGATGGACTCGAACCGCGAGCGGTCCCGCGAACCGCGACGGACGAGCGCGACGAGCTCCCCGGAAAGGGTCTCGGCGCGCGCAAGCACCGGAAGCAGCGCCTGGAGTTCATCATGCATCGCGGAAACCTTTTTGAGCAAGTGTTTTTTGGCCGATGCGGCGTCGCCGTCGCCGGATCGCCACGCGCCGTAGCATTCGTCCACCCGCGCGGCGATGTCGAAGGGCGGCTCGCCGATCGCGATCTCCTCGGGCGCGACCGAGCGGACGCCGGCGATCTGCGCGCCGTCGTGGGTCGCGTTCACCAGGTTCGCGTCGTTCTGCCGGGAGAACCAGCCGTGGAAAATCATCATCTTCTGGTTGGTGTGCACCGACGGGGTGCGGATGCCCTTCACGAGGATCTTCGGCAGCGCCGTGAGCTGGCGCCGGTTGAACGACTCCATCGTCCACAAACGCCCCACCCGCAGGTACACCTCCTCTTCAAGGTATGATCCGCGCGCGTGCGCGCGCCCGCCCGTGAAGGCGAGGTCCTGCCCCACCAGGACAATCGGCGAGGCCCCCAGGCGCCGCGCGAAATCGTAGGCGTTGGTGGACACCGATCCGCCGTAGGCGAGCTCGCCGCGCCCCCCCGCGATCTCGTCGATCCACTTCATCATGGGGAAGGCCATGCCGGCGACGGCCGCGCGCGAACGGAACAGGCGCAGCACCGCCGGGTGCACCGTGGGATCGGCCACCAGGACCGCCCGGGTGCGCGTATCGCACTCGAAGTAGCGCGCGTTCACCAGCTGCGCGTCGACCGACAGGCAGAAGTGCGGCTCGACGCCGTGCTTCCGCAGGATGCGGTAGGAGGTGTCCACCGCGACGATGACGGCGCGGTCGCGGTTGGCCCGGATGAAGTCCATGCTCATCGACAGCGACGGGCCCGCGGCCGCGACGATCGCGGGGACGCCCGCGAAGCGCCCGAAGAAGGCGCCCGCGCCGGGACCGGCGACGATGGCGTTGATGTTGCGCGCGATGTTCGCGCTCCAGGACTTCTCGAAGCGCGCGAGGGTGGCGATGTTCACCTCCTTGCGCGAGAGCGAGGCCTTCACGAGCCGCACGAGATTGTTGTAGTAGGCCGGGTCGGCCTGGAACGAGCCGCGATGGGTGATGAACGTTATGCGATACGATGAGGCCGACGAGAGCAGCGACACCAGCGCCTCCTCGTCCGGGTCCACCGCCAGCCGCACCCGGCGGTCGGCCAGGAGCGCGCCGAGGTCCCGGCTCGCCATCGCCGCGCGCAGCGTCCCGGCGCGCCGCTCCAGGGCCAGGAGGGTCGCATCGGGCCGCAGCCGCGGCAGGAGCGCCTCGAGGTGGTAGGCGAAAGCGACGCCGAAGACGATCACCAGGTCGTATTCCTGCGGATCGAAGTCGGCGAGGAGGCGCCCGGCCTCCTTGACGGGATCGAACCGGCTGTGCAGGAGGACTGTTTTCCCCTCCGCGCGCAGCTCGGGCACGCGATTGCCGTCACGGGACTCGTGGACGACGATGGCGGGATCGTCGCCCAGTGCCGCGATGCGCGCCGCGAGCGCGGGATCGCTCCGTTCGAGGATCGACATATTTTTTTGAAATACCGGTTCCATCGTTCGTATCTATGATGTTACTTTCGGTTGAAAAACAGACGTACAATGAGCAGCATACTCTCATGAAACGGAGCACGCCCATGCAGACACGCACCAAGAAGGCGGCTCCCATCTCCTTCAACGACTACAAACACATCACGGACGAGATCATCGAGATCAGCGAGCAGCGCTTCGAGAACATCCTCACTCGGCGGCTCTCAGAATTCAAAAAATCGCTCATGGTGGAGCAGGACGTTCGATTCAACGCAATCGACACTCGGATCAATTCGCTGGAATCAAAATTCGAGTCCCGGTTCGAGTCAATAGAAAAACGGCTGACCTTCCTGATCTGGTTCCTGCCGGCCTTCACCGGCATCATCCTGGCTTTCTTCAAGCTCATCGAGAGATAATCCCGTTGCCCGTCCGCCCTGCGCGCCAGAGCGCGACGTGCACGATGTGATCGCTTTTCATCGCAGTGACAATCACGCCATCGCGCTCTTCATTTCAGAAACAGCGTGATCCGCTCCTTTCCCGAAAGCGCCGTATTGGCGGCGGGCTCCTGGGCATGCACCGTCCCGCCGCCCGTGATCGCGAAGGTCGCCCCGTACCGATTCTGAAGCTCCACCAGCACCCACAGCGCCTCGGAGAGCGACATCCCCCGCAGGTCCGGCATCACGGCGATCGGCAGGCGCGGCGGCGCGAACACGCTCGCGCGCGGCTCGGCGGCCGGAACGAGCGCGGCCTTCACGCCGCGAAGCGGCAGCACGCGCCGGACGATACCGGCGAACACGGGCGCCGCGAGGTCACCGCCCGAAAACTCGCCCGCCGGCTCGTCGATGACGACCAGGACGCACAGGTCCGGCCGCTCGGCCGGCGCGATGCCGACGAAGGAGACGACGTACTTGTTGGGCGCATAGCCGCCCTGCTTCGAGGATTTTTGCGCGGTCCCCGTTTTACCGGCGACCTGATACTGCGCGAGCCGCGCGCGCGCGCCGGTCCCCTCGCTCACCGCGCCGCGCATCATGCTCACGAGCCGCCGCGCGATGTCGGGGCGGATCACCTGTCCCCGAGTCCGGGTATAGAAGCGCCGGACCGGGACGCCGTCCGCGTCGGTGACGGACTCGATGACGGAGGGGACCACGTAGGTGCCGTCGTTGGCCAGCGCGCAGAACGCGGCCGCCAGCTGCAGCGAGGTCACGGAGATCTCCTGCCCGAGGGATATGGAATACTTCGAGAGGCCGGACCATCCCGCAACCGGGCGCAGCAGCCCCTCCGATTCGCCCGGCATGTCGGCCCCCACGGCCCTGCCGAATCCGACGCGCGCGAGGAGGTCGTGCAGGTGCTCGCGCGTGAGCGGCTTCATCGCCTGGATCATACCCGCATTGCACGAGTGCGCGATCACGCCGTCGGCGTCGAGCCGCCCGTGAATCCGCGTGCAGTTGATAAGGACATCGGCGATCTCGACGTACCCCTCGCACCGATAGGACGCCTTGAGAACGGCCGGATGGTGCTCCAGGAGCGCGGCCATGGCGAACACCTTGAGGGTGGAGCCCGGCTCGAACGAATCGACGATGGAGAAGTTGCGCCGTTCGTCGTCGTCGGCCTGCGCATAGGCGTTGGGGTCGAAGAGGGGGTACTTCGCCATGGCGAGGATGCGGCCGGTCCGCGCCTCGATGACCAGGGCGGACCCCTGCTTCGCCCGCGCGGCCCGGCAGGCGTCGGCCAGGGCCTCCTCGGCGGCGTGCTGCACGGGGCGGCTCAGGGTGAGTGAAATATCGCACAACGGCGGCGCCTCAGCACGGACGCCGGGGAGGCCGCGCGCCCTCCGCGCGCCCGCGAGCTCGCGGTCGAAGCGGTACTCGATCCCCTCGAGACCGCGCCCCTCGCGGTCCGCGAAGCCGATCACCGTGGCCGCGAGCATCCCGTGCGGATACACCCGGTCGTACTCCCGCTTCAGGTGCAATCCCTTGAGGGCGCGTCGGCGGACCGCCTCGGCGACATCGTCCTCGAGCATGCGCTTGAGCCACACGAAGCGCTTCTTGCGCATGAGGCGCGCCTGCAGGAAATCGCGCGGGAGCCCGAGGACCGGCGCGAGAAACGCCGCGGCCTCCGCGGGATCGGCGATCTCCTCGGGATTGGCGAACAGCGAGTGTTTTTCGATGCTCACGGCGAGGATGGCGCCGTGCTGGTCGGTGATGGTGCCGCGCCGGACATTGGCGCGTCGGCCCGCGCCGACGCTCACCCGGTCCGAGAAGTGCAGCTCGAACATCTTGTACACGTAGGTGAAGGCGATGCCGACGACGATGATGCCGATAACGTAGACCCGCCTGTTGAACGCGCCCTGGCTCATCGGTCGCGTCGCGCTATCGTATCAACCCCAACCGCGAGAAGTCGAAATTTTTGATCTGATCCCAGTTGAAGTAGAGGATGAAGGCCTTGCCCTTGACCTCGGAGATCGGCAGATAGCCGAACCCCCGACCGTCGTAGGAGTTCTCCCGGTTGTCCCCCAGGACCACCAGCTTCCCGGGCGGGACCACGCCCTCGATCTTCTGGTCGCTAAACCCGCGATAGCTGGTCGCGCCGCGCACATAGGGCTCGACGGCCTTTTTCCCGTTCACGAACACGGCGCCGTTCTTGATGTTCAGGACGTCGCTCGGCAGCGCCACGCACCGCTTGATGAAGTCCTTGTTCTCCTCGTGCGGCGGCTTGAAGATGATGATGTCGCCGCGCTTGATGTCGCGCAGGCCCAGCATGCGCAGGTGCACCTTGTCCTTCATGCCCGCCATGCGGGGGATGATGGGACCGAAGGTGATCTTCTCGACCAGCAGGTGGTCGCCGATCTGGAGCGTGTCCTCCATCGAGCCGGTGGGTATGAAATACGCCTGGACGATATACTGGCGGATATGCATCGCGAGGATGAAGGCCACGAGGATCGCGTCGAAAAAATCGATCACCTTCCTCGTGAGTGCGGTCTTCTTGGGCGCCATGTCCTCGAAGAGGTCGAGGAGCTTCGACTGGTCCTCATCGGTGAGCAGCACCAGCGGAAAGGCGGTCTTGTCGTACTTTTGGCGAATCACGAGGTTCCCCATCGGGTTCACCTCGAGATAGGTGATGTCGGACGAGGGCAGCGTGACGGTGGCGCTCGCGTCGGTGACGGCGATGGCCCCGTTGTCGACGGCGATGCGCCCGTTCCGGTAGCGCGCGAACATCACGCAGAGATTGACGAAGCGCACCAGAAAGAGCGTGGCGATAAAGCTCCCGATGAAATAGGTCCCCTCGAAGGGTATGGCGACCGCGAGGAAGAAAATCGAGTAGATGAGGATGACGAGATAGCCGAACCGGACGAATAAAAACTTGTACGCGCCGGAACCGGTGATGATCGGGAACTCCGCCCGCTCGGCCACGGTTCCGCCGTACCGCAGATGCTGCAGCATTTGTAACTCCTTGGGCAGTAAAAAACGGCGTCTACAGGCTAATTGTTATTGCAGAAATGATTGCAACTATATAGAATAGCGCCTATTCCATGTCCACAATTTTTTACAGCGCGCACGGCCATCAATGAGCAGGATCACCGAAGCAGTCGGCAGGCTCTCTCCGGAAGACCTCAAGCGCATCGCCGGTTTGCTCGGATGCGCGGCCGGTTCCTCCGAGAGCGCCTCCGCCGCGCTCGCCGCGCGGCTGCTCACCTACGACGGCCTTGCCGCGGTGCTGGGCGATCTCGACCCGCGCGAGATGCAGGTGCTCGCCGCCGCGGCCGACGACGAGAACGGCGCGACCTACAGCGAGATGGAAAAAAAGCTCCGGCTCCCGGCCGACCTCATCGAGGAGGCGGCCGGCGCGCTCGCGAAGCGCCTCCTCGCGCACATCCTCAAGAACCGCCAGCGCATCCACAACCGCATGGACCGCCTGATCGTCTTCCCCGAGGTGCGCCGGCTCCTCGCGTCCCGCGATCCCGCCGAGCTCGCCGCGGGCTATGGCGACATGCTCGCGAGGCTCGCGACCGGCTCCGTCCCGGCGCTGCCGCTTCCGGGCGACCGCGCGTCGAAGAAACTCCTTGCCGCCGCCGCCGCGCGCGGCGGGATCATCCCCTACAACACGGTCGGGAGCGTCGTTTCCGGCGCCGCACGCGAGAAGACGATCCGCGATCTGGCCGAGAAAAACATCATGGAGATATTTCCGGTCCTGGCGTCGCCGTTTCACCTGTACTGCGCGCTCTCGCCCGAGGCGCTCGCGGCGACACTCGGGGACCGGAGCGAGGATCCCGGCGCCGGGGAGCCGCTCCTGTCCAACCATTGCCGGTTTCTTCTCAACATGCTCCACGCCTACGACGTGATCCTCTCGACAGGCCTCTTCCTGACCCAGCAGCGGGAATTCCGCAAGGTGGACCGCAAGCGCATCGCCGAGGCGATGGCGCCCATGACCGACATCGACGGCGAGCCGCTTGATCCGGACGCCGCCGCGCAGCTCGCGCTCCACTGCCTGCACCGCCTGCGCTGCATCGCCCTCGAGCGCGACGCCGCGCGCGTGAGCCTCAAGGCGATCGCGGGCGACCTCGACTCCCCCGCCCGGCTGATCGGGAAGCTGCTCCGGAACAACGAGCCGCGGGACGACGGCGGGCTCTTCGGCACGCCCCTGCCGATTCCCGGATTCGCCGTTGCGCGCGAGGCGCTGGACCTGGCGACGCGGTACGGGACGCGCACGCCGGAGTCCCTGCGCGCCCTGCACCTGGCCTCGCTGGTGGCCCGCGGAAAAAACACCCTGCGGCTCGCGGACGCCGACGAACAGCGCGCCGCGGTGCGCTCCTTCGACGAGAGCCTTCGCTTCCTCGTCCTGTGCGGCGCGATCTCCATGAGCGCCGGGCGGGCGACGCCCACCGATATCGGCCACGAGCTCGCCGGGCGCGCTGCGCGCGACGCGACGCGCGGATCGTCCGCGGCGATTTACATCAACCCCGACTTCACGCTCATCATTCCGCACCGTGAGATCGGGACCGAGACGCTCTTCCATCTCCTCACGCACACCGAGCTCCTCAAAGAGGACCTGATGGTGCACGCGCGGATCAGCCGCACCTCCATCGTGCGGGCGCACAAGCGCGGCATGCCGCCCGACCGCTTCCTCGACGCGCTGGGCGCGCTGGCGCGCAACGGCATCCCGCAAAACCTGCAGTTTCTCATCACCGAATGGCTGGGGAAGACGATCCACGTGCGGATCTCGCGCCCGGTGCTCGTGCATTCGAACCAGCCCACGCTGCTCGACGAGCTCTCGTACGGCAAGCTCAAAGACGCCATCGTGGAGCGCATCGCGCCGGAATACGCCATCATCCGCGCGCAGCACCTGGACGACGTGGTGCGGTTTGCGGGCGAGCGCGACGCGGTGATTGGGCTCTTCGAAGAGGAGGACGAGACCGTCGGCGGGGACTAGTCCTTGATGACGGCGAGGGTCGTCTTGAACTTGATGGAAATGAACTCGCTGAGCGCGTTGAGGGTCTGCTCGGTCACGAAATAAATCTTGCTATTGAGCTTCACGATACCGCCCTTGTAGTGGGCGAAGCGCATCTTGTAGTCGATCCAGCCGATAGGCTCCACCTCGCGCCAGTTGGCGCAGGTCTTGAGGCGGGGGATCTTGCGAAGATGCAATTCACGGATCCTCCCGTCCTGAACGGCGTTCGCCAGCACCTTTTCCCACTCCATACGCGTCCCTGTGCCCCCTAGAAGTCATTGCCGAGCAGGCTTTTTTCCATGACATACCATGCACCGTCCAGAAAAACGAAATACGCAACCATTTTAAGACGACCGCCGGAAAAAAATACGCGGGCCCGGTCCCGGTAGACGTCGCGTCCGGTGATGTCCATGCCGGTCTCGAAACACGAAAACAGGAGGGAGAGCAGAAGCCCCAGGCGCTGGTAATCGGGATTGTCGATGCGCACGCGCTCGGCTGGCGGATGGACGATGAGCGCGAAGAGCCGCTCCACCACGGCGGCGTCGCGTGCGGCGGCAAGCTCTGCGTGATTGGCGAACCCGAGGCGGCGGGCGATCGCATGGCCCGTCCGCCGGTCGTCCTTCATGCGCCGCACCACCTTCTCGATCCGCAGCTTGTAGCGCGGATCGACGCAGCACACGTACAGCTCCATGAGGCGCCGTTCACGGAAGCGCGCGCGGATCTCCCCGATGCGCGCCTCCAGGCCCGCGTCGAAGAGCCAGGCCCGCGCGTCGCCGGCGCACAGCGCGACCAGTAGCAGGGCGAGGCCCAGGCGGGCGATGGGGCGGCGCATCGGGACGCTACCCGCGCGCGGCGCGCTTGAGCTCGCGCGTGAGTCGCTTCACCTCGCCGGAGAGCCGCTCGTTCTCGCGCCGCGCGGACGCGAGCTCCTCTTGGAGCCGGATCGCCTCGGCGCGCGAAAGCTCCTGCACGCGCGTTGAGGCGTCGATGAACCGCTCGGCGTCCTTCAGCTCCTGCGACGAGTAGTCGATCACGGCCTCCTGCGCGCGGATGATGTTCTTCGCGTCCATGAGCTCGTGGCGCCGGAGCTCGGAGAGCATCTCGTCGGCCTTCACTCGGTTGCGCACGTCGAACATCTCCGCCTGGCGCAGGAGCGACACCTCGCGCAGGGTCTCGTTCAGCTTCTTCTGCTCGGCCATCAGCTGGCGCTCGTTCTCGATGATGCGCTCGAAGACCTCGCGGTGCGCGCTCACGTCGAACGCGTCGCGCCGCCCGATCCCCACCAGGCTCTCGTAGGTCTCGATGCGCTCCTGCGCGTCGCGCGAGATGAGCTTCATGATCTCGCGGTACTTCTCCACCACGATGGTCTTCTCGAGCAGCAGCGTGAATTCGCGCAGGCCCAGCGGTCGCGTGAGGTACTCCACGTGGAGCAGGTTCACGGCCACCTGGTGGACCTTTTTCGCCTGCCGCTTGCCCAGCACCACGAACTTGAGGAAGCCGTTGATCCGGGCGTCGCGCTTGATGATGTCGATGACCGATTCGAGGTCCGTCCCCTTGAGGTCGATCACGAACAGGTTGATGATGTCGGCGATGATGTTCGCCTTGGCGAAGTCGCCGTCGGTGATCGTCCGAACCTGCAGGCCCAGCTCGCCGATGCCGCGTGCGATCGACGCGCCGCTTTCGTTGTCGGTCAGGTACCAAATGCTCACTTCTCTCATAACGGTTCTCCCGGTGCTTCGATGTGCCGGCTCACGTCTCCCGCCGTTTCCTGAATCGCGCGACGAGCGCCTGCCAGCGCCCCGCGAGCGCGTGTATATCGATGTTCGCGGTGTCCAAACGCTCCTTAAAGACGATCAGGAGCACGCCGATGAGCATGAACAGAAAATTGGTGAACCACACCCCGAGCGCGGGATGGACGTCGCCCCGCACCGCCATCGACTGCCCGCCCACGAAGAAGACGTAATACGCGAAAAAGATGAAGATGCTCACGCCAAACCCCACGCCCCGCCCGCTGCGCGTGGAGAAGATCCCGATGGGCGCGCCGATGACCGAGAAGACGAAACAGCTGAACGGCACCGCGTGCTTTTTAAAAAACTCGATCCAGTTGAGCGCGACGTTCCGGTCGTTGCGGTACGACTTCGGGTGCGCCCGCAGCCGCGCGAGCAGTCCCGCCGAGTCGTGCTCATGGGGGTTGATGACGTCGCGGTCCTCGGTGTAGTCTATCTTGCTCTCGGTCATCAGCACCTCGGCGCTGCCGTTGGAGAAGTCCAGGTATGAAAAGGTGGCCTTGTCGAAATCGCTGGAGAAGATCTTGCCGCGGTACATGATGAGCGACTTGCTGCCGTCCGCGTTCTGCTTCCAGAGGCCCTCCTGGGCGCGGATGATGTCCCACCCGCCGGCGGGGTTCCGGTTGTAGATCATGATGTCCCCCAGCCGCTCGACCTCGCGCTCGATCTGGCCCACCCAGATGGTCTTGTCCCCCACCGTGGTGAACATCTTGGGCTCGAGGACCGAGGTGGGGCTCGAGCGCAGGATCTGCACGAACAGCTGGTTGTAGGTGCGGTTGCTGTACACGAAGAGCGTCTCATTGAAGGCCAGCACCATCAGGAAGACGACGAAGCCCGACACCAGCACCGGTTTGATGATGCGGTACACCGACACGCCGCAGGCCCGCAGGGCGGTGATCTCCGAGTCCGCCGAGAGGCGGGAGAGGGCCATGACGGCCGAGATGAGCACGGACATGGGCACGGTGAAGGAGATGGTGATGGGCAGCATATAGAGGAAGAGCTTAAAGACGAGCCAGCCGTCCACCCGGCGATTGATGATGAGGTCCGCGATCGTGAAGATGCGGTTGAGCATCATGATAAAGGTGAAAAACAGGAGGCCGATCACGAGCGCGGGCACCTGCTCGCGGATGATGTAGCGCGTGATGATGCGCGGCGCAAGCGCCTCCATGGTAGAACGCGGGAGCTTCATGAGAAAGTTCTATTCCGTAAAACGATCCTGTCAAGCCGATTTACGGTGAAGCGAAGCGGGGAGCGTCACCTCGGCACCACGAAGCCGTTTTTCACGACCACGTCGCCGTTTCGGGTCATCCAGCGGAAAAGCTCGCGCGCGAGCCGCTCGCGGGTGGCCGGATCGCGCCGCGCGAGGTCCGTGCGGTCGTCGGGATCGCGGTGCGCGTCGTAGAGCTCGTAGGCCACGCCCTCGCGCCGCGGCATGTAGATGAGCTTGTAGCGGCCGTCGAAAATATACCGGTGCTTGGCGATGTTCACGATGTCGCGATACGCGTCGCCCACCACGATGTGATTGGAGAACGAGCGGTCCACCTCGGAGATGGCGGTGATGTCGGGATACTGGATGCGCCGCTCCTGGAAGAAATGAACGCCGCTGCGGTCATTGTCGAACCAGATGCCGGTCTCGCCGTAGGCGTATCGGCGCGCGAGACGCCCACCGCGCAGCGCCGGGACGAGCGAGGCGCCCTCCATGGAATCCGGCGCGGGCAGTCCAGCAAGCGCAAGCAGCGTGGGCGCGAGGTCCACCTGGTGCGCCAGATCGCGGACCCGCGCGCCCCGGGGCACGAGCCTGGGATGGCGCATCACCAGCGGCACCCGGATGGTGTGGTACCCGCGAAAGTGCTCGCCATGCCCCATGCCGAACTCGTGCTCGTAGAGGTTCTCCCCGTGGTCCGAGAGCACCACGACGATGGTGTCGTCGAGCGCGCCCTTCCTCGAGAGATAGCGCAGGATGTCGCCCGCGGCGTCGTCGAAGGCGCGGACCCCGGCGTCGTAGAGCGCGCGCACCTGCGCGATGTCGGCCGCCGAGATCTCCGCGCGCGCCGCGCCGTCGAGCGAGAGCTCGCGCTGCTTCAGGTAGCGGTACGGGCCGCGGTATCCCTTCGCGCGAAACATCGCGTAATACGGGTGCGGCGGCGCATAGGGAAAGTGCGTCGCCGAGAAAAACGCGGTGATGAAAAACGGCCGGCCATGGGACTTCCGGATCTGCTCGATCACGCGCCCGCCCACCAGGCGCGGCGGGCAGAACGTCGCCGAATCGCGCAGCACCGGAAAAAGGAACAGGCCCGCCCGACCGGTGAGAAACGGCAGCAGGAAGACGTGATTGTCCAGCACCGCCTGCTCGATGACGGCGTTGAAGTTGAAAAACGGCGTGTCCACCGCCTCGAAGCCCAAGTCGATCCGGCTGAAGACGTCGCCGGCGTAATCGGCCACCACGGCCGTGCGATAGCCGCTCTCGCGCAGAATGCGCGGCAGCGCGACGAAGTCTTTTTTCAGGTCGCGCGCGGCGGGAAACATGTGCCGGATGCCGTGCGTGGAGGCGTACTGCCCCGTGAGATAGGAGACCATCGACGGGAAGGTGCGCGGCGCCTCGATGAAGGCGTTCTCGAACGCCGCGCCGTCCTTTACGAGGAGATCGAGGTGCGGCGTCGTGGGCCGCGCGTATCCGAGGGCGCTCAGGCGGTCGGCCCGCAGCGCGTCGGTGAGAAGGATCAACATATTCGGACGCCGCGCGTCGCCGGGACGCGACAGGTCGAGGTTCACGGCAAGCAGGGTGATGATGACGGCCGCACCGGAAAGCGCGCCGCCCCATCGGGCGATCCGGGGGTCGAAGCGGTACAGCAGGAAGCCCCCCGCGGCGACGGCGAGCGCGATCGAAAAATAGATTGCGACGGAAAAGAGCGCCGGCGACAGGTGCTCCGTCAGGGCATCGAAGACAAAACGGTTGAGCGCGTTTTTCGCATGGAAATTGTTGATGTAGACTTGCGGATATGCGATGATGTCGCGGAAGAGAAACAGGTGGACGACGAGGACGCCCGCGGCCGCGTTCGCGACGAAGCGCTGCAACGCCGACCAGTCCAGATCGAACAGCTCGTCCGCGGCGCGATAGACGGCCCAGGCCCCGATGCCCAGCGCCGCGCCGATCGCCAGGTACGCGAGCAGGATCTTCCCCATGAACAGCGCGATATGCCCCAGGAAGCCGCTGATAATGAACTGCGCCACCCGCTCGCTGGTGTTCCCCATGTACGACATGGAGAAGCTGTTGATGAGGCCATAGCCGAACAGGACGAGCATCACCGCCGCACCGCCGGAGACGGGGAGCAGGCGCTCGAGAAGGGGGGTTCGCCGGTGGCTCATTCGCGCTCGTATCATCGGGCGACATCACAGACGATGGGGGCCGCGTCGTCATCAAAAAAATCTTCGCCCCGCGGGCGGCCTTCATCGCGCCGCCGGGACCGTCCGCCGGCACGATTATTTTGTGGACAAAATTTCGCCGGGTGGATATTCATATCGGAAACACCGTGAAGGAAATACAGCTCATGCCAGCCACGATCCTGCACCACACCGCGCGCATCGCGACCCTTGTTTGTGCGCTGATTGCGGCCGCGCTCCTCTCGCCGGCGGACGCCCGTGCGGCCGAAACGCTCGTCCTGACCGACGCCGGCAGCCGCTACCCGCTCGGAACGCGCTGCGACCTCCTCGAGGACCGCGCGGGAACGCTCACCGTCGCCGACGTTGCGGGACCATCGCTTGCCAGCTCATTCCGGCCGCTCGATGCCGCGGTCCCCAACTTCGGCTACACGCGCGCGACCTACTGGTTCCGCTTCTCCCTGCACAACACGGCCGATCCGCGGCGGGAATGGCTGCTGGTGCTTCCCTACGCCCTCATCGACGACGTCCGCCTGTACACGCCGGACGGCGCGCGCGGCTTCACCGAGCATGCATCGGGGCGGCTCAATCCCGCATCGAAAAGCGGAAATTTCAATCGCCATTTCACCCTGCCCCTGCCGCCGCTTGCCCGGCCGAGTGTCTGCTATGTGCGCGTCGCGAGCAAGGACTCGCTCCCGGTCCCGCTCGAGGTCCGGGAGGCGCGACAGTACCGCGACCACATCACGCGCGACCACCATGTCTTCGGCCTGTATTACGGCATCATCGTCGTGATGGTGCTGTTCAATCTCATCATCTTCATCGTCACGCGCGACCGGAACTATCTCCTGTATAGCGGCACCCTCGTCTCGCTCCACGGCCTTACGCAGCTGGGCATCAACGGTTTTTCCGCGCACTACTTCGGCGATTCGATCTGGTGGAGCCGCACCTCCATCTCCTTTTTCGTGAGCGTGGGCGCCGGCATGGCGGGATTCTTCTGCATCTCCTTCCTGCGCCTTCGCGAGCTGTTTCGTCCGCTCTACTATTCCATCCTGGCCTGTTCGGTCCTGCTCATGACCAGCGCCGTTCTCTCGCTCGTGGTGGACTACTACTACTCGATCCAGCTGTCGGTGATCCTGTGCATGATCGGCTCGCCGCAGTTTCTCCTGGCGGGGTTCGTGCAGATCCGCCGCGGGTACCGCGAGGCGCGCTTCTATCTCCTCGCCTGGACCATGCTGGTCCTGTGCGGCTGCCTCTACGGGCTCAAGGTCTTCGCCCTGGCGCCGCACACCCCCCTGACCGAATACGCCTGGCAGGTGGGGCTCGCGGTGGAGACCATCATCCTCTCGCTCGCGCTGGGCGACCGCATCAACCTCATGCGCCAAGAGCAGATGCGCGCGCAGAACGACCTGCTCCAGAAGGAGCGCGAGGCGCGCGAGACGCAGGAGCGCTTCAACGAGAGCCTGGAGAAGCTCGTGGAGGAGCGCACCAACGAGCTCAACAGCGCGCTCGACGAGCTCAAGCAGAAGGACCTCATCATCCAGCGCGAGCTGGACATCGCGATGGACATCCAGCAGAACATCCTGCCGCCCATGCCGCTGTCGTACAACGGCATCCGCATGGTCGCCTTCTATCGCGCGATGGAGAAGATCGGGGGCGACTTCTACGACATCTACCCCATGAAGGGCGGGCACCTCTGCGTCCTCATGGCCGACGCCTCCGGCCACGGCATCCCCGCGGCCTTCGTGACCGCCATGGCCAAGATCACCTTCTCGGAGGCCACCGCGCAGCTGCAGTTCCCGCGCGACATCCTCCGCCAGGTGAACGAGCAGATGATCCGCATCATCAAGACGCAGGAGTACCTCACGGCCTTCCTCGTGATCATCAGCCCGTCCTACGAGGTCTTCTTCTCCAACGCCTCGCACCAGAAGGCCTTCGTCGCGCGCGCGCGCACGAATGAACTCGACACCTGGGACACCAACGGCCTGTTCGTGGGCGCGGTGATCGAGGCCAACCAGATGTACGAGGAGAAGCAGGACTACCTCGATTTCGGCGACCGCCTCATCCTCTACACCGACGGCCTGGTCGAGGCGCGCAATTCCCACGGCGAGGAGTACGGGCAGGCGCGCCTCCGCGAGCTGTTCATCGAGACCTTCCCGCTTCCGCTGGACGCGGCGAAAAACGCGATCCACGAGCACTGGCGCACCTTCATCGGCGAGACGCCGGTGCGCGACGACGTCACCTTCCTGCTCGTCGAGATCGACCCGGCCTACCGGGAGCTCCTCGAGTATAAAAACCGCGGGCTCGAGCACCTTTACCACAACCGCGTCAACGACGCGATCGCCGAGCTCAAGCAGGCGCTCAAGATCGACAACCGGGACGCGAAGGTCCACCACCTGCTGGGCAAGTGCTTCTTCAAGGAGCGCGCGTACGACGAGGCGATCACGCACCTCTCCTACTACACCGGCACCAACGCCGAGGACGCCGACGCCTTCAACATGCTCGCCGCGGCGCATTACAACAGCAAGCGCTACGAGGACGCGCTCGCCGCGGCGCGCCAGGCCTGCGCCCTCCGGCCGAATTTCAAGAACGCCCTGTCCACCTGCGCCCTTGCGCTCATGAAGATCGGCAAGGCCGAGGAGTCCAAGGCGGTCTGGGAGCAGATCCTGGCCATCGACCCCGCCAACAGCATCGCCAAGGCCGAGCTGCTCATCATCCAGGGACAGATCGACGGCAGCGAGGCGCCGGCCGGCTGAAACATCGTTATGCGAAACACCGACTCCGCGATCGCCGCCCACGACGTTTCGGCGCGCTTCGGGCGCGTCGCGCTCTTCGAAGGCCTCACGCTGACCGTCGCCCCGGGCGAGTCGCTCGCGATTGTCGGGCCCAACGGGTCGGGCAAGTCCACGCTCCTGGAGATCCTCGCCGGGCTGCGGCGGCCAACGGCGGGACGGGTCCTGTTCACGGCGGGCGGGGATGATGACGCGCGCACGGACCGCAGCCGCATCGGGTTCATGGGCCCGCGCGTCGAGCCCTACCCCGATCTCACCGGCATGGAAAATCTGCTGTTTGCGGCGCGCGGCGGATCGTCGCGTGAGCGGGCTGCGGCGCTCATGGAGCGATTCGCGCTCCGGCCGCACCGCGACAAGCTCACGCGCCACTACTCCTCCGGCATGCGGCAGCGCCTCAAGCTCGCCATTGCGCTCGTGAACGACCCGCCGGCGCTCTTCCTGGACGAGCCGGGCGCCATGCTCGACGAGGCGGGTCGCGCGCTCCTGCGCGCCGAGATCGATGCGCGCCGCGCGGAGCGGATCATCGTGATGGCCACCAATGACGCCGACGAGGCCGCGCTCTGCTCCCGGAGGACCGCGCTTGGGTGAGCTCGCGAAAAACATCCGCAAGGACCTCACGGTGGAGTTCCGCAACCGCTACGCGCTCTCCGTCGCGCTCGCCTTCGCGGCCGTCGCGACAATCGCGGCGAGCATCGCCCTTGCGGGGACCGTCCCCGCGCCGCGCGTCCAGTCCGCGCTCTTGTGGATCGTCGTCTTTTTCGCCGCGATGAACGGCCTCGCCCACGCCTTCGTCCGGGAAGAAGAGCAGGGCACGGCGCTCTTTCTGCGCCTGCACGCGACCCCCCACACGGTGCTCACGGCGAAACTCGTCTTCAATATCGCGCTCCTGGCGGCCATCGAGACGGTCGCCATCCCCCTGTTCGTCGTGTTTCTGCAACTCGAGGTTCGCGCGCTCCACTCCTTCGTCGCGATCGCCGCGGTGGGGTGCCTCTGCCTCGCCTGCGCCGTCACGGTGCTCGGGGCCATGGTCGCGCGCGCCGGCGGGAGGGGCGCGCTCTTTACGGTCATCGCGTTTCCCGTCGTCATCCCCGCGCTGTGGGTCCTCATCGGTGCGACCGCTCGCTCGCTCGAGCGCCCCGGCCCCTTCGATTCGGGCAGCGTCCTTTTTTTGCTTGCCTTTTCGGGCGCAATGGCCGGTGTATCGTATCTCCTGTTCGAGCACATCTGGGAGGAGTAGCGACCTTCGCGGACGACGACGCCGCTGCGCCATGCGAACATCATCCGGCACACCCATCAGGCGCATGCGGATCATCCTGCGAATCGCCTTCAAATGCGTTCTGCTTGCCGCCCTGTCGCTCGCAACATTGTTCATTCTATATCTGTTTGCGCTATTTGTTCTAACGAAACTGGACGCCGAAAAGATTGACGCCTGTGAAAAGCGGGGCGGGAAATGGACTTCCATAGACAGAAAATGCGAAACATGAGACGTCAGATCGCCACCTCATCCCCCAACCCCTTCTCCCATAGGAGAAGGGGGGTGCCGCGAGTAACTTTTCGCGGAGCCTTCTCCTGTGGGAGAGGGCGGCCCGACGGTTCCCGAGCTAAGTCGAGGGGAAGGCGGGTGAGGTGAAACACTAATGACACATGCACGGCTCATCACCTATGCGCTCCGCAGCATCTACTTATTGATGCCGCTCTCGATCGCGCTGTCGCTCCTGTGGGCGCCCCCCGCGGCGGTGCTGGGCGAGTCGAGCCGCATCCTGTACCTCCACGTCCCCATCGCCTGGGTCTCGGCGCTGGCCTTCGCGGTCGCGGGCGCGTTCGCGATCGCCTTTCTCGCCGACCGCACCGGGCGCGTCCGCCTGCTCGACGAGAAGGCGCACCACTCCGCCGAGCTCGGTTTCCTGTTCGCCGTCCTGGCGACCGCGACCGGCGCGGTGTGGGCGCGCGCCGCGTGGGGATCGTACTGGAACTGGGACCCGCGCGAGATGTCCATCACCTTCCTGCTGCTCATCTACGTGGCCTACTTTTCCCTGCGCGCGTCGTTGGCGGGCAGTCCCGCGCGCGGGCGCATCTGCGCGTCGTATCTCATCATCGCGATGGCGGCGGCGCCGTTTTTCATCTTCGTCATGCCGCGCCTGTACCCGTCGCTCCACCCGGACCCCGTGATCAACCCGGACCGGAAGGTCCACCTCGACGGCCGCATGCAGATCACGCTCGCGATCGCCGTCTGCTCGTTCACGCTGCTCTACGCGTATCTCATGCACCTGCGCGCCCGTATCGCATCGATCGCGCACCGCCGGGAGGGATCATCATGAAATCACTCATCTTCGTCACCGTCATGCTGATGGCGCCTGCGGCGCTTATTATTCCAGCGACGCTTTTTTTCGATACGGCCGCACCGCATGGCTATACTCATCGAGCCGCGCCGTGTGATGCCGCGCATGCCAGCACGCGCGACAGCGCCGCAGAGAAGGCAGTACCGACCCAACCGCCGCGCGAGGGGACATCGGCCACGGGCGAGCGAATTCCGCTTGTCGTCGTATCGATCATCGTGTGGATTGGGCTGGGAGCGTACCTGTACCGTATCGACCGGAAGATTTCGCGCATTGAGCAGGGCCATGAAGATTAATAACAAAATACTCATCGGGATGGGGGTGGCGCTGTGCGCGGGGATCGCGTTTTATTCATTGCGCGGCGCGATCACGCCCTACGTGAGCTTTGCGGAGGCGCGCTCGGGCCGCGCCTCGGTGCAGATCATCGGAAAGCTGGACACGCGCTCCCCGGTCCGCCATGAAAACGGCGCCATGCTCTTCACGATCGCGGACGATCGCGGCGAGCGCATGGACATCGCCTACCGCGGACCGAAGCCGCTCAACTTCGAGCACGCCGAGCAGGCCGTCGTCATGGGATCGTACGATCCGGCCGCGCGCCGGTTCGCGGCTGAAAAGCTCCTGGTCAAGTGCCCCTCGAAATACACGGCGGAACAGCGCCCATGAACGCCGGCCATCTTCTCACGATCGCCGCGCTGGCGGCGGCCGCGATCTCGCTGGTCTTCCGACTGCGCGACGCCATGGGCGCGGCCGGATCTGCCCGCCCGGCCCGGATCGCCTTCACCGCAAGCGGCATCGCCATGGCCGCGGCCATGGGACTCCTCGCCGCCGCCTTCGTGACCGAAAACTATTCCTACGCCTACGTGTACAACTACTCGTCGCGCGACCTCCCGCTCGCCTACAAGATCGCGGGGCTCTGGGCCGGCCAACAGGGGACCTTTCTGCTGTGGGCCTTCGTCCTCTACGCGATCGGGACGGTCCTGGACCGGGCGCGCGCGGGACAAAACAATATCGTCGTCGCGGTCCTCACCGTGCCGATGCTCTTCATCTTGCTTATCATCGCGATGCCCGACTACTCGCCCTTTCGTTTCGTCTGGGACGCCATGCCCGACCGGATCGCCCCCGGCGCCGTCCCGGCCGATGGGGCCGGGCTCAACCCGCTCCTGCAAAACTTCTGGATGATCTCCCATCCGCCGGTGCTCTTCATCGGGTACGCGGCCGCGACCGTGCCCTTCGCCTACGCCATCGCCGCGCTCGTCCGAAACGACTTCACCGACTGGGCGGCGCGCGCCTATCCGTGGGCGCTGTTCACCATGGTATCGCTGGGGATCGGGATCTTCCTGGGCGGCTACTGGGCCTATACGGTGCTCGGCTGGGGCGGGTACTGGGGATGGGACCCCGTCGAGAACTCGTCGCTTGTCCCGTGGCTTTCGACCGTGGCGCTCGTCCACGGGCTCATCGTCCATCGGCGAAAACGCGCGCTCTTCAAATCGAACATCGCCCTCGCGCTCGTGACCTTCGTGCTCGTCTTCTACAGCACCTTCCTCACCCGAAGCGGGGTCCTGTCGAAGTTCTCCGTGCATTCGTTTGGAGACCTCGGGCTCTCGGCGCATCTGCTCGTTTTCATCGCGGCGACGGCCGCCGGCGGGATCGCCCTATTCCTGTGGCGTCGCTCCTCGATGACCGCCGAGCCTCTGGGCGAATCCCTGCTGGGCCTTGACAACCTCATCGCCTGTGGAGTCGTGGTCCTGTGCGGCTATGCCGCGTTCATTTTGATCGGCACCTCCATGCCCATCCTGTCGCGGATCGTTGTCCCGGAGGGCTCCTCCGTGAAGGCCGAATTCTACAACAACCTCTCCATCCCGGCCGGCATGCTCCTGCTCGCGCTCATCATCGCCGCGTCCCGTGCCGCATGGCCCCGCGCCGTCGGCCGATGGGCGGCCGCCATACTCGGGTGCGCCGCGATCGGCATCGGGATTGCGCTTAACGTTGGGAGCACGACGAACGCCTTCGCCTATCTCTTCGCCGCATTCGGGAGCCTCGCGGCCCTGCAGGCGCTGCATGCGATCGTGCGCGCGCCCTCCCGCAGGGCGATCGCTGCGCGGATCGCGCACTGTGGCGTGGGCGTCCTCGTCGTGGGATTTGTCACCTCGAACCTGCACTCGACGACGGCGCAGCGGGAGCTCGCGCAGGGCGCGACCACCGCGGTCGGACCCCTCGAGATCGTCTTCGACGGGATTACCGGGCGCGACACGACCGCGCTCGCCTTCACCGTGCGCGACGGCGGCCGGGAGCGCGCAATCAGGGCGCCGTATTTTGTCGACCAGCGTTCGGGCGCGCTCTATCGCGAGCCCTTCGTGATCCGCGGACTCGTGCGCGACGTCTATATCGCCCCCGCCGAATACCGGCCCGATGGCGGCGGCGGGACCCGCCTGCACCTCGAGAAGGGGAAGCCGCAGGCCGCGGATGGGACCGCCTTCGAGTTTCTGGGCTTTGACACGAAGCTCATGAACATGATGGCCGGCGCCGGCACCATCCTCGCGGAGGTGCGCGTGCGCGACGCGGGCGGAACGCATACGGTGTCGCCGGGCCTCATCATCGAAAACGGAAAGGCGGTGGGGAACTACGACGCCGCCCTGCCCGGTACGCCCGCGAAGAAGATCGCGCTTCTGTCCATGAACGTAAGCGCGAAAGAGATCCACCTGCTGGTCACGGAGGGCGCGCCCCCTTCAGTTTTGGTTGACATCTCCTTCAAGCGACTGATATGGTTGGTGTGGCTGGGAACGGTCGCCATCGCCGCCGGCGGGATCGTGGGATTGTTTCGATCACGCGAATGACGCGCTTCATTCAGCGCAACCGAGGAGATACCCCCTGGATCATTGCGAGGGAAGCGAAGCAATCCGGCACTGGAGCGGGGCAATGCGTATTCCATATTTCAATTGACTTTTCCCCGTACCGAATCAGATTGCTTCGTCGCGGCCGCTCCTCGCAATGACCGGTTCGGCAGTCACGAGTACGTCGACTAAGCGACAAACGCCATGAGCGAAGACACCTTCATCGACATCGTCGTTAACAAGAAAGCGCGCTTCGAATACGAGATCGTGGACACCTTCGAAGCGGGCTTGGTGCTCAAGGGCACCGAGGTGAAATCGGTCCGGCTGAAACAGGCGAGCATCCAGGAGTCGTATGCGCGCATCGCGAAGGGCGAGGTGTTCCTCGTGGGGATGAACATCACCCCCTACGCGCACGGCAACCGTTTCAACCACGACCCCCTGCGGGAGCGCAAGCTCCTCCTCCACCGGCAGGAGATCAAGCGCCTCACCGGCAAGGTGGCCGAACGCGGCTTCACGCTGGTGCCGCTCAAGCTCTACTTCAAAAACGGGAAGGTGAAGGTGCTTTTGGGCCTGGGCAAGGGGAAGACGACCCACGACAAGCGTAAGACCATCCAGAAACGCGAGTCCGACCGCGAGCTCCGGCGGGTCATCAAGGAATCGAAGCGGTAATCACTCCCACTCGATCGTTGACGGCGGTTTCGACGAAACATCGTAGACGACGCGGTTCACCCCCCGCACCTCGTTGATGATGCGGTTGGACACGCGCTTGAGCACCTCGTCCGGGATGGAGGCCCAGTCGGCGGTCATCGCGTCCACCGAGGTGACGGCGCGCAGGGCGATCACGTTCTCGTAGGTGCGCTTGTCCCCCATCACCCCCACCGAGCGCACCGGCAGGAAGACGGCAAAGGCCTGCCAGATCTCGCGGTAGAGTCCCGCGCGTTTGATCTCCTCGATAAAGATGTCGTCGGCCTCGCGGAGGACATCCAGCCGCTTCTCCGTGACCTCGCCGATCACGCGGATCGCGAGCCCCGGCCCCGGGAACGGGTGGCGAAAGAGGAGCTCGTCGGGCATGCCGAGCTCCTGGCCCAGCCGCCGCACCTCGTCCTTGAAGAGCTCCTTGAGCGGCTCGATCACCTTGCCCGACTTGATGAGCTTGAGCACCTCCGGCACGCGGTTGTGGTGGCTCTTGATGGTGTCCGAGGGCCCCTTGGTGGACACCGACTCGATCACGTCCGGGTACAGCGTGCCCTGCGCCAGGAAATCGAAACTTCCGATCTTCCGGGCCTCCTCTTTAAAGACGTTGATGAATTCGCGCCCGATGATCTTGCGCTTCTTCTCGGGATTCTCGACGCCCTTGAGGAGCTTCAAGAATCGCTTCGAGGCGTCCACGTAGATGAGGTTGAGCCTCAGATGTTTCTCGAAGCGCTCGATGACCTGCGCGGCCTCGTTCTTGCGCAACACGCCATTGTTCACAAAGACCGGATAGAGCCGATCGCCGATGGCCTTCTGCAGAAGCACCGCCGTCACGGAGGAATCGACACCCCCGGAGAGGCCCAAGAGGACCGTGCCGTCCTTCACCTCGGCGCGGATCGCCTCGATGGACGAATCGATGAACGATTTCATGGACCAGGTAGCCCTGAGCCCGCAGATCTCGAAGAGAAAGTTCTTGAGCACCTGCGTGCCGTTTACGGTGTGGTGCACCTCGGGATGGAACTGCACGCCATAGATGCGCCGCTCGTCGTTTCCGATCGCGGCGGTCTCGGCGTTGTCGGAGCTCGCGAGCACCGCAAAGCCCGCGGGGGGCGCGCTTACCTTGTCCCCGTGGCTCATCCACACGGTTTGGTGCGCATCGAGCCCGCGAAACAACGGAGAGTCGCCGGCAATGGTGATGGTCGCGCGCCCGTACTCCTTCGAGTGCGCCGGTTGCGATGTCCCCTTGAAGGCGTCCACGATCACATACAGACCATAGCAGATGCCCAGCACCGGGACGCCCAGGTCGAAGATGTCGGCGGCGATCCGCGGGGCGCCGTCCTCGTAGAGCGACGAGGGCCCGCCCGACAGAATGATCGCGGAGGGGCGTTCGCGCGTGATATCGTCGAGCGGGTGGAAGTAGGGGACGATCTCCGCGTACACGCCGAGCTCGCGCACCCGCCGCGCGATCAGCTGGGTGTATTGCGAGCCGAAATCGAGGATAATGACCCGCTCCGGGGGCAACGCGAGGGCGCCGTGATCGATCATGGTGGTTCGTTTTTCTCCGTACATGGATTGCATCGGGAGCCTAGGGAGCGCCCGGTGGATGTCAAATATTTTTCTTGACGGATAACGCGGCCGGGCGGTTATCATAGACAATACCACCGGTACGAATCCGTACCGCCGACCGAGGAACCATGAAGAAAAAAGCGCTCATCACCGGCATCACGGGACAGGACGGGGCCTACCTCGCCGAGCTCCTGATGAACAAGGGCTACGAGATCCACGGCATCAAGCGGCGCTCGTCCATGTTCAACACGCACCGCATCGACCACCTGTACCAGGACCAGCACGAGTCCAACGTAAAGTTCTTCCTCCACTACGGCGACCTGACCGACTCCACCAACCTCATCCGCATCGTCCAGGACGTGCAGCCCGACGAGATCTACAACCTGGCCGCGCAGTCGCACGTGGCCGTCTCCTTCGAGACGCCGGAATACACCGCGAACGCCGACGCCATCGGCACCCTGCGCCTGCTCGAGGCGATCCGTATCCTCAAGCTCGAAAACAAGACGAAATTCTATCAGGCCTCCACCTCTGAGCTCTACGGCCTGGTGCAGGAGATCCCGCAGAAGGAGACCACGCCCTTTTATCCGCGCAGCCCCTATGCGGTCGCGAAGCTCTACAGCTACTGGATCGTCGTGAACTACCGCGAGGCCTACGACATCTTCGCCTGCAACGGCATCCTCTTCAACCACGAATCGCCCAACCGCGGCGAGACCTTCGTGACCCGGAAGATCACCCGCGCCGCGGCGCGGATCGCCCTGGGCCTGCAGAACATGATGTTCCTGGGCAACATGAATTCCAAGCGCGACTGGGGACATGCGCGCGACTACGTCGAGGGCATGTGGCTCATGCTCCAGCAGAAAACGCCCGGCGACTTTGTCCTTGCCACCGGCGAGACCAACACGGTGCGCACCTTCGTGGAGATGTCGTTTCACGAGCTCGGCGTCTCGGTCGAATGGAAGGGCGAGGGCGTCCACGAGAAGGGAAAAATCGCCGCTGTCGACAAAGATGCGTTCATGAAAGCGATTGATGATGCCGCCCTCGCCGAGAAGGCGCTCAAGTCCTTGAAAACGGGCGCCATCGTCGTCGAGGTGGACCCGCGCTACTTCCGCCCCACCGAGGTGGACCTGCTCATCGGCGACCCCTCGAAGGCGAAGCGCGAGCTCGGCTGGGCGCCCAAGCGCTCTCTCCGCGATCTTGTTGGCGAGATGGTTCGCGAGGACGTCAGAGAAGCGCGCAAGGGCGTCCTCCTGCACGAGAGCGGCTATCGGGTGATGCGCTTCCATGAATAAGGACTCGAGGATCTTCGTCGCCGGCGGGAGCGGCCTGGTGGGCGCCGCCATCATCCGCACCCTGCTTCAGAAGGGATACACGAACGTCATCGCGAGTTCGCACACCAGCCGCGTTGACAATGCGGGGGACCGGCGCGTTCCCGAATACCCGCTGGACCTCACCGACCAGGCGGCCACGAACGAGTTCTTCCGGACGCACACGCCGGAATACGTCTTCATGTCGGCCGCGCGCGTCGGCGGGATCGCGGCGAACAGCACCTACGTAGCGGAGTTCATCTATCAGAACATCGCCATCGCGGCCAACGTCGTGCACGCGGCCCACGCGCATGGCGTCACCAAGCTCCTCAACCTCGGCTCGTCGTGCATCTACCCCAAGCTCGCCCCGCAGCCCATGAAGGAGGACTTCCTCCTCACCGGCCCGCTCGAGGAGACCAACGAGCCCTACGCGATCGCCAAGATTTCCGCCATCAAGCTGTGCCGCTACTACAACCAGCAGTACGGCACCAACTTCATCTCGGTGATGCCCACGAACCTCTACGGCCCCAACGACAACTACGATCTTTATAATTCGCACGTGCTCCCCGCGCTCATCCGCAAGTTCCACCTGGGGACGCTGCTCGAAAAAAACGATCTCGCGGCCATCCGCGCCGATTTCAACTTCTGGGAGCGCACCGACCGCTACGGCGCCATGAGCGACGCTGACATCATGCGGCTCATCGAAACCTTCGGGATCACGAAGGGCCGCGTCGCCGTGTGGGGGACCGGCAGCCCCTACCGCGAGTTCCTGCACGTGGACGACGTGACCGACGCCTTCGTATTCTTGATGGAAAATTTCGACTACGCGGACATCGGCGAATTCATCAACATCGGCTACGGCGCCGATGTCACCATTCGCGAGGCGGCCGGGACCGTGAAGGACATCGTTGGCTTCACGGGCGAGCTGTATTTCGACACCACCAAGCCCGACGGCACGCCAAAGAAGCTCCTCGATGTCTCGCGCCTCTCCGCGCTCGGCTGGAAGGCGAAGATCCCGCTTCGCGACGGCATCGCGAACGCCTACGAGTGGTACGTACAGACCGTGCCGTCGCGCTAGGCGGACGGGCGCATCATGGCACGACCGCCATTCTCCACCACCCGCCTGCTCGAGCGATCACGGTCCGCCGGAATGGACGACAAAACGCCATCGGCCGCGATGCGCGGCGGGCTCCGCATGAACGGTTTCGTCAAGCGTTCGCGCCCGGGACTCCCGCTCGTCACCGTCGCGACCGTGTCGTACAACGCCGCGGCCGACATCGAGGACACCATCCGCAGCGTCCTCAACCAGACCTACGACAATGTGGAGTATCTCGTGATCGACGGCGGCTCGACCGACGGGACTGTCGACATCATCCGCGCGCATGAACACGCCATCGACCTCTGGATCTGCGAACCGGACCGCGGCATCTACGATGCCATGAACAAGGGGATCACGCTGGGAACGGGCGATTGGTTTTCGTTCATGAACGCCGGGGACCGCTTCGCCGGCGATGATGTCCTCGCGCTGTTTTGCGATGCGCGCTTCGATGCGCATGCCCCCGGCATCGCGTACGGGGACACGATCGTCGTTGATGCGCAGGGTCGGGAGATTCTGTCGTCGGCGGGCGAGCTGCGGCTACGCGACTTCCACTACGATACGCCGGTCTGCCATCAGTCGCTGTTCACGAACCGAATGGCCTTCGAGGCGGTCGGCGCCTACTCTGCCGACCTGAAACTCATGGCCGACCTCGACTGGCTGGTCCGCTTCATGCGGCTGGGCGCGACGCGAACCTGCAACCGCTATCGCGTTGACCGCCCCATCGCGCGCTATCGCATCGGCGGGAAGGGGTATTCGAGCGGAGAGCGAAACTATCTCGAGCGGTGGCGCGTGGCGCGTGCGTATTTCCCGCTTCGCGTTCGGGCGCGCTACCTCATCGGGTTCCCCCTGGAGATGGTCCTGATCCGCCTTCGGCGTCTGGCGAAGCTCATCCTGGGCGATTCGGCAATAGCATATCGCTGGCGTCGATGGCGCATGGGCGGATCGTTGTCCCCGTAGAGACAGGGCAGTGCCCTGTCTCTACGGGGACAACGGACTTGACATTTCCCCCGTGTCCCGGTACCACGGCGGCATCACCATTCGGAAAAACACATGGCACGAACCGTAAAAACACGCATCCTCCCGCAGGAGGAATACGAGCGTTGGGACGCCTTCGTCGATACATCGCCGCAGGGGAGCCTGTTCAATAAGAGCTGGTGGCTCTCCACGGTGTCATCCGACTTTTCGATCCTCGCCTGCGAGGATGGGAGCGGGCGCATCATCGGCGGCATCGCGCTCCCGCGCTACTACGGCACGCTCTACAAGAACCCGCCCATCACCACCGTCCTGGGGGTGCTGCTGGGGGATTTTTCCGATCTGAAGAACGCCACGCGGTATTCGAAAGAGATCGAGATCGTCGAGGAGATTGCAGAGACCCTTCCGAAATTCCGGCTGTTCGATTACGGCTTCAGCTACCACTTCACGAACGCCCTGCCCTTCAAATGGGCCGGGTTCTCGTTCGATATCGGGTGCACCTATGTGATCGAGGACCTCTCCGCGGTCGATGCGCTCTTCGACGATTTCAAGACGAACATCAAGACCGACGTGCGCAAGGCGGCGAAAAACGGCGTGTCCATTACCGACGCGCTGACCATCGACGACTTCTACGCGGTGCACCGGATGACCTTCCAGCGGCAGTCGATGGAGGTGAGCTACGGAAAGGACTTCGTGCTGGGCATCGAACGGACGCTCGCCGCGCGCAATGCGCGAAAGATGCTCTTCGCCGTCGATGAGGCGAAGCGCATCCACGCCGCGGCCTACATCGTGCACGATGCGCGCTGCGCCTACTACTTCATGGGGGGCGGCGATCCGGCGCTCCGCAATAGCGGCGCGACCTCGCTCGTCATCTGGGAGGCGATCCGGTTCGCCGCGACGGTGAGCCGCGAATTCAACTTCGAGGGTTCGTCCGTGCCCTCGATCGAACGCTTCTTCCGCGCCTTCGGGGGCGAACAGCGGCCCTACCACATCATCCGCAAGAGCTCGGCCGTTACGCGCATGGCGCTTTCGCTCCTGCGCACGCAGCGCAACCTGATCTACCGCTTCAGGAAGCTCCCCTAGGCGCCCGCCCCCATGGTCCGCTTGATCACCGATATCGGCGACGGCCCGCGCAGGACGCGGTGCGAATACGCCTTCCGCACCCTGCTCGATGTCGCGGGCGTTTCGCCGGACAACGCGCTTGCCGTCTCGTACGCGTCGGAACCGCATACCCGCTGCGATGTGTGGATCCGCCCGGAGGGCGCACCCGCGATCGCGCGGCGCCGACGCGGCACGATCGTCATCGACGAGGACATCATCGCCGAATCGTTTGCGCTGCTGTCCTGCGCGGAGGAGTACGGCGGCCGGCGGGACGGCAAGGGACGCTTCCTCGCGCGCTTCACCGAACGCGCGGCGATCGACATCCCCGTGGTGAACCGCCACGCCCTCACGCTGAAGCGCGCGCTGGCGCGTGCTGCGCGAGCGAAGGGGAAGCGGCTCAAGACCGATCCGCGGCGCTTCACCGTAGTCCTCTCGCACGACGTGGACAACATCACCGACAAGAATATCCATGTTTGTTTACACCGGGCAGCGCGCGCGGTGAAGTATCTCCTGCGCGGCAGGATCGCATCGGCCCTGCGCATGGGACTGTTCACGCTGGGCCGACTGTTCGCGCGCGGCAATCCCTACGACAACTACGCCGCCTACATCGACCTCGAGCGCCGCTATGGATTTCGCTCAACGTTTTTCATGATCACCGGCGCCGGGGGGCGCTTCGGGGCGCGCTACTCGATCGCACAGGCCCGGTCGATGCTCGGCGACATCACCGCCGCCGGATGGGAGGTCGGCCTGCACACCAACTATTACTCCTTTCACGATCCGAAGGCCGTCATCGGCGAGCGGCGCGCCATCGAGGACGCGATCGGCCGCCCCATCGCGGGTTGCCGCAACCACTATCTCATGCTGTCCATCCCCGAATCATGGCGCGTGATGGTCCGCGCGGGGCTCGTCTACGACAGCAGCGTCGGCTACACCGACGCCATCGGCTTTCGCGCGGGGGTCGCGTATCCGTACCGCCCCTACGACATGGAGGCGGAAGCCGCCATCGACCTCATCGAGATACCCCTCGTGATCATGGACACCGCCGTTCTGGACTACGACGGCGATCGCGAGGCGGCCTGGGCGCGCATTCAAAAAGTCCTGGACGAAACCAGGGACGTCGGCGGAACTATCGCGGTGAACTTCCACCACCGCGCGCTCTACGACCACGAGTTCGCGGGCTGGAACGACATCTACATTCGCATACTCGATTACATTCGCGAGCACAACGGGCGCGGGATCTCGGCGTCGATGCTCGTCGGGGAGGTGGTCCATCATGCTTAGGTTCGCGCTCGTCGGCTGCGGGAGGATCGCCAAGCGGCACTCCGAGCTCCTGGGGTTCGGACAGATCGCGGGCGCCGAGCTCGCGGCGGTCTGCGATATCGTCCCGGAAAAGGCGAAGGCGATCGGCGAGCGCTTTTCGGTGCCGCACTATACGGACATGGACGAGATGATGACGCGCGAGAAGATCGACGCCGTCACGGTGCTCACCGAGAGCGGACGCCACGCCGAGCACGTCATTCGCCTGGCGAAACACGGCCGGCACATTATCGTGGAAAAGCCCATGGCGCTCACCCTCGACGACGCCGACCGCATGATCGCCGCCTGCGCGGAGAACGACATCCGGCTCTTCGTGGTGAAGCAGAACCGCTTCAATGTTCCGGTGCAAAAACTCCGCGGGGCGCTCGAGGCAGGGCGCTTCGGCACACTGGTTCTGGGGACCGTGCGCGTGCGCTGGTGCCGCACCCAGGCCTACTACGACCAGGACGCCTGGCGCGGCACCTGGGCGTTCGACGGCGGCGTACTCACCAATCAGGCGAGCCATCACGTGGACCTGCTCGAGTGGATGATGGGCGACGTGGAAAGCGTGTTCGCGAAGGGCATCACGGCGCTCGTAAACGTGGAGACCGAGGACACGGCGGTGGTGACGCTCAAGTTTAAAAACGGGGCGCTGGGCGTGATCGAAGCGACCACCGCGGCGCGCCCGAAGGACCTCGAGGGGTCCATCTCGATATTGGGCGAGCGGGGCACGGTCGAGATCGGCGGCTTCGCGGTGAACGAGATGAAGGTGTGGAACTTCACGGAGCCGATCGCCGGGGACGACGAGGTGCTCTCGAAGTTCTCCGTGAACCCGCCGAACGTGTACGGCTTCGGGCACCAGGCCTACTACGAGCACGTGGTCGATTCGATCTCGAACAACACCAAGCAGCTGGTGGACGGTCTCGAGGGGCGACGGAGCCTGGAGCTCATCTCGGCGATGTACGAATCCATGGAAACGGGCCGCGAGGTCCTCTTGCGCTTTTCCCCCAACAAGTGCCGTCTGGGCATGCGATGATCGCGCCGAGCGCCATCATCCATCCCGGCGTTCGCCTGGGCGCCGATGTGACCGTGGAGGACTTCTGCATCATCGGGGCGCCCTTCCGGGGACAGGCCGGCGAGGAGACGGTGATCGGCGACGGGGCCGTGATCCGCTCGCATACGGTGATCTACGCCGGGAACGTGATCGGCGCGGGGTTCCAGACCGGCAACAAGGCGAACATCCGCGAGCTCAACCGCATCGGCGACGACGTGAGCGTGGGGACGCTCACGGTGATCGAGCACCACGTGACCATCGGCAGCGGCGTGCGCATCCACTCCCAGGTCTTCATCCCCGAGTTCACCGAGCTCATGGACGAGTGCTGGATCGGACCGAATGTCGTAATCACCAATGCGCGCTACCCGAAATCCCCCGAGGCCAAACAAAATCTTCGCGGCGCCGTCATCGAACCGAACGCGAAGATCGGCGCGAACTGCACGCTGCTGCCGGGGGTGCGCGTGGGCGCGGGCTCTCTGGTGGGCGCCGGCAGCGTGGTCACGAAGGACGTCGCGCCGGGGATCATCGCCGCCGGGAACCCCGCCCGGCGGATCAAGAACATATTTTATTGACAAATACGCTCCGCCGGCGATCATTCACCTCTTTCGCACAGGGCAATCCACATGATAAAATTTCTCGACCTCGCCAAACAATATCAATCGATTAAGGGCGAAATCGACGCCGCGATCGGCGCGGTCATCGCCGACACCTCGTTCATCGGCGGCGCGCACCTGCGGCGCTTCGAGGAGGCGTTTGCCGCCTACCAGCGGACGGAACACTGCGTGGGCGTCGCCAACGGGACCGACGCCATCGAGATCGCGATCGAGGCGCTGGGCCTCCCGCACGGGAGCGAGATCATCGTCCCCGCGAACAGCTTTATCGCCTCCAGCGAGGCGGTCACGCGCGCCGGGTGCCGCGTCGTCTTCTGCGACGCGAACGAGCGGAACTACACCATCGATATCGACGACCTTTTGCGGCGGATCACCCCACAGACGAAGGCGATCATCGCCGTGCATCTCTATGGCCATCCCTGCGACATGGACGCGCTCCTCGCGATCGCGAAACGGCACGGCCTCTTCGTGATCGAGGATTGCGCGCAAGCGCACGGCGCGGAATACCGGGGGCGGCGCGTGGGCGCGATCGGCGACATCGGCGCGTTCAGTTTCTACCCGGGCAAGAACCTCGGCGCCTACGGCGACGCCGGCGCGATCGTGACCAACGATGCGGCGCTCGCCCGCCGCTGCCGTATGATCGCCAATCATGGCCGCGTCGAGAAGTATAACCATGAGTTCGAGGGCCGCAACTCCCGCCTCGACGGCCTGCAGGCGGCCGTCCTGTCCGTGAAGCTCGCCCATCTCGACGAGTGGACCGCGCGCCGCATCGCGATCGCCGACTACTACCTCGAGCACCTGCGCGATGTTCCGTTCATCACGCTGCCGGAGCGCGCGGAGTGGGCGCGGCAGGTGTACCACCTGTTCGTGATCCGCTCCGAGCACCGCGACGCGCTCCAGGCGCACCTGAAGGCGGGCGGCGTCGAAACGGGGATCCACTATCCCATCGCCCTGCCGAAGCTCGCCGCGTACCGCTATCTGAACCAGCACGGCGAAGCGTTGTTCGCCAATTGCGCGGACTCCACGCTCCTGAGCATCCCCATGGGCGAGCACCTGGAACCGGAGGACGCGCGGACGGTCGTCGAGCGCATCAAGGCCTTCAGCCCATGACCCGCGTCGTGCTCATCTGCTCGTTCTACGCGCCGGAGCTCGGGGCGGCGGTGAACCGCGTGCGCGAATATTCCCGCGCCTTCATGCGGGAGCCCTCGGTCGACTATCGCGTGATCACATCCTTTCCCACCTACCCGACCGGCGTCAAGCCGCACCGCTATCGACGCAAAATTCAAACCTCGGAGACGGGCGAGTTCGGCGAGCCCGTGACGAGGCTGTATACGACGAACTGGTCGAAGGCCTTCGTGTCGAAGCTCGGAAACCAGCTCATGTTCGCTTTCATGCTGGGCCTGTACTGCCTGCGCTTCCTGTTCCTGCGCAACACCGTGTTCATCGTTTCCTCACCGTCATTTTTCGCCATCATCCCCGTCTATCTCCTCTCGCTCGTGCGGCGCTGCGACTACGTCCTCGACGTCCGCGATCCCTATCCGGTGAGCCTCTTCGAGCTAAGCGGCCTGGTGAACCGCGATTCGCTTCCGGGCAGGATCCTGCTCGCGCTCGAGGCTCGTTTCTACCGCCGGGCGCGCCGGGTGTTCACCGTGAGCGAGAGCATCATCGACTTCATCATGGCGTCCAATCCTCGCATCGCGGCGCGCGGCATCGGGCGCGAGCGCTTCGGCGTCATCTACAACGGGGTCTCGGCGGACTTCATCGGATTTGGCGCTGACGAGGCGCACCGGCGGGAGATCGCCGCGCGCTACCGCGGGCGGTTCGTCGTCCTGTTCAGCGGAACCATGGGCAAGGCGGAAGACATCGAGGCGGTGCTGGAGGCCGCGGCGATCCTGGAGCACACCCATCCGAAGATGCTCTTCCTGTTCGTCGGTGACGGCGAAAAGCGCGGGATGGTGGCCGAGCACGCGGCGCGGCTGCGCAATGTCGCGCTCGTCGATCCGGTGTCCCACCGCGCGGTGGCCGCGTACATCCGGGTCGCGAACGTCGGCCTGTCCATCCGCCATCCCTCGCCGCTCGAGGCGACCGCGCTCCCGGTGAAGATATTCGAATACCTGGCGATGGGGCTTCCGGTGATCTACGGCGGCGGCGGCGAGGCCGAACGGGTCATCGCCGGCGCCCGGGGCGGCATCGCGCTCGAGACGACAAGCGGCGCCGCGCTCGCAGCCGCGCTTCGCACCGTGCATGCGAGAAAAACAACGCTGCGCGTCAACCGCGAATACATCATCCGGAACTTCTCGCGTGAGACGCAGGCGAAAAAAATGGTGGCGGAGATCGTATCCCCGCACTCTCCTCCGTGCGCTCGAGACAATGCGGCGGGAACACGCGCGTAACGCCCCTCTGGGGGCAGTGAAAGAATTCCATCAAGGACACGGGACATGAAAAAGAAGATTCTGATGACCGGCGGTTCCGGATTTATCGCATCGCATTTCCACGAGCGCCTCACGGACACGCCCGTCAACAACCTGGACCTCGTCGCGCCGGCGCACCCCCTGCACAGCGCGCACATCCAGGGCGACGTGCGCAACCCCGCGGACGTCGAGCGCGCGATCACGGGCTGCTCGTCCATCATCCATCTAGCCGCGGCGCACCACGACTTCGGGATATCGCGCGAGGAGTACTTCGACGTGAACGAGAACGGCGCGCGCGTCATCTGCGAGGCGGCGGCGAAACACAAGGTCAGGGACGTTGTCTTCTACTCCAGCGTGGCCGTCTTCGGCGAGGACTACGAAATGACGGTGGACGACACCGAACCGCGCCCGACGAACGATTACGGCGCCTCCAAGCTCGCCGCCGAGCGGGTGCTGCGCGAATGGGCGCGGGAGGACACAAAACGTCGATTGCTCATCATGCGTCCCGTCGTGGTATACGGCCCCCGCAACTACGCGAACATGTACAACCTCCTCCGACAGATCGCCTCGGGGAAATACTTCAACATCGGCGCCGGCGGCAACATCAAGTCCATCGCCTACGTGGAAAACCTGGTCGAGGCGACCCTCTTCCTCGCCGCACGGATGAAGGCGGGCGTCGAGACCTACAGCTATTCGGACGAGCCGCACCTCTCGAGCCGCGAGATCTCCGACATCATCGCGCGCGCGCTCGGGCGCGGCAGGACGATCACCGTTCCCTACCGGCTTGCGTGGCTGATGGCGCTTCCGTTCGACGCGCTCATCGCCCTCACGGGAAAAAACCTTCCGGTCTCGACCAACCGCGTGAAGAAATTCTGCACGCAGACCTATCACGACGCCCCCAAAGTCCGCGCGAGCGGCTTCACCAAGCGGTTCGACAATCCGGCGGGACTCGCGCGGATGGCGCGGTGGTATCTCGATACGCCGTCCGCGCGGGAGCGGCCCTAGAGTTCGCCGATGTTTGGCATCGCACAGAACGCGCTTCCCTTCACCGACGCCGCGCGCGATGGAGAGGCGCGCGGCGCGGGACGGACGCCATGAACAAGGCCGAGCGGCGCGAGCTCATCATCCGGCACGCCACGACGCTCTTCGCGGAGAAGGGCTACTACAACGTCTCCGTGACCGACATCATCGACGAATGCCGCATCGTACGAAGCACCTTCTACGCGCATTTCCGGAACAAACAGGACATCTTCCGCCTACTGGTGGATCGCTTTTCCGATATTCTCCAGGAGGCGATCCTGGGCATCAACATCTCCAAGGCGGACCGCCGGGACGACCTGGTGGGCGCGATCCGCGAGATGTCGCTCGCGCTGGTGGACGCGATCGAGCGCAACCGCGACCTCACGACGATCCTGGTGACCGCGCCGCTCGGGCACGACGACGATTTCGACGACAAGGTGAACGAATTCTACGCGAAGATCCTGGGCGCCATCAAGCTCCTCCTGGCTGAGGGCATGCGCGACGGCACCATCGCGCGGCTCGACGCGGACATCATCTCCTACGCGATCCTGGGCAACATCAAACAGATCGTGCTCCAGTGGATCATCTACAGGGACGTTCCGGACATCCGAACGGCGCTGGACGACATCGTCCGCTTCATCCTGTTCGGCATCACCCGCCGGTGATTTTTTTCGCAAATTTCATTTGATAATTTTCCGCCGCGCGATCAAATCGGACCGTCGACCGGGGCGGGGCCGCCGCCCGATCGACAATACCGCATGCGGGGTGCCGGCATGAACTTCATCGACCGTTTCTTCTCAATCTCCCGGCTCGGGTCAACGATTCGCACCGAGATCACCGCCGGGGCCACCACCTTCGTCACGATGGCCTACATCATCTTCGTGCAACCGGCCGTGCTCTCCGCCGCCGGGATGGACTTCGGCGCGGTGCTCGTAGCGACCTGCGTCTCCTCGGCGCTCGCCACGCTCATGATGGGCCTCTACGCCCGCTATCCCCTCGCGCTCGCGCCGGGCATGGGCGAGAATTTCTTCTTCGCATACGTGGTGGTCGTCGCGATGGGGATCCCGTGGGACACGGCGCTGGGCATCGTGTTCATCTCCGGCATCCTGTTCCTGGCGCTGTCGCTGTTCAATGTGCGGGAGATCATCATCAACACGATTCCGCCGTCGCTCAAGGCCGGCATCACGGTGGGCATCGGCCTGTTCGTCACGTTCATCGGCCTGGTCTTCGCGGGCATCATCGAGAAATCGCCGGGCGGGATCGTGAAGCTCGGCAGCGTCCGCGAGCTGCACGTGATCATCCCGATACTCGGGGTGCTGGTCATCGCCGTCCTGTCGTATTTCAGGATCCGGGGGGCGATCCTCCTGGGAATCCTCGTCTGCGCGCTCATCGCCCTCGCGACCGGGATCGCGAACTACCGCGGCATCGTGAGCGGCCCGCCGTCCATCATGCCAGTTTTCGCGAAGATGGACGTCCTAAAGGCGCTCTCGCTCGACTATGTCCCCCTGATCCTGGTGTTCCTCTTTATGAACGTGTTCGATACGGTGGGCACCGTCGTTGGCGTTACGCGACAGGCGGGGCTCATGGACGAGAACGGCGCCATCCCGCGCATCAACCGAATCCTGCACACCGATTCGGCCGCGACGGCCTTCGGGGCGCTCTTCGGCACCTCCACCGTGACCACCTATATCGAGAGCGCGACGGGCGTGTACGAGGGCGGGCGGACGGGCCTCACCGCGGTCGTCACGGCGCTGCTCCTGGCGCTCGCCATCTTCATTGAGCCGCTCGCGCGGATGATCGGCGGCGGATACGCGGTCGGCGGGACGACGTTCTACCCGATCATCGCGCCGGCGCTCATCATTGTCGGCTCCATGATGGTCATTAGCATCAGGGACATCGCCTTCGACGACGTGACCGAATACCTGCCGGCCTTCCTGGTGATGATCGGGATGCCGCTCACCTACTCGATCGCCGACGGCCTCGCCTTCGGGTTCATCTCCTACCCGGCGCTCAAGATCGCGACGGGCAAGATCCGCGAGATCAAGCCGCTGGTCATCGTGCTGGGGATCGTGTTTGTGCTGCGCTATGCGTTCCTGAAGGTGTGAGGCGCGCTCAATCGCCCTCGAACTCGCAGAGCGCAAAGACCTTGTAGCCCGCCCCCTCCAGGCGCTTCCGACCGCCCACGTCCGGCAGGTCCACGATGAAGGACATCTCGACAACCTTCCCGCCGACCTTTTCGATGAGATGCGCGCTTGCAAGCGCCGTCCCGCCGGTGGCCAGAAGATCGTCCACGACGAGCACGCGGTCTCCTTTTTTCAGGGCGTCCTTGTGGATTTCGATGATATCGGTCCCGTATTCCAGCTCGTACTCGTGAGACTCCTTCTCGGCCGGGAGCTTGCCCTTCTTGCGGATGGGGACGAAGCCCTTGCCGAGCTGATAGGCCACCGCTCCCCCCAGAATGAAGCCGCGCGCCTCGAGACCGACCACAAGATCGATCTCGACGCTCTTGTAGCGCTCCACCATTTCGTTGATGACGTCGCGGAACCCGCCCGCGTCGAGGAGCAGCGTGGTGATGTCGCGGAACATGATCCCGTCCTTGGGGAAGTGCGGGATGGTGCGAATTTTTGATTTAATGGGCATGATGGCACCTTCAGGGTTGTATGCAAATCACCGGCGAGCGACCTGCGCCCGCCGACACATCACATCGTCACGGCATTGAAAAAGCAAATACTTTTATCCCGGCACACGACGGCCGTTCCTACAGGCTGGGCACGTTGCCCGCGCGCTCCTTTTCCTTCCGTTCCTTCTCGGCCTTCGCCCGCTCGGCGGCCTCGCGCGCGAGTCGCTCCTGCTCGGCCCTAATGCGCTCCGCGTTCGCCGCCTCCTGCGCGCGATCTCGTTTTTCTTTTTCCAGCGCGGCCTGACGCGCCGCCGCATCGCGAGCAGCGGCCGCCTGACCGTCCTTCAGCCCGGCGTCCCGCTTTCCCTGCTCTTCCTTATCTTTCGCGAGCTTCGCATCACGCTCCGCTTGGAGCCGGTCCTCCGCCTCGCGGGACGCCGAAGCGTCGGCGTCCTCCGTGACCTGCAACACCTCGCGCTTGATCTCTTTCTTCGTTTCAACATCGAGCTTGTCGATCACCTCGGGCTTGATCTCTTTGACCTCCCGCCGGAGGGCCTCGACTTCCTCGGCCTTCAGTGTCACCACGGGTATCGCCTGCTTCTTCTCGATCGCCGTTTTCATGGCCTTTTCATCCACGACCAGGGCCTGGTTTTTCTCCACCGTGGTCGCGGCCTCCACGACCGGCGTGTCCGCAACCACGGGATTGACCGTGACCGTTCCGTTCAGGACCACCACGCGCATCCGCTGCGGCTCGGCGGCCACCTGGAAGCTCGTCCCCCGCACCGCGATGGTCAATGTCGGCGTATTCACGCGGAAGGTCGAGCCCTTGACGAGCTTGGAGACGGTCACGTAGACCTTGCCGCTTTGCATGGTGAGGCTGGTATCGCCCGCCATCTTTTCCTGCAGGGAGGCGATCCGCACGTTCGAGTTTTCGTACACGCGCACCAGCCCCTTCGCGCCGTACAGGAGGTCGGCGGTGGAGGCCTTGTCGGTGATGACGGCATCACCAAGCGCGAGCGCCTCGCCGATGCTCGTGGCGCGCGCCACGCCCTGCGACACGACCTTCACCGTACCGATAGATGACTGCACCGTAAAGACGAAGTCCGCGAGCTTGGCCTTGCCGCAGGAGAGCTGGGCGAGCACAATAAACGGAATGACAATGAATGGAAGCCGTCGCATCTGTCGCATCATGAATACCTCTCGGGTGTATTGTTCTTGTGGCGCGTCAACGAACCCGTCCGCATGATTCCGAGCTGGTGATTGCCGTTCGCGGCACTGTTTCGCATGCTACAGATCGATATAATACAGCGCCGTGAAGGTCACGCCGTAAAAAACGTCCTGCGTATCACGCTCCATGAATGGATCATTTGTATTCAAATACTCCTTTCGATCACGACCAATCACCTTAAGCTGCTGATAACGGAAACCCAGCGAGAGCGTCGTTTTGGCCGATTGGAGATAGTACGCCACGGCGATGTCGCCATTACCCCCCCATGAGACCAGGTCGAACACCTGCACCACGGGACCGGATTTGCTGCTTTCGGCTGGATCATAATAATAGGTCGAGGTCGTCATGGTCTCGGTCCCGACGGTATACAGACCATTCACGTTTATCATCAGGAATAACGAATCGGCGAGCGGGACGCTAAACCCGACGCCCAGGCCCGGCCCAACGGTGCTTTCATAGGACTTGGTACTCTCAAAGACCGGATATCCATCAATATTTACATAATACACCTTCTGATACCAGTTGTATCCCATCCACTTAACACCTCCAAATATCCGGAACATACGGGTAATAGAATACGTCATTATGGTGTCGGAATCGAACTTATATGTCCTGTCCCTGTGTACGAAGTCGCTGGCGTTCTCGTAATCATACCCGATGGTTTCTGCAAACCCAAAGGAACCCGTCATAAAGCGCGTCGAGAGCGCCCAAGTGTCGTTAAATTTGACCGACAGGATGGGACCGTACATAAAGCCGCTGTCTCTGTCGTCATTGCTCACCGAATCGTAGGTTTCCTTGGATGAGAACTGCCACCAGGCGTACCAGACCGATGCGCCGACGGTGAGGTCGACGGCGAGCGCGGCGCCGGAAAACGCGACACCCATGAGCGCGGAAACGAGCGGCACGAAAATCGATTTTCGTTTTACGGTTTTATTCATGTCATTTCTCCTCTTCGAGTTATCAGCACTATCATCACAACCCGATACGCCGGCGGCACTGACGAGATCACGCCGCACGCATCATCCGCCGAAGTAATACAACGCCGACACCGTTATACCGCCGAATATGTCCTGATAGTCGCGATCGCTCCCATCGCTGGGAGTAACCGCATCGCGGCGGTCGCGGGCAAGCACCTTGAGGATTTGGAAGCGTCCGCCAATCGCGACGGTGGTTTGCGCCGACAGAATATAATACGAAACCGCCGCATCGATGTTGCCGCCCCACATGACGACATCGGCCACGGTTGAGAACTCTCCGCTGATATAACGCGTGATATCGCTCCCGCCAAGAACCACCGGCCTGTTGGGCACATAGCTGTACAATCGCGTTCGGGATTCCCCAACGGTATACAGGCCGTTGACGTTCAGGCTCGCATACAACCCATCGGCAAGCGGGGCAACCAGCCCCAGACCGCCGCCGGGTCCATAGGTGGTGGAAAAAACATTCTCGGTTATGTACACATAGTTTTCTAAAACGGAAAACGGATAGATGTTGATATTGCTTCGCCGATTCAGGAACCGCTGATACCCCATGATCTTCACGCCGGCGAAAAGACGCACGTATCTGGACACGGAATACCCGAGCGTCGTATCCGAATCGTATTTGAGCACCCGATACCGCGTTGTAAACGTATCGTAGTTCGTTCCGTAGGCCCGTCCCTCCAGTTCCTTCACCCCGAAATTCCCGATCATGAAACGCGACGAGAGCGTCCAGTCGTCGTGGAACTTGACCGAGACAACGGGCCCGTACATGAAGGCGCTCATCGTTTGCAGGCGGTCATTGCTGATGCCGAAATCGGTATCGACCTGGGAATGGGCGGCGCGCCACCACGCGTACCAGACGGTTGCGCCGGCGGAGACATCGGCGGCGGCGGCGGTGCGGGAACTGAATAGCGGAAGAGACAAGAGCATGATGAAAGCGATTGCGGTGGTACCGTACGTTTGCATCATCGCCTCCAAATGGGGGTGGTGACATACTATCATGCTCTCGAGGGTCAATGGAACCAACCGCCGAATAGAAATTCAAGCCCTTTTCCATGTGAAGCGGTAAAATCCGGATCGTCGCCCGCATGCCGCAATTCGGATGCGAAATGGCCTCGGCTTCGTGATTGACAAATCCGCAGACATGCGCCAGGATCAAACCTGTTCGAACGGAATACGCCTTGACCATGGACAGAACCCGCACACTAAAGATCGCCTCCTGGACGAGCATCGCGGGCAACCTTGCGCTCGCCGCGCTCAAGATCGTGGCGGGAGCCGTAGCCGGGAGCGCGGCGGTCCTGGCCGACGGCATCGACAGCCTGTCCGACGTGGCCATCTCCATCATCACCCTCGCCGCCTCGCTCATGATCGCGCGACCGCCGGACCGCGAGCACCCGTACGGGCACCACCGCGCCGAGACCATCGCGGCGTCGATCTTGGCGTTCATCATCTTTTTCATCGGCGGACAGCTCGTGATCCTCACCGTGGAGCGCCTGCTCTATCACGAGCCCGCGACTCTGCCCGAGCCGCTGGCGCTGTATGCGACCGTCATTTCCATCGCCGGAAAAGCAGCGCTTGCCGCCAGCCAGTTCTACTGGGGGAAGCGGTCGCAGAGCCGCATGCTCATGGCGAACGGGCAGAACATGCTCAATGACATCATCACATCGGCGGGGGTGCTCGCGGGCCTCGCGATCGGTTACTACTGGCGGATCCCTATCATCGACCGCATCATCGCGATCGCGATCGGCGTGTGGATCATGATTAGCGCGGCGCGGATCTTCCGGGGGCTCGCGGTGGAGCTCATGGACGGACACGAACAGGACGGCCCGTACCGGGCGATCTTCGATGCCGTCCGCGAGGTGACCGGCGCGGTCAACCCGCACCGCGCGCGGATCCGGCGCCTTGGCGCGTTATACGTCATCGACTTGGACATCGAGGTGGACGGCGCGATGAGCGTGAGCGAGGCGCACGGCATCGCGAGCGCGATCGAGGAATGCATCAAGGAGCGGCTCGACAATGTCTTCGACATCGTGATACACGTCGAGCCGCTGGGAAACCGCGAGGCGGACGAGGCCTACGGGCTCAGCGCGAACGACGTGCAGGAGTGACGCGCTACTCTCCGCTCCGGATCATTCGAAGGAGGGTCTCCATCGCCACGATTTTCACTTGGACCGCGGACAGCAATAACGCCTTCTTGTACTGCGGACTTGCCGTTTCCATGTTCGTTTTCCACCAAACATTGAGGCGCGGAAACTCGACGAAATAGCGCGCCCGCACTTGGCCATTGACAAATAGCTTCACGTCACATTGCAACTTGATCATGGAGTATTTAAATCCATACATGGCTTCCCGAAGGTGAAAGCTGATATCGATATAGTTCGTTCCCGATTGCGATTGCTCCTCCGATGCCGACCAGAACGACTCCAGCCCCAACGTCGACGACGCCTGCAGCGGGCCCCAGTATGAAAACGAATTCGTCGTTCCTACCGATTTTGCGAATACCCGCCCCTTGTTGACAAAACCATCCTGATATCTTTTTCTATTGATTTTAATACCATGTTTCGCCTCCAAGGCGGTAAAGACGCTTTCAAGGTCAACGGTCGAGATAAACGCAATCGCCAGGTCATTATCCGTAATGGCCGGAGAGTTTACAAAGGATCCCGGATACCCTCTAAACGCCAAAAAATTGAATTCGAACTCCTTGTTGCTTAATCGTGACCATTCATCACGCGACCATACCGAAGAGCATGAAACGAGTGAAAAAACCATTGGAAGAACAAGAAAAAGGCGAGATAGTACTTTCATGAGGAACCTCGACGTGTTTTTTTTAATGAAAGCACGAGGGGTTACATTGTCAAGAAATTCAATGAAGAAATACGGTTTTACGCGCGTTTCTCCAGCGCCTCGATCTCGTCGACGCGCATCCCGCCGCGCAGGTTTTCCAGATAGATGCCCACCGTGCGGTTCACGTCGCTCACGCCGTCGTAGAAAAGCGTGATGATCGGTTTCCCGTGCCGTTCCTGCACCGGCGCGAACAAGGTCTTCGTGATATTGCCCGGCATGCACCCGAACGGCGCGCAGTTTATCACCATGGACGCCCCGTCGCGCAGGAACACCTCGGTGCGGCCCAGCGTGAGGATCGCCTCGCCCTCGAAGATGATCGGCAGGTGCGCCTTCCCGATCCCGAGCACCTCTTCCACCGGCGGCTCCGTCCGCTCCGGCAGGTACGGCGCCGCGAATGTCTCGAAGCGATGCAGCCGCCCCAGCATGTAGCGCGCCTTGAGCCCCACGAAGAGCCGGCCCAGCGGACCGGCGCCGTTCAAGCGCGCAAGGTGGCGCTCCATGTACTGCGTATAGGCGATCCATTCCGACACCGGCGAGAGCCACGCCTCCCCGCCGCAGCGCTCGATTGTGCGCACCAGCGAATCATTGCAAAACGGATTGCAGCGCACGTAGATCTCTCCTACGATCCCGACGAGGGGACGCGCCTCGTAGGCGACCGGGACCGACGCGATCGACTCAAGCGCGCGCCCGAGGCACCCCAGCACGTCGCCCCGCGCCTCGATCACGCGCTCCATCGATCCCATCGCCTCTTCGGCGCGCGCGTCCACGCTTCCCGGCGTCATCTCGTACGGGCGCCGTGCGCAGATCATCTTGTACACAAGATCACCGGCAAGGGTCACGTCCCAGAGGTAGCGGCGAAGCGCATCGGGCATGCCCATATAGGAGTTGATGGAGGTCGGCGAGAAGAGCCCCGCCTCGGCGAAACCGTTCGCGTCCAGCACCGCGCGATGAAGCACGCAGTACTGCCCGAAGCGACAGGGCCCGTCGGCCGTGGGCATAAAGAGCGCATGCTCGGCGGGCGCTGCGTCGATGTCCCGCAGGTGCTTGAGAAACGCGCCGATCGTAGCGACCGCCGGCAGGCACTCGCTCCCGCGCACGTTCTTGAGGCCCGTCTCGAAGGCGTCCGCGTCCTCGAGCGGAAGCGCTTCGGAGCGGAAGTTCCAGGCGCGAAAACCCGCGGCGAAGAGACGGGCGATCACCTCGTGCATCTGCGGGATCCACACCGTGCGTTCACGCTGGCGCGCGAGATAGTGGAAGTCGAGATTCTCCGACGCCGGGCGGGCGGGCGCGACGCGCGCCTCCGCGATCACGTCCATGAATGCCTCGATGCGCGTGAGATAGCCCGTCTCGGAGCCGTGCTCGTCGAGCTCGATGATGAGGTACGGCTTGCCGCGCATGAGCTTCTCGAAGCGCCCGAGGATGAACGAGTCCGGGCCGCACCCGAAGTTGGTCACGTACACCGCATAGGCGTTCGGGAGCTCGCGCACCATTTTCGCGGCCGAGAGAATGCGCTGCCCGTAGTTCCAGTAGACGTGCTCCACGGGCGCGCTGTTGTCGTCAGGGTCGATGAGGCACTCGTAGGGGATCGCCGTGACGCCGCGGCCGTGAAAGCGCCCGGGCAGGCCAAGGTTGATGATGCCGTCGTACAGATTGTACGGACGGCCGATCATGACGATCGCGGTCGCGCCGCCCGCCGCCGCCTCGCGCATAACGCGCTGTCCGTACTCGTAGCGCTCGCGAAGAAAGCGCGACTGCGTCGCGCGGCCCGCGGCGAAGGCCCGCGCAACCGCTGCGCGATCGTCCGCGTGGTCCCGAAAGGCGTCGTAGAGCTCGTCGATCACGTGATCGTCTCCGAAGCGGAAATCGATCGCCGGCGCGATGATCTCCCGCCGGCCGCCGAACAGGCTCCTGGCCAGCGACGGATACGAGATCACATAGGGACAGAAGACGCGCGGCTTCCCGTTGTCCTGTCGCGTTTCGCTCATCACCGACGGGAAGAATACGTATTCGGCGTCGTCGCGTTCGGCGCAGCGGCCGAAACGGGCGAGGGCCACCTTCACGGGGTAGCAATAATCGGCGTCGGTGACCTGCGCGGCCGCCTCCTTGAGCTCAGCGCCGCCCCCGCCCTCGACGACCGTCTCGAAACCGAGCTCATGAAGAAAGGTCCGCCACAGGGGCAGATAGGTATGCATCGAGAGCGCCTCGGGGATCGCCGCGACCGGCCGTCGTGTTTCAACGACGCGCGCGCCGCCGTTCGCCGCGTCGCAGGACGCGCCCAGGCGGGCGACCCGCGCAAAATGGTCCGTCCGACGCGCGGCGGGCGCGGGATCATCCGCCTCCTTGCCGCACCGATATCCCCATGACGCCACGGCGGAGCCTTCAATCCGCGCGACGGTGATGCGGCAGTAATTGGCGCACCGATCGCACGTCTCGTGGCTGGTCGCGATCTCGCGCTCGAAGACGCCACGCCCGCGAAAGGTCCCCACACCCGCGCCCGTCCGATCGCCCGCGATGAGCGCCGCTCCGAAGGCTCCCATCACGTGACAGTAGGGCGACACCACGATCTCCTTGCCGGTGAGCGACTCGAAGGCGGCGACGAGCCCCCGGTTTCGCGCGGTGGCCCCCTGGAAAAATATGCGCTCGCCGCTCACGGGACGCGCGCCGACCACGCGATTGAGATAGTTCTTCGCGATGGAGCGGATCACCCCCGCCATCGCCTCCTCGCGCGAATAGCCATTGCGCAGGAGTTGGGCGATGTCCTGCTCCATGAACACCGTGCAGCGGTCGGAGGTGTTAGGCGTGGACAGGCCCAGCACCAACTCCCCCAGCGTACGAACGTCGAAGCCCAGGCGCTCGGCCTGCTCCTCGATGAAGGAGCCCGTGCCGGCGGCGCACACGTAATTCATGGCGGCGTCGATCACCGAGCCGTTGTGCCCGCGGATATATTTCGCGTCCTGCCCGCCGATCTCGAATATCGTTTCGACATCGGGCTGAAAGTGCGTCGCGCCCCGGAAGTGCGCGGTGATCTCGTTGACGATGACCTCGGCGCCGATGATCTCGCCGATGAGCCGCCGTCCCGACCCCGTTGTCCCGGCGGCCACGATGCGCAGGTCCGTCTCCGCGAGCGCCGACTCGAGCGCCCGAAAGAGGCGCCGCGCCGCATCGATGGGATCGGCGCCGGTCTTCCGATAGATGTCGACGAGCACCGTGCGCGTGGACGCGTCAAGGAGCGCACACTTCGTGCTCGTCGAGCCGATGTCGATGCCCAACAGCGCCGATCCCCCGTCAACCACGGGGGCGTGCATCCTGATTTCGTTTCCGTCATCCGCGTATTCGCGAATCGCCGTCGATGCGGCGGGCCGGGAGCGCGCAAGCGACAGCGACCCCGCGTACCGCGCGCCCTCAGCGCGCGCCACGCTGCGTGCGCCCACCGGTCGGTGTCGCACGCCACCATCGCGAAGCTGTATCGCTGCGCCCAGCGCGGCCAGAAAATGCCCCTGGTCAATGAATCGCGCGCCCTCGAGGAGCTCTTCCGTGAAACGCCGCACCGCCGGATTGAGGAACAGCCCGCCGCACATGAGCACCGCCTCGTCGTCGAGGCGCGGCGCGGCGTGCAGCATCGTCATCACCACGCCCCGGCACAGTCCCGACCAGAGGGCCGCGCGCGAGTGCCCCTCCTGCTGCCGGTGGATGAGATCGGATTTCGCGAACACCGCGCACCGCGTCGCGATCTCGGGCGGGTCGGGAACGAACGGAAGCGCGCCGATATCATCATACGAAAACCCCATGCGCTTCATCTGCTGGTCGAGAAACGATCCGGTGCCGGCCGCGCACAGGCTGTTCTCGGCGTACGAGGCGAAACGCCCCTCTCCGTCCAGCGTGATCAGCTTCACCGACGCGGCGCCGACCGCGAGCACCGCATGCGCACGCGCCTCCCGGTGCCGCAGCGCGGCGATGATGCACGACACCTCATCAACCTGCACCGCGCGCGGGAAGCGCTCCGCGATGTGCCCGCCGAAAAGCCCCGTGCACGCGATGGCCGGCGCATTCGGGATCTCCGCAAGAAGCGTGGAGGCGGCTCCAGCGGGATCACCATGATGCTCGCGGTAATCGATATGCCGCACTGTATTGTCCGAAACCGACGTGACCTTAATAAACTTGCTGCCCGCATCAATCCCCAGAATCATGGTAGCCTCACAATGGGTGGTTATGGTGATAGGGGGAGGTTAAGCGGAAACTGTCAATGAAAAATCGAACTATTTGTAAATATTTGTTTTTATTGCAACATATTTGATGATATTATTTTGTATTATTGAATTTATTGGGGTTGACCATGAAATCAGCGACCCGTTATAAAGCCGCTAGGTAAACCTATGAAAAAAGCGATAGTTATCGCATTTTGTGGCATCGGATGCGGCATGATGATCGCCCACGCAGCCATAACCCAGCTCCCCTTTAATGCAGCTGCGCTGCCGAAAGGGATCGTCTGCACGGGCAGGGTCGTCGATGGCGCGCGCTGGACGGACTCGACCGGCGAGAACATCGTCGTCCTCTGCCAGACCGGCGCGTTCAAATCGCCCAAGGGCGATAGCGAGGATTCCCGCGACGCCGAGCTCTCCGCGCACCAGTACGTCCGCTCCGCCCCGGCGTGGAAGTGGGTGTGGTCGATCCGTGACTTCGAGCGAAACTGCCCACTGGACCTCACGGCGACCTTTATTCCCGGCGCGCTTACCGTCACCGACCTTGACGGGAACGGCATTGCCGAGGTGACCGTTCTTTACAAGCACGCCTGCCGCGGCGACGTGTCGCCGGCGGGGATGAAGCTCATCATGCGCGAGGGAGCGAAGAAGTACGCCATCCGCGGCATCATGCGGATCTCGCCCGAGATCGACCCGAGCGGCCGCGGGGAGATGAATCTGGACCCGGCGTTCGCGAAGGCCCCGCGGTCGTTCAGGGATTTCGCGATACAACACTGGAAGAAGCATGAAATCGAAAAATCGTTCGAGCAGCCGTGACCGGCGCATGGAAGGGGGCCGCCCTGCACCGATGCGGACGGCGCATGCGCTCTCGAAGCGCTACCCCATAGTCTCCAGAAACTCATCGTAGTGCGCCTGGCCCAGCGCGTCGATCTCGACGATCTGGCAGCCCACCCGCGTGATGTTGTTGCGCGTCATGCTTATATTCCGCACGATGACGAGCATTGACGCGGATCGTCCCTCCGGCAAGAGCATTGTAAAGAACAGATAATTCCCGTCCTTAAAATACTTCAGGAGGGATTTATCCTTGAAGGCGACGGCGAGCCCGCCCGCGGAGACATCCACAACCACGAGCCGATCGACCGCCGCGGTGATGATCTTTGCAGCGGACAGCGCCTCGGAGGCCGACGCGCCCACCTTGCGGATCATCACGAACTCCTCCTGGGTGATGGGCGAGGTATTGTTCACCTGCAGATATCCCAACGGGTATACGCCCTTATAGAACAGCGGCACCGACGCCTCGGAAACCGTGGTCCGCGTATTGAGCCCCTTGTCTTTCTGGAAGATGGTGATCTTGTAAAACTGATAGAGCGTTTTCCCCGCCTCAGATGCGGGAGTTTCGCGAAGGTTTTCGATATACAGCGGCGTCCGTTCGCGGTAGAAATATTTCATTCGCTCGTCGGCAAATCGCTCGTGCAAAAAACACACGCGCGCGAACGAATAGCGGTCGGTGAACTTTCCCCGAATGGCGTCCTTGAAATATTCGACCCAATCCCTTCCTGCCGTAAAACAGTCCTTGAGCAGCGTATCGGACACGAGATTGGTGATGATGATGGCGGGCCGCTCGCCCGCGGACGGCGATGCGAGTGATGTGCGCTCTTCGCGACGCGCAGCCGTAATCACCTGAACCATCTGGAGCGAAAACGGATACTCGAACCTGTTGTCGACAACCACGGCCATGCTCGGATCGAACGTTGGCGTGATCCGCGCGCAATACAGCTTGTCGTCGAGCCGGGCGAAGAGGACGCACGGGTCCGCGGTGCTCAAGCGCTCCAGGGTCCGGAGCGTCACCGATCCGTCGCGATACTCCTTCATCTCCACCTGCTGGTTCACATCGTCCATGCGAAGGAATAGATCACGGTTCGTAAAGATTGTGTCGATGATTCGCTCGATCTCATCTCTGTCGGTGATGCATGTATCGTTCGAGCTCATGTTTAATTTTCCGCCTTTTCCTCTCTCACATATTGATTCTATGGGGAATCACGGACGGTGTCAAAACAATTTTACCGCTATTTGAAACATATTCCCTTCTCAGACCCATGAAAAATATTCACTGGTTTGCCTTCAAACTCGTAATTTTATTAGACACTAAAAAATGGAGGCGGATATGGCCATAAACACCACACTCAATGTGCATGCGAATACACTCCGATTGCTCGACGACGCCTGTGCCCTGACCGGCATGCGGCGGGGGCGGATTATCAGCATGCTCATTCACCGGAGCATGCACGACATGACCAAGCGCATACGTATAGGTCGCTCGGTGCAATATCAGGCTCGTGACCATAAGGAGAACTGGCATATAATCCACGTCCGCCTCAGCGAGGACGACGCGGATTACTTAAAGGATTTACGGAATGTGTTGAAGGAATCGGATTCTTTGATTATTGCGAAGGCGGCCCGGCTTTTCTTGTCCGATATAATCAAACAGGCGACACAAGGGATGAGATGCGATAACTATCGCTTTTCAAACTATGTGCTCTCCCGTATTGAGGAAGATGGTCTGATCGCCTGGAAGATCTACTGGGGATACCCCAAAAACCCCGAGACAGCCCTCCGCCTCTAGACGCGTAACAACGCAGCGAAACCGAAACGATCTTACAGATAGCAGGAAAGAGCGAAGAGAAACTGCGCCGGCGCGTAGAGCGCCCAGGTGTATACCGTAGAATTGGGGATGCGCTTCACGAAAGTATTGTACCCCAGCAGCCCGTCCGAGAGCGCGAAGAGGACGGCGGCGACACACAGGACGACGGCGCGGGTCGTCGCGCCGGCATTAAAGGACGAAACCGCGAAAAATACCATCAGCATGAGAATCGCGCTATACACGGCCACCTGCGTTTTACGGACCCAGGCGTTGTACGCAACATACATCACGCCGAGGACGAGGGCCGGAGCGAGGTTCCAGGGCTGCCAGGCGTATCCCATCGAAAAGGCGAACACGTACGCGATGTGCGCCGCCAGGAAAAAAACGAGCCCGTGCAAAAAGAGGTTCACCTCTTCGATCATCAGCATGGCGTCGCCGATGAGCGAAAGCGTCAGGGCGCCCACAATCAGGAACTGATAGCCCGTAAGCCCTTTCCCCGCCGACAGCACGGCGATCCCGATTATCAGTAGGGTGATGAGCGGCGTCAGCAGATACTTGAAGCCGAGCGCCCCGCGATACGCGGCGATCTCCCGCAACGCGAATATTGCGGCGCAGGCAATCGAGAGCGGCAGAACGCCGGAAATGGAAAAAACCGCCGCAACCTCTCCCATCAGGCCTTCCTGCCTTTTGTATCGTTGCCATCGCGCTCCTTCTTTTCCCGCTCGAAGAAGTCGGACAGCTCGCGCAGCGCCTCGGGCTTGAACTCGGAGCTCACGGCGGCGATATTCTCCTGCTGGATCTCGTCATAGATCTCCTTGCGGTGGACGGTCACTTTCTTGGGCGCCTTGATCCCCAGCTTCACCTGGTCGCCCTTGATGTCGATCACGATGAGCTCGACATCGTCGCCGATCATGATGCTCTCGTTCACCTTCCGCGCAAGCACCAGCATGCCTAGCCCCTCCCCTCGGTCGCGCGTTTCACCTCGTCCAGAATGCGGTGGCGCACGCGGTACCGGTCGCTCAGCGAGATGGCCTGCCGACCGATGTGTGTCACGGGATTGATGATGATGGGACCCTGCAGATTGGCCGTCATGTCCGAGGGATTGTCGGGGATGGTCACGATAGCGAACACCAGGAGATCGTCGGCGCTCGCGCAGCCCACCGCCTCCAGATCGCCCTGCGCCACCACGAGCTCGTATTCAATCATGAAATCCGCCGGGCGGATAATCACGAACGCCAGGTCCGGCTCGTCGAAGGCCTGGAGCCATTTAAAGGGACTCTTCTCGGAGGAATCCATGATGATGAATTTCTTGATATACTCGAATCCGAGGATCCCCTCGGGGAACTCCACGATCTGCTTGTCCTGGATCTCGATCTCGCCAAACGGCTTCGTCTTCACTTTCACTGACAATCGGAAACTCCTGTCGTTATTGTTTCGACGAAAAATACTCGCAACACCTCACCCCGCCTCCGGCGCGCCCTCTCCCTCAGGAGAGGGCTCTGAGACGAGAACCGTTCCGTATTGTAACACCCCCTTCTCCTACGGGAGAAGGGGGCCGGGGGATGAGGTGGCTATCGCAGGAAGTCCATCAGCGTGGGCCGGATGGTCTTCGCGCCCACCGCCAGCGCATACTGGTGCACCGACTCGAGCCACTTGAAATTCATGATGGTCTCCGCGAAATCGATCCCCTCGGACTTCGACAGCATCGTCAACACGTTTTCCTTGTCGAAGGCGGTCCGCTTCACCAGCTCGTCGGTCCGCTGCTGCTTTGCGCCCACCGCCGAGATGTGCTTGAGGATATTGTCCAGCGCCAGGTCCAGGAGGCCGATGTCGCGCCCGCCCACAAGCTCCTGGTCGCCGCGCACCAGGTCGTCGCGCAGCTGGATGATCATCTCGAAAATCGACATCCCCCCGATGGTGACCGTGGGATCGACATTGTTGGGCGGCTCCGGAAACTCCGTGTTGATAAGCCCCAGGTCCTTGAGCACCCGGCCGCTCTCCACGTCCTCGAGCCAGATCTGGTGCGGCGTGGTGGTCTCCATGATCAGGTTGTTGCGGCCGCCCTTGGACGCCCGAATGCTTAACCCGGCATTGTTGATCTTGTCAATGATAATTTCGAGGTTGTCGCCGGCCGAGATGTTGATCTCCTTCCCGTCGATCCGTATCTTCTGGTTCGAATCGGCCGCGTACTCCGACGCGTCCTTGTTCGAGGTGAGGATCTGGTTGGTGGCCCAGAAGACCCAGTTGCCGGGCGCGTTCACGTCCATGAACTCGCCCTGCGCCACCTCGCGCTTCATCTTGCCGATGTTGCCGCGGTACTCGACGCCCGTCATCGCGTCGCCCTGGTTCCCGGCGGTGATGGTCTGATAGATCGCGACGAACGGGTTCTGCACGTCCTCGGAGCCGGTCTGAAAGCCGCCAAAGATCGGGCGGCCCGTCGCGCTGCGCGTGTTCGCGATGGCCACGACCTCCTCGAGGAGCTCGTTGATCTCCGCCGCCGCCGCCTCCTTCCGCTCGAAGGCGGTGTAGATGCCGTGCGCGCCCTGCACCGCGAGCACCCGCAGGCGCTGGAAGATGCGCATGGCCGACTGGAGCGCGGTGTCCACCTCGTCCATGCGCGACTTCGCCTCGTCGATGTTGCGGTTGTACTGGTCGATCTCCGTGAGCCGCGTGCGGTAGAGCATCTGGCTCGTGGTGGCGATCGGATTGTCGCGCGGCAGGTTCACGCTCTTGCCGGTCCCGAGCTGGTTCTGCATCTGGTCCATGCTGGACTGGTGCCGGTTCAGGTTATGGATCATCGTATTGTTGAGCATCTGGTTGGTTACGCGTTGCATGGCTTAGGCCCCCATTTTGATGATGGTTTCCAGCATCCGATCGAAAGTCGAGATCATCCGCGCGGCGGCATTGTACCCGTGCTGAAAGGCGACCATCTGCGCCATCTCCTCGTCCAGGTTTACGCCCGACACGGACTCGCGAAGGTTCATGAGGTTCGTCAGCAGCGTCTCCTGGTTCTTGATGCGGTCGCCCGCCTCCTCCCCCTGCGTGCCGATGCGCGAAACGAGCGCATTGTAAAACTCGTTGAAGGTCGTCTTCGCGTCCACCATCGCGTGCTTGTGCCGCAGGTTCGCGATGCGCAGCGCGTTGGTCCCGTCGCCGGGGCCGTTGGTGGTGTTGAAATCGCCCGTGCCGCCCACGTCCTTGCCCTGCGCGGCCGCGATCTTGTCAACGTCGTACATGATGCTGTCGTCCACGGCCATCCACGAGGCGGGATTGTACTGCGGCGCCACGGTGATGTGCTCGCGGTCGGGCAGGAACTTCCGGATATCGTCCACGCGCCGGTAGTCGAATGATCCCTGCGGGCCGGCGTTCTTGAGGATGCCGGTGAGCCCCACGAGGAACTGCCCGCTGTCCTCGAGATAGCGGATCATGAAGTTCTTGCGGTCCGTGTCCTTGGCGATGGTCGCCTTGAGCGCCAGCTGGTTGTTGTGGTTCAGATAGGCCACCACCCCCAGGCGCGCGTCGTTGATCTTCTTGATCACGCCCAGCGTCGTGTCGTTCGCGTTGTAGTCGATCTCCGCGCGCTGCTCGTACTGGTCGTTGGTGATGAACACGAGCGTCCCGCTCACGCCGATCGCCGCCGAGCCGTCGAGCTTGTTGGTCCCGCTCACCTTGAAGATGGCCGTCACGTCCGCCACGCCGTCGTTGTTCAGGTCGTGGTTGCCCTCCACGCTGTCGCTGATCATGATGTGCTTGAAGAAGTTCTCGTTGGTCTTGCCCGTCTTCCCGAAGCCGTCGCGGTGCACCTCGTTGGTCAGGTCCATCATGTTGATCGCGAGCGCGTTGATGTCGTTGATGTTGTCGCGCAGGATCTTGTCGCGCACCTCCAGGAGGCCGGTGAGCTCCCCGCCGCGCAGCGTGGGATCGGTCTTCGTTGTGGCCCACACGACCTTGAAGTACCCCTTGTTGTCGGGGTCCATCACCGCCTCGAGCGGGCGCAGCACCTCTCCCTGTATCAGGTTCTCGCCGCCGATGTAGACCATGAGCTCGTCCTTGTCGCTGCGCCCCACGGAGATGTCCACCAGCGTGGAGAGCTTCTCGATGAGCGCGTCGCGCCGGTCCATGAGGTCGTTCGGTTTGTCGCCCACGGCCTCGGTTTTCAGGATGCGCTCGTTCAGGTCGCGGATATCGCGCGCGTACATGTTGATCTGGTTCACGGTGTACTGGATCTTCCGGTTGGCGTCCAGCTGGAGATCGTAGAGCTGCCGGTAGACGTGCCGCATGTCATTGGAGAGGTTCACCGCCTTCTCCTTGACCACCTCGCGCGCGGAGCGCTCCTGCGGGAATTTCGAAAGCTCCTGCCACGATTGCCACAGCTGGTCCAGGCGCGAGCGAAGCGACAGGTCCGACGGCTCGTTGTACACGCCCTCGATCTGGCGGATGAAATCGTTCTTCGATTTCCAGTAGCCCATCACGTCCTTCTCGGTCACGATCCGGTCGTCGATGAAGTGGTCGCGCATGCGCTCCACGACGGAGACCACGCTCCCCTGTCCCATGCTGCCCGGCGTGTTCGCGCGATTGAGCGCCGGCGCGTAGATGGGCTCGGCGGAGGTGATCACCACGCGCTGCCGCGAGTACTCCTTGTTCTCGGCGTTTGATATGTTGTGGCCGGTCACGTGCAGGGCCTGCTGATGGGACTGGATGCCCCGCTTGCCGATCTCGAGACCCATGAAGGTGGAATTCATCAGAACCTCCTATTGAAAATGAGGGATTGCGACACGCGCGACTCCTCGACGCCGGAGCCGCTGTAGCCGGTCTTCACCGAGACCGTGTCCTTGAGGGTGGACAGCAGGATGCTGAAAAAACGAATATTGTCGTCAAGGAGCGTGCGGTTGGTTTCCTGCAGCGATTGGATCTTGGTGAGCACCGAGCGCAACGCCATCCCGATCGCCAGCAGCCGGTGCGACGAGTCCTCGTCCATCTGGGCGACGATCTGCCGCAGCGTCACGTTCCCGGGCAGTTCGTTGATGCGGTTTTCGCGCACGTACTCGTCGATGAGCGCGAGCCGCTCACGCTCCAGCGCGCCCAGCCGCCGCATGAGCTCCTCCTGCTCCCTCGAGAGCCGCTCGATCAGCGCCCCGTCGCGCGCGATGATGGCCCGTCCCTTCTCCTCCTCGCAATCGTACAGCTGGTGATAGATCGCGACCTCGTTCTTCAGTACCCGCTCAAGTTCCCTCACAGCCATGCTCATGCTCCCTCCCTGGAATTGGGTGACGGACACCCGATGTGCATAGTGCATCCTATGATTATGTATCGGAAAAATAATTATTCTGATAAGGATTTTATTCCCATCGAACCGAGCATTTTATAAACAAATCAGCACAAGTGTTGATACATGTGACGGCATCATCAACACGCTGCTTCTTTATGATATCTTTTTGCAGCATTCATGTTCTCTTGATATGGCCCCCGTTTGATAAGCAAATGGCGCCAGAGGCACTCATTGCATTTATCGCTTGACATAACATTGTTATTCTTGTAATGAGCGCGTGACGAATCGAGGAGAACATTATGCGCGATAATATGGTCCTGGGTATTGATATTGGTTCAGTTTCGGCGGCAATCGTCATAGTCGATTCCACATCGACCGTTCGGGCGAGCGATTACCGATTTCATTACGGAAAACCCCGCGAGGTCCTGCGCGACATGATTTCCTCGCTCCGCCTCACGGAACCGATGCCAATCGCCTGCACCTCGTCGACCCCCGACATCCTGCGCGATCCCGTGCGCGTGAACGACCGCATCGCGCATATCACCGCCGCGCGGTCGATCCACGGGCGCATCGGCGCGCTCCTCGTGGTGGGCGGCGAGAAGTTCGGACTCGCGCTCTTCGACGAGGCGGGCGAATACCGCACCTACCGCGCCAACACCTCGTGCGCGGCGGGGACCGGGAGTTTTCTCGACCAGCAGGCCCGCCGGCTCAACCTCGCCGGGATCGAGGAGTTCGCCGCGCTCGCGCAGTCCAATACGGGGCAGATTCCGCGCATCGCCTCGCGCTGCGCCGTGTTCGCCAAGACCGACCTCACGCACGCCCAGCAGGAGGGCTATTCGCTCCCGGAGATCTGCGACGGCCTCTCGCACGGCATGGCCAAGAACATTTGCGATACGGTGTTTTCGAACATCGACATCCCCGCGCCGCTTCTGCTCGCCGGCGGGGTTGCGCGCAACGGCGCCGTCGCGCGGCACATCGGCGCGCTCGCCGGCATCGTGCCGGTGGTGGACGATCGCGCGCACCTCTACGGCGCGATGGGCGCGGCGCTCACCGCGCTCGAATCGGCGCGAACGGGCCCGCGCCTGCCCTCCGCGAACGCGCGCGACATCATCCGTGCCGAACGCGAGACGGAGCGTGCCTACCATTACCCCGCGCTCGATTGCGCCCTCACGCGCTATCCCGACTTCGCCTCGTGGCGACGCTTCGAATACGCCCCGCGCCGCATCCCCGGAGCAGCGCCCATCGAGATCGACATCTACCGGCCGCTTGCGGCGGGCGAACGCCTCCGCGTGTTTTTGGGCATCGACATCGGGTCCACCAGCACCAAGGCGGCCGTCGTCCTGGCCGACCGTGAAATGCTCGCCGGCCTCTATACGCGGACGGCCGGCCGCCCCCTCGAGGCGGTGCAGGCCATCTTCGAGGCGCTCGAGACCATCGGCGACGAGCACGGCGTACGGTTCGATGTCGCCGGTGCGGGGACCACCGGCTCGGGCAGGAAGTTCATCGGCGGCATCATCGGCGCCGACCTGGTGCTCGACGAGATCTCCGCGCACGCGCGCGCGGCCTGCGAGCTCGACCCCGCGGTGGACACCATCATCGAGATCGGCGGGCAGGACGCGAAGTTCACCACGCTGCGCGACGGCACGGTCACCTTCTCGGTGATGAACACCGTGTGCGCCGCCGGAACCGGGAGCTTCATCGAGGAACAGGCCGCGAAGCTCGGCTGCGCGCTCGCGGATTTCGCCCGCCGGGCCGCAGGGCAATGCGCCCCGCTCTCGAGCGACCGCTGCACCGTGTTCATGGAACGCGACCTCAACCACTACCTCGCCGAGGGCTTCGCGGTGGACGAGGTGCTCGCCTCGGTGCTCCACTCCGTGCGCGACAACTACCTCCTCAAGGTGGCCGTGGAGGGAGCCATCGGCCGGCGCATCTTCTTCCAGGGCGCCACCGCGAAGAACCGCGCCCTGGTCGCCGCCTTCGAGCAGCGCCTCGGAAAGCCCATCACGGTGTCGCCCTATTGCCATCTCACCGGCGCCTATGGCGCGGCCCTGACGCTCATCGACAGCGGCGCCGCGGAGACGACGTTCCGCGGGATCGGCCTTCACCGGGAGGAGATCCCCGTACGCTCCGAGGCGTGCGATCTGTGCGCCAACCACTGCAAGCTCAAGTGCGCCGAGGTGGCCGGCGAAACCGTCGCCTACGGCTTCCTCTGCGGGCGCGACTATGCGACGAACGCCTTCGTGTCGCGCAACGCATCGGGGTTCGATCTCATCAAAGAGCGCGCAACGGCCTTCGCCCGGAAAAAGCGCCCCTCCCGCCACGCCGCCACGGTCGGGATCCCGGCCGCGCTCTACCTCGCCGAGGAGCTGCCGCTGTGGAAAATGTTTTTCGACGAGCTGGGCATTCCCACGGTCACCAGCGAGCACTATCGCGACGCTCTCAAGACCGGAAAGCGCCACACCGGCGCCGAGTTCTGCGCGCCCATTGCGGCCTTTCACGGCCACGTGATGCACCTCGCCGACAAGGCCGACTACCTCTTCGTGCCGACATACCTCGAGGCGCGAAACAGCGCGGGCGACGGCCGCCGGCAGTATTGCTACTACACCCAGTTCATGCCGCCGCTGATCGCCTCCATCAAGGGCTTCGATCCCGCGCGCATCGTTTCGCCGCTGGTCAACTCCATCCACGGCGCGCTGCACCAGAAGGTGCAGCTCTACAAGGCCGTGAAGACCATCACCGGCGGCGCAACGGGTTTTCTCGAGGTCTCGGCGGCCTACGACGCGGCGGCGGCCTTTCACGCACAGCGCCTCGCGCAACTTCGCGAGACGTTCACCCGCGAGATCGCGGACGCCGGCGACATCTCCGTGGTCCTGCTGGGGCGTCCCTACACCGTCCTCTCGAAACATATGAACAACAACATCCCCGGCATCTTCGCCGCAAACGGCGTCAAGGCCTTCTTCCAGGACATGCTCCCCGTCGAGGGCGCCGCCCCCGCCGCGATGCGACCGCTCCTCGAAACCTTCCACTGGAAGTACGCCGCGAGCGTTTTGCAGTCCGCCGAGTACGTCGCCCGCACCGACGGCGTCTACCCGGTCCTGGTCACCTCGTTCAAGTGCTCGCCCGACTCGTTCACCGTCGAGCACTTCAAGGACATCATGGGCGGGCGCGGCAAACCGTACCTTGTCCTCCAGCTCGACGAGCACGATTCGAGCGTGGGCTACGAGACGCGCATCGAGGCCGCCATACGCTCGTTCCGGAATCACCATGCCGCACGCCGTACGCCGTTGCCGTCCGCGGCGGCACTGCTCCCCTCCAACATCACCGACGAACGGAGCGTCCTCGACGGAAGGACGCTCCTCATCCCCGGCTGGGACCCCGTCAACTGCGACCTCCTCGCCGCCGTCCTCACAAGCGAGGGTATCGATGCGCGCGTCCTCGAGGAAACGCCCGACTCCATCCGGCGCAGCCTCCGCCACAACACCGGCCAGTGCATTCCGCTCACGGCCGTGGCGCAAAACTGCATCGACTACGTGGAGCGCCACGGGCTCGACCCGGCGCGCACCGCGCTGTGGATGTTCAACGCGAACATCGCGTGCAATGTCCGCCTCTTTCCGTCGTACATCAAGCGAATCCTGGACGCGCACGGCATGGAGCGGCTTTCGGTGTACGTGGGGGACATGACCTTCATCGACCTGTCCGTGAAGACGGCCGTGAACGCCTATTTCGCGAACCTCTTCGGGGGGATGATCCGCAAGATCTCGTGCGGCATGCGCCCCCACGAGGTCGACCCCGGCGACACCGACCGCGCCGCCGCCGATGCGCTCGTCATCTTCCGCAACGCGCTCTCCCGCGCAACATCGAAAGAGCGCGCCGTGCGCGAGGCCGTCGCCCGCTTCGCCGAGGTGCGCGTACGCCGCACGCCCAAACCGAAGGTCGCGATCTTCGGCGACGTGTACACGCGCTACAACGACGTGATGAACCAGGGCCTCATCCGCACCATCGAGGACAACGGCGGCGAGGTGGTCATCACCCCCTTCAGCGAATACATGATGATGGTCGCCGATCCCTACATCTACAAGTGGTTCCACGAGGGCTGTTACTCCGACGCGGCGATCGCGCGACTGCTCAAGACGGTCATTCCGGCGCTCGAGGAGCGCTATCACCGCATCTTCCGGGAGGTGCTCGACGAGCCGGCGCGTCGCCATCGCATCGACCGCGACGCGATCCTCCGGCAATTCGTCATGGACCCCCTGCACACCGGCGAATCGATGGAGAACCTGTACAAGATATTCGCCCTCGCCGAGGCGCATCCCGACCTGTCGCTCTTCGTGCAGGCCAACCCGGCCTTCTGCTGCCCGTCGCTGGTCACGCAGGCGATGAGCGACCGGATCGAATCGCTCACCGGCATCCCGGTCGTCACCATCGAATACGACGGCATCGGAGGATTCAAGAACGAGAGCGTGATCCCGTACCTCCGCTTTCCGAGGGAGCGGCGCGTCCCCGATGCGCTGCGCGCTGCGGAGTAGGTGCGCATCGCGATCATCATCAAAGTCGGGAACGACTTCCTTCAACCGCAGCGATGGATTCGTCATCGCAAATACGGTTGACAATCGATACCGCGACTGCTACGATTTCGCACATCACACAGAGCCAATGGAGGTTTCCCGTGCAGAAACGCGCGCTCATCATCATTGCCATCGTCGTGTCGCTGGTCGCCGGTTGTTCCAAAACCGCCGGCATTGACGCAACCATCATCGCGCTGGGAGGGGAGGTTACGCTCAACGGAGCGAAACCGTCACTTGGATCGAAGATCGCCTTCGGGGACGCCATAGAAACCGGCGAGAAGTCCTTTTGCGAGATCGTCGTGAAAGACAAAAACGTTTTCCGCATGGGAGCGTCCACCCGGCTCGTGTTTCGCGTTTCGGCCGACAGCAACATCCTGCAGCTCGATCGCGGGTGGTTCGCGGGGGTAACGAGGAAGATATTCACCAAGCAACTGGAATATCTCATTAAAACCCCAACCGTGACGGCCGGCGTTCGCGGGACCTCCTACTGCATCAAGGTCGAGAAACCCGAGAGCACCTATTTTTGCGTGTGCAACGGCTCCATTGACCTTCGCGACGAGCCCGGCAAACCGGGCGAACGGGTAACCACGGCGCACCACAAGGGCCGCCGCTACACACGCGACACGGACGGTCGCATCGCCATCGACAAAAAACCGGGGATGCTCTACCACGACGACGCCGGCCTCGAGGCGCTCGCGAAAAAAATCGGCGAGACGATCGACTGGACGAAGCCGGACGAGAAGTAGGATTGCGTTCCGCCGTCCTTCGCCCAATACACGGTAGCCGGTTTCGCTGACGCTCAACGCAAACGCCGCGCTAAAATTCAGCGCGGCGCTTCGGCTACCTCAGGTATTGGGCGAAAGGCGAAGAAATTAAATGCACTATTATACCCACTTTTCCAATGTCCATCCCTCAACGATTCTATCAATCAACAAAGAATCATTCCAAATTCCCCATGGAGATAAAAGCTTTTCCTCATCTGTCAATTTCGTTACAAACTGATTATTCCAACTGTCAGTATCAACGATATACCACCCTTTAAACTCTCCGTGTATTACATGTTTTTCTCTCATGAATTTTGGTTTCTGAAAATTATTATCATCATAGTGAGCTACCTGTTTGACCAAGTTTCTTTTATAGGCTGCTGATAGCGGAAAGAAAATCAAATACAGTTCTTTCTGTTTCGCTATCTCGATATAATCAATTGGCTCTTCATGGTAGATGCCGGGCAATACTCTTATTAAATCCCCCAAAGATTTATCCTTATAAATATAATGCAAATAAGCTTTACCCTTGGGAGTAACCAATTCGAACATGTCACCAATTTTTACTTTTGCCATAAAATATAATTCCTATTTATAGCCAACAGATTTTAACAAGTCACTACCTCGCTGTAGTTGAGTTGCATAATTTGGGTTAGTTTTTGCAATACTATTTATTTGATTCATCAATGTCCCACCATTTTTATTCAAACCGTGCATTACGATCAATGTTTGCTCTACTGCACGAGCATCTGATCTTGTTAAGCCTTTCATTAGAGGTCTGATATCTATCCCTTTAGCTGCTAAGTGTTCAGCGGATCTTCTCGCCAAGTTATTAGTTATACCAACATACTGAACAACGCCATTTGGAGTTCTTGATAAATATACAAAATTATTCTCAGCCTGTGCAATGCTATCTCTCGCTGCAGAAAGAACCCTTGGTGCATTATATGCTACCACCGGCCCTGCCCTTGACATTAGTTGTGCGCCTTGCGATTGAGCCCACCGTGCTATAGCAGGGCCTTGACGGATTAAGTGCTGACCTGCTGGAGTAGTTGCAAAGTAAGCAAGTGCTGCCACAACTGGTGCAAACTGTATCCAATTCCCATCAGGATCAACTAGCTTTACAGGATTATTCCCCGCATAGTGATACAGATTCAAATTAACAGGGTTGAATATACCTCCATGCCCAGGAAGCTTATCAGCTTTATCATACAACGTCTCATGGAAGAAATCATGCGCATCATCAAAGTCAGCAGGTTCTGGAAAATACTTCTCTAACGCCTTATCAGTACTCGGCCACATCCCAAGAATCGGATCAAGGTATCGGTGAACTATATAATACAGCCCCGTCTCCGCATCCAGTTCCTTTGCAGTGAATTTATACCCAAGCTCCACGCCCCCGGCGGCCTTCTCCTCCACCCACGTCTCGCCGTACGGAAAGTACCCCTCCCCCTCTCCTCACGGGAGAGGGGGCCGGGGGGTGAGGTCATTTCTTCTCCACCGTAAATCGCGCCGGGGCGGACCAGCCCTGGATCGTCGGCTCGTACATGCACTCCATCCGCGCGGGCTTCACGATGAAGGTGCCGGGGAGCTCGGCGCGCATGATGTAGGCGATCTCGACGATCTCGCCCTTGGGGATCTTCGAGAAAAAATACACCATCCGATTGTCCCAGCGTTCGGCGTGGATGTAGGGGCGATAGTCGCCGTAGGCGTTCTGGTTCACCACCTCGAACCCGGAGGGAAGGTAGTCCTCGAGCACCAGATATTCGAAATCGTCGTCGGCGCGAAACTTCAGCTTCACGAGGATCTCGTCGCCCACGGAGATCTTCCGGTCGCCCGCCATGTCCTGCGGGACGAGGTACTCGCTGTTGTTCATGTCGCGCACGCGCGTCACGGAATTGAAGCGGCGCACCAGCCCAATCCCGTTGGAAAGCGCGTTCAGGCTGCGCTCGGGGGATTTCAGAAAGGACAAAAGCCCCGCCTCCTTGAAATACAGGTTCCCGGCCATGGTGCATTCGAAGCTCACATCGCTTCCCGCCGTCCCCGTCGCCACCACCTGGTAGCTCTTCTTCGCCCCGAGATCGGAAAGCTTGATTTTACGCACGAGGTCCTTCACCCGCACGCGCTTCGAGAGATCGAACGAGACGTCGGCCACCTTTTTCCCCTCCACGGCGAAGGCGATATCGCCCCTGCCGGAAACCCCGTTCCCGGCGGCGGCAAGATAATCGCAAAACGCGAGAAAGACCGAGGCCGTCTCCTTCGTGGAGAGCCACGCATCGTTGCGGCCGCGCTTCGAGATGGAGCTCACCAGCTGGCTCGCGACCGGCGAGCGGTCCCCGGCGCTCACGAGCGCGGCGAGCACATGCGACGACATCTCGGTATCGCCGCCCTGCCAGCCCCAGCGCTGCGCCCCCTCGCTCGCCCAGAAGACGCCGCGCGCGTCCCGCTTCTGCAGCTGCTTGAGCGCGTTCACGTATTCCGGAAGGACGCGCTCCATCGCGGCATGCGTTTTCTCGCCGATGTCCTTCCGCGGCACGTTCGATTTCGCGGTCCGAATGGCCCTGATAAGAAAAGCGAGCTGATATGCGTTGCGCTGCCGCAACTCCATCAGGTCGGAAAAGGCCTTCTCCTGCCAACGGCCCCACAGCGCCGACACGTAGAGCAGATAGGCCTTCGCGTCGTCGGGAACGCCCTGCGTGCTCGATAGCATCGTCCCGATCGCGTCTATCCCCTTCTTCACGGTCTCGTCGTTTACGTCGGAAGAAAACCCCAGCGCGCGCGCTCTGTTCAGCGAATAGAGCACGTAGCCGGTCACGAATTCGTTGCCCCGACCGCCGCTCCACCATCCCCAGGTCCCGTCGTCGTTCTGGTAGCCCTGGATGCGCGCGATGCCGGCGCGGACCTTCTCGTCAATGTCAACATCCTCCATCAGGTGTGAAACGCCCTTGTGCTTCAGGAGGTTCTTGAGCACCAGCACCGGCATGAACCGGTTGAGCGTCTGCTCGATGCAGCCGTAGGGATACTCGGAGAGAAACGTGGTCGCCTTCACCATCTGCATGATGGGACCGGCGTTCACGGAAATCGTAAGGTCGCTCGGTCGGAACGAAAAATCATCGGTGTCGCCCACCGGGGCGAGCGTGACCGCCGTGTTCGCCGCCATGTCGCCCGCCGAGTACACCTTGAAGGGCGCGCCACGGCTCTCCACGGGAATTTTAATGGAGAGCGCATCGCGCGCCTTCGGGTCGGCAACGGCCTTCATGAACACCTGCACCCGCTCCTTCCCCTCGGGGACGGTTACGGGATAATAGGAGCGCGCCGTTCCGTACGGCGGGAGGCTGATGCTCACCGGCGCGTCCGGTCGCACCGCCGCGCCGTCCACGGTAAACTCCGTGTCAACCTTTGCGAGACCGCGCGTGGTATTGCTGTTCACGATGCCAATGAGGCTCAAGCGGTCGCCCTCGACCAGGAAGCGCGGCTTGCCGATCCGCGCGATCAGGTCCTGCGTCGAGAGGAACTTGAACACGCTCTCGCCCACGCGCCCCGTGCGGTCGTGCCCGCGCGCCGTTATGCGCCACGTGGTAAGGTTGTCCGGCAGCGTAAACTCGAGCGCCGCGGTGCCGTCCGGCCCGGTGCGCACCCTCGGGTTCCAGTAGGCGGTGTCCGCGAACTTCTCGCGCACCTTCACCTTGTCGTCCTTGCCCGCGCCGGCCAGCAGGGTAATGGGATAGGAATAGTTGGTGAGCACCCAGTTCGAGATCTTCGAGTAGAAGAAATCGGCCATCTTCGGGGTGTGGTCGCTGCGGATGTAGTAGATCGATTCGTCCACCGTTCCCAGCGACACGTCCGCCGCAAGCGGCGCGCCCCGTTCGTCGGTCACCTTCAACCGGACCCGCGCCTTCTCGCCCGGCAGGTATTCCTTCTTGTCGGTCTCAAGCGCGATCGACAGGCCCGTGTCGGCGTTGGGAAGCGTAATCTCGGTTGTCGCGGTGAACAGCGCCCGGCTCCGCTGCATGGTCGCGCTAATGAAGAGGTTCGGCGCATACTGCGGCTTGATGTCGATGGTCACCGGCATCACGTTGCCGTCCATCTTCACCACCTTGCTCGCGTAAATGTCGCGCCCCTCGACGGTCAGACACACATAGGCGTCCGTGAAGCGGCTCTTCAGGAGGCAGGTGATGGCCCCGGCCTTCTCCAGCCGGTTTTCGTTCACCGCGAGCTCCAGGTTGCGGAAGCGCGATTCGATCTTTGCGCCCCGGGTGCTGTAGACCCACAGGACGCGCGAGGCCGTAATCGCGTTCTCGCGCCGGTCCCGTCCCTCGGCCACGAAGTCGAACTCGCCGTACACGTCGAACTTCCCGGGCAGGTCAACCGTGGCGATCCCCTTGGCGTTGGTCGTCACGGACGCCTCGAAGACCGGACGCGGCGCGTGCACGTACACGCGCTGCCAGGGCTTCCAGATGTAATTGAACAGCTTCACGCGCACGGCGGCGCTCACGGGCTTTCCGTCCTGCGCGACCGTCCGCACCTCAACCCGCTTCGATTCGTTGTCCGCGAAAAAGTTCTTCTTCGGATTGATCTTGATGTAGTAATCGCCGCGCCCCACGCGGACGCGCGAGCTGGACGTGATGCTCACGTTCGACTTGTCCACGGCGGTCACCTCGAGCGACACCTCGCGGTCGAACGGGAAGGTCCCGCAATCGAGGCGCATCACCGCGACGCCGTTCTCGTCGACGTATTTTTCGCCCTCGAGCTTGATCCTATTGTAATAGCCCTCGGAGGCGCCGTCGTCCTCCTCCCACCAGTAGCGCGTGTCGGTGTCCCGGAGCCGCCGTTCGTAAAAGCGGTACCGCACCAGCGCCCCCTTGAGCGGCGCGCCGAAAAAGTACTTCGCCTCGACGCGGAATTCCGCGGTGTCCCCGTTCACGAAATACTCGCGCGACGGCGTAATGTCGATCTTGAACTCCGGCTTGCGATACTGCTCGATATAGAAACGCCCCGCGCCGTAGAGGTTCTCTTTCGTCTCCCCCACGCGAATGGCGATTTCGCCCAGGCGGCAATCGCGCTCCAGCTCGAGCTTCCCATGCGCGGTCCCCCATTCGTCGAGCGCCAGCTCGCCGTCGTCCAGCTTCTCCTCGAACTCGCTGTTGGATATCTCGAACTGGACCTTCCGGTTTGCGATTGGCGTGAAGCGCGTCCCCCGCTTCTTCGCGACGATCTTATAATGCACCGTGTCCCCGGCCCGGTACACCGGCCGGTCCGTATAAATGAAGAACTTGTTCATCTCGCCGTCGAAGGTGAGCGGGTGACCCGTGCTGCAGAACGCGAAACTCCGGTCGGGCCCCACCGCGAGCACCGACAGATGCTGGGTGGTCCGCCGCGAGAACTGGTACACGCCGCTCTCGCTGGTCGCGCCCCGGTTCACGACGATCACCGGCAGCTTCTCGATCCGCTCCGGCGGCTTGTAGGGCGTCGTCGATGTCCGATGCTCGTTCTTGTCCGGCGTATTGTCGAAGATCACGATCTTCGCGTCCTTGATCGGTCGGTTCGTCACCAGGTCCGAGACATACGCGAAGATGCTGTCGCGCGACCGCTTCACCACCAGCCCCACCGAGGTCACGGTGAAGAACTTTCGGTCGTAGGTGTTCCCCGCGCCGCGCACCTCGATGCAGTAGGCGCCGGTCGGGAGCGGCTTCGCCGGCTCAATGGTCTGATAGCGCCATTCGTACGGCTCGAAATTCTTGATGGAGTCGTCCCATTCGCTCACGGTCGTAAAGCCCATCATCTTCGGGTCGGCCTTTACGGGATCAACACGGCCGGACATGAGCGTCGCAAGCGGCACCGAATAGATGCGCGCGCGGACCTTTTCGAGGCGGAAGGCGCGCAGGTTAAACTCGACCTTGGTGCCGGGCGAGAAGGTATAGCGGTACGCCTGCACCGCGACCTTGGGCGGCTTCGGCGTCACCACAAAGTCCTTTCCCGCGATCCGCGCGCCCTCGGCGATGCGAATCGTCTCGGGCGCGAGATTGTAAAAGCCGCGGTGCGAGATCTCCAGCTTGTAATATCCCGGCTTCACGTCCTGGATCAGATACGACCCGTCCTGAAAGGAGTTGGTCCCGTGCCCGGCCTTGCCCTTGAGCGTCACCTCCATGTTGATGGCGGGCGCCTGCACCCCCTTGATGGTGATCCGTCCCGCGAGCGAAGCGGGACGGTAAAGCAACATGGGCAGCGAGAACGTCTCGCCCCGCTTGATCTGCTGGATGGAAGCGGTCTCGGTAATGAGCCCCGCCTTCTCGAAGGTGACCGCATAGCCGGACTCCACCAGCTTGTCGAATCGATAGCTGCCGTCCCGTCCCGTCGTCGCAGTGCGCATCGTCGGCCGCCCCCCGTCGCCGCTCATGCCGCGCACCTTCACCTCGACGCCTTCGATGGGCGCGCCCGCGGAGTCGCGCACCGTGCCCGCAAGCACCGCCTCCCGCTGCAGGTCCAGCGTGTATTCGCCCGGAACGATCTTTTCGGTCGACGTAAAGGTCACATACCCCGCGGCGGATATCTCGATGGCGTAGCGAATATTTTTTATGAAATCATCGACTCGAAACCGTCCGCCGGAGTCGGTGGTCACCTTATAGTACCCCACCCCCATGTTGGCGTTCTTGATCTCCACGATCGCGTTCGGGACGCCCTTCCCGGTCACCGAGTCGCGCACCAGGCCCACGATGGCGTCCTTCTTCTCGAGCGCCGCCCGGTCCGTCTTCTCATACGCCGAGGTCCCGTCGCCGCGGACGATACGCTCCACCGACGAGCACGACACCGCGCCCACGACCGCAATCATGAGCCCAATCCAAACCAACCAGTTTTTCATACCCCTCTCCGTTAGCGGGAACGCTCCCGAATGGTGATCGCCCGAAACGCCGCGATGTGCGCGATGCGCATGCCGGCGATCCGTCGCTGCACATGGGCGACGCTCTTGATCTCGGCCGGCACGAACACGAGCGTCCGGTCGCTTTCGTCGGTAATCGTAACACCGTAGCGCGTAATATCAAGCATATTAATGTCGCGAATGGCCACGGGGCGGTCGGCCACGGTCACGATGATCCGCGCCGCGTCGATCTCGCCGGGCCCCAGCGGTGAAGTGCGCGGATCGGAAAAGAGCGCGCCCCGCAGGTATTCGCGCAACAGCGATGCAATATCATCCCCCGCATGGTCGAAGGCGCCATAGCAGCCCCGCACCGTTTTTTTCGTGGTGATGGTGATGAATACCCCGAGCCGGCCGCGGAATTCGGGAAGGGGGCCGGGCCCCGGGGAGGAGCACCGCAGCCCCGCAACCTCCTCGCGCATGTGGCAACGCACCCACGCCAGCAGTCGCGCGGCCTCCGCCGAGCGCGCAAAGCGGGCCCATGCGTCAAGCGCGTCCCCGTCGCGCGCGTGCGCGAAGATGGCGATCGAGACGAAGCCCACCGCCAGGAGCGCGATCACGATACGACGAACGTTTGCGTGCGGATTCATCGGATGGCCCCGCGACCCTCAGCGCCGAAGATACACCGGCGGAAAATAGTCGCGATACAACAGGAAGGATTCCGTCTGGCGGGAACCGAGGAACTTCTTCCGGTACACCAGAACGGATATCCCCTTACGGATCCGTCGATCGTCCTGGCCCAGCGGAATCTCAAGCTCCTCCTCCTCGGTGTCGATCTCGTAGCGGAACGTGATCGGCGCTGGCGCCGAGAGAGAGATCACCAGCGAGCGGTCGTTCATGGTTGCGCTAATGCGCACGCGCTGCCCGGTCGTGTTGCGCATCCGCAGGTCCTTTTTGCCGTACTTGATGGTCGCGTCCAGGCCCAGCGGCGCATACGAGACCGGCTGGAAGTGGCGATGGCGCTCGACGATGGCGAATCCCGCGATCAGGAAGGCATTGTACAGCGTCGTCGACACCTGGCACAGGCCGCCACCCGTCTCATAGACAATCTCGTCGCGATAGAGCACCCGCCCGCGCACATAGCCGTTTTGCACCGACGCCTCCCCGACCGTATCGCTAAACGAGAATACCGCCTCGGGCGCTATCACCGCACCGTCGAGCGTGCGGCAGGCGCGCGCGATGTTCGTCTTTACGTTTGCGTCCTGGTCGGCCACGGAGGTCGTGAAGGTCGCGATGGCGACATCGGCGTGGGCGGATTCCCGTGCGATTCCCCATATCATCCCAAAACTTATGAGAAAAAAAACCGCCCAATGCTTCGTGTCGATAAAAAAAGTCCTTGATTTACCCATTCGCATGATCCATCCTACAGTCATCTCGAAGAGAAGTTGCGTGCGGATACGCTTCCAACGGGCAGAGGGCGCACGCGCATCGAACGTCATTCGGATGTTTCTTTCTGGCAATGGACCCAGCCACCATATTCGATAAAATGCTGTTTCTCGATCCGGGCGCGGTGTTCACGCCGTTCAGGGTGATCGTATCGATCGCGCTCTGCGCGCTGCTTGTCGTTGCGTACCGTTACTCCGCCCGCCTGCCTGTCGCCATACCGACGTCCGCTCCGAGTCCCAAACCGGCCACGCGATCCGAACGGCTCATCGAGTGGCTTCCCATCATTGGCGTGCTCGCAGTCGCGCTCGTCATCCGCTCGATCAATCTTGGCATCAATTCTTACAACAACCAGGAGATGATCTCCCTCGAGCTGGCCAACTTCACAGCAAGCCCCGTGAAAACCGTGCTCAATATACTGTCGCTGTACACATTCCATCAACCAATTAATACGTTTTTCGTCAAAGCGCTATCGCTCGTTACCACCAACGAGATAGTTCAGCGCATTCCATCGGTCGTCTTCGGGACCGCGGCCGTATATTACGGCTTCCGCCTTGGATCATACCTTTCGTCAAAACCAACCGGCCTTCTCATGGCCCTCGTTATCGCCTGCGCTCCGATCGCCGTCTTCTATTCGCGAAGCATCGAGGCCTACTCGCTGTATCTCATGCTTGCCATACTGCAACTATACTATTTCATTCGATTCGCGGACGAGCAGGACCGCGCACTTCCGCTGGTCATTGTTTCGGTTGTTGGATTTTACACCCATTTCTTCTTCGCGGTCCTCGTCGCCGCCGAAATCGCATACGCCATTCTGCGCCATATCACCGGATCGCTTGCGCGAAACAACGCCGTCAGAATATACGGCGCGCTCGCCCTTTGCATCGCCCCGATGACGCTGTGGCTTCCCATCGTTTTCGAGACATTCGCCTCTGCGGAACGGCACATCGACACCACGGTCGGCCAGATTTATTTCCCCGACATGCATCCGATCAGGATCGTACTCATCATGGTTCAGGTATTCACCGGGATCGAAAATCCTATCGGTGCAACACTGCTATCAGCTGCAGCCGTGATGTGCTGTGCATATCTCCTCATAATAAAGAAAAGGACACACCAGCTTCTATTTTTAATTATAACGGCGTTCGGCGTCCTCTTCGCGTTCACCTCACAGGTTGTTTCGGCCCATAAAATCGGCGGGGTTTTCCCAATAACCTTCCGTCATCACATTTACGTGTTTGTGTCGCTCTTCGTTCCGCTCCTTACGTTGCCCGATGCCATTCAACCAGCGCGAATCCGTCAGATCGCGCTCTGCGCCCTTGCAGGTGGCGCGGTCTTCCTCGGAGCGGTCTCCATCCACCAGGTCACCCGAATGCAACATCCCGATTACCGATCGCTTGCACACGACATACGCCGCGACTATGATCCACGCACCGACGCCCTTGCGATCGCGAACACGCTCTACATCCCATCGATCCGCTATTACCTGCACACCGATCGATCCGATTATAGGTTTTACAACATCAATTTCATGAGCGGGTTCTACATCAGCGGAATCGCCACCGACGGTCCGAACGCGCATGAGTATCGCTTCCTCAAACCGTCGCGAACCACCCTCCCGCGTGTCATCGAAGACCATAGAATCAAGCGCGTCTGGTTCGTCATTGTCGAGGAGCGCGCTCTGGGCGTTCTTTCGTACACGCAACAGCTGGAGTACAATCTCCTTACGGACCTCACCGAACTTTTCCCATCGCATGCAACGATAAAAAACTATTTCTCACCGGACATAAAGACCGCGATTCTCCAACTTCAATGAACACGCACCCATGATCCGCGGGAAAAACACGTTACACGTCATGGTCGGCTTTCTCCGCGGCATGCGCTATTTCGACATACTCATCCTTCTCGCCTTCCCCACCATGGGGGCGGTGTTCGCCATCGACGCATGGTCCGTCCCGATCGCTCTTCGCTTCGTTGTATTTTGCATCTGCAATGCATTCTTTCTCGCCCATGTTTTTTCATTCAATGACATCAGCGGCGCCCATCTCCACCCGGACGAACCGGAGATCCGCGCTCGTCATGCGCTAAAAAACCTGGATGCAAAGAACCGCGCACCGCTCTTCTTTTCAATCGTCCTTCTTGCGGCATCCCTCGTCGGATATGCGTTTCTTGATCTCGTCATCCTGTTCTTCGCAAGCGCCATCGCTATGCTCTGCGCGCTTTATTCGCATCACCACATCAATCTTAAAGGCGTTCCAATCGCCAGCGCATTGATACTCCTTTCATGCCCGCTCCTATATTTTTACACCGGCTGGATCGCTTTCGCGCCATTTACGGCGAAAACCGCCATGATGGGTATTTTTTTTGCCACCGTACTCCTCGCGGGGCATTTTTCGAACGAGATCCAGGACTTCGAACAGGACCGGTGTGCATCGATCACGACCAACGCCATTCGATTCGGAAAACTCACCGTCTTTCGATTCGGCCTTGTCCTGTTTGTAGCATCTTCCGCATTTCTCGCCTATGTGTCGTATGCATATTTTGATGGCATTCGCTACTTCATCATTTCGCTCATCCTGCTTGGATCGTGGCTGGCGGTTTCATCTGCCTTCTGGCGCTCCCCGCAATCGATCGAGTCGAATATCGCCACCTTCCGATCGATATATCGAGTGATCTACGCCGCGTACTGCCTGGCGGTATTCGTGATTCGCGGCATTGATTGGATATCAATCGCTCGCTAATACGATTATCGCATCCCTCCGCGCAAAAGATCGCTATTGCATCTTCCATATAAAACGAACGGCGGGGTTGATTCACCCCGCCGTTCGGCACCAATCGATGTGTTGTGATGTTTACTCGAACATGCCCTTGAATGAGGAATAGTAATCAAGCAACTGCCCGTTGTTGATCTCGCGCTGCTTGACAATCACCCCAAAGGACTGCAGCAAATGCCCCAGCTCGAACCAGAAGGTCCCCTCATTGCTTGTCGTGAAGATTTCCTTCTTGAGCAGCGAATCGATCTCCTCGGTCATGTTCCATGCCGTGTACTGCGATGCCGGCTTAAGGTTGTCGAGCAGATACGTCCCAACCCCGTTCGGGCTAAAGGCGATGAGACCAAGTTGCGTGAGCTCGTCGTACATCGTCTCTCCGTACTGCATGTATGCGTCGCCGTCATTTTCAGGCGTCAGCTGGAACTTCCTGAGTAACTTCGGCAAATTCGCCGTGAGGTTCGTCACGAGGTTCGAATACCGCTCGTCATGCGTGCACGGATGGCACCCGTTCTCGTCGCAGGTCTGGCAATCCTCGCTGCTGTTGTACAGGAGACTGCCGACGGCCGTCCGCACCTGCCGCAGATCATCCGGCGTGATGTCCTGGATGCTCGGCGTGTTGATAAAATCGTTCCACGCCGTGTACCCGCGCCCCGTCACGTAATGAGGATTCGAACGATACGCCGTCTCGGGGTGCGTCGAATCGCCCGGGTTGAACAGTATCGCGATGATGTCGGCGAAATTGTTCAACTTGTGGCGATGCGTCGATCCCGCCGGTTCCGGCCATGAGTAATGAACGATGCTCCCATTGCCCGTGTTCAGGTCGTAATCGTACTTGTCGTCGTAAATCTTGTCGATGAACATCTCGCGCGACTTCTGCACCAGCTTCCGCGGGCTCGACAGATACTTCCCTGCGTCCCGATAATCAGCCGGCAGGAAGTAGTCCCTGAGGAAGTTCGGCACCTCGACATCGGTGTTGTCGTAGATGTCGTGCATCGCATAGTCCTTCTGATAGTTCAGCTCTTCCTCAATGTTGATGCCGTTCCCCCAGCGATACACCCAATCGATGAAGATGTCCCGGCTCTTTCCGTCGACGATGAGCTTCCGCGGTCGGTTATAGCTGTGCGACCGCTCATGGACGCCCGCAATGGCGAAATTCTCGACCATTGCGGATTGGCTCGTGAAATCCGCCGCGACGAACGTCGTGACGGACTCGCCGCTGCTGAAGAGCTTGGCCATGTTAAGGTCGTACTTGTGCAGGCTGTACACGTTCGGGCACTGATCGATGCGCCCTCGATACCAGCGGTCATAGTAATCCTCGCACAGCTCGCTGTAGCTGGTGTCGGAATCCGTCCGGAAATCGAAGTATTCCTTCAGGCCCTCGAACTCGACTGTGTAGGAGTTGCTGTTAAAGACGCCACCCGGAAAAATGTGGCTCTTAATATCGAGATACTTGTAATACCGTAGCGCCGTCCCTTCGCCGTCGGTAAAGAACAGCGAGCTCCCCGAATTGGCGTCGTACTCGGCTTTGGTGATCTCGACGTATTTCCCAAGGCCAAACACCTTCTCGCCCTTCTTGAACCCCTCCGGAACCGACAGCGCATCGTCCTTGATTCGGTAGATGCCGTCGATGAACCCTTCCTTGAAATTCACGCCAGCGAACTTCACCAGCACCTTATTGATCTCGTCGAGGTTCTCCTGGAGCTTCGTTGCATTGAGCTCATCGCCCCAGCTGTCGAAGGTGAAATTGTACAGCTTCTCGATGTCGTTCACGCCGCTGTCTTTCACGAACTGAATGATCTTGTGGTAATCGATCTCCGTGAGCGCCCGCTCGGCGTCATCGATAAAATCGTGTATCTGCGTATCCTTCGCCGTATCGTAGGCGATAATGCTCTGCGGGTCCGCGGGGTTCGGCACCATCGCGTTGCCGTTCACGTCGGTCGGCCGGAAGATCTGCATCACCGTGAACTTGGTGCCATCCTTGAGCGCAAGCGCCTGCGCACGGGTGAGCTTCACGCAATTCTGTTCACACAGCAGATCGCCATTGCAGGCCTCGACGTCCTTGCGGTACTCCTCGTCGATGTGCTTGACCACCAGGTAATTGTCGCCGTTCACGATGGTCTTAAAGGCGACATTCTTGAACTCGTCGCTTTGGATCAGGTCGCGCATGAAATCGAGACTGTCGCGAAGCTGGTCCAGCGAATCGCTGTCGCAGAAATAACGGAGCTTGTTGATCGGAATCCGCCAGTCGACATTCGGGTTGATGATCTTCTTGCCGTTCTCATCAAGAACGTACTTCCCGTCATTATCCTTGAGATAATACGACTCAAGAGCCCCGGTATCGCTACCGGCCGTGAGGAGGAAATTCCCCTGATTGTTCAGATACGTCCGGATGACGTTCTGAATCGTCTGTTCGACGCCCTTCTTGATGGGGTCCGGATAATTCAGGTTCGCGTACTTGCTTTCGAGAATAAACGGCAGCAATCCCTGCCGCATACCGCGATCCGACGCATCGAGACGGTCCGTGCCTGGATTGTGGTCCACCAACAGATTGAGGACCGCGTCGGATTTGTATTCCGGCTCCGTGCTCCCCGACTTCCGCTTCGATTCGTTCAGGGCCGCCTGCATCATCGTCATGTGATCGATCTGCGCCCGGAAACCGTCGCGCGCATAAAAGGCGATATCGCCCCGATCTATATCGCTATAATGCCCAACCCTGCGAGAAGCAGGAATCGACGACGGTGCGAGGTCCGCATCGGCGATGTTCTTGCCTGCTATCCCGTCCTCATGCAAGGTTCCAACGATCGAACCGAACAACCCGATAAACAGGTCGAACTTGCCTTCGCTTTCCTTGTTCCACGGATCCCAGGACGAGACCGCGCCGCCCGGTCCGAATGCCCCCGGGTAGGTGACCCCCGTCACGCGAGGCACATACGGAAGGTCCTTCGCCTTCATCCGGACCTCGGATTCATTGGAATCCTTAGACCCGTTCTTGTTTTCGTCAATGTAATAGATGTACAGGCCCGAGCTTGTCGAGCTTTCCCCGTAATAGCTGAGGTTATAATACGTCTTGTAGAACTTGTTGAACTTACGGATATCACTCGCCCCAAAACCGCTGTCGATGATATCGCCGGTCCCATAGACCTTGTTCCCCAACGTGATGATCGAGGTGTAATTATCGCCCTGGATCGCGGGAAGCACCGGACCGTCGCCGAGGGCGTTCCAGCTGAGAACCGTAATATCCATTAATAATTTCGCGACCCAATCAAACCATCCGTCAATAAAATACATATAATCGAGACACACCATGTAATCTCTATCGTTAAAGGAGACACCCGAATATCTCCATGTATTCGTTCCATCATTGACGACATCGAGAAAATAGTTATGCTCGCCTTCATATTTTTTATAGAAACTTGATTTAATACCTGACAATCCCCATCTCGCATTGTTGGTAAAATCTGAATTGTATCGTTTGGCTTGCGCTATGCCTGCTATACCATTACAATTGATTAACGACAATGCATAAAGCTCGATCCGAATGCCAACGTGTCCCGCGATACTTTTATCTGTATGAAGCGGAATAACATACACATACTTCTTTTTATTCATGAGCCACTTGAAATTCTTCCTGATCGCTTCTTCGCGAGTGCTGCAATCGAGAACCTCTTTATACGCTCCATTGCCATTGCCATGTGCTACAACATGCGCATCGTTTGAATAGTCAGTTGCTGCAACGTATCCAACTGCATAAGGATCGGAGTTGTATCGAATATATCCATACTTGGCAACCTCTTGACCATCTGAGTCATTATACTTAACGCCATTCTCATCTTTTGCCGCATCAAAACCAACATCCCCCTGTGATGGTCGATACACAGCTTCGTATACACGATAACGACCTTGAGAGTTAGACACTCCGTTAAAGTGGGCATAAGCCGAACCTGGCCCCCTGTCGCCCCACGGGAAATCATTTCGACCTTTAATATAATACCAGTCGGTGTAATAACTATTTTTATACTTACAGTCAGAGCCATTTGGAGCTTTCCCGCGATACGTATACGGACCATATCCCTCCCAGGCGGCAAGGGCGATTTCGCTCATAACCCAATGAGAAGTCGTGAGCTTGTCTACACTTATGTTTCCATTTGTGGATTGAATAATCCCCTCTTTGGATACACCAATAAGGTCTCCCTGCGACGGCGAAAACTTCCCATGCCATTTATATATATTACCTTCAAAAAGCGTGTTCAGATCGCCAGGATCGCCCGAACGCCCTCCAGTCCTTCTTCGAAACGTCCCCGGCTGTAATAATTCATTTGCCGCCATGACATTTTGAGTCGTATATCGAAAATAACCCTTGGCATCTTCATCAACTGTTCCATCTGCTTTTTTAGGTTCATCCCTACTCGCAGGAGGAGAATCTTTATAATCATGATAGCTCGCCCTATAAATAGCGTCATTTCCAAGAACCCGAACGTACATTTTCCCAAATATTCCCAAATCCATTGCGGCCAAATAATCTTGGTCCGCAAGCGGCGACCCCATTGAGCGCATGCAGTTCTCGATCGTGAGCTCGGCCGGGGCGGCGAGCGGATCCACAATCCCGCATCCAGCGGACATCACATACATGAACTGCGTGAGCATCGACAATCGCTTGTCGTCGGAGGGATCGCCCAGCAACCGCGGATCGTTCCCATCTTCATTAAGCACAACGAGATTGCGGACATTGGTGACGAGGTTCCCGAACAGCGTCTGCACATTGCGGTTCGGATCGCCAAAATACGCCCTGCCGTCCTCGGGAGTGAGGGCCCATTTCTTGACCGGTTGATTATAGTAGGCGGGGTATGAAGGGTTCCGCCCCTTGGTGCAATAGAAATTCGAAAGCACATAGTACTTCAGGTTGGTCATGATGGCTTCCATCTGCCCCTCGGGGCTTCCATCGCCATACTGATCGCCGTTCGCATACGAGAGATTGATCTTCGTGAAAGAATCGCTCGTTCGCGGATTCCCATCATCGTATTCGCCGTCGTTGTCGCCGTTGAGCATGTCGTGCATTTGCAGACGGAAGGGCTTCTCGACGCTATCCGAGCTCACGCCGTGCTTCATGAGCGTCAGGTAGCCGTTGGCAGCAAACAACCCGGGGAAATGGGTCCAGTACGAAGAATTACCTTCGTACCCGGTCGGCTTGTAATCCCACCCGCTCCAGAGGATCTCCGTGAGGCGGGACCGGGATATCCCCTGGTCCGCGCCAAAGCTCAACGTCTTGTTCAGGCGGTTCATCACCCCGTCGCGCAACCAGCGGAGAAGCTCATTATTGTCAAAGTCGAACACCTCGACATCCTCGAGCCGGTCGTACCAGTCCATGTCATGATACACCGCGTTCAGGAACCACTTGGTGTACAGCGACTCGTCGTTCGAAACCAATTCCGGGATGGGCATTCCATTCTCGCGATTGTACTTGAGCGAGCGACGCTTTGCGCTTTCCGAGAATATCGAGGCCTGTCGGTCCAGCACCTGGCGCCCCTGTTCGAGCATGTTCACGCTCTTTACTATATTACCCTGCTCATCAAGGATATTATAGACGGGATTCTTCAGCTTCGGGAACAGGTCGCTGATGATGAAATCGCCGATCCCGTACTTCACCGGGTCCGCGCCCGGCGCGAGCCAGTCCGCGACCTCTTTCTCGATCGCGGTGATGCCGGTGAACGGATCGTTCTTCTCGAGGTAATCGATGAGGCTGAACATCTTCTCCTCGACGTCCCAGTGCTCTTCGATCACCGTCTCGATGCTCTTGCGGATGAGCGTGGAGAGCTCCTGCAGCCCCTCCCCGTCGCCGTAGAGGGTGCGCGCGAAGCTGATGTTCTCGATCAGGGTGTTGACGCCGTCGTAACCGATGCTCTCGAGCTCCTGGCTCTTGCCGAAGAGCTTCCAGGGATAGGTCGCGGTCTCGGCGGGGTCGTATGTCTCATTGTCGTCGAAGATGCCATTGTCGTTGGCGTCGACATAATACTTCTTGTCGGAGTTCACGTCCTCCCAGTTGCGCAGGGCGATGAGCACGTCGATGATGACGCTCGCGCCGTCGGACATTACGCGCGGATCGATGTCCAGGATCGCTTTTACGATGTCAACAGTCGTGTCAAGGGAGTCGGGGTTCGTGCGATACACGGTATGGAACGAGTTGAAGCTCTTGGAGAGCTTGTCCACCGTCTCGGGGAAAATCGCCTTCCCGCCGGGGGTGTCGGGAACATACAGCGCCTCGCCGGTGCGTACCATCATCTCGCCCATCAGCTCGGGATTGGAGTACATCATGTCGTTCATCCGCCGGTTGAACTCGCGGGGGTCGAGACTCTCGAAAGCGGACTTCAGGGCGGGGGATTCATTGAGCACCTCGAACAGGCGCACCTTGTCGTCCGGCTCGGTTTTCTGGAAACCATCATCGCCGACGGTTTTCGAACATCCAAATGCGACCATGCCGGAGAGCATGGCAAGGAGTACGAGCTGCGATATCTTTTTCATGAGACCCCCCTGGAAAATCTTCACACCATGAGAACATAGTAAAAGAACGAGCGACAATCAACCGAACGCATTAAAAATAAGAAAAATTTATAAGTAAAGTAAATACTGACTCCCGGTAAAACTTTGACCGGCCAGTCAGTTTCAAATTACTGTAATTATCGATTCATGTCAAAAAATATTTTTCAGTATAATGGTAAAAATCAAGCTTTTTTATGTAATACAATAAGACAAAATATATCAACAGTTTTATTTAATTTGTTTTTCGATATTTTTATATATCGATTATCATACTCAATAACATTATGTCACGTAACCGCTGAGGGGTCATTCGAGAAATGTGTTGATAAATTCTCATCCCCGAAGGAGAAGTGCGTGTGTATTCAAACAGAGCTCAAAACACCTACATGTTGATAGATATTGTCATATAATGAACCGCTGGACGACTAAAAACAAAACGGATTTACTGAAAACGCCGGTATTTTCCCTGAGCAAACTGACCTGCTCGCTCGAGCGTAGGGCCATCGAACACGATTTCTATGTTTTACAAACCGCCGATTGGATCAACATCGTCGCGATTACAACAGACGGGCGCTTCATCATGGTGCGGCAGCACCGTCTCGGCACAGACGAGATCACCTGGGAAACGCCTGCGGGGATGATAGACCGCCATGAATCACCGGAACGTGCGGCCGTACGAGAACTCGAGGAAGAAACTGGCTATCGGGCCAAAAAAATTATTCCCTTGAAGAAACTTGCGGCAAATCCGGCGATTATGTCCAATTACATACATTTTTACCTCGCCATCGATTGCGAGCCTGCGGGCCCCCAGCGACTCGACGAAACCGAGGACATCGACATCGTCCTCATGGATCGCGATGAGCTGGGCGCGAACATACAAAACGGATCGATCGACCACTCCATCGCCCTGCTGGCAGTGAGCCTGTATTTTCTATCGCCATACGCCGGGCAGCCCCCCGCCTATTATCCGCCGGCATGATCCATCCGATTGCCCTCGCCGTCATGCTGTTCGCCGCCCCGGAGAGTTCGCCGGAGTACCTCCTCACGTTACAACGGCACGCCAAACAGACCGCCGCCGTCGAGTGGACCATCTCCATTGCGCGCACCGGCGAGGCCATGGTCGCTTCGGTCACGGGCTACCGCGGAAGGACGAAACAACGCACGCTCTCCCGGACCGAGTATCTGGAGCTTGTCGAAAAATTGAACCGCTGCGGGATCTGGACGATGCGCGACCGGTATCCGAAAACCTCGCCGAATGGATGGTATGCCCTGCGCGTGAGCGACGGCGTTCATTCGCACGGCTTCGTCTTCGAGGACGGCGTGCGTTACACGGGAGCGCAGGCGGGGTATGCTGAGATAACGCGTCTGCTCACCAATCTGGCGCGGCGCATGCTCGAGGATTGAGCGCCGCGTCCGTGAGGCGCGAGACGCTCATCCGGCGCGCGGCGCCATCACTTGAACTCGTCGCACCTGAATTCGCGACGGTCCACCTCGTCGGACGAAACGGAAAAGCAGAGTATCCGCGCCGTATCGATCATTTTAAACTTGATGATGCGATAGCGCCCCTCGATATTCTGCTCGATGCAGCCCTCGCGCGACTCGATGAGCCGCTTCACGAAGCGGTTCTCCATGAACGAAAGCCCAATCAGCGCGCGCTGCGGATGATACCGGATCCGCCCGTCGGTGCCGATGATGTAAAAGTATCCGGACCGGCCCATGGTGTGCGCAGCGTCCGCGTGCACCGCGCCCAGCTGGGCCGGATCTGCCGCATACGACGCGAACCGGCGGTCGATGGCGCTTTTTGCGAGCGTTCCGCTCGTAGAACAGGCGATCGACACGCACAGCGCCGGAATCATCAGCGCAACAAGAGAATACGACAAGTTCATACGCACAACACACCTCCATCGCTTTCAGAACCGCCGTTGCAAGCGCATTTCGCGCTCATCACGCGACTGCGCATGCGCCACTTCATGATTCCGAGCGCGCCGTTTTTTCCACGGAATGAACGATATCGTGCCGATTCTCTCCGGCCATCAAACACTGACATTTCGGGAAAAACCGACAGAAAAATTTTTCTGAAAATCCTTAAAATAATATGATTTGAGGCAAATATCTATTGACAATAATATTTTTCTTTTAAACATTATCATTTAAATCAATCATAATCCAAAGATTAATCACAATCTTAGACAAGCAAGCGACTGCAATGGAGGTTTTTTATGCTTAAAAGACTTATGGTGATAACGCTATGTCTTTCGATAGCAATACTATTTTCTTCCCAGATCTTCTCTCAGGATCAGCCGACAATTTCAGACGATAAAAAGGCCGAGGACAAAGCCAAACCGGCCGACCAGCCCAAGAAGGACGAGCCGCCCAAGGAAGCGGCCGCCGAAAAGCCGGCCGATAAGAGCGGCGTCGCAATGGAAGCGAAGATGTATACCGACGGCATTAACTGGTATGCGAACTCGCAGGTGCAGTTCAAACTCACCACGCGCGACAACCTCTTCGTCGACAAGCTCGAGTATCGCATCGATAACGGCGAAGTGAAGAAATACGACGCCCCCTTCACCATTCCCCAGGAGGGCATCCACTTCATCAGCTATTCGGCCACCGACCGTTTCGGCAACAAGGAGCTCGAGAAGATGTACAAGATCATCATCGACGCCACCCCGCCGACGCTCCTGGTCACCTCGAATATCCCCGTCCAGAAGGTCGACGGAAAGACCTACATCTCGAAGGATTTCAAGCTGTCCATCATGGCCACGGATGTGCTCTCCGGCGTCAAGAAAATCGAGTATTCCACCAACGGCGTCGACTACATCGAATATGCCGGCCCCTTCAGCATACCTCCGAAGGACGGCGGTATCGAGCTCAAGGCCCGCGCCATTGACAATGTGAACAACATGAACGACAAGTTCGTCCTGCGCCTCACAGACGAAACCGGAAAGGCGATTGACATGACGGAAACGACGATCAAGATGATGGCCGACAACACACCGCCCACCGTCGAGATCAAGGCGACGCCTGAACTCATCAAGATCGAGAACAAGAATTTCGCCGCACCGCAGTACAAATACGCCGTAACCGCGACCGACACCGAAAGCGGCATCGCCGCCATCATGGTTCGGATTGACGGCAAGGGCGACTTTGTCCCGTATACCAAGGAGATCATGTTCACCACCAACGGCGAGCACACCATCGAGGCCAAGGCCTACGACAAGGTCAACAATGTCTCCAATCTCGTCATCCTCTCGGTATTCGTAGACACCGTACCGCCCGAGACGATCCTCGAGACCATTTCCAAGTAAAATAGTTTTACAAGAGGAATGCACGAAGGGCCGCGAATTCGCGGCCCTTCGTTTTTAAAAGAGGACGTCCCGCTCTTCCTTCGCCTTTTTGGTTCGATACAAATCGAAGTATCTCTGCGCTTTTCCCCGCGCTTCCATGATGTCATATATCGCATACATGTTATACAGGGACTCGATCATTTCGGCATTGTTTCGATAGGCGTTGTTGAACGCATGAAGCGCATGGCGGTAGTTCTTCTGGAACATGAGCGCCATGCCCAGGTAGAAGTAGCCTTTTGCCAACCGTCGGTCCAGCAGCACCGCCCTGCGAAGGTGCCGTATCGCGAGGTCGGTCCCGTTTTCCGTATGCAGCAGCGCTTTCCCGAGCCCGTAATGCCCCAGTGCATAATACGGGCTTATGGCGACAACGGCGCGAAAGCCCGTTATGGCCCCCTCGATATCGCCGGAGAGCGCACGGCGTTGCGCCTCGGCGTACAGCTTCGTGGAATTTTCGCGCGCAGCAAGCGGAAGGGCATGAAACGTTACCAAGGCTGCGATCGCAATAAACCGCACCCACTGATTGCGCGTGATGACACCGCCGCCCGGCATCACTTCGCCCCGGGGACCATCTCCCGCAAACGCTGGTACATGAACTCGTCTATCCCCTTGCTGAAGTACACATAGACGACCACGATCGCCCACAACACCAGTGTCGCGACACACATGAACTTGAGCAGCTTCTCGGCGCCCATATCGCTCGCCTTGTAAAAAATAACAACGAGGGCAAGCGGCCAGAGAAAGAACAGGTTCCAGAATATCAATGCGACCAGTTCCTTGACGAAATCGACGACTACGATATACCAGTTGAGCTGGATCGCGGCATATCCTTTCGCGATCTCGTCGAAAAAAAACCAGACGTAAAAGGCGAACAGCAGCGTCGCGATGATCTTCCAAAAAATCTCGATACGCCGTCGAAACCAGAGAAACGCGATTGTAACGCCCCATACGAGTATAAACAGAAAAACCGATTTAACCAGCAGCGCTTTATCCATATGCTTTCCGGGTCTAGAGATGATGTACTAGTGGGATTATCGGTGAGCCGAGATGAGGGTATTATGCTTTTTTTCGGTCCCGGGCGAGGCGTCCCGCGAGCGAGATGGCCTGCACCATGCTCCGGCAGCTCGCGACACCCGTTCCGGCGATATCGAAGGCCGTCCCGTGATCGACGGAGGTGCGGACGACGGACAGCCCGAGGGTCACGTTCACCCCGTTCTCGAATGCGGTCATCTTGAACGGGATGAGCCCCTGGTCATGGTAGTGCGCGACGATGAGCGCGTACCGGTCCCGCTTCCCCGGCATGAAAATCGTGTCGGCCGGGAACGGGCCCTCGACGGCGACCCCCTCACGGCGCGCGCGCTCGATTGCCGGCCGGGTAACGCGCTCGTCGAAGGCGCCGATCGCCCCGGCATCGCCGCAGTGCGGATCAAGCCCGGTCACCGCGATCGCCCCCGTCCTGCCGTCGAGCGCCGCGATCGACGCATGCCCCATCATGATGGTATCGTAAATTTTTTCCATGGTGATGGCGCGCGCGACCGCCTCGATCGGCAGGTGCGTGGTCACCAGCAGGACGCGCAGCTCGTCCGAATACATCAGCATGTAGGGCGTCGTTTCGTTGATGGCCGCGGCGATATATTCCGTATGCCCGGTGAAGGGATGGCCCGATTGCTCGATGAGCGCCTTGCTCACCGGACCGGTCACGATCGCGTCGATCGCGCCCGCGCGCCAAAGCTCGATGGCGGTATCGACATAGCCCAGCGACTCCGCGCCGGTCGCCGCCGTTCCCGCGCCCGCCCGCGGCACCGGAGCGTCGCTTTCCGGCGAGACGAGCGCAATGCGGTCGCGATCGGACGGGTCCGCGATCTCTTCGACCGAGCGCGCAACCCGGTAACGATCACGCCCGAGGATGCCGAGGGAGGCGACGACCTCCTCTCGGCAAATGAGGACCGGAACTATCCCATCGTAGCGCTCCAGGAGCGCCCTGCAGGCGACCTCGGGGCCGATGCCCGCGGGATCGCCCGCCGTCACGCCTACGACGATGTCACGCGCGGGCAATGAACTCCTCAGGGATGATCTTGTTCTTGTCGTATTCGACCTCGATGAGGTCCTTGGCGGAGGAGCGGAGGTCGTTGGCGATGGTGCAGCGGCCCTCGAGGATCACGCCGTTTTGTATGATCAGCTCGGGCGTTTTGATGTCGCCCAGTATTTTCGCGGTGGGCATGAGCAGCACGCGATTGGAGGCGTTGATGTTGCCGATGATGAGGCCCTCGATGATGAGCGAAACGGCGTTGATGTTCGTCCGCACCTTCCCGTTCGGGCCGACATAGAGCTGCTCGGCCTGAAGATACTTCCCCTCGAAGCGGCCGTCGATGCGCAGCGAGCCGTTGATGATGAACTTTCCGGTGAAATACGAATTCTCACCGATCACGTTATCGGCAATATCGCCGCCGCTTTTCGTAATAGCCATAAATACCTCGACCGAATTTCATTGTGCGCGGCGCACCCAACGCGCCGGTAACCACTACGCCCCGCATCCAGCACGCATGTCAATACATAAAGACGGGCGCGCGCCGCGGCGGGGGTCATTTATTCATTTTGCCAAGATCGGGCATGCGGATCACCTTTTGTGTCTCTTCGAGGAAATTTTTCATGAATCTGAGCGCGTCGATCACCTTGACGTTCTCGAACATCCGGTAGGTTTCGTACTCGGCATAGGCTATCGGATCGTCGGGGTTCAGGATCATGGTACCCCCGAACTCCGCGTCGGAGACCAGGTTTACCACAAAATCGCGCGCCTTCTTGAGGAATTCGTTGAGCTCCATCTGGAAGACCCGGCCCTGCTTCACCCGCATCATCTGGAGCTGCGACGCGTAATCGTTCGATTTCGCCTTGTCGATGTCCTCCACGGTTTGGAGAAACATCTTCAAGGCGCGGTCGCACTGGTCGAGCTTTCGGTACAGCGTATCGCGCTCTCCCGAGTTCGAGAAATCCAGCTTGGTGTGCTGGTCGGTGATCACGCCCCAGATCCGCTCCTCGAAGTGCTTGAGTATGCTGGCTGCGGTGTTGATCTCCGCGTCGTCCTTGTACGGGGAATACTCGACCACCTCGATGCCGCGAAGGAATTCCAGGTCCTCGTCGATCCCCGTCCCGTTCGACTTGAGCGTCAGCATGTCGGAGTAAATCGCCTCCTCCAGCTCCTTGATGTTGGCCTCGGGGTAGAGTTCCTTCAAACGAGCGCGGAGGGTTTCGACGTCCTTTTTTACGCGCGATCGCTGGGCGGCGCTCGTGGTCGTCTTATAAACGCTCTCGAGCATCTTGATCGATTTCACCATCTGCCTGGATTTTTCTTCTTTATCCATAGCCCCTTCCGCACGGGCGCCCGCGAATAATCGCGCCATCAGATGGGCTACTATAGCGACCGCGTTTCATATAATTCAACCATATTTTTCACCGGGACCTTTTTTCCGTCGTCGGGTTTTTCGCCTAATATATTATGTCACATCTGCCGATAGATGATACATCAGCCAATCATGCGATCCATGACAGCACATACGGCCGCCACCCTTGCGGCGGTCCTCCTTGCCTGGTCCGCGGCTTTTGCCGACGGCTCCCGCTCCGGCATACGAACGCTCTCGGCGCTTGATCCGTCGAACCCCGCGATACAAACAATCCGGAACGATATTCGAACGACGTTAGCCATCACCAAGGGGCGCGGAAACCCCACGGGCCTCCCGGAACTCACGTTTTACCGGTACACCGTCGCCCGCGGCGACACCCTGTGGAGCATCCTCGCGAAAAGCGGGCTCAACATCGACACCCTCGTGGCCATTAACGGCCTTTCGTCGCCATCGCAGGTGCGTCCGGGCGTGACGCTATTCATCCCCAATATGCGCGGCATCATCATCGACACGCACAACCGAGACACTCTCGATGGGGTCGCTGCGCATCATCGCATCGCCCCGGTGTATCTAGCGCACATCAACCGCTGCGCCCAGGGCGTACGGCGCTATCTTTTCGTACCCAACGCACAGCTCTCCTCGCTCGAGCGATCGCTGTTCCTGGGGACTGGGTTTTATCATCCCTTTAAGAACGAGCGGCTCACCAAGGGCCGGATCAGTTCGGGATTTGGCAATCGTATCGATCCCATCCAAAAGTCGATCAAGTTCCATTCTGGCGTCGATATCGCCTGCCCGGTGGGAACACGCGTGTATGCGGCGAGAAGCGGCGAGGTCGTGTTCGCGGGAACGCGGGGCGGATACGGACAGCTGATTATCATCAAGCACCCGCACGACTACTACAGCTACTACGGGCACCTCCAGCGAATCATGGTGAGGACCGGAGACCGCGTCACCACGCGCCAGCAGATCGCGCTGTCGGGCAATACGGGCCGCACCACAGGCCCGCATCTGCACTTTGAGATCAGGAAAAATACAAAGCCGGTCAATCCCGACGTTCTGGCGCGGCTCCGCTAGATTCGTTAATCGATCCCATCCAGCAGCGTGTAGAGATCGGCCCCGTCCTCGGGATATTCGGCGGTCAGGAAGGTCACCAGCAGCTGCATCTCCCGGTTCTTGAACCGCTGCAGGACCTCGTTGCGGATGGTGTTGGCGAGGGGCACGGAGAATTTCTTGTTCTTTCCGGGAAGCACGATGAGAATCTTGTTGCGGTCGTATCGGATCGCGAAATCGGGATCCGAGAGGCGCTCGACGATGATCCCCTCGAGCACCGCGATGAGCTTTTTGGCCTCGACCAGACCGAAGAGATGAAGATACCGTTTGAAGTTCTTAATTGAAAAGAGCACCAGCGTAAGCGGGATCTTAAGACTCTGCGCCTTGAGGATTTCACGATTGATCCGCTTGAGGACGAGCTCGATGTTGTCGACGTAGCGGTTCTCCTCGAAATCCATCCGCATGGTCATCAACAGATACGGCACCAGAAAGGTCGAGAGGCGGCCGATCATCCGGTCGATCTCGCGCTCCCGCTCGACATCCGCGATCTGAAACACCAGAACGAACCCGAGCAGCTTCACGCCGATCTTGAAGGGATACACCCAAAAATGGGTCATGCGCTTTATGGCGGATTCGCCGAACGCGTCGCGGATGATCTTCAGGCGGTCGAAGTCGGCGATCTGCGCGCGATCCTTGAGATCCTGCACCAGATCGGTAAACGGGCTGTCGAAGGCTATCCGGACATCGTCGCCCCTGAGTCCGATGAGATCATTGTCCTCGGTCATGACCGGCACAAACACGTCGTTGCGTTCATCGCCGATGAACACCGCGAAACTTTCGACACTCATCGAGCCAAGCTCGCGCGCCACGATGTCGCACAGGCCCCGCAGGCTCGAGAACTCTATCATACGCCTTGCGAGAGTGTCGACATTCGCGACATGCTCAGACGCGGCATGCAGTTCGTCGCGTTCCTCCTGCAGCCGGTCGATCATGTTGATCTTCCGCATCGCGACGGCGCTGATCTCCCCCATCGCGGCGATAAAATCGCACTCCTCGTCCGAATAGTTGCCGATGGTGATCTTGTCGCCCAGCACCAGGATGCCGACAATCTCGCCCGCATGCGACAATGGCGCCAACAACCGCCCGTCGATCGAGATGAACTTATAGTACTCGTCGCGGTGCTCCGGATCGTCCTTGTAGGTTTCGATGTCGATGATGCCGCCGCTTTCCAGAAGCGATTTGAAGATGGCGCCGGACTCGTCGAAATACAGCTGCTTGTTGCGGATGGTCACGCCGCGCGAATCGGCGATGGTCCACCGGGCGAGGTCCTCCGACGAGCGAACCATGATCGACGACGAGGAGGCGCCGATCTGCCCCATGATGGAGAACAGGATCGCATCGTAGAGCGCCTTCCGGTTCTCGGCGCTCATGATCTCCTTCCCGATTTCAAAGAGGATCATGAAGTCCTGCGCGCGTTTGTCGGGCTTCCCATTGGCGCCCGCACGGTCCGACGGCCCGTCGACCGCCTCCCCGGGTGCGCCGTCGACGGAATCGGCAATCGCCTCTATCGCACGCGCCGTCGAGAATTCATCGCGAATCACGACCCGCTGCTCCGTGGACCGTTGAACGGCCGGAGCGTCCTTCAGGTCCGGCTCGTCGGTGGTTCCAAACGGTCCGGTAAATTGCGGGGCGGCATGCGCAGCGCTTCCGGATCGTCTCACCGCGCCGGCCAGCGGCGCGCTTCCCGCATCGACGGCGGTCGCGCGCGGCGTCCCCTGCCTCTGCGACTCGATAACCTCATGCGGCGCGGCCCCGTCGTCGTCCGGCAGCGTGAAAAGATCGTCGGGTTCATCAACCTGCTTCAGGTCTTCGGCCTCAAGGAGCGCAAGCTCATCATCGCGTATAACGGCATCATCCGCGTCGGCGCCGGTGGCGGGCTGATCCGTGACCGCATCACGGGCCGCCGCTGCGCTCCGGTCGCCGGAATCCTCCATCGCCGCCTCATCAACGAAGTCGGTCTCCGCCGGTCCCGGGATCGTGTCGATCAGGGTCTCGCGCCCCTTTCGATTGATCTCCTTTTTATACTTCAGCGCTTTTTCGAGAAGGCCCATGTCACAGTCCCATTTCCTTCAGCACGTCCTGATACAAAGAGAAATATTCCGATTCGGCAAACCGCTGCACCACCTCTTCGGGAAGTTTCTCGAAGAGCCCGTCGAGATAGGCCAGGAGCTTGCGCATGTCCTCGCGTTTCGCCGCAGGCAGCGTTTCGACAAATCGATCCACGTCCGATTTATTGTCGATAAAAACAACATCGGCGCCAATATCCGGCGCGCCGGCCGCCCCCGCTTCCTTCTCGCGCACAAGATGATCGAGTTTTCGTCGAATGTCCGCGACATTCTCCTCGAACACGTACGCGGCGCCTGAGGCGAGATCCTCCTCAATGCTGGCGCGCTCATCGGCATTCAGGCTCTCCGGGCTCGGAAGGCGATACTGCATCTCGTCCGCAGACTCACTCCGCGCGGCCACGCGATCGCCCCCGGCCATTCCCGCTTTCGGCGCCACGGGGAGAACCACGGCATCGTACTCGCCGGCGAAAACGCTCTTTTCGATGACGCCGATTTCATCCGCTGTGAGCCCGACGATCTCAACCGCCTGGGTGGTTTTCTTCGCGCGTCGCGCCGGCGCATTGTCCGTGCCGTCAAATCCGTTCTTCTGGACATCGTCCAGAATGGCGGCGTCGATGAATTTAAGCTCGTTATCGACGAACTGGTACTCGTCCTCGAAATCGATGAGCAGGTCTTCAAAGGCCGGCGCGGACCCTTTCATCACGGACGCGATCTTTCCCTGGTCATCGGCGACGTTCGCCTCCTCCAGCAAGCGCGCGTCCGATTCGACCGTCTCAATGATATCGGCGGTGATCCGGTCGAGCTCATCCTGCCGGAAGATCTCAGCGGGCGCCGCCTCATCACCCCGCTCCACAAGGCCGTCGTCGATCACCTGCGTCCCCGGGAACTTCTCGGCAATGGCGATGATATCATGCGGCAACGATTCCCGCTCGCGCCGGACGGCGGCCCGAGGTGTTACTGCCGGTTTACTGTCTCGCGACTGCAGTAGCGCGCCGGTTCCCGAATCCGGCTGCCTGCTTTTATCAAGCGTATCAAATACGACGTCAAAATCATTACCGTCATAGGTTTCAAGCTCGGCAAGCGCGCCGTCCGTCCCGGAGAACACGGCATCATCGGCGTGTGTCGATCCGCGGTCATCCTCGCGCCGTTTCGATCCGCGGGCCACCCTGGAGTCCGTCCTCGGGGCGGCAGGTTCCATCTCGCGCCCCTCCGCATCGAGCATGAGCTCCTCGACCGCGCCCTCACCTCCATCGACCTCGCTGGCAACGTCCCCGTGTGCGTCATCATCAATTACTTCAATCAATTCATCCGGTCGTTCGTCCTTTCGCCGCCGGTCCCGTGCAGAATGCGCACGGAGTGCGTCATCCTCCTGCGAATCCTCGACCGCGCCATTCTCCGCGAGAAATACAAGGTCAACATCCTGCAATTCCTCGATGAGATCCTCCTCGGTGAGAAATACGACATCCTCGTTAGCGACCGCCTCGGCCTCCCGCAGGTCGATGGCGCCGAGCTCGGTTATATCGAAATCATCCGGAAGGCGATCGGCAACGCCATCGTCCAATTCGATGGTGATCCGATTCTTCTTTCCTGACTGCCCACCTGTATCGATAAAACCATCATCGACCTCGCGCCTGTCCTTGTCCCCGATGCGGCGATCCGCACCTGAGCGGGCCAGGACATCATCATCCGGAAAATCGAATTCGAGCTCGTCGCCAATCCTGCCCCCCGATGGGGGCGCATCATCCAGAAACGATTCGAGCTCCGCATCGGAAAAATGTTCGATCCGCGCCTGGTCGATGCTTGGTTCCGCATCCTCTGACGGCGCATCGATGAGCTCGAGGTCCCCACCCGCACGCGTAACGGCCTCCCCGCCTCGATCTGCTCCCGGCGTGCGTGCATCGGCTGCGTGTTCCAACGCAATCGAATCCGCGGTGCTCAAATCGCTTTCGGAAAGCACCGTTTCGATTTCGTTCATGTCGATTTCAAGCCGTGCGAACTCATCCTCGGTGACCGGCGGGGTCGCGGGACCGACATCACGGACGGGTGCGGAAAATGCGGCATCATCGGCTACGATCCGTTCCGGGGCTATACGGGGCGTATCATCATTGGCCTCTCCGTCGACCACCAGATCCATGTCGATATCGCTCGATAGCGTTGTATAGTCGACGGACGCCTCGACCGGCTCCTTCTGTTCCCGTCGACGCGGTCGGCGGTCGACATCCGCCGAGAGGGCTTCAATATCGAATGAATTCGGCTGATAGGCATCATCGATCACACGGGGCTCCGCACGCCCCTCCGTGATCCGGGTCTGTTCCTCCAGGACACCCTCCCACGATCCGGCGCCATGATCCTTCATCGCATCATGGTCATGGGGTGATCCCGCCGCAGGCGCGGCGGCGTCATCATCAATATACTCCGCTTCGTGAAGATCGCCGGAGATGTCCGTGATCTCCTCGAATTGAATATCCCTCGTTTTTGTATGTCGTGTATCCACCGTAACTACCACACCACCCACGTCGGCACATGACGACCCGGGCGGAATCTGGACTTTCCACTGTTCGTATTAAATGTAAACCGCTCGATAACTATTTTCCATCGAAAAACTACTTTTATCCATATATTAATATCGGACAAATGTTGAAAATAATTCACCGGAAAGGGATATTCCATACAATCCGCTCTAGAAACGCGAAAGGATGCCCGTTTACGGGGCATCCTTTCTTGAGCATGAAACCGCCTCGAATTGCTAGCGCGTCATCGGGCCGCAACCTTGAGACGGGCCTTGAGCTTGCGAAGCTCAATATCCAACTTCATGCGCTCCTTCACATCGAGCTTGGTAAAATCATTGATCTTGTACTCAATCTCGGACCTGACCAGCTCGTCCTTACGCATGGCCTGCTCGCAGATAAGAATGAGATCGTTTTCCTTGATTTCGACAAAACCGCCCTCAACATAAAAGAAGTCGGTGGTGTTCGCCGTACGCAACCGCACCTCTCCAACGCCAAGCTCTGAGACCAGCGGCGCATGATTGTACAAAAAGCCTATTTCGCCATCGTGCGCCTGGACGATCGCAAATTCGACCTGCCCCTCGTACAGAGTGCGCTCGGGCGTGAGAATGCTACAGTTGAGTTTCATCGTCATAGGACTAGCTTCCCGCTTGCAATTTCTTCGCCTTTTCCACTACCTCTTCGATAGTCCCCACCATATAGAACGCCTGTTCGGGCAGACTGTCGTATTCGCCTTTTATCAGGCCGTTAAAGCTCCGAATGGTCTCCTCGAGCTTTACGTACTTCCCTGGCATGCCGGTGAACTGCTCGGCGACGAAGAACGGCTGCGAGAGGAAACGCTCGATCTTGCGCGCACGCTGCACCAGAAGCTTGTCCTCCTCCGAGAGTTCGTCCATGCCCAGAATGGCGATGATGTCCTGCAGGTCCTTGTAGCGCTGAAGGATCCGCTTCACCTCCATGGCCACATCGTAATGCTCCTGGCCCACCAGCTCGGGAGCGAGAAGGCGCGAGGAGGAATCGAGCGGGTCCACGGCCGGATAGATGCCCTTCTCGGCGATCTGCCGAGAAAGCACCGTGCTGGCGTCGAGGTGGATGAACGCCGTCGCCGGCGCGGGGTCGGTCAGGTCGTCGGCAGGGACATAAATCGCCTGCACCGACGTGATCGAACCGTATTTTGTCGAGGTGATCCGCTCCTGCAGCTCGCCCATTTCAGTAGACAGCGTGGGCTGGTATCCCACCGCGGAGGGCATCCGTCCCAGGAGGGCCGATACCTCGGAACCGGCTTGCGAGAACCGGAAGATGTTGTCGATAAACAGAAGCACGTCGCGGCCGGACATGTCGCGGAAATATTCGCACATGGTCAGCGCGGAAAGTGCGACGCGGAGGCGCGCTCCGGGGGGCTCGTTCATCTGCCCGTACACCAGGCAGGCCTTGTTGATAACGCCCGATTCCTTCATCTCGAGCCAGAGGTCGTTTCCTTCGCGGGTGCGCTCCCCCACGCCGGCGAACACCGAATACCCGCCGTGCTGCTGGGCCACGTTGTTGATGAGCTCCATGATCACGACCGTTTTTCCCACGCCGGCGCCGCCGAACAGGCCGGTCTTGCCGCCCTTGATGTAGGGCGCGAGAAGGTCAATGACCTTGATCCCGGTTTCGAAGATCTCGGCCTTCGGCTCGAGCTGTTCGAACTTGGGCGGGTGCTGATGGATCGAACGCCGGTCCTTCGTGTTCACCGCAGGGCCGTTGTCCACCGGCTGACCGAGCAGGTTGAAGATGCGCCCCAGGGTCTCCTCGCCCACGGGAACGGAAATCGGAGCGCCCGTGTCGGTGATCGGCGTACCGCGGCGAATGCCGTCGGTCGAGGCTAGCGCAACCGCACGCACGCGGCTTCCGCCGAGATGCTGCTGGACCTCGCAGGTGATGAGTGACTTCGCGCCCATAACGTCAATCTCGAGCGTCAGGGCATTATACAATTCCGGCAAATGGCCTTCGGGAAATTCGGCATCCAGCGTCGATCCGATAACCTGTACGACCTTTCCAACGTTCTGAGCCATGGGTAAACTCCTTTATGATAGTATCTTCGCAACCCCGCTCGATCCGATCATTCCACATGCCGTCGATCGCGGCACCATGGCGGGGTCCGCACAACAAATCTCACATCATATCTAGCCGAGCGCCGCCGCTCCGCCGACGATTTCCGCGATCTCCGTCGTAATCTTCGCCTGCCGAGCGCGGTTATAGGTGATGGTCAGGTCACGAATCATGTCCGTGGCCGCATCAGTCGCGTTCTTCATGGAAACCCGCCGCGCGAACTGTTCCGAAAAGTTCGATTCGAGCAGCGCGAGAAACACCTGCGCCTTCACATAGAGCGGAAGGAGCGAGGAAAAAATCCTATAGGGGTTGGGCTCGAAGATGTACTGCGGGGTGAATTCGGGCCCGACGTCCTCGACGCCGACGCGCTCCGGCTTGATTGGCAGCAGCTGCACGATCACCGGCTTCTGTGAAGATGCCGATACGACCTTGGTGTACGACAGGTACACCTCATGCGCCTCGCCGTATTCGTACAGATTGATGAGTTCCTGCGCAATTTTCGCGGCCTCTGCAAAGGAGACCTTGTCCTCCATGTTGAGAGAGGACTTATACATCGGCTGACCGGTGAAGTTAAAGTAGCCAATGGCCTTTTTTCCAATAGCATAGATCTGAACGTCGCGGCCCTCCTCGATCTCGAGCCGCTTCTTGAAGGCGATGGTGTTGTTGATCACGTTGTTGTTAAACCCACCGCACAGCCCTCGATTGCCGGTCACCGTGAAGACGAGCGTCCGCTTTGACTCGGGCCATTCCTGCATCAACGGGTCGTAAATGTTTTCGACGCCGGAATTGCGGAGATTCGCGATGACCTGGTTCAGCTTCTGCACAAAGGGCTGCGACATGAGTAGCCGGCCCTGCATCTTCTTCATCTTGGCCGTGGAAACCATCTCCATGGTCTTGGTGATCTTCTTGGTGCTTTTGACCGATTCTATGCGCTTCTTAATCTCTCGTTGTGTTGCCACAGCTTATTCCCCTGTGCTTGAGTGTTCCCTGGAACGCCCCACCCTATGCCCGACCGGCGAGGTAGCCCTCGGCATAGTCACTGCAGACCTTCTTGTACCTGTCGATGCTCTTCAGCTCGCCCGTCTTGCTGATCTCATCCAGGATGTCCGCCTGCTGTTCGTTCAAGTATTTGATGAACTTGACCTCAAAGTCTTTCACCTTTTCCACCGGGACCTTGTCAATATAGCCCTGTGTTCCGGCGAAGATGACGGCCACTTGTTCTGCCACCGACATGGGAACATACTGGCCCTGCTTGAGAATCTCGATAAGGCGCGCGCCGCGGTCGAGCTGCTGCTGCGTCGCCGCATCGAGCTCGGTACCCATTTGCGCAAAAGCCTCAAGTTCACGATACTGGGCCAGGTCCAAACGAAGCGAACCGGCATACTTCTTCATGGCCTTGATCTGCGCATTGCCGCCCACCCGCGACACCGAGATGCCCACGTCAACCGCCGGTCGGATACCGGAGGCGAAAAGATTGGGCACGAGGTAAATCTGACCGTCGGTGATCGAGATCACGTTCGTGGGAATGTACGCGGAGACCTCGCCTTCCTGGGTTTCGATGATCGGCAGCGCCGTCATTGACCCGCCGCCCATTTCATCCGACAACTTCGCGGCGCGCTCCAGCAAACGCGAGTGGCAGTAGAAGATGTCGCCCGGGTACGCCTCGCGTCCGGGAGGACGGCGAAGCAGGAGGGAGAGCTGCCGGTAGGCGCTGGCCTGCTTGGTAAGGTCATCATAGACGCACAGCGTATGACCGCCTTTTTCATACATATAGTATTCGGCCATCGCGGCGCCGGCATAGGGTGCGATGTACTGCAAGGGCGCCGCCTCGGCCGCGCCGGCGACCACCACGATGGTGTATTCCATGGCGCCATGCTGCTCGAGCTTCTCGACAACGGCGGCGACCGTAGAGTCCTTCTGTCCCACGGCCACATAGACGCAGATAACGTTCTTTCCCTTCTGGTTGATGATGGTGTCGATGGCGATGGCGGTCTTCCCGGTTTTGCGGTCGCCGATGATGAGCTCGCGCTGGCCGCGACCAACGGGCGTCATGGAGTCAATCGACTTGATCCCGGTCTGGAGGGGCTCCTTCACGGGCTGCCGAGAGGCGATGCCCGGCGCGAGGAATTCCATGGGTCGGAGCGCCGTCGTATTGATGGGCCCCTTGTTGTCGATCGGAATACCGAGCGGATTTACCACGCGGCCGAGGAGGGCATCGCCGCAGGGAACGGCAAGCACGCGATCGAGCCGCTTGACGGTGTGGCCTTCCTCGATGGTGAGGTAGTCGCCAAGAACCACTGCCCCGATGGAGTCCTCTTCGAGGTTGAACACCAGGCCGTAGGCGCCGTTCTGGAATTCGAGCATTTCGCCGGCCATCGCATTGGACAGGCCGTACAGCCGGGCGATACCGTCACCGACCTGAATGACCGTGCCGACCTCGCTGACATTGAACTCCTTCTTGTATCCCTCTATCTCTTTCCTGATTATTGATTTGATTTCTTCCGTTTTAATCTTCATAGGCTCTATCACCCCTGACCTTGCTGTTTAAAAGATTATGTCGAATATTTTTCAGGTCATTCGCCATCGACCCGTCCAATATTATATCGCCCATGCGGAGGATGATGCCGCCCAGAATCGACTCGTCGACCGCATCATCCAAAATTATGTTCTTTTTAAGTTTTTCGGAAAGGGAGGCCTGCACCTTGTCCAGGACATCCTTGCCGAGCTTCATGCTCGATATGACCGTTACGCGCTGGCGGTTGTTCACGACATCGAGGAGCTCAACGAACGCTTCGTTGATGCTTTTCAGGAGCGCCTGCCGGCCATTGTCGACGAGGACCTTTAGAAGGTTAACGATCGTTTCGGAAAACTCGCCGCCAAACACGCGGTCGATGAACTCTTTCTTCGCGTCGGGAGAAATGCCGGGGGCGTTCAGATAAATCTCGACATCGCGGTCCTCGCTGATGAGTCCCACAATAAACCCGAGCTCCTCCTCCAACCGGTCAAGGATCTTCTTTTCCTGTCCGATCTCAACGAGGGCATTGGCATACACATTAGCGACCACATTGCCTGCCACAGTACTAACCCTACCATTTAATATGTGCGCAAAAACACTAAGGACAGCTCAGGGTTACTGAACTGTCCTTATTTTGGTCAACGCTTCTTCGACGATCGCCTTCTGATCCTCCGGCTTGAGGTTCTTGACGATAATCTTTGACGCAATCTCGGTTGAAAGAAGGGCGATTTCATTCTTGAGCTCGCCGAGAGCCTTATCCTTCGAAAGGGTTATCTCCCGTTTCGCGTGCTCCATGATCTTCTGCGCCTCTTCGTTCGCCTTTTCCAGGAGACCGCTTCGCAACCGTTCAGCGTCCGCTTTACCATCGGCGATGAGCTTGGCCGCTTCGTTTTTCGCGTTGTTCATCATCGCCTTGTGGTCTTCGAAGATCTTCTCGGCCTCAATGCGATTCTTCTCCGCGGTTTCGATGTCATTGCGGACCTTCTCGGCCCGCAAATCGAGGGCCTCCACCAACGGCTTCCAGGCGGCCTTCCACAGAATGAGCACCAACACGATAAAGGTGACCAGCGTCCACAGATAGAGGCCCGGATCGACTTTCAACAACCCTTCTCTTATTGCATCCATACCGAACTACCTGATAGTGAATTTTTTACTACCCGAATCTCCCGCCGTACCTACTTCGTCTTCGGCTGCTCGACAGCGGCTGGCGCCTTTTCGGCAACGGGCATGATAATCGGGTTTTTGGTGGCCAGCATGAACGTAATAACCAGCGCGAAGAAGGTGAAACCTTCGATGAGCGCTGCCGCGATGATCATCGACGTTCTGAGGTCGCCGCTGAGCTCAGGCTGACGAGCCATGCCCTCGATAGCGCCGCTGGCGAGCTTGCCAATGCCAAGCGCGGCACCGAACACGATCAGCCCGGCCCCAAAACCAGCTCCAAGATAAGACAATCCCAGATAATAAGTGTCCATTTTTTCCTCCTACCGGAATAATTAAGGTGCGTCACCCTGTAACAGGTAACTTAAAAATTTGCAGTTCATTCAATTGACCAGGGCAGCCCGCACGCGCCGGAACGGATCCGGCGACTGGCGATAGCGGCGATGGAAAATTAAAAAAACCTATTCAAACACGCGCACGATTTAGTGCGCGTGTAATGATGCGCCGATAAACATCGCGGAAAGCGCCGTAAAGATATACGCCTGGATAAACGCGACCAACAGCTCGAGCATGTTGATCATCAACGCGCCCGCGACCGACCCGATGCCGACCAGCGCGCTCTTGAACATCATCACCAGAAAGATGAAGATGATGATCACGATATGGCCGGCGGTCATGTTTGCATAGAGACGAACGGTGAGCGCAAACGGCTTGATGAGAAGACCCATCAGTTCGATAACCCACAACAGCGGGAAGAGCGGCAGCGGCACGCCGCCCGGAACGATGCCGGTGAAAATCCACTGCGGCCCCTGCTTGATCGTGCCGATGACGATCATCCCCAGCAGGGTCGTTGACGCCAGTGCGCCGGTTACCGCGAGGTTGCCCGTGGCCGTCGACATATATGGAATCATCCCAAGCAGATTGCAGAAGAGCACGAAAAAGAACGTGGTGCAGAACCAGGGCATCGCAATCTTTTTGTAGTGATGGCCGAAGTTGGGCTCGACGATCTCATCGTGCACGAAGCCGACGAGGACCTCCCACATGTTGACCCACTTGGAGCTCGACCCGTATTTTGCGTTTTTGATTTTGCGTGCGACAGGAATGAAGATGATGATGCAAATGAACGCAGCGAGCCACATCATGAGCACCAACTTGGTGATGGCCAGATTGCTCTTGAGCCCGAGCACCTCGAAGGTGATCCCGCCGAGGACCGTGTTGACGGGCTCGAGGATCTTCGCGATGAAATTGCCCTCGACGACATGGTCGGTGAGGTGGTGCATCACGACATCGGAAACCGATTCTTCCTTGCCGCCGTGTCCGCCGCCGGCGCCAACCACCATATTGACAAGACTAATAAGCTTCAGCATAACGGATCACACCTGCCCTCGATTGTCCTTATCGCTCGCGCGCCGGCACGGCTACAGCCACTTTGTCCGCTTCTCGCCGTCCTGCGAATCTGCCGCGGGCTTGTTCTCAAGGAACCGATCGATGTTCCTGAGCTCACGGATGAGATTGTAAAACCCCGCCGTCATGCCCAGCACCACGCTGAGGATAAACAGCCACGGACTGCTGCGAAAATGCTCGTCGGCCTTGTAACCAACGTAAATAAAAAGGAGTATCGTTATTGCCAATTGCAGACCGATCGTCGAGTACGCCATGACCGATCGTGCAGTCCTTTTCGTTAACAAAACGCGTATAAGAGAACCGTTGTAATCGTTACACCCAAACTGATTACATTCATCAATCAAGGCGTTATTTGTCAAGAAAATGTAGAACTTTTTTTGGGCGATCGCGTGAAAAATGGCGACCACCGCCCCGCACCGCCCCGCCGGACGTCAAACGTTTTTCCCGCGATTTTTACGGGGCGGAATCAGCACCGGGCGGATTGGAGTTTTTTATTCATTAAGCAACGCCGCGCACGCGGACGATAATTGAATCGTACCAAAAAACACGCCGCCGGGCGGGAGCGTCCGGACGACGACCATGCGGGTTCGACCATGAAATTGTCCATTAAACTCATCGAGTGTGACCGGGAATACATCGTCTCATGCCCGGAGCTCGACATCAATTGCTACGCACCGACGAAAAACGAGGCCTTGCGGCGCATCGTGACCGTGATCAGCTTCTATATCGATTCCGCCAAGGAGCTGGGGCTCGAGGTCGGGGGCATCGAGGCGATCAACGTGGAGGGGCTTCCGGCCTGCACGAGCGTGCCGCTGTCCCCCTGCGCGCAGCCTTCCAAGTCGATCAACTGACGCGCTACTCCAGCTTCGACTCGTCGATGGTGAACTTGTACGCCTTCAGGATCTCCTTCGTCCACTCCTTCATGCGCACCGACATCTTCTTGTTCTTGATGACCATCTCGATCCGATCTTTGACCGCGGAGAGCGGCTGCACGACCTTCTCGCGGTCCTTGCCCTTCTTCACGTACTGATAGTAACGCTTGTCCTTGTTCTGGGCGTACTCGTCCTGGATCTCCGCGGCGCTCACGGTGACGTCCTTGGTGCTCAGCTTTTTCATGAACTCCGCGGCCAGCAGCGCATCGCGCTTCATCGCGACGCCGCGGATATAGTCGGGGTCCTTCTCGAGCCCCTTCTGTTTGGCCACGCGCTTGAGCAGCTCCATGCGCAGGATGTTGTCGACGAGGCCCCGTCGCTGCGCCTCGGTCACCTCGCCGCCCTTCTGGCCCTGAAAGCGCTTCGAGTACAGCGCGATGCGCCGGTTGAGATCGGCGACCGTGAAGGCGACCTCGCCCACCTTGAAGATGACGTCGGCGGGGTTCTTGCTCGTCGCCTTTTCCGTATTGACCGCCACGTCCGGGGCCTTCTTCAAGTTCGCCAGATAGTCCTCGGCGCTCTTGCGCAGCAGGCGGTTCTTGAGGCGCGCGGCCTCGACCTTGTTGTCGATGATGTCCTCGACATTGCTCTCGGTGAGGGTCTTCTTCGCGGTCACCCTGATCACGTAGACGCCGTTTGGCATCTTCCCGGGCTGTTCGCTGTACACGCGCACGGGCGTCACGGTGTACGCGTCCTCCTTGAGCGCGAAGGCGGCCGCGGCATAGTTGTCCGGAAGCATCTCCGCGATGCGGAAGCCGATATCGCCGCCGTTCTTCTTCGAAAAATCGTCGGAATGTTTCTTCGCGAGCTCGTCGAATTTCTCGCCCTTCTTGAGCTGTTCGATGACGCCCTGCGCCTTCTGCGTGGCGGCCTCGAGCTCGGCGGCGAGGTCCTTCTCGGAGAGCTTCTCGCGCTTGGCGCCCTCGACCCGCGCGTCCCGGATCTTGAAGTAGATGTGGCTGATGCGCACGATGGGCTCCTTGAACTTCGCGGTGTCGCGGATCTCCTTCTGGTAGAGGAGCTTGGTGAGCTGGTGCTCCATCGCCATGTCGGCCATCGCCTTGAACTCGTCGGTCGCGTCGAAACCGGCCTTCTTGGCCTCCAGTGCCGCGATGCGCTCGATGGCGATGCGCTCGAGCTTTTCCTTTTGCGCCTTCTTGGTCTTGACGACCGAGTCTTTCTGGAAGTGGCGCTCCTTGAGCCATTCGTACAAATCACCGCGCTTGATATCGCCGCCCTGATAGGTGGCGAGGATGTCGCCCTCGCGCTTGCAGCCCATGGCCGCCGCGATCATCAGCATGATCCCTATGCATACCGCCTTCTTCATTGCGAAACACTCCTTTATGGTCAGATTCTTCCGTGCGTCCGGGGTGGGTCCGCCGTCGTTGTATACTCCCGCTATATCCCGGCCGCGGCCGGCCCTGTCAACCCGAATTTCTACACGATGCGCAGACGCGCGTCCAGCGCCATGACGCCCGAGCCGTCGGCCAGGACGCGCAGTGGGTTCACATCGAGCTCGCGTATCCGGGGCTCGCGCGCGAGCAGGCACGATACCCGGTGTACGGCGTCGACGAGCCCCTCGATGTCCGTGCGCGCCCCGCCGCGCGCGCCCGCAAGCAGCCGGTGCGATTTGAGGCGCGAAAGGCGCCGCGCGATCTCCTCGGGCGCCGCGGGGCACAGCAGCGTCGCGACATCGCGGAACGCCTCCACGTAGATGCCGCCGTAGCCGAACACGACCACCTGGCCGAACGATTCATCGAACTTCCCGCCGATGAACATGTCAAAGCCCGGGCCCGCCATCCGCTGCACCCGCACGCCGTCGAAACGCGCGTTCTTATTATAAGTACGAAGGTTGTCGCGTATCGTTGAAAAGTTTTTTCGCACGGAATCGTCATCGGCCACATTCACTGCAACGCCGCCGGCGTCCGACTTGTGGAGCGCGTCCGGCGAGACGACCTTCATGACGACCGGATAGCCGATTCGGCGCGCGAGCTCGACGGCGGCATCGGCGTTTTCGGCGACGCCGGATTCAGCGACGCGCACGCCGAACGCGGACAACAGCTCCAGCGCCTCCTCGCCGCGGTCGCCCGAGTGCGCGGCGATCCACGCGTCGGCGGCCGCGATATCGGCGCCGGGCGGCGGACCCTCCGGAACGTCGGCGGAGAGCGCGCGGTTGACGAAATCACGCTGCGCGGCGAGGGCGCGCACCATCTCCTCCGGCGTATTGAATATGGGGAAGTTCACGTTTTGCTTCACCTGCGAAAGTGTCCGCGACAGGCCAAAGAGGCAGATCCCGAGTGGTTTTCCCGACGAGAGGATCGCGCCCCACGTTTCCTTCGAAAGGTCGGTGAGGAACATGCGCGAGAAGACGTCCGTGCCCGAGGGCATGTACGGACGCTGGCTCACGTAGACCGCGCCGTCGACCTTTTCGTTGTGCATCACGCTGTACATCACGTGCGCCGAGAGCTGCGGATCGTAGATATCGCCCATGTCCAGGGGGTTCGAGAACTTGATCACGCCGGCGTTCGCGAACTGCTGCAGCCCGCTGTAGAACTCCTCGCCGGGATCGGCGAAGGAAAAGCCCGCGTTCTCGCAAAGGTCGGCGGTGATGACCGAAAACCCGCCGGCCGGGCTCATCACCATGATGCGGTTGCCGCGCATGGGCGGGAGCTCGAAGGCCTTCGCGACGGCCACGAAATCGGTGTAGTTGCGGATGCGGATGATCCCGGCGCTCTCGAAGGCGGAATCGATGATGTCCTCGTCGTTGGACAGCGCCGCCGTGTGGCTCATCGCCGCCTTCTTGCCGATCTCCGTGGTGTTGGACTTGAAGACCACGATGGGCTTGTTGATGGTTTTGGCCGCCTCCACCATGTCCCGGCCGCGCACCACGCTCTCCAGATACAGGCAGATGATGGTCGTGTCGGGATCGTCGCCGAAGTAGCGGAGGAAGTCCACCTCATCCAGATCGAGCTTGTTGCCGATGCTGGCGAATTTCGCCATGCCGATGTTCTCCTCCATGAGGAGGTTCCACATCATGAGCCCCACGCCGCCGCTTTGCGAAATGACCGACAGCCCGCCCTTCGGCGGGCGGTAGAGCGGGACGAAGGGCAGGCACAGGCCGTTCGCGGTGTTGGCGACGGTCACGCCGTTTGGCCCCACGAAGCGGATATTGTAGCGCCGGGCGTTGGCGAGCGCGGCATCGGCGAGCTTTTTCCCCTCCTCGCCGAACTCCGCGAAACCGCCGGATGGGATCGCCATGCGCGGGATCCCGAACTTCCCGCACACCTCGATCATCTCCGGCACGAAACGCGCGGGGATGAGGCAGACCGCGAGATCGGGCACCTCCGGGAGGTCCTCCATCGCGCGGTACATCTTGATGCCATCGACGTGCGCGTCCTCCGCGCGCGGGTTCATGCCGAAGATGCGGCCGCGATAACCCCAGCGCAGGAGGTTCTCGAGAATCATCCGCGGAATATTGTTGGGTTTGGACGAGAGCCCGATGATGACGATGGACTCGGGATAGAATATCGTGTGCATGGCGTCCTCCGTTTTGTGTGTGCGGTGCGCGCGAACCGGACGGAATTGTCGCACGCGACAACCCTCGGGGCAACGAAAAATTATTTTGTTGAAAAAAATTAATTCATCGGGACAATGACCGAAGCAGGTAGAACGCGCGACCGCCTCCTATGAAAAAAGACATGAAACGATACCACGACCGCTTGAAGAATATCCTCTCGTCGGAGGAGCTCTGCTGCATCAAGAAGGATTCGTCGACGCTCATCGAGATCGCCTACGATTACATCGAGATGGGCGAGTTCAAGAAGGCCTTCCGGCTCTTCTGCGTGGGCGCGCGCCTCAACAGCCTCGATCCCGATGTTTTAAACGGCCTCGGCGTGTCCCTCTGCGAACTGGGGAAATTCGACATCTCGCGCCAGATCCTCGAGAACGCGATTCGCCTCTACCCGGACAACCCCGTGATCCTGTCGAACCTGGCGAGCATCTACCGCGAGACGGGCCTCATCGAGCTGGCCATCCATTGCTATCACCGGGCCGTCACCATCGATCCCGGCATCGTCGAGGCGCACCTCAACCTGGCCGACCTCTACTACGACACCGGCGATCTTTTCGTGGCCTACCTCACCGTGCTGGAGGTGCTCAAGAACCATCCCGGCAACGAAGAGGCCATCGAGCTCCGGGACGACCTCCTGATCAACCTGGGCCTCTCGATCGCCTGAGCAATCGAAAAATTCCTTGACCAAAAACGCGTCCTTCGCCTAATGGACATTTACAAAACCATACGGCCCGCATGCGTACGCCGCCGCTACCCGCACGGCCGGGAAACATTGAGACATCCCCGAGGAGCAACGAATGGTCAAGGAAAAGATATTCTGTGCAAATTGCCAGTATTGCATCGTAATCCGGCAGTACGAATCGGAGCCCGACAAATACGTCCTGCGCGTTAAGTGCATGAAGAAAAAATGGGTCAAACGCTCCGGCGAGGAAAAGTTCTATAAATACTTCACCGTCGCCCGCCGGATCATGGACGACTGCGATTCCTACAGCCCCGTGGGCGAGGCCTACCCGTATATTAAGAACCTCCGGAAGGAGCTCCCCATCAAGGACGAGATCTATTCGACCAAGGAATAGGCATGCGCGCCGGTTCCTTTTCAGGGGGGATTCGCCCCCCGGAGACGAAGGGCCGTATCGAAAACAGCCCGTTTTCCAATCTCACCGTTCCCCATCAGTGCAGCATCCCGATCCAGCATCGCGCCGGAACCGCGGCGCGGCCGGTCGTGGCCGTGGGCGACGTGGTCCGCGAGGGCCAGCTGATCGCCGCCGATGAGGGCGCGGGAGATATCCGCGTGCACGCGTCCATCCCCGGCCGGGTGATGGACATCGGCGACCGCCCCGCGCATTCGGGCGGGTGCGCGCCCTGCATCGTCATCGAGGCCGCGGGCTCGTTCTCCGGATTCGGGGCCGCCGCGCCCTGCGACTGGACAACGCTCACGCCCGTGGAGATCGTACGCCGCGTACGCGAGGCCGGCGTGATGTGCGCCCACGGCACGGGCATCCCGGCCGCCCGGATCCTCGCGCCCCCGGAGGGCTGCGCGATCGACACGATTATCGTACACGGCGCCGAGTGCGAGCCCTACCTCACCGCAGCCGACATGCTGCTGCGAGCCTATCCGGCCGAGATCCTCGAGGGGGCGCGGATCGCCCTGCGGGCCCTCGGCGCGTCGCGCGCGATCATCGCCATACCGAAATCGCTTACTACGGCCCTCGCGGCGATCCGCACTGCGCTCGCCGCCCACGCGGGCCCCGGGACTGTTACCGTGAGGCCGGTCTCGGACAAATACCCGCAGGGGAACGAGCGGCTGATCATCAAGGCCGCCGCGCGTAAGACGATTCATGCAGGGACCGACCTCACGCGCGCCGGGTTCGCGGTACTCGACGCGGCGACGGTCATCGCGTTGCGCGAGGCGGTGCTGGCCGAGAAGCCCCTCATCGAGCGACCCATCACCGTGGGCGGTCCGGGCATCAGGAAACCGGGCAATTATAAGGTGCGCATCGGCACCGCCGTCGAGGACGTCATCAGGGAATGCGAGGGGCTGGTCGATCCCGCGGCGCGCGTCATCATGGGCGGCCCGATCTCCGGGACCGCCGTTCGCGACATGCGCGTCCCCGTGACCGGCACGACGACGGCTATCATCGCCCTCCTCGGGCCGGACCACGGCGCGTCGGGCGAGCGCGAGTGCATCCGCTGCGGGCGCTGTGTCGCGGCCTGTCCCATGGGACTCATGCCCCATGAGCTGGACGAGGCGGCGCGGCAGGATCGCCATGATGCGCGTGAAGCGCGCGGCGTCGAGGCGTGCATCGCCTGTCACGCCTGCTCGTACGTGTGCCCGTCGCGTCGGCCGATCGGCCGTAGAATCGATGCGGCGCGCACCAACCGTCAGGGGGCCATCGATGGCTAACGGCACCGCACCGGCGCACACGCCCTGCCCGCCCCACATGCATGATTCCCGGTCGCTTGCGGGGATGATGCGGACCGTCTGCATCGCGCTCGCGCCCGCCCTCGCCGCCGGCGCCGCGCTCCTGGGCGCGGGGATACTCGTGAACGCCGTCGCGGCGGTGCTTGCGGCGATAACCTCCGAGGCGCTCTTTCTCCTCGCGGCGCGGAAAAAGATCACCCTGACCGACGGCTCGGCGGCCGTGACGGGTCTCCTGGTGGCGTTCAATCTGCCGGCCGGAACGCCCCCCTGGCTCGCGGCAGCGGGCGCCGCATTCGCCATCGTATTCATCAAGCAGCTATCGGGCGGGATGGGGGCCAATCCGTTCAATCCCGCACTCGGGGCGCTCGCAATCATGCACCTGTTTTTTCCGGCGGAGATGGGCGGCGCCTGGCATTCTTTTTCGACCGCACCTCCCATCACCGCTGAGACGCAGCCCCTTGCGCCATTTGTCGCGCTCCTGACCGGCGGCTCGGGGGCCACCGTCGCCGAGGTTGCCGCGCCGCTCGCGCTCTGCGGGGGGATCTTCCTGCTCGTCCGCAGGGTGATTTCGTGGCACATCCCGATCGCGTTCCTCGCCGCCGCGGGAGCGACCGCGTTTTTTCTCTTCCGAACGCCGGGAACGGGAGAGAGCGCCGCGGCCCTGTCCGCCGGGTATCACCTGGTTGCGGGGGGACTGTTCCTGTACGCGTTCTTCATGGCGACCGACCCCGCGACATCGCCGGTGACGGCGCCGGGCATGGTCCTGTTCGGGGCGTGCTGCGGGGCGCTGGTCATCATCGTCCGTCCGTTCGGCGGCTACCCGGAAACGGCGCCGCTTGCGATGCTCCTGATGAACGCGCTCGCGCCGCTCATCGACCGCATCACCCGTCCCCGCATGTTCGGCGGTCGCGCCGCCGCACTGCGCCAAAAGAATTGACGAAATCGACGCAACCCGCTATACTACCGGAAACGGCGCGACGTACGGCGCCGCATCCATCGACATGAAACAGTATTTCGACTACACCCTGCAGGGCACGATCGCCGTCTTCACCCTGCGCATCGACCGGCTGCTCTTTTTCGAGTCGGCGCAAATCCTGGCGACGGTCGAGCAGAAGCTGGGCGAGCTCGGCTTTCCCGACCTGATCATCGACCTGCGCTCGGTGGGCACCCTCGATTCCGCCGGCGTGGGCTTCCTCATCTCCGTGAAGCACCTCATCGACACGCACCAGCGCCGAATCGCGGTCGTGTGCGACAACGAGTCGGTCCTCCGGGTCCTGAGCATCACCAACATGGAGAGCTTCCTGCGCGTGTGCAATAGCCTCGAACAGGCCCACGCCTCGTTCGGCGAGGGATCGGCATGAGCGTGGTTCTGGAGGCGATCTATACGCGCAGGAGCATCCGGCGCTATGCCCCGGACCCGGTCCCGGAGGACGCCATTCGCGAGATCATACGGGCCGGCATGAACGCCCCGTCGGCAGGAAACGAACAGCCCTGGCAGTTCGTGATCATCGACCGCCGCGAGATTCTGGACGGCATACCGACCGTGCACCCGCACGCCGCGATGATCCGCGAGGCGCCCGTCGCGATCCTCGTCTGCGGCGACCTGACGCTGGAGACGAAGCAGGGCTATTGGGTGCAGGACTGCGCCGCCGCGACACAGAACATGCTGCTGGCCGCGGCGGCCCTGGGACTGGGCTCGGTATGGCTGGGGGTCTATCCCCGCGACGACCGCGTGACGGGACTGCGGCGACTGCTCGGGATCCCCGAAACCGTGGTTCCCTTCGCCCTCCTTCCCGTCGGCCATCCCGCGGAGCACAAGCCGCGCAAGGACGAGTTTCACCCCGAGCGCATCCACCGAAACGCCTGGTAAGGCGCCGGGGCGGCGGACCGCCCCGGCATGCGGCATCAGTCGCTATCTTCCTCTTTTTTCATGAAGAATTGCTCACGCACCAGGTTTGCGACAAAGACGACGGCCGTAACCGCGGTGACGGCAATCATCGCCGTTTGGGACAAACGCAGGGTCGTGTAAAAGCCGCCCAGCAGAACCATGACGGCGACAAACAGCAGGGTAAACAAGGCAGTACCAACTGGACTCATATTCTTCTCTCCTTCGTGTGGTGATCCGCCGCGCGCTGCGCGGCGCACTCTGCGGATGATCGCTCCCGACCGGGAGCGGTGTCGGAGAGGCTAGCGGAAGGTCCCCGAACTCCATCGGGGATATTTGTTCTGATGACATGGGTCGGCATCGGCATGACGGGCCGATTCTCCGAAACGGACGGCCCGTACCCGCGGAAGCGGATGATGTGCGAGCGCGAAATGCTGGGGGTGCTTCTTGGGCTGCGGGGTGGCCGTCCGGGCAAGCGCATCGGCGATCCCCGGGTCGGCCAGGCGGCAATCGACCGACCCAACGGCGCTTGCCGCGCCCGGCGATATAAACGCATAGGCGATACACGCGGCAATCCCGACGAGACAGACTGCCCGCCGCCAACGTGCGCATGATGACCGGCTTTTTCCCATTACGGAGCCAATTCTATCACATGGGGAAAAAATAGCTTGCAAAATTCCAAAACATCCTATTTTTGCCGAACAACCCATCGAGCAGATGGGTTAATTATTTCCGGAGGGTACTATGAAGAAAGTACTGGTCATTTTCGTTGCCGTTATGATGGCAACCATGTTCGTAAATTTCGCCGATGCGAAGAAGAAGAAAGGCGCCCCCGTCGACAAAGAGTGCGTCAAGAAGTGCGCCGCCGAAGTAAAATCCTGCAACGCCGAAGCCAAGAAGCTGAAGGGCAAGGAAAAGAGGGCAAAGGCGAAAGAGTGCAAGAAAGCCGCGAAGGAATGCAGAAAGGCGTGTGCGAAACCCGCCGCTGACAAGCCCGCGGACAAGCCCGCCGACCAGCCTGAAGAAGGCAAGTAAGCGGCGATCTTCGCCACACGTCGCACGAAAAGGGGCCGTCGTTCGCGCATGTCGCGGATCGCGGCCCTTTTTCAGTTTAGTGCGTCCCGCAATCGAATTGACACCGGACATACCCCGGTATAGCCGTATCCAATCAGGCCGCGCGCAGGACCCATACCGAACGACACCGTGCTCGATGAAGAAAAACTCATAGCCCTCTATCGGCGACACAGCCGGGAGCTCTTTGTGTTCATCGTCCGCTACACGGGCTCGCATGAGGCCGCCGAGGACATTCTGCACGACTGCTTCGAGAACCTGATGTCCTATGCCGCCCGCTATCCCATCACCGACGACAACCTGCGCGCGTTCCTGTTCACCACGGCCCGGAACCTCTGCGTGAACCGCCACCGGAGCCGCGTCCGGCGCGGCCCCCGGCCGCTGGACGAGTCCGCGCCGGACCGGCGCACTGCGGCGCCGGACGCCCTGAGCGAATCGCGCGAGCTTGCCGCGCTCATCGCCACCCTGGTGGAGGGATTGGACGAGCCCGACCGGTCCATCTTCCTCATGAAAAAGGAGCTGGGGCTCACCTACCCGGAGATCGCGCGGGCGACCGGACACTCGGAACGGACCGTCAGGCGCCGATTGAGCGAGACGCTCGACCGAATGCGGGACGCGCTCCACGCAGCTGGTTTTTTCGCTTTTTTCGTTTTTTTTCCGTTTTTCGTGGCCGTATATTGCGCGACGATTGTTACACATGCATGGCGATAACGGAAGGGAAATAACAGTACGGCATGAAACAGACGGCGCATATACGCGATGCGGAGCTGCTTGACCTGATCGACGGGGCGATTCCTGCCGCGCGGTCGCGCGCGATGCGTACGCATGCCGCGGACTGCCCCCGGTGCCACGCGCGCCTTGCGGCCGCCGAAACGCTCCTTGCCGCATCAGACAATGCCGCGCTGGCGCCGTCCGACGCGGTCCTTCGCCGCGTACGCGCATCGTACCGACGGCGCGCGGGCGCTCCACGCCGTTTGGACCGGGTGCGCGACTTTGCACGCGAGCGCCGCTCGCTCGCCATCGCATCGGCCCTCGCGGCCGCGCTCATCCTGCTTGCGACAACGACGCTCATGGTTCGGCAGGGCGAGAACGGCGGACAGGTCACCATGGACATATCGTACATCGAGGGCGACGTGTACATCAACAATGCCGAGGCGGACCTCACCTCGAAGATCAAGCCCAACAGCCGCATCCGGGTCGGCAAGGATTCGCTAATCGAGTTTTCCAATACCTCCGCCTACATCATCAAGGCGATCGACGACAGCGTTCTGGTGTTCGAGCGGGCGAAAACGCCGGGCGTGCGCGGACGGCGGGCCTACACCATCAGGCTTATCAGGGGAACCATACTGTCGCAAATGAGGAAAAATACCCTCGGCCTCGAATACAGCTATTCGACGCCGGAAGCGTACCTTCGACCGCTCGAGGGCGAGTTCATTCTCCAGAGCGCCGGCGACCGGACGGTGGTGATCATGAAGAGCGGCTCGATGCGTATCAAGTCGCTCAGTTCCGATGAGCGGGTCACGGCCGAGCCAAACAAGAAGTACACCATCACCAAGTCGATCGACCGCGGCGACGCCGAGGATGACGATCTCGATGATTTTAACATCAACGACGCCATTCACCGCCAGGACGGGCAGCGCGAACCGGCGGATGCCTCGACCGGAACCGTGAATGGGTAAAAAATGAAAAAACCGTGGCCGCTTCCATGGCCCGGATTGTTACATGAATACGTCCACCCGGCAACGGGCGATGCGTATAGAACACTTTAACCACAAAGGAGTCAGCCGTATGAAGAAGTTTTTGGTCGTTCTCGTGACTGTCGCTGTTGCGGCCATGTTCATCAATGTCGCCGACGCGAAGAAGCATAAGAAAGGCACGCCCGTCGACAAAGAGTGCATCAAGAAGTGCGCCGCCGACATGAAGGCCTGCAACGCCGAAGTGAAGAAGCTGAAGGGCAAGGAAAAGAGGGCGAAGGCGAAAGAGTGCAAGAAAGCCGCGAAGGACTGCAAGAAGGCGTGCGTGAAGCCCGCCGCCGACAAGCCCGCGGACAAGCCTGCCGACAAGCCCGCCGATCAGCCGGCAGAAGGCAAGTAAGCGACACGATTACCTGAACGAGCTCTCGTTCAAAGGGACCGCCGTGAACGGCGGTCCCTTCCTGTATGCGCGCGCACGCGGATCGGACCGATTTTTTTCCCGCCGGGCAATATAATTCTTGCACTGCACGCGATATCGTGCACCATCATGGGACAATCGCCTGTTCCGCGATGCCACACCGTATCATCGAGGAGGTCACCATGAATCGAACCGCCATCGCAATCCTGTCCCTGACGGCGCTCGTCCTGTTTTCGCCCGCGCTCCGGGCCGATGACGCCGCCGCGCCCGCCGACGCCGAAACCGAGTGCATCAAAAAATGCTATACGGACAAGAAAGCCTGCATGGACGAGGTACAGGACATCAAGAAGAAGACGCCGGGCCAGGTGGGCCGGATGCGGTACAAGACGAAGACGTGCAACAGCACCTTCGCCCAGTGCCGAAACGAGTGCAAATCCAAAAAAGCGAAATAGGTGACCCATGAAATGTGAAACCGTACATGCGCTGGTGACCGGCGGGGCGTCGGGTCTGGGGGAGGCGGCGGTCCGCTCGATCGTGAAGGGCGGGGGACGCGCGGCCATCCTCGACATGGCCGACGACAAGGGGTCCGCGCTCGCGAAGGAGCTCGGCAATGCGGCGATCTTCCATAAAACGGACGTGGCCAGCGAAAACGACGTAAGCGCGGCGATCCAGGCGGCCGTCTCGGCGTTCGGTTCCGTGAACGCCGTCGTGAACTGCGCGGGGATCGCCACCGCCGCCAAGACCGTGAGCGGCAAGGGGCCCTTCCCGCTCGATCTCTTCGAGCTCACGCTGCGCGTGAACCTCATCGGCACCTTCAATGTGATCCGCCTGGCCGCGGCGCAGATGGCGAAAAACGCGCCCACGCCCGACGGCGAGCGGGGCGTGATCATCAATACGGCGTCGGTCGCGGCCTTCGACGGGCAGGTGGGCCAGGCCGCCTATTCCGCCTCCAAGGCGGGCATCGTGGGAATGACCCTGCCGATCGCGCGCGATCTGGCCGCATACGGCATCCGCAACAACACCATCGCGCCGGGCATCTTCGAGACGCCGATGGCGACGCTCATGCCGGATTCGCTCAAGCAGTCGCTCATCAGCCAGGTGCCGTTTCCCAGCCGCTTCGGGCGCCCGGAGGAATTTGCGGGACTGGTGGTTCACATCATCGAAAATGCGTTCATCAACGGCGAAACGATACGGATCGACGGCGCCGTCCGGATGGCGCCCAAGTGAGGGAGCGCCTATTCGGAGTTTTTGGGAAGATATGAGACCACGCCAATAAGCCGGTGGCGCCAGTAGCGCTGGCCGATGTTGCTGATCGAGACCCGCTTGCCCCGGCTGGGCGCGTGGATAAACTGGGAATCGCCCAGATAGATGCCCACGTGCGTCGCGCGCCGTCGGGGATAGCGCACGAAATACACGATGTCGCCCGGCTTCGCCTCCTTGAGCGAGACTTTTTTGCCGTTGCTGAACTGCGCCTTCGACGTTCGCGGCAGCGCGATGCCGTTTTCACGATACACGCGGTTCACGAACCCGGAGCAATCGAACCCCTTCTCGCTCATCCCGCCGAAATTATATCGCACGCCGATGTACTTTTTCGCCGTCTCGACGATTTTATTCCGAAGCGAGAGGTCGGGTGTGGTGTGCGTGGAGGGAATTGACGACACGAAGGGAACGGGCATGACCGCGTGGTTCGCCACGACGGAAGCGACCGGGTCGGCATACCCGACGCCAAGCACGCCCATTGCACACATCGCTACAATGCCAAATCGTCTGATCATATACACCCATTATTTATATTTAGGGGTGATTGTATACATTATTGGATTTTTTTCAAGTTTTTTTTAAAAAAATGATTCTATGTCGATTTCTTGATTTGTCTATAAAAATACGATGCTTCGGGCGCCACGATCGAGGCGCCGATGGACACAGTGGCGTTAATCGCTCCGAAATGCACGGGCATGGTCTCCCATAACCCCATCATGCCCCGTCCGCCCCATGACGCGCTTCGCGCCGATGGGGCTTCACGGACAGGGCGACATGCCTGTTACACGCTATCGCCCAATCTCCGCATGGTACTCCTGGAGCGATTTCACCGTGGTGCTCCCGCCGCGGCGCGCCTCGATCCCCTTCGCGGTTGCGATGGCCGCGGTCATCGTCGTGATGTACGGGATCTTGTACTTGACGGCGGCCTTGCGGATGTACGAATCGTCGAAATTGGCCTGCTTGCTCATGGGGGTGTTAACGATGAGCGCGATGTCCCCGTTCTTTACGCGATCGACCATGTCGGGCCGCCCCTGGTTGAGCTTCACGACCAGCGTCGCCTCCACGCCCTGCTCCCGCAGATAGGCATGCGTACCCTCGGTGGCCATGATCGCGAACCCCAGGCGTTTGAACTCCCGCGCCACGTAGACCGCCTGCGGCTTGTCCTTGTCGGTCACGGTGATGAGGACCGCCCCCGAAAAGGGAAGGATCTGCTTGGCCGCCTCCTGCGCCTTGAAGAAGGCCAAACCGAAGGACGGCGCGATCCCCAGCACCTCGCCGGTTGAGCGCATCTCGGGGCCCAGCACCGGGTCCACCTCCGGGAACATGTTGAAGGGAAATACCGACTCCTTTACTCCGAAGTGTCGCACCGGCGTATCGACCAGGTTGAAATCGGCGAGCCGCCCGCCCAGCATGAGCTGCGTGGCGATCTTCGCCATCTGAATGTTGCACACCTTGGATACCAGCGGCACGGTGCGCGACGCGCGCGGGTTCGCCTCGAGGATATACACCGTATCATTATAGATGGCGTACTGGATGTTCATGAGGCCCACCACGTCAAGCTCGATGGCGATGCGGCGGGTGTAGTCCTTGATGGTCTCGATGTGCTTGGGCGGGATGCTAAACGGCGGGATCACGCACGCGGAATCGCCGGAGTGCACGCCCGCGAGCTCGATGTGCTCCATCACCGCCGGCACGAAGGCGTCGGTGCCGTCGCAGAGGGCGTCGGATTCCGCCTCGATGGCGTTGTCCAGGAAGCGCTCGATGAGGATGGGGCGCTCGGGCGAGACGTCCACCGCGGCCTGCATGTAGCGGCGCAGCATCTCGCCGGTGTGGACGATCTCCATCGCCCGGCCGCCGAGGACATACGAGGGCCGCACGATGAGCGGATAGCCGATCTTCTCGGCCACCGCGAGCGCCTCCTCGACGGTGCTCGCCATCCCCGAGTCGGGCTGCGGGATGCCGATATCGCGCATCATCTGCCGGAAACGGTCGCGGTCCTCCGCCAGGTCGATCGAGTCGGGCGAGGTGCCGATGATCTTCACGCCGTTGCGCTTGAGCTCGCCGGCGATATTCAGCGGGGTCTGCCCGCCGAACTGCACGATCACCCCGTCCGGTTTCTCTTTTTCGCAGATGGCCAGGACGTCCTCAACGGTGAGCGGCTCGAAGTAGAGTTTGTTTGATGTGTCGAAGTCGGTGGACACAGTCTCGGGATTGCAGTTGACCATGATGGAGTCGTACCCCATCTCCCTGATCTCCATCGCCGCGTGCACGCAGCAGTAGTCGAACTCGATCCCCTGGCCGATCCGGTTGGGACCGCCGCCCAGCACGATGATCTTCTTGTTGGACGAGGACCCCACGGCGTCCGGCGCATTGTAGGTCGAGTAATAGTAGGCCGCGTCCTCCACGCCGCTCACGGGGACGGCGTGCCATCCCTCGCGCATGCCGATGCCCAGCCGGCGGGCGCGGATCTCGTCCTCGGTGCGCCCGGTGATCTTCGCGAGGTAGGCGTCCGCGAAACCGTCGCGCTTCGCCTGCGCGAGGAGCTCGTCGGGGATCTCCCCGCCGCGGCAGGCGATGATCCGCTCTTCGAGCTCGACGAGCTCCTTCATCTGCTGGATAAACCAGGGCTTGATGTGCGTCCTCTCGTGGAGGAGCGCGACATCCGCGCCCTTACGCAGCGCCTCGTACATGATGAACTGCCGCTCGCTCGTGGGGGTGCTCGCCAGCGCGACGAGCTCGTCGAGCGACTTCCGGTTGAAGTCCTTCGCGAAGCCCAGCCCCATGCGCCCGTTCTCGAGCGAGCGGATCGCCTTCTGGAAGGCCTCCTTATAGTTCTTGCCGATGCTCATGGCCTCGCCCACGGCGCGCATCTGCGTCCCCAGCTCGTCCTTGACGCCGGCGAACTTCTCGAAGCCCCAGCGCGCGAACTTGACCACCACGTAATCGCCCGACGGGGTGTACTTCTCCAACGTGCCGTCGCGCCAGTAGGGGATCTCGTCCAGCGTGAGCCCCGCGGCGAGCATGGAGGAGATGAGCGCGATGGGGAAGCCCGTCGCCTTCGAGGCCAGCGCCGAGGAGCGCGAGGTGCGGGGGTTCATTTCGATGACCACCACCCGGCCGGTCTTCGGGTTGTGGGCAAACTGGATGTTCGTGCCGCCGATCACGTTGATGGCCTCGACGATGCGATAGGAGTAGTCCTGCAGTCGCGCCTGCAGCTCGGGCGAGATGGTGAGCATGGGCGCCACGCAATACGAGTCCCCGGTGTGCACGCCCATCGCATCCACGTTCTCGATGAAGCAGACGGTGACGATGTTGTTCTTCGCGTCACGCACCACCTCGAGCTCGAGCTCCTCCCAGCCCAGCACCGATTCCTCCATGAGCACCTGTCCCACCAGGCTCTCCTGCAACCCGCGCGCAACGACGACCCGCAGATCCTCTTTATTGTAGACGAAGCCGCTGCCGGTTCCGCCCATCGTGTACGCCGGGCGCACCACGAGGGGATAACCGATCTCCACGGCGATCTTCTCCGCCTCCTCGAGCGAGTAGGCCGGAGCGCTCCGCGGCACCTCCAGTCCGAGCTCGGCCATGGTGTCCTTGAAGGCGATCCGGTCCTCGCCGCGCTCGATCGCGTCCGCCGCCACGCCGATGATCCGGACCCCGTACTTTTCGAGCGTGCCATTCTTGTGGAGTTCCGCCGAAAGATTGAGGCCCGTTTGCCCGCCCAGGTTGGGCAGCAGCGCGTCGGGCCGCTCCTTTTCGATGATGCGCTCGATCGTCTCGGCGTTGAGCGGCTCGATATAGGTGCGGTCCGCCATGCCGGGGTCGGTCATGATGGTCGCCGGATTCGAGTTGACCAGGACGATTTCGTAGCCGAGTTTTTTGAGCGCCTTGCAGGCCTGCGTGCCCGAGTAGTCGAACTCACAGGCCTGGCCAATGATGATGGGTCCGGACCCGATAATCAGGACCTTGTTGATGTCGGTTCTCTTCGGCATGGCGGGATCTCCTTGTTAGTGCGGCTATACGAGGTGCAGTTTTCCTAAATACGGCCCCTGCCCGACGGGCGTCAAACGAAAATTTCGCAAGCCGGCACGGTCCGCACCCCGGATTTTTCTCTCGACATTCGACACGCGGCGTGCGACACCTGCCGGTGCGAAAGGAGCCCTCCAATGAATAGCGTGAGCATCGCGTTCGAATCGGTGGCCGTGCCCATCGGTATCGGCCTTATCGGCTTTTTTGTCATCGCCCGACGCTTGTTGCCAGAGAGCGTGCTCACGGTGCTCACGCCGCTGGTGATCGACATCGCGCTCCCCTGCCTCATCTTCGCCGGTATGATCCGCGACTTCCGGCCCGAGGCCGCGCCCGGCTGGTGGCAACTTCCGCTGTGGTGGATGGTCTTTACGGCCCTCGCGCTCGCCTTCACGGCCCTCGCCACGCTCCTCTCGCGCACCAAACACCGAAGCGAGTTCGCGATGGCCCTCTTCTACCACAACGGCCTCTTTGTTCCGCTCGCGTTTCTTACGGGCATGTTCGGCGAGAGCTCGCCGCATCATATTGACCTTTTTCTTTTTACGATCGCGTATCCAGCCTTCTTTTTCAATACGCACCACCTGTTCTATCCCCGGAAAATCCGGGCCGCGGGCGCACTCCCCCTGTGGGCGCGCATCCTGAATCCGGTGCTCGTCGCGACGATGATCGCGCTCGCGCTGCGCCTGGGGGGCATCGGCGATCACATACCCGGGGTGGCCGTGTCCATCGCCAAGAGCGTGGGGGCGATGACGATCCCGCTTATCATGATCATCATCGGGGGCAGCATCTACATCGATTTCACCGCCAAGGGCCGTTTCGACCTGCGCGAGTCGCTGATCTTCGTGCTCTGTAAAAACATCGCGCTCCCCGCCTCCATGCTGGGGACGATCGCGCTCGTGCGGCCCGACTATAATGTGGCGCTCATCATGACGCTCGCGGCGGCGGTGCCGCCCATCACCGCGGTACCCATCATGGTGGAGCGGCTGGGCGGAAATCGCTCCATCGCGAACCAGTACCTCATGGCGAGCTTCGGCGCCTGCGTGGCGACGCTGCCGGCCGTCTTCTGGGCGTTCACGCTGCTGTATCCCGGACGCTGATCGCCTCTATTTCCTTGACAAATCCGTTCGCCGGCCGCATACCGGTAGCGTCATGGTTCACGTAAAAATCAAACTCGATCCGGGCGCGACGCTTCCCGCGTACCAGAGCGCCGGGGCGGCGGGCGCCGACGTATGCGCGCGGCTCGATGCGCCGCTCGTGCTCGCGCCCGGCGGACGGACGCTCGTGCCCACCGGCCTCTTCCTGGAGATCCCCGACGGCTATGAGGCGCAGATACGCCCCCGGAGCGGACTCGCGATACGCCACGGCATCACGTTGCTCAATACCCCCGGCACCATCGACGCCGACTACCGCGGCGAGCTGAAGATCATTCTCGCGAACCTGGGGAGCGAACCGGTCTCCATCGAGAACGGCATGCGCATCGCGCAGATGGTGATCGCCCCGGTGGAGCGCGCATCGTTCGTCGCCGCGGAGGTTCTCGCGGACACGGCGCGCGGCGCGGGCGGCTTTGGGCATACCGGCGTATGAAAGCAAAACTTGACAAGGTCCGCATCGTTCCCCTCGGGGGCCTCGGCGGCATCGGGCGCAACATGACCGTGTTCGAATACGGCGAGGACATGATCGTCGTGGACTGCGGCATCATGTTTCCCAGCGAGGGCATGCACGGCATCGATTTTCTCATTCCCGACTTCGCGTACGTGGCGAAGAACCGAGAACGGCTGCGCGGCATCATCATCACGCACGGACACGAGGACCACATCGGCGGCATGCCCTATCTGCTGCAGGAGGCCAATGCGCCGGTCTACGCGACGCGGCTCACGCTGGGCCTCATCCAGAAGCGACTGGAGGAGAAGCCGCCGAAGGAGGCCCCGAGCTTCGTCGAGATGTCGCCGCGGGACAAGGTGCACATCGGCGCCTTCGTGATCGAGTTCATCCGGGTGAACCACTCCATCATCGACGGCGTGGGGCTGGCGATCACCACGCCGGTGGGCACCATCATCCACACGGGCGACTTCAAGGTGGACCTCACCTCCGTCGAGGGCGAGGTGACCGACATGTACCGCTTCGCCGAGTACGGCGAGAACGGCGTGCTGTTGCTCATGTCGGACAGCACCAACGCCGAGCGCGACGGCTTCACCCGTTCCGAGCGCACGCTGGAGCGCAAGCTCATGGAGATCCTGTCGCGGGCGAAGGGGCGCACCATCATCGCGACCTTCGCCTCGAACCTGGGGCGCATACAGCAGGTGCTGAACGCGGCGCACAAGTACAACAAGAAGGTGCTCGTCTCCGGCACCACCATGCTCAAGAACATCGACATCGCGAACTCGCTGGGCTACCTCAGCTTCCACGACGACCTCTTCGAGGACATCAGAAACGCGAACTCGCTGCCCCACAAGCGGCAGGTGGTGCTGTGCACGGGCACGCAGGGCGAGCCGATGTCGGCGCTGTCGCGCATCGCCAACGGAACGCACAAGAACCTGGCCGCGGGCGAAGGCGACATCGTGGTGATCACCGCCTCCGTGATCCCCGGCAACGAGCGCATGGTGTACGACGTGGTGAACTCGCTCATGCGCTCCGGCGCCGAGGTGTACTACGAGGCCGACGCGGACCTCCACGTCTCCGGTCACGCCTCGCGCGAGGAGCTCAAGCTCATGATCTCGCTGACCAAGCCGAAATTTTTCATGCCCGTCCACGGCGAGTACCGGCATCTGCGCGCGCACGCACGCCTCGCGGAATCGCTCGCGATCAAGCCCGCGAACATCATCATCGCGGAGAACGGCGCCATGCTCGAACTTTCGGCGAAGAGCTTCGAGAAGACCGGCGCGATCGAGCTCCGGGACGTGTACCTCGACGGCCGGGAGATCGGCGACATGGGCTCGAGCCTCATCAAGGAGCGGCAGGCGATGGCCGCCGACGGCATCATCTTCATCACCCTGTTCGTCTCGCGGGGCCGGCTCGCGGCGGCGCCGGACATCGTCTCGCGCGGTTTCACGAGCCAGCGCCTCGCGGAGATCACCGCCGAGATCTCGCAGGACGTCGAGGCGCTCTGCGAGCGCTATCTGGACGACGGCATGAAGGAGGCCGATCTCTCGGTCGCGCTTCGCAAGAGCGTGAAGAACTTCATCGGCAAGTCGCTGCACAAGAACCCGCTTATCGAGGTGCGGGTGTTCGGGGTGTAGCGGGCGCCGTCCGTCGTAAAATGGGATCAACAGATTCGCACAGAAATATGAAATGAAAACCACGCGATCATCCTCCCCCCTGACACGTATTGCAACGATCATCATCACGACACTGGCCGCGTGTGCCATTGCGGATCGAAGCGGGATGCCCGCCGGGAGAGACGGTGAAATCCGCATCACCTATCTACAGACGCTCCCCTACGGTTTATTCTCCGACAGTGCGACACGGGAACTGAAAAAAACGGGCTTCGATCCCGACCGGCACGCATGCATCCTCGTGAAGATCCTTGCGTCGGCAAAAAGAAAGTATTACAATTCCGCCTGCTACAACACGGGCGCAACCGACGACCCCTGCGCTCCCGGCAACAACATCATATACGTCGTCAGCAAAAAGGACTATCCCGTTTTTACACGCGAACGATACATCGACATACGAACCGTTTTCCTCTTTAAATCGGCGGTCTACGGGCAATCGATCCCACGGGGCATCTATAGCTTTTTCACCGATTACCGCGGCAATTAGCGCAGATCATCGCCCCATCTCCGAAAAAAAATTACATCATCCACTGGCATTTCATCTGGGGCCTCCCCTCAAACATCGGGCAATATGTGCGTCGAGCCGCAAATGGTCACCCAGACGACGTCGCCATTTCAATCATCGGCCCGTCTTTCCGCTAAAAATCTCCGCACGGCGAGCCGATATAGATATAAGACGTATGGACCCCGGCCGACGGGCCCGGTTCCGCATGTCCATTGTCATCACGACCGTTCTGACACACCGGGGGGCATCGTGCACACCGATCGCCGATACAAGGAAATCGCGGGCATTCTCGTCCTGATGCTCTCGCTCATCATCGCGCTCTCGCTGGCCGGCTATCACATCACCGACTATGCGCAGCTGGCGGAGAACCGCCCGGTCAAGCACGTCCTCGGTCCCCTCGGCGCGGCCGTCGGCGCGGGACTGCGCACGGCGTTCGGCTACCCCGCCTACCTCATCTTCGCAATGACCGCGCTCGCCGGCTGGAGCGTGCTGCGGCGCGGAAGCGCGATCTTCGAGATCGAGCGGATCTTCGCGCTCGTGTACCTGGCGATCACCTCGTCGGCCCTGTTCGCATTGGTCTCCACGAGCGGCGTGCCGCAGTTCGCGGGCGGCTACCTGGGCGTGTATGTCGCGGTCATGCTCACGCGGCTGGCCGGGTCGGTCGGGGCCTACCTCATCGTCATCATCCTGAACCTCATCGGCCTCATCTTCCTGGGCGCGCTCTCGCTCGCGTTCCTCTCCGAGGGCGACCGGCGCACCGGCGACGCATTCATGCGCGCGTGGGGCGTCATCACACAGGCCTTTGCGACGATCGCATCGCGCATCACCCGACGAAAAACAACGGCCGGACCGGACACCGATGCGACGGAAACGCGCTCGGGGAAAAAACCGCCGTGGATCACCAAGAAACGGATACGGATCGGGGATGATGACGCTGCGCTCGAGAAGGAGCTCGCGCTCAACACCCCCCGGCTGCTGGAGATGATGGAGCAGACGAGCCGCGCGACCGCTCCGGACCCGTTCGATGCGTTGCGCGAAACCTATCGCGCCGGCCGCGCGCGCCGGATCGGCCCCCCGGCGGTCGATGACGCCTCCGATTGCGCAGCCCTCGCGAACGACGCCCCGGACGACGAGGAGATCGTCTTCACGCCCGACGAGATCCAGCGCCCCGTTACGCCCGGCGTGGTGCCCAACCGCATCACCTCCATCGAGTCCGAGCCCGCCGTCAGGGACGCAGTGCCCGCGTCGGCGATGCCTGATCAGGCCGCCCGTCGCTCGACGCCGGCGGTCGCGCTCGCCGATCCGCCCGTCGCCGTCGAAGAAGACGAGGACGACGAAGACGCGGCCGACTGTATCATCGCGCAATCCCCGCATCGCGACGAGATGGCGCTGGACGAGCTTGGCGATGACGCCGACGGACCCGCACCGGCGGGCGATGCGGGCGTGGAGCGCGTCTTCGACGAGATCGGCATCAAATCGAAATACGCGATCCCCATGTCGTACCTCAAGTCGTCGGTCGCCATCGACGTGGAGAGCTGGAAGAGCGAGGCGCGCAGGAACTCCGAGCTCCTGGTGAACACGCTGCGCGATTTCGGCATCGAGTCCAAGGTGGTGCGCGTGAACCGCGGCCCCGTGCTCACGCTCTACGAGCTGCAGATCGCGCCGGGCATCAAGGTGAACCGCATCGTGGCGCTGTCGGACGACATCGCGATGGCGCTGGCCGCCTCGCGCGTGCGCATCGTCGCGCCCATCCCGGGAAAATCCGCCATCGGCGTGGAGGTGCCCAACACCGCGCGCGAGATGGTGACCCTCGGCGACATCAAGCTCACCGAGGAGTATGGGACCGACGCCGGCCGGCTCAAGGTCGCGCTGGGAAAGGACATCCTGGGAAATCCCGTGACGCTGGACATCCGCCGCTTGCCGCACCTGCTCATCGCGGGCGCAACCGGCTCCGGCAAGTCCGTCTGCGTGAACGCGATCATCACCAGCCTCATCTACAATTACGATCCCAACTACGTGCGCTTCATCCTCGTGGACCCCAAGATGGTGGAGCTGCAGCTCTACGACGGCGTCCCGCACCTGCTCATGCCCGTGATCGTGGAACCGCACGTGGTGCCCAAATCGCTCAAGTGGGCCATGTACGAGATGGAGCGGCGCTACAAGCTCCTCTCGGCGCTGTGCGCGCGCGACATCGAGCGCTATAACGAGAAGGCGGCCGCGTCCAAAACGCCGCACGAGCGGCTTCCGTACATCGTCATCATCATGGACGAGCTCGCGGACCTCATGATGGTCGCGGCGAAGGAGATCGAGGGTTTCATCACGCGCATCGCGCAGAAGGCGCGCGCGGTGGGTATCCATCTGGTGCTGGCCACGCAGCGGCCGTCGGTGGACGTGATCACCGGCATCATCAAGGCGAACTTCCCGGCGCGCATCGCCTTCCAGGTCGCGCAGAAGACGGACTCGCGCACCATCATCGACCAGAACGGCGCGGAGAAGCTTCTGGGCAAGGGCGACATGCTCTACCAGTCGCCCATGAGCTCGTTTCCCATCCGCGTGCAGGGCGCCTACATCGCCGAGGACGAGATCATGGCGGTGGTGGAGCACCTCAAGAAGCTCGCGAAGCCGGCGTACATCAACATCGAGGAGAGCATCTTCGACGAGGACGCGGACGACGAGGACGCGGTCGAGGACGAGCTCTTCGTTGAGGCGCTCAAGATCGTGGAGGACAGCAAGAAGGCGTCGGCCTCGTATCTGCAGCGGCGGCTCTCGATCGGCTACAACCGCGCGGCGCGGATCATCGAGCTCATGGAGGAGCGCGGCTACATCGGCCCGCAGACGGGCAGCAAGCCGCGCGAGGTGTTTATTTAATTCCCGCGCGGTTGCCCCACGGCTATCCACACTGCCGAACCAAAAGAGCGAATCCCGGCGATCCGAAATTGGCGCGTCAAGCAATCATCGTGTTTTCTTTATGAGTACATCCGACTTCATTCGATGAAAGTCTATCACCGCCCCGCCGTTATTGCGACAGAAACAGAACTCCGACAAAACATTACCTCCGCTAAAAACGATACTCCGCCCGTCATATTTGTTTCCGAAACAACGCATTCACCGTCGGGATGGCGAACAGCAACAACCCGACAATGAATATCACGGTCGAACCGACGGTCCCTTCGGCGGAAAACCCAATGAAAAGCGGCTGCAGGATGAAAATCCTGAGAACCCAGAAAAGCACAACGAAGACCAGCAGCGCGTTGCCGATTTTCAATTCGAGCATTTCCCGGGCGTGAACGATGGGGAGATACGCCAGCATGACCCAGAAAAACAACAGGCAGGCGTTCATCACATTGAGATTCGATCTGATGACGGCCAGACTCTCACCGGTCAATCCCGCGAGGTTCTTGTCCCACTGGAACATCCGGGGAAAGAAAATATGCGTTACGGCGCAGAGCAGGTGAAAGACGCCCCCGACACGAAGCAAAACGGTATACATATCGACACCTCCATCACTATGATGGGCGAATGATCGCTTGACCCGATGAAAAGTCAATTCCAATAAGTAAGAAAAGTAAGAAATATTATATTTTTCGCATTCGCTTGACACTCGAGCCGGACCATGCATTATGCGTCATAATGCCTATCACCACGGGTTGACCGATGAAAAAGCAGAACCGCGAAGAAGAGATGATCGTATACGGCACCGTCAAGGTGAGCGACAAAGGGCAAATCGCCCTGCCCGTAGAACTCAGAAAAGACCTCGACATTGCCCGGGGCGATCAGCTCCTTATAGTTCGCAAAAAAAACAGCGGCACATTCGCGTTCATGACCATGAAGGAGGTGATGAAATCGATCCAGGACCTCTGGGTGGACGACTTTGTTCCGGAAGAGTTCCGGTCCAAATAGCTTTCACGGCATCGGCCGGACCGGAGGCGCCGTTCACGGGATGGCGCTCCTTTAAAAAACCTATTCGACTCCCAGCACCGTGATGTCGTCGTTGAGCCCGACGTCGCCCACGAACCCGGTCATCCCCTCGAGGAGCGCGTCAATCACGCACCGTATCGGCTCCCCGGCATGCGCTTCGATGATCCCGCGGACCCGGTCCTCGCCGAACTCCTCGTTTTCGCTGTTGAACTCCTCGTAGATGCCGTCGGTGAACAGCAGCAACCGGTCCCCGGCCCGATAGGGCACCTCCACGTCCCGGCAGTTGATCCCGCCCCAGATGCCCACGGCGCGCCCGGTTTTCGCGAGCGGAACCGTCTCGCCGCCGCGCAGCAGATACTGCACCGGGTGGCCGGCGGACGAATAGGTGATCACGCCGCGCGCGGTGTCGATGTCGATGATCACGCCGGTCAGGAACACCTTGAGCGAACGATACGTCATGAAGAAGACGTCGTTGAGCGCGGAGAACACGCCGAAGGGGCTCGCGCCCGAGGCCTTGAGCATGTCGTACTCGCTCTTGATAAGCATGGTGATGAGCGAGGCCACCACGCCGTGCCCGATCGCGTCGGCGAGGAACACGCGCACCACGCCCGGCGCGATCTCGCAGATGTCGTACACGTCCCCGCCCACCTCGATGAGCGGAAGATACTCGACATGCAGCGACAGCCCGCACGCCGTCGAGTCGTTCGCCGGCAGGATGTTCGCCTGGATGGTCTTGGCCAGCAGCAGGTCTTCCTTCATCTGCAGGTAGGCGCGGTTGAGGCTCTCGTAGGCGATGCCCAGCTCGCGCTCCTGCGCCTTCATCGTGATGAGGTTCGCGGCGCGCGTGAGGAGCTCCTTCGAGTTGAAGGGCTTCGTGAGGTAATCGTCCGCGCCGAACTCCAGCCCCTCGATGCGGTGCGTGACCTCGGCGCGCGCCGTGAGCATGATCACCGGCGTGTGCATGAGCTCGGCGTCGGCCTTGATGCGCCGCGTCATCTCGTAGCCGTTCATCACCGGCATCATCACGTCGGTGACGATCAGGTCCGGCCGAAGCGACCGCGCGCGCGCGAGCCCCTCCTCTCCATGCTCCGCGAGCTCGACCGCATACGAGCGGGAGAGAAGCGTACGGAGAAAGGCGCGCATGTCGGCATTGTCATCGACCACCAGCACGGTCCGACGATTGTCCGCGAGCGCGCCGGCCGCGGGTCCGGGCTCGGGCGCCGCGCCCGAGAGATCCTCGCGCAGGTCCAGCATCTCCCGCATCCCCGCAAAGCGATGATCGGCCACGGACTCGTCGAGCTCGTCGGCGGTCACGAACTCCACGCCACGCCGTCCCTCGAAGTGCTCCATCCCGCGCGGCAGGGTCACGGTAAAAACGCTCCCGTGATCGTCCGGGTGCTCGTCGATGCAACGGCTCACGAGCGTGATGATGCCGTCGTGCATCTCCACGAACTCCTTGGCCAGCGCCAGGCCGATGCCGGTCCCCTCGTACCGGCGGTTCGCGCCGACCGCGGCCTGCCCAAAACGGTCGAACACCACATCGAGCTTCTCGGCGGGAATGCCGATGCCGCTGTCGGCGAACTCGATATAGCAGTTTCGCTCATCGGCCGTGATGCGCACGGCGATGCGCCCGCCGTGATCGGTAAACTTGAGCGCGTTTGAAAAAAGATTCATGAAGACCTTGTCGATCTTCTCGGCGTCGAACGAGAGCGGCAGCGATCCCGCGCCGGACTCGAAATCGAGCGCGACTCCCTTCGCCTCCGCGGCCGGCCGCACCGTGTCCACGTACCGGCGAATAAACGCGACGATGTCGGCCTCGCGGACCTTCATGGCCATGCGGCCGGCCTCGATCTTCGAAAAATCGAGAAGATTGTTGATGAGCTTGAGCAGACGGATGGCGTTTCGTTGCACGTTCACGAGCATGCCGCGGTCCATCGTCTCGCCGTAATCGCCCTGGAGGGCCGATTCGATGGGCGCCAGGATCAGCGTGAGCGGCGTGCGGATCTCGTGCGAGATGTTCGCGAAGAAGTCGGACTTCTGCCGGTCGAGCTCCCGCAACGCCTCCTCGGCGCGCTTTTTCTCGGTGATGTCGCGGATGATGCCCTTGAACCCGGCGGGATTCCCGGCGGCGTCGTAGAGCAGGTCCACCGACGACTCCACCGATCGGACGCCCCCGTCTTTGCGGACGATGTCCCAGTCGAACAGCGGCTCGGCGGTGCGATTGCGGAACACCTTGTTGAACGTCTCGAACACCCGCGCAACCGTCCCCGCGTCCATGTATTCCCGGTAATTCAGCCCGATCAGCTCTTCACGCGAATAGCCGGAGAGTTCGCACAGGGTTCCGTTAAAGAAGGTGAATGATCCGGCAAGGTCAACCTCGAAATACGCCTCCTTGATGGTCTCCAAAATCCCGCGGTACTTCTCCTCGCTCCGGCGGAGCGCCTCTGCGGCCTGTCGCCGCTCGGTGATGTCGCGCACCATACCGCGGAAACCGACCGGCGTGCCGTCGGGCGCGTGCATGAGGTCGAACGACGAATCGACATAGCGCGTGCTGCCGTCCGGCCTGATGACCTCGTAATCCAGGAAGGCGCCGCGGTTTCCGGTCCGGTACACCTCATTATACACCGCGTAGGCGCGCTCCCGGTCTTCGTCCGAGAGGTACTCGCGGTAGTTCATGCCCATGAGGACGTTGCGCGGACGCCCCCAGATCTCCGCCAGCGCCTTGTTGAAGAAGGTAAAACTCCCGCGGATATCCAGCTCGAAGTAGCCCTCATTGATGCTCTCGAGGATCGTCCGGTAGCGCTCCTCGCTGCGCCGCAGATCGTCCTCCGCGCGCTTTCGCTCGGTGATATCGCGCGAGATCCCGTGGAACTCGCAGGTCCCGCGGGCGCTGCGCTCGAGCGTGGCGCGCTGCCCCAGCCACACGACCGTCCCGTCCTTGCGATTGACGGGAAACTCGAGATAGCTCTCGGCCACGTTGTTCGAGATCTGGCTGCGGTAGGCCGCGGTCACGAAATCGCGGTACTCGGGCAGCACCAGCGAACGGTAGTTGATCGATGTGATTTCGGTGTCGTCGTAGCCGAGCAGCCGGAGGCCCGACGGGTTCACGAACAGGAAGTTGCCTTTGGCGTCGTTGCGGAAGATGCCGTCGGTGGCGTTCTCCACGAAGTGCCGATACTTCTCCTCGCTTTCGCGCAACGCCTCCTCGGCGCGCTTGCGCTCCGTCATGTCGCGCGCCAATCCGCGGAACCCCAGCACGGTTCCCTCCTGGCCCACGACCGGCTCGACGGAGATTTCGATGTACCGTTGCTCGCCGTCGCCGGTGACGATCCAGTCGGAGTGATAATTCCGCTTGCCCGTGCGGTAGGTTTCGGTGAACACCTCGCGCACGCGCCGAGCGGCGTCCTGGTCCAAGTAGTTTCGATAGTTGAGCCCCACCATCCGGCCGCGCGGCCGCCCCCACATGGTGCATATGGCCCCGTTAAAAAACGTAAAGCTCCCCGTGAGATCGACCTCGTAGATCCCCTCGCGGATCCCCTCGAGTATGTCCCGATATTTCTCCTCGGATGTGCGCAGCGCCTCCTCGGCAAGCATGCGCTGGGTATTGTCGCGGATCATCCCCCGGAAGCCGGCGATGCGCCCCGATCCATCGGCGATGATGTCGATCGAAGCGACCAGGAACTTCCGCTCCCCGGTGTGCAGTGTGATCTCCCAGTCGACCAGCTCTCGGTGGTCGCGCTCGCGGAAGACGTCATTGAAGGCGCCGAAGACGCGCCCGGCGCTCTCGGGCGACATGAGGCTCGCGTAGTTCTTGCCCACGACCCGCTCGCGCGGCGCGTTGAAGATCGCGCAGAAGGAATCGTTGCAGAAGACCACGGCCCCCGCGAGATCGACCTCGTAATAGCCCTCTTTGATCCCTTCGAGGATGTTGCGATACTTTTCCTCGGACGCGCGCAGCGCCTCCTCGGCGGCGCGCCGCGTGGTGATGTCGCGCAACAGGCCGCGGAAACCGATCTTTGCGCCCTCGGCATCGACAATCAGCGAGGCGGTCCCCTCGGCGATGCGCCGCGTTCCGTCCTGGTGCACGAAATACCAGTCGAAGAGTTCGGATGGCTGCTCCGTCTCGTAGACGCGGTGGAAAATTTTGAATATCCCGGGGACGAAGATGGGATCCATGAACGACGCATAGCTCCTGCCGTCGACCTGTTCGGCCGTATACCCGCTGATGCGGCACAGCGCGGCGTTGAAGAACGTGATGCGGCCCGTGAGATCGACCTCGAAATAGCCCTCCTCGATGTGTTCGAGTATGGTCCTATAGCGCGCCTCCGACTGCCGGATGGCGGCGTTGGCGCGCGAGAGCTCCTCGTTCTTGTCGGCCAGCCGCTTGTAGAGGCCGTACACCAGCGCATGCACGCCGAAGTTGATGGTGACCATGAGCACGATGAAAACGCCCATCTGCAACGTGCCGATGTGCGCCGGCGTTTCGGTGATTATGTTGATGTCGGGAACGACCGAGAAGTACTCGAGCAGGACCAGGGCGATATAGGCAAGCGACGCGACGAGCGTCGTAAAGACCCCGTACACGCGACGCACGTTCATCGAATCGCCGGCCACCCAGACGGGATATATGATGAGCAGGAAGGTCTGCACCGTGCCGGTGAGATACACAAAGAAGGTGATGAAGGCGATGTCGATCACAGTGCGGACGAACTTGACCGCGATGTGGTCCACCGGCACGCGCCGGCCGAACTCGACTAGCAGCATCCAGACGAATGCGTAGGCGATAAATCCGATAGCGGGGACGAACAACCAGGTGAAGCGATACTCGAGGACGATCCAGAGCAACAGCAGGCTAAAGAAGGCCCGCCCAATATAGGATGGCCGGTGACGACGACGGTCAGTCGTTGGATCCATCTTTGTGTTCATGGGGCATTGACCTATTCCGCTGCGACAGCATGATAGGAGCGCCTGAAAGGGCTGGCAAGCATTTTATTTGAGAGCCCGGGCGCCCCGTCCCGCACGCGCGCCCATCGCGGCAAGAAATCAATCGATTCGGCGCACTGCTCGCAACGTCGGTATTTCGGTTGACGCGTTGGGGAAAAACTGGCAGTGTCTGTCCAAAACCACATGGGAGGTCGCACCATGGCTCGTCGATGCCTCTGTCTTTGGTTCGTCATTTTGTTCGCCGGTTGCGCCGCGCGCAGCCAGTTCGCGCTCACCGGCGCCGCACGGACGCCCTTGCCGGACACCGCCGCGGTCGCGGTCGTGCCCTACGGCGACACGGGCGCCTACGATACCATCGGCGCCGTCGAGGTGCGCAGCAGTTCGGCCGACAAGCGGCTCGCCGAGGCCAAGCGGGTGGCGCGCGCGAACGGCGGAGACGTCATCATGCCCCGGGGCGGCGAGGAGAAGCACCCGTCCATTCAGACCTTTCTGGTGCTTAAAAGCCGGCCGGCCCAGCCCCTCGACACGGGCAAGGACATTGCAATCAAAGACCGCAAAGGAAGCGATGTTGATGGCGGCGATTTCGGCAAACTGCCGCGGGCGACCTACAAGATGCTCGTCCACGACTATCGCGACCTCAAGGACGAGAAGTTCCGCGGATCGCTGTACCCGGTCCGCTTCGTGAAGCGCCCGCCGCGCGCGCTCCGCCGCCATGGCGGCGAGGACGACGCCGTACTGCTGATGAGCACGAAATCCGGGCGCAGCCGCCTCTACGTGATCGTCCCCGAGGAGAAGGTGGACGACATCAAGGAATCGATCAAGGAGCGCGCGCGGATCAATTTCATCTACACCCCGGTGTCGCTGCACACCGAACGCGGCAAGCGCTACCCGGTCCTCCGGCTCATCGACACGAAGTGACCGCCGTGGACACCGCCCAGAGCACGCAAAGCAGCCTCTCCCGATTCACGCTCCGCGAGGAGCGGCAGATCTCGGACGAGCTGGTCAAGATCGAACTCCGGCAGGCCTTCGCCGAGAACCGCTGCTTCGACTTCTTCCCCTCGCACGACCTGGTCAAGCTCATCAACGCCGGGGACGGGCCCGAGACGCTCGCCGACCGCTACATCGACATCAAGAACGCCGCGTTCGGCCGTGTCTCGGGCGACGACCGCACCATCCTCGCGCGGCTGGGCAGCGACGCGCGGCTCTCTTCGCGCATCGTCACCGCGGTCGATTTCGTTCACCGCGCCATCGCCGCGGACAACAACCTGAGCCTGCTCGCGCGGCGCTTCGTCCTGGTCAAGGAGCGCCACGGCGCGCCCACGCTGCATCACGTCTCGAACGATACCACCGTGCTCGCGCACGTCGGCCAGGGCCCGCACTGGACGGAAATCCCCACCATCTACCTGGGGCTCAATGTCTTCGACGCGCTGGCCGCCGAGGAGAAGCGGGGCGGGCGCGATCTCTTCGACGCCTTCCGCCTGGTGCTCAAGATCGAGGAGCGGGCCATCCAGACGGGCTACGCACACACGGAGGTCTTCTCGCCCGAGGCGGCGCGCGCGCTGCAAAGCCTCCTCGACGAGGTGATCCGCATCTCCGCCGTCACGGAGGTGGAGCCCGAGGCGGCGGTCCCGGAACGCGCGCTCAAGGGCTTCACCGAGCGCAACCGCCAGAGCCATCTGCGCCTCCTTAACGCGCGCGTGAAGGGCGACGAGCTCAACTTTCACTGGGACAAGAACCTGAAGGCCATCGCCTCGCTCGAGCGCCTGGCGCGCCGCTACAAGAAAACCTCCGACGCCGCCTCCCTGCGCGAGGTGATGCGGCTGCTCGTGGCCGCCTCCGGCCACGACATCCACGAGGTCCGCAACAAGGCCAACATCCTTCTGGAGCGGGTCCTGGCCCCCAAGGAGTTCGACGCGCCGCTGGCCACCGAGTTCGTGAACGTGCATGTGGGCGAGACGCACCGCTTCGCCTTCTCGCTCCCCGACTCGCGCGGCGGCTACTTCGTGCGCATCTACCGGAACGCCGCCGCCGGGCGCATTCCCACCCAGGACGAGATCTCCTTCGAGGACATCGAGCTCACTCCGGACGAATCGGGGACCGTCTTCATCGCCGAGCGCCGCTTCGAGGAGTACGGCCACTACGACTACCTCGTCTATCGCCGCAAGGTGAAGAACGCGGAGTGGCTCACGCTCCCGGGCGCCTCGGGCCGCATCAACGTGCTGCCCAACGTGGCCGGCGAGATCATCCTGGAGATCTTCCCCGATATCCACGGACACACGGGCATCTACTGGCGCGACCCGTCCGGCCACCCGGGCCTGGTGTACAACGAGAACGGCGAGGTGATCCGCCTGGGGCGCTTCGCGGACATCGCGGCGCACCTGGAGGACATCAAGGAACGATATCGCATAACGGCAATATACCTGCTGGGCGCGCAGCGGCGCGGGACCAACCGGTCCGACTGGGCGCCGGGCGCGACCTCGCCCTCGCCCTTCTCCCCCATGAGCCTCACGGAGATCGAGCCCTACCTGGGCGGCCCCGAGGAGTTCCGCGCGCTCGTCGCCCGGGCGCACGCGCTGGACGTGAAGGTGATCGTGGACGTCGTGCCGCACCTGAACCGGATGAGCGACGTGCTCCCCGACGACTGCGCCGTGCGCTGCTACGACGGCGGGGGCGCCCTGGTCTTCCGCGCCTCGACGGACGGCCGCTACGGGAGCTGGGACGACGGACGGCTGTTCAACTACCGCAAGCTCGCCGTGTGGGACTGGCTCGCCGATTCCATCGTGACGCTCATCGAGGAGTACGACATCGACGGCATCCGCTTCGACTCGGCGCACGCCGTGCCCATCATGATGAAGCGGAACAACTACCTGTTCACCTACGACGAGGCGCGCAGCGACGAGGATATGGTGGAGGGCGCCATCATCGTCAACGACCGCGAGGACGAGCACTTCGTGACCACCGGCTTCTACGACTCGGCCTGCCGCGACATCCTGGCCGTGCCCCTGCACTACTACTATATGCTCGCGGTGGAGCGCGCCGTGCGCGCGCGGGGAAAGCGCTTCTTCATCAACATCGCGGAATGCTACTGGGGCCACGAGCGCTTTCTCACGCGCCTGGGGCTCATCCCGTACAACTCGGCGCTGTTCAAGATCTGCGAGAACATCGTGCACGGAAAAACCGACGTGCGCGAGATCTACCACATCTACGACAACTACTTCCCGAAGTCGCTGCCGCGCGGCACCGAGCTCCTGGGGATCCTGGGCAACCACGACGAGCGGCGCGCGCTCAACACCTTCGGGCACCGGGGGCTTCGCGCGGCGGTCGCGCTCACCATGTTCATGAGCAATATCGTGATGGACTACGAGGGGAGCGCCGAGGGCGAGGGCTGGAAGGTCTTCCTGGACAACATCTACGTCAACTGGAACCAGTTCGAATACGCCGCCCACCGCAGCGTGGAGCAGTTCTACCGCGACTGGTACGATTTCCACCGCACGGCCACCGGGAAGGGCCATCTCGTCTGGGCGAACAACACCATGGTGGCCGCGGCGATGAAGTTCACGGCGACGGACACCTGGATCGGCGTGTTCAATTTCGCCGACAGCAATCAGAACGCCTCCATCCAGTTCGACAATCCCGTGCTGCCCATCGCCGACGATGCGCTCTTCAAGGTGATCGACCCGCTCTACTCGCCCATCACCAATACCTACAGCTACTTCACCGGGCGGGAGCTCAAGACCGCGCGCGTAAACACGGTGGTCTCATTCACCGAGCGCGTGAAGCTCTTGCGCCTGGAGACGGTGGACCAGCTGGAGCGCCACTACCAGGACTTTCTGCGCGATTCCTTCTTCCGGCTCTGCGCGATCGGCGTCCCGGCCCATTTCACGGCGAGCTTCGCCTTCCGCGAGACAACAGCGGCGCTGCACGATTTCGACGGGCTGGCGAACTTCATCATCAGCCACCTGCTCCCGCTCTTCTGGGCGGATCACCGGCCCACGCTGGAGCTCGGACTCAAGCGGAGCCTCTATCATGCGTTTAAAAACGGCCTGTTCGACGGCGATACGCTACGCGGCTACATGAACCGCCTCGCGGGGCATGAGGACGAGCGCCTGCGGGAGCTGGGCGCGGCGCTCTTGCACCACAGCGCGGCCGGCTCGCTCGTGTTCATGTCGGCCGAGGCCGAGCCATTCTCCAAGAGCGGCGGCCTGGCCAATGTGGTGTACGAGCTCCCCCGGGAGCTGGTGAACCTGGAAGAGGAGGTGTACGTCATCACGGGCTACTACCGCAGCGGCGACGACAAGTCGCAGCGGAAGATGCGCGAGGCGGCGACGAAGTACGGCGTGCGCTACGCCGGCATGAACGTGCGTTTCAAGATCATGGACCACGATTACGACGTGGGCGTCCACCGCGGCGAGGTGGACGGCATCACCTACTTTCTCCTGGACCACCACGAGTTCTTCGACGGGCTGTACTGGGGCTATACCGCGGAGGAGAAGCTCAGGCGCCGGATCGCCTTCGCGCGCGCCTGCGCCGAGGTGATCTGTTGCTTCAACCTGAAGCCGTTGTTCACCTTCACCAACGACGCCTATGCCGGGATCTTCGACGGGATCGTGCGCAGCGACCACGTCTACAACGACAATCCCAACTTCCGGCGCACCACCTTCCTGCACATCATCCACAACGGCGGGTGGCAGTACTTCGACGCCTATCATCGCTTCGAGCGCGGGTTCGACCTCTTCTCGCTGTTCAACCTTCCCTCGTGGAAGGCGGGCGATTTCTCCGACCCGGTCTTCGGGGACCGGCTCAACTGCATGGCGGCGGGCATCCGCTTCGCCGACCGCACCATCACCGTGAGCCCGTCCTACGCCCGGCAGATCGAATACGCCTGCGACGGACTCGAGCGCATTCTCCATAACGTGATCGGGATCTCCAACGCCATCGGACGCGACTTCCGCGAGCGCATCGACCGCAACTTCGCGGCGAGCGGCTTCCAGGAGGAGCATTACCCGGCATTCAGAGAACACCTGCGCACCGACGCGAAGCTCGCGGCGACCGTCGAGCGCGATTTCCCCGAGATCCTCAGGGGGCTGGACGCCGTCCGCGCCATCCCCGACGCGCTCCGGCGCGGCAGCACCGTCCGCACGCTCAACAAGATGCTCCTGCAGCTCCAGCGCGGTTTCACCGTCGATCCGCGCGCGGTGCTGTTCACGATGATCCATCGCATCACCGAACAGAAGGGCTTTCAGCTCCTGCTGGACGCGTCGGAGGGCATCTTCAGGGATCTGGGCTATCAGGCGATCATCGGCGGCGCGGTCTCCTCGGGGGACCAGCGCGGCGAGGACATCGCGCACGGCCTGTACCTCCTCGGCGACTATTACCGCGACCGCGTCTCGGTCTCCTTCGGCTTCCAGGACATCAGCATACCGCTGCTCGCCTCGGACATCTTCGGCATGCCGTCCATGAACGAGCCCGGCGGGATCTCGCAGCTCGAGGGCTTCGCCTGCGGTTGCCTGGTGGTGGCGCGCGCGACCGGGGGCCTGCGCGACACCGTCTTCCCCGTCCGCGTGCGCGACGACGCGATCGAGGGCAACGGCTTCCTTTTCTCGGACTTCACCCCGTGGGCCTTCTACGACGCGATGGAGCGCGCGCACCGCTTCTTCACCGCCAACGACCATCTCACGCTGCAGAAGGCGCGCGTGAACGCCGAGCGCTCCATCTACTTCTGGGACACGCCCGCGCGCAAATACATCGAGGCGATCTACGGCATCAAGGAGATCATCCGGGTGATTTGAGGCGCACCAAAAAAAAAACGGGATCTGGCGATCCCGTTTTGTGATCTTGTATCTTACCTTATAATTCCGCTTCGGTACCATAAGGAAGACCCAAAGTGTAAAATGATTAATACTAGTATCGGCGCAGAGGAGAAAAAATTTAGTCTTTTTTGCGGCGGTCGAAAAAATACTGATGCGCTGCGCGTGAAGGATTATGTCTCGTGTGGCGCGTCGCGCGATCACCACGCCGCCGGTATTTACATGCGTCCCGGCCGTTCGGCGATGATCCGCTCGATCGCGCGGCAGGCCGCGGCGGTGTCCGCGTTCTCCACCTCGGCGATGATGTCGCACCCCGCGAACGAATGCGCGTAGCGCGCGTCGTAGTATCGCTCCAGGAGGACGCGGACGAACTCCCGGTACCGCCCGCCGTCGAGCGCATCCAGGAGCTCGGCCGCGGTCTTCTTTCCGATGCGTCCCTCGAGCGAGCGCACGATCGCGGAAACCGCGGCCGGCTCGATGTGCGCCTCGTACTCCTCGAGGATGATGTCGATGCGCCGCTCGATGTCCGCGACGAGCATGATCGTCGGCGCCGCGGCGATCGCGCGCACTACGCAGTCGGGGACAAACAGATCGCCGATCTTGCGCGCCTCGCCCTCGAAGACGACATACGGCGCGTCGCGCATGGACTCGAGCTTCGCCAGGAGCAGGCTCTCGAAGCGCTTCTGCGAATGCGGGACCATACCCATGGCGCCAAAGACCGAGCTCCGGTGCCCCGCGAGCTCCTCCAAGTCGATCGCGTGTTCGAGTGCGCGCACCACCGCGGTCTTCCCCGTGCCGGTAAGGCCCTGCACCACGTAGACGGGCTGCGAGAACCGGTGCGCCGCGAGCGCCGCGCCCACGTGCCGGCGGTATTCCTTATATCCCCCTTCGAGCTTGTAGATATTCTTGATCGCGAGCGAATCGAGAATGGCCGCCAGGGTGCTCGAGCGCATCCCGCCGCGGAAGCAGTTGATCACCAGATTATCCGAGGGCAACCGTCTGATGCGCGCGACGATCTCGCCGAGCTTGCCGCCGGCGATCTCGCTGCCGCGCAGTATGGCCTCGTCGCTCCCGATGCGCCGGTAGATTGTGCCCACCTCGGCGCGCTCCAGGTCGTCGAAGAGCGGAATATTGATCGCGCCGGGGATGTGGTCCTGCGCGAACTCGACGGGGGCGCGCACGTCGATGAAGACCGGCGATGCAAGCGCGCGCGCCTCCGCGTAGGTGATCTCCTTCATGGGCGCAGTGGACCGCTCACGCGAAAAAGACGCGCGCGTCCACGACCGACAGCCCCTTCCCGCGCTCGTGCAGGATCACCGGGTTGAGGTCGATCTCGGCGATCGACTCGACGCGCGTGACGAGATTGGAGACGCGGCAGATGAGCTCGACGAACGCGTCCTCGTCGAGCGCCGCGCGCCCGCGCAGGCCCGTGATGAGCGGATAGGTCTTGAGCGAGCGCACCATGTCGCGCGCCTCGCTCGCGGTAAGCGGCGCGACGCGGATCGCCCGGTCGCGGAAGAGCTCGATGAAGATCCCCCCGTAGCCCGCCACCACGATGGGCCCGAAGACCGGATCGCGCCGCGCGCCCACGAAGAACTCCTCGCCGCGCGGCGCCATCTCCTGCGCCAGGAAGCCGTCGATGGCGACCGGCGTCGGCGCGCCCGACACCGCGGAGCGCATCTCCGAGACGGCGGCGGCGAGCGCATCGGCCGATTCGATCCCCAGCCGCACGCCGCCCACGTCGGACTTGTGCGATGCGTCGCGCGAGAGGAGCTTCAGGACCACCGGGAAGCGCAGATCGATCCCCCGCGCGCCGTTTTCGTCGGCGATGCGGCGCAGGGCCGGCGAGACAACGCCCCCGGCCGCGCACACGGCGTGCGCCTCGTCGGTGAGCGGAATGCGCTTCTCGCCGGCGGCGCGGTCACGGATGGCCTCGATCGCCGCGGCGTCCACGGGAAACGACGGCGCCGTCCCCCGCGCATCGCGCGCGGTCTTTCGCTCATGATACGCCAGCGACATCGAGAGCGCCGCGGCCGCCTGCAGGGGCGAGGCGAAGACCGGGAACGGATGGTTCTTGTTGATGTCCAAAAGCTCCTCGGCGTTGGTCATGATGGACACGGCGACCGGCTTTTTGTACTGGGCCACCAGGTCCTTCACCGCCGTGAGGAATGTGCGCGACGATTCGGACTCGTAGCCCGACTGGAACAGGTGGTTAAAGATGATGCCGTCGATGCCGTCGAGCTTGAGGGTCTCTTCGAGGATCTTAATGAAGATCGTGTAGTCGAAAATCTCACCCAGGTCCAGCGGGTTCTGGTGCGCGATCACGCGCGTGGTGTAGATGGTTTTCAGGTTCTCGATGTACGACGCCGGGAACTGCACCATGTCGAATTCGTACTTCGCGCATGCGTCGGCGGTGATCACGGCGTGCCCGCCGGAGCGCGAGAGCACCGCGACGCGCCGTCCCCGCATCACGGGGAGCTGGAAGGCCTTGGCCGCGACGGTGAGCTCGTCCTCGCCCTCCACGCGCGTGACGGCGGCCTGCGCGAAGGCGGCGTCCACCACGTCGTCGCTGGCGGAGATCGCCGTTGTGTGCGATTGCGCGATCTTCGCGCTCAGCTCGCTGCGGTTGGACTTGAGGACCACGAAGGGCTTGTCCGAGCGCATCGCCAGCTCGAAGAAGAACCGGCCGCGCTTGAAGCCCTCCAGGTACATGAGAATCATGTCCGTCTTCTCGTCGCGCAGAAAGTACTCGATGAAGTCCGACTCGTCCAGGTCGAGCTTGTTGCCGATGGAGATGAACTTCCCGAAGTGGATATTGTTGTCGCTCACGATGCGGATCAGGGTGTTGCCGATCCCGCCGCTCTGCGTGATGGCGGCCACGCCGCTGGGCGGGCCCTCGTTCTTGAAGAAGCCGAAGGCCATCATCATGTTGATTTCCTTGTTGGCCGCGCCCACGCAGTTGGGCCCCACCAGCCGGATGCCGTGCTCGGCGATGATGGCGCGCACCTCGTCCTCCAGCGTCGAGTGCGCCGTCGAGAACTCGCTGAAGCCGCCGCTCTCGATCACCAAGTGCCGCACGCCCTTGCGCGCGCAGTCGCGCAAAAAGCCCGGCACCGTTTTCGCGGGGGTGATGATGATCGCGACGTCCGGCGTTTCGGGGAGCTCGTCCACGCTGGTGAAGACCGGCACGCCCTGCAGCTCGCCCGCCTCCTTGCCCACGCCGTAGAGCCGGCCGCGGTAGCCCAGGTTCACGTTGTTCATGAGGATGATGTTGCCCAGCGTGATCCGCCCGATCGAGATGCCGATCACCGCCATGCTTTCGGGATAGAAAAACTTGTCCATGCGCTATATCCCCCAGGATAGTATGGTCCAGCCGCCGCGCTCGGCGACCGCGCGGAGCTTTTTGTCGGGATTGACCGCGTGCGGGTGTCCCACGCGCTCGAGCATCACGCGGTCGTTTAGGTTGTCCCCGAAGGCGAAGCTGCGTCCGAGGTCGATGTTGTCGCGCGCGGCGATCTCCATCATCAGCGACGCCTTGTGCTGGTAGTAGTAGATGGGCCCGTTGATCGCCCCGGTGTGGATGCCGTCCACGATCTCGAGGCTGGTCGCGTAAAACTCGTCGATGCCCAGATGGTTCGCGTAAAACTCCACGAGCGACTGGAACGTGGTCGAGATGATGTAGGTGCGCACCCCGCGCTTCTTGAGCTCGGCGATCGTATCGCGCGCGCCCGGATAGATGCGGTGCTTGAGCCGCTCATCGAACAGCTCGCGGAAGATCTCGATGTAGCGCGCTGCGTTCCGTCCCTGAAACGCACGGCGCGAGGCGTCGCGCATCACCGTCTCGAAATTCTTCACGACGCCCAGGCTGTACTTGAAATAGATCCACATCGTGCGGACGACCACCGAAAGTCCCATCTCCCGCCGGCGGTAGAGCTCCATGACGAACTCCCAGATGACCGCGTGGTCGGCGATGGTCTTCTCGAGATCGAAGAATGCGCCGACGCGCGCGGGGCGGGGCGCGGCTTTTCGCGTGTGCTTCATCGGCACCTGCCGTGTCCGTGTTTTTTCCACTTTACAGAAACCGCCGTTTTGTCCAATGGTGGTTTTGCATTTTATTCTGCGCCGCGTCCGTGTCGAGCAAAATATTGGGCGTGGCGCCGCGCACAGAGGCGGACTCCATCATGCCCATCAACACGCACGCCGGCCGGATCACCGATCACGTCCACCTCATCGACACGCTGCAGTTCGGAAAGCCCGCCGTGACCGCCGCCTTTCTGGTGTGGGACGGGCGCACCGGGCTGGTCATGGACACCGGCACCAGCGACAATGCGCCCGCAGTGGCCGATGCAATCGCGCGCCTGGGGGTTCCGCTCGGGAGCGTCGCGGGAATCACCGGGACGCACTATCACTTCGACCACATGGGGGGCGCGAGCGCGCTGGCGCGGATCATGCGGGCGCACAACCCGTCGTTCTCGATCTTCGCGCCGGCCGACATGAAGGCGCGGCTGCAGGACGCCGAAGAGCACCTCGCGGGCGCGCGCACCACCTTCGGCGATTTCGTGGGGACGATGGACCCGGCGCCGGAGGAGTGCTTCACGATCGTCGCAAAGGACGCGGCGCTTCCGATCGACTTCGACGGCGGGATCTCCGTGACGCTCATGGCGACCCCGGGCCACTGCCCCGACCACTGCTCACCGGCCGTGCGCTCGGACGGAAGGACGGAGTTCGTCTTCGCCGGCGAGGCGTGCGGGACGCTTTTTCACGACAGCGAACTTGTTTCCTCGGCAACGTCAATGCCGCCCAATTTCTCGTTCGAGCGCTACATGGCCGGCGTGGAAACGATCCGCGCGCTCGACCCCGGGGCCGTCGGCCTGTGCCACTTCGGCGCGGTCACGGGCGCGCGGGACGTGACGGAGTACATCGCGCGGCACCGCGACTACATCCGGACCTTTCGCGAGCTGATCATCACCGCGCACGCCGAAAGCCCCGAGCTGCGGCACATCCTGCGCGCGACGCGCGACTATTTCGCGCGCAGCTTCGATCCCGCGCGCGAGATCCCCGAGGCCTTCATCGGAAACCTGCAGCTCGCCCTCACCTACGGGATGCTTGTCGACCTGGGGCTGCGCGAGCCGAAATACGAGAAACGCCTGCCCGAGGCGGACGCGTAACGTCGCGCGGTCAGCCTTCCCGGCGGTTTTGTCGCCGCATCAGGATTCCGTGTATCGAATTGAGGAAACCCTTCCACTCGTAGTCGGGAATCGTCGCGAAGTTTTCGGACAGAAATTTCCAATCCGGCTCCAGGCCGAAGTGTGTAAAGAGCGCGACAAACTCGTCTTTTCTGAGTTCTGCTTTTTCCATTGGTATCGTTTCACTCCATCGTAATCGGATCGGGACCGACGGTCGTCCGCCAATCGAAATCGATTCATCAATCTCGCTTTGCGTCGCTCAATCGAACCGTATCTCGACGTCAAAGTACCCGTCGCGCGGCGTGTATTTCACGCGGTAGCCGAGCTCATGGAGCAGCGCCCGGATGGCCGTGTTGTCGGGGTCCATCATGCTCCCGTAGCGATGATACCCGTGCTCCCTTCCGATCGCGACGATGCGCGCAAGCATCTCGCGGCCGAGCCCGAGGTGCTGCCAGTCGTCGCGCACGGCGACCGCGAGGTCGGTGATGCCGGTGTCGCGATCATGCGAGTAGCGGCTCACGGCAACGACGGCGTCCCCGCCGGTTTCCGCGACCACCGCGGCAAGGGCGAACTCCCGATCGTAATCGACATGCGTAAAATGGTGCAGCATGTCCGCCGGCAACCCGGACAGGCGACTCAGGAAACGCAGATAAATCGATTGCGGCGAGAGCCGATTGAAGAGATCGACCAGAAGCGGCGCATCGTTCGGCGCGATGGGACGCACGAACACGGCGCGACCATCACCGAGGGTGAGGCGGAATTCGCAACTCGACGGATGCGCGTTCATGCGAACGAGGCCGTTGCGATCAGGGCGGACTCACGCCCGCTCGACGACGCCGCGGATGATGGAGCGCACCGACTCCGCGCGCGCGGCGTAATTCCCTTGCATGATCCGCACGGGCGCGCAGAAGGTGAGCTCGATGGATCTCGGGCGCGAAAGGCGTCCCGCTGCGGGAAGCGCCTCGTAGGCGCCGCGGATCGCGACCGGCACCACCGGCACCTGGAGCTCGGCGCCCAGGATGGCGAAGGTCTTCTTGAAGGGGGCGATCCGCCCGTCCCGCGTGCGGTGTCCCTCGGGAAAGATCACGAGATTTCGGCCCGCCTTGAGGATCGAGGCCGCCTTTTGGAGCGCCGTTTTCACGTCGCGCTCGAAGTTCACGAATATGATATTGGTGCGCCGCGTGAGGGCCCGCACGAGCGCCCGCCGCGCCAGCGATTCGCGCGCGATAAAGAAGGTGTTGCGCAACACCCGGTCGGGAAGCGCGACCGCCAGCAGCAACACGTCGATGAAGCTCTGGTGATTGGGCGACAGGATAAAGGGGGCCTGCGGGAGATGCTCGAGTCCGCGATAGCGGAGCCGGAAGACGATCCGCAGAAACGGCCGCGCCACGCCGCGCACGATCCGCATGAGAAACATCCCGCCCCGCACGCTCAGCGGCTCCGACGCCTGCAGGATCCCGCGCCAATCGACGGCCGCCTCCTTCGCGCGCGTCTTGCGCCGGGCGACGAGCTCCGCGAGCCGCGCCACGGTCGTGAACTGCGCGAGATCGCGCTCGTCGAGCGAAACGCCGAAGGCGGACTCGATGAACACGAGGAGCTCCACGCGATCGAGCGAATCGAGGCCCAAATCGAGCTCGAGATGGTGATCGGGCAGCGCCTCCATGCCGGCGTGCGAGGAAAGGAACCGTTTCAGGATGCCGTACTCGGGGGTCGTCGGTCCGGCGGCCCGCCCCGACGACGGGCGCGCCGCAGCGGCGATCTCGGGCAGGCGGAATCGCTTGAGCTTGCCCAGGCGCGTGCGCGGGAGCTCGTCGCGCGTAATGACGACGCCCAACACCTTCTTGTGGCCGGGGACGCGGGCATTGTACGCGTCGATCACCTTCCACTTGATGGTCTCGGCGATGGTCCCGATCCCGTCGCGCTCGAGCGCCGCGAAATCGGGACGGACGAGCGCCGTCAGGTGTCCCCGGTGCGCGAACACGCCGATCTCGGCGACATACGGCGAGGACGAGAGGATCGCGCGCTCGATCTCATCGGGGTTGATGTTCTTCCCGCTGGGAAGCACGATCATCTCGTCGACGCGCCCCTCAAGATAGAGATAGCCATCGTCGTCGAAACGCCCCAGGTCGCCGGTGTGGAACCACCCGTCGCGGATCTTGCCGGCCGTCGCCGTGGGATTCCGATAATACCCCTTCATCACATTCTCGCCGCGGACCAGCACCTCGCCGTTATCGATTTTCACCTCGGTCCCCGCCATGGGCTTCCCGACCGAACCCAGCTTGATGCGGTCGATGGGATTGAAGGCGACCAGCGGCGCCGTCTCCGTGAGCCCGTAGCCCTCGACGAGCCGGAAGCCGAGCGACCAGAGTTCGCGCGCGACCGTCGCGTCCATCGGCGCCCCGCCGGTGAGAAAAGAATGGACCTGCCCGCCGAATGCGGCGTGCACCTTCCGGAAAACGACGCGGCCGGCGCGGACGCTGTTCACGCGCCGCATCACCCGAAAGAGGCCGTACGCGACCGGGTTCGCCCTGATCTTGCGTACGATTCCGGCGTGGAAGAGTTCATAGAGCTTGGGCACGCCCAGGAACATGGTCACGCGGTGCTTCTGCAGCGTGGCGAGGATGTCCTCGGGCGAGAGGCTGGCGACCATGACGACCGTCGCGCCGATCTGCATGGGCGCGATCACCGTCCCCTGCAGCGGGAAGATGTGATAGAACGGCAGGAGCCCCAGCATGCGGTCGTCGGCCGTGAGCATGCCCAGCGAGGCCACGCCGCGGATGCTGGCCGCGAGATTCGCAAACGAGAGCATCACGCCTTTCGGCGCTCCGGTGGTGCCGGACGTGTACATGATGATGGCGGTGTCGTCCGGCGCGCCGCCGGTCACCGGCGTGGCGGGCCCGTCCGCGCGATCGGGGAGGCTTTCGAGGGTGCGGACCGTCGTCTTGGGCATGCCGCGGGTGCGCAGCGCCTGCTTCACCCGCCCGGCGCATTCGCCGGAACACAGCGCGAGCGACGGACGGCAATCCCGGAGAACGACCGCCAGGTCCGCCGGCGCGGCGGTCGGGTCCAGCGGGACGGGTATGCCGCCGTTCTGCCAGATGGCGTAAAAGGCGTAGATCCACTCCGGCCGGTTCTCCGCGCACAGCGCCACGCGGTCCCCCGTCTTGATGCGGAACGCGCCGGCAAAAGACGTTATGCGCGACAACAACTCGCGGTAGCTGATGGGCCGATCGCGATGGATAAACGCGGTCTTATGATGGTCCTGGACGAACATGGGCCGGCTCCTTCCGATAGTGTGCTCCTGGATTGCGCATACCACGCTTCATCGTCCGACGCCGCGGGCGACTCCGCGCATACGAACCGTTCGGGACACGGATCAACAAATCCGCGGGGAGACGACGATCCGGCGTCGCGCGCCGGAATGCGCTCATCCCCGCGGCGGCAAGGGAATGAACGCGCTGGTGCGCTTCTTGTACGCCTGGAACGCCGGGTCGTGATCCATCGCGCGCTCCGTCATCGGGATGCCGGAGACGAACACGATCATGAGGGTGATGATGACCGGCCCCACGATCCCGAGATACCCGAACGGGGCCCCGAGCCCGATGATGAAGATGCCCCACCACATCGTCACCTCGCCGAAGTAGTTGGGATGACGGGTGTACCGCCAGAGGCCGCGGTCCATGATGGTCCCCTTGTTCGCGGGGTCCTTGATGAAGCGGTCGAGCTGGTAGTCGCCCACCGACTCGAAGAAGAACCCCGTACACCACACGGCGAGCCCCGCGTAGTCGGTCCACACGAGGATGTCGCCCGGCGCGGTATTGGCGATGACAAGCGGCGCGGCGTTCACGAGCAATATCGCGCCCTGCAATGCGAACACCTGCAGATAGCTGCGCAGGTAAAAGAGGGAGCCCCATTCCTCGCGCCATTTCTTGTAGCGCCAGTCCTCGCCGCGCCCGTGATTGCGCAGGAAGATGCGGACCCCGAGCCGCAGCCCCCAGATCGTCACCAGCGCCTGCAGCAGGAAATTGCGCACGCCGAAGGTCTCCTGCACGATCATCACGGCCGCGGCCGCGATGATGAAGCCCGGCCCCCAGGCCACGTCGGCGATACTGTTGTCCTTGAGGAAGACGGCCAGCAGGAACAGGACGGTCATGTATCCGAAAACGAAGATCGCGGCAATCGAATATGAATTGAGTATCTCGCCCATGAGGCCCTCCAAAACACGCCATTGTCTTTGTCGAAGCACTGTACCGTGCGCGGATCAAAAAAACAATTTTTTTTTGATTTATTTTCCAAACGAAGTAGCCTTGTCCCATTATGAAAACCAGGAAAACACACCGAACAATAGCGGCAATGTTGATGGCGCTGTTCCTCCTTATCGGGACCGTCGCCGGAGAGGTCCGCGCCGAGGCGCTGTTCAATGCCGACCTGTATCTCGCGGGAACGAACCGGCAGCAGCTCATCTTTCGCCAGAAAAATTCCGTAGCCAAAAAGGACGGCGCCACCATTCTCACCCACACCTACACGCATGTCGACGGCAGGCTCGCCGCGCGCGAGGTGGTGACGCGCAAGGACGGCGCGATCCAGCGATACGAAGTGACCATGCCCGACACCGGCTGCGGCTGCCTGCTCGAAACCGCCGGAAACCGGATCCGCTTCAGCTACACCAAGGGCGGGGAGCCGAAAACCGGAGAGGTCGACGTCGTACCGGACATCGTCACGGGGCCCACGCTCACCGCCTTCGTGCACCGGCGCTGGGCCTCGCTCCTTCGCGGCGAAACGGCGTACTTCCATCTCCCGGCGATGAGCCTGCAGCGGCTCGCGCGATTTCAGATAACGCGCATCGCCGGATCGCCCCGAAACCGCCCCGGCGTGGAGGTGTTTCAAATGAAGATCGCGAACGTTTTCCTGCGCATCGCGGTGGACCCGGTGGAGCTCGTCTACGACAGCGCGAGCCGCCGCCTGCTCGAGATCCACGGGAAGAGCCTGCTTACGCGTCGGGTGGGCGGAAGGCTTGAGAATCCGGTCGTCGACATCGTGTACCGCTACGACCGCTAGGAGGCCGCAATGGACCAGGTCATCGATTTCGTACGGAGAAATATTTGGTTTATCCTGTTTTTCGCGTGGGGGCTGCCGCTGGGCTACTACCGCAGCCGGTTCCGCAAGATCGTCTACCAAACCGACAGCTGGATCATCAACATCAAGCCGGTCTTCGTGAAGGAGCTGCGCGCGCTTTTCGGGACCATGTACCCCGACAATCCCGACTACATACGCTTCCGCAACTTCTACCGGCTCTATCTCGCCATCTACACCGCGCTGTTCGCGGCATGGAAGATTTTTTCATGACGCCCGAACGCGCGCCGCGCGCCGTCAGCGCGCGTCCCATTTCTGCGGAACGCGGTAGAGGCGGCCCACGTCGTATCCGCGATCGCCGATGAATTTCACCAGCGCCCGGTACTCCTCCTCCGGGATCGCGGGCGTGCGCGCCATGAGCCACACGTAATCGCGCTTGCTGCGCCCGATGATCGTGACCCCGTAGTCGTCGCGCAGATAGACGATGAGAAACTCGCCCTTGATGGGCCAGATGAACTGCATCCCCCACTCCGCGTTCGTCTTCCGGTTCACGACGAAGCCGCGCGGGGTGTAGCGCTTGGCGGGCCCGTCGAAGGAGCCGTCGCGGAAGGTGAAGGTCGTGGCGATGGTGCCGTCGGGCGAAAGCGCATACGACTCCACGGCATTGTGCGCCTTCGTTTCGATAAACGTGGGAATGCAGGCGATCACGTACCAATCGCCCATGAATCGCGGCAGGTCCACATAGGGCACCGTTTCCATGCCGGGCGCCGACTGGCATGCCGCCGACGAGACGAGACCCGCGGCGCAGAGGATCGAGTAAAGTTTCTTTTTCATCACACCGCTCCTATGTTTGTGAAATTTCGATCACGCGAAGCGCATATCCGATTTCGCTCCCGTGACAGCGTAGCGCATCGGGCCCGCGGAAGCAAAAAAACCGCGTCCGCAACCATGAGCGCTTTCCACTGACGCACGCATCGCATGGCGGCGCGCGCCGTCAATCGGCCTTGCCGATGATGCACATGTCGCCGAACTGCGGGATCTCGACCGTGAACTCGGCCCAGGCGCCGTACTCTGAATCGGCCCAGATGTGCCCGCCGTGGAGATGGACTATTTTCCAGCACACATACAGACCCACCCCGTGGCCCTTGATACGCTCGCGGCCCGGAATGTTCAGCGTGGAGAATTTCTTAAAAAGCTTCACTCGATCCTCCGGCGGGAAGCCCGCGCCCTCGTTCCACACGGAAAACCGCACCCGCCGGTTCAGGTAACGCACCGTGAGCTTGAGCGTGCCGCGCGGCCTGCCGTACTTGATCCCGTTGGAGAGGAAGTTCACCAGGACGATCTTCATGAGCTCCGGGTTGCACGTAACCGGCTCCATCTCGTGCGGCAGGTCGCGGAAAAATTCAACATGGCTCTCGAAGAGCTGGGGGGCGATGATCTCGATGGCGGGAGAGATCACCTCGTCGAAGAACTGGACGGGATACGCCTTGAGCTCCATTTGCCCGCTTTCGAACCGGGCGAGATTGAGGTACTCCACGCTGAGATTGTGCAGGTATTCCGCCTTCTGGACGATGCGGGTGACGATATCGCGGTGCCGCTCGTCGATCGCGCCGAAGTAACCGGAGGCGAGGGTTTTCCCCAGGGTGATGATCGACGCGAGCGGACTCTTGATCTCATGGCTCACGAAGGAGAGCATTTCCATGTAGTTCTGCAGCACCGAATCGAGCTGGTCGAGCCGATACGCCTTCTCGACGACCTGCGACAGCCGTTCCGCGACCGCGAAATGCAGCAGCACCGAGCGCTCGTCGAAGGCGTTCACGCGACTCGAGCGGCAGAGGATAAGCCCCACCGGCCGGTTCTCCACGGACAGCGGACAGGTCATGCTGGATCGGATCCCCTCCTGCAGAAGAAGACGCGCCGAGGCGCTCACCGGATTTTCCTCCGCATAGCGGGCCATATCGTGGATGATGCTCGCACAACGCTCGTGCACGATTTTCTCGACCGGGCTGCCGGCGATGTCGGAGGCGTATCCGCGCTGCAGATGCAGCGGCTCGTAATCGGCAATCGAGTACTGCAGCACCAAGCGCTCGTCTCCTTCTTCCAGAAAGGCGACATCGAGGCGATTGCACGGTAGGAGGGTGCGCACCTCGTCGAAATAGGCGCCGATCACCTCCTGCAGCGAGTTCCCGTCGGCCACCGTACGATTGATTCGGTCGAGGACCTCGCGCTCGCCGCTCGTGAACGACGCGAGGAATTCGGGCTTGAGCCCGCCATGCGCATCGACAACATCGAGGTAAAGGATCGTTTCGTTAATGACGGCACCTCTCCGGGCGGGTGTATGGCGCGCGTGAAATCGCCATCGCGCCCACACCACAAGATACACCCTGATCGCACATCTGTCAAGGGATTCGACACGCGCCGCGAACCGTTACACGCTACGGCGCGGGCATCCGCACCGACACCGCGCCCCGGCGGGCGTACTCCTTCACCGCGCGGATCACCACGTCCATGTACGCCGCCATCGACGGCGCGAAGAGGAGCGGATGAAAGTCTCTGCGCGACAGTTCGCGCGTCTCGATCCGGCCGCCCGCGCACCATTCCGCAAGAAACCCCATGTCGGTGCGCAGCATGCCCTCCACGGCGTACACCGGCACCGCGGCGATGGCGTCCACCTCGCCGTCGGTGAAGCGGTAGCCGTCCAGCGCGCGCTCGTCCCGATACAGCCACACCCGCTGGAACTCGCGATGGATCCGCCCCGGCTCGAACTCCTCGTAGCGGAAATAACCGAGATCAACGAGGTCGCGCTCCTCGGGCGCGATGCCGATCTCCTCGAAGGCCTCCTTCTGGATTTTGTTCTCCGCCGTCCCGAAGGGCACATGCCCGCCCACGGTGATATCCAGGCACGACGGATACATGTCCTTGTTCGCCGCGCGGTGCTGAAACAGGAGCTCCGGGTCCTCGCGGTCAAGGCGAAACACCCAGAGATGCACGCCCTCGTGCGCGATCCCCTCGCGATGCGCACGCCGTCGCGGCACGGGCCTGCCGGTCGGTCGCGCCGTCGCCCAGTCCCACTCCTCGATCTCTTCTTCGGGCTTGTGCGGTGTCATACCATCCTCTTTTCGCATGTCGATAACGCCACCGGGCGCATCCGGCCCGCGCGTACTGTTGTGGCGATCAATCATCACCCCCATGCCGTGAATGCTCAATGATTTTTTTGGGAGCATCCGCGCCCTGCGCGGCGGCCGCGACAATATACTAGTGAAAATTTCGCCGCCGCCTGCCGATAGAGATATATATTATTAGAAACCCAAACGGCCGGTACCGGAACCCGATCAATGACAGGCGCGCCCCGCACACCATCCTTTCCCATTGGCATGCTGCTGTTCATGCTGGCGCTCCTCCTGGGCCTCTCCGCCGCGGTCGCCGGCGGATACGGCTACCTGACCGCGCGCGCGCGCATCGCCGAGACGGAGGCCGCGACGCTGCGCCTGGCCGGGGTGGTCGCCGACGCCGCCGCCGGCGTTGCGGAGCTGTCCGTCGCGACCGGCGACCTCGCGCGCCTTCGCGCACTCTTTGCCGAGAAGGCCGCCGACGGAACGGTCCGCGAGGCCTTCTACGCCCGGCGCGACGGGACCATCCTCCTGCACACGAACGACGCCCTTGCGAACACCACCATCGGCGCAGCCCCCGACGGCGGTCCCTCGTACCCCGTGGACCGGATCCTCGAACCGATCGCGAGCGGCAAGCGCGCCGCGGCGATCATCGAGTATGACATCTCCGGGGCCGCACTGCCCGCGATCCCGTATGCGCGCCATCTGCTGCCGCTGGTGAAGCGGCACCTCTATCCGGGGATCGACCGGTCCGGCTGGCTCGTGGTGCGGCCCGTCGTCATCAAGGCGACGCCGGTCGGCGCGACGGTCCTGGTCATCGGGCGCGACCGCGTCCACGGCGAGTTCACGCGCACCGTCGGCGAGACGCTGCGGCTTGCTGCGTTGCTCGCCGCGGCGTCGTGCCTCATCGCCCTCTGCACCACGGTCGTTTTTTATCTTCGCCTCCGCGCCCTGGCCGCGCGGGTGTCCGCCGCCCCCGGGCCGGCGCCGGCCGCAACAATCCCCCTCGCCAAGCAAGACCCGCTCGAGCGGGAGATCCCGTTGCGCGACATGCCGGAGGACGGCTTCGAGGTGCGCGAGATCGCCGGCGAGCCCGGGGAACACGCGCCCGAGGGTGCGCCGGCGGGCCCGCGTCCCGAAACGCAGGCCCCGGTGGACGTGCGCCGCCCGATCAAAAACGCCATCCCGGTCAAACGAAAGAGGTAGCCAATGTTTTTCATCGACCACGCCGAAGCGCTGGGGGGCGCGATCACCATCGTCGAGATCAAGGGCCCCGTCAACGCCGAGACCAGCCCCGATTTCGAACGCTACCTCACCCGCCTGCTGGAGCAGAACAAGACCTTCATCGCGCTGGACATGGGCGGCGTCGACTACGTGAGCTCGGCGGGCATCGGGCTCATGCTCTACATGCAAAAGGCGATCGCGTCGCGCAACGGCTTTCTCGTCGTCTATCGCCTGCCGTCGGAGGTCCGCTCCCTCTACGAGATCCTCGGGTTCGACAAGGTCTTCACCGTCACCGACACCCGCGACGAGGCGCTGCGCATCATCGAAAAGCAAAACGAGCTGCGCGAATCGCCCGCGGCCACGCCCGCAGGGATGGGCGCCGACGCGATCCCCTCGCAGGAGATCGACGCCGCGTTGGCCGAGGACCAGCCGACGAGCGCGCCCGTCGTCGAGATCGCGGAGCCGTCCGCCACCAATGCGCCGCAGGCGCGCGACGACGCCCTGTCGGTCGGGCCGCCGGATCGCGAAACCGATGCCGCACCGCCCGCCGACGCGCTCGTGAACGACGCCGAGGTCGATTTCGCCCGGTCCCTCATCGTCGAATGCGCGAAATGCCGCTCCCTGGTGCGCGTCCGACGGAGCGGATCATACCTCTGCCCCGATTGCCACGCCTCCTTCACGGTCGAAAAGGACCAGACCATCATATTTTAATTGACGGAAATCGTCGCGCGGCATAGCGTAGTGTACGCTACCGATATCGCTCGCACGACAGGGGTCTGCCATGAAGGTCATTCACGCGCTCAAGCGCATCGAAACCATCGACCAGGACATCCGGGACTTAAAGAAGCTCGAGAAAACCATCAAGACCAACAAGTCCTTCAGCACCCCCATCTACATGTCCATCGAGAAGCAGATCAACATCCTGCTGGGCGAGCGCATCAAGCTGCTGGAACTGAAGATCGCGAACCCGCCGGCCATGTATCTCGAGGAGGATGCCGCCGCGGAACCCGCGCCGGTGCGAGAGCCCGAACGTCCCGCCCCGAAACCCGCGGTCGAGAAAAAGGCGAAGCCGAAAAAACCGCGCAAAAAGGAAAAACCCCCCGTCGACGACGAGGAGGACATGGAGGAAATCTCCATGCTCACCCAGTCCCTCATCGATGAAAAGATCGAGAAGCTGCAGAGCGAGCGCGCGGGCGAAGCGGCCCCGACGCCAATCGCCGCCGAGTCGCCGCGCACCGACGACGAGAGCGTGAAGCTCCTGGACATCGCGCTCGAGAAGGGCACCCTCGGCGGCCAGCCCGCCGACAAAGAAAAGAAAAAGGTGCGCTTCTTCCGCAACAACTTCCCCGGCGGCGAGTACTAAGCGCCGCCGCGCAGGCGTCACATCTGTCGCAGGCCCTTCTCTATAACGGACTCGAGCTTGTATTTTTCCAGCAGGTAGATGGTGCTGCCGAGTTTTTCCTCGGCCTCGGTGAGGTCGGTGAAGGTGATGTCGCGGACGCAGGTCGCGAGATCGTGCCCGGCCTGCCGCAGCTTCCTGATGCGGTCTGACACCGCGTAGAGCTCGCCGGTGCTCATGAAGCCGGACGAGACGCCGTCGGGGAAGAGCACGTTGTAGAAGGTCTCGTCGGAGAGGTGCCGCGCGACCTGCACGGCGATCGAGCGCTCGCCGCTGTAGCCCACGATGTAGCGCTTGTGCACGTTGATCGACTCGTCGCTCACGGTGAATTTCCCGAACTTGTCGAAGGCGAGCCGGTTGACGAGGATATTGCCCTCGGCCAGGAGTGAAAACGAGCTCGACGCCTTGAGCCGCTTGAGCACGCTCCGGCAGAACCCGTAGAGGTACACCAGCACCTCGTCCCGCTGCGCGGTGGGCCGGATGAACGAGAACAGGTTGCCGTTCTCGTCGATCACGTAGCACAGCATCGCCTCGCCCCGCTCCTCGTAGGCCATCACGATGTGGTGCTCGCGCCCCATCCGGTACAGCGCATCGAGCGCCGCCAGCGGCCCCTCGTCGTCGCAAAAGACGTAGCGCATCCGGGGCTTCGGGTTGAGCGTCTTGGCGGCAAGGAGCACCGCATAGCTCGGGAAGGTCTGCGCGTTCACCTCGGCCCCGTCGCGGGTCACCATCACATACTGCTCGCCGATGCGGGTAATGAAGCGCGCCGACGCCTCCTCGCCCTTCCCGCCGCGCTCCACGATGGCCGCGTACGACTCCCGGAAGATGGTTTGCACGCGCTTGAAGGCCTTCTTGTAAATCTCGGGCGCGATCACCGCGCAGTAGTCGTCGAAGGGCCGGCCCAGGCGCACGCCGTCCCGCAGCACGGCGGCGAGGATCACCGGGATGTTCACCTCGCCCTCGTACTCCTTCAAGTACGATTCGTCCCAGCTCGTGTGATAGAGGTGGTGCACCGTCTTGATGGCGTCGGCGCCCTCCAGGTTGAAGTTGAGGATGATGAGATTGAGCAGCCGGAACTCCTCGTTCAGGAAGTACTCGTTGCGGATCCGGATCTTCCCGGGCTTGAAAAAGTTCGAGATGGCGTTAACGAACTCAACCGCCATGTTCTGGTTCACGCGCGTGTAGCCCGACTGGATATTGAGCCGCGTGAACACCGGATCGTAGATCTGGTTGAGCGCCGTCCAGGCCAACAGCTTGAGGAGGTCCTTCTCGGTGGCGATGGTGGTGGTGATGAAGACGTTCTCCTCGCTCCGGTTGCGCTTGAAGAGCCGCCACTCCAGCTCGTGCACGCCCTGGCTCGCCGGCTCGATGTACAGGATGGGCTCGCTGGGCGTGTCCTTGAAGGTGATGAGCTGCTCGATCTTGTCGCGCTCCTTGCGGAAATGCGTCTTGATCTTGCGGCTCAAGAGCATGAAGTCCGACTCGGAGATCTTGTCCTTCAGGTTCAGGGTGGGCAGGCGCGAGACGATCCGCTGATACGACAGCAGCATGAACTTCTTCACCGAATCCCAGAAGGCCATGGTCTTGCCGAACTCCCAGTTCTCGAAGTTGTCCAGGTCGCTAATCACGCCGCGGTCCCAGCCCCAGTCCTTGCAGTAGCGGACCATCACCTCCACCTTGTACGGGATCTCCCGCCGGTCCTGGATGAGCTTCAGGTACTTCGAGATCTGCGGGTCCACCTTGAGGTACAGGTTCTGCTTGAGCACCTCGAGGAGCTTTTTGTCCTCGAGCGTCGCGCTGTAGTAATCGAACACCTCCTTGAACATGAGAAGATAGGAGTCGATGATGTTGTTGTCGAAGTTCCCGCGCAGCACGTTCATCTTCATCTTCTGGCTCAGGATGGGCGATTCCTCCTGGCCGAAGAGGTATTTCTCCAGCACCCCGAGCTTCAGGATCGACTTGAAGGGATTGCCCAGCGACTTGATGATTTGAAAGAGCGCCGCGCCCAGGAAGTCCTCGCGGGATATCTTGTAGAGGTTCCCCAGGTCCACGTACCGCGCCGCCGCGTCGGGAGGAAGAGCCGCGAAGAGGCGCTCGTAGTCGCTGTTCTTCAAAAAATTCGGCAGCACCCACCAGAACGGGATACGGCCAGCGATGATGATGGAGCTGCGAAAGAACTCGTCCTTGAGCACCTCCCCGATGGTGGAACCGAACGCCTCGTCCTCGTCCTCCGCGAACACGTTCTGCTTCACGCGCGTGATGTCGTTGACGAACAGGTGCACCGAGACCTCCGCCTCGGCCGAGGCCCAGCGCTGGACCTCCTCCACCTTGCGCTTGAAGCGCGCGAGCATGTCCGCCGGCACGGAGCGCATGTCGATGCACACCCAGTAGTCGAAGTCGGACTTCTTGTTGTAGGCGATGGTGCCCACGCTGCCCATGACCGCCAGCATGTGAATGAACGACGCGCCCTCGGGGACCTCCACGCGCGTGGAGGGAAATTTCGCCTTCACGTACTTGCGCGTCTCCTCGTCGGGCGCATAATCGACGATGCCCACGGGCACCTCGCCCTCGACATATCCGGGCAGCTTGGGATGGTTGATGGAGAGCATGAAGGGAATGAAATTGATGACCCGCTTGATGTTCGCGGGAAGCAGCCCCTGGAAGCGGTTGAACTTGATCGCATTGAGCTCACAAAACCGCCCCCGGTTCTCTTCGATCTTGTCGAGATAGCGTTGATCGATCATGCGCCCAGCACCATGCCCATCGTAAGATCGCACAGCGGGTTCGCGACGAGCCCGCGGCCCATGCTGCCGCTCTTGAGCCGCCGGTCGGTGTCGGCGATGAGCGGGAACACCCGCGCGAGCGTCCGCGGCGGGAAGGCGCGCGCCTGCGTCATGAAACCGTCGCGGTGCTTCGGATAGACCTTGAGGCGCTCGAGGGCCTCCTCGACGGCGTCGCCGCCGGCGGTCAGGGAATGGAAGCGCTCGATGAGCTCCGCCTGCCGCATCACCAGGCTCACGACCACGAGCTCGGGCACGCCGTCGGCGAGCAGGCGCTCCAGCAGGCGGAAGGATTTCCGGTCCCGCCGGAAGAGCGCCTCGACCAGATCGAACACGCCCGCGCTCCCCGCGTCGCGCACGTATTCCCGCACCGTCTCGACTGTCACCGCGCCGCGCACGCCGGCGGCGAGGATGCGGTCCAGCGCCTCGTCGATCCGCGCCAGGTCGCGACCCAGAAGCTCGACGAGAAGCGACACCGCCGCGTTGTCGATTCTAAGCGGCGCCGAGCCGTCGCGCGGCGCACCGAGCCGCTGGCGCACATGTGAGACGACGTCGCTCTCGAAGGGACGCCAGAACTGCACCGTGACGAATTCGCCCGCGCGCGCGGCGGGCACGACCTTGGGCGATCCCTTCTCCGAGGCGGTGAGCACCAGCGTGACCGTCTCCGGCAGCTCGTCGAGGAGCCGGGCCATGAGCGCCTGGTTCTCCTTGACCGCGGAGAGCTCGTCAACGTTCACGATCACGCACAGCGCCTCCGCGGAAAACATCGAGGGCGCAAGCGCGAACCCCACGGCGTCGGCGAACTCCCCGCCCTCGGCGTGAAAGCGCGCCGCGGCGTCCGGCGGGGGCGGGGCGTCGCCGAAGAGCCGCTTCGCGATACCGGCGATGCAGCGGTCCTTCTCGCCCGCGTCCTCGCCCAGGAAGAGGTAGCGTCGCGCGAGCGGCTTCTTCTCGATGTCCCGCGCGAACTGCTTGGCATTCAGCGCCTGTTTGGCGGCCCTCATTTTCCTCGCTCCTCGCGCGACATGAGATCCGTGTACCAGCCCGATACGGTCTGCACCGCGATGCGGCGCGCGAGGCTCTCCACGGCCAGGTCGCGCGCCTGGCTCTCCGGCACCACGGGGGGTACCACGTCGGAGAATATCTCGAAGGACTGCACCTGGCGGTTGCGGAAGATGTCCCGCTGGTTTTTCTGGTCGACCAGCGACACGATCACGGCGATCATGAGCCGCTTGCGCACCGGCTCTCCCGAGGTGCTGTAGTGCACCGGCTGTATGCGGTAGAGCATCACCTTGCCCACCAGGCGCAGATCCGCCTTTTCGTTGTCCGCGACGATCGCCAGGCGGCCGTCCATGCTGATCGCGTCGCGCAGGCGGATGGTGAGCACGTCGGACACCGTCGGTTCGCCCGAGTAATCCCTGAAGAACGGGATGATGATGGTGTTCGCCGCGCGCGGGATCACCGGCTCGCCGCGGAGCGCCCCCAGGACCTTTCCGGTCGTGGAGTCGCCGGCGACCTGGCCCCCGGAACAGGACGCCAGGAGCGCGCCCAGCGCCATCAGCATACCGACAATCGACGTTCGCATACCACGTCTTGCATCGGGGACGACAAATAATTCAAGTAAAAAATACGCGCGCTGCTCGCGCGCCGGCATGGTCAAAATAATTTTTTTGTGCCATACCGCCTCGTCCGTGCGCGCCCGAAATTTTCAAAAAACGCCCCGTATCATGGTTGACACGGCGCACAAACCGCCCTCATAGTTGGTACGCACATACCATCAATCGGAATCACAAAAATCAAAGAAGGAGCGTTTTCCCATGCGAAAGATCACGATTATAATGCTGGTGGCGTTCGCTGCCGTTTCCATCGTCGGCTGCGGCGGCACGCAATACCTCAAGGACGGCGACGTGAAGGGCTCGATGGAATGGGGCCCCCGCGAGATCAAGGACACCGTCGACAAGATGGTCGGCTCGATGTACACCTTCCTCAAGCAGGAATACAAAAAGCCGGCGCTCATCCAGGTGAAGCCCATCCTCAACAAGACCTCCGAGCACATCGAGACCAACCTCGTCGCCGACGAGCTCACGACGAACCTCATCCAGAAGCGCATCAAGTTCATCGACCGCACGCGCACCAAGGAAGCCATCAAGGAGATGGAGGACGGCATGACCGGGATGATCGATCCCGCCTCCGCGGTCCCGGTGGGGAACCTCAAGTCGCCCAACATGTACCTCTACGGCGCCATTCGCGACCAGTGGGTCACGGTGGGCAGCAAGCGCATCCAGTATCTCCTCGTGACCCTGCAGCTCAACAGCCTGGCCACCAGCGAGACACTCTGGCAGGACCAGAAGAAATTCATCAAGGCGACGAGCAAGTCCGAGTTCTCGTTCTAAGCATTCAACGACCCGCCCGGCGAAAGAGCCGGGCGGGATCAACCCCATACACTGGATATCCCATATGAAAAAACGATTAACCATCCTATTCGTAATCGCCTTGGTCATCGTCAACGTCGCCTGCGGCGTCAGCTATCAGAAGCTGATGGAAAAGCCCGAGGCGATGTTCTACCAGGGGCAGTTCAAGGAAGCCGCCCGCGAGCTCTACAAGGAGCACGGGTCCGTCGGCAGCAAGGACGAAATGCTCATTCTGATGGAGTGCGGCCTCATGCTCAACGCCGCGCAGGACTATCCGAACAGCACCAAGGTCCTCATGAAGGCCGGGAAGATGGCCGACAAGATCAACATCAGCATCAGTCGCGAGGCGGCGGGCCTCCTCCTCGACCAGACCATGACCAACTACAAGGGCGAGGACTTCGAGCGCGTCCTGATCCACATGTACCTGGGCATCAACTTCCTGTTCATGAAGAAGCCGAACGAGGCGCGCATCGAATTCAAGAAGGTCAACGACGTGCTCAAGGACATAAAGGTCTCGAGCAGCGGGAAGACCTACCGGCAGAACGTCATGGCCATGTACCTGAGCGCGATCGCCTTCGAGATGTCGGCCGACCTCGAGGACTCCGAGAAGGAGAAGTTCGGCGACTGGCAAACGGCGTACGTGAGCTATAAACAGATCGCCGAGCTCGAGCCGCGCCTGCCCATGCTGCCCACGGACCTGCAGCGTCTCGCCAAGTTCATCGGCGACAACGAAGACTATCGCAAGTGGGTTGGCCGCTACGGTCGGCGCGACAACCTGCCCAAGGACGCCGGGGAGTTCATCATGATCTACCAGGCCGGGCGCAGCGCCATCAAGGTTTCGCGCGGACCGCTGCTTTCGGACCAGACCTTCAATGTCGGCCTCAATGTCGCGCTTCGCAGCGCCTCGCTCGCCGGCGGACTCACCGCGGTGGCGGTGATGGCCGCGCTCAACAAGGCGGAAAACCCCATCCCGAAGTGGCAGCGACGGGCGAACAACATCAGCCACATGGTCATTAACGTCAACGGCGTCGACCTGGGACGCACCGTGATGCTCAACAATATCGAGGACACGGCCATCCAGACCTTCGACGACACGGAGTATCCGGCCCTGGTCAAAAAGACCATCGCGGGGATGGTCGTGAAGCTTGGGGCCAGTGCGGCCGGCGGCTTCGCCGTGAAGCACCTCACCAAGTTCATTCTCAAGCAGGCGGGACTCGGCAGCATCGCCGACGCGGGCGGGAACCTCGCGGGCGTGGCGGCCGGCGCGGGCATCATGACGGGGCTCATCGCCTCGCTCAAGCCCGACCTGCGCTGCTGGCACACCCTGCCGGCGAATCTGCAGCTTTCGCGGCTGTTTCTCCCGGCGGGCAACTACAACATCAAAATTAAATTCATTGACAAATACGGACGCATCGAGCGTTTTACCGAGCATCAGGTGCAAATCGGAAAGGGGCAAAAAACATTTTTCAACTTCCGCACGCTGTACTGATCATCGGTCGTACCGGCCGGTGGGAGCGGCGGATTTCGCCCGTACACCGTTCTATCGGTCGGCCCAATGAATAGCGAATCTTCAGACATCAACACGGGAGAGGCGAACGCCTCTCCCGTGAACGCACCCTACGCGGTCTTCGACGTGCTCGACTTCCCGGTGTGCGTGATCGGCCCCGACGGCTCGATCGCCTACCGAAACCGGAGCTTCGCGCGCATCTTCGAGCTCGACGACGCCGTCCGGCTCGACGCGACGCATCCCTTCGCGCCGGAGTACCGCCGCCGCATCGCCCTCGCCTATACCCGCGTCCTCAAGGGCCAGGACCGCAAGTGCTTCGCGGTGGTCTCCTCGGGCGGCGCCAGCATCCCCATCGAGCTCCACCTCTATCCGATGTTTCATGAGCGCGTCGTGACCGCCATCCTGGTGTTCATCAAGGTGGTCGAGGAGCGGCTCCTCTCGTTCGACCGATCAACCGCCGAGTCGCCCGACGGCGACCGGGACGGGGACGCATCCCTGTACGATTATGCGCCGTTTCCCATCGTGCGGATGGACGAGGCGACGGGCATCGTCAAGTACGGGCCCACCTTCGAAACCCTCATCGGCTGCGCCTTCGAGGAGTTCACCCGGAAGAAACTCTCGCTGCCGCACTTCCTGTCCGCATTCGATTACGAGCGCATCCGCAAGGCCGTCGCCGACATCACCGCGGGGAGCGTCGCATTCCGGCGGCTCAACGAGATCCGCTTCACCGTGGGCGACGAGGTCAAGTGGACCAACGCCGTGCTCTACGCCCAGCGCGCCGCCGGCCCGGGGGCCGTGGAGATGATCCTCGAGGACTACTCGGAGCGCAAGCGGCTCGAGGACAAGCTCTCGTTCATGAACCGCCTGCAGATCGTGGGCGACCTCTCCGTGGGGCTGCTGCACTCATTCAACAATATCATCAACATCATCCTCAGCCGGACCCAGCTCTTGCTGCAGCTCGCCGAGAAGGAGAGCGTCCTCGAGGGCCTGCGCATCATCGAGAAGAACGCCAACGAGAGCGTGAAGCAGATCAGGATCATCCAGAGCTTCATCGACCGCGGCGAGCAGTTCCTCGGCGAGGAGGAGGAGAACATCATCGACGCCATCGAGGACTCGATCGAGTTCGCGAAGATCCTCTACAAGGTGCAGGAGCGCAAGCGCAAGCGCAGCATCCGCATCGAGCGTCGCTACTTCTGCGTGCTCACCGTGAAAACCAACGGCCAGCTCCTGCGCGAGGTGTTCGTATCGATGCTCTTTTCCCTCTACCCCTACATCATGCGCGGCGACGAGGTCCAGCTGGTCCTCAAGGACGACGAGCTGCCGGAGCTCTCGGTGTCCGTCGCGAAGTCCGCGGCGCCGGCCGAGACGCTCGACGCCGCGACCGAGGGCCTCTTCCTGAGCGAGCTGGACATCCGCCGCTCCGCCGACAAGCTGGGCATCAAGATCATCGAGGAGGAGTCGCCGGCGGAATACACGATCCGCGCGATACTCCCGCAGCAGATCATCGCCAGCCGAGAGCGCGCGCGCGACGACGAGGGCGTCGACTACAAGCTGCGCAACCTCAACGTGCTGGTGGTGGAGGACGAAAAGGAGCTGCGCGAGGTCATCTCCGAGATGTTCGACCACATCGGCAACCGCGTGGCGGTGTTCGAGCGCGCGGAGGACGCGCTGGCCGAGCTCAGGGAAAAGGAATACGCCATTTTGGTGTCGGACTACGACCTGCCGGGCATGACGGGGTTGGAGCTCATGGCGAAGGCGAAGGAGATCAACGAGTCCATCGTGACGGCGCTCCTCACGGGATGGTCGCTCGACAACATCGGCGCCTACAAGAACATCGTGGACATCTTCCTCACCAAGCCCTTCAAGCTCGAGGTGCTCATCCGCAGCATCTCGCGGATCATGAAGTCCCGCAAGAAATAGCCTCAGAGGATCTTGTTCATGCGGGTCACGTCGGTCTTCTGGCCCAGCACGACGATCACGTCGTTCTCCTCGAGCCGGACCTCGGGCGTCGGGTTGAAGATCATCTCCCCGCCGTGCTTCTGGATCGCCACGATGATCACGCCGAAATCGCGCCGCAGGTTGCTCTCGATCAGGTTTTTTCCCGCGAGGTCCGACCCGTCGCGCACCCGCGCCTCCTCCATGACCAGCCCCAGGTTCTTGGCCATCATCGCGATGTCGATGAACTCGATCACCGTGGGTTTGAGAATCACCTGCGCCATGCGCCGCCCGCCGATGAGGTAGGGCGACACGACGCGCGTGGCCCCCGCGCGCTTGAGCTTCGACTCGCTCTTCTCGTCGGAGGCGCGCGCCAGCACGAAGATGTCCGGCCGGATCCCCTTCGCGGTGAGGGTGATGAACACGTTGTCGGCGTCGGACCGGACGGCGGTGATGAGGCCCTTCGCGCGCGCGATCCCGGCGGCCTCGAGCGCCTCCTCGGAGGTGGCGTCGAGCTGCAGGAACAGAAAGTTCTCCCCCTCGAGGTCCCTGACCGCTGCGGGGTCGCGGTCGATGACGACGAAGGGAAGATTGTTCTCGCGGAACTCGCGGCAGACAAGGCTGCCGATCCGCCCGAATCCGCAGATGATGTAATGGTTCTTGAGCCCCGCGATCCGCTTTTCCACTTTTCTCCTCCCGAAGGTCCGCTGGAATTCCCCCTCGATGAACAGGCGCAGCACCGTTCCGATGGTGTAGGCCCCCACGGTGATCCCCGTGCTGATGAGCACCATGGTGACCACCCGGCCGGCGGTTGACAGCGGTTTCACCTCCTGGTAGCCCACCGTGCTGATGGTGATGATGGTTTGATAGAGACTGTCGAAGGGAGACATCCCCTCGACCACCATGTAGCCCGTCGTGCCGAAGACGATGGTGGACGCCAGCAGCGCAAAAGCGATGCGAAGTTTTTTGAACTCTACCATGTGGATAATCCGGTGACCTGCACCATCAGTCCAACACGCGCCCGGTTGCCCGTCAAATACTTTTACGGCGCCCGTATGATCGCATGCGCCGTCCGCATCATCGACGCGTTTTTTTGAAAATTTATGATGACAACGCCGCGACATCTTCCTACTGTTGGCCGTAGCGTACACCCGCGCAAGCCTCCCCGTCTATACCATAGAACCACGCAACCGCAACGGGCCGGGGCGCACCGAAAAATGCAGGAGGAAACCCTTCGTGCCCACACAAGGCGAATCAACCGCACCCGCCGTCGACTGGCGCTCGCTGCCCATCGACTCGAAGAAAAAACCCGAACTCTCCGCGAACGCCCGCGTGGTCCTCGAGAAGCGCTATCTACGGAAGGACGAATCGGGCGCGCCGTTGGAAACGCCGGAGGACCTGTTCGCCCGCGTGGCGCGCTATATCGCCGCCGCCGACGCGAGCTATGGCCGCACGGCCGACGAGCTCGCGCGCACGGCGACCCGCTTCTACGATCTCATGGCCGATCTCGTTTTCATTCCCAACAGCCCCACGCTCATGAACGCCGGGCGCTCGCTGGGACAGCTCTCGGCCTGCTTCGTCCTCCCGGTCGAGGACTCCATCGACGGCATTTTCGACGCCATCAAGAACATGGCGCTCATCCACAAGAGCGGCGGCGGCACGGGATTCTCCTTCTCGCGCCTGCGCCCGCACAACGACATCGTGCAAACCACCACCGGGGTCTCGAGCGGGCCGCTGTCGTTCATGAAGATCTTCAACACGGCGACCGAGACCATCAAGCAGGGGGGCACGCGGCGCGGGGCCAACATGGCGATCCTCTCGGTCGCGCACCCGGACATCGAGGACTTCATCGAGGCGAAGCGCGACACCGCGGAGCTCACCAACTTCAATCTCTCGGTCGCCATCACCGACGAGTTCATGCGCGCGGTCCGCGAGAACCGCGACTACGAGCTCGTAAGCCCCCGCACGGGCCGGCCGGTCGCCGTGCGCAACGCCCGCGCGGTGTACGCCGCCATCGTGGAGCACGCCTGGCACAGCGGCGAGCCGGGCATCGTCTTCATCGACCGTATCAACGCCGCGAACCCCTTGAAGCGGGTGGGCGACATCGAAAGCACCAATCCCTGCGGCGAGCAGCCGCTGCTGCCGTTCGAATCGTGCAACCTGGGCTCCATCAACCTGAGCCGCGTGCTGACGAGCACCGGCGGCGCCTACGAGATCGACTTCCCGCGGCTCGGCGAGATCACGCGCGCGGCGGTCCACTTCCTCGACAATGTGATCGACCGCAACCGCTACCCGCTCCCCGAGATCGCCGAGAGCACGCTTGCGAACCGGAAGATCGGCCTGGGGGTGATGGGCTTCGCCGATACGCTCATCATGCTGGGCATTCCGTACGACTCCGAGGAGGCGATCGAAACCGCCGAGCGCATCATGTCGTTCATCCAGGACGAGTCGAAGGCGGCCTCGCGGGAGCTCGCGCGCGAGCGCGGGGCGTTCCCGAACTTCGAGCGCTCATCGTACGCCGAGGCGGGCGAGCCGCCGCTTCGCAACGCGACCACCACGACCATCGCGCCCACGGGCACCATCAGCATCATCGCCAATTGCTCCAGCGGCATCGAGCCGATCTTCGCGCTCGCCTATGTGCGCAATGTCATGGACAACAACACCCTCGTCGAGACGAATCCCTTCTTCCGTTCATACGCCGATGCCAACGGCTTCTACAGCGACGAGCTGATGACGGACATCGCGCGGCATGGCTCCGTGCGCGACATCGACACCGTCCCCGAGGCGGCGCGCCGGCTCTTCGTTACCGCGCACGACATCACGCCGGAATGGCACATCCGCCTCCAGGCCGCCTTCCAGAAGTATGTCGATAACGCCGTCTCGAAGACGGTGAACTTTGCCCATAGCGCGACGGTCGCCGATATCGAAACCGTGTACAACCTCGCCTACGACCTGAATTGCAAGGGCGTGACCGTGTACCGGGACGGCTCGCGCGATTCCCAGGTGCTCGAGGTCGCGCGCACCGAGCACCCTGCGCCCGCGGCGGCGCAGGACGACGCAGCGGAGCGCCACCTCACGCCCCGCCCCCGCAAGGAGGTCACCTGGGGATCCACGCGCAAGATGGCGACCGGCTGCGGCGCGCTCTACGTGACCATCAACGAAGACGAGCACGGGTTGTTCGAGGTGTTCGCCACGATGGGCAAGAGCGGAGGATGCGCGGCCAGCCAGGCCGAGGCGGTGAGCCGCCTGGTGTCGTTGTCGCTACGCTGCGGGATCGAACCGGAACAGATCGTGAAGCAGCTCAAAGGGGTGCGCTGTCCCAACCAGGCCTGGGAAAAGGGCGGCCGCATCTACTCATGCGCCGACGCCATCGCCAAGGCCATCGAGCGCTATCTGGGCCACGACTCGCGCAAGACGGAGGTCATCTCCGTCGAGACGGCAAAGCACATCGCCGAGACAAACGGCAAGGGAAGCGACGCGGTGATGGTGGGCGTGTGCCCGGACTGCCACGGGCCGCTCGAGTTCGAGTCGGGCTGCTCGGTGTGCCGCATGTGCGGCTTCTCGCGGTGCGGGTAGGATTTCATTGAGACAGGGCGGCGCCCTGTCTCAATCAACGGTATCGCTATTTTTTCCCCTCGCACACCCGTTTGAGGTTTTGCAGGTTCGTCGCGTTGAGCTTTTTCGACGCCATCTTCGCGGTGATGGCCTTGACGCCGGAAAACACCCCCTGGAACGTGTAGCTCTCTCGAATTGCGACCAACGTGATCCTGTCGGCCTTCCTCTCGATGCTCATCTCCGGCTCCATGCCGTCCATGGGGCCCCCCTCGATCTTGAAAACGATCTTCCCGGGGGCCGCGCTGCTTTTCACCTTTATCTTTACCGATCCCATCGTCTTCTGTATCTTTTGCATGCCCTCCATCATGGACCCAAGATCCATGCCGCCGGGCATCGTGTCCCGCATCTCTTTGGGGAGCTGCATCTGCCCCGTGGGCATGGCGGGCATCGATCCCATCGTAGCCATCATGCCGAGCATGTTCCAGCGGTTCGGCTGCGCCGCAATCGCAAAGACGGCCGGCTGCGGAGCGCCGATCTCGATGCCCTCCTCGAGCGTATAGGCGCCCGGAAGCGCGAGTATCGCGATCACGACAATCGCGACGATGGCGAGAACGACAATCAGGACCTTTTTCATGCGAACCTCCCGTGATCTGCGTGTTGATCGCGCGCCCGAAATCCCAAACCCGCGGCGCGATTATTTGACCGGCTGTTTATATTCGATGATCCGGACCCGCCGTCCCGGCAGGCCGCTCACGTCCGCATCGGGCACGTACCCGAACGAGAAGAATCGGGTCGCCGCGGGCCGCCGCTCGTCGGCGTTCAGCGTGTACACCGTCGATCCGGCGCGCCGCACTTCGATCGGGAATTGCAGCGGCTGGCGGCTCCACCCCACCCAGGCGTACTCGGGAAGAAAGCGCACGTACCGGTAATACGGCGAGGTGTCGAGGTCATCGCGCACAACGTCGCCGCTCTTTTCGATGCCGCCCTTTCCGATGTCCACGCCCCAATCGACCCCCGCATAGGCGATGGCGCCCCCCGCGACGATCCCGCCGCCGATCGCCTCCCCCGATCCCGAGAGGACGGCCACGTAGACGACGCCGGCACCCAGCGCGATCGCGCCCGTACCGACGAGGACGCCCGCCAGGATGCTCCCCGTCGCGATCCCCGCGGCCTTGAGCGACGCGATGACCGTTTTCTTCGCATACCGCGTGTCGCGGATCACCTCCTGGATCTCATTGTCGCGCGCCAGATGGCGCCGGTACCAGGGAAGCGAATCGGGCGAGAGGTGGAGCGAGAGGGGCGCATTCTTCGCATCCGTCGCGGCCAGCGCGCTCTTGAGCCCCTGCCCGTTGAAGGAAATGCCGCGGAGTCCCCGGATGAGGTTTACGCCGATGGACGGGTCCCAGGCCGGTTCGGGGCCGATGCCGCCCAGGACGATCACCAGATTGGACGGCGGCGTTTTCATGTCGGCAAGCTGCCGCGCCCACCAGAGTTTTGGGTCCAACCTCGATGCCGCCCGGAAATCGACCTGCGCCTCGGGCCAGTCGCCGCAGAGCATCCACATGCACGCGCACATGATGCGCAAGAGCGGATCGTCGAACCGCCCCGGCCCTCCCGTCTCAAGCTGGATGAAGTTCGCCGCGCGCTTCACCTCGACCCGCGCCTTCTCGAAATCGCCGCGCTGGGAATATCCCCACGAGAGAAGCAGGTGCATCCAGATCACCTCGTGCTCGGAGGCGTAATAGCCCTCGGGCGTATCAAGATAGAAGAACGACTGCAGCTCGCGCGACACCTTGTAGCGCACGCGCTCGCCGATTTTACGCGAATACGCCTCAAGCGCGGCGATGTCGGGTTTGCCGGCCATCAGGCTCAGGCAGGCCGTTTCCATCGTGACGATGAATGATTTTCTCTCGCCGCGGGGAAAGCGCGCGAGCGCCTCGTCGAAATCGCCGCGCACGAGCGCCTCCGACGTTGGACGATAGTCGTCGCGGGTGTTAAACGAGGCGCAGGAGACGCATATCAGCGCCAGCGCGGCCGCGCACAGCGAAATGATCGATCGGGCGGACATCATGGCTCCGGACATTACTTATAATACAGGAACTCCTCTTCGAAGTCCGCGCTCGACATGATGCGAAAAAACCGGTCCAGTTTCGCGCGGCTGAAAAGCTGCCGGAGATCGTCGCCAAGCCCGTAGAGCACCAGCGTGATCTTCTTGACGCTGGCGCTGTTGAAGAACTTGACCATGGTCCCGATGGCCGAGGAGTCGATGGCGGTGAGGCCGGCGCAGTCGATGGCGATGGTCGCCGGAAAGAGCCCCGACGCCTTCCGCCACACCTCCTCCACCTCCGCGATATCGTTGAGATAGAATTCACCCGACACGTGCAGAATCACCAGGGTGTGGTCGATTTCCTCGAGGCGAAGTTCCATGGCCATCAGAGCTCGAACACCTGAAGATCGTCCGGGAACACGAAACGCGCGGCCGCATCGCCGAGGATCCGGCGTCGCACATCGACATGGGCCTCAAAATCGCCTGCGCCAACGGGATAGACGTGCGTAACATAGACGCGCCCGGGAAGCGCGTCGGCCGCGATCAGGCGCGCCATGTCCTCATTTGACAGATGCCCCGGGAACACCCCGGGGGCCGGGAGCGCCCACTCCAGGACGGCCGCATCGCAGCCGCGCAGCAGGCCGTAGAGATTGTCGCACAGGCTCGTGTCCCCCGTAACCGCCAGCTCGGCGCCATCGAAGGAAAAGCGGTAGCCGTTGGAAAACTCGACATGCTCCAGATGCACCGCGCGTGCGGAATAGAAGCTTCCCGCGTGCTGCTCGTCGTTCGCCAACTCCACCAGGCGCACCTCGAAGGGGATGGGGTATCCCCCCAGAAAGGGCATGAGCCGGTCCTGGTAGAAATTCGAAAGCCCGTGCGGCCCCACCAGGGTGAGCGGCGTTTCGCGACGGCCGCTCACGTCGAACATCTCGCCCCAGAAGAGATCGGGGAGCCCGCTCACATGATCGTTGTGAAAATGGGTGATGATGATGGTCGAGAGATTTTTATAATTGAACGCGTCCGAGCCCAGGCGCACGAGCTGATGGTAGGCGCCGCCCCCGAAATCGACGGCGACCACCTCCTCGCCGTTCGAAAACGCAAGCGCCGGCGGCCCCTTGCGGGTCGCATTGGACGTGCCGGTCCCCAAAAACGCCAGTTGAACTCCCATGTCGCCTCCCCCCGGAAACGCAGGCTCCCTCACCGAACGATGAGGGAGCCTGGTGCGCGCGGTCTTACGATCTAGAACGTCGCACGAGCAGCCTTACTGCTGCGGCTTGACGTTCATGTCGGGCTTGAAGCCGCTCTTGTCGATCTTCTGCTTTTCGATGGCCGGCTTGGCGCCGCCCAGATCCACGTTCTTCGCGGCGTCCATCTTGTCCTTCGCGGCGCTGATGGCCTCGCTGCGCTTCGCGTCGGTCTCGCCCTTGATCTCGCCGATCATGGCGCGGTCGCGCGCCTTCTGGTCCTCGACGTTCTGCTTGTCCTGGTCCTTCTGCTGCTGGACCATCTCCTTGTCGCGGGCGCGCTGCTCCTCGACATGCTTCTTGATCTCCTCACGCTGGCGCTCCATCTGCTCCCAGATGTCCTTGCGCAGGTCGCTGATCTCCGAGAGGATGTCGCGGATCATCTTCTTGTTCTCGTCGGATAGGTCCCGCACCGCCATCTTCTGGTCGGGCAGCACATCGACCTCTTTCTCCTTGTCCACGACCACCGGGTCCGAATTGGGCATGGACTTGTTGAGCACCTCGAGCAGCCCCTCGACGCAGGCGACGTTCGTTTTCTTCTCGTCGCTCTTGACCAGGAAGTTGGTCCCGCGGACACCGGCGACCGCGGTCGGGGTCTTCACCGAGAAGCTGTCGTCCTTGGCGAGCTTCTTGGTAATCTTGCAAAACATGCGGCCCTTCTCGACCATGAACTCGGTCTTCTCGCCGTTGGTCTTCACGCTGGTGACCAGCGCGCTCACCTCGACGGTCGTGTTGCCCAGCACCTTCACGGCGTTCTCGCCGAAGTAGACGTCGACGAACGACTTGTCGCCAACCGTCTTGATCTTCATGCCCTGCGAGACCTTGTCACCGACCTTGGCGGGGTTCTCTGCGCCCTTGTCGGAAACGATCATCACCTGGCCGTTCACGAAATTGACGAACCCGGCGCGGGCGACGTCCTCGGGTTGTTTTTTCTTGCAGCCAAACGTCGCGGCGACAAGAAACGCTATTGCCATCATCGATACTGCTTTTTTCATACGACCCTCCTCGTTGTGGTTCTTGCTGGCGCAGCACGCATGCGTGTATTGGAGAATGCGGGCCCGTGTTCCAGATGTTAGAATATCACGTTACTGCCGGTGAGAAAGCTATACCCGTTTTGACGCCGAGTCAAGCAGAAATTGTCATAATTTTTCCACAACAAGCCTGTCCGGGCGGCAATAAATCACTTGCATTTGCCCGCGGGAGGCGCATCCTCGAGACAGTGCGCATTGCGCACAGGGTAGTCTGGAGCGCCATGATTCTTGGCATCGGAACCGACATCGTGAGCATCGAGCGCATCGCCGAGCTGCGCCGACGGCATGCCGACAGGTTCGTCCGGAGGATACTGTCCGAGGCCGAGGTTTCCATCATGCCCGGGGCGGGCGCCGACGCCTTTCTTGCGGGCCGGTTTGCCGCCAAGGAGGCGTTCGTCAAGGCGATTGGCGGGCGCGCGGGTATCGCCTTTGCGGACATCGCGATACTCAACGACGACGCGGGGAAACCGGCGCTCGTCGCGAGCGGCCGGATCGCCGCCGCGCTGCCCGACGGAGCGGCCCGCACGCATGTGAGCATCAGCCATGAGCGCGAATTCGCGACCGCGGTCGTTATCATCGAAACCCGATGAGTGCGGACCGCACGTCCGCTCCCCGCAGCCACCGGGCGCCGCCGGCGCCCGGCATCAGCACGCAACGCCGTACTCGATTCGCGGGCTAGACGCGTTCCGGAAGCCGCAGGAAGGCCGTCGGATAGGCGGCGCAGATCTCGGCCACCGCCCCCTGCACCCGCGCGAGGATCGCGTCGTCGTTCATGTTGTCGATGATGTCGCCGATGAGGTTCCCGATCCGCGTGAAGTCGTCGGCCCCCAGGCCGCGCGTGGTGAGCGCCGGGCTCCCGAGCCGGATCCCGCTGGTGACCATGGGCGACTTGTCGTCGAAGGGGACGCCGTTCTTGTTGCAGGTGATCCCGGCGGCGTCGAGTCGGTTGGCGACGTCCCGCCCCGTGAGGTTCTTGTTCCGGAGGTCCACCAGCATGAGATGGTTGTCGGTGCCGCCGGAGACGAGGGCGAGGCCCCGCGACTGGAGCGTTTCAGCCAACGTCTGCGCGTTCGCGATCACCCGCTTCGAGTACGCGGAGAAGTCGGGCGAGAGCGCCTCCTTGAAGGCGACGGCCTTCGCCGCGACGGTGTGCATGAGCGGGCCGCCCTGGATGCCGGGGAAGATGAACTTGTTCACGGCCTTCTCGTGGTCGAGCTTCGAGAGGATCACCGCGCCGCGCGGGCCGCGCAGGGTCTTGTGCGTGGTGAAGGTCACGTAGTCGGACACCGGCACCGGCGAGGGGTGGTCGCCCGTTGCGACGAGCCCCGCGATGTGCGCGATGTCGGCCAGGAGAACGGCGCCCACGCTGTCGGCGATCTCGCGGAACTTCGCGAAGTCGATGGTGCGCGGATACGCGGAGGCCCCGCAGATGATGAGCTTGGGCTTGTGCTCCTTGGCGTTCTTCCACGCCTCGTCGAAATCGATGCGGTTCGCATCTTTCGTGACGCCGTAGGAGACGACCTTGTAGTAGATGCCGGAGATGTTCACCGGCGAGCCGTGCGAGAGATGGCCGCCGTGCGACAGGTTCATCCCCATGAAGCAGTCGCCGGGCGAGAGCGTCGAAAGGAGCACCGCCATGTTCGCCTGCGTCCCGCTGTGCGGCTGCACGTTGGCCACATCGGCCTTGAAGAGCTGCTTGATGCGGTCGATGGCGACCGTCTCCGCCGCATCCACCCACTGGCACCCGTTATAGTAGCGCTTGCCGGGATAGCCCTCCGCGTACTTGTTGGTCATGGTGCATCCGGAGGCCTCGAGCACCGGCTGCGAGACATAGTTCTCCGAGGCGATGAGGATGAGCGTGTTCTCCTGGCGCTCGTTCTCCTTCCGAATTATATCGAATACCTCGGGATCGGAGTTCTTCAATAGGACATTCGATGACTTTCCGCTCATGGCGCCGCTCCTCCGCGCAAAATAAATGAAGGTCATGCTATCGACGGGGGAGGGAAACCTGTCAAGATAAAATCGTGCGGCCTTCCGTTCCGCCGCCCGCAGGCGGTTTATTTCATTTACAAAATCACGCGCATCACGACAATGCCCCTGCGATGGAGGGTCCAATGACATTCAAGGAAACACGCCCCCTGTACCTGCTTCAAGAAGTCGCCCGCATCCTGCGCGCCGAGAACGGCTGCCCGTGGGACCGCGAGCAGACGCACGCATCGCTCAAGCCCTACCTCATCGAGGAGGCCTACGAGGTCTACGACGCCATCGAGTCGGAGGACCCGGAGCACCTCAGGGAGGAGCTCGGGGACCTGATGTACCAGGTGTACGCGCACGCGCAGATCGCGTCCGAGGCGGGGCGTTTCGATATCGACGACGTCGCGCGCCTGGCCGCCGACAAGCTCATCGGGCGGCATCCGCACGTCTTCGGCGACGCGACGGCCGACACCAGCGATGCCGTTATTCGAAACTGGGAGCTCATCAAGAAGGCCGAAAAGCCGCACCGGGAGTCCATCCTCGACGGCGTCCCGCGCCCTCTTCCGGCGCTCCTGAAGGCCTATCGCGTGCAGCAGAAGGTCTCGCGCGTGGGCTTCGACTGGGAGCGCATCGAGGGGATCGTGGAAAAGCTCGACGAGGAGCTCGCGGAGTTCAAGGAGGCGGTGGCGCTGGGCGCACAGGAAAAAATGCTGGAGGAGATCGGCGACATCCTCTTCACCATCGCGAACATCGCGCGCTTCATCAAGATCAACCCCGAGGAGGCGCTCGCGAAAACCGTGGACAAATTCATCACGCGCTTCCGGTTCGTGGAAGCCGATGTCGCGCGCTCCGGGCGCGCGTTGGAGAACGTGCCCCTCGCCGAACTCGACGCCGCGTGGGAGCGCGCCAAGACGGCCGAGCGCTGAGCGAACCGGGCGCGGCGACGCACGAATCACCCTCGCGCCGCCGGCCCGAAGAACACCCCTACAGCGCGCGCACCATGACCACCCCGTCGATCGCCCCCAGCGCGCCGATGACGGCAGCATCGATATCGCCGTCGATGTCGATGATGTTGTAGGCGACGTCCCCCTTGCTCTGGTTGAGCATGTTTCCGATGTTGATAGTGCGCTGCGCCAGGATGCGCGCGAACTGGCCGATGATATTGGGCACGTTCCGGTTTGCGATAACGATGCGCCGGTTCGCGGAGCGCGGCATCGTGCAGTCGGGGAAGTTCGCCGAGTTGACGATGTTCCCGTTCTCCAGAAAATCGACGAGCTGCCGCACGGCCATGATCGCGCAATTGTCCTCGGACTCAGGCGTCGAGGCGCCCAGGTGCGGGATCGGGATCACCCCCTCGACGCCCAGGAGCTCGTCCTCGGGGAAGTCCGTCACGTACGTCGCGACGGTCCCCGCCCGGATCGCCTCGACGAGATCGGCGTTGTCCACCAGCCCCGCGCGCGAGAAATTGAGAATGCGCACGCCCTTCTTCATGAGGGAGAAGCACTGCCTGTTGAGGAACCCCTTCGTTTCGTCGGTCTGCGGAATGTGCAGCGTGATATAATCGGACTCCGCGAGCAGGCTGTCGAGGTCGATGGAAATTTTCACCTCGCGCGACAGCCTCCCGGCCGCGTCCGCCGAGATGAACGGGTCGCGCCCGGATACCTGCATACCCAGCGCCACGGCGTCATTGGCCACCATCACCCCGATCGCGCCGAGACCGATCACGCCGATCCGCTTGCCCTTGATCTCGGGACCGATGAATTTCGACTTCCCCTGTTCCACGCGGGCCGGCACCTCGGCGCCCGCCCCCTTGAGCCCCTGCGCCCACGCAATCGCCTGCGGGATTGAGCGCGAGCACATGATGAGCGCCATGATGACAAGCTCCTTGACGCCGTTGGCATTGGCGCCCGGGGTGCTGAACACCACGACGCCCCGTTCGGAGCACCTGTCCACCGGTATGTTGTTCACGCCGACCCCGACGCGTGCGACGGCCTTGACCGACGCCGGCAGCTCCATCGCGTGCATGTCGGCGCTGCGCACCAGGATCGCGTCCGGATCGACGAGCGCCGGGGCGTGCGCATAACGGTCGCCGGGCAACAGGTCCAGACCGCAGCGGGAGATGCTGTTGAGCGTTTGGATCGAAAACATCGTGCAGCGCTCCTTGTTCTACGCGTTCTCAGATTCGAACCGCTTCATGAACTCGACAAGCGCCTGTACGCCCTCGACGGGCATGGCGTTGTAGATGCTCGCGCGCATTCCGCCCACGGACCGGTGCCCCTTGAGCTGCACCAGGCCGTTTTTCGCGGCGGCCGTGATGAAGGCGTCGTCGAGCGCCGCGCTGCCCGTGACAAAGGGAATGTTCATGAGCGAGCGGTCCTCCCGGGGGACCGTCCCCTTAAACAGCGTTGATTCGTCGAGGTAGTCGTACAGCAGGTTCGCCTTCTCGATGTTGCGCTTCTCGATCGCGGGGAGCCCGCCCTGCTCCATGATCCACTCAAAGACGAGCTTCGCCACGTAGATGGTGTAGGTGGGCGGCGTGTTATAGAGCGAGTTCTCCTTCGCGTGCGTGGCGTAATCGAGCATGGTAGGGGTGATCTCCATCGCCGCGCCGATGAGGTCCTTCCGGATGATCACGATGGTCACGCCCGCGGGGGCGACGTTCTTCTGCGAGCCGGCGAAGATGACGCCGAACCTCGAGACGTCCATCACCTCGGAGAGGATATTGGATGACATGTCCGCGACCAGCGGCACCGGGCCGGTGTCGGGCCACACGGTGAAGCGGGTGCCCTCGATGGTATTGTTCGAGCAGATGTAGAAGTAATCGGCGTCGGGCGAGAAGGCCTTCGTGTCGAGCTTCGGGATGTAGCTGAAGTTCGCATCCTCGGAGCTGGCGACGATGTTCACCGTCCCGTACTTCTTCGCCTCGGCGATGGCCCGCGTGGTCCACGCGCCGGTGTGCACCAGGTCGGCCTTCTTGCTGCCGCGAAACAGATTGAGGGGCACCATCGCGAACTGCAGGTGCGCGCCCCCCTGCAGGAAGAGCACCGAATACTGTTCCGGGATGCCCATGATCTCGCGCAGCAACCTCTCGGCGTCCTGAATGATGGCCTCATAGTCCCTGCTGCGGTGGCTCATCTCCATGACGGACATGCCGGAGTCCCGGTACTCGAGCAGCTCGGATGCGGCCGTCCTGAGAACGGATTCGGGCAGCACCGCGGGGCCCGCGGAAAAATTGAATACGCGCGACATGGCGATTCTCCTTGTGCGCCCTGTTGTGGATTCCGGCGGGCGTGCATCCGGCCGTACGGGCAGGGGTCGATGCCGCATCACATCCGTTTGGCGTGCCGTATGATGGGCGTCGAGCGCGGTGTTGTCAAATGTTTTCGAATGCCGGGGCGGGATTATTCGCCCCCGGAAACGGCATGGGATGCGCGCCTAGGACGGCCTGATCCCGTCGGCGATCTCCGCGATGGCGCGATAGAGCTCGTCCATCTCCGCGTCCGCCAGGCCGCCGCCGCCGTACTTGCTGCTGAAGAGCCGTTCCTTGACCGATCGGATGTTCGCCGCGCGCACCGCATCGAGTGCGCCCTCCCGGGCGAGCCGCTCCAGCTCATTGATCGCGATCTCGGCCGTCTTCAGGAAGACCGGCGCGTCCCGCCGGCGCGAGGCCCCGGAGAGGTCATGGAGCGTGCGATCGATCCCGCCGCGCCCGGCCGCCGGCGCCACGCGTTTCGGCTGTTCCGTCCGATTGTCGCGCGCGGCGATCTCCCGGAAGCGGCGCCGCTCCCACAACACCACGGCCGCCACGATCGCCGCAACCCCCAGGAGGGCCAGCGCGATCGCCAGGTAGTTGAGGTCGATCGCGCCGTCCGCCTTCTTCGCCGTCTCGATCGCCGTCCCAGCCTGCCGCGAGGCGTCGCCCGTCGCCTCGAAGGCGATGCGCCCGGACGCGACCGATTCGTAGCGCATGCTCTCGGGATTGAAAAAGTTCAGGGTAAAGCCGCCCAGGTCGAATGGGCCCGGGCGTTCGGGGATCAGCGAGAACGTGAATTCCTTTTCGCCGGCGAGCGCGCCCTGCTCGATGCGCAGGGTCTCCTTCCCGTCGCTGCCGATCACCCGGATCGTGTCGCCCGCCTCGACCGCCGCGGGTCGCACGAGCGAGATCAGGTTCCCGCGACCGCGCACCTTCACCGTGAGCTTCAGCTCCTCGAAAACCGGCGTCCGTCCGGGCGGGCTCGACGCCTCGATAGTGAAGCTGCCCACGTTCCCTTGGAAGTCGTCCGGCTTGCCCGCCTCCGGCAGGGCGCGCACGCTGACGCGCTCCTCGCGGAACAGGACCCGCCGCTGCCGCGGAAAGGAAAACCCGAAGAACTCGTCCCGCGAGCCCGCCACCACGATCGCCGAGCCGCCCCCGATCGTGAACTCCCCCGACTGCGTGGGTATGAGCACGTAGGTCGCGAAGTGCGTTTTGGCGAGCTCCGCGCCGTCGCGGTTCTCGGCGCCCGCCTCGAGCCGCTCCTCGACGGCCTTTTGCACGAATCCCTTCGTCTCGGGCATCTTCTCGGGCATGGGGTTCTGCTCGAACTCGACGCCGGAATGTAAAATAAAATAGCGCAGCACGACCGGTTCGCCCACGAACACCGCGCGCTTCGAGCACTCGATCGAACCGTACAGGCGCACGGCGCGCGAGCCCGGGCGCGAATTGTCCCGCGGGCGGGCCTGCCCCGCGCTCGCGTACAACGTCACCGCGCGCGACGAGAGGCGCCGCGACCCGGCGCGGATCGCGACCGACGGGATCACGAAGGTCCCGGGCCGCTGGGGGCTCACCGCGAAGGTGAGCACCACGCCCGCGGATTTCTTCATTTGCATGTTGATGATCTGCACGTTGCTGAAGTGCTGGGCGCCGTTGAACGATATGTCGAGCCCGGCGACCCGCGGCGCGGAGACCGGCTCGGCGTCGTCGACGTCGTTCACGGTGATCCGCAGCGCGGCGGTATCGCCCACGGCGATGCGCGAGGGGACCAGCTCGGTCTCGGACACCGAGGCCGCATGCGCGGGCGCGCCGGAGAGGCCGAGCGCGCACAGGGCCGCGAGCGCGGCGCGGATCATTCTACCACGGCTTTTCCAGCATGCGGATGCCATCGCCCTTCCCCTTCGACCGGCGCACCGGCTTGTTCTTCATGGATTCCAAAATATTCTTCACCTGCTCGCGGCTCATCGCGCCCTGCGGGCGCTGCTGCCGGTCGTCGCCATCCTTGTCTTTCGCGTCCTTCTTGTCCTGCGGCTTCTTCCGGTCGTTCGTATCCTTCCGGTCGTTCTTCCCGTCGGAGCCGTCCTTGCCGTTCTTCTGATCATCCTTGTTCTGCTGCTGGTTCTTTTTCAACAAGTATTCGAGATTTTTCTTGGGCGCCTCGTAGGTCGGGTCGATCCTGAGCGCGCTCACATAGGCGTCGATCGCCTCCCGGTATTTCTTTTCCTTGAGATAGGTGTTGCCCAGATTGAAGAACGCGCGCTTCTGCACGTCGCGGTCCTCGGCCTGGAGGGCCTGGCTGAAGGCGGCCGCGGCGTCCTCGTGCCGCTCGAGCATGTAGTCGGCGGCGCCGCGGTTGAAGCCCAGCGTCGTGCGCGCGCGCTCGTTGGGCGCGTAGCGGGCCGCGTCCCGATAGCGCTCCTTCGCATCTTCATATTTCTTGTCGCGAAATTTCCGGTTGCCCTCGGACACGCGATCGCGGAAGGGATCGAGCCAGGCGACAGTCAGCAGCGCCAGCGCAATGACGAGCACCCGCGGCATCATACCTCCCTCCTGCGTCCCGGCAGCATGATTTCTATCGCGAGCAAAACGGCCAGCACGAGCGCGAAGATCTGATAGCGTTCGTTCCGCTCCTTGACGACGCGCGCGCCGTATTCGTTCGCGGACATCCGGGACATCGCCCGCGTGATCCGGTACACGCCCGCCAGGCTCTCGGTGATATCCACGTATTCGCCGCCGGTCCGGCTCGCGATCCTCTCGAGCGTCTCCGTGTTCTTCTTCGTGCGGATGAGATTGCCGCCCGCATCGCGGGCGTACGAATCGCCCGAGGGGTCGGCCTCGGCCAGCGGGATGTAATCGCCGGAGGACGCGCCGATCCCCACGGTGAAGACCGTCACCTCGAGCTTCGCGAAGCGCTCCATCGCCGCCTCGAGCGCGCCCTGATGGTCCTCCCCGTCGGTGATGAGCGCGAACACGCGCGAGGTGCGGCGCCGCTTCGCAAACACGCGCTCGGCCTCGCTCACCGCGGCGCCCAGGTCGGTGCCCTGCAGCCGCATGGCATCCGGCGAGGCCGCGTCGAGGAACATCGAGAAGGCGCCGAGGTCGTTGGTGAGCGGGCACTGCAGGAAGGCGTCGCCCGCGAAGAGGACCAGGCCCACGCGGTCGCCCTTCACGGAATCGGCCATGAGGCGGATGGCGTCCTTCGCGCGCGCCAATCGACTGGGCGACACGTCGCGCGCCATCATGCTCATGCTCACGTCGAGCGCGATGAGAAGGTCCACGCCCTCCTTGCGCTCCTCGCGGGCGCTTTCGCCCCATTGCGGGCGCAGGAGCACGATTCCCGCCAGCAGGATCGCAAGCGCGACCAGCGCCGTCTTCATGCGCGCGATTATTGGACGCTCGCGGAGGATGAGGCGGCGCATGCGGGAATCGGCGGCCACGCGCGCCATCACCCTGTTTTTCCAAAAAAGATACAGTCCGTAGAAGGCGAGCACGATCCCGCAGGCGAGCGCGATGTAGACGACGTATGCCAGGTTTCCGAAATGCATCACGGCACCTTCCGATAGAACACCGAGCGCAGCAGGATCTCGAGGAAGAAGAGCGCGACGGCGATGATGAGGAGCGCCTGGAACTTGTCGAAAAACTCGTAGTAGACCTTCGCCTCGGCCTCGGTCCGCTCCAGCGCGTCGATGTCCCTGATGTTCTCCCAGAGCACGCCGCTCGAGGCCGCCCGATAGAACTTGCCGCCGGTGATGCGCGCGATCTCCTTGAGGCCGGTCTCGTCGAAATGGTTCTTCATGAAGCGCTGGCCGCCCAGGAAGCGCGCCGTCGCCGGGTACGGCACCAGGCCGTCCTTGCCGATTCCGACGGCGTACACGCGGATGCCCATCTCGGCGCAGGCCTTCGCGGCGGTCTCGGGATCGATGATGCCGCGGTTGTTCATGCCGTCGGTGAGCAGAAGGATGATCTTGCTCTTGCCCTTGAGGTCCATCATGCGCGAGGCGGCCAGCGAGAGCGCGTCGCCGATGGCGGTCCCGTCCTCGCGCACCGTGTCGAAGTCGACCTCGTCGATGATGTCCGCGAGCACCGCGTGGTCCACGGTGAGCGGGCATTGCAGGTAGGCGTCGCCGGAGAAGACCACGAGGCCGATGCGGTCGCTCGCGCGCCGCGCGATGAAATCGCGCACCACCTGCTTGGCCACCTCCAGGCGGTTGCGCGGCTGGAAGTCCTCGCCCATCATGGAGTCGGAGAGGTCCAGCGCGATCATGATGTCGATGCCCAGGTGCTTCACGCTCGAATAGTGCACCCCGCGCCCCGGGCGCGCGAGCGCGACGATGAGGAGGAAGATCGCCAGGAAGCGCAGCGCCGGGAGATACCGGTAGGTGCGCACGCGGATCGACTGCCGCTCGCGCATAACGCGACGGGACGATATGGCGACCGCCGCCTCTCGGAGATGGTACCGCCGGAAATAATACCAGAACACCATCGCCGCGTAGGGAAGAAGCAGCAGCAGGAAGAGCGGGTTTTTGAAATCGGGAATGTACATGCCGTGCATCATCGCCGGTGCCGGAGCGTCCTCACCGGGCGGCCTCCGTGTCGCCGGTTTCGTGCGCCGCGCCGTACGGGCGATACTCCATCGCGAGCTTTTTCGCGAGGGCGACCGTCGATTCCATGTTCCCCTCGAGGATCTCCTTCGAGGGCACGAACTCCGCGAACTTCATCAGATCCCAGAGATTCAGGACCCGGTCGATGTCGTCCCGATATTTCCCGATCGTGGTGCGCCCCGGGAGGGTCTCGAGATAGTGCACGATCTCGCTTGCGGTCATCTCCATGGCCTCGGCGCGGAACTGGCCGGAGAGAAACGTGCGAAAGGCGCTCGAGAGCTCGACGCAGAATGCCTCGACGTCGCCGGACTCGACATAGCCACGGGTGCGCAGGGTGTGGATGTCGTCCATGAAGCGCTCGATGGGCGGCACCGTCGCGGCGGGCGCTCTCCTGCGGCGTCGCCGTGCGATAGCGCGCGCGATGAACACGGCGGCCGCGGCGGCGACGATGAGCGCGATGACGAGCGCGATCAGGCGGTAGTAGTTTCCGCCGAGCTCCAGCGGCGGCTCGATCTCCTGGAACTCGCCCTTCTCGTTCACGGGCTTCACCGTGACCTCGGGCACCTTGTAGCCGATTTTAATTCCGTCCTCGCCGCGCAGCTCGATCTCGGGAAGCCGGAAGGTCCCCGTCCGGTAGAAGGTGACCGTCACGCGGATCGTCTGATAGCGCATCGTCGCGTCGGAGTTGTCCTCCCGCGCCGCGTCGCCCACCGCGCACACCGGAATCAGCGCGGCGGGGTCCTCATCCTTCGATGCGGCCGCGTCGCGCTTCCCGGCGGCCTTTTTCGGCTCCACATATCCGGGCAGGTCCTTCGGGAAAAACTCCTTTTTGTCGGGAAGGACGGCCGTCACGCCCGCGATGTTCTTCCCCGCGATGGTCACGGTATAGACGATCGGCGCGCCGATGGTCGTTTCCGTCGGATTCGCCGCGGCGCGTACCTCGGGATAGTCGGCCGCGTATCCGCCCGTGAGCGCGGCGAGCGCGAGTGCACTGCTGATGACGATGGCGGCGCGCAGGGTCGTCATGGCGTCCGCTACTGCCGCGTGAGGATGGTGCGGTTGCGCTTCTCGAAGAAGTGGAGCACGGGAAGCTCGATGGGCGCATCCGTCGAGAGATTGATCGAATCGAACTCCTTGAGGAACGGGAGCGTCCCCTTCTCGGGAACGGTTTCCGAGAGGAACGCCTCGCCGGTCTCCAGATCCACGAACTCGGCAAGCCCGAAGAGGCGCAGCTCCTTTTCCATCGGATCGGAGATCACCACGGGGATCACGTCGTGCCGCCGCCGCAGGAGCTTCATCTTGAGCAGGTAGTCGTCGTCCAGGAAGTCCGACACCATGATGATGACGCTGCGCTTCTTGAGCACGCGCTGGAGGAAGTCGATGGCCGCGCCGATGTTCGTGCGGCGTCCCGCGGGGCGGTACTTCACGAGCTCGTCGAGCACCGAGAGGACGAACTTCCGGCCCTTCCGGGGCACCAGGTATTTCTCAACCCGGTCCGTGAACAGCAGCACGGAGATCCGGTCGTTGTTCATCTGCGCCAGGTACAGGAAGAGCGTGGCGATGTCCATCACCACGTCGCGCTTGGAGCGCGCGCTCCCGAACTCCACCGAGGCCGAGAGGTCGATCATGAGCACCACCGACAGCTCGCGCTCCTCGATGTACTCCTTCACGAACAGGTGGTTCATCCGCGCGCTCACGTTCCAATCCACGTTGCGCACGTCGTCGCCGTACTGGTACTCGCGCACGGAATTGAAGGACAGCCCCATGCCCTTGAAGGCCGAGTGGTACTCGCCCACGAACACGGTGTCCAGCTTGTGGCGGGTCCTGAGCTTGATGCGCCGCAGGACCGATCGGTCGTCGCCGCGCACCTTACGGCACCTCCACCGAATCGAAGACCATGCGCACGATGTCGTCGGGCGATTTCGCGTCGGCCTCGGCTTCGTAGGATAGGATGACGCGGTGGCGCAGCACGTCCGCGCCGATCTCCTTGACGTCGTCGGGCGTCGCGAAGCCGCGGCCGCGCATGAAGGCGATGCAGCGCGCGGCCTTCATGATGGCGATGGAGGCGCGGGGGCTCGCGCCGTACTCGATGTAGCGGCGCAGGGCCTCGTCCCGCGGGGCGCGCGTCTCGTTCACGATGCCCACGACATAGGCGACGAGCTTCTCGTCGAAGTAGACCGCGTCCACCAGCGCGCGCCGATCGGCCACCGCCTTGGGCTTCACCACCGGCGTTATGCGGTCCACGTTGATCTCGCCGAGGCGCGAGAGCATCTCCCGCTCCTCGGCGGCGGTCGGGTAGTCCACCAGCGTCTTCATGAAGAAGCGGTCGATCTGCGCCTCGGGCAGCGGGTAGGTCCCCTCCTGCTCGATGGGGTTCTCGGTGGCCAGCACCATGAAGGGCGAGGGCAGCGCGTGGGTCTCCTCGCCGATGGTGACCTGCCGCTCCTCCATCGCCTGCAAGAGCGCCGACTGCACCTTCGCCGGCGCGCGGTTGATCTCGTCGGCCAGCAGGATGTTGGTGAAGATGGGCCCCTTGCGCGTGAAGAAGTTGAGGTCCTTGGGGCTGTAGATGCGCGTGCCGATGAGGTCGGCCGGCAGGAGGTCGGGCGTGAACTGGATGCGGCTGAAGCCCGTGTCGATCGCCCGGGCGAAGGCGCGCACCGTGAGCGTTTTCGCCAGGCCCGGCAGCCCCTCGATGAGGATGTGCCCGCCGGCCATGAACGAGATGATGATGCGGTCGAGCAGCCGCTCCTGGCCGATGATGACCTTCGCCATCTCCTGCTTGATCTGCGCGATGAAGCCGTTCTCGGCCTTGATCTTCTCGGTGAGTTTTTCTATCTGGGCGTACTCCATACGGGCACCTCTTTCGCTCGCGTTCCGTCGTCCCGGGAATGGGGGTTGGGTGTTGTTCGATGCGCTTTCGCGGAAAACCGTTATCGGGATTTGTGTGCAAAATGGCAAGCATTTGTTACAAAAAACCCCACCCGGTCTCCCCCGTCGCACGGGGGAGACCGGGCCATGGAATCGAGAGGTGACCAATCGTCTCCGCCTTCATTGTGATGTGGCGATGGCCACATGCGCGGAAATTTTTGCAACCGCCCGGGTTCAAAGCTGTCCGTTTCTTATAAATCGCGAGGTCTCATCAACACACAGAACGCAACGACGCACGCTGCAAACGGTAACGATTGTCAGGAGAAAACGATGGCAGGGGAAAAGCTGTTACTCACGGGCGTGTTCGGCCCGTATGGCGTCTCGGATGAATACGCCGCTGGGCTCGGCATGCAGATGGAGCTGTTGAACAACCAGATCACGCGCGAGCAGGGGGTCCACTCGCCGCGCCAGTCGTATTGGACCTTCCCGCTGTATCTCTTGGCGGAGAACCTCGCGGTCTCCAGCACCGTGCTCGATTTTCCGAGCTGGCGCGAGTTTACGCGCGAACTGAAGAAGGGCTACACGCACGTGGGCATCAACTTCATCGTCCCCAACGTGATGAAGGCCCGGCGCATGGCCGAGCATATCCGCCGCCATCATCCCGCGACAAAGATCATCCTCGGCGGGTACGGAACCACCATCCCCGATCTTGAGACCATCGTGCCGCACGATGCGAAGTGCCGCGGCGAGGGCGTACGCTGGCTGCGCGAGTATTTCGGCGAGGACCCCGCCGCGCCGCTGCGGCATCCCGTGATCATCGGGCCCGCCTACGAGCGCATCTATGGCTTCTCCGGAAAGCCCAGCGGCGGGATCCTCATGCCCGGCGTCGGCTGCGAGAACGGCTGCAAATTCTGCGTCACCTCGCACAACTTCAACAAGCAGTATCTCCCGCTCCTGCGCACGGGAGGCGATATCTTCACTGCCTGCCGGCGCATGGAGACGGCGGTGGGCGCGCGCGGCTTTTCCGTCATGGACGAAAACTTCCTCAAGAACCCGCAGCGGGCGCGCGAGCTTTTAGAGGTCATGACCGAGCACAACAAACCGTACGTGTTCGACATCTTCTCGTCCGCGGAGGTAATCGCCACCGTGGGGGTCGATTTCCTGGTGCGCCTGGGCGTGCACCTGGTGTGGATCGGCGTGGAGTCGAAGCGGAGCTCCTTCGAGAAGACCAAGGGGATCGACCTTTCCGCGCTCATCGCGGAGCTTCGCGCCAAGGGGATCGCGGTGAACGCCTCCGCGATCCTCTTCCAGGACCACCACGACGAACAGACGCTGCGCGAGGACATCGACTACGTGATCGGCCTGGACTCGGACCTGGTGCAGTTCATGAACTACACGCCGCTCCCGGCGACCGCGCTCACCGCGGAGCTTTCAGCGGAGGGGAGACTCAACGACACGCCGTATCGCTTCCTACACGGCGCGGGCGGACTCGCGTTTGTCCACCCGCACATCAACGACCGGAGGAAGCATGTCCGCTACCTTCGCGAGGCTTTCAGGCGCAAGTACCTGGCCCACGGCCCCGGCGTGCTCAGCATGGCGCAAACCGCCATCGCCGGATACCGCCGGGCGGTCGCGGACCACGCGCGGCGAATGCGCGACGGTCTCGCCTGGAACCCCGCGACGCTTCGCTACGAGCGAACCGATACGCCCGTACGCGACGAGTTCATGGAGTCGCGCATCCGCATGATGCGAAAGATCGCCACGAACATCCGGCTCGTCCTCACCGCGGCCCGCGTCTACGCGCCCAACGGGGCGGCCCGCAAAAAGGCGAAAGCGGTCGCGCGCGACTTCACCGAAACGCTCGGCCCGGCGCCGCTTCCCGCGCGTCTCGCCTCGCTCGCCTTGGTGGCCACCGCTGCCGTCGAATGGCTGCGCACCCGGGCCGCGCGTCTGGCCGGACGCGAGAGCGTCATCTATCAGCCGCCGTCTAAACGGGTCGAGTATCCGCGCGCGATTTCGCTCACAAAGGAACACGCGACAATGCGCGCCCTGCTCGACATGGTTCCCGAATTCGTGCTGGGCGCGATGGCCCGACGGAACATCTCCGTGCGCGCACTCGCCCGGCGCGCCGGCATCTCGCCCGCGCTCGTCCGCGGCATCGTCGCCGGACGCCGACACGACGTGACCGCCCATACGATCGAGGCGGTCCTCGCCGCGTTGGGATACCGGATCGTCCTGGAATAGGGCTGGGCGTCGTTTGCTATCGGACGCTGGTACATTCTGAATTGTATATTGTCTTTTTGTTTTGAGGCTGATGACGGCTTCGCCCCGGTCTGTTTTTGCACATTTGCATGGAACCAGTACGAACACAAAGCGAACTCAAAATGAATATTCTATCGGATTGTGTTGTATTTTTTTTATTGCAAATGCTGGCTTCGATACGCCTGCGGGGAAAGACATCTACCGACTGCATAACAGATTCATCATTTAACCATCACCGTACAAGACTTACAATCCTATACCCGGAACTTAAATTTCACATTCCCCCTGAAGAGCGGCCGAACCAACGCAATCCCGAGGATATTGACGAGAACGCCTGTATCCGTAATGTTTTGTTTGTCGGCAATAGGACCTCCATGGATGGAAGGACGTCTTCGGCCGTATGTATTGTTACGACATAAAAGCCAGCTATGGCGCATATGCACCCAGCTCCCGAATCACGACACCCCCTGGAATCAGAGGTTACATCAGCATCTGTGCGGTGAAAAGAAAAACAAGAATTGACATCCAGCGATGCGTCCAAACGGAACTATCGAGCCGCGAGGATTGCATTCGACGCCCCGTTCCGTGCCTCACTTCTTCTTGAGCGACTCCAGCAGCTTTTTGATCCGCTCGCGGTTGTCGTCGGAACCCACATAGGTCCTAAACAGCCACTCGTGCATTTTCATGGCGCCGTCGACGCTGTTGTTCATGGCATTGTGTGCGAACCGTTTGATCTCCATCATACACATGCGGTCATAGGATGCCATCGTCCGGGCGATTTCCATAACCGACGAGAGCACGGTCCCCGGCGTAAAAAGCTTCGTGACATACCCCAAGCGCAGCGCCTCCTGGGCGTCGAAGATCCGCCCGGTCAGGGCGATCTCCTTGGCCGGCCCCATCCCAATGACCCGCCAGAGCGGATCGAACATCGGCACGAGCGAGAGGAGCACCTCGCGTTGGCTGAACTTCGAATTCTCTGCGGCGTACCGGATATCGCACATCAGCGTGAGGTCGAACCCGCCCGCGATGGCGGCGCCCTCGATCGCGGCGATGACGGGCTGCGCGCAGAACATGATGGAACGATAGGCCCGGTGGAAGAGTGCGGTGAACGCCTCGTTGGACTCCCTCCGAAGCGTCTGAACGGATTCCAGATCGAAGCCACCGGAAAAAATTTTACTGCTTCCGGTCAGCACGATCACGTGGACGTCCTCCCGCTGGTTGAGATCCGTGAAGATATCGCCGATCTCCGTGAGGACCTCCGGCGAAAGCGCGTTCCCCTTGTCCGGACGGTTGATGGTGACCAGCGCGATCTTGTCTTCGATTGCGGTTATGAGATATTTCTGATTCATGGTATCCTCGTCCTCGCCATCCAACATTATACCCAAGTGTAGAAAACGACCGACATCGTCGTCCCACAAGAGCCTAGCGCATCCCAACAGGCGCGACGAATACTCTGTAATTGTTGTTGCGCTGGCGTAAACCCGAACTCACCATACTTCGCCAGATCCCCTGCACGTTTCGCCAACACCCTCCCATGAAAAAGCCCCGCAACATCGCGGGGCTTTTTCATTCTCGTTCCTGCGCGTCCTACTCGGCCGCCTTTTCCTCGGCCGGCGCTTCCGTCTTTTCGGGACCTTTGGCCTTTACGGCCTTCGGGTTTTTCGGGATCTTCAGTTTCATGCCCGGCCGGATGAGGTTCGGGTTCTTGACCTTCCCCCGGTTGGCGTCGTAGATCACCCTCCACAGGCGCGGGTTCTTGTACGCCTCGGCGGCGATGCGCCACAGGCAGTCGCGGCGGGACGGACGGTACTTCACCTTGTAGATGTAGTAGTCCTTGTCCGCTTCGGCGATTTTATCCTTATCCTTGTCGGCGTCGGGGCGGTCCTTGCCCACCGCGGCGTCGGGGTCCTGTGCGGGCTTCGAGGCGACCACGATGCCCGCGAGGCGTTTCGCCTCGTCGGCGGCGTCGATCGCCTCCTTGTACTTGCCTTCGGCGAACAGGCCTTTCGCGTTCTTGATCGATTCGTTCGCCCCGGCGAGCTCGTCCTTCGCGCCGCTGGCGCCCGCGGACTTGTTGGCGTTCTCCACCACGAGCTCGGCGGCCGAGATGCGCTTCTTCGCGGTCTCCTTGAGCGAGGCGAGGTAGGCCTCGTCGGCGTTGATCTTGGCGACCTCCACCGCGGACAGCCCCTTCTTGAGCTTCATGTCGTCCAACGCGCCCTGGGCGATTCCCAGGTTCTCCTCGGCGAGCTTCACCTTCTCGGGGGCGTACTTGTCGGCGTCGTAGCGCTTTGCGTCGGCCAGCGTCGAGCGCACCTCGTCGATGGAATCCTTGAGCACGTTCTTCTTGCCCAGGGCGATCGTGCGGGCGTTCTTCGCCTCCTTGTCGGCCTCCACGGCGCCAAGGTAGGCCTCGTAGTATTTCTTGTTCTCGAACTTGTCCTGCGCGTCCTTCACCAGCTTCTCGGCAACGCCGTACTCCGGCTTGGCCAAAAGCGGCGCGGCGGCCTCATCGGCCTCCTGCAGGCTCTTCTCGGCGATTTCGATGGTGTCCTTTGCCAAAAGCGGCACGGCCTTGTTGTAGGCCTCGATGGCCTTCTTCTGCGACTCGACGGCGGCCTTGGTGGCCTTCTCCAGGTCTTCCTTCTTCACCTGCTGATGGCACTCGAAGAGCTTCTCCTTCGACGCCTGGAGCTCGGCGGGCGCGTACTTGTCGGCCTTCACCGATATCGCGCGCGACATGTCGGCCTTGGCAAGCGACATCTCCTTGATGGGAACGGTCTCGCGGCAGCCAGCGACGACCGCACAGAGTACCGCAAGGCACAGTGAATAGACTTTTATGCTTCGTTTCATACGCCGCCCCTTTTGTAGCAATTATTTTGATGATGGTGCCGGCCGCGCGCGAGGCGCGCGAATCAGCCCGGCGATGCCGGCTATTTGTTGAATGAATCCACCGCGACGTCCTCGGCGTCGAAGATCTCGAAGAACGACGTAAGCTTGGTCAGCTCGAACACCTTGCGCACCGACGCGTATACGTTGATGATCTTCAGGCCGCCCTGGTACTTCTTCAGGTTCGAGAGGCTCGAGATGAGCGCCCCGATGCCCGACGAGTCTATGTACGAAACCTTCTCGAGGTTGATGATCACGTTATATTTCTTCTCTTCGATGAGCTTGCTGATGATATCCTTTATCTCCGGCGCATTATAGAGGTCGATTTCACCCGTGATGTCGAGTATAACGATGTCCCCTTTGTTCCTCTTCGTGATATCCATGCTCGACGGCTCCTTCTCTGTTGTGGAAATATGCCTTCCGTGTATCAGCATTCCACCCTAGTAGGCTCTGGCGGAGATGTCAAGATAAAATATTCTGAAAAAACCAATGAATTCGATAAAATGTTCAGGTTCAGAACTCAGTCGCCGCCGGTATCGCCCCCGCCGGGAGCGTAGGCGCGCTCGTACTCGCGCATCAGGGCGCCAAACGAACCGCCGGCGATCGATGCGGCGATCCGGTCCATCAGGCGCTTCATGAACGAAAGGTTGTGATAGGTATTGTAGATGAGCGCGGCGATCTCGCCCGCGCGGAAGATGTGACGCAGGTACGCGCGGCTGAAGGTCCGGCACACGTAACAGGGGCACCCGGCGTCGATGGGCCCGACGTCATCCGCGAAGCGCGCCGTTTTAATGTTGATCCGGCCCGCGTCCGTGTACAGGGTCCCGTTTCGCGCGATCCGCGTGGGCATCACGCAGTCGAACATGTCCACGCCCCGGCTCACGGCGTACAGGATCTCCAGCGGGCTCCCCACGCCCATCATGTAGCGCGGCTTGTGCGCGGGCAGCAGACCAAGCGTCAGTTCGGTCATGGCGCGATAGAGCTCCTTGGGCTCGCCCACGGACAGCCCGCCGATCGCGTAACCGGACACGTCCAGCTCCAGCAGCCGCTCGATGCACTCGCGCCGCAGGTGCTCGTACACCCCGCCCTGGGTGATGGCGAAGAGCGCCTGGCGCCCGGTGTCGAAACGCTCGCGCCAGTAGCCGTGCGAGTCGCGCGCCCAGGCGACGGTCTTCTCCAGCGCGCCGCGCGCCTGCGCCTCCGTCGCCGGGTAGTGGATGCATTCGTCCAGCACCATCATGATGTCCGATCCGATGGCGCGCTGCGCGTCCAGCACCAGGCGCGGCGTGAACAGGTGGCGCGAGCCGTCGATGTGCGAACGAAACTCCACGCCCTCCTCGCGCACCGTGCACAGGTTCGAGAGGGAGAAGACCTGGAACCCCCCCGAGTCGGTGAGGATGGCCCGGTCGAAGCGCATGAACCGGTGCAGGCCGCCCGCGCGGGCGAGCGCATCGGCCCCCGGCCGCAGGTACAGATGATAGGTGTTGGCCAGGATCATGTCGAAGCCCAGCTCGTCGATGTCGCGGTTGGTCAGGGCGCGCACGGCGCCGCGCGTCGCGACCGGCATGAATACCGGCGTCGCGATCTCCCCGTGCGCCGTCGAAAGCGTCCCGGTCCGTGCGCCCGTTGCCGTGTCGGTTGCGTGTACTCTGAATTCCATGATATTATTTTCGATAAAAATTTTTCATTGACACAAAGGAGCGCCTCGGTAGTGTGGCGACTGCTTTACGGGGTGTTAGCTCAGTCGGTTAGAGTACCTGCCTGTCACGCAGGGGGTCGCGAGTTCGAGTCTCGTACACCCCGATCCGTAGTGCATCAAAGGAGGCGTTAGCGCGCCTCCTTTGCATTTTCACCCTCGACCCGCCCGCGAAGCCCCTCCCGCCGCACCTGAAACACGACCGCACAGCTCCGATCGTCGCGAAACGAGCGATACACGATGGTCCCGTGCGCAATCGCGTCCCGGATCTCGCGATCGAAGGTGAGCTGCAGCCACGCCCGCTGCCCTGCGCCGGATGCGCCGAGGGCCTTCGCTCGCTGATCGGCAAAATCGCGCAGCACCCGCTCGCGGGCGAGCTCGGCGGCGCGCTCCAGCGTGGCGCGCCGGCTCACCGGCGCCGCGCTCCCGGCGGACGCTCCGTCGCGCGCAACCGCGGGCGCCTCAACCGCCACCCGGTATATATCGTCGCCTGCCCACCCCGTCTGCGGCGCACGCGGCCCGCTCGCGCAGCGGGCGGCGACGGCCGCGATCATAACAACGGAAAAAAAGGCGCCCCGTGACCGTCGCATGTATCGCTAGCCGCCGATCTTCGACATCGGGCGCACCGGCGCCCCCTCGAGCGATCGGCACACCTGGCCGGTGTTGCTGTCGCACACCAGCGAATGCGCGCAGGGCTTCTCGGCCACCGCTCGACGGATGATCGTCCGAAGCGCGTCGTCGCCCATGTCCATGCGATACGGGCCCTTGAGGTCGTACTCGGCGGTCCCGTGCAGGCAGGTCTTGAGCATGCCGTCGCAGGTGAGGCGCATCCGGTTGCACCGCGCGCAGAAGGTGTGGGTGATCGGCGGGATCACGCCGATGCGCATCGCGCGGCCGCCCCGATACTCGAGGTCGTACATCATGGCGACGCTCGTGTCGATGCGGTCGTTCCGCGCGAGCCGCCCCAGCGCCGCGAGGCGCTCGACGAGGCTGTCGGCGGGCACGAAGCCGGACTCCGCCCGATCGTCCGTAAACGGCATCTGCTCGATGAAACGAAGCATCACGTCCTTGTCGTGAAAGAACTCGAGGAAGTCGTTCACCTCGTGCAGCGAATCCTCGAACAGCACCGCGTTTATCTTCAGGTCGAACGCCCCCAGCGCGATCGCCCGCTCGATGTTCGCGAGCACGCGGTCGAAGTAGTCGCGCCCGGTGATCTCCCGATAGCGCGCGCTCGACATCGTGTCCAGGCTGATGTTGAGCTTGCGCACCCCCAGGCGCATGAGCTCCGCGAGCGCCCCGTCGAGGAGCACCCCGTTGGTCGTGAGGCAGAGCTCGATACCGGGAGCGGCCGCGCGCGCGCCGGCGATGATGTCGATGATGCCCTTGCGCACCAGTGGCTCGCCGCCGGTGAAGCGGATCTTGCGCACGCCCAGCTCCGCGAAGCGCTCAATGAAGTGAAGGAACTCCTCGTTGCGCAACACCTCGTCGTGCGTCAAATGCTCCACGCCCTCGGGCGGGATGCAATACCGGCAGCGCAGGTTGCACTTGTCCGTCACCGAGATGCGGAGATAATCGAGCACGCGGTTGTAGGGATCACGCAAAATCATATCGCTCTTGGCGCTGCGGCGCCTGCGCTCCGTTCCGTGTTCGGCGGGGAGTCCCGCCGTCGATGGCCATTCTAGCGCACGACCCCGCGGCGGTCACCGATTTTTTTCTTCGCTACAGCGCGGGCGCGACGGGCGGCGATACGCGCTCAACGGCCTTCGCGGCGTTCAGCAGAACGCGCTCCTGGAAGTGGCTTGCCATGATCTGCAGGCCGATCGGCAGGCCGCGCGCATCGAGTCCGACCGGCACCGAGACGCCGGGGATGGCCGCGAGGTTCGCGGAGATCGTAAGGATATCGGACAGGTACAGCGAGAGCGGATCGCTGATCTTCTCGCCGATGCCGAAGGCGGTGGTGGTGGTCACCGGCGTGACGATCACGTCGACCTCCGCGAACGCCCTCCGGAAGTCCTCGATGATGAGCGTGCGGCCCTTGAGCGCCTTGAGATAGTACGCGTCGTAATAGCCTGAGCTCAGCGAGAAGGTCCCCAGCATGATGCGCCGCTTCACCTCCTTCCCGAAGCCGGCGCTGCGCGTCCGCTCGTAGAGCTCGGCGAGGTTCGCCGCGTCCGGTGCGGGCGTCCCGTAGCGGATCCCGTCATAGCGCGCGAGGTTCGACGACGCCTCGGCGGTGGCGATCAGATAATACACCGGGACGGCGTACTCAGTGAGACGCAGCGAGATGGGGCGGACCGTGGCGCCCTCCGCCTCGAGCGCGGCGACCTGCGCGCGGACGCGATCGGCGATCTCCGGCGCAACCCCGGCAAAATACTCCTCCGGCATGCCGATCCGCAAACCGCGCACATCGCCCGTGAGCGAGTCCGGCCCGAAATCGACGGGCCGGTCGATCGAAGTGGAGTCGCGCCGATCGTGGCCCGAGACCGCCGCCAGAAGCGCGGCCGCGTCGTCCACGGAGCGCGCGAAGGCGCCGATCTGGTCGAGCGACGATGCGAATGCGACGAGCCCGTAGCGCGACACGCGGCCGTAGGTCGGCTTGACGCCCACGCATCCGCAGAAGGCCGCGGGCTGCCGGATTGATCCGCCGGTATCGGACCCCAGCGCCGCGGGCGCCATGAGCGCCGCGACCGCGACGGCCGAACCGCCGGAGCTCCCGCCGGGCACGCGCGTATCGTCGTGCGGATTGCGCGCCGGTCCGAAAAACGACGTCTCCGTCGTGGAGCCCATCGCAAACTCGTCCATGTTCGTCTTCCCGAGCGTGGCGAACCCGTGCGCGCGCATCCCGGCATAGGCGTGCGCGTCATAGGGCGGCACGAAATCGCGCAAGATCCCGGAGGCGCAGGTGGTGCGCAATCCCGCGGTGCAGATATTGTCTTTCACGGCGACGGGGATCCCGTCGAAGTCGGAGCGCGCTTCTCCGCGCGCGCGTCGGGCGTCGGCCTCGTCGGCCTCGCGCAGGCAGCGCTCCTGGTCCACGGTGATGAACGCGTTGAGCCGCCCGTTGAGCGCCCCGACGCGGGACAGCAGGTCCTGCGCGATCTCGCGCGCCGATGCCTGGCGGCCGGTGAGCAGGTCGGCCAGTTCGCGCAGTCCGTTCCGATGCAGCATGCGTCCCTCCGCGTGCGCGCCCCGCGGGGCAGTCAAAATATGATTGACGTAAACGCCAATGAATATAGCCTGCAGGAGACGGAAAGCCCCGATCCGGCGCGGAATGTCACTACCGGTTTTGCACACAATTCAAGGAGCGCAACCTAAAATGTCAAACAGGAAACTGAAAATAACCTTTTCAATCGTCGTGACCCTTGTTCTCATCTTCAGCTGCTCCCGGAAAACCACCGGGCTCAAGAAATCCGACGTCCAGCCGGTCATTTCGCTGTTCCTGAACAAGCACGTGCAGTTCCGTGAGCTCAACGACGAGCTCTCGCGTCGGACCTTCAACAACATCCTCCGGCAGCTCGACCCCGGCAAACAGTTCTTCTACAAGAGCGACATCGCAGCGCTGTCCGTCTACGAGAATAAAATCGACGACTTCATCGAAAAGGAGAAATACGACTTCCTCTCCGAGATCTATTCCGTCTACCGCAAGCGCTTCGCCGCCAACATCGTGCTCATCCACGAGCTCCTCAAGGGGCAATTCGACTTCACCATCGACGAATCGGTCACCATCGACCCGGACGCGATCGACTATGTCTCGACCGACGCGGAGATGCGCGAGCGCTGGCGCAAGAGCATCAAGCTGCAACTGTTGAATTATCTGGACGTGATCAACGACATGGGCAAGGCCAAGGAGAAGATCGTGAAGCGCTACCAGCTCTTCGAGCGGCGCGTGAACGAGGTCGACGAGGCGAAGATGATGGACGCCTTCGCGAACGCCTTCTCCACGGCGCTGGACCCCCACTCCAACTATCTCTCGCCCGAGGATCACGAGGATTTCATGATCCAGACCAAGCTCAAGCTCGAGGGCATCGGGGTGATGCTGCGCTCCGAGGACGGGTTCGTGACCGTCGAGTCCATCGTCCCCACCGGCGCGGCGGCCAAGCTGCCGGTCGACCTGCAGCTCAAGCTCGGCGACAAGATCATCGGCGTCTCTCAGGGCGACGGCGAGATGCAGGACGTCATCGACCGCGACCTGCGCGATGTCGTGCGGCTCATCCGCGGCAAGAAGAACACCGAGGTGCGCCTCAAGGTCGTCCGCCGTCTCGACGAGAAGAACAAGCAGCAGCAGCTCATCATCCCCATCAAACGCGAGGAGATCAAGCTGGAGACCAGCTCGGCCAAGTCGGAAGTCTACGTGTCACCGCGCCCCGCGGCGTCGGCGAAGATCGGCTACATCCGCTTGCCCACCTTCTATTTCGATTTCGACGCGGCCCAATCGTTCGACAAAAACACGAAGAGCTCGTTCCACGATTTTCGCGCGCAGCTCGCCTCGCTCAAAAAGACCGGCGTGGACGGCATCGTGATCGACCTGCGCGGCAATCCCGGCGGGGCGCTCAATGAGGCGGTGTATCTCACGGGGCTGTTCATCGACACCGGGCCGGTGGTGCAGGTGAAAGACGGCAACAACAACATCTCCATCATGCGCGACGACGAGCGGGGCATGACCTACGACGGGCCCATCGTCGTCCTCATCGACGGATTTAGCGCGAGCGCGTCGGAAATCTTCGCCGGCGCAATCCGCGATTATCGACGCGGGCTCATCCTCGGCCCCACGAAAACCTTCGGCAAGGGGTCGGTGCAAAACTATCTCAAGCTGGCCGACGGCGCCAAGGGCGCCGTGAAGATCACCACCGCGCTGTTCTATCAGCCGGTGGGGACCTCCAACGACCTCATCGGCATCAATCCCGACATCATCGTTCCGGACATCAGCGCCGTCTGGGACATCGGCGAGCACAAGCTCAAGTACACCATCAAGTGGGAGAAGATCCCGTCCGCGCCCTACAAGCCGTACACGAAATATCTCAACGGCACCATCGTTTCGCAGCTCATCAGCGAGTCCAACAAGCGCGTGAGCTCCAGCAAAAAGTTCGCCGACCTCATCCAGCGCATCAAAAAACTCAAGGCCAAGGTCAATGCCAAATCCATCTCACTGAAGAAGGAAGATTTCAGCAGCGAAGAAAAAGACCTGAAGGAAATAAAAAAGAAGATGCGCGACGAGAACGACAAGAAGCTGATCGACCTCGAACGCGACCTCTTCCTGCAGGAGGCGTTCGATATAACGACCGACTACATACGCATGCTTAAACGGTAGTCGGCTCCCCGCCGCCTGTGGCCGCCTCCCCGCATTCGATTACGGGGAGGTCGCGCATCCGTTTCACATGATACGACGTCGCGGCCGCCGGGTCCTCCCCGCCGGCCGCGACGGGATCGATCCCCAGACGCATGAGCGTCCGAGACATGCCCGTCCGCTCGCGATCACGCGCAACGCAACACCCCGACCCAACAAACACGACCGTCTCGATCCCGTGGGTGCGCAACAGCCGGTATAAAAGATCCACCCGCTCGCCCAGGGGGCGTATGGACGGACATAAGGGCCGGTACGAGAAGGCGTCCAGGATCTCCGCATACAGGTGCGGCGATTCTGCGTTGTACGATATATCGAACTGCCGCCGCCCATTGCACAGGTCGTCCTCATCGACGCGGCACCCCGCTTCCTCGATCTCGTCGAACACGCGCCAATCGAAAAAGAACCCGCCATGAACGAGCGCCGGCAGCGCGGCCGCTCCGTCATTCCCCGCGGGAAAATCGTTCAACGCGTCGCGAATGGGCGACAATCGCTCGATGGCGTGGGCCGGCGGGAAACACGCGGCATATTCCATGATCGCCAGCAGGTCCTCCTGCGAAAGCGCCGCAGGCCGGTCCCGCCGCTCCGCGCAGATCCCGCGCACCAGCCGTCGCACGGCGTTTCGCTCCTCGACGGCCGCGGCGAGCGCGTCCGGATCCAGCGCGGCGGCGTCCGGGCATCCCAACCGCTGCAGGCAATCACGCAGCGATTCATGAAGCTTCACCGCGGCGCCCTCGCCGTATCCGGACGGACTCTCGAATACGATAACGCGCGCATCCTGCGGCGAATTGCGCGCACAGCGGCAACAGGACGCCGATACGACCATAGCGTCGCAGCATCCCGGCGCAACACATGCGGCGTCGCCCTCCGTCCCGCAGGCGCCGGAAACAGCGTGCGCACCGGCGAGGATCCGTGCGGGGATACGCACTGGAATCGTCCCGGCGGCCGCGAGCACTTCCATCGGTAGAAATCCGCACACCGCGCCAACGACCTGCTTCCCTTCGCCCGTTCGCAATGCCGTCATGCAACCGTCCCATTGCTCAAGGAGCGCGCGAAGCGGATCGACCATGAACCCCAGACTTGATTGCTGCAAATCGCTACTCCGCCTCGATCATCGTAACGCATTCACGGATAAAAAATAAATTTCAAGAATTGCGATGAAGATTGAAGATAGTATCGTATTTGTAAAGCGCGAAACCCCTTAGAAACAGCGAAGGCGGGGAAGCTCTCCCCGCCTTCGCTGGCTCGTTACTGCATATGCGTACTTCTAGTACATGCCGCCGGGAGGCATCCCGCCGGGCATTGCCGGGGCCTTTTCATCTTCCTTCTTATCGGTGATGAGCACCTCGGTGGTCGAGAGAATACCCGCGACCGACGATGCGTTCTGAAGCGCCGTGCGAACGACCTTCGCCGGATCGATGATCCCCGCCTTGACGAGGTCTTCCCACACCAGCGTGCTGGCATTGAATCCGATATTGGTCTTCTCGCCCTTGGCGCGCTCGACGATCACCGAACCCTCGACGCCCGCATTGCTCGCGATCGTCTTCATCGGCTCCTCGACCGCGCGCACGATGATCTCGGCGCCGATCTTCTCGTCGCCCTGGAGCTTGCCCACGAGCTCGATCACGGATTTCTGCGCATACAGGAGCGCCATCCCGCCGCCGGGAACGATACCCTCTTCAACCGCCGAACGAGTGGCCGAAAGCGCATCCTCGACGCGCGCCTTCTTTTCCTTCAGCTCGACCTCTGAGGCCGCACCGACATTGATGACGGCAACACCGCCGGCGAGCTTCGCAAGCCGCTCCTGGAGCTTCTCCTTGTCGTAGTCCGAGGTGGTCTCCTCGATCTGCTTCTTGATGACGCTGATGCGCGCCTGCACCTCTTTCGCTTTTCCGCCGCCCTCGATGATCGTCGTGTTCTCCTTGTCCACGATGATCTTCTTGGCCTTGCCGAGCATTTCAACCGTCGTGTTCTCGAGCTTGAGGCCCAGGTCCTCGGAAATCACCTGTCCGCCGGTGAGGATGGCGATGTCTTCGAGCATGGCCTTGCGGCGATCGCCGAAGCCGGGCGCCTTCACGGCCGCGCAGGAGATGGTCTTGCGCAGGGTGTTCACCACGATGGTCGCCAGCGCCTCGCCCTCAACCTCTTCGGAAATGATGACGAGCGGCTTGCCGGCCTGCGCCACCTTCTCGAGCACGGGCAGCAGGTCCTTCATGGTCGAAATCTTTTTCTCGTTGATGAGGATGTAGGCGTTTTCGAACACCGCCTCCATCGTATCGGGGTTGTTCACCATATAGGGCGAGATGTAACCGCGGTCGAACTGCATCCCCTCAACAACCTCGAGGTGCGTGTCGATGGACTTGGCTTCCTCAACGGTGATCACGCCGTCCTTGCCGACCTTTTCCATCGCCTCGGCGATGAGCTCGCCGATCTCGTTGTCGTTGTTCGCGGAGATGGCCGCGACCTGGGCGATCTCCTTCTTGTCCTTGATCTCGCGGGACAGTTTCTTCACCGCATCGACGGCCGCCTTCACCGCCTGGTCGATGCCGCGCTTGAGGTTCACCGGATTCGATCCGGCGGTCACGTTCTTGAGGCTCTCGCGATAGATCGCGGTCGCCAGCAGCGTCGCCGTCGTGGTGCCGTCGCCGGCCACGTCGTTGGTCTTGGTCGCGACTTCCTTCACGAGCTGCGCCCCCATGTTCTCGAAGGGCTCCTCGAGCTCGATTTCCTTGGCGACGGTCACGCCGTCCTTGGTGATGGTGGGCGAACCGAACTTCTTGTCGATCACGACATTGCGGCCGCGGGGGCCGAGGGTAACCTTGACGGCGTCGTTCAGCTTATTGACGCCCGTCATGATTGATCGTCTCGCTTCCTCGTTATACTGTAAAATCTTTGCCATTGTCTGTCACTCCTCTCCTGTTAGTCGATCACTGCGAGTATATCGTTCTCGCGTACGATCAGGAACTCCTTGCCCTGATACTTGACCTCGGTACCGGAATATTTGCCAAAGAGCACCGTGTCTCCCGCCTTCACATCCAGCGGAATGAGCTTTCCGTCCTCGTAGCGGCCGTTGCCGACGGACACGACTTTGCCCTGCTGGGGTTTCTCCTTTGCGGTATCGGGAATGTAGATCGAACCTTGCTTTTGAAGATCGTCATCGATCACTTCAAGAAGAACCCTGTCTCCTAATGGTTTGATAGCCATTTACTCCTCCTTACTATACTTTTAATGCGTTGATAGTTATACCCTAATTCAAGCGGACATAGAGACATAAGTCTCTATTTAGTTATGCATTTGAATTAAGTAAATCGATGTGGTTTTGTTAGCACTCGTCAAAACGAGTGCTAACAAAAATAAATATATATTTTTATAACGATAATTCAAGCCAGATTTAGGCTAATTTAAAGCGATTATTGCTAATTATTGAATGATATAATAAAATACGGCACAATATCTCGAAATTGTATTTTTTAAATATCCCGCGTAATATCCGACTTCCCGCCGCGCTTTTCAACAAGATGGATATTGCCTAGTACCATTGATGCATCAACCGCCTTACACATATCGTAAACGGTGAGCGCGGCAACGCTTACCGCCATGAGCGCCTCCATCTCGGCTCCCGTTTTCCCGTTGAGTCGGATTTCCGATTCAATCACGACCCCCCCGGCCGGTCGGTCAATGCGAATGACGACATCGACAAAGGTGATCATGAGCGGATGGCACATGGGTATGAGGCCCGAGGCCCCCTTCGCGGCGAGAATGCCCGCAACCCGCGCCACTTCAAACGGGTCTCCCTTCGGAAGCAGGCGGTTTTCGATCGCGTCGATCGTCTCGGCGCTCATCGAAACGAAGCCGGACGCGCGCGCCAGTCGGCTCGTCTCGCGTTTCGCCGAGACATCGACCATGACCGAGCGGCCGTCCTTTTCGTAATGCGAAAAATCGCTCATGACAACACCCCCATCAACACAAAGGGGCCGACATCAGTGACGGCCCCACATTCGAGATCGCCCGTTCGAGCGGTCAGTACTTATGGTCCTGAATAAACTGAATGATAAAGCTCACCAACCCCGACAGGATATAGAGCGCCAGCACGATGAAGACCGACCATTCACGGAACAACAGCACCAGCAGTGCGAAAATGGCGAGCAGCAGAACGATTTTCACAAAGATATAGCGCTGGAAAAATGTGGCCTGCGGCTTCGAGTAGCGAACCGTGGACACCATCAGGAGCGCGACAAGCGAAAAGAGAACCGCGAATATCACGCGATAGATGGTATCGGCAAGAATGACGTCGCCTATGAAAATGGGCACGACGGCCACGATGATCCCGGCGATTGGCGACGGCAGCCCGGTGAACGACTTCGAGTCCGAATTGACATTAAAGCGCGCGAGCCGGTAGGCGGCGCAGATAGGAAACAGGGCCGCGATGAAGATCCCGAAATCGAAGGGGATGTTGATATACGGGACCGCGATGCCGGACACGATGATGCCTGAGAGATAGGCCTTGTAGGCCAGATAGCCCGGCGCCACTCCGAAGGCGACGCAGTCGGCCAGCGAATCCAGCTCGGCGCCGAGTGGGCTTGTGACCTTGAGGGCGCGCGCGGCCTGCCCGTCGAATCCGTCCAGAAGCGCCGCGCCGAGTATCAGCGCCCCGGCAATGGTCGCCGCCGGCGCTCCGCCGTGGCTGGCAATGACGATAGACATGAAACCGAGGAGGAGATTCCCCAGCGTGAGAGAGTTCGGCACCCAGGCTAGATTCATACACCACCGCTTGTGCAGCTCATTGGAGTGATCGGATCAGGGCATTGCGCGATTCAGCATAATGAAATCGAATCGGGGGGTTGTCAACGAAAAAAGAAATGCTCCTTACGCCCCGAGCGCTATCTCCAGAAACGTCCTCAGCGCGTCATGATCGGGGACGATTGCGTCGGCCTCGGAAAGATGCGTTTCGTCGAGCGTCGTCCGTATGGCGACGCAGGCGAGGCCCGCGCCCCTTGCCGAGCGGATGCCCATGGGCGCGTTCTCCACGGCGATCGCCTGCGCCGCGTCCACGCCCAACCGCGCGAGGCAGGACAGGTACGGCTCCGGATGCGGCTTTCCATTGCGGATGTCATCGCCGGTGACGATCGCCTGAAACGCGGTGCGCAGCGTCGGCGGCAGCAGATGCCGCACCGAGCGTCGCATCGATCCGGTCACCAGGCCGCGCGCAATGTTTCGCTTCGCCAGCATTGCGAGGATGTCCGCGACGCCGGGAAACACACGGACGACGGCATGCTCGAAGATTCGCAGCTTGGCCTCGCGTATGCGGACAAGCTCCGCCTCGTCCGGGATCGGCGCGTTTTTTTCCGACAGGATGTCGATGATTGACGTGATGCCGGGCATCCCCTCCCGGCGAAAAATGTCCTCGCGCGAAAGCTCAAGCCCGCAGCATTCGCGGATCGCGCCCATCCACGCATCGGCGTGATACGGCATCGAATCGACGATCACGCCGTCCATGTCGAACAGGACCGCGCGACACCGCTCCGGAAACGCACGGGCGGACACGCTATCGACCCACCGACGGCGCGCGCATCAACACTCCGTTTTTAGAGCTGCGCGAACGGCGTGGCGCTCGAATGCGAGATCGATGAGCCGGTCCAGGAGCGCGGCGTACGGAAGACCGCTCGCCTCCCAGAGTTTGGGATACATGCTGATGCTGGTAAAACCGGGAAGGGTGTTGATCTCATTCAGATAGTAGGCGCCGGTTTCGCGATCGAGAAAAAAATCGACCCGCGCGAGTCCGGCGCAACACAGGACAGTGAAGGCGCGGCAGGCGCAGGAGCGGATCTCCTCCGCGAGCGCGGACGGGACATCGGCCGGTATCGAAAGACGCGCCCCGTCGGGATCGAGATATTTCGCCTCGTAGGAATAGAACTCGTGGTTCGGAACGATCTCGCCCAGCACGGATGCGGCAGGCTCGTCATTGCCCAGGACGGCGCACTCGATCTCACGACAGGGGACGGAACGCTCCACGAGCACCTTGGTGTCGAATTGCATCGCGAAATCGACGGCGTCACAAAGCTCCGCCTCGCTCTTCGCTTTTCTCACGCCAACCGACGATCCCGCGCAGGACGGCTTCACGAACAGCGGGAGGCCAAGCCGTCCGATGGCCTCATCGACCATCTCACGCTTCCGTCGCTCCCAATCGCGACGGGACACCGTCACCCCGGGAGTCACCGGGATGCCCGCCTGGGCGAGCAGCCGCTTGGATACGTCCTTGTCCATCCCGATGGCGGATCCGATCACGTCCGCGCCGACATAGGGGACCATCGCCAGCTCGAGAAGCCCCTGCAGCGTGCCGTCCTCGCCGTAGGTCCCATGCATCACGGGGAACACCACATCGAGCCGCACCTCCCGGCCGGAACCGATCTCGCGTAACGTCAAACGATTGTCATCGGGATGATTCGCGGCAAGCCACGTGCCGGTCCGCTCCAAACGCATCTTGCGGCCAAACTCAGGGTCCGGGACAACCTCCGGCGCGTCCTGCACATACCAGCGACCCGCACGGTCGATGCCGATCGCCACCACCGCGTACCGGCTCGCGTCCAACGCCGATACGACCGAGGCGGCCGAGCACAGCGATACGTCGTGTTCGCCCGTCCTCCCGCCGAAAAGCACCCCGACGGTGATCATCGCCGCCCGGGATCGAGGCCTAAAGCGTCCAACGCATGGACCGCCATTACTGGTTCTCTTCGAGAAACGCCTTGTGGATGATCTTTACCGCGAGCTCCGCATATTTGCTGTCAATGACGCAGGAGATGCCGATCTCCGAGGTCGAGATCATTTCGATATTGACATTCTCACGTGAGAGCACCTCGAACATCCTGCCGGCGACGCCGTACGAAGACAGCATGCCCACCCCGACGGCGGACACGATGGCGATATCTTCTTTTGATTCCACCGACGTACCGCCGAGATCGCCCTTGAGGCCGCCGCACAATTCTTTTGCGCGGGCCAGATCGTCCTTTTTAACCGTAAACGATATCGACGCCTTGCCGTCATGTCCCGTGGACTGCACAATCATGTTTACATAGATCTTGTTCTCCCCCAGGCATCCGAAGAGCTTTGACGCAACGCCCGGTCGGTCGACGATGTCCCGAATGGTCACCTTGGCCTCGTCGGATTTTGCGGTCACGCCGCTGATAACGAATTTTTCCATCATCTCCTCCCTGGATGTGACAATTGTGCCCTCTTCCGAGCTGAAACTCGATCGCACGTGCAGCCGCACATCGTATTTCTTCGCAAACTCAACCGAGCGCGAGTGCAAAACTCCGGCGCCGAGCCGCGCGAGCTCGAGCATCTCCTCATAGCTGATCTCGCGGAGCTTCCGCGTCCGGGCGACGATCCGCGGATCGGCCGTATAGACCCCGTCCACGTCGGTGTAGATCTCGCAATCGCGGACGCCCAGCGCCGCCGCGATGGCCACCGCGGAGGTGTCTGATCCGCCGCGTCCCAGCGTGGTGATATTGTCGTCACGATCGACCCCCTGGAACCCCGCTACGATGACCACGTTGTTGCTTTTGAGCGCGTCATGGATCTTCTCCGACGAGATGCTGTGGATCTTGGCGTTGGTGAAATTCCCATCGGTCACCATCCGGATCTGCGATCCCGTGTACGATACCGCAGTCAGCCCCGCCTCGTGGAGCGCCATCGCCAGGAGCGCGATCGATATCTGCTCGCCGGTCGAGAGCAGCATGTCCATCTCGCGCTTGCTCGGTTGCGCGGTGATCTCACCGGCAAGCCGCACCAGCTCGTCGGTCGATTTCCCCATCGCCGAGACGATGACCACCACCGAATACCCGTTGTCGATGTACCCCTTGATCCGCTGCGCGACCGCCTTGATCCGTTCCGTGGTCCCGACCGAGGTGCCGCCGTATTTCTGGACGATTATTTTCATACGTACCTGCCAAGCGCATCGTTCATTGCGCCCAAAAATAAAATCAGGGCGGATTCTTGTGAACCCGCCCCGGTTGTCAATACATTATTTACCGTATCGATTTTACACGGGGATACATTTATGGGGAGATAGCAACATTACCACCCCCATCGATTGTGACGACAACGAAATCACCGGCATTATCGGTAAACTCGGGCAGATCTCCCGCACCGGGGGATGTTTGGCGATGGCATATTTTCCATGAAGAATTGTACGGCACATTTTTCAGCGTAAAGGATCCATCACTGGTCCATGTCGCCACAGCAGGAAGCAAATATGCATTACGCGAATCGTTATACTCGTCCCACAACGTAGAAAACGATCCATCGCTAACGCATGCGGCAAACAGATTGTAGTTTTCCTTGTACTTCTCGTACTTCAAGTAATAATCGAGATAGCTTTCAATATCATTCGGAATCGGGACATGCGGTCCTTTCGGATTATCGCACTGTGCTGGCGGCGTGCCGGATGTTCGCAAGGTCGGCCGTACAACGGACGGCCGGTTCAATGAAGCGCACAAGCTGTCAGGCCCAACCGCAGCCACATAAGAATTGGCCACGACGGTTATCCCCGTCGTGTGCGCATTCGTGATGTCGACCGTTTTACCGCGCACATACGACCGCGCCACGGCGATAATATTCCCGCCAATCACCGCATCGTCGGCGACCACGTCCCGCAGCCAGTCCGAAGGCCCGAAATAGCGATAGATGTAATGATAGCCATCACGTACGAAATCATACTCATAGCGCTTGACGAAATTTTTAAACACAAGGCGGATCTCGAGGACCGTCTCATCGTTGGCGTAATTGAAGTTCAATCCGCCAATAATCGGAATTTTCAAAGGAAAGATGCGATTGATCTCTTTCGCGTTTTGCTTGAGGCTGTCGTAATACGTGTTCACCTGGAGAGGATTGACATCCAGACCCTCGACGCTGTCCACATCAAAGATGGTGTACAACTTTCCATCGCTCGTCCATGTCCCGATGCCCGGCTCGCCGGGTATCAGATGATATTGCATCGCCCCGTCGAACACCATTTTCCGCAAAAACAACCGCATCCCGGTCCACAGACGCCCGGCCTCCACGTCATCGTTCGGATGACCGATGCCCATTCCGCTAAAAAAGGACTCCGAGTCATTGAGATCGAGCGTGTACACCTCGCGGTATTTCGAGAACGGCTCAACACCCCCTTCTTTATCGAGCAGCTGTATCTCGGCAATATCAAGCATCAGGCGCGTCGGCAGCTCGGTATTCGCGATTCCGTCATCGATCGAATCATCATCCGGGAATGCGCCCAGCCAGCTGCGTGGATCATTCGACTCATAGGTCCCCTTGATTACAACCTTGAGTCGATTTTCGGCCAGCTCGTCGAACAGGGCCTTCTTCCCGCAGCCAAGCGCGAAAACAATCATTAACAATACGACCACTCTCATGACATTCGCATCAGCTCCCGAAATTGAAATACAGACTGATCCCGGCATTGACGATATGCCCGTTGCGAACCGAGCCGGGAATGTGATTTTCGTAAATGCACAGATACTCGATCCGAAGACCGATATTGACCCACTTTCCCGCCGGAAAGGAAACCTCTCCTCCGAGCATGAACATCGGGTCCCACTGGCTCGCCCGGTCCGGATAGATCGTCACATAGCAGCCACCCCCGCCCGCCTTCAGCTGAATCACCAGCGGGGTTTTCAGCGGAATGCGCCACAGCAGACTTCCGTACACCGGCCAGAGGATGAGCTTGTTAACGCCGCGCGATTCGAATTTTTCATAGGACGCGTCGATACCGAGTTTAAACGAATCGAGAAACGTCAACGATCGTAAAAAGATGCCGCCCCCAAGGCTTTTGTTCACGTCATCGGCGGTCGTGTACACGGGAGTGATCGGCCCGAACCAAAACCCCGCCTGGAATTTCGTAAACGGGTCCTTCTTCCGCCCCTGCCGGGCATGCGCCGAGAGCGATACGAGCACCATGCACATGACGCAGGCAGCTATGAAAAGTTTTCTCATCACCCGTTCGATTTACAAGAATCCGATATGTTACAGGAAAAAGCATCCCCAGGGAGAAGGCCGGGCAGGATGCGCCCCCTCATTATGGGACTTACAGCAATCCGCGCAACGGTTTTGTCAAATAAAAATACCCGCACTCGCGAATTATTTAAACGCAGCCTCCATCGAGGAGAGCGGCGGATCGTATATCACGCGATTGAGATACAGTCCATAGGGCGGGGCGGTGAATCCCGCGGCCATGCGGCTTGCCGTGGAGAGCACCGACCGCATGTGCTCCGGGTCGCGTCCCTCGCGATGCAACGAAATCATCGTCCCCACGATGACGCGGATCATATTGTGAAGAAAGGCATTGCCCCTGATAACGACAATGATATAATCATCCCAACGCGCAACATCGGCATGGGAAATCCGTCGAACGGTCGAACGCTCCGCTTCCGCTGATTTCTTTTTACAAAAGGCGGCGTAATCCATTTCGCCGGTAAGCGGCCCAAGCGCGCATCTGAGATAATCGACGTCGAGCGGCTCGCGGACCCACATGGCGCGGTAACGGGAAAACGGGCTGCGATTGGGATGATTATGGATGCAGTATATATACTCGCGCTCGACGGCGCTATAGCGCGCATGAAAATCAGCGGGTACGCGATAGGCGTTTCGTATCGAAACATCGCGCTCGGCAATACCGTTGAGCCCGATACCCAACCGGCTGAGCGCGATACCGGGCGGCCCCTCGAAATGCGCAACCTGCTCGATCGCATGAACGCCGGAATCGGTCCTACTGGAAAAGACCAACCGAATATGCCGCTTCGTCAGAAGCTCGAGCGCCCGCTCCAGCTCTCCCTGCACCGTCCGCCCGCGCGCCTGTATCTGCGAACCCTCGAAACGCGTTCCATCGTACTGGATCGTGAGCGCTATTCGGTCTGATCCGGCTGGCCCGCCTGCTGGTTCCATTCCTCAATCATCGCATTCATCCGTTCATACAGATCGCGCGTCATGTCGATGAGGGCGCCCGGTTTCGACTTGGACGATTTCCCCACGCCAAAGAGACGGCTCAGGAAGCGCTTTGTCTTTTCAAAGCTCTCGAGCCGTTTGGCCAGATCCGGCTCCTGCGCACCGACCTTCACGGTAAGGATGGCGCACATATACAGGAGCCCCTCATAGCTCCAGTTTTTATCCGTATCCGGACCAATGTGCCCGGCGGCCTCAAGCGTCTCCCCGCCGGTTTGCGCGAGATCGATCGCTTGCATGTAGTACGCATACGACTTCTTGTAAAAAAACTGCGATATCTTCCCGTAGGGCTTTTCCGGAACCTCACGCGCGAGATCGCCGAAGAGCCATGCGGCGCGGATCGACGACATCGCGTTTTTAAACGTGGGGGCCACTTCCTTGCGCCTGAAACTGTAACAATCGACGGCAAGCAAATATGATGCCGCGCCGAGGACCAGCGAGCGGTCCTCCCGGAAATCGATATCACCAAAAAACTTTTTTACTGAGTTGATCCGCGCTTGCGCGGTCCCCTGCATCTTCTTTTTTTCTTCGTCCGTCAGTATCCCAAAGTCTTTCGGATACGCGGTATACAGGCAGCGCGGACACACGGTCAGCACATATGCCATTGGGTACACCTTGCCGAACTTCTCGTTTTTATCGTAGAGGCGCCGCAGTTCGTCGGTCAGCTTGCCCGCGATGAGCCGCCCGCCGCCGGTAAGCATCTCCTCCCGGAAAAATTCGAACGAGCACACCGGACACTTGGTCGGCTCCTTCTGCCGGAAGGATATTTTTTTCGCCGCCTTTTGATCGCTTTCCTTCATGACCCCTCTCAGCTATGGAATCACGCTATAAAAATGACATAATATTTCAATACTTTTTCTTGCCCCGCCCGATGCTTTCCAGTACACTTCCCCTGGAGCATAAATGAATAACTGTTCAAGATTCTTCCGTGCAATGCCGATAAAAAAGAAAACACCCATGCGAGGTATCCCCATGACCCCCTTCCGGGCAACGATAGCCGCACTACTCGCGCTGACGCTGTGCTGCGCCGCCGACACCGCATACGCCATATCGAGCGCCGCAAAATCGAATATCGACTATTACAACACCATCACGCTGTTGCGGAACCTTCGCATCATGGTGATGAATTTCGCCGACGATTCAATGAAAACGAAATACGAAAGCACCAAGAACACCTTCCAAAGGTGCGCCGAGGATTATTACGCGCGCGAATATACGTATGTGGACAAGGACAGCAAGAAGCACCAGCTTCGCTTCACCGAGGTGAAGATCGAGCTCAGCGCCCTCTACAGCACCATGGCCGAGTTGTACCTCAAACGGACCAAGGAGATTCTCGATTCGACCTCAAAGGATTCATTCGACATTCTCATCTCCTATGGCCGTCAAAGCGGCATGGCCAGATACTTCGGCAAGCCCTTCGACCCGCTGAAGGACATCAAGCCATACAAAGAAAAGGAATACCATTTTTTCCAGGACAAGCAAACGATCGAAAACTATCTTCGCGAGGGCTACAAACGACTCCAAGACGCCCGCCGCATGTACAACGACCCCGATCTCAAGATCGTTATCGATAAAAAGGAGAAAAAATTCGGCGACCTCGACTTCATCATGGGACGCTATGCGGATGTCATCGAAACCTGCCGTCAGGCCAAGCAATATGGGATTGAGATCCATCGCATTCTCAAGAAACACGAGGTCACCTCAATCATGAAGCGGCACAATCTCTCGTCTGCGTCGCTTGATCCGGTTTTCGACGATAGAATCCCCGACATTTTCAAGGTCGATGCAAACGACAACCTCAAGCTCATTCATACCCATGAACTTGCCCGGGCGGGAAAAGCGCCAAAGGACAAAAAAAATGAAGAACCATCGAAAGGACGACGATAACGAAAAAGGGGGCCAATGGCCCCCTTTTTTTCGCTCTGCAAAAGCCATGCCCTTACTGCACGTTACTCGTCCTTGTCCTTTCCTTTGGCTTTATCTTTGACTTTATCCTTGTCTTTTTCCTTTTTGTCCTTCTTGTCTTTTTTCCCCTTGGCATCCGCCTTGTCGACTTTCGCCTCGACAACTCGCCGCTCAACAAGCTCCACCAGGGCCATTTCGGCCGCATCGCCACGGCGGCGTCCCAGCAGATAGAGTTTCGTATACCCGCCATTGCGCTCCTTGTAGCGCGGCGCGATATCGTCGAAGAGCTTGCTCATGACTTCCCGCTTCCGAATGGTCTTGAGAACGATCCGCTTGTTGTGGACCTTCTTGGCGTCCTGCTCGGGAAGGTCGACGCATCCCTTCGCTCGGGAAATCAACCGATCGGAAAACCGGATGAGCTCGCGACCCTTTTGCTTCGTGGTGACTATCCGCTCATGCGTGAACAGCGAGGTAAGCATATTCGCGAACATCGCCTTGCGATGGGACTGAAGACGCCCCAATTGCTTCACACCTTTTAAATGTCTCATGTTCCGTTAACTCCACTCGTTCGTTCGTCCCGGGTCCGCTATTTGAGTCCGAGGCTCAGATGCAGCTCGTCCAACCGGCCCTTGATTTCCTTTACCACAAGTTCATTCACGTGCTTTGACTTACCGAGCTCGTCCTCGGTCTTCTGGACCAATATCTCAAGCTTGTTGATATCGAGACTGCGAAGGGTGTTGAACGCCCGCACGGAAAACTCGATCTCGTCGATCTTCTTCGATAGGAGAACGCGCATCTTCTCCATTTTCTCGTCAACGACCTCGGTCTCCTCCTCAATCTCTTCCTCGAAGTTGATAAAAATGGTCAGGTGATCCTTAATTATCTTCGCGGCCTGGCCGAGCGCGTCCTCCGGCGTGATGGTCCCGTCCGTCCACACTTCCAGAATCAGCCGGTCGTAATCCGTGCGTTGGCCAACGCGGGTGTCCTCCACCTTCACGTTCACCTTTTTGACCGGTGTGAAAATCGCGTCGATCGGGATAACGCCCACCACCTCGGTGTTGTTCTTGTTGATCTCGGCGGGGACATACCCGCGCCCGCGCCGGATCTCCACCTCCATGTCAATAACGCCCTTTTCGTTGAGGGTCGCGATCACCAGCTCGGGATTCATCACCTCAACATCGGAATCAATGTTAAAATCCTGCCCCGTGAGGTCGCCGGGACCTTTCTTGACGATATGAAGAACCTTTTGAAGCTCGCCATGATACCGAAACCGGAGCTTCTTCAGGTTTAATATAATCCGAGCGACATCCTCGTAGACTCCGTCGATTGCGTGGAACTCGTGCGGCACATCCTCTATCTTGATCGCCGTGATCGCCGCACCCTCGATCGACGAGAGCAACACGCGACGAAGCGAATTGCCCAGCGTGAGGCCGTATCCTTTCTCGAAGGGCTCCGCGACAAACCGCCCGTAATCCTTTTTCAACTCGTCGTGTTCAAAGGATATTTTATTGGGTCTCTTGAACCCTTTTAAGAGGCTTTTTAGAGCCATCCGTCCCTCCACAAAATCTTCATCATCCCAGACTGACTGGCCGTTGCGCGGACTCGTTTCAGCCGCATCGACCGTTACTTCGAATAGAGTTCCACCACGAGCTGCTCGTTAATGTTCGCGGTAACATCCTGCCGATTCGGCAACCGGACCACTTTGCCCGATTTATTTTCGAAATCGGCGTTGATCCACTCCGGGACCGAGCTGATCGCCTTCGACAGCTTTACCGCATCGGTCAGCATGGCGCTCTCCTTAAAGGAATCGCCGATACGCACCTCGAATCCCTCACGAACCACAAACGAGGGAATGTCAACGATGCGATCATTCACCAGGACATGCCGGTGCTGGACAAACTGCCGCGCCTGCTTGCGCGATGTCGCGAACCCCATACGATACACCACATTGTCAAGCCGTCGCTCGAGGAGCGAGAGCATGTTGTGGCCGGTCACGCCCTTCATTCGAGAGGCTTCCTCGAAAATCAGCTTAAACTGCTTCTCAAGCAGTCCATAGCTCTTTTTGATCTTCTGCTTCTCCCGCAGCTGAATGCCGTATTCGGAGAGTTTCGACCGCCGCTTTCGGGGCGGCCCAGGCGGATATTTTTTCTTCTTCACGGCGCACTTGTCCGTCAGGCAGCGCTGCCCCTTCAGCATCAACGGCACGCCCTCGCGCCGGCATAGTTTACACGATGGTCCGGTATATCTTCCCATGCTCTCCCGTCCTCACACTCTGCGTCGTTTTGGCGGACGACAGCCGTTATGTGGAATCGGCGTAACGTCCTTGATCTTGGTGACCGCCAGGCCCGCCTGTGCCAGCGACCGGATAGCGGCCTCACGGCCGATGCCGGGTCCCTTCACGAACACCTCGACACTCCTGAGCCCCGCGATATCGATGGCCTTGCCCACGGCGGTCTTTGCCGCGGTCTGCGCGGCAAACGGCGTCGACTTCCGGGAGCCCCGGAACCCCTCACCGCCGGCGGACGCCCACGATATCACCTGGCCCTCCATGTCGGTTATGGTGATGATCGTATTATTATAGCTCGCCTGAATGCAGACCCTCCCGATGGGGACGATCTTCTTTTCTTTCTTTTTCTTTTGCCCTTTCTGCTTCACGAATCGTCACTCCCTCTTATGCTTTTTTCTTCTTTGCCTGCGCGGATTTGCGATTGCCCTTCCGCGTATGGGCGTTGTTCTTCGTGTTCTGGCCGCGAACCGGCAGACCGCGGCGATGTCGAATCCCTCGATAGCAGCCGATATCCATGAGCCGCTTGATGTTCATCGCGACCTCGGTTCGCAGATCGCCCTCCACCTTATAGCTCTGTTCGATGAGCTTCTTGATGGAGTTGATCTCGTCGTCCCGAAGATCCTTCACCCGCACGTCAGGATTGATGCCGGTCTCGGCGAGTATCTTGTGCGATGTGCTCGGTCCGATGCCGAAGATATAGGTCAACGCGACCTCTATCCGCTTATTGTTCGGTAAATCGATACCTGCTATACGGGCCATATCCCATTAACCTCTGAAGAGTTATTTACTTGCGGTCCGGACCTTCTGCCGCTGCTTATGACGCGCGTTCTTGCAGATAACGCGCACCACGCCGTGCCGCTTGATGATTTTACAATCGCTGCACACCTTTTTAACTGACACTCGCACCTTCATCACAAACCCCACACAACAGCAATATTGATCCGCCTGCCCTAGTTCTTGGAGCGATACGTTATTCGGCCCCTGGACAGATCGTATGGCGAAAGCTCAACCGTCACCCGGTCTCCCGGCAGAATGCGGATGTAGTGCATTCGCATCTTCCCCGATATATGAGCCAATATTTTATGGCCATTATCGAGCATCACCCGGAACATCGCATTTGGCAACGGCTCAATAACAACGCCCTCTACAACAATTGGCTCTTCCTTCGCCATACTCCCGCTCGATCAGCTGAAATTATTCCCTTTTGTCAGAATCTCCGCCCGGCCATTGACCACGGCAACCGTGTGTTCAAAATGCGCAGAGAGCTTTCGATCCTTCGTATAGACGGTCCACCCGTCCTTCTGGTCAACATCCACCAAATACGTGCCAACGTTTATCATCGGCTCAATCGCCAACACCATGCCATTTTTGATGCGCGGCCCGCGTCCCGGCTTTCCATGATTGGGTATGGGCGGCTCTTCGTGAAGCGACCGCCCGATCCCATGCCCGACAAACTCACGGACCGGCAGAAATCCATATTGAACAACATACGCCTCGATCGCATGCGATACGTCGGAAATTCGGTTTCCCACCACGCACCGATCAATACCGGCATACAGCGACGCCCTGGTTACGTCCATGAGCTGCCGCGCTTCTTTGGATATGGCGCCGATCGCGAAACTCCGCGCGGTATCGCCGTAATATCCGTCCAAAAACACCCCAACGTCAATACCCACGATATCGCCGCTTTTTAATCGCGCGCTTTTGCTGGGTATTCCATGCACCACAACCTCGTTTATCGAGGTGCACAGCGCGGCCGTAAATCCCTTGTACCCTAAAAACGCCGGCCGTGCCCGGTGCTTCGCAATGATGTCACGCGCAAACCGGTCAAGCTCATACGTGGTTACGCCCACATCGATGATCCGGTCAATTTCGTCAAGCACATGCGCGGCGAGCGCGCACGATTCCCGAATCCTGCCTATCTCCTCGTCATTATAGAGAAAGATCGCCACATCTAGTGCCTGCCTTTGATCCTTCCCTTGCGGACAAATCCGTCATAATGCCGCATCAAGAGCTGCGACTCGATCTGCTTCAAGGTGTCCAGCGTTACGCCAACGATAATGAGCAGCGAAGTCCCGCCGAACATATACGCCATCTCGGCCGGCACCTCCTCTGGCCAGATCCGGATGACCAGGTCGGGGATGATGGCGATAAACGCCAGAAAGATCGACCCGGACAGCGTGATCCGGTTCAGGATGTGCATGATATAATCGGACGTGTTTTTCCCCGGCCGGATACCGGGAATGAACCCGCCATACTTCTTGAGATTGTCGGCAATATCAACCGGGTTGAACTGGATCGCCGTGTAAAAATAGCAAAAGAAAACAATCAATAGGCTATAGAGGATGATGTACGGCACCTGGCCGGGAGACAGATAGTACTGCAAATTCGCGAACACCGCATACTTGTTCACCTGCAGCATATTGGCGATCTGCGTGGGAAAGAGCACCACGGAGGACGCGAAGATGATCGGAATCACGCCCGCGGCATTGACACGCAGCGGGATCGCCTGCGATGTCATCTGCACCATGCGCCGGCCGACGATCCGCTTGCCGTATTGCACCGGAATCTTGCGCGTTCCGAGCGTCAGGAGAATCGACGCTGCAACAACCATCACGAAAAAGCCAATAAGGATAACCCCGATGATCGGGTCGCTCTGGGACACGATGCGGCGCATGGACTCCATGAAGGCCTGCGGCAGCCGCACGACGATACCCGCGAAGATGAGCAATGAAATGCCGTTTCCAATGCCCTTTTCGGTGATCTGGTCCCCGAGCCACATCAGCACCATGGTGCCGGTGGTGATGGCGATGACCGTGGTGATGATGAACCCGATGCCCGAATCAGCCGGCACGACCGACCCCTTGCTGGCCGTCGTCATCGATTTCATCCAGAAGGTCAACCCCAGCGCCTGGATCGCGCAGAGGACCACCGTCCCATACTTCGTATACAAATTGATTTTCTTCTGGCCCTCGGGGCCTTCCTTGGCGAGCTTCTCGAGCGCGGGAATGACCGTATTGAGGAGCTGCATGATAATCGACGCCGAAATATACGGCATGATGCCCAGCGCGAAAACCGTGAAGCGCTTGAGCGCTCCACCGGCGAAAAGGTCGAAAAAGTCGAGCATGCCCGACTTTCCCGCCTGGTTGAAGTACTCCGTGAGCGCCGTTACATTGATGCCCGGGATGGGAACGTGCGCACCGATCCGATACACCACCAGTACGAACAGCGTAAACAGAACCCGTGTGCGGAGCTCGGGAATCTTGAAGATATTTATTATCGCGCCAGCCATAGTTTCCTACTTGCTTGTCGGTTTTTTCGCCGCCTTCTTCGCCACCACGACCGCCTGTCCGCCGGCGGCAACGATCTTATCGCGCGCGGTTCCGGAAAAGGCGTGCGCCTCGACGGTCACCGTCTTCGACAACTCACCGGTCCCCAGAATCTTCACCAGCGCGGTCTCCTGCCGGATCATCCCCTTCTTGAAGAGCACCGTCGCAGTGATGACCGCAACATCGATCTTCGCCAGCTGGCCCAGGTTGACGGTCTCATACTCTTTCTTGAAGATGCTATTATTAAACCCGCGCTTCGGGACCCGGCGCTGGATGGGCATCTGACCGCCTTCAAACCATGCACGGCGGTTGCACCCCGAACGGCTCATCTGCCCCTTCTGCCCGCGTGCGGACGTTTTTCCCGATCCGCTGCTGGTGCCGCGCCCAACCCGCTTGCGCGTTTTGAGGTTTGCCGGCCGTTGTATACGATAGGATTCGCTCATCGATCGATCTCCATCCGTTCTGACTATTCCTTCACTTCCGTAACGCGCACAAGATGCTGCACCGTATTGATCATTCCCCTGATAACGGCCGTGTCATCGTGCGTGCGTTCGCGCTGCATGCGGCGCAGTCCGAGCGCCCGCAACGTCGCTCGCTGCTTCGGCTTTGCGCCGATGCCGCTTCGTATCTGCTTGATGATCAGTTTCTTCGCCATGTGAAAACCCGTATTAATTCATTATCTTCTTGAGAGTGACCTCGCGAACGTCGGCCACCTCCTTGAGCGTTCTCAGTTGAAGCAATCCGTCCAGGGTGGCCTTTACGATATTCATCGGATTGCGCGAACCCTGCGATTTGGCAAGCACGTCCTTGATCCCGGCCTTTTCGACGAGCGCCCGAACGGATGCGCCGGCGATGATGCCGGTTCCGGGAACGGCCGGTTTCAGGAGCACCCGCGCCGACTTGAACGAACCGATCACCTGATGCGGGATCGTGTTCTTGTTCACGTTCACCTGGTACACGTTCTTTTTCGCCTTTTCCACGCTTTTCCGGATCGCATCGGGTACTTCGTTCGCTTTCCCGAAACCGATCCCGATATGGCCGTTTTCGTCACCGACCACGGACAGGGCGCTAAATGAGAAGCGACGACCGCCCTTCACGACCTTCGCGACGCGCTTTATCAGCACAACCTTCTCGGTGAGTTCGAATCCCTCGGGATTGACGGTTTTCCGTTTGATCTTCATCAGTCCGCTCTCCTAAAACGTTAAGCCGCTTTCGCGCGCCGCATCGGCGAAGGCCTTAATCTTTCCGTGATACAGCATTCCGTTGCGGTCGAATACAATGGTCGTCACACCGCGCTGCTTCGCTTTTTCGGCAATCAGTTTACCCAGCGCCTGCGCCGCCGTGATGTTTCCACGGTTCTTCATTTCCGGGAATTCCTTGTCGAGTGTCGACGCGGCAACGAGCGTCACGCCCGCACGATCGTCGATGATCTGGACCCGGAAATGCTTGTTGCTTCTCGAAATACACATCCGCGGCCGCTCGGAGGTCTCTTTCAGCTTGCGCTTAATTCGAAGCTTTCGACGCCGAAGCCGTATCTTCTTCTGGTCAACCTTATTCATTGCTATGCACCCGTCTTACCAGCTTTCCGTCTGATATATTCGTCCTTGTACTTGATTCCCTTGCCCTTATACGGTTCCGGCGGACGCAGCTCGCGTATATTCGCCGCAACCTGCCCAACCTGCTGCTTGTTTACGCCTTTAACCCGTATGCGGGTCGGCTCAACCACCTCGAGGGTGATGCCGTCCGGCGCGGGGAAGACGATGGCATGCGAATACCCAAGCTGGAAAGAAATATCCTTGCTCTGCTGCTGGGCGCGATAGCCGACCCCAACGATCTCAAGCTCTCGCTCGAACCCCTTTGAAACGCCGGTGAGCATGTTCCCGATGAGCGAACGATACAGTCCGTGGGAGGCGCGGGTCGCCTTATCGTCCGCACCGCCAAGCTTTTCCACAAGAAGCGTCCCGTCCTTCTGCGTCACGCCGATACTGGCGTGGATCGCCTGGGAATCGCTCCCCAGCGGGCCCTTCACGCTGATTACATTGTTCGAAACCTCAACGGTGACCCCGCCGGGTATCTGCAGTGGCTTATTTCCAATTCGTGACATTGCTCTTCGCTCGCTTCGTCGTTATGATATCTCGCACAACACTTCGCCGCCAATGTTGAGCTGTTTCGCCGCTTTGTTTGTAACAATCCCCTTCGACGTCGACAGTATTCGAATCCCGATATTGTTATACACCGGACGCAGGCTCTCCGCCTGTACGTATATGCGGCGTCCCGGTTTGCTGATGCGCGACAGCGAATAAATCGCCGAGGCGTTGTCCGGGGTATATTTGAGATACACGCGCAGGATGCGCTGTTTCTTGTCGTCAATCACCTTGTAGTTCTTGATGTACCCCTCGTCTTTGAGGATGCGCGCGATTGCCGCCTTCATTTTCGACGAGGGAATGTCCACCTTGAGATGGCCCGCCTTAATGGCGTTCCGGATCCTCGTGAGCATATCGGCGATCGGATCGTTATACTTACCCATAATACACTACTCCCTCGTACTGATTCACCATGATGATTTCACGACGCCCGGCAGCTTCCCGGCGTTCGCCAGGTTTCGAAAGCAGATCCGGCACATCTCAAAGCGACGCAGATAGGCGCGGGGCCGACCGCAAATCTTGCAGCGATTGTGCTGGCGCACCTTGAATTTTCTCGGCGAGTTGCTTTTCGCAATGTGGCACGTGCTTGCCATGTTCTATCACCCCTGTTCCCTGAATGGAAAGCCGAACTCATCGAGGAGCGCGCGCGCCTCCTCGCTGCTCTTCCCGGTCGTGACAATCGTCACGTTGATGCCGTGGATCTTGTCCACCTTGTCGAAGTCGATTTCCGGAAAGATAATCTGCTCACGTATCGAGAAATTGTAATTTCCAAAGTTATCGAACGATTTCGGGGACAACCCCCGGAAGTCGCGGACCCGAGGCAGCGACACATTGATCAGCCGATCGAGAAACTCGAACATGATATTCCCGCGCAGCGTCACGCGGGCGCCAACCTCGTATCCGTCGCGTATCTTGAAGTTCGCGATGGACTTCTTGGCGACCGTCTTGACCGCCTTTTGCCCGGTGATGGTTGACAGCTCGTCGATGATCGCCGTAAGCGCGGTCGCATTCGAGTGCGCATCGCCCATCCCGACATTGAGGACGATTTTCTCAAGCCGCGGGACCTGCATCACCGAGGAGTACTTCATTTTCTCGAACAGCCGCTTCCGGATGCTCTTTTGATAATCTTCACGCAATCTTGCCGACATGTTCCTCACCTACGCTGCTATACCCGATCGCATCGCGCGTCCGGCATTAGTCGAAATTCCTCTCACACGCGCTGCACGACCGGACCTTTTTTTCGCCCTTCATCCGCATGCTCACGCGCACGCCCTTTTTGCACTTCTCGCAGAACAGCAACACATTGGAGATGTTGATGGGAAACTCGAGGCTGATGGCGCCGCCCTTGGGATTCTGCTGTGAGGGGCGAACGAACTTCTTCTTCTTGTTGATCCCTTCGACAACGATCCGCCCGCGACTTCGATCCACGAACAGAACCTTTCCTCGTTTGCCGCGATCGGCGCCCGCCGTTACCACGACGCTATCGTCTTTTTTGACAACGCTTCTCACGAAGCCCTTTTTGACGCTCTTTTTCATGATTTCCCCTTACAGCACTTCCGGCGCGAGCGATACGATCTTCAGAAAGTTCTTCTCCCTGAGCTCGCGCGCAACCGGCCCGAAGATACGCGAACCGATCGGCTCGTTCTTGGTGTTGATGATCGCGACGGCGTTATCGTCAAATCGAATATACGATCCGTCCTTGCGGCGCACCGGCTTTTTCGTTCTCACCACCACGGCCCGCAACACCGCCTTGCCGTGAACCTTCTTCCCGGTGGAATCCTTCAGACCGTACGAGGGGTGCGAGTCCTTCACGGCAACCACGATAATGTCCCCCGCCGATGCGTACCGACGCCGGGTTCCGCCGAGAATCTTGATGCACTGCACCCGCTTGACGCCGCTGTTATCGGCCACATCAAGAAATGTTTCAACCTGTATCATCGCTCGAACTCCTTATCGCCCTGCGGCACCCGGTGCCTACTTGACCTTCTCGACAATCGCGATTAGCCGGTAGCGCTTATCCCGCGAGAGCGGACGCGTTTCCTCGATGCGCACCGTGTCCCCGATGCTGCACTCGTTTTTCTCGTCGTGCCCCTTCACCTTCTTCGAAAACTGGACGGGCTTGTTGTACAACGGATGCATCATCATCCGTTCGATCTTGACGACGATGGTCTTGTCCATTTTATTGCTGACGACCTTTCCGACTAGCTGTTTCTTCCGACCCATTGCCTTACCCTGTCATCCAATGATTGCCCTGCTCCGCCGGGCTACTTTCCCTTCAGATTGCGAATGCCGAGCTCATACTCCCGCATGATGGTGTTGACTCGGGCAACATGCCGTCGGAGCGCCTTTATCTTCTGGGGATTTTCGAGCTTGCTGGTAACCGACTTGAACCGCTCTTTCCGCAACTCCTCCTTCGTTTCCTTGAGGCTGCGGCCCAGCTCCTCGATGCTCATATCTTCAATTTTGCCTTTCATGATGCCTATCCCTGAATTCAGTTAACGTTTCCAGGGTATGCGACGTCGCGCCCGCCTTTGGGGCGCGATGTGGCGAAGCCCGAGGAGCGATAGCGACGAAGCGCATACCCTGTGTTATATGAAGCGGCACGGCATGCCACAGCAAGTCAAGCGAATACAGGACGTATGAGCTTGTTTAACAGAAAAAGTACTGTTTAACCTGCTTTTTCAATTTGTTCATTTACTTGTTTTCTAAATTCCAATGGATTCGATATTTTATGAAAAGGTTCTGGCGTACCACCTGTTCCGGAAGCAACGATTGTGCCATAACCCAACATTCTTCCAATTATAGGTTGATTAACAGTAATACTTTCAACTTTTTTTAATAATGTTTCTAATGAGTGTCTTCGAATTATTCCTACTTTAATCATTACACGTTTATTTGTTACACCAAATTCAGATGTAGTGTAATTTAAATATGCTATAATTAAATCAATAACAGCAAGTGCTATAACGATTCCGCCAACAGTACCATTCACGGCTAATAATAGTAGTCCAAGGATGAGTACTGAAGCAGCTGGTACAAATAATACCCAATGAAGTTTTCCTCTATAAATTACTTGTTCACCTGTCATTAAATTTTGATCAATGTAGCTCATTTAAAGCCTCCGAAATATTTGATTTTAATTATGAACATAAATACATAATTTACCATAAATTAATTGTATTGAAATATAGCCGCCACGGATGGCGGCTCTCTTCCGTTAAGTTTGCCGTGCCGTTTCATATAACTACTTAATGGATACAACCTTGGTCTTGACGGGAAGCTTGAAGGCGGCAAGGCGAAACGCCTCCTTGGCCAACGGCTCTTCCACGCCGGCGAGCTCGAAGAGAATGCGGCCCGGCTTAATGCGCGCGACCCACCCCTCGGGATTGCCTTTCCCCTTCCCCATCCGGGTTTCGGCCGGCTTCTTGGTAAAGGGATAATCCGGAAATATGCGGATCCACAGCTTGCCGCCCCGCTTGATCTTGCGGGTAATCGCGACACGCGCCGCCTCGATCTGCCGGTTGGAGATCTTCCCGCACTCGAGCGCCTTGAGCCCAACCTCGCCAAATGCGACCGTCGACCCGCGCTGGGCCTTGCCCTTCATGCGCCCCCGCTGCAGCTTGCGGTATTTTGTCCGTTTGGGCATTAACATGGTAATTATCCCTTACTTAACGTATTCGATGCTTTCCGTGATTCGATTATGCTACTTGACCGCGTATCGGTCCTCTTCCTTGTTCGCATCTGACGAGAGAATGTCGCCGTTATACACCCAAACCTTCACGCCGATGAGGCCGAAGGTTGTCAGCGCCTCGGCAAATCCGAAATCGATGTCGGCGCGCAGGGTGTGCAGCGGAATCCGTCCCTCTTTATACGATTCTGAACGCGAAATCTCGGCTCCGTTCAAGCGTCCGGACACTGCGACCTTTATCCCCAGCACCCCGCCGCGTATTGCCGACGAAATCGCCTGCTTCACCGCGCGACGATAGGGGAAGCGCCCAACGAGCTGCGAAGCGATCTGCTCTGCGATGAGCTTGGAGACGCGCTCCGGCTTTTTCACTTCCACGATGTTGATATACACGGTCTTCGAAGCGATCTTCTGAAGATCGTTTTTCAGCACCTCGATGCCGGCACCCTTGCGGCCGATGAGCAGGCCGGGACGTGCCGCATGGATATTCACGTTCACGCGATCGTGCAGGCGTTCGATATTGATTTTCGCGATCCCTGCGCTCTTGTGCTCTTTCTCGATGAACTTCTGGACCTTGAGATCCTCGAGGACGAAGCGCGAGTACTTGTCCTTCGCCTCATACCAGGTGGAATCCCACGACCGTATGACGCCAACGCGAAGCCCGATCGGATTTACTTTTTGACCCATAACCTATTCCACGCTCCTAGCTCTCATCTGACAGGACCACCGTGATGGTACTGGTGCGCTTCGTGATCCGCGATGCACGTCCGCGGGCGCGAGCCCGAAAGCGCTTGAACGAGGGACCAACGTCCACCGTCACCTTCTTGATATACAACTTGTCCTCGGCGATGTCGGGGCTCTTGTACTTGGCGTTGGCGCCCGCGGAATACAGCGTGTTCAGGATCAGATACGACGCCTTGCGCTGCATATTCTTCTGGATGGCCTTCAGGACATCGATCGCCTCAGGAAATGAATACCCCCTGATGGCATCGGCGACCAGCCGCGCCTTGGGTGCCGAAATCCGGTTGTATTTCGAGACTGCCCGTGCTTCCATCGCTATTTCCTCTTCGCCACTTTATCGTCCTTGCTGGTATGCCCCCGGTAGGTCCGCGTGGGGGCGAATTCGCCCAGCTTGTGCCCGATCATGTTTTCCGTAATATAGACCGGAATGAAATTCTTGCCGTTGTGCACCATGAGCGTATGGCCGATCATCTCGGGGAAAATGGTAGAGCGGCGCGACCAGGTTTTAATCGCCTTCTTGGCGTTCGCCAGGTTCTGCTCTTCAATCCTCTTGAGAAGCTTCAGATTGACATACGGACCTTTTTTTACTGATCGTGCCATGCTACTTCCTTCTCTTCACTATCATCGTATTGCTGTACTTCTTCTTCTTGCGCGTCTTATACCCCTTGGTCGGCTTGCCGGTCGGAGAACAGGGATGCCGCCCGCCGGAGGATTTCCCCTCGCCGCCCCCGAGAGGGTGATCGACGGGGTTCATGGCCACGCCGCGAACCTTGGGACGCTTGTGCTGCCAGCGGGATCTCCCGGCCTTGCCGATGGTCACCTTGGAGAAGTCCTTATTACCGACCTCGCCAATAGTCGCATAGCAGTCCATGTGGACCCGACGAATCTCACCCGAAGGGAGTTTGATGAGGCAGTAAGAGCCCTCCTTGGCGGCAATCTGCGCCGTCGCTCCAGCCGAACGAACCAGCTGGCCGCCCTTTCCGCGGTGCAGCTCGATGTTGTAAATATTGGTCCCGGGAGGGATATTCTTCAAAGGCATCGAATTTCCCGTCTTGATCTCGACCGACTCGCCGGAGACGATGCGGTCGCCGACTGCAAGCGACTCGGGAGCGACAATGTAGCGCTTCTCGCCGTCACGATACGAAATCAGTGCGATGTTCGCCGAACGGTTCGGATCATATTCGATTGTCGAAACGGTCCCCTCGATGCCATACTTGTTCATTTTGTAATCGACAATGCGCAAGCGACGCTTGTGTCCGCCGCCGCGCCGCCGCACCGCCACCTGCCCCTTGTGCCCGCGTCCCGCGGACTCCTTTTTGCCAACCGTGAGGGGCTTGTAGGGCTCGTCCGTGGTCAGCTCGTCGAAAGTAAGTACCGTTTTATAACGGAGTGTCGGCGTGACCGGTCTGAATTTCTTTATGCCCATGGCTCGTGCACCTGATTCGTATTGTCGTTCGCTACTTCGTTTCGAAGATATCAAGCTTGTCGCCCTGCTTGAGGGTGACGATGGCCTTTTTCCATGCCGCGGTGTACCCGTACTGATACCGTACCCGCTTGCGCTTGCCGCGCATGCAGATGATGTTCACCTTGTCGGCGTTCACGTTGAAGATCTCCTTGATGGCCTTTTTCACCATGGTCTTGTTGGCCTTCGTGGCGACCCGGAATACGTACTTGTTCTGCGTTGCGAGATCGGTCGACTTCTCGGACAGCACGGGCTTGATGATAATATCGTTGTAGTCCATCGTCACTTACCTTTCGAAAACAGTTCGGCGAGCGCCCCAACCGCGCCCTCGGTGATCACCAAGGTCTTCGCATAGAAGATGTCCCGGCCCGAGAGTCGCTTTACGTTATTATAGGCGAACCAGGGCAGATTGCGAATCGCCCGTTTGAGCATCGAATCGTCGGAGGCGGTCACGAGGACGCCCTTCTCGACACCCAGCGATATTCCGATCTTCGCCATCGCCTTCGTTTTTCCGTCGGTAATGGATATTTCCTCGACGACCTTGACCGCGCCCTCCTTCGCCTTGAGCGAGAAAAGGGAAATATACGCCTTGCGACGCATATTCTTTGGCAGATCCTGGCGATAATCGCGCGGTTGCGGCCCGAAAATCGTTCCGCCGCCACGCCACTGGGGCGCCCGAATGGATCCCTGACGGGCTCGACCGGTTCCCTTTTGTCGCCACGGCTTCGCACCGCCGCCTTGAATCTGTGCGCGCTGCTTGGTCATGTGCGTTCCCTGGCGCAGGTTCGCATTGGCCGACTTGATCAATTCATAGATGAGAACGTCGTTTATCTCGGCATTAAAGACGCTGTCGGGCACGTCCACCTGCCCAATCACCTTGCCGTCCAGTGAGTACTTGTCGATCTTCATGGCCGTTCGCCTATACCGCCTTAATGGTAATAATAGAATCCTTTCTCCCCGAAATCGCACCGGAGATCAGGACGATATTTTTATCCTTGAGCACTTTTACGATTTTTAGATTTCGCACGGTCACGCGATCGCCGCCGAATCTTCCGGGCATCTTTTTCCCTTTCCACACTTCGCTGGGATACGCACACGCGCCAATGGAACCGGGCGCACGGTGGAAGTTGGAACCGTGCGTCTTGCGACCGCCATGAAATCCATGCCGCCGCATCACACCGGCGAACCCGTGGCCCTTCGAGGTTCCGCTCACCTTCACCACGTCGTTCTCGCCAAAAATATCGCAGGTGACAACGCTCCCGACATCGAGGGAGGCGTCGAACACCTCAACCTCGCAAAACACCCGCTTCGGGGCGATGTTCTTCTTTTTGAGGTCCGCCAACACCGGCTTGGCAAGGCGCTTTTCCTTGGTGTCAAGATAGCCAAGCTTGAGGGCCTCGTAGCCGTCAGACTCGACGGTCTTCTTCTGGACCACCACGCACGGCCCGACCTCGCATATCGTAACCGGTATCACCTTCCCCTCGGGGTCGATATACTGGCTCATTCCCATTTTTCTTCCGATCAGAGACTTCTTCATGACTTGTTCCTGTTACCGCCCGTACGCGCTTTTTACAGAATACTGCACAGTTCCACTATTTCCGACAGAGTGGAAATGCCACGCAACCAACCCCGAACACGGGGTAAGGGGAATTCCGAATCAAGCCCTCACTAGGACTTGATGTCCACTGATATACCGGCGGGAAGCTCGAGCTTCATCAGCGCCTCAATGGTATCCTCATTGGGGTTGATGATATCAATAAGGCGCTTGTGCGTCCTGATTTCAAACTGCTCTCGAGACTTTTTGTTCACATGCGGCGATCGCAACACGCAGAACTTCTCGATTTTCGTCGGCAACGGAACCGGGCCAGCAACCTGGGCCCCGCTCCGTTTTGTCGTCGCTACGATTTTTGCCGCCGATTGATCCAGCAATTTCGCATCAAACGATATCAGCTTAACCCGTATTTTTTGCGTCGTAAAATTAACCAACTCAGTAGACCTATCTCACATGAATTCGTTGCCGCATCCCGCGAACTGCCGAAACGGGCTCCCTAGAAACCGTCAGACCACAATCGCTCGTGGTCTGACAAGAATCGTAAAGGGCCTTGTAAAATCAAGATTTTTTCAAAAAATTATTCAATGATCTTCGCGACAACGCCCGCGCCGACCGTTCTGCCGCCTTCGCGTATCGCGAAGCGGAGGGTTTCCTCCATCGCGATGGGCGTGATCAGCTCGACGGTCATCTTGATGTTGTCTCCCGGCATAACCATCTCAACGCCGGACGGGAGCTGAATGATCCCGGTCACGTCCGTCGTGCGGAAGTAGAATTGCGGACGATAGTTCCCGAAGAACGGGGTGTGACGACCGCCCTCTTCCTTGGAAAGCACATACACCTCGGACTCGAATTTCTTGTGCGGGGTGATGGAACCCGGTTTCGCGAGCACCTGGCCGCGCTCGACCTCGTCCTTGCCCGTACCGCGAAGCAGGCATCCGACATTGTCGCCAGCCATGCCCTCGTCGAGGATTTTGCGGAACATCTCGACGCCGGTGCACACGGTCTTCTTCGTTTCAACAAATCCGACGATCTCGACTTCGTCGCCGGTATGAACAATGCCGCGCTCGATACGGCCGGTCACCACGGTCCCGCGGCCGGTGATCGAGAACACGTCTTCGATGGGCATTAGGAAGGGCTTGTCGGTCGCGCGCTGGGGCGTGGGGATATATTCATCAAACGCCTTTGCAAGATTGATGATGGGCCCGCACGCCTCGCACTCCGCCTTACCGCAGCCGCAGCCCATCGCCTTCAGGGCGGAGCCGGGAACGATCGGGATCTCGTCGCCGGGGAATTCGTACTTGTTCAGGAGCTCGCGAATTTCCATCTCGACGAGTTCGAGCATTTCTGCGCGCTCCGAGGCGTCAATCATGTCGACCTTATTCAGGAAGACGACGATATTGGGCACGTTCACCTGACGAGCGAGCAGCACGTGCTCCTTCGTCTGAGGCATGGGGCCGTCAGTCGCGGCGACCACGAGAATCGCGGCGTCCATCTGCGCGGCGCCGGTGATCATATTCTTAATATAGTCGGCGTGCCCCGGGCAGTCGACGTGCGCATAGTGACGATTCGGGGTCTCGTACTCCTGGTGCGAGGTCGCGATCGTTATTCCACGGGCCTTCTCTTCCGGCGCGTTGTCGATTTGGTCAAAGTCGATAGCCTTATTCTTTCCGCCATACGCTGCCGTGAGGCACTTGGTGATTGCCGAAGTTAAAGTCGTTTTCCCGTGGTCGATGTGGCCGATGGTGCCCACATTGACGTGCGGTTTCGTTCTTTCAAATTTCTCCTTTCCCATCTTTTACTCCTTACAAATTTTTTCAGAATAACACCGTCGCTAACAAATCGATGCGTTTCGAGCATCAACAGTCACGGTTGATAAATGTCGCAAGCGTGTTTACGGCCTTCTGTGTGATGTGTCAGTTAAGACGCTACAATGAAGCCGAACATTACTGAGCCGACAGTTAGAGTGTGAGAATTAAAAAATATGACCCATTTCTGTCAACAAAAAATAGCAAAAATTAATTATAATCGCTCGGGATATTCGCACGACATTATGACGCATGCGCCGTTTCGCGCGTCAATAGGAGCGGCCGGTGATCCGCGCGACAATGCCCTCCATCACGTTTCGCGGCACGACATCGTAATGGCTGAACTGGAGCGTGTACGAGGCGCGCCCCTGCGTCAGCGAACGGACGGCGGTCGCGTACCCGAACACCTCGGAGAGCGGCACGTGCGCGTCGATGATCTTGAGCCCGGCGCGCATGTCCAGCCGCTCCATCTTGCCGCGCCGCGAATTGAGGTCGTTGATGACGTCTCCGGTGTACTCGTCCGGCACAACGACCTCGAGCTTCATCACCGGTTCCAGCAGGCTCGCGTCGGCCCGGCGCGCGCCGTCCTTGAGCGCCATGTTCGCCGCGATGCGGTAGGCGACATCGACTGAATCGTTCTCCCGATACGATCCGCCGGTGAGCGCGACCTTGACGTCGACCATTTCGTACCCGGCGATCACGCCGGAGGCCATGCCGTCCTTGAGCCCCTCGACGATGAACGGAACGACCTCCTCGGGAATGGCGCCGTCGCGCAGTGCATTTTCAAACACCAGGCCGCTTCCGGGCTTTGCGGGCTCCATGCTAATACGCACATGCCCGTACTGGAGCGCACCGCCGATCTCTTTCTCGTAGACATGGTCTGCCTCGACCCGTTTGGTGATGGTCTCCTTATAGGCCACCTGGGGCTTGCCCACATTGGCCTTTACGGCGAACTCGCGCAGCAGGCGGTCCACGATGATCTCCAGGTGGAGCTCGCCCATGCCGGAGATGAGATTCTGCCCGGTGTCGGGGTCGAGCTTGACGCGAAAGGTCGGATCCTCGTCCTCAAGGCGCTTGAGCGCGCTGATGAGCTTCTCCTGGTCCGCCTTCGTCTTCGGCTCGATCGCCACAGAGATGACGGGGTTCGGGAATTCCATCCGCTCGAGGAGCAGCGGATGCTCGGGCGCGCAGAGGGTGTCGCCGGTCGCCGACAGCTTGAGTCCCACCACGGCCACGATATCGCCGGTATAGGCCTCGCCGATATCCTCCCGATCATTGGCGTGCATGCGCAGGATCCGCCCGATTCGCTCCTTCTTGTTCTTGGCCACATTGAGGACCTGATCGCCGCTTTTGAAATGCCCGGCGTACACCCGCGCGAAGGCGAGCTTGCCCACGTAGGGATCCGACATGATCTTGAAGACGAGGGCGCAGAATGGCTCCTTGTCGCTCGCATCGCGCGACACCATCTCGTCCTCATTCTCGATGCTGTGCCCTTGAACCGGCTTGGCGTCCTTCGGGGACGGCAGGTAATCGACAATCGCCTCCAGGAGCGGCTGCACGCCCTTGTTCTTGAGCGCGCTCCCGCAGAACACGGGGAAGAGCGTCGCGCTCAGGGTCGCCGCCCGAACGGCCGCCTTGATCTCGTCGGCCCCGATCTCGGCGCCCTCGAGGAATTTGTGCATGAGCGCATCATCGAAGTCGGACAGGCGCTCGATCATGGATTCGCGATGCGCCCGAGCCGCATCAGCAAGCTCGGATGGAATCTCGATCTCTTCGACGGTGCGCCCCTCATCATCGCCCCACACCATCCCCTTCATGGCGACAAGATCGATGACGCCGCGATAGGCGTCCTCGACCCCGATGGGGATCTGCAACGGGAGCGGCTCCGCGAAGAGCTTGGTGCGGATCATGTCGACGCAGCGCGCGAAATCGGCGCCGATGCGGTCGAGTTTGTTCACGAAGCAGATGCGCGGGATGGCGTACTTGTCGGCCTGCCGCCAGACGGTCTCCGTTTGCGGCTCCACGCCGGCGACGCCGTCGAACACGGCGATGGCCGAATCGAGCACGCGAAGGCTGCGCTCCACCTCGACGGTGAAATCGACATGTCCCGGCGTATCGATGATGTTGATCCGCGTGTTCCGCCACGACACCGAGGTCGCCGCGGCCGTGATGGTGATGCCGCGCTCCTTCTCCTGCGCCATCCAGTCCATCTCGGCCGTGCCCTCATGGACCTCGCCGATCTTGTAGGTTTTCCCCGAATAGAAGAGGATGCGCTCGGTGAGCGTGGTCTTGCCGGCATCGATATGCGCCATGATGCCGATATTACGGGTGCGGGTTATGGGAAGTTCACGGGGCATATCGTTCTACCACAAGTCACCTGGCACGGAAAAGAGATGGCGAGTGAACTGCACGAACGGCGCTCGATGCATTATCATCGCACGTGACGCGAAAAGATCCGGCCGCCTCGCCGAAAAACCCCATCGAACACCCATGTCGATTGCGCCGTTCCTGCGCTCCTTGCAAAGACACGCGCACTCGCCGCTCTGTCTTTTATTATGTTCGGCTACAAAAATACCAGGGCATGGCCCTGGTATTTTTTCATTCGCTTCAATTATTGAATCCTACCACTTGTAATGCGCAAACGCCTTGTTCGCCTCTGCCATTTTATGCGTATCTTCCTTCTTCTTGATGGAGGTCCCGGTGTTATTATACGCATCCATGAGCTCCCCCGAAAGCCGCTGATACATGGTCTTCTCCGATCGTCCGCGCGCATAGGAGATGATCCAGCGGATGCCCAGCGCCTGGCGCCGCTCCGAGCGGATCTCCACCGGGACCTGATACGTGGCGCCGCCGACCCGCCGGGACTTCACCTCAACCACGGGCTTCACGTTTTCCAGCGCCTGCACGAACACCTCGACCGGGTCCTTCTTCGTCTTTTCCTGAATGATATCCATGGCCCGATAGAAAATGGTCTCCGATACGCCCTTCTTGCCTTTCATCATCATGCAGTTGACGAACTTGGTGATGAGCTTGCTGCCAAATTTAGGGTCGGGCAGGATCTCTCGTTTCGGGGGTCTTCTTCGTCGCGACATATACGTTTCCTCTTACAGTGGTGTGGTATCGTGTTAGATGATGGCGCCGCCTCAAACGGCGCGCTTACGCCTTCGGCTTTTTCGATCCGTACTTGGATCGGCTCTTCCTCCGCCCGTCAACCCCAAGCGTGTCGAGCGCGCCGCGGACGATGTGATAGCGAACACCCGGCAGGTCCTTGACCCGGCCGCCGCGTACCAGAACCGCCGAGTGCTCCTGCAGGTTGTGGCCCACGCCGGGGATGTACGCCGTCACCTCGATCCCGTTGGTGAGCCGCACCCGCGCGACCTTCCGGAGCGCCGAGTTCGGTTTTTTGGGCGTGACCGTGCTCACCCGAGTGCATACGCCGCGCTTCTGGGGACAGGCGCGCAATGCGGGCGACTTCGTCTTTTTCCGTTTTTGTCCTCTACCCTTGCGAATCAGTTGATTGATTGTTGGCATTCGTATTCCTCGTTATATCGCTCCCGCGGCTCCGCCGTGAGCCGCCGATTATTCATGGCAGTGCGTAAAAAGCTTACATACCATTTTTTTGGGCACCCTTTTTGTCAAGGATTTTACTCCTTGGCGGTGGGCTCCTTCTCCTCTTTCTCGTCCTTCTCCTCCGGGGCCGGCTCCTCGGGTACGAAATCGAGGTCGCCCGGCTCCTGCTGGTAGACGTGGATGGTCCGGTAATCCCGATACCCGGTTCCCGCCGGGATCAGATGACCGATGATCACGTTTTCCTTGAGGCCCCGCAGCTCGTCCACCTTGCCCTTGATCGCCGCATCGGTGAGAACGCGGGTGGTCTCCTGGAACGAGGCGGCTGAGATGAACGACTCGGTGTTGAGCGCCGCCTTGGTGATCCCCATGAGGACCGGCTTGGCGCTTGCCGGCTTCCCGCCCTCCTCTTCGACGCGCGCGTTCTCGTCGATGAAGTTGAAGCGGTCGACCGTCTGCTCGACCACGAAGGTCGTGTCGCCCGGGTCGGTGATCTTCACCTTGCGCAGCATCTGCCGCACGATGATCTCGATGTGCTTGTCGTTGATGCCCACGCCCTGCAGCCGGTACACCTCCTGGATCTCGTCCACCAGGAACTTCTGCAGGTCCTTGTGCCCCTTGACGTCGAGGATCTTGTGCAGATCCACCGGGCCGTCGTCGATCTTCTCGCCGCGGGTGATCCAGTCGCCGTCCTGCACGCGCAGGAACTTCGAGGCGGGGATCTGATACTCCTTGATCGCGTTGCCGTCCTCATCGGTGATGAACACCTTGCGCTTGTTCTTCACCGTATCGCCGATGACCACCTTGCCGTCGAACTCGGAGAGGGTCGCCGAGTCCTTGGGAACGCGCGCCTCGAAGAGCTCCGCCACACGGGGGAGACCGCCGGTGATATCTTTGGTTTTTTCGACCTCGCGCGGCATCTTCGCCAGGACCACGCCCGCCTTCACCGGGCTGCCGTCGTTCACCATGAGATAGGCGCCCTTCGGCAGAAGGTAGGTCGTCGGCTCGTTCGACGAACCGATCACGTTGATCCGCGGCTGCAGCCGCTCGGACTTGTACTCCACGATGATGCGCTTGGTGGTGTTGGTCTGCGGGTCAACCTCCTCGCGCATGCTCTTGTTGAGCTCGACGTCCACGAACTCGACCTGGCCGCTCACCTCGGTGAGGATGGGCTCGAGCCACGGGTCGAAGGAGGCGAGGACCTCGTTGCGGTCGTAGAACTTGCCCTCCTTCACGTGCACCTCGGTCCCCACGTTCACCGGGATGGTGTACGAGTCGCCCAGGATGTAGAGCTTCTTGCCCTGGATGCTCACGTGCCCGGCCGATTTCGCGCGGACATCGGTGCCGTCGGCCTGCGTGATCACCACGGTGCCGGTGTAGATCCGGTCGCCGTCGCCCACGACGATTTCGCTTTCGTCCTTCACCTTGTGCTCGGCGATCACCCGCTGGATCACCAGATAGCCGCGACGCACCGAGATGGTTTTCTTGTCGTCGGTCTTGATGGTCTTAAAGGTCATCTCCTTGAGGAAGATGGGATAGTTCAGCTTGATTTCGCTCTCCTCCACCGACCGGGAGGCGATGCCGCCGATATGGAAGGTGCGCATGGTCAACTGCGTCCCCGGCTGGCCGATCGATTGCGCGGCGATGATGCCCACGGCCTCGCCGATGTCCACGGGGCGCGCCGTCGCCAGGTTGCGCCCGTAGCAGCGAACGCAAATGCCGTGCCGCGATTCGCAGGTCAGCGCCGATCGGATCTCGATCGAGTCGATCTTGAGCTCGTCGATGATGTCGGCGACCTCCTCGGTGATGATGTCGTTGGCCTTGCAGATCACCTCGCCGGAGATGGGATGGATGAGATCGTACAGCAGGGTCCGCCCCAGGGCGCGCGCGCCGAGCGATTCGATGATTTCGTCGCCCTCTTTGATGGCGGTCGTCTCGAGCCCCACCGTGGTGCCGCAATCCTCGATGGTCACCACGACATCCTGCGCGATATCCACCAGGCGCCGGGTGAGATACCCCGCATCGGCGGTCTTGAGCGCCGTATCGGCCAACCCCTTCCGGGCGCCGTTGGTCGAGATGAAGTACTCAAGGACGTTGAGCCCTTCCTTGAAGTTCGCACGGATCGGCACGTCGATGATCTCGCCGCTCGGCTTGGCCATGAGACCGCGCATGCCGGAGAGCTGGCGGATCTGCTGCTTCGACCCCCGCGCGCCCGACTGCGCCATGACGAAGATCGCGTTAAATCCGTTCGTCGCGCCCTTGTATTCGTCGAACATCTTTTCCGCGACCTCTTCGTTGGTCTGCGTCCAGACGTTCACCACGCGGTTGTAGCGTTCGTCGTTGGTGATGAAGCCGTTCCGGTACTCGTCCTCGATGGCCAGCACCTTTTTGTCCGACGCCGCGATGATCTGGTGTTTGATCTCGGGGACGATGATATCGGACATGGAGATCGTGGGGCCGAAGATCGTCGCGTACCGGTACCCGGTCTCCTTCACGTCATCGAGAAACTTCACGGTGGTGTCGGGGCCATAGGTGCGGAACACCGACGAAATGAGCTTCGAGAGCCGCGAATCGTTGACCACCTCGTTCACGTACGGGAACCCGTCGGGGAGTATGCCGTTGAAGATGAGGCGGCCTGCCGTCGTCTCCAGAATGGCATCGCCCTGTATGAATTTGATTTTCGTCCGTATCTTGATCTGACCGGCGTCGACCGCGCGATGGATCTCGGCCTCGTCGTCGAACATCATCCCCTCGCCCGGGGAGTCGTGCAGCTCGGAGGTGAGATAGAAGATGCCGAGCACGATGTCCTGCGTGGGCGTGACGACCGGGTGCCCGTTTGCGGGCGAGAGCAGGTTATTGGCCGAAAGCATGAGCGTCCAGCACTCGATCTGCGCCTTGGGCGAGAGCGGGACGTGGACGGCCATCTGGTCGCCGTCGAAGTCGGCGTTGTATGGATGGCACACCAGCGGGTGCAGCCGGATCGCCTTTCCCTCGACCAGCACCGGCTCGAAGGCCTGAATGCCCAGGCGGTGCAGCGTGGGGGCGCGGTTGAGCAGCACCGGGTGTTCCGACACCACCTCGTCGAGGACGTCCCACACCTCGGGCCGTTCGTTTTCGACCATCTTCTTGGCCGACTTGATGTTCTGCACGAAATTGCGATCCACAAGCCGCTTCATGATGAACGGCTTGAAGAGCTCCAGCGCCATCTTTTTCGGCAGACCGCACTGGTGGAGCTTGAGCTCCGGCCCAATCACGATCACCGAGCGGCCGGAATAGTCCACGCGCTTGCCGAGCAGGTTCTGACGGAAGCGCCCCTGTTTGCCCTTGAGCATGTCGGAGAGCGACTTCAGGGGGCGATTACCCTTGCCCTTCACTGCCACGCGTTTACGCTTGCTGTTGTCGAAGAGCGCGTCCACCGCCTCCTGCAGCATGCGCTTTTCATTGCGGACGATGATGTCCGGCGCCTTCAGCATGAGGAGGCGCTTGAGCCGGCTGTTCCGGTTGATCACGCGCCGATAGAGGTCATTCAGGTCGGAGGTGGCGAAGCGGCCGCCGTCGAGCTGCACCATGGGCCGCAGCTCGGGAGGGATCACCGGGACCACCTCGAGGATCATCCAGTCCGGCTTGTTTCCGGAATCGCGGAAGGCCTCGATCACCTCGAGCCGCTTGATGTCCTTCTTGTCGACGCGCCCCTCCATCTGATCGTCGAGGATCTTCTCGCGCAGGGTGCGCGACTCCTCGTTGAGATCGAGCTTGGTGAGCATGTCCTTGATCGCCGGCGCGCCGATGTCGATGATCACGGAATCGCCGAAATTCTCGTAGTAGTAGTTATAGGCGTCCTCGTCCAGCAGGTCGCCGGCGTTGAGGTCGGTCGCGCCCGGATCGATGACCACGTATTTTTCATAATATAGAATCTGCTTGAGCTGATTCACGGTGAGCCCCAGGATGAGGCCCATGCGCGAAGGAACCGAACGATAATACCAGATATGCGCCACGGGCGTCGCGAGCTCGATGTGCCCGCCGCGCTCGCGACGCACCTTGTAGTGGGTCACCTCGACGCCGCAGCGGTCGCAGACCACGCCCTTGTAGCGGATCGACTTGAACTTACCGCAGTAGCACTCCCATTCCTTCGTGGTCCCGAAGATCCGCTCGCAGAACAAACCGTCGCGCTCGGGCTTGAGCGTGCGGTAGTTGATCGTCTCGGACTTCTTCACCTCACCGTAGGACCATTCCCTGATCATCTCCGGCGACGCCAGCCTGATTTGAATGGAATTGAACTCGTTGAAATCTCTCATGGGTTACCCTTTCGTTTGAAATGCGGGAACGCCGTCCCCGCTCTCAGATGTTCTTCAGCGTATCGAGCTTGATTTTCCGTTTCGGCTTGCTGAATCCCTCGCTCCATTCCGCAAGGCTGATCTCCTTGCTGCCCTCGTCGTAAATTCGCACGTCGAGCGCGAGCCCGCGCAGTTCCTGGATGAGCACGTTGAACGATTCCGGAATGCCGGGACTCGTCGCGGTGGAGATGCCCTTCACGATCGCCTCGTAGATGCGCGCGCGACCGATCATGTCATCAGACTTCACGGTGAGCAGCTCCTGCAGGGTGTAGGATGCGCCGTAGGCCTCGAGCGCCCATACCTCCATCTCCCCGAGCCGCTGTCCGCCGAACTGCGCCTTGCCGCCCAGCGGCTGCTGCGTCACCAGCGAGTACGGGCCGGTGGAGCGCGCATGGATCTTGTCGTCCACCATGTGGGCGAGCTTCAGCATGTAGATCATGCCCACCATCACCTCGTTCTCGAAGGGAACGCCGGTCCGGCCGTCGTAGAGCTGGATCTTCGAGGTTTCGGGGAGCCCGGCCTTGCGGAGATACTCCTTGATCTCGGTCTCCTTTGCGCCGTCGAAGATCGGCGTTTCGCAGATCAGGCCGAGCTCATGCGCGGCCCAGCCGAGCTCCGTCTCCAGGAGCTGCCCCAGGTTCATCCGCGATGGCACCGAAAGGGGATTGAGCACGATGTCCACCGGCGTCCCGTCGGGGAGATACGGCATGTCGTACTCGGGCAATATGCGGGAGATCACGCCCTTGTTGCCGTGACGGCCCGCCATCTTGTCGCCCACGGAGATCTTCCGCTTGGTGGCGATGTAGACTTTCACCAGCTCCTCGACGCCGGGGGAGAGCTCGTCGCCCTTCTCGCGCGAGAAGCGCTTCACGTCGATCACGATGCCCTCGACCCCGTTGGGAACACGCAGCGAGGTGTCGCGCACCTCGCGCGCCTTTTCGCCGAAGATCGAGTGCAACAGTTTGTATTCAGGGGTGAGGTCCTGCTCGCCCTTGGGCGTGACCTTGCCCACCATGATATCATCCGGTTTCACATAGGCGCCCACGCGCACGATCCCCTCGAAGTCGAGATCGCGGAACGCCTTCTCGTTCAGGTTCGGGATGTCGCGGGTGATCACCTCGCGGCCCAGCTTGGTCTCCCGCGCCTCCACCTCGAACTGCTCGATGTGCACCGAGGTGAATACGTCGTCCCGCACCAGGCGCTCCGAGATGAGGATCGCGTCTTCGAAGTTGTATCCCATCCAGGGCATGAAAGCAACAAGGATGTTCTTGCCCAACGCGAGCTTGCCCAGGTCCGTCGAGGGACCGTCGGCCAGGACATCCCCCTTCTTGACCTTCTGCCCGGCCACGACGATCGGTTTCTGGTTGAAGCAGGTCCCCTGGTTGGTCCGCTTGTACTTCAGGAGTTCGTAGCTGTCGATCTCGCCGCTCGAGGTCTGCACCTTGATCATCTTCGCGTCGGCGAAGATGACGTCCCCCGCGCGCTGGGCGATCAGAAGCACGCCGGAATCATAGGCCGCGGCGGACTCGATGCCGGTGCCCACCAACGGGATCTCCTCGGTCAGAAGCGGCACCGACTGGCGCTGCATGTTCGATCCCATGAGCGCGCGGTTCGCGTCATCATGCTCCAGGAACGGAATGAGCGACGTGGACACGGAAAAGATCTGCGACGGCGACACGTCCATGTACTGGATTTCCTCCGGCCGCTTGTAGGGGAAGTTGCCCCGGTTCCGGCAGGGGAGCAGGTTCTGCGTGAGGCGTCCTGCTTCGTCGATCTCGGCATTGGCCTGGGCGATGAAGTGGCGATCCTCCTCGTCGGCGGTCAAATACTGCTCGGTCTCCTGCACCTTTCCGCTGTCGATCTTCCGGTAGGGCGTCTCGAGAAAACCGTATTCGTTGATACGCGCATACGAGCTCATCGATACGATGAGGCCGATGTTCGGTCCTTCCGGCGTCTCGATGGGACACATCCGCCCGTAATGCGAGGGGTGCACGTCGCGCACCTCGAAGCCAGCGCGCTCCCGCGAGAGGCCGCCGGGCCCCAGGGCGTTCAGTCGCCGCTTGTGCGTCAATTCCGCAAGCGGGTTCGTCTGGTCCATGAACTGCGAGAGCTGGCTGGAGCCGAAGAACTCGTTGATGACCGCCGTGATCGGCTTGATGCTGATGAGCGCCTGCGGCGTGACCACGTCGAGGTCCTGGATGGTCATGCGCTCCTTGATCACGCGCTCCATCCGCTGGAACCCCACCTTGATCTGGTTCATGATCAGCTCGCCCACCGAGCGGACGCGCCGGTTCCCCAGGTGGTCGATATCGTCCACCGTGTACTCGTCGTCCTCGGCGATGAGGAACAGGAAGTACTTCACCGTCGCGATGATGTCGTCCTTGTCCAGCGTCTGGATGTTCTTCTTCTCGTCGAAGCGGAACTTCTTGTTGATTTTGTATCGGCCCACCCCGCCCAGGCTGTAGGTCTTGGGATTGAAGAACATGCGGTTCATCTCGGCGCGGGCATTGTCCAGGTTGCGCGGCTCGCCCGGCCGCATGATCTCGTGGATCTTCAGAATGGCCTTGTCCACGACGCTGTACTCTTCGTCGGCGATCGAGTCGATGAGCTCCGAATCCTTGTCCAGCGAGTTGATCAGGTACGCGTCTTCCTTGTTGTTCGGGTACTGGATAAGCTCAACCGACGTGATGTTCTCTTCTTTAAGGATGTCGATGGTGTCGATGCTGATGCGGCCCCCCGCCGAGAGGATCACCTCGCCGGTTTCCGTGCTCACCACGTCGCGCGCCACCCGGTTGCCGATGAGCCCCGCGTACTTCTCGGCGCTGTCGATCTCGACCGTCCGGGTCGGGTAGAAGAGCTTGATGACCTCCTCGTTGGCGCTGAAGCCCAGCGCCTTCACCAGCAGGGTGAGCGGGAACTTTTTCTTGCGGTCGATGCGCGCCACGATGTAGCCTTTCTTGTCCATCTCGAACTCGAGCCACGAACCGCGGTCGGGGATCAGGCGCGCATTATAGATGCGCTCCGCTTCGTCGTAAAAGAAGAAAATGCCGGGCGAACGGTGCAGCTGGTTCACCACCACGCGCTCCGCGCCGTTTATGATAAAGGTGCCGCGATCGGTCATGAGCGGAATGTCGCCCATGTACACGTTCTGCTCGCGGACCTCCATGCTGTCTTTTTTAATGAGGCGGATCGTCGCCTTCAGGGGCGCCGCGAACGAGACGTCGCGGTCCTTGCACTCCTGCTCGAAATATTTCGGATCGCCGAGCTCGTAATCGAGGAACTCGAGGACCACGTCCTCGTGCGGACTCTCGATGGGGAAGACCTCCTTGAAGACGGCCTGGAGCCCCTGGTCCTTGCGCTTCGCGGGCGCCGTATGGCGCTGCAGGAACCACTCGTACGATTTCGTCTGGACTTCGATGAGGTTCGGGAGCGGAACCCCCATGGCGATCTTCCCGAACCTGACGACCTTTTTTCCCTTTTGCATGGACAGCCTATCCCTCGAGCATGAGTATCAGAAGCCCGCCGGCGCGCACGTTGCGCGCAATCGGCGTCACACACTTACATGCGGCACGCGTGAGTGGCAAAAATGGCTTGTGCGTTGCGGAATACTGCACGGCATCAATCCCCATCGGGGCGCATTGCAATCAAACATCGATAGGTTTGGCCGCCACGCAACCAAACCTATCGAGCACGAACGACGCTGGACCGCCGTGATGCGAACGAATGAACGGCCGACTACTTGAGCTCGACCGTCGCGCCGGCCTTGACCAGCTGTTCCTTGATCTTTTCGGCCTCTTCCTTGCCGACCTTCTCCTTGACGGCCTTTCCGCCGGCCTCAACCAGCTCCTTGGCCTCCTTGAGGCCCAGGCCGGTGATGGCGCGGACTTCCTTGATGACGTTGATCTTGTTGTCGCCAAACCCGGCGAGGATGACATCGAACTCGGTCTTCTCGACCGCCTCTTCGCCGCCGCCAGCCGGGGCGCCAACCGCCGCAATCGCAACCGGCGCCGCCGCGGAAATGCCGAACTTGTCTTCCATCGCCTTGACGAGCTCTGCCGCTTCGATCAAGGTGAGCTCGCTGATCGCATCGAGCAATTCATTCACTGATAACTTCGCCATTACAATGACTCCTTATATTTAATGAATCTATTCAAGTTAATACGGTCTGTGCCGTAAAAACCTATAAGGGGCCAGGCATACAGTCGTTCTTTTCGCAAACACCGATCAAACAACCTACCTAAAACCCTCTTGTGTGCGTATTCGTCGCCCCTAGCCGTTCTTCTCCCCGACCTGTTGGATCGCGCGCGCAAGGGACGCCATAATCTGATTGGCGCCCGTCGCGATACCGCGCGCCGGCCCGTTGATGAGGCCCATGATCTGCGCAAGGACCGCCTCGCGCGACGGCAGGTCGGCGATCGTGCGGATCTGCTCCTCGCGATAGGTGACATTATCTATCACGCCCGCCGTGAAGCTGAACTGCTTGAACTCCTTCTGGAACTCCTTGAGCACCTTCGCGGCCTCTGAGGGGTCCGTGCCGGTAAAGGTGACCGCGACCGGCCCCTTCACGTACGAATCGATCTCCGTATAGCCGGTGTCGCGGAGCGCCCTGATGAACAGGTTGTTTTTCACCACCTTGTAGTCGGCGCCCTTGTCGCGGAGCTTGCGACGCAGCGTACTGAGCGCGGATACGGGGATCCCGCTGTAATTGGTCAGAATAATGTTCTTCTTGGCGGTGAGCCGCTGAACGAGGTCGCTCACGGCGTCGACTTTATATTGTTTAACCATTATCGTTCAATCCCCTTGTAGTTGATTTTGATTCCGGGGCCCATGGTCGAGCTGATATGCACCGACTTGATATAGTTGCCTTTCGCATCCGACGGCTTGTCGCGCACGATCTGGTTGAAGAAGGTCTTGATGTTCTCCGTGAGCTGCGACGCGTCGAAATCGGTTTTACCCACGCTCACGTGCACCACGCCGGTCTTGTCGCACTTGTACTCGATCCGGCCGCCCTTGAGCTCCTTCACGATACCGGCGACATCGTCGGTGACGGTCCCGGTTGCGGGCTTGGGCATGAGGCCCTTGCGGCCGAGGACGGGGCCGAGCTTGCCCACCTCCTTCATCATGTCCGGCGTGGCGACCACGGCGTCGAAGTCGATCCAGCCGCCCTTGATTTTATCGATAACATCCTCCGCGCCCACGTGATCGGCGCCGGCCGCGGTGGCCTCCTTCTGCTTGTCGCCCTTGCAGATCACCAGCACCTTCTTTTCTTTCCCGGTGCCGGCGGGGAGCGTTACCGCGCCACGGATGTTTTGGAAGCTCTTGTGGACGATCTTGACGTGAACCTCGACGGTCTCGTTAAACTTGGAGAATTTAACTTCCTTCAAGAGCTTCACGGCGTCCTCGAGCGCGTAGAGCACGGTCTTGTCGACCTTCTCGCGCGCGACTGCGATCTTCTTGCCGCGTTTCATAAAGCCTTACCTCGTTCCTTGAGTGGTGTACGTCAGTTCGAACAATCGTGCGATTATTCTTCCACTTCCACGCCCATCGAGCGCGCCGTCCCGGCGATGATCTTGACGGCTGCGTCAATATCATTCGCATTGAGATCGGGCATTTTCGTCTTGGCGATCTCCTCGAGCTGCGCCCGATTGATCTTGCCCGCCTTCGTCTTGTTGGGCTCGCCGGAGCCCTTCTCGAGACCCAGCGTCTTCTTGATGAGCACCGACGCGGGCGGCGTTTTGATGATGAACGTATAGGTGCGATCCTTATATACCGTAATGACGACCGGGAGAATGAGCCCCGGCTGCCCTTTGGTCCGTTCGTTGAAGACCTTGCAGAACTCCATGATGTTGAGCCCGTGCTGGCCGAGCGCGGGACCGACGGGCGGCGCGGGATTTGCCTGCGCGCCGGGGATCTGCAATTTTATCTGCGTGACGACTTCTTTTTTCGGTGCCATTGATGATATCCTGCTTTTCTGTAACGGCGAGGCATTGCCTCGCCACTACGATCTCATGAAATGGTACAGACAAGGCAGTGCCTCGTCTCTACGGACAAAAAATCAAATCCCGATACGGCGGATCAAATCTTCCCCACCTGGATGAAATCCAATTCCACCGGCGTGCCGCGGCCGAAGATCTCGACCTTGACGCGCAATCGGCCCTTCTCCGGATAGATCTCCTCGATGACGCCGTTGAAATTGTTGAACGGGCCGTCGATGACCTTCACGTGTTCGCCCACGGAGAAATTGATCACCTGGGCGGCGCGCTCCTTGGTTTCACGCTCATCGAGCTTGTCGAACAGGAGCGCGTTCACCTCGCTCTTCTTGAGAGGGCGCGGCTTGTTCGTCTTGCCGTACGCGCCCACGAAATGCGTCACGCCGGGGGTGTTGCGGATAATCCCCCAGATATTGTCCCAGTTGTCGTCGTCAAGATCGATCTCCACCAGCACGTAGCCGGGGACGATCTTGCGCGGCTTGGTCTTCTTCTTTCCGTTCTTCGCGATATACGGATCGTCGAAGGTCGGGATCTTGATCTCGCCGATCTTGTCCTCGAGGCGAAGGTTTTGCGCCTTCTTCTCGATCGCCAGCTTCACCTTGTTCTCGTGCCCCGAGTAGGTATGGATGACGTACCACTCCTTCGCCATGGCCTAATCCAGGAGCCCCTTGACCAGCATGCCCAGCACGGTGTCGACGCCATAGAGAAACAGCGAAACGATCACGACGGCGACGATGACGATCATCGTGAAGCTGGTCACCTCATCGCGATCGGGCCAGGTGACCCGCTTCAGCTCGTCCCGCGATTCGCGGACAAATTGTATCACTTTCTTGAACACAACGCCTCCGTCCCGTCCGATCGCGGCCGTTTATGCCTTGGTTTCCTTGTGCAGGGTGTGCTTGTTGCAGAACTTACAGTACTTCATGACCTCGAGCTTGCCGGTCTGGGTCTTCTTGTTCTTGGTCAGGCTATAGTTCTTGCGCTTGCAGTCCTTGCAGGACAATAGTATGATGTCTCTCATTCGCCAAACCCGCTTGTGGAATTCAATGTTCGATTAGAGTAATGAGCGCGGTCGGCCACGCCCCCGCGCAGGAGGACAAACGAAACGCACAGCTCGCCCCGAAACTCTTCCGTGAAATGTGCATTACATTTTTATGTGCCAAAACCGTCAACTATTTTGCGCAAAAAACACAAATAAAATCACGCATGATCCCGCCCTGCGGCCGCCATCCTCATCAAAGCGATGCCTGTCCCGGCCCAATTGCACATCGAGCCCAGGATGTCCGGTTATGGCATGATCAAAAATCGGAATCGCACGATGAAGGCCGATGGCCTCCGGCGCATATACATCGACGCCGGCCAGTGGAAGCGATGCCGGGGAGGCCCGGCCGCGCATGCAATGCACCCCATCGATGAGCCCACGACCAGAATCGAACTGGTGACCTTTTGCTTACCATGCAAATGCTCTACCGACTGAGCTACGTGGGCGCGAACGCGGAGTCACCTTGGGGCAGGGCGCCCGGTTTTGTCAATGTTTTTACGGAAAATGGACCGAAAAGACACCTCGGGCCCCGCACGCCTTAACGCATGGCGACACTCGGGGCCCGTCTGGCTCCAGGCGTGTTTATCCGAGTATGACGCTCAATCCCGACCCTGAATTATAAAGGAAGAGATGCTGTCCTTTTCGAGCATGCGTTTATATCGCTTGGCGTCATTCATGCTGCGAATGCCGCGGACGCGCACCTTGTAGAGGTCGCCGTCGCGCACCACCTCGACGGGATTGTCGAACATGCCCTCAAGCTTGCGCTTGAGGCCGTCGGCATTGCGACGGGAATAGAAGGCGCCCGCCTGCAGCGCCGTGCCGCCGGAACCGCTATCGGAATCACCATACCGGTCGCCGCGGTCGCGGGAGCGGCCCCTACCCTCCCGGGGCAGCTCGTCGCGCCCCTCGTCGAGTTCGTCGCCGGCCACCGGCTCAATGGCGTCGTCGCGATCGCCCCGTCCGCTGAAGCGACGCCCGTCGCCTTTCTTGACGATGGTGATGCCCACCATGGCCTCGCCGGTTTTGAGCATGTCGAGCTTTTTGGCCGCCGAATGCGACAGGTCGATGATGCGCCCCTGCTTATACGGGCCTCGATCGTTGATGCGCACCTTGACGGACTTGCCCGTGTCGAGGCTTTTAACCATGAGGACGGTGCCGAACGGCAGCGTCTTGTGCGCCGCGGTCATATCATTCATGTTGAAGCGCTCGCCCGAGGCCGTGAGGCGCCCCTGGAATTCGCGCCCGTACCACGAGGCGTTCCCCTTCTGGAAAAACGACCCGCCGGCAGAGCCTTCCTCGTCGTCGAAGGAGCGCTCCTCGTCGCGATCGATCGAGCGCGAGCGGGACGCATTGCGCACCGGGCGCACCCCCTCGTTCGCCTCCGCATCGCGCTCGGCCCATTGCTGCTTCTTCCCGGCCGCGTTTCGGTCGAGCGCGTCGTAATCGCGATCGTTCTCATCGTACGAAAAATCGTCGCTGTCCCCCGCTGCGACCGCCCGGTCGCCGGCCCCGGTGCGCGCGTGCCGCGGGGCGCACGAGCTCGCGCTCAACATCGCCGCCACGAAGACGACGACCAGAATCGTCCCGAATATCCGTTTTGTCATGAAATACACCTCCCCTCGCTCCGGCCGTGTTGCACGGCATGTATCGTGTTTCGGGATCAATCCCGTTGTGCTTGTTTCCGAACGCATGATGGTACCTCACTCCATGTATCGGCGGATTAAAAAAATGCCTTTACAGGGAAAGCGAAAAATATTATGTCGGATTTCGCGTCCCGCCGAAACCGGCGGCGCGCACCACGCGCGGGGTACCGACAGCCATGAGCATTGTTTCGTGCAAGCCAACCATCACCCGGAAGGAGCTCGAGGGGGTCCTGGACTGCCTCATCAACGAGGACCTGCTCACCGGGACGACCGTGAAGCTCTTCGAGGGGCAGGCCTCGCGGCATACCGGGATCAAGTACGCGCTCGCAGTGAATTCGCTTACCGCGGCCTATCATCTCGCCTTCAAGGCGCTCGAGATCGCGCCGGGCGACGAGATCATCATCCCCTCGTATTTCGACATCGCCCCCTTGAGCGCGGCCGACCTGATCGGCGCCACGCCCGTGCTGGTTGATATCGAACAGGGGGCGCTGGCCCCATCAACCTCGCAGATAAAGGAAAAGATCACCGAGAAAACGAAGGCTATCGTCTTTGGGCACACCTTCGGTTTCCTGACGCCGTTGGAGGAGCTCGCCGAGCTCGGCGTCCCGATCGTCGAGGACATCTCGCACGCGATCGGCGGGACCCTCGAGAACGACGCGCCGGTCGGCGGGGGCGGCGCGATCGCGGTGGCCTCGTTCGCGGCCTCCATGGTCATCACGACGGGAAACGGCGGCATGGCGCTCACGCGAAACTCGCGGCTCTACGCGCGCATGAAGGAGCTGCGGGGGAACGGCGGGGGCGAGCACCTGCATTTCGATTACTGCATGACGGACTTCCAGGGGGCGATGGGCATCTCGCAGCTCGCGCGCCTCGAGGGGTTCATCTACCGCCGGCGGGAGATCGCGCGCTCCTACTACGACGCGCTCAAGCTCACGCCGCACAAGGCGCCCTACCACTACAGCGAACAGTTCGTGTACCAATCATTCCCGATCATCTTCGACGCGCCGGCCGACAAGGTGGAAAAATACTGGAAGAAGAACAGCATCGAGGTGTTTCATCCCGTGGAGACGCCCCTGCACCGCTATCTGGGCGCGGCGGGACACGACTATCCCCACAGCGACCGCGCATCCCGCAAGGTCTACGGCCTGCCGATCTTTCCGACGCTCACCCGTCGCGAGATCGACAAGATCACCACATTGCTCGCGCGCTTCATCTGACCCGCCGCACAGCCAAATCAGCGCTTCTTCTTCTCCCGTTTCGCATAGTGCTGCTCGATGAGCCGCTCCACATTGCCGAAGAGGCGCTTCTCGACGGTTGCAAGGTCGATCTCCCCCTCGACGACGCTCACGAGCTCGACCCCGTGCGAACGGAGAAAATCACCGACGACCACCCCGTCCTCCATGGTGCGAAAGAGGCAGGAGGCGCGATGCACCAGGACCGCGGCGACGCTATGCGCGCCCAACCACTCCAGCATGCGGTGGAGGGCCGGGCGGCCGTCCACCCGGTTGAAGGGCGTGAGCTCCCGAAAAAGCTCCATTTTGTATTTGCCATCCCCGTAGCGCGTGATAGCGTACTGTCGTATTTCGCGCTCCTGCTCCTCGGGCGCTGCGAGGGTCGGCTCGCCCGGCTCGGCGCGCCGGATATAGGCGGCTATGGTTTTCATGGGCATGTTCCGCTCAAGTTCATCGGTGGTCGCGTCCGATAGTAGAGAGCAAGGGGAAATAATTCAACATAAATATGAAATACATTCCGATCAACTCCCTGTGCCACCTGTTCGTGATCGACGAGACGAGCTCGTTCGTGATCGGCTCACCGCCGGAGTGGATCAAGCGGGCGACCGGCGTGCCGTTCCCCCGGCACATTCTGCTCGGGGACTCTCTGCTGGTCAACGGTTGCAACTTCGCCGAGATTGAGTTTCCCCTATACAAGAACTTCTTCTTCAACAAACTGCGCAAAACCGAGATCGTGTGCCCCGAGGAGAGCACGCCGCGCCTTGCGGGCATTTTGGCCGAGGCCCTCTTGGGCCCGGACTACCGCCTCGATTCACCCGGCAGCGTCAAGGCCGCCTATTTCGGCGACATCCTCGCGGTGCGCAAGAACTTCGATCCCTCCGGGGAAAAGCTCACGCTGGACGATTACGCGACCTTCCACACCTACGAAAACGACCGGTTCGCCATAGGCGACTGCGCGATTCGCAGGGTGGACCGGGACGCATTCCATGTCACCTGGCCCGGGGGCGAACAGGCGGTCTCGCTCGAGTACCGCGAAACCAGCCTCGACAAGCGCCCGGCCTCACCGCGCGCGATTCCGGGCGCGCTTTCGATCTTCTGCTTCGATTCGGGCGACGGCTTCACCCCCGCGAAGGAGTGCTCGTCGTTTATCCTCAACGCCGGGGGACGCTACATCCTGTTCGATCCGAGCCTGAGCTCGTTCGACCGCCTGGTGGAGCGGGGGTGCGATTTCCGCGACGTCGCCGCAGTGTTCATTTCCCATGTTCACGCCGACCACGACCAGGGCCTCTACCGCTTTTTGATGTACAACAAGAACATCATCATCATGACCGGCGAGACGGTGTGCGAGTCGCTGGCGCACAAGATCGGGCTCATGGTGGGCGACGCCAATTTCGCGACGCAGTGCCGCATCACGCCCATCCCGCTCAAACAGCGCACCGGCGTCGCGGAGCTCGGCATCGACGTCTACTGCGACCTCGGGTTTCACTCGATTCCATCGGCGATGGCGAAGATATATTTTCATGATGCGGGTCTGCGCGACATCGTGCTCGCCTACTCCGGCGACACGCTCTACGACCCGGTGCGGATCCGCTCCGATTCGTTCAACGCGGTCTATCGCGAGGACCTGTTGCGCTTCTACGACGACGCGACGCACATCATCCACGAGGGCGGCGCCGGGCTCATCCACACCGACCCGGAGGACCTGATCCCCTTCCTCGCGCCGGGCCAGGAGATCTACTGGATGCACACCGGCCGCACCAACGACGACGGCTTCTCGCGCGGCCATATCCTGACGCGCGACGAGAACATCGTCATCCGCTAACGCGCGGCCGGTCCCCTGGCGCCTATTCGCTCCGCTTCAGGCACGTGACGATCTGCCCCACGTACATGCGATGGTAGTCGCGGTCGGGATAGTTCTCGCCGATTGATTGGTCCACGAAATTCCGTGGGTCGATGTCCTGGAAGTATATCTTCCGGCACTCGAGCACGAGGCGCGCCTCCTCGAAATACACCGAACCCAGCTCCGTCGTGCGCGGGGTGATCCCCGCCTCCTTCACCTTGTCGATGTCGCGCCCCGATTTCGATCCACAGAGCTGGAGGACGCTCTTGTAACGCGCGTCGAAAAACGAGAGCGTATAGGCGTCGCCGCGCTCCAGAAACCGGTAGGTGTGCCGCACCGGGCGCACCACGATATAGCTCACGGGCCGGTGCCACAGGACCCCGAGTCCGCCCCAGGAGGCGGTCATCGTATTGAACGACTCCCGGTCCCCGGCGGTGATGAGCATCCAGTCGCTCCCGATGAGCCGAAACACGTTGTCGGCGAGATCGCCGGGCTCGATGGCGGTAAAGTTCGGCATGTCGTTCCTCCTGCAGAGCCGGACCGGCCCGTTGGGCCGTCCCGGAGACGGTATGCGTTATTTTGTTGCGCGCGGACCGGTCGCGGGAAGCGCGCGAACGAACTCCTCGGCGGCGAGCGCCGCGAGATCGTCGAAGAATGCCGGCGCCTCGTAGGTCCCCACGCGCGTGGAGGCCACGCCGCGCCCGCTCCAGGCGAGCTCGCCTGCGGAAAGGTCCCACAGGTCGCCCAGCAGGATCACCGAATAGCTGCTGGTGCGCTTGCCGAAGCTCCACACGAAGGAGCGGTGGCTGTCGTTCACGTTCGAGATGACCACCAGCTGCGGCACCAGCAGGTAACGGCAGCCGGTCACGCCCGCCAGGCGCCGGAGCAGTCCGGGATCGGCCCCCAGGTGCCGGTAGGTGCGCCGCAGCTCGAGGAAGGCGGCGCGCGCGGCGCTGCGCCCCACCACGCTCTCGAGGCGGCGCGGGGGGATCACCTCGATCCCGCGGGCCATTGCGCGCAGCTTCTCGAGCAGGATGTCGCTGGCGACGTGGTTCACGCGGTCGGGGCCCGTCCCGGCATTGAAGCGGACGCTCTCGCCGCGGTCGATGATGGGGTCCGAATACGGCGCGCTGATGGCCCGCGACGGCGCGTCGAGCGAGCCGATCGTCCGCGCATCGGCCTCCGTGACCGGGAGGAGCGCGATGCGCCCCTCGATGCGCTCGAGGCGGTCCCCGCGATACGACTCCCGGGACGAGGTCGCGATGCCGGCGGTTCCGCAGCCGAGCGCCAGCGCCGCGAGCAGGAGTACGGCGAGAGCCGTTCGGTTCAGTTTCATGGCGAGCAATTCCATCCGTGCGCGTCGTTGCTATCGGCACAGCATAGCCGGTGAAACCGTTTTATCAAGAAAATTATTCCGCATGCGGCCGGAAATTCTGTTTGCGCAAACGCCGCCGCCGATGGCGTGTTGGCGCCCATGTATATCCTTACGATAGAAGAAACCTTCGCCTCCGCGCACCAGCTTCGCGGCTACCGCGGGAAATGCGAAAACCTGCACGGGCACAACTGGCGCGTGGTGATGAGCGTCCAGGGCGAGACGCTCAACGCGATCGGCCTCCTGGTGGACTTCCATGACCTGAAGGCGGCGCTTCGCGAGGTGCTTGCCGAGCTGGACCACCGGAACCTGAACGAGGTGCCGCACTTCGCCGAACACAATCCCAGCTCGGAGAACATCGCGCGCTACATTTACGAGCGAATGGCGCTGCGGCTCGCCGGCGGCGCCGCAGCGATGGAATCGATTACGGTGTGGGAATCGGGCACGGCGCGGTGCACCTACCGGCCCTGAGGATCATTCGTTGAGCAGCTCGAGCGCCGCGCGGCGGTCGCGTTCGATCTGCGCCGCGAGCTCGCGCGCGTCCGCAAAGCGGACCTCATCGCGAATGCGTTCGTGGAAGAACACGCCGATGGGCGCGCCGTAGATATCGGCCTCGAAATCGAAGATATTCACCTCGATGGTGCGCTCCGTCTCGGCGAAGGTCGGATTGGTCCCGATGTTGAGCATGCCCTGCCGGCGGAGGCCGCCCGGCAACGACACGGTCACCGCGTACACGCCGTCGCGGGGAATCACCTTGGCGGGATCGTCCGGGCGGACGTTCGCCGTGGGAAAGCCGATGGTGCGCCCCCGCCCCGCCCCGCGCACCACGGTCCCGCCGATGCGGTACCGACGGCCCAGCAGCATCGCCGCCAGCGCGACGTTTCCGTCCTCGAGCTCCGTGCGTATCCAGGTGCTGGACACCGGGCGCGAGTAGAAGTTCCGCGGCTCCACCCGGACCACGCCGAACCCGCGTTCGTGCGAAACGCTGCGCAGGAAGTCGAAGGTCCCCGCGCGGTTTTTCCCGAAGGCGTGATCGTACCCGACCACGAGGCCGGTGACCCCCAGCTTCTTGAGCACCATCTCGCCCAGGAACTCCTCCGCGCTCATCTCGGCCATCGCGCGCGTGAAGGGGAGCATGATGATATGCGAAACCCCGTGCTCGCCGATGGCCTCGATCTTTTCGTCTGCGGTGGTGAGGATCTTCGGCGGCGTGTGGGGCGTGAGCACCGCGCGGGGATGGTCGCGGAAGGTGAGCACGACCGCGTCGCCGGAGCGCTCGCGCGCGGTGTTGAGCAGCACCGACAGGATGCGGTGATGGCCGAGGTGGACGCCGTCGAAGCTGCCGATGGTGAGGACCGGATTGGCGAAGGCGCCGCAATCGGGGATGTCGGTGTAGATGTTCATGCGCGGCGGCTATTGTCGAGCCGCGCGCGAAACAATCAATTAGAATTTTAATTGATTTATCCGCGCCCGGCGGCCCACTATGTCCATCCAGAAAACCAGGAGAGCATCAATGGAACAGGCGACCATCGGCATCATCGGCGGCTCCGGGCTGTACGACATCGAGGGCGTGAAGATCGTGGACGAGGTGTCGATGGACACGGCGTGGGGCGCGCCCTCCGACAACGTCATCATCGCGGAGATCGAGGGCGTGCGCGCGGCGTTTCTGCCCCGGCACGGGCGCGGGCACGTGCACCTGCCGATGGAAATCAACAACCGGGCGAACATCGCCGCGCTCAAGATGCTGGGCGTGCGCCAGGTGATCGCCTTCTCCGCCGTGGGGAGCCTCACGGAGATGGTGCACCCGCTCGACTTCGTGGTGCCCGACCAGATGATCGACCGAACGCGCGTGCGCGCCGCCACCTTCTTCGGCAACGGGGTCGCCGCGCACATCGCCTTCGCGCACCCCTTCTGCGACCGCCTGCGCCACCTGGTGTCCGCCCGGGGCGCGCTGAAGGGCGTGGCCCTGCACGACGGCGGGACGCTCCTGTGCATGGAGGGCCCGGCCTTTTCGACCCGCGCCGAGAGCGAACTCTACCGCGCCTGGGGCGCGCAGGTCATCAACATGAGCTCGTCGGCCGAGGCCAAGCTCGCGCGCGAGGCGGAGATGTGCTATGCGGTGGTGTGCATGGCGACCGACTACGACTGCTGGAAAGAGGACGAGGAGCACGTGACGGTGGACATGCTCATCGCCAACCTGAGCAAGAACGGCGAAAACGCGAAGTCGATGGTGAAGACGCTGGTGCCCGCGATGGCCGCCGCGAAACGCGATTGCGGCTGCGGCGCGACCGTCGGCTCGGCGATCATCACGGCGCCGGAGAAGCGCAACCCCGAACAGGTGCACAAGCTCCGAACAATACTGCCGGAATATTTTTAACGGCCCGCGGCCTCGCGCGGAAACGGAAGGGCCGTCGGCGCACCATCATGTCATCAACGAGAAATTACATCGCCCACGCGGCCCGCGGCATCCTCTGCTGCGCCGTCCTGCTCGCCGGCGCGCGCGACGGCTGGTGCCTCACGCCCGTCGGCTCCTACCGCGATTGCCTCGCCGCGCAGGAGAACATCCGGCCCCCCGAGGAGGTCGCCGGCGAGCACGCCGAGCCGGAATCGCCGCTGCGTCGTTTCGAGATCAGCTTTCTCATCTCCCTGCCGTTCGTGTTCGCCGCGCACTTCTTGGTCCTCTGGAGCGCGGATGTGCTCATTCAGGGCAACACGAACGTGAACGTGTGGAAAAACCACGGGGCCTTCCTGGCGGCCGACACGCTGCTGATCACCACCATCATCGCCTACCGCGAGGCGAGCATCGTTCGCGACGCGAACCGCGAGCGCGAGGAGCGCAGCGGCCGCGCGACGTCGCGAACCTTCTACCTCTCCTGGTCGCACCAATGGTAGCGCCGGCTAGCGCAAAAACGCCGCGGCGTTGTTTTTGTAGTTCAGGTGCCCCGACACGCGCGCGCTCACATCGATGTTTTCGACGCCGCGGACGCCCGTGATGGGACTTCGCCCCGCCGGCGCGTTCGCGAACAGGGTCGCGACGGGATACAGATAGGCGAGGACCTCGTCGTTGCGCGAGTAATAATTCCACACGGCGCCCGTGACGGCGCGCAGTGCATGGCGCCACGCCTCGGTATCGTTCGTCACCGCACCGCCCAACAGATGGGCCGATTCGACCGCGTCGTCGATCCCGGCGTCGGCCAGGCAGGCGAGCGAGACGAACACCACGCCCGCACCGAGCGAATTCCCCATGAGGACATACCGGTCTCCCGGCGCATCCCTCCGGTGCGCCATCAGGTACCGGCAGAGGGCGCGTCCGGCCGTCTGTGCGTTTCGAAGCGCGCGGCGCCACGAGTTCGCGTCGACGAGCGCGGCGATACGCCGCCAGTCGTCGGCGGTGAACTCGCTTACCTTCTTGGTGCGCGCGATCGCGGCGATCGCCAGGCCGGCCGTCAGCAGATAGGCCGTGGCCGAGGCGATGCTCGCCGCCTCCCAGTCCACATGCACCCAGGCGCATTTCCCATAGCGCTCCGCGAGCGCCGCGCGCCAGTCGTCGAGCGAATCCCCCTCAGACAGAAAGCCGTTCACGGTGACCACGACTGGCGCGCGGCAGTCGACGCATTCCCGCACCAGCCGGATTGTAACACCGGGTTCCTCTGGCGCGCCCGACCAGGACCGCGGGAGCGATCCGGACGTCCGCGAGGGCGCACAGGCGGGCAGCGCGCAAACGGCGAGAAGCGCGAGCGCCATGAGCACTCCGATAATTCGATTGGCAGGAATCTTCATGTGCATGAGCGCAGTGTACCGGCGGACGGAGGGGCCTGTCAAGCGTTATGATCCCTCCGGCGGATCGGAATGGTCACGGCCGCAGCCGCTCTATCACCCCGAACAGGACGGCGATGCCGAACAGGAAGATGACGACGCCCGTCACCCGGTTCACGAAGCTCTCCGCCAGGAGCATGATGCGGGGCCGAAGGACGCTCACGCCGAGCGTGAGCAGGAACCACCACGAGGCCGAACCGATAAACACCCCGGCCAGCAGAAAACAGCCGGCCAGCGCGTCTCCCGTCGCCGTGATGCCCAGCCCCGCGAAGACCGCGGCGAAAGCGACGAGGGTCATGGGATTGGTGAGGGTGAGGATAAAAGTGGAGATGAAGTTCGCGACCTGGGTCCGGCTGGTGTCGTCGATGCGCTGCTGCGCGAGTTTCGTGAAAAAGATGCGCACGCCCAGCACCAGCAGGAATATCCCGCCGATGATCCCGATGACGCGCTGGTGCTCCATGAGGAAGTTGAGGATGAGCGACACCCCGAAGGCGGCGATCCCGCCATAGACGGCATCGGCCGTGGCGGCGCCGAGCCCGGAGACGAAGCCCGAGAGCCGTCCGCGCGCGATCGTCCGATTGACGCACAGGATGGCGATGGGCCCGACCGGCGCCGCGATCGAGAAGCCGATAATGATCCCCTCGGCCAGCCCGATGAACCAGTCGCCGCTCATTGCATGTTGAGGAGCTTCTCGATCCGGGCCCAGGCGTCGGTCCGGTTCTTGTGGTATTCGCTCGCGTGCTCGCCGTTCCCGGTTTTGATGTATTTGACCAGCGCCTCCCCCTCGGCGATGAGCAGCCCGTAGACCAGCACCATCTCGCGCATAAAGGAGACGTCGTGCTGCGGCATCGCGTTTTTTTCGATGAGGGTCCGGTAGAAGCCGCGAAGCACCTTCGCCTGGCCGACGATACTCACCGCGAGGTCGGTCGCCTTGTCGGCGTCGTATATTTTGCGCTCGTAGGCGTCCGCGATCACGCCAATCGCGATGCCGGTCACATATAGGTTTGATCCGCCGGCCGCGCCGACCGTCTGGTAGAGGTCCTCGGTGGCCCGCGCGTCCGTCGCCAGCGCGGCGAGGAGGGCGAGTGCACAGGCGATTTTTTTCATTGCGCGCTCCTTGACTTTTTACGAACACTATGGCAGAGTGCGATTATTGCAAGAATTTTATTGCGCACTCGAGGAGGGAGGATGGCACCGGACGGAACGTTGATGTCGCGCGCCGAGCAGCGCCACGGCGACACCTGGGATCTGTCGACGTTGTTCACGGGCGCGGACGATTGGGAGGCGCTCTTCGCGCGCGTTGAGCGCGACAGCGCGCGCTACGCGGAGTTCCGGGGCCGGCTGGGGGAGTCGGCCGCGACGCTCGCGGCGGCCGTCGAGTTCGATCTCGCGCTTTCGCGCGACGCCGAGCGGATCTACACCTATGCCCACCTGAAGAGCGACGAGGACAAGACCGATCAGACGGCGCTCGCGCTCTATGAGCGCGCATCGGCCCTGTTCACGCGCCTCTCCGAGCTCTCGAGCTTCATGACCCCCGAGCTCCAGACGATCCCCGACGACGCCATGCGCGCGCTCATGGACGATCCGCTCCTCGCCGGCTACCGCTTCTTCCTCGAGAAGATCATCCGCTTCAAGCCGCACACGCTCTCCCAGGAGATCGAGGAGGTGCTGGCGATGTCCGGCGAGATGGCGCATGCGCCGGGGCAGTTCTTCGGACAGCTCGACAATGCCGACCTGCGCTTCGGCGTCATCACCGACGAGTCGGGCGCCCAGGTGGAGCTTACCCACGGTAACTTCAGCTCCTTCCTGATGAAGCGCGACCGCGAACTCCGCCGACGCGCCTTCTTTCAATACTACAAAACGTACGAGGAGCACAAGCACGCCATCGCCGCCGCGCTGGCCGCATCGTGCAAAAAGGACCGCTTCTATGCGCGCGTGCGCCGCTTCGGCTCCTGCCGCGAGGCCTCGCTCTTTTCGGACAACGTCCCGCCGAGCGTCTACGACAATCTCCTCGGCGCGGTAAAGGAAAACCTGGGGCCGCTGTTTACCTATCTGCGCTTTCGACGCGAGCGGCTGGGGATCGACGAGCTGCACTTCTACGACACCTACGTTCCGCTCGTGGACGGCGTGGACTTCCGCATGCCCTACGAGGAGGCGGTGGAAACCTGCGCGGCCGCCCTCGCGCCGTTGGGATCGGAGTATGTCGATACGCTGCGCGCGGGGCTCCTCGAGCGGCGCTGGGTGGACCGCTACGAAAACCGCGGCAAGCGCAGCGGCGCCTACTCGTCCGGCTGCTACGACTCGCCGCCGTACATCCTCATGAACTACCGCGAGGACAACATCAACAGCCTCTACACGCTGATCCACGAGGCCGGCCACTCCATGCACACGCACTCTTCGGCGCGGCACCAGCCCTATGTGTATCACGAGTACACCATCTTCGTCGCGGAGGTCGCCTCCACCTTCAACGAGGTGCTCCTCTCGCGCCACCTCCTGGAGCGCTACCGCGACGACCCGGCGATGCGCGCCTATATCCTCAACCGCGAGATCGACGACATCCGCGGCACGCTGTTCCGCCAGACGATGTTCGCCGAGTTCGAGAAGCGCACGCACGAGCTCGTCGAGCGCGATCAACCGCTCACGCTCGACGCGTTCACCGGGATCTACCGCGAGCTTCTTTCGGCCTATTTCGGCGACACGTTGGTCGTCGACGACGCCCTGGCGCTCGAGTGCCTGCGCATCCCGCACTTCTACTCGGCCTTCTATGTGTACAAGTACGCGACCGGCATCTCCGCCGCGATCGCGCTGGCCGAGGCGGTGCTCGCGGAGGGCGCACGTGCGCGGGACCGCTATCTCGACTTTCTCAAAACCGGCGGAAGCATGTTCCCGCTCGACGAGCTGCGCGGTGCGGGCGTGGACATGGAGACGCCGGGGCCGGTGCGAGACGCCATCGCCCACTTCGGGAGGCTGGTGGGCGAGCTCCGCGCCGCCCTCGGCTAGGCCCGTCCGTCGCGTGACGCCCCGTCACTCCACGGAGAGCAGGAGCGCCGTCAGGTATTCCGTTTCGGGGTGATAGATGTTCACGGGATGGTCGGCCGGCTGATGCGTACGCCGGAGGATGGACACCGCGCGGTTCGCGTCCGCCGCCGCGCCGAAGACGATCTTCTGGAAGAGCGCTGCGTCCACGAAACGCGAGCACGAGCAGGTGAGCACGAGCGAGCCCGGCGGGCAGGCGCGCAGCACATTGAGATTGATGTCCTTGTAGCCGCGCGCGGCGCGCGCGACCGCCTCGCGGCTCTTCGCGAAGGCCGGCGGATCGATGATGACGAGGTCGGCGTCGATCGCGCGGGCGCGGATGAACTCGAAGACGTCGGCGCAAACGAGCTCGGCCGGCGCGTCGAAGGCGTTGTGCGCGATATTCCGGCGCGCGGCCGCACACGCCGCCTCCGAGGCGTCCACCGCGACGCATGAACGCGCGCCCCCCGCGAGCGCCGCAAGCGAGAATCCCCCCTGATAGCAGAAGAGGTCGAGCGCGCGCCGGCCCGCGGCGACCGACCGAACCAACGCGCGATTGTCGCGCTGATCGAGGAAGAAGCCGGTCTTTTGCCCGCGCGTGATATCGACGACGAAGGCGACGCCGCCCTCGTGGATTTCGACCGCGTCGGGCGTCGAGCCGACGAGCTGACCGCTCGCCTCCGACAACCCCTCCAGCGCCCTCCCCGCATGATCGCTCCGCTCGTACAGGCTCGCCGGGGCGAGCTCGTCGACGAGTATACCAGCGATATCATTTCGAAGGCGGTCGATCCCGGCCGTGAGCGACTGAAGGACGAGATGGCCGTTGTACGAATCGACGATGAGGCCGGGGAGCGCGTCGCCCTCGGAGAAGACGAGCCGGACGGCGTCGGTCCCCGCCAGGAGCGGAGTATCGCGCCGGCGTGCGATGGCCGCGCGGATCAGCCCCCGCAGGACGTCGGTCGTGAAGGGACGGTCGCCGAAGGTGAGCATGCGCACGGCGATGCTCGCGCGGCCGCCGTAACAGCCGTAGCCCAGGACCGCGCCTGCGGAATCGCGCACCGCGGCGATCGCGCCGGGCGAAGCCTCGCCCTCCACCCGCGCGACGGCGCCGGAGAATATCCAATGATGGCGCGCGCGAACGGACTTTTCGCGCCCGCGCTTGAGCGTAACGACGAGGGATGCGCCGGTTCCGTTCATCGGGCGTAACGCCTCCCGTCCTCGCGGCACAGGCGCGCGATCTCCTTGACCGCGGCCTCCGGCCGGCGGCGCCCCGACGGCAGGCGCTCGAGAAAGCGCCAGATGGTCCGCCCAAGATCGATGGCCCGCCGCAGTTCGTCCGAGCATGGCGCGGCCTGCGACGCATCCGTTCGCCTCTTCCGCTCGATTTCATTGCGCAGCGCGTGCGGGATCGCGCCAATGTCATCGACCCGCGTTCCGTAGAGGCCCGCGAGCATGGAATTGTCCCTTCCCCGAAAGGGGGCGCGCGCATCGTTCTTGTAGGCGACCACGGGCCTTCCCAGCGCGAAGGCGAGCGACGCCTCGACGACGACGCCCTCGTCGGGCACGCGCCCGTTGAGGTTGATCGCCATGCCGTCGCAGCGCTCGGCGAGCTGGTAGACGTCGAGCGCGAAGATGGCGCGGTCGATCGCGTCGCGAACGCGCAGGAGGTTCACGTTGAGCGGCGAGTTCGCGAGGCGCATCACGTACGCCTCGATCCCGTCGCGGTGCGGCAGGAAGGTCGCGAAGCCCGCCTCCTCGAGGCGCGCGGCGATGGCGCTCATGCCGGCCGCCTCCTCCGGGCAGAAGAGCGGCCCGGAGCAGTATGCGGTGTACATGGCGTCGTGCGGCGTTTCGATCGGCATGGCGGAAGCCCGTCACGCCGGGGGCGTTCTGTCAAGGCGGATATCACGACGCGGGAGACGCCATCAGCCCAATTTGTTGTGGCAATTATTCCGCGGGGATGTATACGTGGCAGCGTGAGCGCGCACCGTCCATGAAAAATATACTCATCTATTCCGATACGCTCGCGTCGTTCGCCTACGGCGCCTATCACCCCTACAAGCCGGAGCGGGCCCGTCAGTTCAAGGAGCTCGCCGCGCGCTACGGGCTGCTGTACGAGGCGAACCAGGAGATTCTGGAGCCAAAGCCGCTCGATGAAGAGCTTCTGTATCTGTTCCATGACCGGGACTACATCGACCTCCTCAAGGCGAGCGAGCGCGGTGCCCCCACCGTCGAGATGCTGGAGGCGGGGCTGGGATCCCCCGACAATCCCATCATTCCGGGGATGTACGAGTTCGCGCTGCTCGCCGCGGGCGGCACCCTCCTCGGCGCGCAGCTCCTGGACGAGGACGCGGCGCGGTTCGTGTTCAATCCGTCGGGGGGGTTCCATCATGCGGGCCGCGCGCACGCCGAGGGCTTCTGCTACATCAACGATATCGGCGTGACCATCGAGCACCTCATCCGGCGGGGGCGGCGCGTCGCCTACATCGACATCGACGTGCACCACGGGAACGGCGTGCAGGACGCGTTTTACGATTCCGACCGCGTGCTCACGATATCCATCCACGAATCGGGCGTGAGCCTCTACCCGTGGTCCGGGTTCGAGAACGAGATCGGCGAGGGGGCGGGCCGCGGGTACAATGTGAACGTCCCGCTGCTCCCGGAGACGGACGACCACGCCTACTGGTACGCCTTCGAGTCGGTGGTGCCGCCGCTGGTGACGCACTTCGCGCCCGACATCGTCTTCGCCGAGATCGGCGGGGACCTGCACCGCGACGATCCGCTGGCGAACCTGAACATCACCACCGAGGTGTGGTGCCGCGCCGTTGGCGCCATCAACGCGCTCGCGCCGCGGATCATGGCTCTGGGCGGCGGCGGGTACAATCCCCACAAGACCGCCGCGCTGTGGGCGCTGGCATGGGCCATCTTCTGCGGCCTCACGCCCTCGGACAGCTATGCCGGCATCGTGGGGGGGATGATGTACGGCCCGGAGGCGCAGGCCGGCTCATTGCACGACGAACCGTCGGCGGCGGAATCCTGCGCGCTCAAGCCGGCCCGGCACGCCCACGACGTTGTGCGACACATAAGGGAAACCGTTTTCCCGCTGCACGGGATCGCGGCCTGAGGGTTCGGGCCGCGGACCGATGCGGGACGCGGCGGTTCAATTTCACAAGGAAGCGACTATGCCAAAAAAAGTTCATCCGACAGCAACCGTCAGGGGCGACGGGATCCCCCTGATCATCGAGAAAAAATCGAAGCTCTATTTCCAGAACGTCTCCGATTCGGTCGTCTTCATCTTCAAGACGCTCCTGGGAATCGACGCCACGCCCAAGAAGCTCTTTCGGCGGCGGCTCACCTCGCTTCCCAACGACATCATCATCAAGCTGGATTTCGCGGCCGACCTGACGGGCCATTTCGCCTTCTTTCTGTCGCTCAAGACCGCCTTCGAGATCTGCAACCGCCTGGTGCCGGGCATCGGCTACCAGTATTTCGACAAGGACCACCTCGACGTCATCGGGGAGATGGGAAACATGATTTCGGGCAACGCGATCGGACGCCTGCAGAACATCGACAGCGCCATCGACCTGTCGATCCCGTCCATGACGGCCTTCCACACCATCCTCGAGTCGGAGAGCCGCTACTGGAGCTTCTCGGGTAACTTCGACGTGGACATCGGCCAGGTGGGGATTCTTCTTGCAATAAGGAAGGACAAGTAACGCGGAATGCCATCCTCTCCCGTCGACGCGCCCCCCATTTACGCATGATGAGATCACGCTACCCGCGCGTGTGCTCGCAGTTTCGCTCGCTACTTTCTTTTGGTCGGCCAAAAGAAAGTAGCCAAAGAAAAACCGCTCGCTCCATGGCCGCGAGGGACCAAATAGACTTCGTATCACACCACTCTCGCAAACGGGCATCGAACTGCTGGCGGTCATCCTCGGTCTCCGACTGCGCGAAAACCTGCGACCTCGGCCCGCATGGCCTCCTGGCGGCAAAAATAGTATTCGCCGCGAAGAAGATCGTATTGGACCAATGATCAACCGCGAAACCATCAATAGTATATTCGAACGGCTGCGTGCGGAACTGGGCGATGCGTCCGTTACCCGCGATGGCGACATCCTTGCCGCCTATTCGCGCGACGAGACCTCCGACCTCGCCGCCGCGCCCGACATCCTGGTGCGCGCGCGCAGCGCGACCGACGTCGCCGCGGTGATGCGCGCGTGCATTGAACGTCGCGTCCCGGTTGTGCCGCGCGGCGCGGGGACCGGCGTGACCGGGGGCGCCGTCGCGACCGCGGGCGGCGTGGTGCTCTCGCTGGAGCGCATGAACCGCATCATCGAGATCGACGCGAAGAACATGATCGCGGTGGTGGAGCCCGGCGCGATCACGGGCGAGATCCAGCGCGCCGCGGCGGCGGCGGGCCTCATGTATCCGCCCGACCCCGCGAGCCTGGACTCCTGCTCCATCGGCGGGAACATCGCCGAGGGCGCGGGGGGGCCGCGCGCCGTGAAATACGGCACCACCAAGGATTACGTGACGGGCCTGGAGTTCGTGACGCCGGAGGGCCACATCATCACGGCCGGCGGGAAGTACGTGAAGAACGCGACCGGATACAATCTCGTGGGCGCGATCATCGGCTCGGAGGGGACGCTCGTCGTCGTGACGAAGATATTCCTGAAGCTCCTCCCGGCGCCGCGCGCGTCGCTCGATCTCCTGGTCCCGTTCGATTCGCTGGATTCCGCCGTTGATACGGTCACCGCGATCCTGCACAGCGGCGTGTTGCCCGCCGCGATCGAGTTCATGGAGGCCGACGCCATCGACCTGGTGGCGACGTTCCTGCACACCGCCATGCCCTTCCCCGATGCGCGGGCGCATCTCCTCATCCAGCTCGACGGCGCCTCGACCGCCGAGGTGGAACACGCGACGGAGACGATCGCGCGCGTTCTGCCGGTCCCCGCGGAGCGCGTGATCGCGGCGCAAGACCCCGCCCAGCGCGAGCGCATCTGGAAGGCGCGCCGCTCCATCCGCGAGGCCATCCACGCCGAGAGCCCGGTCTTCCTGGCCGAAGACAGCGTGGTGCCCCGCAACGAGATCCCGGCGTTTCTCGCGGACGTAAAAGCGGAGCTGCAGAGGCGCGCCCTCCGCTCGGTGATGTTCGGCCACGCCGGGGACGGCAATGTGCACATCGACGTCCTCAAGGGCGCCATGGACGACGCGCAATGGGGGGCGCTGGTCCCGGAACTCAAGGGGATGATCTATCGCGCGGCGATCGCACGCGGCGGGACCATCACCGGCGAGCACGGCACCGGCTTCACGCGAAAGCGCTATCTGGGCCTCGCCTACAGCGCGGAGGCCATCGAACTCATGCGGCGCATCAAGACCGCGTTCGATCCCAACGGCATCCTCAATCCGGGGAAGATCATTGACGGCTAGCGGCTCGAGCATGCACCATTCCAGCGTCATGCTCTACGGTTTTATTGTTGAATAATTTTCATGGCCGGCTATCTTCTTTTAAAAATGGCTGATTTACATTCATCCCACATCTAAACGAGCGACGAAAACAGCATGAACACACCCTCATACACCACCGACGGCCTGCGCGATTTTCTCACCGCACATCCCTGGCCGGAGGAATGGGCGCATCGGGCTTTGCCGGTGGAATATTATTTCAGCTTCACGCTTCCCGCGACGCCAGCGGAGCTGTGGCCGATCGTCTCGGACACCTCGCGCCTTAACGAGCTCATGGGCTACCCGAGCATGTCCTTCACCGAGCGAAACGGCAGGCGCTTCGGAAGCTACCGCCTCGCGGGGATGCGCCAGGAGTGGGAGGAGCCGCCCTGGGAATGGGAGGCGGAGCGCTCCATCACCATGACGCGCATCTTTTCGAAGGGGATCGCCCGCTACCTGCGCGGCATGATCGACCTCGAGCCGGCGCTGCCGGGGACCGCGCGCGTGCAGGTGTATTTCGGCTGGATCCCGCGCCATCTTCCCGCGCGCCTCCTGCTCATCGGCGCGCGCACGTCCTTCGGGAACCGCTTCGCGAACGCCTTCGCCGCGCTGGTCCCCGAACGGACGCTCGCGGGCGCGATCATACTTCAGCCCGTCGATTACCTGCGCCAGACGCCAGCGGGAACGGCGGCCAACGGCGAGCGCCTTGCCATCGCGAAACATGCGCTGCTCGCCGACGGGGGCGACCCGGAAACCACCGAGAAACTCGCCGCGCACATCGCGGCGGCCCCCGACGTCGAGCTGCATCGCATGCGCCCGCGCGCGCTCGCCCGGACCTTCGCGACCGGCGAGGAGGCCACCCTGGGGACGATGCTGCGCGGAACGCGGCGCGGCATGCTCAGCATGAACTGGGACGTGGTGTGCCCGCACTGCCGCGGGGTGCGCGCCCGGATCAGCCACCTGTGGGAGGTGCCCGCGAAGGGCCGCTGCGACGCCTGCCAGGTCGATTTCGACACCTCCAGCCTGAACGCCGTCGAGATCACCTTTCAGCCGCGCCCGGAGATCCGCCGCGTGGAGGAGGTGCTCTACTGCAGCGCCGAGCCGGCGCGAAAGCCGCATATCCGCATCCAGCGCGCGGTGGACGCGGAGTCCGTGCTGGCGCTTCCGCTCGCCCTGGCCCCGGGCCGCTATCGCCTGCGCACGGTCGGCGGAACCATCTATCACCTGCTGGACGTGCGCGAGGACGCGCCGCGCCGCGAGATCCTGTGGGACGCCGACGCCACGGCGGCCGCATTCGAAACCGGGCCGGGCGCGGTGCTCGTTATGCGAAATCCCGGGACCGCGCCGCGCACCTTCGTCGTCGAGGAGCACGAGCTCGACCGCGACGCCCTGCGGCCGCGCGACCTGTTCAACCTCCAGGACTTCCGCGACCTCTTCGCCGACGAGTCCCTCCCCGCTGACCTCTCCATCGACGTGGGCATGCAGAACATCATGTTCGTCGATATCGTGGGCTCGACCGTCATGTACGGCCGCGAGGGGGACTCGCGGGCCTTCACGATCGTGCGCGCCTTCTTCCGCGCGAGCCACGATCTGGCGGCCGCGCACCGCGGCGCCATCATCAAGACGATGGGCGATGCGGTCATGGCCTCCTTCGACGATCCGATGGACGCGCTGCGCTGCGCACGCGCCTTCGTCACGACCTTCGACGGGCGCGATCCCGAGGCGCCCCTGCGCACGCGCGTGACCATCAACCGCGGGCCGTGCCTGGCGGTGAACCTCAACAGCGCGATCGACTATTTCGGCCAGCCGGTGAACGTGGCCGCGAAGCTCCAGCCCTTCGCCGGGGCCGGCGAGATCGCGCTGGCCGAAGCCTTCGTGGAGGACGAGGCCGTGCGCGCCTACTTCGCCGCGAAGGGGCACGCCCGGCCGCCGCTGCGCGCCGCCGAGATCGCCGGCGCAGGGACCGTGCGCTATCTGGTGATGCGGCCGATTAATCGAACTCGAGGGGATGATTCGGAGGCGTAACGAATCGCGGCTTCAGTCGAAGATATCACCCGCACGCGCCGTCAATCCCGCACGCGGTTGTCCTCGATCCAGGTGCGCGCGCTCTGCCGGTAGTGCTCGGGGGGCGGGGGCGACGGCTCCATGCCCTTGACGATGAGGCGGCGCGCCCAGCGCCGCTCGGCCATCTCGCAGATGTCCTTGATGGTGCGCCCGGAGAGGCCATCGATGATCCCGGCCAGTCCCGCGCGCTCCTCATCCGAAAGGTGCGCGGCGTAGTTGGCCAGGATCGCGGCGCGCTCGCGCTCGTTGGGCAGCGGAAAATAAATGCTCTGATCGAAACGGCTGATGAGCGCGTGGTCCAGGTCGCCCTTGCGGTTGGTGGCGCCGATGGTGACGGTGCTCACGACCGAGTCGATGCCGTCGAGCTTGCGCAAGAGGACCGAGAGGACCCGGCGCGTGGCCTCGAACATGTTCTGGTCGCGCGACCCCGCGAGCGCGTCGATCTCGTCGAGAAAGAGGATCGAGCCGCCCAGATCCTCCGCCGCGTCGAAGATCCCGGCGAGGTTCTGCGACGACTGCCCGTACCACTTGGACATGATGGACTCGATGGGGACGTACACCAGGGGCACCAACACCTCGCCGGCCAGGATGCGCGCGACGGTGGTCTTCCCCACGCCGGGCGAGCCCTCGAAGAGGATGGCCTTGGGCCGGTTGGTCTCGAAGGTCTTGCGCGTGAGGCGCGCGATGGAGTTGTACATCTCCGGATTGGTGAGCGGCAGGATGATGGACTCCCGTATCTTCTTCTTCACCTCGTCATAGCCGGCGATATAGGCCCAGGTAAGCTCGCCGTTGTCGGTGTACACCGACGCGCCCATCGCGCGCAGCCGCGCGATGGGATCATCCTTGACCGCCGAATAGGCCTCCTTGTACAGCTCGACCGCAAGGTTCACCTCTTCCTGCGTGAGACCGCCCTTCTTGGAGATCTCGGCCTTGAAACTCGTGGTGAGCCCGGAGAACTCGATCTTGACATTGTCGAGGATGTTCTCGGTCCGGAAGAGGTTCCCGCCGAGCGACTGGAAGGCGTAGTAGCCGTCGCCGAAGGCGTGAATGCGCACGTTCGCCAGGTGCGTTTTTATGAGGCCGATGAACGAGGCAAGGAGCGCCTCGTTGAGAAACGGCAGCGGAAAGGCGATGATCGTGCTCCCCTTCTCGAAGGCGATGCGCGGCGCGGGGACCGCCTCGGGCGAGCGGGTCCGCTCGAGGAACGCGGCGATGGCGCGCTCGACCTGTTCCTTCATCCGGTCGAAGGGGATGAGCTGCGTCTCGGCGTTTTGGGTCATGGCGCGGTGCTCGCATTATGTCTCATGGGCCCGCACCCTGCATCGTCGCGCCCCATCCGTCAAGTGTAATTTTCCGATGGCAATTTTCCCCGGCCATGTGTATCTTACCCCCATACGCGGAATACTGGCGCCATGAAAACAGATACGGCACTCGGCATCATCAAGTTCCGGCGGCGACGGCGCATCATGATGCGAAACACCCTCTTCGTGTTCCTCTGCTATGCGCTCACGCAGGCCCTGAGCCTCGTCGCCTGGGCCACGGGGATCAGCAGCATCTCGCCCCGGGAGATCGCCGCCATCGCGGGCGCGTCGCTGGGCATCAGCATCGTCTTTCTGGCCGTCATCGCCTCGCGGAAGGGCGAGATCACCACCGCCTTCGCGAACGCCGTCTTCTTCGGCCAGTTCGCCTTCTGGCTCGTCCTGTACCTGCTGTGGATCCTGGCGCTCAACGAGATCCGGATCGCGGGGCTCTTCTTCGCGATCCTCGCCCTGAGCTTCACGCTATCGAACACCAACCTGCTCCAGTCGCTGTCGATCGCGCTGGCGACCGCGATGGTGCAAATCGCCGGGACCTATTTCGCCATCGTCGTGCTGCGCCAGAAGGGCGCGCTGTTCACCGAGATCTTCTTCACACTCTGCTTCCTGCCCGCGGCGTTGTTCATCACCTACCTGGCCGACCAGTTCCAGCGCCAGCGCGACGAGATCAAGGCCGCGAAGCGCACGGCCGAGCGGGCGCGCGACGCGCTCTGGGGCGAGATGCGCCTGGCGGAGAAGATCCAGACGGTCCTCCTCCCGCAGCACCCCTCGATCCCCGGCTACGACGTGAGCGCGTTCATGAAGCCGGCCGAGGAGGTGGGCGGCGATTATTACGACATCATCAACACCCCGGCCGCGAGCTGGGTGGTCATCGGCGATGTATCGGGGCACGGCGTCTCGGCCGGAATCATCATGATGATGGTCGAGTCGATCATCCAGGCGGTGGTGCGCGAGCGGCCCACCGTCCCGCCCGGCGAGCTCTTGCGCATCGCCAACCGCGCCATCAGCCACAACATACGCCGCATGGACGAGGAGAACTACATGACCATTACCGCGCTGTCCATCGACGCGGACGGCGCGGCCCTCCATGCGGGGCTGCACCTGGACATCCTCGTCTACCGGGCGCACGACGGCGCCGTGGAGTCGATACCGACCGAGGGCATGTGGCTGGGCATCCGTCCCGAGATCGGCGAGTTCACCCGCGACAGCAGCTTCCAGATCGATCCCGGCGACGTTATGCTACTCTACACCGACGGCGTCATCGAGGCGAAGGACGTGCTGGGCGCCCAGTTCGGCGGCGCCGCCCTCGCGCGCATCCTCGCGGCGCACGGGCGCGACGACACCCGAACCATCCTCGAAAAAATCATAGAACAGCTCTCGCTCTACCGCCCCGACGACGACGCGACCCTGGTGATCCTCAAGCGCCTCGCGCGGGACTGAGGCGCGGTTCCGCACCCCTCGGGCCCCCCGGAATTTGCTTATCTAACTTTTTTTTCTGACGATACTATAAGCAGCACGAATCCATCGCCACGCCGTATCGCAGGGGGCGCCCCATGAAATCATCCATTGCCGTCATTGCCATGCTCGCGCTGCTGGTTCCCACGGCAGCGGCGCGCGCAACGGACGACGACCGGCGGGCGTGGTGGGATGATCGCGTGCGCGAGCTGCGCGCGGAGCGTACCGCGCGTACGGCGCGCACGCCGCTCGAATTGCGCCTGCGCGATGCGCTGGACCGCGACATCACGCGCGCCGAGTCGATGCGCGCGGCGTTCGACCGTTCGGCGGGCGGCGCGACCTCGGCGCACGCAGACGCGCCCATCGCCCCCGCCCGCGTCCGCGCGCTCGCGGCGGAGATCGTCCCGCCCATCATCGCCCTGCACACGCTGGACCGCATCCTCGCCCGGCACGACCCCATCGAGCCTGATCCCGGCCTGCGACGCATCGTCGGCGAGCGCTGCGCCGAGCGCCTCCGCGCGGCCGATCCCGGCATTGCGCCGGACGCCGTCGGCCGGCTCGTGAGCGACCATATCCGCGCCGAGGAGTGGCGCCTCATCGCCTGGGAGCTCTTCATGGACCGCGCCATATCTGAACACGACGCGCGGACGGCGGCCCTCGTCGGCCGCTGCGCCGACGAGACCATCGCGGCGCTTGAGCGTACAGCAATCCCGGCCATCGATCGCTCGGTGCGCGCGCACATCGCCGCGCGCGCCATGACGCACGGCGCGCAGATGGACATCGAGGGATCGGCACGGATCGGCGCCTCGACCGTTGCGGAAAACGTCGCGGGGCGCCTCGTTCGCATGCAGCGCCTCGCGCTGGGCCCGTCGGCCCCGACAAGCGCCGCGCACCGCGCCGCGGTCGAGGGCGAACTGCACAAACGGTCGATCGCGATCCGCGCCGCCATCGCGTTTCTTGAATCGCTGGTGGGTGCCCGCCAATCGCTACCGGAGGCGGCCCTCGCGCCGTCGCTCACGCTGGTGAGCGCGCAGAACAAGCGGATCGCCGCGCTTGCGAAACGGCTCGACGCCGCGGGCGCGATCGACGCCGCCGACCGTCGCTTCCTGGACCGCGCCGCGCTCACGCGGCATCGGGAGACGCGCAGCCAGTCGCGCGAGGACGCAAAGCGCCTCGTCGCCCACGCGGGCCTTGCGGCGAAACACCTAACGCAGAAACAGGCGCAGGTGACCGCCGACGGGACCCGCGCGCGGCAGCGCCTGCGCGAGCGCCTCGCCCACGGCGAGATCGATTCGCTCATGGAATCCGCCCAGGACCTGCTCGCGATATACCGCGCCATCACGCACGCGGACGACGCCTTCGCCCGCTATCAGGACGCCTTCGTCGGGATGCAGAACGCCGCGTCCGACGGCGCGCAGCATCCCGGGCTCGATTGCGCACTGCAGGCGGGCTCCGTCATCCCGGCCGTGCCGCACTTCGACGCGGAGCGCATCACCGCCGAGCACCGCATCAAGTCGGACCTGAGGAAACATATCATGCTGCGGCTTGCGCAGGCGAGCCGGCTCGCGAAGACCTATGCGCAGCGGGGCGTTTCCATGAAGAACATGATCACGCCGGAGCGCACGGCCGAGATCACGCGCGCGCTCTCGCGCGAGAGCGCCGCGCGGATCGCCTCGTGGCGCATGGACGAATCGAACGTCGCCGCGATCGACCGCAAGGCCGTGGAGCACCTTCGCGCGATCCGCAACCGCCAGGCCTGGCGCGACGGCGCCGGGAAGCTCGCGGGCGCGCGGACGGTGAGCGTCCCCGAGGCGGGCATCACGCTCACGCTCCCCGCGTCGGTCGTCGAACGCGCGCCGATCGGCGCCGAGATCGAGAAGGGGGTGATCCGCGCCTTCGCGACGCCGGACGGCAAGGGCGTCTTCTACGTGAGCCGCCCCGCCCCGCTCGACGCCGCGCCCGAGGACGCGACCGACCTGTGGCTGAGCACGATGGGCAACACCGCCGTCAGCGACCGCTGGGGAACGCAGGAATCGCGCGCCTATTACTGGACGCTGTCGCGCGACCGCCGCGCGCAGGTCATGGAAACGATGACCGTCAACGGCGCGCGCGGCCCCGTGATCATCGCGGGCGTCACGACGAAGAGCCGCTATAACTTTTTCAAGCAGCACATCGACGCGCTGTTTCAGAGCGTGAAATTTTGAATCCGCGTCCCGGCTATTTTACTTGACTGGGTTTGTTCAATTTACTATGTATTGTAGCGATGAACAGAATTCCGAATTACGTCACATCAGCGCGGCGGAGCTCCGACGGACCGGCGCCGACGCAGGAATAATGGGACAGCGATAATGGGGAAATGGGGCCTGACCGGCGCGACCATCGTGACGCCGGACGAGACAATCAAAAACGCCGGGATCGCGATACAGGGCGACAAGATCGAGCGCGTTTCGGGCGGTCCCGTTCGCGGCGTGGACGCCTTCGACGCCGGGGACACGGTCCTCGCCCCCGGCCTCATCAACGCGCACGACCACCTGCTGGGCACCTACTACCCCAAGGTGGGCAATGGCCCGTACGAGAACTGGCTCCCCTGGGACAATGACCTCAAAAGCGCGCCCGTCTACGAGGAGCGCCAGCAGATCGAGAACCGCGACCTCTATCTTCTCGGGGCGTACCGGAACCTGGTGTCGGGCGTCACCATCGTCTCGGACCACATCCCGCACTTCGTGAGCGAGCCGTTCCTCGACATGCTGCCGGTCAAGGCGATCCGCGAGTACGCGCTCGCGCATTCGGTCGCGTCCTTCGCGCTGGCCTGGGGAGACGAGATCGCCGTGGAATACCAGAAGGCGATCGACAAGGACATCCCGTTCATCACCCACATCGCCGAGGGTTTCGACGACGAGACCAAGCAGGACCTGAAGACGCTCGAGCGGCGCGGCGGCCTGGGCGATCACTCCGTCCTCGTGCACGGCATCGCCTTCACCGAGAGCGACATCGAGACCATCAAGAAAAAGGGCGCCTCGGTGGTGTGGTGCGGCGATTCCAACACCTTCATGTTCAACGCCACCGCCAACGTGAAAAAGATGCTCGAAGCGGGCGTGAACCTCTGCATCGGCACCGACTCGCCGATGTCCGGCGGACTCAATCTGCTCTTCGAGATGAAGTTCGACAAGGACTACTACACGAAGACCTACGGCGCCGAGCTCTCGGACGAGCGGATCGTGAAGATGGTGACGTCCAACCCCGCCCATGCCTTCAAGCTCAAGAAGAACGGCCACATCAAGCCCGGCTACCTCGCCGATTTCGCGCTCTTCGCGAAGAAGTCGGCGAACCCCTACAGCGCCATCGTGCAGGCGGAAATCCGCGACGTGGAGCTGGTGGTGGTGAACGGCCGCCCGGCATTCGGTTCGGCGCGCTTCCGCGGGCTCTTCGACAGCCAGAAGGTCGCCTGCCAAGAGGTCACGATCGACGGCGCGCGCAAGCTCGTCGTGGGCGACCTGACGGGGCTCCTGCGCAGGATCAACCGCGCGGTGGGATTTAAAAAGAAACTTCCGTTTTTGCCGGTCGAGCTCGACGGATAGGTATTCCGAGGGGGAAGCGTCATGTCCAATGGGTCGTCTCCAGTTTCCGGCATCATCACCCGCCGCTATAAAACCGGCTCCATCATCTATTTCGAGAACGACAAGAGCGAGTACATCTACATCCTCAAAGAGGGCAAGGTGGTCCTCACCTCCACGAAGGTGGAGAAGGGCGACATCGTCGAGACCAAGGATTTCGTGAAGCCGGGCGAGTTCTTCGGCGTGAAGTCGGCGCTGGGCAAGTACCCGCGCGACGAGACGGCGCAGACCGCGAGCGAGGTGATCACGCTGGTGCTCACCCCCGCCGAGTTCGAGCGCCTCATCCTCAAGAACGTCGCGGTGGTCAAAAAGATGCTGCGCGTCTTCAGCAATCAGCTGCGCCGCATCACCAAGATGGTGCGCGAGGTGCTCGGCGGCGGCACCACGCTCAATCCCGAGCAGGAGTTGTTCAAGATCGGCGAGTACTACTTCAAGAACGGCAAGCACCAGCAGGCGATCTACGCCTACAAGAAATACATGGAATACTATCCCGGCACCAAGTTCGCGCCCGTCGCCATGAAGCGCATCGAGGCGATCAACACCGGTTCCGCGGATTACGACATGATGCAGGACAGCGTCTCGTTCGATTCCGGGTCCGCCTCCGGATCCTCCGGCGGGAGCGACGCGGACATGACCGACTTTAGCATCGACGAGCCCGACGAGCCGACGTCCGCCCCGAGCGACGATTTCGACTTCGACGAGCCCGCGCCCGCAGCCCCTGCCGGCGGCGGTTCGCCGAAGTCCGCGCTCCACAATGAGATGGATGATTTCCTCTCGGACGACAAAGCGTCGGGCCTGGACGACTTCTCCTTCGACGATGATCTCGGCGGCGCGAGCGCGCCGGAGCCGCCCAAGGACATCACCCAACAATACTACGAGGCGATGAACCTCTACTCGCAGGACCGCGCCGCCGACGCGCTGGCGCTGTACAAGAAGATCCTGGAGTCCAAGACCCTGAAGACCGACGCGGACAAGAAGTTCTACGAGAAGGCGCACTTCGAGTTGGGCCGCTGCCAGCTCAAGCTCAACAAGTCGCCTGACGCGCTTGCCGCTTTCTCGGCGCTGCTCAAGAAGTTCCCCACCACCGACCTGGCCAAGAACGCCTATCTGCACATCGGCCTGGCCTACGAGAAGCAGCGCGACGTCGAGAACGCGAAGAAATTCTACTCGCGCGCGGCCGCGACCGAACCGCGGGACGATATCAACATCCAGGCGGCCAAGCGCCTGAAGGCCCTGCAGTGAGACACACCGGAGACACGCCATGATGCTAGACGGCCAGCTATTCGACAAATTCGGGGTTGAGTACGCGCCCAACGAGATCATCTTCTGCGAGTTCGAGCCCGGCAACGAGTTCTACTTCATCCACAGCGGTCGCGTGAAGATCGTGAAAATCATCAACAACACGGAAAAGACCCTGGACATCCTCGAGCCGGGGGACGTGTTCGGGGAGATGGCGATCCTCGAGGAGGAGGAGCCGCGCTCGGCCTCGGCGATCGCGGCGGAGCAGGTGAAGCTCCTCAAGTTCCATCGCGCCAACTTCGACGCGCTCCTGCAGGGAAACCCGCAACTGGCCTACAAGCTCCTGGTGATCTTCTCCAAGCGCATCTACGACGCCAAGCGGCGGCTGATGATCCTTCTGCTCGATGAACCGCAGCTCAAGGTGATGGACGTTTTCAACATGCTCTCCGAGAACAACCCGCAGATCGACATCCAGGCGCCGGTGACGCTCTACGCGACCACGCAGGAGGTTGCCAACTGGGCGGGGCTGCCGCTCAACGACGTCCAAAAAGTATTGACACAATTCAGCAAGCTCGGGAAGATCGAGCTGTTCAACGACCGCATCGTGGTGAACAACATCCGCGACTTTCAGCGCGTCGTGAGCTCCAAGCGAAAGAAGCTGTGACCGTCGCGACCGCACCGCTCCCGTAGCTCAGGTGGATAGAGCAGTAGTTTCCTAAACTATGTGCCGGAGGTTCGAGTCCTCCCGGGAGCACAGTCCCCAAAACGCCAAATGCACGAAAACGAACGGCCCGCGAACGGGCGCACCATAGAGCGCCGTTCCGATTCCCTGAAGGCTTCCTCCCGTGTTCCTTCATCTCGTTTCCGTGTCGTCTGTCGTTTCCCCACGGGACAAATGCCCGGTTGACGGCACAAGACCTGCAGCGCGATGAGTTCCCATTGGGACATACAACGCGCAATGGCAACGGCATATTTACGATATATCGGAATGGAGGACCACATGAAGGCAATGCGGCTTTTCCCCGTGATCACCTGTTTCCTTTTCCTGCCGGGAGCGGCGGAACGAACGGCGTTTTCCACGAACAGCGCGGTCAGGTTGCTCAAGCCGATACCGACGGAATCGAGAACGCAGGCCGACATCATCGCGAGGTGGAAGCAGGCCAAACCGACCTTTACCGGCAATCCGTATCTGGAACTGCCGTCGCTCGCCCCGCCCCATTCGCCCGGAAAGCTCGATCCCGACTTCCTGAACGACGGCCTTAAAATGCTGAACTTCATACGATACCTCGCCGGCATACCGGATGCCGTCACGCTCAACGCCTCATTGAATGAAACATGCCAGAACGCGTGCGTGCTGATGGCCGCGACGCGGAAAATCGCCCATGCGATCGGCAAACCGGCGAACATGAGCGCATCGTTCCACACGAAGGCTGCGGTGGGCCTGCGCCGTTCCAATCTTCGGTATGCGGGCAAACCCATCACGCTCGACCGCGCCGTCCGGGACTGGACCGACGATTCGGACCGGAGCAATATCGACAGGCTCGGGCACCGGAGCGGAATTCTCACCTATCTGATGAGGAAAACCGGGTTCGGGATGGCCGGGCAGTACTCGGCGGTTGATGTACGAGATTACGAGGTGAGCGGAGCGGTGACCTGGCCCGAGCACCATGAATTCATGTGCTGGCCGGCGGCCGGGTATTTCCCCGTGCAGATGATGCACCGGGGGACCGCATGGAAGATCACCCTCAGGTTCAACTTCGATCCCGTCAGCAAGCCATTCTCGAAATACTCACTCACCCTGAAGCGGATGAATGACGGCAGGACATGGAAATTCAGCGAGGGCGATACGAAATACACCCGGGACGGGAACTATATTTCATCGTATGTGGGACCGGTGTTTATTTTCCGCCCCGATGCGTCGTTCACCTGCAATCCCGGCGACATATACGAGGTCAGCCTGAAGGGCTTGGAGCTCAAACCCGGCGAGCATGCGGAGATCAGGTACCAGGTGAAGCTCTTTTCGCTGCCCGAGTGAACCGTCTTTTCCAGTGAAAAATTTTTCAAACCTCGATATCATCGTAAGTAAAGCGCGGCGATTTGATCGTTTATCCGAACCATCTTCGGGGAAAACGTCCAGCGCCCTTTGAATAAATAAAGCCCTACGGAAATCTTCACACGTAAATCACACGCTCCCGGCTAATTCGAACCGTTTCATATTGCATGGCTCGACGTGCGGCATCCACCCGCATCGAGTGCCAATCGCGCGTTCGCGACAATGACGCAAATCCTGGCGAACCATCCATAAAAGATTCGATTGCGCGGAAAAATGTTTTACGGAAACCCATTGCGTGATATGATGTCTATCTTCGAAGTGCACCGCCATCGCAGGATTCACATCGCGTGCGACACCGACGATGGACAATGCATGTTCGACAACCGGCTCGTTTCAACTTCGGGATATTTCATCGATGCGCGACAAGACGATCAACCTCGGAAACCTGCTCCTCTCGCTCTCGGAAGCGATCGACCTCGCCAATCCGCTGATCGCGCTTCATCAACAGCGTACATCGTATATCGCGCTTCGGATCGCGGAGCAGGCCGGTTTTGCGGGACAACCGCTACGCGACCTCTTCATTGCCGCCCTGTTCCACGATACCGGCGCCCTTACCGTCGAGGAGAAAACGGCCCTGCACGAATTCGAGGAGGTGGATGTCGGCAATCACTGCGTGAAGGGCGAGATCCTCTTCAAGCGGATTCCGATGTTCGACCGGGCGGCCCCCATCATCCGCTTCCATCACATCCGTTGGGACGCCGCCACCCCATCCGCCTGCACCGACGCCGTTCGGGAAGCGGCTCATATCGTCTGCCTGGCCGATTATATCGAGCGACTGGTCAAACGCACCGGCTACATACTCGGGCAAGTCGATCCGCTCGTCGAGAGAATCCGCTCCCTCTCGGGATCGGAGTTGGACCCGATCCATGTGGACGCGTTCCAGCGGCTTGCGCGAAGCGAGAGCTTCTGGCTCGACCTCGTATCGCCCAAGCTCTACTCCTTGCTGCTCCACAAAGGGCCCCTGGCGGGAGAGACGATCCACGCGGCCGCCCTCGAGGAAATTTCCACGCTGTTCAGGGATTTCATCGACTTCAAGTCTTCGTTCACTGCGGCGCACTCCAGCGGCGTCTCGAAGTGCGCGGAAACCATCGGCGACCTTCTCGGCGTGACGGACGACGAACGTTTCGATCTTCGCATCGCCGGAAACCTGCACGACCTGGGGAAGCTCATCATCCCCAACGCCATTCTCGACAAGAACGGCCCGCTGACCGACGAGGAATACCGGCTGATGAGATGCCACCCGTACCACACGTTCCACGTCATCAACACCGTCAGCGGGCTTTCGCGGATCGCCGCCATGGCGGGCCATCATCATGAAACGCTCGATGCGACCGGGTATCCCTTCCAGCGCCCCGCGCAGGAGCTGATGACCGGCGAACGGATCATCATGGTGGCCGACATTTTTACCGCGCTCATCGAGGATCGCCCCTACCGCGACGGCATGGCCCTCGGCGACGTTCTCCGCTTGCTCGACGACATGAGCGCGCGCGGCATCCTCGATCCGGACATCGTCGGAACGGTGAAGCGTCATTCCGCCATGATGTACGACACGGTCCTCGCCGTCGAAAACGAGTCCAAGGAATTCTACGCGACGCGCATCCGCGCATCGGCCTGATCGACCCGTTGCGGACCGCATCCGACCGAATATTTCCCCATCCCCCACACACGCTTTAGCTCCGATTTCGACAACAGCATGCGAATCGCCGGCTATTCGAAGATCGCTAGAAAACGGTATTGTCTGCCAGCAGTATCGCTTTCCGTAATGGCGCCGCGCAATCAACAGCCGACCAGGACGCCACGGGGGAACGCTCGGCATAGACGCCGTCCCCGGACCCCGGCCCGGGGACGGCGTGGGTCAGGATCACGGTATCCGATTTGATTGCGCCGTGAATAACGTCCTCCATCGAGAAAGGCGAGTACGTTATGTGATATATAAATCGAAACCGCACCAACCCATTCCGTCGCGAATTTTACGTCGCCTGCCCTGCCGCCCAATCGACGACGACGTCATTCGGCCCGTTCCCGAGTTTGGCATGAAGTTTCGAGCCCGGGTACATCAGCGGCAGGGCCGAGGGGGGCGCCGGATTGCCGACCTGCACTTGATACGGGGTATCGACGCCCTCGTAGACCGTGAGCGTCAGGAGAAACATCTCGATGCCGTCGGCGTTTTTGAGCTTCATCGGCTGGCTGCCGACAAAGACCACCTTGATCGGCTTGCCGTGTTCGAGGATGTGGGCCGCGCTGCTCCCCCCAGCACTCTTGGGCACGGTAACCGTTGGCAGCTCGGACGCGAAATCGATAAACACCTTGCCGTGGTCCCCGGGATCGACACGCACGGGGACCAACGCGCCCTTCGTGATCTTCGAGAGGGCGATCTCCGGAATCCGCTGGACTGCGTTTGCCTGGAACGGCGCGACGTTGTCAATCATCACGTTCATGGAGAACGTGCACTTGCGGTGGACAAGTCCATTACTGTTCCGCGTCGTCACGCTGGATATTGACACATTCGTGATTTCACCTCTGCCGAGTATCCCGTTGGCGATAACCTCAGAGTCTACCGAACCGATCAAATTCCCGAAAAAGCCCATAGGTGCCTCCTTCCTTTTTTATTTGGGAATCCCCCACTACGCGCACATCGAAAAGACAGAAAACGAAAAAAGGTACATCACCGCGCAGGAAATTGCCAGTCTTTTATCATCTGGGATTATCTACGCCAGCCTGGCTCCCTGGGAATAGATGCTGCGCAATCGACAGCTGTTCCATCGCGCAGCCGGCGCCTTCCTCCTGGCGCGAAACGGATCGCCCTTTTTATTGGTTGAGTGTAAGCGATCGAACACCCAACCCTCCCCGGCGTTCACTACAATCCAACCGCGGCTGCACCTTCTCGCAGCGCAGCGCGCACCCCCCCCAAGAAACGGAACATTCACTTGACAGAATTCATCCATCCGCGTCCCATCATGCTCGCTGGTATGCGAGGTATGCATGATACGAAAATTTCTTCTCATTCCCCTGCTCGTTATTTCGGCGTGTTCGGCCCGGTCGACGGCGAGCACCGTCCTAAACGCCTGGACCTCCGGCGACATACATGTGTTTCTTGCCGGTTTTGAGGCGGCCGCGATGTCGCATGACGATGCCGCTATCATGCATTTCTTTGATAACAGCTACATACAGGAACAGATGGTGGTGAATCTCGAGGGACGCAGGGAGCAGTTTCTCAATGAGCTCTTCGGCGGTAATTTCAAGGAGATTCTCACTGTACGCGCGACTGTCCTACCGGACCGAGCGGATTCCTCCCAACCGCTTGCGGCGACCATCCTTGTTACCTTTAAAAGCGGAATACAACAGACCATGCACATGGACCTTGTATGGGCACAGCGCGGGGGGAGGACTTTCGCCTTGAGGGGGCCCATGGGGTGATGCGTCTCTTTGCCGCGACGCTACTTCAACGACTTCATGCCGGGACGCCACTACGAACGCAGCGCATCGACCTACAATGCACCGACATGCCCGAGGGAACGGACCGAGATGCAAAACGTCACCGAAGATCGATTACAGTTCACAGTTGACGCGACCGCGGTTGGCTCGTCGGCACGGGCGGGTCGTTTCACCACTCTCCACAATGAGGTGCTCACTCCGGTGTTTATGCCGGTCGCCACGCGCGCGGTCCTGCGGACGCAGGACACCCCGTTCGTTGACGCATTGGGGTATCCCGTGCTGCTCGCGAACACCTACCACCTCCTCCTGAGCCCCGGCGCCGAGGTCTTCAAGGCATGCGGCGGCATCCACCGGTTTATGAACTGGCCGCGATCCGTCCTGACCGATTCCGGCGGTTACCAGATTTTTTCCCTGGCGCGCTCCTCGCGCATCACCGAGGCGGGGGCGACGTTCCGCAGCTATCTGGACGGGAAGCGGTTTCTCCTGAGCCCGGAGGTGAGCATCGAGACGCAGCGGACGATCGGCAGCGACATCATGATGGCGCTCGATTACTGCATCTCCTCGCGGTCGGATGCATCCCTGAGCGGAAACGCGGTTGAGGTCACCGCGCGATGGGCCGAACGCAGTTTCAATGCGCGGGGCGATTCGCCGCAATCGCTCTTCGGCATTGTCCAGGGGGCGTGTTTCCCGGAATTGCGTCGTACGAGCGCCCGACAGATCACCTCCCTGCCGTTCGACGGCTTCGCCATCGGTGGGCTCGCGGTCGGCGAGACAAATGAAGAGCGCACGGAGATTACCGAGTTAACCGCCTCGTTGCTGCCTGCCAATCGTCCCCGATATCTGATGGGGGTCGGGACCCCGCTCGACCTTCTCGAGGCGGTGCATCGCGGCGTCGACATGTTCGACTGCATCCTGCCGACCGCTCTCGCTCAGCAGGGGGTTGCCTTCACGTCACGGGGAAGGATCAGGTTGAGACGGGGGGTCCATCGCCTGTCGGACCGTCCACTCGACGAGGCGTGCGATTGCCCGGCATGCTCCACGTATTCGCGCGCCTATCTTCACCATCTCATCAAGTCCGGGGAATACTTCGGCTCGAACCTCGTTGGCCGGCACAACCTTACGTTTTACCATCGGCTGATGCGCGTTATGCGAGAGCGGATCGTTCAAGGCGATTTTAGCGACTTCTATCGGGTTCAGCGGGAGACGCTGGGAAGAGTTGACGATGAAGATCCCGGCAGACCGCCGCGAGCGAAAAAGCGCACGGAAACGCTTGTGCTCGGCGATTATGAAATCATCCGGCACGATGCCGGGTTTTACCGCATCAGGCAGCGGAGTTCCGGCGAGATCATGCATTCGGTCAACGATCCAGTGGCCGAATCCCGCGCGCTGTATGCCGGTCAGGCCGGGCTTGCGCATGTGCTCGCGCAACCCGGCGATGAATTCGTTATATGGGATGTTGGGCTTGGCGCCGGAACCAACGCGATGGTCGCGCTGTTCGAGTGTCAGAACATACTGGAAAATAGCGCTTCGGCGCGGCGCGTCAGGATCGTCAGTTTTGAAAATGACCTGGACTCCTTTACGCTGGCGGTGCGCAACCCGTCCCGTTTCCCGCACGTGCGTCATGCCGCCCCATCGGCGCTTTTGCGCCACGGGCGCTGGATGTCCGAGACTGTTCCGCTGGAGTGGCACCTTCGTGCGGGGGACTTCCCCGTCGAGATGATGCGTGCGCCGCGACCGGATTGCATTTTTTTTGATCCATTCTCGCAAAAAACAAACGGGCTCCTGTGGAGCTATCGTCTTTTCTCCAGCATGTTTGAACTGTGCAAACCCGGTGGAACCAGACTGCTGACCTATTCAAATTCAACACGCGTGCGAAGTTCGCTGCTCGCCGCCGGATTTTATGTCGGTCGGGGAGCGGCAACCGGTCCCAAGTCGGAAACCACGATCGCGTATTCACAACCAATGGCAGGAATGGAATTGCTTGGCAGGGAGTGGCTGGAGCGCTTTCGAAGAAGCGATGCGCGGTTTTGCGAATACAGTTCGGAGGAAGATCGCATCGCCATTGAAAAGCTGGTGGAGTCTCACCCGCAATTTACCATCTAGGAAATTCCGCCCCTTTCCGCAATGCGTTACGAGACATACTGCTGGTTATGAGAACTGGATCAGCCCGTCAGACAGTCCACTTACAGCCAAAAAGCGTGTGACATCGGCCTTAAATTTAAGCCATCTAGGAAATTCAACGAGGTGCGCACGCTATCTGCACGCCTTCCATTACGCACGGCCGCATGCAGCATCGGTATCGGTCAATCATTAGACGTATATCCGATCTGAACGCTCCCCTTGTCCAGCCGCTGCACCCAGTAGATGGACTGGTAATAATGTATCTCGATCAACGTGGGAGTCTTCTTTATCTCCACCGGCAGATGGTTCACGTTGTATTTCATATTCTTGATGGGAAAATCGAATTTCGGGTAGGGAGACCAATCCTTCCCCGCGAGTGCACGCAGAAGCAAGAACCCCTCCTGCAGCGTCAGATCGGATACGGTCAGTGTTTCAGAGGCACCCGATTCGCTGGAAACCTCCTCCCGCCAGATGAATCCGCCTTTACACGCACGAATGGTACAACGGGCGTCGGGATCCTTCTTCATCTCCTTCGTCAGACATGTTTTCTCGATACCGTCGCGCACACAGAAGGCCGAACAATACTGCTCTATCGACGTGAATTCATCTATCGTTCGCGGTGCGGGGAGCCTCGACAGATAGCCCCGGAAGATATATCCCGCGAAATCCTTATATTCAGCACGAATCCATCTGCCCAGATACCCGTCGATGGTGAACACATCGCCCGCCTCTTCGCCGGCGTGAACAACGGCCGCATACGGAACGATGATGATCGACTTTGACCTCAGGTCGGGCTTCTCCCGCAGGTGAAGGCCGCTGGGCGCGAACACCGTCAGCCTACCGATGAGTTTCCCGGCTCCCCTTGCCGGGAATGGAGCAAGCGGGAACGCGAATAATAACAGAAACACGAGTGTTCTTTTCATACGGCACCAATCATGACAATTACCCTAAAGAATCACCGGATAAAAACTCTGACGAGACAGGATGGAACTCACTTTGGCGTACTCATTCTTCATCCCCGCATGCTACTTCCCGGAAAAATACGGCTCCAGCTCCACGGCGGTCCAGTCCTGGTAGCCGGGAAGTCTGATCCAGATCCTTTTTCGCGCCGGCTCGGCGATGATCTGGTACGCGGTATAGGGCGCCGGGTTGCCATCGATCATTTACCATCTAGGAAATTCCGCCCCTTTCCGCAATGCGTTACGAGACATACTGCCGGTTATGAGAACTGGATCAGCCCGACAGACAGTCCTCTTACAGCCAAAAAGCGTGTGACATCGGTCTTAAATTTGTAATTCGATCAGCAATATCATAGTTGATTTTTGTGTTATTGGGACTTATCACCGCAATTGACGCCCCTTTCCTCACTTCGATCGTCTTCTTGCCGTCGAACGAATAAACCTGGTAATATTTT